>Ga0210057_1000067_pt1 | contig 203261 bp, 207 predicted proteins | sample CryGeyCG2114_010_2_FD_183968 | JGI IMG/M metagenome (GOLD analysis project Ga0210057, IMG submission 183968) | Groundwater microbial communities from aquifer - Crystal Geyser CG10_big_fil_rev_8/21/14_0.10 (SPAdes) (version 2) | ecosystem: Environmental > Aquatic > Deep subsurface > Groundwater...
TGGACATCAATCGCAACCAACGAGGCAAACGACGGTTCGTACGACTGGACCATTCCTTCAATCAACTCAAACACGGTCACGGTTCGCATCACCGCGGCCGACCAGGCGGGCAATACCGCCTCAGACGTCTCAGACGCGCAGTTCGCGATTGGCTTGCCGCCGACCGTTACGGAAGTGCGTGCTGTTTCAAATACCACCGTGCAGGTGGTGTGGGACAAGGCACTTGTGAGCGCCGGCGCGTTCGGAAATTATAGCGCAACTGGATTGACCGTAACCGCGGCTGCGGTAAACGGCGGCGACAATACTATTGTTGATGTGACCGTCAACGCGCTGAACAATACGGCTTTCACGGCCACTGATTTCGCAATCAGCGCGGGTACGGCAACTGACGCGGATAATTTTGCGAACGAGGCAGTATTATCACAGGATATCCTTGACCGTCAGAAGCCGACTATTGTTGCGTCAAAAGCGCTTTCGCTCGCGGGCACTGATTATCTGGTGCTGACCTATTCGGAAGACGTGGCCACTTCAACCGCCGAACTCATCAGCAACATGACACTCGAGAGTCCGACCGGGTCAGGCGTTTCTATCGCAGGTTCGACCGCAACATACTCATACACGACACACCGCACAATCATCGCACTTGCTTCGAGCGTGAATCTTTCTCGAACCAATACCTATACTATTACCGTTTCAAACGTGTCTGATCTGGCGAGCAATGCTATTGTCACAAGCTCACAGACAACTGGTACTGTGGTTGCTGCTGGTACGTTGACCGAAATTGTTACTGACCCACGACAGGATTGGTCAGGAGCCGGGTTCACAGGTACTCCGGGCGGAACAGCCGCGGCTGATGACCGCTACATTGAGGTGTATGTGAACGATGCAGGGCTGAACCTGTCGAATTGGAGCTACGGTTTGTCTGATACCCCAGGGAGCGAAGGCGGGAGCACGTTCAGTGGCGTTGCGGGCTCGATTGTGTATACGGGCACCGGCTCGCTTTCTTCAACCGCAATCGGAGACGTGTTTGTGATACCTATTGCCTCACTGTCTGACAATAAGCGTATCCGCATCTACGAGGAAAACGGCATTGTGGTTGATAGTGTCGCACTTGGTACGTTCAACGACGGCAATACAAGCGATAACGCGCCAAGCGGCGGCGCAACCGCCGGTCAAGTGTACGACGAGGCAGTGAGCCGTGATACGCATCGAACCGATACGAATGTTGATAGTGCAGACTGGCACGTGATGCGCGCAACACCGGGTGTGGTCGATACGACCGCGCCGCAGGCGAATACAAGCACCGCATTTCCCGCGTCAGACCAGCTTATTGTTGATGCTCGTCCGGTTATTACCATTGCGCTTACTGAATCAGGCTCAGGGGTACGGAACGATAGCGGTGTTGATAGCGCGTACGCCGACCAAGTTGTCTTTACGCTCGATGGCGCCGCACAGATAGAATCCTATGACCCTGCGGCGCAGGTAGTCACGTTCACGCCATCAACAGACCTGGATGGTGGAAAACACACAATCAGTATCACGCTCCGCGACAACGCGGGAAATACAAACACTGCGCAGACATGGGATTTCTGGGTAGACACGTTTAGCACGAGCGTCACCACCAATGCCATCAGCTACCGATTCAACGGCAATACGACCGATGAGACTGATGGGACCGAGCAGCAGCAGGTATCTGTCTCGTCGTTCGGCGCGGCGTATACCGTGTACGCAAAAATCGGTTCCTCAATCAATGATGGATACGGAAATATCATTACCGACGTTGACGTGAAGCAGGCAGCGCAGACGTGGACCAGTAAAGTCGATTTATCAGGCGCGACGCTTATTCCGGTCGTACAGGTTGCGGCTCTCGGTACGCCGTCTGAATCTATTCAGAACCAGACGCACACCTTTGATGTGCGGGCGACTATCCCCGGTATTCTGCAGGCGGCAGGGGACTATGCCGGCTCGCTCGAATTTGTGGTTATTCCAACATACTAAGACGTGTGCGGATTTTAGATGCGTGCGCTCTCGATCAGAGTTCACACATCTGCGATTCACACTGAACGCAGACTTAACAAATCCATTACCTAGCCGATTATCGGTGGAGCTCGCGGCCCCTCAGTGGGGGTTTCGGGATCCAGGCACATTCTTGCCTGAATCCCTCGAGCCCCCGCATCATATGTATGGTGTGGGGGCGGCACGCTCCACAGGTCGAACCGATTATCGGGTAATGGGGCATAACTAAGGAGACAATTCTATGCAAAAATTTATTGCTACGATCGCAGCTGTTGCGCTGGTTGTCACCACCATGGTGGTCGCCCCAGTCGAAGCAGCGGGCCTGTCGCCATTGAGCGATACCCTTTCAACGATTGCGCAGAGCACCGGTGCACAGCACACCATTTCATTCAAAGCAACCAGCGGTGTTGCAGACAACGGAACGATTGTCATTGACCTGTCGAACTTTACGCCAGACTTGTCATCAATCACCGTAGCTGACATCAGCTTGAGCGACGGCGTTGCTCGCACCCTTGAAGGCGCGGACTCAACCGGCGCTGACGAAGTTGTTATCAATGATGGCGCTGACACCATTACCATTACTGTTGACGCGGCAACCGGCGGCGTTATCGACGCTGGCGACACTGTTACCGTCACCATTGGTGATGGCGCGGCAGCAGGTCTGAACGATATCACCAACCCGACCGCTGGCACACACACAATCAGCATCACTGCTGGTTCTGACTCAGCCACGCTCGCGTTCGTGACCGTCGCGACAAACACTGTTTCGGTTACCGCAACAGTAGATCCGGTTGTTACCTTCTCAATTGGGAATGGTACCGACGGAAACACTGCCATTGCTTTTGGCACACTGACTTCAGGAGCTTATTCTGAAGACGACGTGAACCTCGCCTATGCGTCCAATGCGACCGGTGGTATCACCGTGAACATGGCCTCAGCAGGCCTCACGACCGACCTTGATGGTGACGGTACCAAAGACAATGCAAACGACCGTGAAATCGGTATAGTGGATGTTGCTGCAAGCACCACCGCAACGGCAGAAACTGACTACTACAAAGTTTCTACCGCAGGCGGCACTGGAGCAGTGACCTTCGACGACACTGACAACACGATCAGTGCAGTTGGTGGACGAGACATGCGCAATGCACAGAGCGTGGTTACCGCTACGACCCCGGCTTCAAGCTCTCAGCTTGTAACCGTTGGCGTCAAAGTTGGACCAACGACTGATGCAGGCAGCTACTCTGACACTTTGACCTTTACCCTTACCTCAACCTTCTAATTAAGGTTGCTTCCAGGGTAACTCGGCCTTATCGCTCGATAGGGCCGAGAACTGTGGAAGTAAATGTTACGCACCTTGTCAAAAATGCGAAAATATGCTATAGTGTGCGTATAAATGAATTACATATATATTATGTTTAATTTTAGCCAAAAAATAGCCATTTCTGCGACACTATTAGCAAGTATTTGGCTTATTGCGGGCATTTCTAGTGTCCGGGCCGCCAGTATTACGCTCTCACCACCGAAATATGAATTTTCGGTTGAGAAGGGCGATACGGTTGCTCAGGCAATTACCATTACTAATGGTGAGGAGTCTGAATTAATACTGGAAGTGTCTAAAGCTGACTTTGCCGCAGAAGGAGAAGCAGGAAAGGCGCGGTTCTATGAAGGCGATGACGTTGCATCAGCTTTTTCGGTGTCATCATGGATGACAATACCGACTGAGCCGGTGGTCGTGCCTCCGCTCGGACGCGTGACTGTTCCGTTCAGTATTACTGTTCCTGCTGACGCTGAATCTGGCGGGCATTTTGGAACGGTTTTCTTTTCGCCGGTTGTTGAAAAAAATGGTGATGTGACCATTAAGCAGAAAGTCGGCACATTGGTGTTGGTTCGCGTTGCGGGTCAGATTGAAGAATCTGCATCACTGACAATTTTTGATACGTACACTGGCGATACGGCTGATACCTCATTTACCGAAAGCAACACACGGTCTTTGTACTCATCATTTCCGGTTGCGTTTGCGGTTAGAATTGAAAATACCGGTAATGTTCACTTGAAGCCGCAGGGAAGCATTGTTTTGAAAAATATGTTCGGTACGCCGATTGCGCGTGTTGGAGAGGAGCTCGTGCTCAACTCAGCGGGCGCGGTGACCGGTACAAAACTCGTTGACTACATTCCAGTGAATGATGGCAATGGAAACGTACTTCCGAACAGTTCTCGCGTTTTTGTAAAAAAATGGTATGGCTACGGCTCACCGGTTGTTGACAGCGAAGGTGCGCGCAGTATTGAATGGAACGGCTTCGGATTCGGACGGTATACCGCGGAGCTTGATCTCAGCTACGGTTCGACCAGACTGCCTGTTCAGATGATTCATTTTTGGATTATTCCGTGGCCAATTATTCTTCCTTCACTTTTCGGACTCATTGCGCTGATTGTCGTTATCCGTTTGCTCAAAAAGCGCGGACGAGAACGGCTTAAGCGCGAGCTTCGCGAAGAGCTTGAGCAAGAGCAGGAACATAACACTACTGATGAAGAGATTGTATAATTACATGTGTATTACCTCTAAAAAAATTATTTCATTCTGCGCTGTACTCTTTGTGGTGGTTGGCGTTGCGACACGCGCGGCAACACTCACTAACTTCAGCGTGACCTTGAGCGATTTGACGCCTTCAAAAACATCCGTCACCCAGACGATCAAGTTTGAGTCGATTTCATCGATTGCCGCTCCGGGCGACGTCAAGATTGAGTTTGCAAGCGAGTTTAATCTCACGAACGTGGCTGCGAGCGCTGATATTACGGTCAGCGGCGGCGGCGTAACCTGGGACGCTATTCAAAACAGCGATCTTAATAATGCCACCAACACGCTCACGCTCGGCTGGAACGCTGGAACATTGAATCCAAGCAACCAGGTGACCGTAACCATCAACTTCACCAAAAATCCGACCACGAGCGGCGCGTATAATGTGACGGTGTCGCTCGGTCCTGACGGATTCGCAACGCCGACCGACAGTCGCACGATTCCGGTACGGATTACCTCAAGCGGCGTCGCGGTCAGTGGCAGTGTGCCATATCCGGAAACGAACCCAAGCATCACCAATATCTCACCGGTTGAAACTATTATCATCAATAGCGGTGCCACGCAGGTTGTCACGTTTGATATTACGGACGTGAACGCGAATGATGTTGATTATACGATTACTCCCTCAGCAGGAACTATTTCAGCGACCGGCACGCCGGCAACACCGCTCACGAGCGGAACCGCATCGGGCGTGACCGTTTCGTTTACCTATTTTGCCGACGGTCTGACGGGTTCTCAGACCATTACAGTGACCGCAGATGACCATGAAGCGACCGGCGGCGATGTCGTCACGTACACTATTCAGATTTTCGTCATCTAAGGTTATGAAATTTACCGTTAAAAAAACTCAGCTTTTGAAAATGGGCGGCGCATTCGTTGTTGCATTGGTTGCGTTCGGCCTTTTCCGAGAATTTACGATTCAAGATCAGCCGTCGCCTGTTGAGGTTTTCTACAAAGTAAGAAACCTGAGCGCAAAGGAGCGCGAATGGAACATCGCGACCGTTGCGCAGCCCGGAGACGTTGTCGAGCATTTTGTGCTCATTCACGTGCCAGAAACGCTGACTGAACCGATTAATGACATTCGTGTTTCATACGACGGCGAACGCGGCGAGCAGTACCGCGACGAAACCTTTACGAGCGCATCTCAGGGTATTAACAACGCAAACTCCTCAAGCTATGTTGAATCTTTTTTTAACGGCAAGGGTGTTGAGCTTGCGCAGGTTGCCCCGGGTGAGTTTACGGATTTTCGATGGCAGTCGCTTGTCAGCAATGAAATTGCTTTTGATCAAAAAAGCGCGCCACTAATTGAATCTGATGTTGAGGTGCGCGCGCCAACGTACTCATCAGTCATTTCAAAAACATTAGTCAGTCTTTTCTCAACGATTGAGCGTTCACGCACAATCGTTGAAGATCCGATTGTATACGAACCGGTGGTATTGGGTATGAATCCGCGTCAGGCGTACGAAGATCTAGGCGCGGGCGTGGTCATTGCCGGTGAGGATTTTGGCGGTATTGCTGATCTGCGCATTGTCGGTACTCGACGTTCACTCGTGTGGCGCGCCGATTCAAACGAGGTAATTGAGGCAAGCATACCCGCAGGTCTCGAACCGGGAGAGCATGCGATTGAATTTGTTGATACCGATGGAAAAGTACTTGAAGATACATTCACATTTACCGTACTTCCGTCAAAAGATCGCGCTGTGGTCGTGCAAACAACGCCGAGCACGATTGAGTCTGGCGTGCGGCGCACGCTTGTATTGCAGGGCATACACCTTTCTCCTGACGTGCATATTCAATTGCGCGACCAGAGCAGGGGACAGCTGTTTGCGCTGGAACATCAGAGTTCCATCAATAATCGCGTGATGACCGCGGAAGTGCCTGAATCGGCGAGGAGCGGACAGTATACGATTTACGTTAACGATACTGTGCAGCAGACAACGCTGCGCATTAACTAAACTCTATGAAATATTTTGCATATTTATTCGCACTTATCATGGCTGTGTACACGTTTGCTCACGCGGACGTCGCATACGCGGGCACGATACAGATGCGCGTAAAAAATCTTACTCATACATCCTATTCAACCGCGTCTGACTACGCATCCAGCGCGCGTACTGAACCGGGTGATACGCTCTCGTTCCGTATGTTTTTTCTTGGTGATGCGGCTGCTAGTGAATTTACGGTAGATTTTCCCGTTGATCTCACGTTTGTAAGTGGGTCAACATCTATTTCCTCAGGAAACGCGGCAACAGTGACCGAAGTTGATGCCGATACTATTAAATGGACCTTTGCGCCTTCAGCCGCGCAGGTTATGACTTTCCGCGCGATGGTAAAGAGCGGCGCTTCATTAAGTACGACACACACGCAGACTATCAGTTTTTCTACGAACGGAACTCCAGCCACTTCTGATAATGCGACCGTGAAAATAGGACCAATTGTAACAGATGTCACTCCTTCAAGTAACACAAATGACAGCGCGCAGTTGATTACTATTACGGGCCATGGATTGACTGGCGCAACCGCAGTATCTTTATCAGACGGCACTTCCCTTAGTATGACCGGCGCGACCATTACCGATACGTCTATCTCGGGCGCATCGTTAAAAGTGCCGGCACTCCACACTGTTGGTTCGTACTATGTTTTGGTCAGTACGGTTGTTGACGGTACTACCTTGACTACTGAAGCATCTGACAGCGAATCAAGAAAATACACAGTAACTGACGGCGTTGCGCCGCAGATGCAGACCGGTTTGAACGCGTATTCGCACTCGACCGGCGTTTTGACGCTCAATTTTGACGAAACCATGGACGCGTCATTGACCAACCTCGCAAACATCTACGTGGCTGACGCTTCAACCGGCGGAAACGCAACCGTTCTGACGGGGGCAACCGTTACAGACACCGATGGAACATCACTCAAAGTGACACTGGATGATTCACTGAAAAACACCATTTCCGGCTGGGGTAAAACCGCGTCGACGCTCTATGTCCGGATCGCGGCAAGCGGCGTGTTTGATCTCGCGGGAAACCAGCTTTCGAGCCAAGCATCTCGTACCGCGCTTGATACCTGGACAAAGGATGCGGCCAAACCCACTGTTTCAAGTTTTACCGTCACACAGAACAGTACAACGGTTACCTCGGCAAAGGCCGGCGCGGCGACTCTTACCATTGTTATGAGCGAGCCGGTTTCTGTTGCGCCGCTTGTTACCATCACCCAGCAGGGGACTGCGAGCACTACCAACGCGGCAATGACCGCGGGTTCTAATAACGTATATACCTACGACTATACGGTGAGCGCCGATGATGGGAGCGATTACATCGACGGTCAGGCGACCGTCGCGATCACAACGGCCGAAGACTATGCCGGGAACGCATTGGACACGGCCGCGTACACCTTTACCATCGACACCGTGGCGCCGTCCTCAACGGTTTCATCTCCCACTTCATCAGGAACCACCGGAAGCAGCGTAACGCTCTCCTGGACGCCGTCGTACAGCGGCAGCGATTTCGGTTCGTATAAGATTTACTATGCAACCGCTCCGGGCGTGACGTCTTCAACGCCCGGCGCAACGGAAATAAACTCATCAGACAACGCGTCGCTTGGCACTTCGTCAACCGGCAGTTTTACGGTTTCAAATCTTTCCGGCAACCAGCAGTACTATTTTGTGGTGTACGTGTGCGATATTGCCAACAACTGTTCGTCCGCGAGCGATGAAGTGACAGCCACCACGACTGAAGCGGCGGCGGTGATTGTGCCACCGTCGAGCGGCGGCGGAGGCAGCGGCTACAGCGCGCCGACCACGTCTTCAACCTCAAAAACCGTCTCTTCGACAGGCGGCACCGTGACCACTACAACGTCGAGCGGCGCGTCGGCGACCGTGACGATTCCTGCTGGGTCGCTGACCGCTTCTACTTCTCTTATTGTTTCAGAATCAACATCTGCAGAACGTTCTGCAAAAACAATTCCATCAGATGTAGGCAGTATTATTGGAACCAATATGTTTGGCGTCACTGCTTCTCAGGGCGGTACTAATCTTCAAACTTTTGAGTCGCATGTTACTGTTTCGTTGACCTATACGGACGCTCAAATTTTAAGTACTGACAAAACAACGCTTAGAATTGCGCGATACAATAGTGATACAAGCACATGGGAAGTGCTTGCATCCACTCTCAGTGCGGCCAACAAGCTCGTCCAAGCATCAACTGTTCGCGTCGGCACATTCGCGCTCATTCGCGCGACCGCAGACGCAATTACAAACGAAACAACCACGAACACGTCGTCGGTTACTCCCAGTGATGAAGGTGCTGTTGCCGGTACGACGGTCGGCGCGTATCCTGACGGTACGCTTTTGAAATCTCCCGACAGCTCAGCGGTGTGGTATATCGAAAACGGTATCAAGCGTCTGATTACCTCAGCAAAAGTTTTTGAAACTCGCTTTCATTGGAAAGATATTATCACGCTTCCTTCCTCACTGCAGCTTGATGTGTACGCAACCGGATCATCGCTTGCGTTCGGTTCGGGCACGCTGGTAAAGGAAGAGGGCAGTCCGGCGGTATACCGCGTGTCGTTTGATGGCGCGCTGCAGCCGATTGTTTCCGCGGAAGTGTTCGAAGCGCGGGGATATTCGTTCGATGATATTCTTGAAGTTGAACCGGGTTTTCTCGACGAGTATGACCGCATTGAGCCGGTCAGCGCGGCAGACGGATTCTATACCGGCGATTTGATTAAAATCGCAGGCAGTTCGTCAGTCTACTATGTGGACGGCAGCACGTTGCGCGTATTTCCTTCATCATCAATATTCAGTGAAAATGGTTTCAGCTTCAAGCAGGTGCGCACGGTGCAGCAGTCTTTCACCAGTGAATATGCCATCGGAAATCCAATGGTTTATCCTGATGGAACATTGATTAAGGGCGATAGTCCGGCTGTGTATGTCGTTTCAAACGGCATGCGACGTCCGATTGTTTCAGCCGCTGATTTCGAAGCTTTGCTCTATCAATGGGAGGACGTACTGTACGCTCCTGACGAAGTGGTCTCACTTCTAGCTATTGGCTCGCCGATTCAGTTGACTGACGCGTCAAGTTCGGCGCAATAGCCCAATAATTCACACATATTCAAAACCCCCGCCTATATATTCGGCGGGGGGTTTTGGTTGATAGATACGTGTTATTGTGGTATGCCCTGAAGGGCATTTCTTTTTCTCTGGACAAGGGTGAAATTCTTGGATTTTTAGGTCCGAACGGCGCCGGAAAAACGACCACTATTCAGATTATGCTCCAGATTATCACCCCTAACGCCGGCGAGGTGAACGTATTCGGTATGCCCGCGTTCGAAAATCGGGAAGAGGTGCTGCAGCGCATGAACTTCACGTCAGCGTACGTACACTTGTTTGGCGCGTTGACGGTGTGGGAAAATCTGAAAGTGTTCGCCAAATTATACGGACTTAAAAGTTACGAAAAAATTCACACGCTTCTCAAAGAGTTTGAAGCTGAGAATTTGAAGGATAAGAAAGCAGTGACGCTCTCGAGCGGACAGCTTACGCGCGTGATGGTAGTCAAAGCGCTTTTGAACGACCCAGAACTCTTGCTGCTTGATGAACCGACTTCGAGCCTTGATCCTGATATTGCGGAAAAGATGCGCGAGATACTCAAGGAAGTTCGCAGAACAAGAAAAATTTCCATGGTGTACACTTCGCACAACATGGCTGAGATTGAGGAGATGTGCGACCGAGTGGTGTTTCTTTCACATGGGAACATTGTAGCTGATGATACGCCGAAAAAATTAACCGAACTGATTCCTGACCACACGCTCCGCATTGTATTTGAAAAAGAGCCGGCACGCATTGGAGAATTTTTGAAAGAAAAGAAGCTGCAGGGCACGGTTGACGGTCCAGTCGTTCACATTACCACCGACAACGCGTCCATTCCGAATATTCTCGGACAAATATATCAGCGCGGGGATCGGATTAAAGATATCAACATCCAAGAACCGGACCTCGAAGACGTGTTTCTTAAAATAGCGCGCGAAGGAGGCGTTTCGTCATAATCCTATGAAGTGGCACAGAATATACGCAATCATTCTTCATCATTTATATTTTTGGAAACTTTCGCTTCCGCGCTGGTTGGACATTTTGTATTGGCCGATTGTGTCGCTCGCGGTGTGGGGATTTGTGACGAATTTTATTCAGGGAAAAATGCAGGATCCAGGTGTTGCAGTGGCTGGATTTTTCTTGGGGGGCATTATACTCTGGATGCTCTTTCAGCGTGCGCAGCAGGATGTTGCCATCTCGTACTTGCAGGACATTTGGAGCAGATCTATTGTCAATCTTTATGTGTCTCCGCTTTCAAATGCCGAGTTTGTGGTCGCGTCCATTCTGGTCGGAATCATTAAAATTGGCATCACGTTGGGCATTATGTCGGGAATCGCGCTTGTATTATACGCGTTTAATATATTCTCAGTCGGTTTCGCGCTATTGCCGTTTATTGGTTTGTTGTTGATGTTTGGCTGGTCGGTGGGGCTCTTTGTCACCGGCATTGTGTTTCGGTACGGTACTGACGCGCAAGTGCTGGCATTTGGCATTACGTTTGTCTTGCAGCCGCTTGCCGCGGTGTTTTATCCGATTGAGATTTTGCCGGCGTGGATTCAGCCGATTGCCCACCTAGTGCCTATTACACACGTATTTGAGGGTATGCGCACCGTGCTTGCAACCGGCGCGATTCCGTACGATAGCATGCTTTTGTCATTAGGTTTGAATGTAGTCTTTTTCATTCTCAGCGCGTGGTTCTTTATGCGCATGTTTAATCACGTGAAGCGGATGGGAATGCTGGCAAAGCTGGAGTAGCCTATGCCAAGACTGTCGCACAATAAACTATATCGTCTACTTGAGATGATTCCCGCGATTGCGGTTTGGGGTTCTTTTGTGTTGGCAATTATACTTTCGTTCTATCGGCCGCTGATTGCCATTTATATTATTATTTTGTTTGACCTGTATTGGCTGATTAAGGCGATTTACTGGCTCATTTATCTTTTTAATTCATACCGACGATATCGCGTTGACACACGCATCAACTGGCTTGAAAAACTTAAGAAAGAAAATTTGATTTCTCAGGACGGCGTGGAATCGCATTGGGATGACCTGTACCATCTTATTTTTCTTCCCACGTTCAGAGAGTCATATGAGGTGCTTGAATCAACGTTTGAGGCGCTCATTGCCAGTAACTACCCGACTGACCGGTTTATTATCGCACTGGGCGTCGAGGAGCGGGATGAAGAAAATGGGGTCGCCATCGCGGAGCGGATTAGAAAAAAGTACGAGAAACATTTTTATGCGCTCTGGGTCTCGGTTCACCCGAAGGATTTGCCGAACGAACAGCCGGGCAAAGGATCAAACAATGTGTGGGCCGCAACGCAGGCCAAGGAAAAAATTGATTCGCGCGGTATTCCGTATGAGCGAATTATTGTTTCAACGTTTGATATTGATACAGTGGTGCATCGAGAATATTTTGCGCACCTGACGTATAAGTTTTTGTTGCACCCTCGGCCGCACCACACCAGTTATCAGCCGGTAGCGCTGTTCAACAATAATATATGGCAGTCGAATCCGTTCACGAGAACCATAGCTAATGGCACTACTTTTTGGCTTTTGACCGACCTTTCACGGCCGGAGCGGCTATTTACTTTTTCCTCCCACAGTATGAGTTGGAAGACGCTGGTGGCAGTCGGGTTTTGGGAAGCGGATATTGTGACTGAGGATTCTCGAATTTTCCTGCAGTGCTTTATTCACTACAACGGCGAATATACGGTTACGCCGATGTATGTGCCTGTTTCAATGGATACGGTTGACACCGGCTCGTTTTGGGGAAGTTTGGCGGCGGTATATAAGCAACAGCGTCGTTGGGCATGGGGGATTGAGCATTTTCCGTATATGGTGTGGCATTTTTGGCGGAATAAAAAAATTCCGTTTATGAAGAAATTCAAATATTTTTTCAACATTGCGGAGGGTATGTACTCATGGGCAACCGCGCCGATTCTGATTATTTTGCTCGGACGCTTGCCGCTCTACTTTGCTGATCGCGTGACTCAGGAAACAGTAATCGCGCAGAACGCGCCGTTTGTGCTCCACTGGCTTTTGACGAGCGCTATGATCGGGTTATTTTCAACGGCTATTCTTTCACTCGTGTTTCTCCCGCCGGCTCCAAAGGGTGATCGGTATCGGTATGTGTATATGTTCGTGCAGTGGGCGCTGTTTCCAATCAACATGATTATATTCGGATCAATCCCCGCGCTTGATGCGCAGACCAGGCTTGCGCTAGGCAAGTATTTAGGGTTTAATGTCACTAAGAAGAATCGGTAGTTTCATTTCGCAAGGAGGACTGTATGGCTGCTGACCAACACATGACACCGCGTGAAAAACCGCAGAGCGTGTGCAATCGATGCGAAGGAGTTGCACCATGTCCGCCGGATTGTCCGCATCTCACTTCACTGCGAATACTCCAACCCGAGACACCGACTCCCGCGCCGAAGACAGGCCCCAGTGCCGCATCGCGGTAAACAAAAAACACCTCCTTATGTTTTGGGAGGTGTTATTCTTTGTGAGCGGGAAGCGCGAATTCCGGATAGCCTTTTTTGAATTCTGCATAGGGCATTCGTTTCTTTCCTTCGGGCTGCACTTCGGTTGGCAGTCCGTTTTTTGATTTCCAGACGAGCACGCGCTTGTTCCTCCATATGGTCCAGGCGCCCGGCCAAGGGGACATGGCACGCACATGCGCATCAATTGATTGTGGTTTATCTGACCAGTTGAGCATACCGTCGCTTTTGGAAAGTTTTTTTGTGTATGTCGCGTCTGAATCATTCTGCTCACGGGGCGCAATAGAGCCGCTGATGTACTGTTTGACGACATCGGAAAGCATACCCGCCCCAAGTTTGGCGAGAGAATCATGAAGCGTGCCCGCTGTTTCTTTTTTGGTTAACTTCACAGTCTCTTGCGCAAGAATTGGTCCATGGTCCATTGCGTCATCAAGTAGCATAATACTCACTCCGGTTTCACTGTCCTGATTGCGTATCGCGGCTTGGATAGGGGATGAACCTCGGTATTTCGGCAATAGTGACGGGTGCACATTGATGATGCCGTGTTTGAATGAATCTATAAGGTTTTGTGAAATAATTTTTCCGTACGCAACAAGTACGCCGCAGTCAGCATGATGCACCAGGTTTTTCAGCGGCTCGTCGTGCACTGGAATGGCGTGTTTTTCGGCCAACTGTTTTATGGGTGATTTTTGCAGTACTGAATGGTGCCTGCCGATTGGCTTATCCGGCTGAGTGACTACAAGGTCAACTGAAAATCGGGAATCAGAAATAAGCGCTTCCAGTGAGGGAACCGCGAAATCAGGCGTGCCAAAAAAAACGATGCGTGTTTTTGTATTCATGTTTAGCTTGTCGGTGCGAGCAGGTCGCCGCCCTTCGTAATGCGTGTTGCCCGTTCAATAAAGAGAATGCCATTCAGGTGGTCGATTTCGTGCTGGAGTACGCGAGCGAATAATCCAGTTGCTTTTATTTTATGCTCAACGCCTTCCGCGTCAGTGTACCGCACTTTGATTTTTTTATGACGCGGCACATCTCCCTCGACACCGGGTATCGAAAGGCATCCTTCGGTATCGATTTCAACATCGCGCGAGGCAGAAAATATTTTTGGATTGATGATGGCGAGGTGATCCATAAGCCCAGGATCCGCATCTTTGTTGATGATGGCAAGTTGAATGTTTGTGCCAACCTGCGGCGCGGCAATGCCAATACCCCGCTCAGCAATCATGGTATCAATTAAATCAGGCGCCAGTGAGACTGCTGCCGATATATCCTCAACGCGGCCTGACGGCTGCTGGAGTGAGGGGGTCGGATAATAGATGAGTTGCTGTTTCATAAAATATTCTCTGGTTCTCGGTCGACGATCCAATCTGAGCCGAGTGTTCGGATTATGGGGATTTCCACAGGAATTAACATCTTAATCAGTAAGGAAGGGTATTGCTCATAATCCGTATAAGGACCCTGTATGCGATATGCGTCAGATGAGGGAATGCGAGCGGCGAGCGTTTTTACTTCTGCGGCTGACTTCTTCTTATGTGATATTTTAATTAAATCGACAAACGGCGGATACTGCAATTTTGAGCGCGCATCATGCTCGCTCGTACGAAGTGCGTCACGTTCTCCGTAAACCACCGCGCGAATTGCCTGATTTTCGTCTCCGTATGATTGTACAATGCAGTGCGGAATACGAAGTTCCTGCGCCAGTAATTTCAAATGGGAAAGCTTATAGTATGCTCTTTCCGCGGATCTAAAGTCTGGGAGAGCCAGAAGCGGCTCAATAGATGCAATGACTAATAAACCGATATTTCCGCGTTCAGAAAGCAATTTTTCGCTTTCTAGAGCCTCTGTGGTGCAGACGATAATATCAGTATGGGGCACATCGTCAGTTTTCAAATTAAGCGTACCAATTGTACAATTTTTCAGTGTTTTAGTCAACTCTTCATAAATTGACTGCACTGAAATACCTTTGTCTGATGAGTGCCTGAGAGAGGCTACGACAATTCGCTGATTATTGTCTTTTGCTTTTTTAATCTGCTCGTAAGTAGTGTACGTGAGTAGCAGGCCGGCTGATGCGCCAGACTCTTTTTTCATGTCGCTCAAAGATGTTTTTGTACGCATCGCAGACGCGCCGGGCAACTCATCTATGTCCGGCGCTGAAACAAGAATGCGTTCAGCATGCGCGAGCATAGTACATGAACTGTCGGTTATCTCGGCGTGCCACTGCGCGATGGTTCGACCATCATATCGGGGGTGCTGCTCGGTTTGTTTAAAATCTTCGTTCGTTGAATCAAACACAAGCACAGATGACCGTTCAGGAATCGGCAACAGTGCGCCCTGTCGCGTGCTGACAAGAATACGGTCGTGCTGCGTGAGCGCGCGTCCATAAACATTCCACTGCTGGTTTTTATTTAACTCGCTATGGTAGGCAACCACACGTTCAGGACACTGTTGCGAGAGTGTTTCGGCAAACAGCGTGCAGTAGGCAATGGTTGGCGCGAGTATGGTTACGCCCGTTGATGTTGCTGCGCAGTACTCCCGCAAAAACCATATCACGGATGACAGATCGTGAATACGAATTTCATCAGGAAGCTGTGTTGCGCTTTGCCGGTACTGTTCAATATCGGCGGCTGATTGTTTTTCAATGAGAAACAACGGAAGCGGGTGCGGTGGTCGAACATTCTTTGAACGACGTTTCGGCTTATCAGGAACAATCATCCGCGCAACCAAGCCACGAGGTACATAGTAATATTCCGAGAATCGAGCAATGAGTGCGAGCTGACCTTTGGACAAAAGCGGGTGAGGACTGGCAAGGCTGCTGATTGGCCGCGCGCGGAATGTGCCGGCGTGCGTCTCAGACACGCCTAACACGACTCCGCTGATGTGTCGCGCGCGGAATGGAATCGTGACTAAACTGCCCGGCACGACGTCGGGAGCCAGTTCGTCCGGGATGTAATAATCAAAAACATCAACTGAGCCGGGCAGACGAACGAGCGGTGCGATTGAGGCAAACATGTTAGAACTGGAATCGGGCGACCATCATGCCGATGCCGAGCGGCTGTTCGTATCCCACAAGCTCTGTTTCGACCGCGATGCCGTCGAGCGCGCCTAAAAGGATAGCCAAAGGCCGATAACCACTGACATGAAACGTATCAGCTTGAGCGCCGTAATCGTTAATGAAAGAATCCGTATCATGGCTCACAATGGCGTTAGTGAGTAAACTATCAAAATCCTTTGTTTCTTTTTGAGTTTTCTTGCTGGCGCGAGAGAGGTCGCCGAGCGAAATGAGCGCGATTCGCTGTTCGCACTGTTCGATAATATCACGAAGTGTTGCGCCAAACAACCGCAATCGTTCCGTGTTTTCGAGCTGATATGTCAGCGGCACTATTTTCAGCTGTTTCTCGGATTGGCGCAGGTGCAATGAGGCAATACTTGAAGCGGGATCAAGGTACCGCGGCGTACGCGACATCACAGAATGCATGGATGAAAGCTTGTGCCGCAGCTTGTACGCGGTATGCGCATCCCCAAGCGCGTAGGAATGGGTGGTAAAGTCGCCGAAGCGCGCAAAGTTGATTTCGAAGCGAGGCGCATAATGGATAATGTACGCACTGTCTGTTCCGTCGCCATGGGGCGTTATGGTAACCACCGTCTCTATGCTGCGCGCGTAGAGATCCTCCGCAATGCGTTCAATTGAAGACCGCACCTTTTTGAACAGCCGTGAACGCTCATTGCCGATATTCGGCAAGAGCAGGGGAGAGTGAGGAATGTGCGCGGCGTAGGCAAGCATAATTATTTGAGCGTGTTTTCTCCAAGAACTTCATAGTTCCCGTCTGCGGCAATGAGGTCAAGCGCGTCGCCGAGAGGATGTAGGTCAACAACCCGCTGCGGCACTTCTATAATGTCATCCCACTGGTATCCAAGTTTTTCAAATGCTTCGCCTGAGACCACAGGGTGCCGTTTGCCGTCCGCGATAACGTATACCGCAGGAGAGGCGGGGCTGGTGATGATGGTTCCGTCATTGAGCGCGAGTCGGCCGTGATATGGATAGTGCGCCAGCTCGTCAGAATGCACCGGAATAGGCCGCTGTGATTTGAAGTTGGTGATCATAATTGTTTTATCAATGATGCCCTGCTTTTCACCGTCCTGCACAAAGAACACGGCTCCGGTCTTATTGTCTTGGAGTAGTGCGCCGGTTGGATAACTTGAGGCGATAGTAATCGGCTCTCCTTCGTTATAGAGTGCGAGATCTTCTTCTTCGACTGAAATGACTTCTTCCGGATTGAATCCAATAGTTCTGAAAACTTCAGGAGAGGTGATGCCGCGGATTGTGTCATCAACCAATAGGTAAATCGTTCCCCATGGCGCGCGGAGCAGAGAATAGTTCGCGAATTTTATTGGCGGACCAACTTCGTATTTTTCAAGTTCGTTTTTGGTTACCTGAATAATGCGTGTCGGATCATAACGTGAATAGAGCGCGGTGCGGCTCACGAACGGCCGGCGTTTGTTATGCTGCAAAAGCCACACGCCAGGATCGCCGATTTGCTGAAGCAGCGTGCCGTCAGGGTAGTTTCGTACAAAATAACGCTGCCAGATTTTCCAAAAATTATAGTTCGCGCCAATCCGGTCTCCGCCGCGGTACGGGTTGTATGTGTACAGGACAGCGGTCGCGTTATTCGCCGGTGTGATGTCATACTGATCAAGCGTCTGCTTGCTTCTGCCTGGTCCCCATCCGGTGAATGTGCGTCCCAAGGACTGCAAATCGCGAAGATAGTTCACGCGGACTTTTTCAACGAGACCTGAAACCTGGTTATAAAATCCTTTGAGCGGCAGTAGCGCTGGATCGCTTTTTGAACAGGAATCACAAACGCCGAAACCGGTTGCCCAGTCGAGCTGGTTCTGCGAGGGTGTGCGATCCGTGATGAGACTCTGTTCTTTTTGAAGCATAGCCAAAACAAATTTCGGATTTATTTGATAGAGGTTTGATTCATCAAAAATAATTTGGCTCGCTTTTTTGACGACGCCATTGACTTCTTGAGTGTATTGGGCTAAATAGCTGCCTTTGCTTTCAAGGAAGCGCTGAATGGCGTCTAGGGACAGTGCTGAGTTGTCCTCGAGCTCTTCATCTGAAATGATATTGTGCGGGTTGAATTCGGCTGCGCGTGCTGACAGTGTTGGCGTGAATACGAGTATGGCAGCGAGCAAGCCGGCGATGAATTGTTTCATGTGTGTTTTATCTTATTTTGACTTATTGTAGCACAGATTCAGGGCGTGTGAAATTGACGAATATACAATTTTTAAGTAATAAAATGAGGGCATACACTGGAGTGTATGCCCTCGGCTGTGCATCAGATCCCTTGGATTGATGCGTATTGCGGATGTCCGCGGTTGTGAGGGGTTCCCTGCATGAGGGTATGCCTCCCGGTCTCGACGGTTCAGCCCTGGATGTCGGCCTGGTTCTGGAAGTCGACCTTCTTCGTGGTCATCAGCGTGGCCGTCTGTGCCACGTTCTTGGCGGCGCCCTTGGCCTCTTCGTTCTCGTTGGTGTGACCGCGCGCGGTCACGTTGGAGCGGTTGTTCGGCATGACGATCTCCTTGGATGTGAGGTCGTGTCGTGTAGTGCCGGGTCTTTCGTCGACTCCGCCGTGCACACTGTGTGCTCGATTAATGAATGGTATACATTCTCCTTTCGTGTCATTCATTAAAAAATGACCAGTGCGCTGAGACTGTCAGCAAGACTGCCGCTGCAGCGTGAGATGTGTTAAAAAGGGCGGAAAGTACATATAGTGTAGCAAAAAAATCGTTTTTTGGTCAACTAGAAGCATAAGGCAACGCGTGGTATACTGAGGTGTATGAAATCAGTGAATATACTGGGTATTGAGGTGTGTGACGTCGGCCGCGCGGAGGCGCTTGAGCGGACGCGCGCAATGCTGAAACAGCCTGGTACGCACATCATTACCACTCCAAACCCTGAAATAGTGCTCAGCGCGCGCCGCTCGTTTTTTTTGCGCCGCATCATCAATGAATCAGACCTCAGGCTGGCTGACGGCTTCGGGCTTCGGGTGGCTGCTTTTCTTTTGGGCGAACGCCTGCGCCACCGGGTCCCCGGTACAGACTTCGCGGAATCGCTCATGGCGTCGCTGGATGCCGGTACACCGGTGTTTTTGCTCGGCGGAAAAAATGAACGCGCCGCGCAGGCTGCCGCGTCCCGCCTTTCAAGGCGCTATCCAAATATAAAGATTGCCGGCGCCGTGCACGGAGGCGCGGTGATTGTTTCAAAAACCTCGTGCGAGACCGAGGACAACACTGTTGTCAGCCAGATTAACCAATCCGGCGCGCGTATTGTGTTTGTTGGGTTTGGCTGCCCGAAGCAGGAGCGTTGGATGCGAGCGCATAGTAATGAGTTGTCCGACGTTTCTGTACTCATGGCTGTCGGCGGGGCGATTGATTTTTGGGCGGGTGAGGCGAAACGCGCGCCAAAGATTGTTCGTACGATTGGACTTGAATGGCTTTGGCGGCTTATCGTCGAACCGCGACGCGTAAAAAGAATTACGAACGCGACATTTGGCTTCCTGGGGACGGTCATTGCCTGGCGTATTCGCATGATGACCACTTATCGGAAAAATGTCGCGGCCTGCATTGTAAACCAAAAAAAAGAAGTATTAATTGTTGAGCGCGCGTACGAAGATCCAGGACACTGGCAGCTGCCGCAAGGAGGGGTTGATAAAGGAGAATCTGATGAAGCGGCGGTGCTTCGTGAGGTGCGGGAGGAGACCGGCATTGCGCAACTCGCCATTCTGGGGAAAAACAGCAAAGCGCATCAGTATGACTGGCCGAGGTGGCACCGTCTGAATGGAGGATATCGCGGACAACGCCAAACACTTTTCTTTTTACATTATCCGGGCGATGGATCGGACGTATCGGTTGATGAGCACGAAATTAGGTCAAGTAAATGGGTGCCGATTGCCGCACTCGCTGATACAGTTCATGCCAAGCGGAAACATCTGGCGCGACTCGCTCAGGAAGGCTATACTCACTATATATAACTATGTCACACCCAACCGTCAGAGTCAGATTTGCCCCGTCGCCGACCGGCATTCCGCACGTCGGCAATATCCGCACCGCTCTTTTTGCGTGGCTTTTCGCGCGCCATCATAATGGCGCGTTTATCCTTCGCGTTGAAGATACTGATCAGGAGCGCAAACAAGAGGGTAGTCTCGAGGCTATTCTTGAAACGCTCGAATGGCTCGGATTGACTATTGATGAAGGTGTGGTCGATGTTGATTCGGAAAAAGGGGAGTATGGTCCTTATTTTCAGTCCGCGCGGCTCGATATATACAAGAAATATGCTGAAGAGCTTGTTGCTGCGGGGCACGCATACTACAGTTTTGCCACGCCAGAACAGCTCGAGGAACTTCGCGCTCAGCAATCGGCTCGAAAAGAACCGCCACGCTACGACGGACGTTTTGATTCGCACACAACCGAGGAAGCGCGAGCGCGCATTGCAACGGGCGAGCAGTACACTATCCGTATGCGGTTTGACCGCGATGCTGAAACTATTTTTGAAGATGCGGTCAAAGGCAGAGTGCGTGTCGCAAACAGTACACTTGATGATCAAGTGCTTTTGAAATCAGACGGGTTTCCCACATACCATCTTGCGTCTGTTGTTGATGACCACCTGATGCAGATTACGCATGTCATTCGCGCTGACGAATGGCTTGCCTCAACCCCAAAGCACGTGCTTCTGTATCAGGCATTCGGCTGGAACGAGCCGGTGTGGGTGCACTTACCGATTATTCTCGGAACCGACAAATCAAAACTGTCAAAGCGCCACGGCGCCGTATCCGCGCTCGCGTATCGCGACGAGGGATACCTTCCTGATGCCTTGGTTAATTATTTGGCGCTCTTGGGCTGGAATCCAAAGACTGATCAGGAAATCTTCGGCCGCGAGGAATTAATTGAAGCGTTTGACGTTGAGAAGATAAACAAGAATAATCCGATATTCGACGTTGAAAAACTCAAGTGGATGAATAGTAAGTATATCCAGAACTTAAGCCCTGAATCTCTAGCAAGCTCATTACAAGTGTTTGACAGTACGGTTGATGAGCAGTTTGTCAGGCGCGCGCTTCCGGTTGTGCAGGATCGCTTAGAAACACTCGCTGATTTTAAAGAACGTGTAACATTTTTAATGCCCGGTTCGTTGGAATATAGCAGTGAGATACTCATACCGAAAAAATCAAACCCTGAAACCGCGATTACCATGCTTGAACAGGGTAGAGAAGTGCTCGATGCAACAGAGGCGCTTGACGCTGAGTCGCTGCGTCAAACCTTTTTCGATTATTGCGAAACAGAAGACATTAAAAAAGGAGAGTTGCTTTGGCCGCTCCGAGTTGCGCTGACCGGCATGGAACGTTCGCCGGATGTGTTTGATACTCTATCAGCGCTTGGTAAAGAAGAATCTCTTGAACGAATAGATGCTGCTATCCACAAGCTTAAGAAATAGCGTTTGTGTAAATATAATTTTTGTGGTATAATATATTGCCATGAAATTTGAAGAAATAAACATAAAAAGAACATTTAGGTTCATACACGCGACCACAGCGATGCTGGTTGTTTTATTGGTGGTGTCGCCGCTGAATCTTTTCGCGCACAACGACCACGCGGACAACTACGGGGCAGGGGGAGAGGATGACGCTGAAACTGCTGAGGAGGTGAGCGGCAAGAATCCAGAGATTCAAGATATCGCACAGCAGCTTAAAGAGCAGCGAGAGGCAATTGAGGACCTGCAATCAAAAGTACAGGCATACGAGCAGAAAATACAGGCAAAGCGCAATGAGGCGCTGACTATTAAAAATCAGCTTGGCTCACTAGAAGACACGATCGCGCAGACAAAACTTGAACTTGAAATCAAACGAGCGGAAATAACCGAGCTTAATCTCAAAATAAAAGAGACAGAGAGGCGAATTGAAGAAAAAGATAAAGAAATTACGACGCAGAAAGAACGCCTCTCGGAATTTATACGCGTGCTCTACCAAAATAACCAGAAGAGCTACCTTGAAATTTTTCTCGCGAACGACGCGTTCAGTGAATTTTTTGACCAACAGCAGTATCTCGCAACCATTGAAGAAGATCTGCACGTGATTATTAAAAAGATAAACGCGTTCAAGGAAAAATTAGAGATCGAAAAGAAAGAACTTGAGAGCCAGCATACTGACCTTGAAAACTTGCGCGATACGCTGACAAACAAACAATTGTCACTCGAGGAAAACATCACTGCCAAAAATGTCATTCTTGAAGCTACGCAGGCAGATGAAGCGAAATTCCAGACGCTCTTGCAGCAGGTACGCGCGGAGCAAGCGCAGATTAACGCGGATATTGTAAGCCTGGAGCGGCAACTTCGCGCGCGTCTTGAAGAGGCGGGCGATAAGACGCTTTCAGAGCTTTCAGGGCAGGCGTTTATTTGGCCGGTACCGAGCAGGCTCGTGACCGCTCAGTTCCATGATCCTGATTATCCGTTTCGTAGATATTTTGAGCATCCTGCGATCGATATTCGCGCAAAGCAAGGCACGCCGGTTAAAGCGGTTGCCTCGGGCTATGTTGCACGCGCGCACGATGCGGGACTAGGCTACAGCTATATCTCAATCATTCACGCAGACGGCCTTTCAAGCGTCTATGGCCACGTCAGCTGCATTCTTGTGCAAGAAGACGAGTTTGTTGTCCAGGGGCAGGTAATCGGCTGTTCAGGAGCAACACCGGGCACGCCTGGCGCGGGGCGGCTCACCACCGGACCGCACCTGCATCTTGAAATCCGCCTAAATGGCATTCCCGTGAACCCGGTCAGTTATTTGCCATAACCTAAACAAGAGGACGCATCAGCCGCATTAGCAAAAGTCCCGGCTGCTTTTTTGTGGGCGGACGTTTGCTTGGTACGGGTTTTGGTTTTCTGTACAACAGCCTTGCCGCGGCACTCTTTATTATCGGCCTCGGAGCGGGGGGGGTGGTATTCTTTGCAGCCACACTGTTGATAAAACGATAAAAATAAACGGCTCACTTACTTAATAAACGGCTCATATGTCATATGAGCCGTTTAAGGCGTTTAAGCGTGCCAGGGTGTGAGGTGTGGGGTTTAATAGCGGGTTTTATATACACACAGGCACAGTCCATCAAACCTAAAGCAGTATATGTTGCTGAGAACGGGGCATAGGAGACGATATACATAACACGCTTATTATATTATATAGGCCTATAAAGCAAGGTATTCCGTGTGGTATAGTGTCGTACAATATATCTTATGCGACGCAATACATTTCTTTTTAGGTGGAACGTTCTACGGACCTGCGTAGTGATCTTCATATAACGTTGCCAGATAAAATTGTCTGACCGTATTCCCTATCATAAAAAAACCATGGTTTGATGTGCATGGTTTTGCGTGCTCTCCCCGGGATTGACTCTTGGTTCAACATAGTATGCGTACAGGAGCGTTTCAAAGGTATCAGGGTACCTGTGTTTAGTTTTTAAATTTATAGTATACGCGATCTTTGACCCGTAAATCCACGTAGCGCAATAATCCCCTGTCATCCTTTATCTTCTCATCCAGCACTAGCTCCAGTTTTTTAAGTTGCGACTTAATGTCTATATTGGTGTCTATAAGAATTTCCCACCCTTCTGAGGTTGCAATAATAACCTCACGCTCAACGTCTTGGTTAAGGCGTACGTGTGCAATAGTAACGCCAATACCTGATCTGCTTAACAAGTCGTAGACATCAGAGATGTCCGTTATTCTCTCTCTCGTGATTATCTGTTCTCCGGGTTTGATGTCGGTTTGACGGCTGTCAATAAGTTCAATAACCGGAACAGCGGAAAGATCGTCTTCGTGTACCAAACCTTCTGACACGACAATGCCGTTTACGTCTAAGTAAAAGTAAGCCTCTGTATACACCGGTTCGGGTTTGATAGGTTCTGCGATTATGTCCCCTGTTTCGACTGTGCTCTCTGGTTCGGATGTTTCTGCTGGAGTATCACCATCGACCGGCGGACTCTCTTTTACTTTTACGACGGGTGTTTTGACCCTCAAAAGAAGTCGGGCCAGCTTTTCTTTGATGGTGATATGTACTGTATACGGGAAAACCCGGTCGATATTGAGGTCTTCTAAAAAATATTGTTCAGCTATGGCAGTATGAAGCCTATTTTTTGAAATAAGGAGCATGTTGTTATTTCTAAACAAAAGGAAACGGCGCTCATGAAGCGTAGTGTCAATAATCGACCGCAGTTCGTTTTCAGGAATATTTTCCGAACCTTGGATATTAATTTCTTTGACTAGAAAATTATCAGAGGCAAAAAAGAAAAAAACAAACCAGCCGAGCGAAACGGTAAGAAATAGTGTAAGCACTGCAGTACGAACGAATCCGATGTTAATTTCTGTGTTTTGTTGCTTTGGCTTCTGGCGTTTTCTTTTTGCATGAGCGCCAAAACGCCCTGCGGTGCCCGGCGCTGTTCTCTTTTTGGGTCTGTAATACCGGTGTTTTTTTGCGTACATGGCAATTAGTTTTTGTACCAATCTTCTTTCGGGGTGTATGAAACCGCACATTGCACTCGTTCACTATTTCGCTCAATTGCCAAAGTAATAAGCTCATCAAGTAATTCGGAATATGATAGACCGGACCCTTCCCAAAGTTTTGGGTACATGCTAATTGCAGTAAATCCTGGGATAGTATTCAGTTCATTCACGTACGCAGTGCCGTTGCTGCTCAGTAAAAAATCTACCCGTGCCATACCTTCGGCATTGAGCGCGAGATACGCCTTAAGGGCTGTTTCGGTAATAGTGCGTGCGGCTTCCGCTGGAATATCCGCTGGTATGTGCGACTCTGACTTATTGTCGACATATTTTGCGTCGTAATCATAGAATTCGTTTGAGGGAACGATTTCGCCGAGTACCGAACATCGCGGTTTTTGGTTGCCCAGCACAGCACATTCAATTTCTTTAGGATTTTTTACGCCTTGTTCAACGATTATCTTACGGTCATACCGAAGCGCATCCTCAATTGATGGAATAAGCTCTTCTCTGCTGTGTGCTTTTGCAATACCAACACTCGATCCGAGGTTTGCGGGTTTGACGAATAGCGGATAGTCTAGCGTGGATTCAATACGTTCAACGAGTGATGTTTGATTTTCTTTCCAGTCTGAAGCCCAGAACCAGTCATAGGGAGTTTGTGGGATGCCCTCGGCTTCAAGTATTTTTTTCTGAATTACCTTATCCATACATATCGCGGAAGCGAGGTGTCCGCAGCCGACGTACGGAAGGCCGGTAAGCTCAAGAAATCCCTGCACAGTGCCGTCTTCTCCATATGGTCCGTGAAGTACCGGAAAAACGACATCAATAGACTGCTCTAGTTGTTCAGGTGACCGCAGTGAAACAACACCAGTTGGTTCTGGTCGAATAAGCGCATTGCTCGCGTCCGCAGGTTTTCCTGATTTGAGCAACTGCAGTGCGTCCGCACCGGCGACCCATTTTCCCGTTTTAGTGATTCCAATAGGAACTACTTCGTATTTTTCAGAATCAAGATTTTCCATGACCGATTCAGCGCTGACCAGTGAAACTTCATGTTCTCCGGAACGTCCGCCGAACAGGACAGCTACCCTTTTTTTTGTGCTCATAAGCTTAGTGAGTTATGACTCTTTCAAGAAGCGGGTTAATCCGCGTAACCACTTCGTAGTTGATTGTATTGATTGACTCCGCAATCTCGTCAGCGGTAATTTCATCAGCTCCACTCTCTCCAAGAATAACAACTTCATCCCCTTCTCTGACACTATCCTCCTCAGTAACGTCAATCATTATCATATTCATGCACACTCGTCCAATAATTGGATAACGTGTGCCGTCAATCAATACGTCACCGTTGTTTGAACGTTTTCGGTCCACTCCCTCGTAGTAGCCCGCGGGGACAACTGCGATGCGGGTTTGACGCTTGGTTTTATACGTACATCCGTAGCCCACACAGTGTTCCTTCGGATAGTCTTTAATTTGCACAATACGCGATTTCCACGAGAGTGCCGGTCTTAATGAAAATGATGGATGCAGTTTTTCCGTCTGCCTGATGAGTTTCGCGTCAGGCCACAATCCATATAGTCCCACGCCGAGCCTGACCGCGCTTTGGTGCGATTCCGGAAGCGTCAGAATGGCGGATGTTTTTGCGATGTGCCAGAGAGGTGGATCTATTTTATCGCGGTAAAGCTGAAACTTAATATCCTCAAAAGCGGAGAGCTGATTCTTGGTATATGATACATGGTCAACGACGTCCGGCAGGTGGCTGAACACGCCGCGAATTGAAAGTCCGGGCAAATCTGAGATTTTTTTGATTGTCGCGACGGCGTTTGTGTAAAGGATGCCCGAACGCCCCATGCCGGTATCTACTTTAATATGTACGCGCGCGACTTCACCATTCAATCTACTGACGACGCGTTTTGCCTGCTCAAGGCTATTGATGGTAAGTTCAATGCGTTCCTGACATGCCCAGGCAAGTGACTCTTCTGTTTCATCATAGTAGCCCAGCACGAGGATTGCTGCTGTAATGCCCGCCTCACGCAATATTTTGGCTTCTGTGAGGTTTACCACGGCAAACGTGTCCACGAGGTCTTCTATGCAAGTAGCGACCTGCACAAGTCCATGGCCATAGGCGTTTGCTTTGACGGCAACCATGAGCTTTACTGACGGATCGATCAGGGATCGTATTTCAGTAACATTGTGCCTGAGTGCTGATTTCGAAATTTCAACCCACGTGTGTGGCATGGTTTGACAAGTAATGATGAGTCTGGAAAGATACGTCTATAATTTCTCATGCCCTTTTCCAGGAGGTAGCACATGAAGCCTATTTCAGAAGAAACAGAGGCTGAAGCATTGCGGTCTCGACAGCGGTATCTGCTGGTGATTCTCGTCGTGGTCGGCATACTGGTATTCTTCACGAGCAGAACACAGGGCGCAACGCTTTGGTGACGTCCGACAGGAGTCGTAGAATACTACGACTCCTTTTTTTTGATTATTTCTTGCCCATTCATGAGCGGCTGCAGTACACCTGGAATGCGAATAGTGCCGTCTTCCTGCTGATAGTTTTCCATGATTGCAATAATGGTCCTGCCGACGGCACAAACGGTATTGTTGAGCGTGTGAACAAATTCAGATGAACCTGACTCTGCTTTGTATTTTATATTCAGTCGTCGCGCCTGAAAATCAGTATCATTGCTGCATGACGCAAGTTCCCTATATTGGTTCTGTCCCGGAAACCAGCCTTCAATATCATATTTTTTTGCATTTGGCGCGCCGATATCGCCGCTGCACATATTGAGGACGTGGTATGGAATATTCAGAGACTGCCAGAATTCCTCGCCGATGGCGCGCATTTCTTCGTGCACATCCCAACTATGTTCTTTGCTCGAAAATACGAACATTTCAATTTTATCGAATTGATGACCGCGAAGAATGCCTTTCATATCTTTGCCGTATGTGCCTGCTTCGCGTCTGAAACAGGAGGAGAATCCAAAATATTTCAGTGGTGCGGCAGCCACATCAATAGTCTCGTCTGCGTGGTATGAAGCAAGTGGCACTTCAGCGGTGCCGATAAGAAATAGGTGATCTTCGTCTTCGTTAACGGTGTATATTTCGTTTTTTTCTGCCGGGAAAAAACCAGTGCCAAACATAGCACGTTCCCTGACCAGCATCGGCGGCAACATCGGAATAAATCCTTTTGATTGCATAAAACGCGCGGCGTACTGGATAATAGCGAACTCAAGCATCACGAGGTCGTTTTTAAGATACCAAAAACGCGACCCAGAAACTTTTGCGCCTCGTTCAGTATCAATTAAATCCAGAGACTCCCCTAACTCCCAGTGTTCCTTTGGGGCAAAACTGAAATCAGGCTTATTTCCCCATGTGCTTGCTTCGACATTACCTGATTCGTCCGTACCGACCGGTACGCTCTCATGCGTCATGTTTGGAAGCTGAATTAGGAGTTCGTGGAGCTTTTCTTCTATTGGCAGTAATTCCTTTTCAATATTTTTGATTTCCTCGCTTACTTTCTTAAGCGAAGTAATCTGATCTGGAGTGGGTTTTGTCTTGCTCCCTTGTTTAAGTTCGGCACGTTTTTCATCAGCACTAGTAATCAACTTTCTACGGGATTCGTCGTATTTTAAAATTGCATCAACGTCGACCGTTGCTTTTCTGATTTTATTGTTCTGTTTTACCGCGTCAGGGTGTTCTCTGATGAATGCGAGATCGAGCATAGTTATGATTTAGGACGTAGTGTCGGAAATAAAATAGCTTCTTTAATGTTGCGTCGATTGGTCAGTAAATTAGTGAGGCGGTCGATGCCCATGCCAAAACCGGCTGTCGGCGGCATACCGTGTTCAAGGGCCTCAATGAAATCCTCGTCTATCGGGTGCGCTTCTTCGTCGCCGGCGAGCGCCATCTCTTGCTGTGCGTTAAATCGTTCGCGCTGATCAATCGGGTCATTCAATTCACTGAATGCATTGACGAGTTCAATGCCGCCGCCAAGCACAAGCTGAAATCGTTCCACGTACCGAGGATCGTCCGTTTTCTTTTTTGAAAGCGGTGAAAGCTCAATAGGGTGATCAATCACGAATGTCGGTTGTACGATATTTTTTCTCACATACTCTTTGTATAACTCATCGCAGATTCTGCCGCGGCCGTCATGTGGCGCAACATCTTTAAGGCCAAGTTCTTTTGCTTTGTTGTAGATTGATTTTTGGTCAGGATATGCTTCGATGTCGATACCGGCCGCATCAATCAATGCTTGTCTGAACTGTATTCTACGAAAGGGTTTCTCAAACACGATGGTGTTGTCTTGATACTCTATTGAAGCATCTCCGTTTGCTTTTTTAACCACTGAGAGTATGAGATCCTCGGTGAAATCCATCAGTTCAATATAATCCATATAAGACGCATAGAATTCAACTTGTGTGAATTCTGGATTATGCGACCAGTCCATGCCTTCATTTCTGAAACATCGCGCGAATTCGTACACTCGCTCAACACCGCCAATGATGATTCGTTTGAGATATAGCTCAGGCGCAATACGAAGATATAAATCAGCATCAAGCGTATTATGATGGGTGACAAACGGTCGCGCATTCGCGCCGCCGGGCAACGGCTGCAGAATCGGAGTTTCGACTTCCAGGAATCCCCTATCGTCCAAAAATTCTCGAATGCTTTTAACAATTGCCGCTCTTTTCTTGAACACGTCAACCACGTCTTTATTGGAAATCATATCAAGATACCGTTTGCGGAAACGCATCTCTATATCTTGCAGTCCGTGCCACTTTTCAGGAAGCGGTCTTATGGTTTTAGTAAGCAGGCGCCACTCGCTGACCTGTATTGTCGGTTCGCCTCGCTTTGTGGTGAATACGGTGCCGGTAACTTGGAGAAAATCTCCAACATCAACTGATTTTTCAAACTGCTCGTATATTTCATCGCCGAGCATATCTTTTTTAAGATATATCTGAAAAGCGCCTGTTCCATCTTCAAGATGCGCAAATGTTGATCCTCCGTGGGGTCGAAGCGCCATAACTCTGCCAACAATAGTAACTGGCTGCTCTTTTTTTATTAAATCATCGGCAACATCCAAAATTTGGGATAGTGCGTGTGAACGCTCAGTGTGCGCAGGAAAAGCGTCAACACCTTGCTTTTTAAGGTATGTAAGACGTTCGAGTCGAACCTCACGCTCGTCAATGTTGTGTTCTGATTCTGTCATAGGAATGCATACATTATAAAATAGGACACCCACAAATGCAACGCACCCCGCCAGAAATAATGATGGGGTGCGTTAAAAAAGCAACAAAATATATTCAGCTATGTTTGTGGATTTATGTCAAGCACGGTAAACTCAGCGGCCCCTTTCGGTGTTTGAACAGAAAAAGTGTCTCCTTTTGATTTTCCAAGAAATGCGGTGCCAATCGGCGATTCATTTGATATTCTGCCTTCTGCTGGATTTGCTTCGTTTGATCCAACTATGGTGTAGGTGATGTGCTCTCCGTCCTTTTTTGCGGTAATGGTATCCCCGATTTCCACTACATTAGGATTCGAATCTGATGATTTGATGACCTCTATGTTTTTCATCATGTCTTCAAGTTCTAAAATACGCCCTTCAGTAAACGATTGTTCTTCACGAGCATCAGCATATTCGGCATTCTCAGAAAGGTCGCCAAGCTCCTTTGCGTCTTTGATGCGGTTAGCAATTTGTGGGCGACGCACTTTTTTTAAATGCTCTAATTCTTCTTTAAGTTTTGTGTACCCTTGGTCGGTGACGTATGATTTTTTATCGTTCGACATGTGAATTGCTTTTAGATATTAGTGAGGACATTATGTAACATAATACTGTATATTTTGAGTATGTCAAACTACTCATCAGTCGGTTGCCCTTCATTGAAATAAAATTCAAAAATTTTCTTGGCTATTGGAGTTGCTGCAGTCGATCCGCCTTCTCCCTCTTCAACCAAAACCGTTACCACAATCTCGGGGTTTTGATACGGTCCGAAGCCAGTAAACCACGCGTGAGGCATCTCTGACTGTGAATACTGAGCGGTTCCGGTTTTACCGGCAAGCGGTACGTTCAGTGTCGAAAGCGATCGCGCGCTTCCCACCGTAACGGCAGCACGCAGACCTTCTCTAATAATGTTGATGTTTTCTGTGCTTCCAAGATGGCTTCTGATTGTATTTGGTTCAATTTTTTTTACTGATCCATCAGGAAATTCAATGCGATCAACGACACGAGGTTGGTACAACGTACCTCCGTTAGCAATAGCGGCAGTATAGTCGGCGACTTGCAGCGGTGTTACGAGAATATCGCCTTGTCCGATTGCGAGATGATAGGTATCACCTAAATACCAGCGCTCGTTTTTTGCTTCTTCTTTCCATTCTTTGCTCGGTAAAAATCCGGGACGTTCTGACGGTAAATCTATACCCGAAAGCGCGTCTAGACCGAATTTTTTTCCATATTCAGATATTTTTTTGACGCCGAGTCCCCCGTCTCCGTCCCACCCTCCGCCAGCAATATAGAAAAAGGTGTTAACTGATTCCGCAAGCGCTTTAACAATGTTCGTTTGTCCATGTCCGCCAAACTTCCAATCAGGAAACCAGTAGCCGTTAATATTAATCCCACCGGTGCTTTCAATGGTTGTGTATCTTGTGATAATTCCTTCTTCAAGCGCGGCTGCGCCGACCACCAATTTAAATGTTGACCCTGAAGGATACTCGCCGGTGATAGATCTGTTAAAAAGCGGTTTAGACGGATCACTGAGCAATGCTGAAAATGTTTTCTGGCCTATCCCTTTACTGAATAAATCGTTGCGATACCCGGGGTAACTCACTAACGCAAGGAGCGCACCGTTTTGTGGGTTAAGCACCACCACGCTTCCGCCTGGAACTTCTAACTCATCAACTGTCTCCTTGAGCGTATCCCACACAAATTGCTGCAGCGCGGCATCAATATTCAAATAGGCGTTTCCGCCTTTTTGTGCGGGAATTTCTCTGGTTACTTCTATTTCGCGCCCTGAAGCGTTTACTTCAATGAATTGTGTACCGAGCGCACCGCGGAGATAGCGTTGATATGTTTTTTCTATCCCGATCTTGCCGACATGTTCAGATAGAAGGTATCCTTCTTGGCGATAGGTGGCGTATTCGGATTCTGACATTTTTCCGGTATAGCCAAGTATGTGTGAAAATGGCTCCGGCGTTGCGTAGGCGCGTTGCTCAATAGGTCGTACTTGTATCCCCGCCCATTGGTCTGCATGTTGCTCAAGTAGAATTGCTTCTTCTTGCGTGATGCCTCGCATCACTTCAAAAGGTACGGTGCTGTATCGTGGAATACGTGCAAATGTTTCGACCAAATCATAGGGATCTTTGTCTAAAATGGCGCTGATGTCTTTGAAAATAATATCTTCTTCTTCTTGTGATTCAGGCAGGTCAGCAGGAATGACATACAACCCAAAATCAGGAATATTATACGCAAGACGATTTCCGGCCTGATCATAAATAACACCACGCGGGGGAATAGTCGGCACTTGACGTATTCGATTTCCTTCAGCAACACCGTAATAGGCTGATCCTTGGACAATTTGGAGATAGTACAGTTTTGAGGCAAGCGCTAAAAAAATGACAATACAAGCGTAAAACAAAATTTTGCTATTCTGCAACCGTTCCCAATGTTTTTTAGGGTGTTTTCGATACTGATCCGCAGCCACCACATCGCCGTCAACCTCAAAACCTCCGCCAAACAGAGAGGTGTCTTTTATGTCGCCGCCATATTCTTTTATGGTAAAAGGGTCCATATGCTATCGATGTACAAAAAACCACTTTTGCATGCTCTTAACCATGAGCCAATACCATTGGCGCAGTAGAGACGCAAGTATAAAAGATAATACCATAATTCCAACCAAGTCACCTAAACGAGCGGTGAATGTTGTTGCGTACGACGCTTTAAACATTGGTATGAAAATGTATGCAAAACCGAGAACACAGAGCGCGTATCCGGCAGATGAAAGAGCTGTTACTAAGGAAAGTGAAAACCCTTCTTTAATGGGGTTTAAATTTTCATGCGCAAACAAAAGCACTACGTAAACAATCATATTGAGCGCAATAAAAAAGCCGAATGGAAAAAGCGCGGTATGTATGTCGAGCAGATATCCGGAAATGAGTGTTACCAGGAGGAGTATCTGAGTATTGTTATTGGCTCGTAAAAGAAACATCACACTGAGTGTTGCTGGTATGGTCAACAGCGTGTTCCATGATGCTAAAAAGAAAAGGTCGAACCAGAGCGCGAATAGGCTTATGATACATGCGGCAAATAATAACATACATTACTCCTCTGCGCGCGGCGCGAGCACTGCAACGGTTTCAATATGTTCGTAATGAATTGCCGGTGCAACATCAGCACTTTTAAAAAGTTCGCCTTCGTTATAGTGTACATCGGTTACCGTACCAAGTATGAGCCCTGGCGGTGTATTTTTTTCTAGCGATGAAGTGGTTACTATGTCTCCTTCAGCAATTTCGCTATCCTGCGGAATCAGAGTCATAGTGAAATCAACACCAAAACGTCCGGTTACAATTGATTGTGCCGTCGGCTCATCTGAAAGTGTGGCTGCGACAGTAGCGGATCCGTCAGTCGCAATAAGTGCGGTAGCGGTGTTACTCGTTACGCTAATAATTTTTCCGTAAAAGATGCCGTCGCGGGCCATAACCGCATAATCAGTGCGCACGCCTTGGTTTGAGCCTGCATTTATGAGAGCAGTGAGCGCGCCTTCTTGCTTTGAAAGCAAAAGCACCCGTGCCGGAATCATTTGAACGTTTTGTATTGCTCTTGACTGGATGTCGTCAAGTGCTTTTGAACTTCGTGCTAAAGACTCAAGTTCGACAATTTTTATTCGCGCATCGGTTAATTTCTCCTCGAGCATGTCTCGCTCATGCAGAAGTGAAGATCCCTGCGTGATGCCAAGCCATATATTTCGGATGCTCAGTCCTCCTGAAAAAAAAGCACTCCCCGCAGATGTTGTTGCTCTTTGTGGCGCATTAATCAAGTTTTTAAGCGGCGTGGTGTGGTAGAGCACCACAACCAGCATAATAAGCATTGCCGCAATAATTTTTTTTTGCCTAAAAAGATTTTGTCGCATGTTAGGTTAGCGTGTAATTTCCCAATGATTCGACTTCTTTAAGCAGTGATTCGTCCTCAAGCAGAATACCGGTGCCTCGGACGACGGTTGTCAGTGGGTCATCAACGTTGTGAACCGGAATCTGTAATTCCTTTTCAATTAACTCACTGAATCCGCGCAATAAGGATCCCCCACCGGAAAGCACGATGCCGCTTTCGTGAATATCGGCGAGTAATTCAGCGGGCGCATTTTCAACCGTTGTTCTGATGTAGTCTACGATTGTTCTGACCGGTCGCTTGATTGCTTCTCTGACCTGAGAATCGTTAATGACAAATTCCTTTGGCAGGCCATTGAGCACGTTTCTTCCTTTTACTTTCAACTCAAGCGCCTGTTCTTGCGCGAGCACTGATCCTATTTTAATTTTTATCTCCTCAGACGCTTTTTCACCGATGGTGATGTTAAAATTTTCACGCACATAATTTTTGATGCTTGCATCAAATTCATCTCCTGCTGTTTTGAGCGACTGCCAAGAGACAATGCCCGCAAGTGAAATAACCGCCATAGATGTTTTTCCGCCACCAATCTCGACAACTAACCTTCCATATGAATCTTGCAGATTGAGCCGTGCGCCGATTGCGGTCGCAATTGGCTCTTCGATTAGATGTACTTCCCGCGCACCAGCGCCGATAATGGCGTCCTGAACCGCTTTTCGTTCCACTTCTGTAATATCAAGCGGTATGCTTACCACCGTTCGAGGACGAGGGGTAATGGTGAATGATTCGCGATGAATTTTTTCGATAAAATGCTTAATCATTTTTTCAGCAATCTCAAAATCTGAAATAACGCCGCCTACAATCGGACGTGACACCATAATATGTGCCGGAGTTTTCCCGAGCATTTTTTTCGCATCCATACCAACCGCGAGGAGCTGGTCGGTACGAGTATTCAACGCCGCGACCGACGGTTCGTTAATGACAATGCCGCGCTCACGCACATAAAACAGCGTGTGTGACGTGCCGAGATCGATGCCGATATCTTTCGAGAGTTTGCCGAGTATTCGTTTGAACATAGAGTGTACACAAAAACAGTGCGCTCATCTTTTTGAGGAAAAGTGCGCGTTTATGCGAAGGCTTATTGAATAAAGGAGAGCGCTTCTTTGTTTGTAATGTTTTGTGTTTGTTCTTCCGACCTTTTTTTGTATTCAACACCACCGTTTGTTTTTGGACTGATTATCATCCGATGTGGAATACCCATCAAATCAGCGTCTGCAAGTTTTTCGCCGTTTGACGCGTCAGTACGCTCATCCCAGAGTACCGAGACGCCCGCATCAAGCAATGATTGATACAGTGAGGCGGACTGTGCGAGTACTGCGGCATCGTCTGAAAACGTAAGCAAGTGAACGCGGTATGGAGCAACTTCATCGGGCCAGATAATGCCTCGTTCGTCGTTGTGTACCTCTACAATAGCCCCCATAATTCTGCTGATGCCGATGCCGTAGCATCCAATAATGACATCTTGGCGACTTCCATTTTCATCGGAATATTGCAGCTCAAAATCTTTTGAAAATTTCGTTCCTAGGTCAAAGATATTACCGACTTCAATTGTTTTCTGGCTTGTGATACTTCCCTGCGCGCACGAGGGGCAACTGTCTCCTTCTTTATTCTGCGCTACTTCTTTATTCTGCGCGAAATCGCACTTGCTGCAGGTAAAAATAATATCTTCTCCGTTCGGGGTTGCCACTTGGAACTCGTGGGAAAAATCTTTTGTAAAAGATCCTCCCGACGCTTCCGCGACTAGGGCATCCAAGCCGCAGCGTTTGAAGATTTTCAAATATGCTTCTCTGACCTGCGCGTAATATGTTTTCAGATCGTCCGGAGTCGCGTGAAAACTGTATAAATCTTTCATGAGAAATTCACGGCCGCGCAACAAGCCTGCTTTGGCGCGCAGTTCATCTCTGAACTTTACTTGAATTTGATACCATGCCCCCGGCAGATCTCGATAGGAGCGTATGAATTTTTTTGCGAGCGGTACGATGACTTCTTCGTGCGTCGGTCCGAGTGCGTATGAAGTTCCTGTTTGCGATTCCAGTTTGAACAGCACGTCCATACTGTCCCATCGCTTGGTCTGTTCCCAATTTTCTTTCGGGTGCAGTGCAGGCAAAAGAATTTCTTGTCCGCCGACGGCGTTCATTTCGTCTCGCACAATGTCGCTGATGTTATGTAACACCTCCCAACCGAGAGGAAGGTACGAATACACGCCGGCCATGAGTTGGTCAATATATCCCCCGCGCGTCAAAAGATCATGGTTTACGCTGGTCGCGTCCGCCTGCTTATTTTTTGATGTTGAGCCGAATAGTTTTGATTGCCGCATAATTTATCCAATAAGCGCATTCCAGATTCTTCCTCCAAATCGGGTGATGTCGCGGTAGGTTATAAAAATAACAAATACCATCAATAACGCAAATCCAATTCTATGAAACCATGCCTCGACTTCCTGTTTGGACGGTTTTCTTCGAATGGCTTCAATGAGCAAGAAAAGCAACCTACCTCCATCTAGCGCGGGAAAAGGAAGTATATTCAGGATGGCAAGGTTGAATGAAAGCACGGCAGTAAAAATAAGAATGTATGGCAATCCAAGATCCAGCACGTCGCTTGTCCTGACCGCAATGGCAACCGGACCGCCAATTTGCTCGTTCACGCCTGCTCCGCGCGCGATATCCTTGAAAATACCGACGAACGCTTCAACTATCTGCGTGAGATATGAGTAGGTTGCACGGCTGCCAAAAATAATTGCGCGAGTAATCGGAAGTTTTACAACGCCTATTTCAGAAAGCGCAATACCGATTACCGCGCGGTCAGTACCCGAATCTGCAAGTTGTTCAGACACTACTTTAATAACCGTTCGAGCGCCGTCTCGTTCATACTCAAGCTCAGTTTCTTGGTCGGCACGTTTGTTAAATACATCCTGCACGTGCTCAATAGAGTCGACCAGCAGACCGTCGATACTAATGAGCTGGTCGCCCGGCTCAAGCCCGGCCTCGTCCGCGGGAGATTTCTCGAGCAATTCAGAAATGACTATTTTTTCATCATGCACATATTTGGTTGGAATAGAACTATCAACTTCGACGGGAGCACCGGTTGAAAATAAAATAACTAAAATCAACCAGCCGGCAAAAATGTTCATGGTTACGCCGGCGATAATAACAATAATTCGTTGCCAGACCGGGCGCGCCGAAAAACTGTCCTCGTCATTTTCGTGTTCGCCGTCCTCACCTTTGATTTTCACAAAACCTCCGAGCGGAAGCAGATTGAGCGAATAGCGGACACCATTCTTTACTGTACTCGTCAGACGAGGTGGAAATCCGATGCCAAATTCATCGACGCCCATTTTAAATTTACGCGCAGTCAAGAAATGCCCGAGTTCATGCACGAGCACGAGAATACCAAGTACGACAATGAAAGTGAGGATAGTCAATGCAATCATAGGATTCTAAATGGTCATTATTTCTTTTTCTTTTGCTTCTGCCGCGTCTTCAAGTTCTGAAATAGCAGCTTTTGTTTGTTCGTCTAGATTTTCAATCATGCTGTATCGGTCATCTTTAGTTATGTCGCCGTTTTTCTCCTGTGATTCGATGCTTTTTTTCTCATCTTCGCGAGCCTGCCGAATGGAGACGCGCGATTCCTCAAGCTTTGTATTCAGAGACTTAACCATTTTCTGTCTGTTTTCTTCGGTCATCTCAGGAAGCTTAATGCGTATGAGATTGCCATCTACCACTGGGCTGACATTCAAGCCCGCTTCTGAAATAGCCTTTTCGATTTCTTTGATAAGCGATTTATCCCACGCCTCAACAGTAAGCATGCGTGCGTCAGTAACATTTATGTTCGCAAGCTGGGTAATTGGCGTTTTAGTGCCATAAGCCTCGACTATCACTCCAGAGAGTAAGCCGGGCTGTGCGCGTCCAGTACGAATAGTACTCAGGGTTTCGTTGAATTTATGTATTGTTGCTTTTGTCCGTTCGCTAAAAGTTGCCATAGTATTTCGTGCGTTATCGTGTCCGCTGAGCTCCGAGATAGAGCTCATTGACGTTATTCGCGTTAATTAATATAGTAGACGCCGATCTAGTTGTCGGTAATGACGATGGAATCCAATTGAATCCCCCGTCAATTGATCGGTAGAACGTGGAGCGGGTGCCATAGTATATTTCAAGCGGATTGCTCGGGTTTACGGCCAGAGAGTGTATGTTAGAGTCTCTGGTGGTTGAAATCAAGGGCAAGGACGTCCAGTCTTTACCTTGGTTTAGGCTTCGTAGCAAACCATAGGAAGACGCGTAGATAACGCCTGACGGAATAAGCACGAAGTCTCTGAAGTCAGTGCTGCCTTCGTAGTCTTTAAATACTTCATTGAAATTACTCCAGTTTTCGCCGTCATCGGATGAAACAAACAATCCTTGCCGGTATACTCCGGCATAGATAAGCTTATCGTTTTGAGGGTGAAATTGCATTTTTTGAACTTCACCGCCTATGCTTGAAAAAATTCTCCATGATACTCCCCCGTTTTCTGAAAGCAGAATTTCTCCGTCGCGAGTTGATGCATAGATAACGTTTGCATTGCGCGGGTGGAGCGTGATAGTGGTAATAACGTTTCGCACGTCGTCGCTCGTGTGAACCGCTTTCCAATTCGCGCCTTCGTCTTCTGACTTAACCACCGCGTTATCTACGGCCGCGTACACAATGCGTGTGTTCGACGGATTAATCGCGATATCCCTGATATTGGCTGATTCAAGGATTTGATCCCAATTATTACCCGCATTCCATGTTAGCCAGAGGCCGGACTTTTCAGAGATTGCAAAAATTTTGCGGTCGTCTTTTGGTGAAAAAACCAGCTTCATAATGTTAAAATCGGCAATATTTCGATTATTAACACGGTCGGCATACACATTGACGCGCTGTTCCCAGTCCGCGCCTTTATTGCTTGAAAACCAGATACCGCCATCAATCGGCGTAGAGATTTTGCCGGGCGTACACGCAACACCAAGGAGCATCGGAATACTGAGTAGTGAAAAAATTTTTATTTTTGTATGCATAACATTTTATAAAGATACAAGTGCGTGCTCAATGATAAGATGCCAATTAATTCTTTTTTCGGAGCGCGCGAGCGATAAGATTGAAGTGATGTGCTCTGCTATTTTTTTTCTCTTCACGGGCGAAGTTTCGTTAATCATGCGATCACGCATACAAACGACCAAGGGTTGAATATATGTGTACGCCTCGTCTCGAGAGAAATTATATGAAAGCCATGTTCGGACTCGCTGGCTTTTGTCGGATGTTTCAATCACTTCTTTGAGTTGCGTTACTTGCTCTGCCAATGGCGCGAGTATTTTTTTCGATTCTGCGTTAAAACGCAGGCCGACGGTTCGAGACGCAATAGTGGACAGCATTTGACGCTGGTGTCCAACCAATAGAAAAAGGTGTGCGTACGGCGCTGGTTCTTCTAATGATTTAAGAAGTGCATTCTGCGATTCGCCGTTCATCAACTCTGCTGATTCGATAATCGCGACTTTTTTCTTTGATCTGAGCGGCGTTTGACCAATCCAGCGTTTGAGCGCGCGTATAGTATCGATTTTAATTTCACCACCATCGGGAACAATATGCAAAAAATCAGGGCTTTGCTCAACGGTATGCCCGAGGATAGTGGGTATAATAGCATACAATAATGATTTTTTACCGCTCTCCCGCGGACCATAGAGGCTGTACGCATGAGCGAGTGTGTCTTCTGTAACACACTGCGCGAGATAGGTGTGTATATCCTCGTGTCTAGTAGTTGCCTGAATTATGTGCATGCTTCTATTATACAAACTTTGAGAGGGTTTGGTCAATAAAAAAAGGGTCTTGAAAAACGAATCAAGACCCTTTTGGTGAAATGAGCGTTATTCTGCTCGTTCGTGCTCACGCAGAATATCGTTCAATGCTTCGAGGTACGCGTACGCGCTCGCTTTCACCACATCTGTGTGCGACCAGGTCGCAGTCATATTGATGCTGGACATCGACAACCCGACTGTTGCGGTGCCTTGCGCGTCAGGACCGTCTGAAATCGGGGTAATGTCATAGTTGTCGAGTTTTGGCGCGCATCCGGTTATTTCCGATATAGCGCCAAAGAGCGCGTCAACCGGACCGTCTCCGAGCTTAGTCTGCTCGAAAATTGATCCGTTGCGCCCCAGCTTTAGATACCCGATTGCGCGATTGTCGCCGACCGGGTAGTACGAGATGGCAATAATCTTCCAGATGTTGTCTTCCCTGAGCGTGCCAAGCACCTGGATGGCAACTTGTCTGATGTCTGCTTCGGTGAGCTCTGACTTCTGCTGAGCGAGTGCGGTGTGCGCATCATAGACGGCAACGCACTCGCTTGGCAGCAGTTTTCCGTAGAGTTCTGACGCAGCAACCAGTCCGGACGTGAGCATCTTTGCTACTTCGGGCCTGACGATGCGTCCGCCTTCCGCGAGCACGCTCATCGCGCCGCTGTACCCGCTCTGTGACGTGAACTCAATCTCGTCGTCGCCAGGACGTCCGATGATTCTCCAGTCAATCGGTCGATAGGCGCCTTTGATCTTCGCCTTTGTTCTCTCGGAGCCGGATTGATGTATTCCACTGCGCTGACTACGAACGTCAGAACCAATGAGCGGCTCCTTCTCGTGAATCGGTATGCCCGAGAGCGCGGCCATTTCCAGCGCAACTGGATACAAATCTTTCATGTTCAGGTCAATCGGTACGCCGTTGTTAAAAAGCGCGACCGCGACCGTATGGAGCTTGCTGTTGCCCGGACGTTCTCCGAGGCCATTGTCTGTTACCTCGATCTGGTCGGCGCCGGCGAAATATCCGGCGACCGCGGTTGCGGTACCCATGTCGAGATCATTGTGCGGATGCACAGCGACAACAACGTTTTCAGGCAATGCGTCAATGACCCGAGACACCATGTGCGCGTAAACTTCGGGGCGGGTGCGTTCAACCGTGTTCGGAAGATTGACGACGTCTACGCGCCCTGCCGCGATAATCTTCTGGATTGACTCAATGACCCAATCCAGGTTAGTCACGCAGTCGCCGAAGTGTTCCGGTGAAAACTGCACCTGGCCGCGCGCTCCCATAAGCTCGCGAGCTAGCACGACCGCGTCTGTCGCCATTCGCAGAATGTCGTCGGGTTTCTTGTGGAGCGCATGCTCCATGTGAAAATCTGACATGCCCAGAAACGTATGCAGACGCGGGATGACATCGTCTGGACAACTCTTGAGCGCTTGCGCGCACGCTCGGATATCCCGCTCGTCGCATCGCGCCAGGCCGCCGATGACCATGTCCTTAGGCGCTTCCTGCGCGATTTCGCAGAATGCATCATAGTCGCGCGTGGACGAGAACGGGTATCCCAGTTCAATACCCTGAACGCCGAGCTGGCAGTTGAGCGAAAAAACACGCTTCTTCTGCTCCAGACCCCACGGATGTCGCAACGCTTGGTTGCCGTCGCGCAAGGTGACGAGGTAGAAGAACGGCGGCTTCACTGCTGTCCTTCGCGTGAGGCCGAACCGCTGTTCGATGACATCTATTTCAGGATGCTCACTACGGTTGATGGAATGCATGATGCTCCCCTTTGTGTAGATGTGGTTGTGGATTGTGAATGAGCCGATACACAAAAAAACCGAGCGTGTGGCTCGGTACGGTATGCATATTCAACCAAAATACCTAGCCACGCTCGACGAGGAGGAGGCCAAGAAGGAGGGTTGAACTGTTTCGCGTATGATTCATACTGTGTTTCAGTATACGGACCATCCTATTTTTGTCAAGAAAAGAGCCCAGTACATACAGTGCACGGGCTCTTGCGCATCAGACTTGGATGCATACTAGGTCTTCGGGATGCGGACAGGCTGGTGCGAGTGAACATAGCTCTTGCGTGGCAGACTCTTCGCTGAGTGGGCCTGCAAAACTATAGAGTATCTGCTCATCTCCTGACGCGAGTCTGCGTGTTACTTGGCGCAGTGACGGAATACGTCCACTCGTGAACAGGGCATATGCGGTCAGATACGACCCAACCACGTGCCAGGTATGTGTATCCATCGCAATCCTCCTTGATAATGAACAAAAACCCCTGACCTGTTTGGCCGGGGTGCTATGTGGCGCGCGCTATGCCTCAAAAACACCCTAGCCGGAGCTGGATGAGATTGAGGATGATGAAACAATCAGTGAAATGAGATACATGCGTATATTTTTCATACTTATTCTATTGTACGCCTGGTGCAGACGCGGTCAAGCAGTCTCTTGTTAATAATTATTTGACAAATATACGCACTTCGCTATTATGTACCTACATCTATGCAACACACCATCTTTACCTTTAGCTTCTATTTTTTCAACTGACCCGAGATCAGTGTATTTGATGTAAACTAAAATACTCAAAGACTGGTCTCATAAGGCCAGTTTTTTAGTGTTTTGCACTGTTCCTTACAATCCACCACTCCACACAGGGGAGCCAACATGTCGGCTATTCACGCTGATTCACTACCCACGGAGGCTGACTTTGTCCGCCACGGCCGCATCGCCATGTCTCTCATGCAAGTTGCCCGTCATATGACCGGCGGAACCATCAGCCACGAGAGCGTGCTGCGGAACTGCCTCAACATTATCGCCAAGTATCCGGATGATGCGGGCATTGTCCGGTGCTTCTGGAGGGAAACCCCCAAGCATTACGGCGCATACCGTTCCAAGCGATGGCTCAGCATCGCGTTCAGATACCTCTCGCCGTCAGATGTGGTGAACGCATTCCTTTCAGGGTTTCCGCCGACGCTCACCGCTGGCGAACGTAAAGACGTGCACGATTTTCTGTGCACAAAGGTTCTGCCGAGAATTTCAGACATTGAGCTCGCGATCCTCGGCGAACACCACGGCATCACGTCTTCACGAGTACGGATTGCGCACAGTGAAATCGCAACACAGCTGCTGCGCGACCGTTTCGGAAGCCACAACCGCGCCAAAGACCCGCGTTCCTACAACCATCGTACCGAACAGGTCCGGCACGGATTCGTTCACTAACTCACAGGGAGAGTAGCGCCATGATTGTACTGATGAACACCGATGTTGAGGCCGATGACCCAAGAGTACGCGCGGTCGTCGAAAAAGCGCTTCGGTACGGCCTGAAGCCAGAGGTCAATCCGGAACAAGGTACGAGCTACACCGTGGTTCAGGTGTACCTAAAGGATGACGAAAAGCGCTGCAGCGCCATTCCCGAATTCCCGTTCGAAATCATGCAGGGGGTGCACAAAGTCGAACGGGTTTCTCCGTCAGCGGTCTCGATCGCCATGAACGGCGGCCGCGAACCGCATCGCATCAAGATCGGCAACTCTGTTGTCGGCCAGGGCCTGCCCTGCCTTCCTGTCTTCGGACAGTGCACGCTCGACCGGCATGTCGGGCGGACCGTCGAGTCGCTGATGGATCATGGCATTCCGCACCAGCGTGGATGTCCCGACAAGCCGCGTTCCCGTGCCGGCAGTTTCTACGGTTTCGGCGAGCGGGGGCTGCTGTGGTTCTTCGAAGCCGCGAAAGCGAACGGCGTTGAGTCCGTCTGGTTGGAAGTAATGGACACCAGCAACATCAACACTGTTCGCAAGGTGCGTGACCAAACACGCTACGATGGCGACATCGTGTTGTGGGTCGGCGCGCGAACTGGCAACCAGATTCTGCTCCAGGAACTGGGACGCCAGCAGGAGTTCATCGTGATGCTCAAGCACGGCGTGCGCGCGCGCAGCGTCGAGGAAGTGATGAACTCAGCCGGATATGTCCTCGAGGGTCCGGTAGACTGGAACGAGGACGGCAGCGTCAACACCGCAATCAGCCGCGTGCCAGGCAACAACCGCCTCATCATCTGTGTCCGCGGTCTCGAGAAGACTGATCCGCACCTGGATCTGCGCTTCTACCCGAACTACGCGTGGATCAATGAGCTCCATGAGCAGACCTGGGCGCCCATCTGCTTTGACCCCTCGCACATCGCGGGCGACATCAGCCGAGTGTTTGATGTCGCTTCTCAGGGGTTGCTCCACAATCCCGACGTGCTGATGATTGAAGTGCATCCAAATCCCGAGGATGCGCTGTGCGACGGCGACCAGGCAGTTCCCCTGGATCGTGTTCCCGAGCTTCTCGAACTGGTGGAGGACCACAACTGTTCATTCGCCGCCGAAGGACTGGTGGCATAACAAAAACCCGCAGAGTCGTTATGACTTCTGCGGGTTTTACATTTTTACAAACGGCTCATTTCAAAAGTGAGCCGTTTAACTGGTCGCAAGAATGCTTCTTTTGTATGATTCTAGGTTTTCGAGCGCAATGCCGGTTCCTTTTGCGACACACAGCAGTGCGTCGTCCGCGGTATACGCCGGAACACCGGTTGCCTGGGCAATCAAACGATCCATATTCCGCAGAAGCGACGATCCGCCGGAGAGTACAATACCTTTATCAATGACGTCAGCTGAAAGTTCCGGCGGGGTGCTCTGGAGCACACTCTTCACTGCGGCAATAATACCCTCAAGCTCTGCCTGCACCGCCTCGGTTACATCGTCAGAGGTGACGGTAATAGTTCGCGGCAGCCCGCTCACCATATCACGGCCGCGGACTTCCATAGACATTTTCTTTTGTAAATAAAGCGCTGATCCGATGCCTATTTTAATTTCTTCAGATGTTCGTTCTCCAACTGCCAAATTATACTTTCTGCGGACATATTCGGAAATAGCGATATCAAATTTATTACCACCGATGCGAACCGACGTATTTGCCACAATACCACCCAAAGAGATAACCGCCATTTCACTGGTACCGCCGCCCATATCAATAATCATATGCCCTGAAGCGGATGCGATCGGAATGTTCGCGCCGATTGCGGCTGCAATCGGTTCTTTGATGATGTAGGCGGCTTTAGCGCCGGCGGCAATAGTCGCATCAATAACCGCTCTCCGTTCGGTCGAAGTAATGCCTGCCGGAACCGCAACCATAACTTCAGGACGAATGATTTTAAATCCGCCGATTGCCTTGTTTATAAAATAACGGAGCATTGCCTCAGTCGTGCGGTAATCTGCAATCACTCCATCTTTAAGCGGGCGAGACGCGACAATGGTGTCAGGTGTGCGACCAAGCATTTCCTTTGCCTCATCCCCCACCGCAAGCACCTCTTTGTCATTAATTGAAACGGCAACCACTGATGGTTCGTTTAACACAATACCGCGCCCGGGGAGGTGGACGAGGGTGTTTGCGGTGCCTAAATCAATACCGATTTTTTTGACGAATAAAGCCATATGTGCGCAATCATCTTATGCTACCCTATCGTAATGGTCAAGGCAAGAATATCCTAACAGAACAATTTTTGTACTATTGCGCAAGCACTATTCGGCGATCTGTCGACAGATCCCATGCACCACCGACATGATTGTTGCCTACTTTTTTGAGAATCGAAGATGGATTAACCGTGCTTATATTTTTTGGCAGCTCCAGGTCGAGCATGAGTGCATGAGCCGCAGTTCCTCCCTGTTTCTGAACTAAAAGAGAATACCCTTCGCGCTCAGTATACTCAAGTACGGATTGTGGAAGTACGTATGAAAAAGTAAGTGTTTCGCTGGTGCCTGGCTCGATAGAGATGAATGTGCCAAACAATGTCTTATTGTGTTCGTCTTGAATAGCAACCTGCTCTTCATTGCCGCTTACTGATATCAGTTTTGCGCCGAGCGGCACATACAGACGCGCGTAGGTCCGATAGCGTGTTGTCTTCCAATCAAAATCGCCAGTATGATTATATGTCATTGAAACGGTAGCGACTATTTCTTTTTCTGATGGTGCTTTTGTTGAGTATGACAGCGTTCTTTGGATTGCCGGGTCGCTCTTCAGACTGCCAAGGTTCGCATCGACAAAAAACACATAATCACCTTGTGTCTCAAGGATGCGCCCGTCCCAGCCGCGCGCGGAAACAATATCCTGAACTGTCGGATCGTTAAAATACATCATAATATGACGCTGATCGAATGACGCAAAAACATTTTTTGAAAAATCTCTCATCTCCGCGACAGAGAGTTCGAACAATCTTTCTTTCAATGATTGGGCAAGATCGTCAATAATCTGTTTGCGGTTGTAAATAGTAATTCCCTCCTCGCGAAAACCGAGCTCCACATGGTATGCAAGAATATCAACAAGATTCTCAGCGCTAAATTCCGTATCCCCAACTTGTATGGGGCCGGTAACACTGAGCAAATCCTCGATGATGTTAGGAGTAAACGCGATAACGCCGTCAAATGACTTCACCGATCCTCGCTCGTCCTGATAGAACTGCATTGCCCGTACTGCGCTTGATGGAAAATCAGGATCCCAGTTTGAATCCCTAAAAAACCACTGCGACTGTTTAAGGTATTTACGAATCGGCGCAGGTGGAATTTTTTCATTATACGCCTTGGCAGGCTCGTCTAAATTGTATACGTTGTCCGTCTCAAATGATACAATCGCTCCGTTCTTAACCGCAAGCGTGCCATAAGTGCCAATAAATCCTCCTGTTGGGCGCAGTTCAGTGTTGTTTTGAAGCAGCAAAAGATAGGTCTTCTGTTCATTGCTTCCCAAAAGCGACGGGAGCGAAGCAAAAAAAGGCTGAACCGCGTGCGCATAGTCCAAACCTTCTCTGATTTTTTTAAGCGCGGGAGTAGCTGCATTCTTCACAATCGGCAGACGCGAACTTTCATCCGCTTGCCGCAAGAGCGTGCTCGCGATTGCGAGACCGCTTGAGACGCGATCCCAAAGACGCGGGGCATTCTCAATGGCGGTCAGTATCTCCTGCCGTTCTGCGTCGGTCAAAGAACTATACGAGATATTCTCACTGCTCGTAAGCACCGGAACCGTCTCAGCCCAGCTCAATACTTCATCGCCGACAATACCGCCAATCTCAGCTGCCGCAAGCGTTGCTTTGGCTGCGCGAACCTCTCGGTTGAACGGCGGCATAACCGTGAACGGATGCAAACGTCGGATGTTGCCGTTTAACTCGCCGATATTAAGCATAATACCATCGAGCAACGCGTGCGCACCGGCAAGGTCGCGGTCGGCAACTGCTGCTTCAAAATCATAGGCCAAGGATTTAATTTGACGAACATTCCGATATGCGTCCAATAGTTGATACGCGTAAAAAAGCACCAGCACCGAGATAACAACTAAAGCCGCGCTTCGCACATGATTTTTTTGAGGAATGAGTGGCTTGATGCGTACGAATATGCGACGCAAAAATGGCTGTATTGGAGCAGGTATATTCATGAGGTTTTTGTTTGTGCGGGGTGTGCGGCTTGCGTGCCCCATTTTTTAAAATATTTAATGGCGCTCATCACATGAATCCACGCCATTCTATTGAATAGTGACTTATAGAATCTGCCGGCGTCAGACGCGCGGCTATGGTAGTGGATAATTTCTACGTCAGCCAAATACCACACTTCAAATCCATGATCCCAAAACCGCCGGCACCAGTCCGTGTCTTCCAAAAAGAGAAAATATCGCTCGTCCATAGGCCCGACCGCGTTAATTGCTTCCGTGCGCGCGATCATGCAGGACCCCTGTACCCAATCAACCGGACGGTTATTTCGGTGATCCCAATCCATCATCAGGTATTCACGAACTGATTTTTTCCCGAACGGCGATTTTAGAAGCGGGGTTCTTCGGTAGAACAGTACCTGCGGCGTAGGAAACTGATAACAGAAATACTGCAAGCTCCCATCAGGAGAAAGCAGGCGCGGGCCGGCTATGCCGACGCGCGGGTGCTTTTCCATAAAATCAACCATCCGCTTGAGCGAATTTTCCCAAATGACAATGTCAGGATTCATAATCACCACGTATTTACCGCGCGCATGTGTGATACCTATGTTGTTTCCTGCCGCGTACCCGTTGTTGTGCTCAGCGCGGATAAGTCTGACTTCTTGGAATCGAGGAATGATATTCTGCTCGACATACAGGGCGCTGTCATCGGTTGAATGATTATCGACAATAATTATTTCGTAATCCAAATCCGCAGTATGCGAATAAATACCCTTAATGCACGGCAGTAAAAAATCTTTGGCGTTGTAATTAAGAATAACAATTGAGAGATCCATAGTTCAGACTCGTGTTCTTGAAAAATACATGTACAGTGATTTTGCGGTTTCGTACATAAGAATGCACGGTATCCGCCACCAATCACGGGCGGAAAGATTCTTTCTCAACATAAGCCGATGATTGACGAATGAGGCTTTTCTCACTGCGTTTCCATGCGACATTCTGTTGTCCTTTCGCACAGTGCGCTCATGCCAGCATGCCGCATCAGCGCATACGATCGATTGCCATCCTTTTACAGAAAGCCTCCAGGCAAGATCGACATCTTCTTTGTACGTGCCGAAACGTTCATCAAAAACACCAAATAAATCACATACATCAAGAAGAGCCTTTTTGCGGTACAGCACACATGCTCCCGATATCCCAAACACCCTTCTGTGAGCCTCAAAATTGCCTTTTTTGAGGGGTTTGCAGTGAATATCGACTACTTCCCCCCATGGCATCATTTTAAGCCCACAACTGTCTATAATGCCATCTTTTTTAGCATCTGGCAACTCGCGATAGAGTATGCCGCCGACTGATCCAATCGAGCTATCCCCTTTTATTGTGGCAAGTACCGACGATAAAAATCCTGGCTGCATTTCGGTGTCCGGATTCAGGACAAGGATATATGGCGCATCCGCGTATTCGAACCCTTGATTATGCGCCGCGGCAAATCCTCTGTTTGACTCATTTTCAATAATCATAGCGTCAGGATGCAACGAACGAACACGCTGAACGGATTTATCATGAGAGTGGTTATCAATAACAACCACTGAGTATTCGACGCCCTTCTGCGCGTGAATACCCTTGAATAGACGTTCAAGATGTTCGGATGAATTCCAGGTAACAATTTGAATTTGAATCATAAACTAATGCTTTGTTTTCAGATAATCGACAGCAGCAGCGACGGTTATAACGATGCCAATGCCAAGCGGATGATTGAGGTATGGGCTCACCAGATGCGTCCCTGTAAGCGCAACCAGCCCCATTAAGGCACCGAGCGTGCCATAGGCAATTGCCGGGTTTGTCTGTTTCAAGCCTATTGCCACGCGTAGTCCCTTGCGAAAGATTACGTATAAAAGATACAGGTATGCGCCGGCGCCGAGAAGTCCCATCTTCAACCATATCTCAAGCCACCCCAGTTCAAAAGCCGTGGTCGTGTAGTTGCCGTCCGGATGATGTGCTAAGACGCGCGGATCTTGAGACGCATAAGTAACGCCGGTACCGAAACCGCTCCCAATCACCGGGTGGATACGGATTGCGTTCAGGAGCGGCCGTATTTGCGCGTAACGCGACGACACCGCTGACTCGCCCGAAAACTTGCCGGCGCGGGATTTGATAAAATCTGCGCTTGAGGTTCCGTTAGGTATTGGAAACTGCGCGATGCCAATAGTAAACGCAACGCTCAATACGCCGACGCCGACACAGAGCGCCAAAAAACTTCCCACGCGCTTTAATTGCTCGCGCAGCAGAACAGCAAGCACTAAAACCATCAGTATTAAAGTAGCCGCGATCGCGAGCCAAAAACTTCTAGAAAAAGACGCAATAATTGCTGAGATCCATACCAATGCGACAATGAGCGGGACGGTGAGCTCGGAAGTTCGCGTTTGTTTTTTATATACCAAAGCATATACCAACCCAAGCACGACGAATAATCCAAACACCAGCCAAATCTGTGACTGCATAAAAATACGAGACAGTATAATGGTCGGATCAACATTCGTAATTTCGGCAAGTCGTGATGACCGTGACCATGTGTACAGAATATCCTGCGCCGAAAACAATTCATGTGAAAATAGGTAATATAAAATCAGAGTCTTGAGCGCGACCCATGTTCCTGCCGCCGCGACTATGGCGGGTATCTGTTTTCTCAATATGTTCGAACGAACGGCTGCGTACGCGGGAATAATCAACGCAAAGTAAAAATAATTGTTCACGTCAGAAAGTACATCAGTGACAGGATTCCCGCGCACAAAACCCCATCCTATGCCCCACAAAATAACCGCGGCGAGAATGACAAACTGACGCGGAAAAGGCATTGAGCATGCGCGCACCGATCCTGAGAGTGCGCGGATGCCGAACGAGGCAAGCAGTGCAATCCAGAGCACCATGCGGTATGTCAATACAAATCCGCCAAGCGGCAGCACCAGCATGGTGCCGAGCGAACCGATAATCAACTCAATAAGCGCGAGCTGTATTCCCCACTCCAGTTTTGTAATCGTTCCTGCAATTCCCGCGATAGCGGCCAAAAAGAAAATCAACGCGGCTGTGTACGGGAACGCAAACGCCAAATACGAAACTGCTTCGAGCGCTGCCGCGGCCGCGAACGCCAACCAGATTGTTCGATAATAGTTATGCATTGCCACTCCGAAGATACCGCAGTGCGCTCCTAAAGAACCACCACTGTTTTTTAATTGTTGTCTGTTGCATAAACGATTGACCGCCATAGTGAATAACTGACGTCGTTGGGGTATACCAAATTTCAAACCCCGCGCGTGCCACCCTGCGGCAGTAATCAACTTCCTCAAACCAAATAAAATATCGATCTTCCAAACCGCCGGCTTGTTTGAGCGCTTGTTCGGTTATAAAGAAAAAAGCCCCCATCACTTGATCAACACGCGCAGGCTGCTCGTAATTAAACGAGGCGCACATATAACGGTTCAAGAGACTCGGGAAAATTTTATGCAATTTCAATAGTATTACTACCAAATCAACAACGCGCGGAAAACGACGCACTGAGGGCTGTATCGAATAATCGTTATTTTTAAGTTGACACCCGATGACGCCGGCACGTTCGTGCGTGTTAGTAAATTCAAGAATCTGTGCAATACTGTTCTCAATATATGCAGTGTCGGGATTTAAAAGCAGGACATGCCTTCCTTTGGCAATTGCAATTCCTTGATTGTTTGCCGCAGCAAAACCTTTGTTCTTAGTATTCTGTATCAGTACAACCGACTTAAAAGAACGCACCATTTCGTGAGTGCCGTCCGTTGAAGCATTATCGACTACGATAAGTTCATAAGAAACGCCAGATGTATGCGCAATAACAGACTCAAGGCATTTCTTGAGCAGCATTTCTACATTCCATGATACTATGACAATAGATACATCCATACTGGTATACTACAACATTTTGCAGATAAAAAAACTATTGCACACCATGCTTGCTTTTAATTTTTAAAACCGCGTCATGGTATGCTCGCGATTGTTTTCCTCGCCCGCTTTTCATCAGAAACGAAGGCAGCCAGCGCGACATGGTTCCGCCTGACCGTACCACGAATAGCACTTTGTCTATCCAAACTCCCGCGTGTCCCTGTTCGAGCATAGTCAGCCAGAGGTCCCAATCCTGCAATCGGGATACACGTTCGTCGAACCCCGGGAAGTGCTCGCGGCGAATCAGAGACGCGGTATGAATATACGGCATTTCGCGAAGCTTCTGCTCACTGAATGCACCAAGCCGAAATTTCTTCCATCCGAAACGAAACGATGAGTATGCGTATGATGCATCAGGATGCGCGCTGAGCGTTTCTGTCATGGTCTGGAGCATGTGCGGATTCATAACGATGTCAGCGTCGCAGAATAGGACATATGACCCGCTACTCTTTTCAAATCCCCTGTTCCGCGCGGATGGCGCGCCTTGGTTCTGTTGGTGAAAAATTTTAATCGGCACATCCGCAGCGGCTGTCCGAGCTTTGCTTTCGATTTCGTCGCGTGCCGCATCCTCTGATCCGTCATTGACCAGCACTATTTCAAGCGGATGACTTGATTGCTTAACAATCGAGACAAGACATTTCTCTAGATGCTGCATCTGATTGTACAGCGGAATAATAACTGAAATTGTATTGCTCATACGGTATCCAAATTTTTTTCAATTGCGCGAACGAGCATTTCTGGATTTTCCGGCTCAATGATTAAACCTTGAGATCCGATTGCCTCAGGCACTCCTCCAACGCGCGTGCCAATAACCGGCTTTCCAAATTGCTGCGCTTCTTTATATACAATACCATACCCCTCAAAATCATTTGGGTCGTCAATTGGCGTCATCACAAAAAGGTCGCACGCGGAAAGCCATGCGTTTTTTTCATTTTCGTCTAGTGAACCTAAAAATAGTACTGGCAATCCCTGCGCGTTTTTTTTTAACATCTCAAGTTCTGGGCCGTCTCCAACAACAACATAGGTTATGTCACTGCGTTTCTTATTCACTTCTCGCATTGCTCTGATAACAGTATGCACGCCTTTGCGACGGACGAGTCGTGCAATAGTCAGTACTATTTTTTTATGTGCCAAACCATGCGCAATGCGAAGCTCTTTTGCGCGAGACATGAATGATCCTATATCAATCTGCCGAATGCGCGGATACGAGATAACCGCCTTATCTGGATTTATGTCATAGTTGACTAACAGGCGCGCCGTTGCGTTGCTATTGGCGATAATTTCGTCAGCGTGCTTCAAGATAGTTTTTATTAACATTGTTTTTCTTCTTGATGTCTGAGGCAAAACAAGGTCCAGCCCATGTACATACACCCGATATGGTGTTTTGAACACTACTTTCCAAAGATACGCAATTGTTCCGAGTGGCAATATGTGCGATACCCATACGCAGTCGCACGCGTGTTGCTGGTATTTTTTTCGGCCGCGCCAAAATACCGGAAGCCAAATCGGCAATTTATGTCCGTATAATGCATGAGCATCAATCACAGACACAACGCCAGAAAAATTTTTTACTTCTTCAGAAAGATATGTTGCAACACCGCCTATCTGAGGCGGATATTCCAGGGTGAGCAATAACGGATTATGAAAAATTATTGACATAAGCGCTGTTTGTTGATATTGTGCGTCCACTCGTTTAGTGTCTCCACACGCATAACAGGAGGTCTGCGTATGCATGGAATACCCTTAGCAGAAGAGCTGGTCGCCATCATATTCGGCGTCGCACTCTTCACGTTTTTCCTCGTCCGGTTGGCAATACTGTTCGGCGGCGACGCAAAAGCCATCGTCGACAGGAACGTCACCAAGCATCTCCCTGATCCAGAAGAACAGGAACAGGAGCCGGACACTATACCGGGTCGAATCGCGTATGTGCATCATCAACGCATGGAACAGATGTTCGCACGCGCTGATGCTATCCGCAAGACATTCGCCACCGGTATCTATCCGCGTCGCCTTCGGAACACCTTCTGAGGTCCGCGCCAGTGCTATTCTCTCCGGAGAGTAGCACTTTTTTTATACTATAGGCACTATTGACAAAAATGATTTTTTTTAATATTTTATTATGTTCATTTCATTCCCACAAACCAGAAGGAGGGCGCCATGATAGGCTTCATTAATGCAGTACTCGTGCTCTATTCCCGCGCCCGACAGTTACTTGATCTGGGGCGCATACTGTACAAAGCCGCACTCTGGCTTCGTAAATTCTTCTTCACTGGATTTGCGCACGAAAGCGCAACAGATGTGGAGCCAGCACGGAAAAAAGTGTCGAAACCGTACGTGTTTACGCCGGAGCAGCAGCGCGCCCGGGAATTTATGCGAAGCTTTCGAGCCGCGCATCCCCCGCTATGCACCTACACGCATCGCGGTAGGCGCGTTTGCGTCTCTCCTTGGGATCAACATCGTGTTGATCTCGCAGCCTGAAGCAAAGGGTCACCATCCTAGGATGTGTGGCCCTTTTTAAATAATTGACGCGCCCATCGAGCGTCCTCTGCAGTATAAAAGCGAAAGGCAAATAGTAGTGCGCCATACACAACGGCCGCTGACGGAATGGTAACAAGGAACGAATAGTCGATTCTCAACCACATAATGCACACGCCCATTATTCCAGATGCAAGTATAAGTTTTATGAGTGAAATTACCATGCGCTCATTAAATATCTGCACAATAACACGCGCTCGAAACCACCCCAGCAAGACGATTAAAATACTGCTTCCAAGCGCCGCGTATACCGCGCCTAAAAATCCAAATCGAGGAATAAGAAACACGTTGAGCAGCACGAACACTAACAACTGAATTCCTCTGTTAATGGTATTCTGTCGTTCACGGCCTGTCGCGTTCAACAGAGAGCCGAATGGGTACTCAATGTAAAGAAAAATAACCGCCCATATGAGAATTTGCAGGCCGAGCACCGATCCGGAAAATTCAGGCCAAATACGTATAACGATTTGATCCGCGAGTAAAAAAATACCGACCGCTATAGGCATAGAAATAGCCAGTAGTATTTCCAGTGTGCGCGTAAATGTACGTTGCAAACGTTCTTTTGAGTGCACCGCGTAGCTGCTCATTGCGGGGTACACGGCAGCAGTAATCGCCAGTGCCACAAACGGAAAGGTGAAAACCACTTTTGCCGGAATAGCATACAAGCCAACCGCCTCGTTGCCGCTGATATTTTTTATCAAAATAGTATCAATAGTGTTGTACGCCTTTATGAATCCGGCAGTCATAAAAAACGGGAGTGCGCGGTGCAGCCAGAGACGGGATGCGCGGATATTGAAAATAGGCTTCAGACTTTCAAAGCCAGATTTACGTTTGAGCAGTATGCTGGTATATACGATGTGCCACACACTGCCTAATAAAATAACCGCGAGCAGCGCTCGCAGATCGTTCGTTCGGTACACCGTAAAAATACCCGCGCCAAATATAATCGTCTGAAAAATAACCGTGCCAATAGACTCATAAAAAAGGTTTTGGCGAGACCTGAACAGCGCGTAAAAGAAAGCAGTAAACGCATCCATAACCATAATAACCGCCGTAATCGCAATAAGCGTCATTAATGTTCGATCATACTGCAACAGTAATCCGGTTCCAAACAACAGAGTGACGCCTATAACCGCAGCCACCAGACGAATCCCGAAAAATATCCTGAATGAGCGAACCTGATCTTCAGCCTTCTGCGCAAAAGTCCTGATAACCATAGGCACAAAGCCAAAATCAACCACCAGTGAAAAAAAGGCGGCAAACGACAGCGCAAAAATATAAGTACCCAGACGCTCAGGTCCGAGCATGCGCGCGACAATACTAAAATACGTGAACGAAAGAATTTTTTGGTAGACCAGCGCTGCGGTATAGGTGACGCTCGAGCGTGCGACTTTTTGGGGCGTATGAAGTTCCTGCATAGAAACAGTATGACACATATTGAGCAATTTTCGAACTATCAAAACAGGCACCAGTAAGGTGCCTGTATGATTGCATATATTAACGCTTGCTCCACTGTGGCGCTCGTCGGGCTCTTTTCAGACCCGGCTTCTTTCTTTCTTTGACGCGCGCGTCAACGGTCAGATATCCCGCCTTGCGGAGTGCTGGCTTATAGTCTTCGTTCTGAGCAACCAGCGCGCGTGCTATTGCGAGGCGAACTGCCTCAGCTTGTCCCGCAGGACCTCCGCCACTGACGCGGATGCCCACGTCAATGTCGCTCACCTTGCCGACTTCCACCAATGATTCTTTTGCAACTTCAACCAATGATTCATTAAAATAATCCTTAAGCTCGCGATGGTTGATTAAAAATCTACCTTTTCCGCGAGTATAGATTTTTGCACTTGCAACTGCTGATTTTCGACGACCGGTACCGGTGTGGTACTTTCGGTTGCTGAATGGGTTGCCTTCGATTTTCTGATCCTGTGCTGTCATAGGTTAGTCTTTGATAGTCAAACGCTTAATCATGCTCTTGCGCAACGTGTTTTTTGGCAACATGCCATACACGGCCTTGCGAAGTACTTCATGGGGACGGCGCGCGAGCAACGTTTTCATGGTTTCTGATTTCAAATGGCCCGGGCGTTCGGTTGGCCGGTAGTACATTTTCTGATCTAGCTTGTTGCCGGTAATGCGAATTTTCTCAAAACCAGTTACCTCGACAAAATCGCCGACGTCTTTATACGTTTCAAAATCAGGCTTATGCTTTCCCATGAGCAGTTTTGCGGTTTCGCTTGCAACGCGTCCGAGTGAAACTCCTGCTGCTTCAATTGTATGATGCTTTCGTTCCATAGATAATTTATTCAACCAGTGAAATCTTTGCCTTTTCTGCACTGTCTCCGCTTCGGCGAGATGTGCGATGAATACTGGTGTATCCGCCTTTGCGTTCTTTGTACTTTGGGCCAATTACTTCAAAAAGTTTCTTTACCGCATTTTTGTGGCTCAATTTAATAAGGGCTCGACGGCGTGCCGCAATAGTATCTTCCTTCGCGCTGGTAATCAAACGCTCGACATACGGACGAAGGGATTTTGCTTTGGCAACAGTGGTTTCAATTTCTTCGTGCAAAATCAAATCAGTTGCTTGGTTTGCCAGCAATGAAATCCGATGTTCCTGCGTGTAGCCTGGTAATTTTTTCTTTTTAAGATGACGCATACGAGTATTTACTCTTTTTCCTCTTCTTTTGATTCAACTTTTTCTGTCTCAGCTTCTTCATCAGATGTTTTTTCTTCAACCGACTCGTCTTCTGCGGGTTCTGCGAGAGCCTCATCTTCTTCACCTATGCGCGCGGTCTCCATGATGGTTTTAAAATGGTCCTGCAGAATTTCAGATGATGTTTTGACTGCTTCTTCAATTGTAATCGCGCCGTTCGTTTCGATTTCCATAGTGATCTTGTCGTAGTCGGTTCTTCCGCCAACGCGAACGTTGTCTACTTGATAGCCAACCATCACGACCGGCGTAAAAATCGAGTCAATCGCGATTGCGTTCACTTCGAGTTCTTCCTCGTCTCTTGATTCAACGGTCTCATATCCCCGGCCTTGTCGAACCCATAAAGTCATTTCAAGCGAGGCAGCCTTATCAGTCATGGTCAAAATCGGCTGATCAGGGTTTACAACCTCAATGTCCGCGTTCTTTTCAATATCACCAGCGGTAACCACTTTGTCGCCCTGTACTTTGATTTCAAGCTTTACGGGCTCTTCGCTGAATGATTTGATATTGACGCGCTTGAGATTCAAGGAAATATCAACGACATCTTCCTTGATGTAGTCAATTGATTTGAATTCATGCTCAACGCCCTTGATCTTGAATGCGAAAATAGCAGCACCAGGCATTGATGAGAGCAAAACGCGACGAAGAGAGTTTGCAATTGTAGCTCCGTATCCGGGATACAACGGCTCCATAGACAGCGTGCCTTTAAATTCATTTTCTTCATCGAGGCTGATGCGTACGTTTGTTGGAAGTGGAATTGAATGCATAACAATAATTAAAAATGGTTGAAGTGGTTAGCGTGAATAAAATTCGACGATTTGTCTCATGTCGATCATACTCTTCGGCTCCTCCAAGTCCGGTGTTGCTACCACTTTTCCTGTTTCACCCTCCCGAGTAATCCATGACGGCAATGAGCGATCAATAGCTTTGATCGTTGCTTTCAGACTTTCTTTTTCAGCACTCTTCGGCTTGACGCTTATTTCGTCGCCGACCCGTAGTGCTCTAGAAGCCACGTTGCATCGCGTTCCGTTGACCATAATATGCCCGTGTGAAACAAGCTGTCTGGCTGCCGGACGGGTTTTTGCAAACCCGAGGCGATACACAACATTATCAAGACGTGATTCAATCAAACCAAGCATTACCTCTCCGGTGTCGCCAGTCTGAGAAATTGCTTTTTTGTAGTAGTTGCGGAATTGTTTTTCGAGAATGCCATACGTGCGGCGTGCTTTCTGCTTTTCACGGAGCTGATTGCCGTATCCTGAACGGCGACTCCAAGTACCTTTCGGCCCATGTACGCCCGGAAAATATCCACGACGGGTCAATGGGGATTTTGCGGTTCCTGCTTTATCAAGGTCAGGGTGCAGTTCAACACCTTCTCTTCGCGATCGCTTGTATTTTGGAGCTAAATCTCTTGCCATAAGGTTATACTCTTCGTGGTTTCTTTGGACGTGGACCGTTGTGCGGGGTTGGTGTGCGATCGTAGATTGAAGCAATTTGCACGCCTAATCCTGAAAAAGCGCGAATCGCGGCCTCGCGGCCGAGTCCGACACCTTTTACAATAACATCAACTTCTTTGAGTCCTGACGATTTGATAAAATCTTCTAAATTTCTAACCACCTGGCTTGCCGCAAACGGCGTTGATTTTTTTGGACCCTTAAACCCAACTTTACCAGCTGATGACCATGCGAACACATTGCCTTCCTTATCGCCAATGCTCACAATAGTATTGTTATACGTTGCCGATACATATACAACGCCTTTAGCGAGCGCAATCTTGCCTTTTTTCTTCTTCTTTACTGCTTTTGCTTTAGGATTCTGTGCCATATAAAAATATTAGGTCTTTTGCGCGGTAGGCTTCTTGCCTGAAGTAGCTGTCTTACGGACATTACCGCGAACGGTGCGGGAATTGGTTTTTGTCCGCTGTCCACGAACAGGAAGATGCTTACCGTGGCGCATACCGCGAAACGCGCTGATTTCACGCAGGCGCTTGATGTTGGTCATAATTTGTCTGGCGAGATCGCCCTCAAGTTCGATTCCTCGCTTTTCGATTTCCTGACGGATGAGATTAATTTCATCCTCGCTTAAATCTTTTGTGCGGCGGGATTCGTCAATAGCAACCGCTTTCAGTAACTGCTCGGACGTTGTTCTGCCGATGCCGCGGATGTAGGTTAACGCGATAACGATTCTTTTGTTGTCCGGGAGGTTAACTCCCGCAATACGTGCTGCCATATGTTAGCCTTGACGTTGCTTGTGTTTAGGATTCTTGCAAATGACAACGAGACGACGCTTTCGGCGTACCACTTTGCAATCGCGGCACATAGGTTTTACTGATGCTCGTACTTTCATAGATGATAGCGTCATGCTCGCGCATGGAATTAATAACGATAGGTTATGCGTCCTTTGGTCAAATCGTACGGACTCATTTCTACTTTAACACCATCTCCCGGAAGCAGGCGGATTTTATACATGCGCATTCTTCCTGACAGGTGCCCAAGAATTTCGTGACCATTCACAAGGGTGATGCGAAAAGTGGCATTGGGAAGCGCCTCGGTAACTTCACCGTCAATTTCAATGAATCCCTTTTTATTGACCTGAAACCCTTCCGGCTGCTGACCGCTCGCGCTCGCGTCTGCTTTTGATGTATTGTCGGTGCTTGAACTTGTTTGATCAGCCATGAGTCGGCACAAAATAAATTACCTAAGAGACACTCTCTTAAATAAGACTACCTTTTTTCCTTTATTTTTTACAAATATAGATGGCTGTATGTTAATAGAGTTTACCGGCTTTGTCAACCATTTTATGCGGAAAACTAAATTTCTCTGTAAAACAAGGCATTTTCACCTTATTTTAGGGCATTTTCATAATCAATAGAGTCGTGCATAATGAGGCCTATTCGGTCACGCGCCTGCATCTTCAGATAACTAACCAATTGCGCCAGATGGTCGACCGTTGCGCTACCCATATTCCGTACCGCATTCCCCTCTTCAGTTATCTGCGCATCGCCAATACGGTAATCAGAAAGTCCGAGCTGCGAGACAATCCAGCCTGCGGGGATCGAACCTACTTGTTTAAATATTTCTCCGTCATCCACATCCTCGCGACGAAGTTTATCGGGGTCAAGCGCAGCCCAATCGTCCCATAAGACATCCTGAAAAATAGGTTCAAGCAATGCGGGCAATGGCGCATTCGGATTAATGGCCATACGATCCCCTCTCTTTGTTTTTTATATCAAGCGCATACAGCACGCGTTGTACCCGGGCGACGGTGACAATCGTAAACACAAAAAGAAAACTAACAACATACGGCAGGTACTTCTCAAGCGTAGTGACACCGACATACATAACCAGAGTGTTGGCGGCAATAATCAATATACGCCCTTCAGTCGGGCCTAATTTGAAATAACTTATCCTGAACGAGTCAAATGCCGCGTACGCCAAAAAAGCATTCGCCATCATAGTGGCAATGCTTACCAATATTGTAAAAATCCAAAGAACAGATATACCCTCGGTCAAGAGTGAATAACCAATGAAAACCGAAGACATAAAAATAAAATCAAGCAAATGATCCATGTACATCCCCCATTTGATTAGGCCTGAATTTCTATACCTTCCAACTGCCCCGTCCAATGAGTCGGTTATATAGTGCATAAAAACCACTGCACTACTGCCCCAGAGCCAGTAAATATTTTCTTTCGCGAGGTATGAAAAAACAAGAATAAGCAATATCCAAACAAGGCTGGCAAGGGTAAGATTGTATCCGTTCAAAAATGCGGGAACATGTGGAACCGCTTGCGCAATAAGATATTGTTCCATATTCCATAGTAGCGAAGCGCCAACCTTTTTATTGTCTGAAAAAGGATTTTTGGGCATATGTTTATTGCACTACGTTCCGGGCGATGCGATCTATGTTTCCAGCGCCCATAATCAAAAAAGTCACTCCTTTTTTGGCACGATGTTTTACTGCCTGCTCCGCGTTGTTGAGATTTTTCACGTAAAACACGCGGTCTGGCTGCAATGTTGTTTCTTTTTCGACACAACGCTCGCGGATTGCATGTGCAAGTTTTTCTGAAGTAACATCCTGGTCATGCGACTCCTCACGTCCTGCAACATCGTAGATTTCTGAAAGAATCAATTCATCCGCACCGTCAAATGCTTTGGCAAAATCCTTAAATAGCATCTTTGTCCTGTTATGCTGGTGCGGCTCAAAAACAGCGACGATGTGCATACTGTCGCCATACCAGCTCCGCGCCGCTTCTATCGTGCTTCTAATAGCGTCAGGATGATGCGCATAATCCGAGATAATAAACGCATCATGATACAAACCAACATACTCAAACCGCCTCCATGTTCCCTCGAAACTGGTTAGCGCCTTGGTGATTTTTTGATGCTTCACACCGGCACAGTCCGCGGCTGCTGCAGCCGCCAAGGCATTTTCACGATTGTGCGCGCCCGGAAACTTAAGCGAGACATATCCCCAATCATGTTCATCGTCAACTATATTGAAGCCGTTTTCTCCCTGCATTCCTCTTTTTTCGTATAGTGAAATTTCACCCGACGATCGAATACCTTCAGTTCCTTTTAGTCCAAAATATTTTATACACCCATGTTGTATCCGCATCTCTTTGAGCATGTGATCGTCTCGATTCAACACAATACAACCATCTTTATCGACGGTTTTAAGCCAACGTTCGAACTGATCGCTAATATCGGCACCATCGCGGTAATAATCAAGATGATCAAGCGCCACATTGGTCACCACAGCGATATGCGGCTTGAATTCATGCATATGTCCGTGGTATTCATCAGCCTCAATCACCAGCCAATCAGAAGACCCGATTCGAATATTACTATCCCAACCAAGCACTTTAGTGCCGACCACAACAGTGGGGTCATACCCTGCGCTCGTTAAAATTCGTCCAAGCATCGCCGTGGTTGTGCTCTTTCCATTGGTACCTGAAACAGCAATTACTTTTTTGTCTTGCGCATAGGCGCCCCAAAATGAAAAAGCAGACATTTCTTGAATGCCTCGTTCTGCTGCAGCACCGCGCTCTACGTTTGACGCCGGCACTGCCTCAGAAAAGATTACCACATCAGCGTCGCGTGGAACATTCGACGGATCATGCCCTTCATATATCGAAACACCGGCACGAGCTGCCATGTCGGTGATTGAACTGATGGCCATGTCAGACCCGGACACGGTTATCCCCTTGCTTGCAAGCAACTGAGCGATTGCGGATACGGTAATGCCGCCGATTCCTATCAAGTGCGCTTTTTCAATGTTTTGCAGATTCATATACTACAGACTCTAATATGTCCACCATTTTTTGTCGACCGTCAGAAAGCATAACTGAGTGCATTTGAGCTTCGAGATCATGGCGCACGTCATCGTTTTCAATCAATTGCAGCACTTTCTCTAATGCGTTCGTATCAAGCTGGTCTTCCCTAAAAAAATACGCAGCATGCTTTGAAGCCACATAGGCCGCATTATCAACCTGGTGTGTGTCTGCCATTGGTATGAGCACCGTCGCCTTATGCAGAAGAGCCAGCTCACCGATAGTACCGATCCCTGCCCGAGATACAACCACATCCGCAAGCGCAAGCGCGTCAGAAAATTGCTCGCTTAAAAACGGAACCTGGTGATACCGATTGTGTCGTATTTTTTTATCTTCTTTTCCTTGCCCGGTGATGTGTATGACGCTGGCATGCGCAGTAAGATTGACGATATGATCCCACACCCATTCATTGAGCTTTTGCGCGCCCGTGCTGCCACCAACCACCAAGAGCACCGGCAAACTGTCGTGTATGCGAAAATGCTCACGTGCCGCACGCGCAGATCCGTTCAAAAGCGTCTTACGAATCGGATTACCGAGCAAAATCGTTTTTGAACGTGGAAAATCATGTATTGATTTTTCAAAACTCACCGTGATTCGATGTGCGCACCAGGACGTCAGTTTGTTTGATAATGTCGGTTTGATATCCTGCTGATGAATGACAATTTTTCTGTGCAATATCCACCCTGCCCATATTATTGGCACCGAGACAAAAGACCCCGCGCCGACAATAACCTGCGGACGGATAGTCATAATAATGAGCAACGACCGCAGAAAAGCGACCAAAAACACAACTGGAAGCATGATTGTTTTTAACGTCAGATATCGAGGAAGCTTTGCCTCAGGAATCCATTCATACGGAATACCATGCGCCTCAACCATGCGACGTTCGGGTCCGCGCCGCGTCCCCACCCACAAAACCTCCCACTTCGCATCTCTGAGTTGGGATTCTTCGTATACCGCAATAAGTGGGTTAACGGAGCCGAGTGTTCCTCCTCCGGCAAAAAGTACCTTCATGTGCGCTGTTTTGAAATATTTAGCAGAATGCCGATTGCGGCTAAAGTGATAATAAGCGAACTGCCGCCGTACGACATCAGCGGCAGAGGCAAACCGGTCAATGGCAACACATTCAACATGGCGCCAATATTTACAAAAGCTTGTGCGGTAATCCATGTCGCAATACCCACCGCTACCAACTTTCCGAACGCGTCAGGCGCGCGCCGACCAATCACAATACCGCGGATGAAAAAAAATACAAACGCGACAATAACCGCGACGCTAAAGAAAAATCCAAGCTCCTCAGCTATCACCGCAAACAAGGAGTCGCCAACCACCTCAGGAAGATAGAAAAATTTCTGCCGTGAATGGCCTAACCCAAGTCCGAACAATCCCCCGCTGCCGACCGCGAGCAACGCCTGAGTGATATGATATCCCGCCCCTTGCGGATCAGCCGCAGGATTCAAAAAAGCAAAAATACGGTCAAGACGGTATGGAGCCGCCTTAATGACCACACCAACCATAACAACACTAGCGGCGATGAGTGAGGCAATGTGGCGCGGATCCGCTCCACCGACAAAAAATAACACACCGCCGATGGCCGCAATAATCAGAAATGAACCTAAATCAGGCTGCTGCAGCATAAGGAAACCCAAGACGACCATCAATAACACAAACGGCAGCAGGCCTGTTTTTGCGTCCTGAATCACCTGTTCGCCACGCTCACTCATCCAAGCGGCCATGTACAGAATGAGCGTCAGTTTCACCAATTCGCTTGGCTGGAAAGAAAGCGGACCTAAATCAAACCATCGCTGCGCGCCCTGCCCGGCAGCGCCGATACCGGGAATAAGCACCAGTATTAAAAGTAGTATACTGCCCGCGAGCATCAACAGCGACCATTGCTGCAGAATCCGATAGTCTATTCGGTACGCGACAAAAAGCGCCCCAAGACCGATCATGAGCGCAACAGCCTGCCGCTTGATAAAAAAAGCGCTGTCGCCAAACCGTTCAAACCCAACAGCAACTGACGCTGAATAAAGCATAATCAGGCCAAGCGCTAAAACAATTGCGACAATCACCACCAATGTCCTATCAGGCCCTCGGTACGAAGTACGTGTTACTGCTTTTTTTATCTGTAAAAATGGCTTCATAAGGCCTGTACTGCGTTGTTAAAATCACTACCGCGTTCGAATTCATGATTCCACAAATTAAAGCTGGCCGCGGCCGGTGAAAACAGCACCACGTCCCCTTTTTTTGCTTCATTAGCGGCAATATCAGCAACTAACGGGATCAATTGGTCATGGCTTTTTGTCAGCTGTTTAAAACCACGCAGCGCGCGAAACTGCTTAGCGCTCGCCTCGCCGGTTAATAAATGCACAGACTTACAGGTGGCGCGAACCGCGTGTGCCCAGTCTTTATAATCAAGTTTTTTATCCGCGCCGCCGGCAATGAGTATAATCCTCTTTTTCTTGCCCTTAAAACGTTCAAGCGCCGCAATGCCGGCTACCGGCGTGGTTGCGGTCGTATCATTCACGTACGTGACGCCATGTACATCACGAATGACTTCCTCTCTCCCCGGAAGTCGTGGCGGATGCTTGAGCGCTTCACGCACGTCTTTAGCGCGAACGCCAAAAAGACCTGATGCGGCAATAGCCGCGAGTATGTTTTCGATATTATGGTTGCCGCTGAGCACGCTGTCGCCCAGACGCGCCATCCGTGTTTCTTTTCCATGGGCATTGCGAAACCAGAAAAACCCTTTTTTCAAAAAAGATCCGGTTGCCGCGTGATCGCGACTGTCAAAAAGGGCAATTCGTGAACGTGCCTCTTTTTGCCACTTCTGAAGCACTGAATCCTTATTATTAAGCACCAAATAATGATCAGGCTGTTGGTGCTTCCAGATTTCTTTTTTTGCATAATAGTACCCGGCCAGCGTCTTGTAGCGATTCAAGTGGTCAGGGTGGAGGTTGGTGACGACCGCAATGCGCGGCGCAGCTTTAATGACATCAAGGCCTTCGAGCTGCCACGAAGAAAGCTCAAGCACAACCGGTGTCTCGGGCGTAATCCGATCCAAAACATCAAGCATGCACACGGTGCGTATGTTTCCCGCAAACACGGTTTCGGGATATTTGTTCCCAATCATCGCGGCAATGAGCGACGCGGTTGTTGACTTTCCGCGCGTGCCGGTCACCGCGATAATCGGCGAAATACAATAATCAAAAAAAAGCGTTGCTTCGTTATAGACCGGCTTTCCTTTTTTTTGCGCGTACTTAATGATATCCGCCTCTTTAGGCACTCCAGGGTTTGCAATCACAAAATCAGCCCAATCGACATCTTCTCTACGGTGTTCACCAAGCCGGTATTGTATATGTTTATGGCGCGCGAGCAGGTCAAGAGAAGGCTTGAGGGCAGATTTCTTTTTTAAATCAGATATCAAAAGCGTGGCGCCATGCCGGCGAAGCCACCGTGCGGTTGAAACACCCCCGCCGTGCAAACCGAGGCCAAGCATCAAAACACGTTTGTTTTGGATGTTGATCGTACGGCTCATATTAGACCATTGTCTTATCAATCAGAAACAACACAACACCAATCACCGCGGTAACCGCCGCAATAACCCAAAAACGCATCACAATTTTCGGCTCGCTCCAGCCGATTGCTTCAAAGTGATGGTGCAGCGGCGCGGAAAGAAGCACTTTCTTTTTTCTTATTTTTTTTGAAAGTACCTGCACAATCACCGACACTGATTCAAGTACAAATAAAAAGCCGACCACCGGCAGCAATAGCGCTGTGTTGGTGAGCATGGCAACAATTCCCAGCGTCACCCCGAGTCCCATGGCGCCGGTGTCTCCCATAAAAAAACGAGCCGGATTGATGTTAAACCACAAAAATGCCAGCAACGCGCCAACGATAACCCCGCACAAAGTTGCTATATCGTGCTTACCGCTTACAAAAGCCATTGAGCCAAATGCGGTAAAAGACGCAAGCAGCAAGCCTCCCGCCAAACCGTCGAGTCCATCTGATTCATTGACCGAAAACGCTGTCGCAACAATAATGAAAATAAAAATGGGAATATACCAAAAACCCACTTCAAAATTACCCAAAAACGGCACGTGTAAAAGATCCCAATCAAGTTTGTAGAAAAACCACAAAGAACCAACAACCGCAATCGCTGTATACACAGCTAAACGGTATAAAACAGGCAAACCCTGCTTGAATATCCCCTTTCCTCTGATATTAAGCCAGTCATCAACAACTCCGACAAGTGAAGAAAGTATAAAAGCGCCAAGCGGCAGTAGCGTCTGGCCGCGGCTCAAGAAATTAAATCGAGCCAGGCTTGAGTTAGGCACATATTGAGCAATGTAATAAAAAAATAAAGCAATCACCAGTACGGTCACCCATATTAAGACACCTCCCATCGTCGGCGTGCCTTCTTTGCTCTGATGCAGTTTCGAGAATATGGGAGCAATCGTCGCTCCCCGTATTTTTTTTCCAAATTGATATCTATACAAGATATGCGTCCATGCCGGCGTCAGTAAAAACGCCAACATAAAAGAAATCGTGGTCAGGATGAATATCTTAATCACTGGAAATAAAGCAATATCAATCATGTGCCTAAGAAAGAGTCTTTAAAATGGTAAGTAAAAATCCAACAAATAAAAAAATCTCAAAAATAACAGTCGCCGTTAAAATCACTCGACGTCCAATGACTGAGTCCTCAAATAGCCTCAGCATAATAACAATGTTTGTCAGTGCAATTACTGTGCCGAGCACCGGGTACAAAAAAAGGTCGAAACGAGGACCGAAACGATCGAACCCGAAATACACCGAATAGTGAAGTGGAATAAATTCTGGGGAAATCGCCCATCGCCAGACGCCAATAAACCACGACGCTCCTAGAATGAGCACGACCACAGACACTAACACAATCGTATCAATACCGAACTTTACATAGGGTACACGCATGTGTATAGCATACCACTTTTTATACCTTTCGTCGACAGCAGACTTTGGTTCACTGTTTCCTATTTCTTCTTGTATGATTTACCTATTTTCTGTTATAATTCATTTAACAAATAAAATAAAATAAAACTAAAAAAGAATGCTCTCCGACAAAAAAATCCAAGAAATTTTGAAATCTAACAACATTTTGGATGACGACGAAATTTCAAAATATTTAAAGGAAGCTGAAACAAAAAATACCAGTCTCGAACAGCTTTTGCTGGAAACGCAGATTATTGACGAAAACATCCTCTATAACGCGGTTGCAACGTTCTATAATCTTCCGTTTGTCAATCTACGCGAGAAGAACATTGATAAAGATGTTCTCTTTTTAATTCCGGAACCGCTCGCATCTACCTATCAAATTATTGCATTTGAAAAAACAACAACAGAGCTCTCTGTGGCGATGACTGATCCTGAAGATATCCAGACTATTGAATTTATCAAAAGAAAAGTTAATCTTCCGGTTAAAATTTTCATTACCGCTCCGAGTGCAATTCGAGAATCATCAAAATTGTACCACCAAAGCCTTGAAACAGAGCTTTCAGACATTCAGAGTAAAACCGGCGGAAAACTAACAGTCGGCACGACTGCCAATAATACAAAAGGCAAACCCGGCGGCAAGCTCGAAAAAATGGCACAAGACCTCCCGGTTATCCGCGTGGTTGATACATTGCTTGAATATGCCATTTTTGAAGGAGCGTCTGACATCCATATCGAACCAACTGAAAATTCCGTGCTTGTTCGTTATCGCATAGACGGAGTGCTTCGTGATGTGATGACTTTGCCCGCGAATCTCAAAGAAGGAATTACCGCCCGCGTAAAAATTTTGTCCAACCTAAAACTAGATGAGCACCGGCTTCCCCAAGACGGGCGTTTTAAAATTGAAAACAAAGATTATCGTATTTCGTTCCGTGTCTCACTCATTCCAGTGTACGACGGAGAAAAAATCGTCATTCGATTGCTCGACGAAGGAAAAAAACGTTTGACGCTTGAACAACTTGGCTTACAAAAAGGCGCGCTCGCTATCGTGAAAGAAAATTTATCAAAACCAAACGGCATGTTGCTCGTGACCGGACCGACCGGAAGCGGTAAAACCACCACGCTCTATACTATGATGGATATTCTGAACACATCAGAAGTCAATATCGCGACGATTGAAGATCCTATTGAGTATCGAATGCCGCGCATCAACCAAAGCCAGGTCAATCCAAAAATAAAATTCACCTTTGCCGCGGGGCTTAGATCTCTGTTGCGTCAGGACCCTGATATTATCATGGTTGGTGAAATTCGAGACCAAGAAACGGGTAATATCGCGGTGAATGCCGCCATGACCGGTCACTTGGTTCTCTCCACGCTGCACACCAACGATGCGCCGACCGCACTTCCTCGTCTTCTCGATATGGACATTGAGCCGTTTTTAGTCGCCTCTACCGTCAATATAATTATTGCGCAGCGCCTAGTGCGAAAAATATGCAAGCACTGCATTGCGAGCTATTCATTGAATCAAGAAGAAGTTAAAGAGTTGCAGGATGAATTTCATATCAACCTGGAACATGTTACCAAAACACTCGCTGAAGCGGAAAAAACAGAAGCTGAACAAGACCTGACTCAAGTGCTCTTTTTTAAAGGTAAAGGATGCAACAAGTGCGGCGGCCAGGGGTATAAAGGACGTATTGGTATTTATGAAGTGCTTGCAATGACCGAGACAATTAAAGATATGGTTACCTCTCAAAAAGACAGTGATACTATTCGCGAAAAAGCACGCGAGGAAGGAATGGCTACTATGCTCGAAGATGGCTTTCTCAAAGCAAAATCAGGAGTCACCACTATTGAGGAAGTACTCCGCGTCACCAAAGAATAATCATGCCCGAAAGCAAATCTACAATTCAAACCGCAATACCGGAATCAAAAGGCAGTGATGAATTCTCACAGCTCGAACAGCAGTTTCTATACCCTGACTCCATCAATGAACGGTTTGATATTTGGCTTGATTTTATTCGGACAGTTTCAGTAGACGAAAAAATATTCTTTACACAAAACTTGGGCGTCATGTTAAAAAGCGGACTTTCAGCATCACGCGCGCTCCGTACGCTCGTACTCCAAGCCACTAATCCCAAATTCAAACGCGCTCTTTTTAAAATTTTTAGAGATGTCGAAAAAGGACAGCCCATCGCACAGGCAATGGAAGCATTTCCAAAAGTATTTTCATCACTCTATGTAAACATGATACGCGCCGGTGAGGCTGCCGGCCAGCTCGAAGAAGTACTAACCGAATTAACACGACAAATGAAACGGTCTCATGAACTCAAGCAGAAAGTTCGCGGAGCTATGATGTACCCAACCGCCATTATGATTGCCATGGTTTCGATTGGTACGGGTATGGTTGTTTTTATCATTCCAAAGCTGATTTCTATCTTCAGAGATTTAAACGCCACACTGCCGCTGCCGACGCGGATTCTCATCGGTTTTAGCGATTGGGTGAACGCAAACATATACGTTGTCGGACCGCTGGCAATCATACTATCCGGATCACTCGTTTATGCCACCAAAAGAGGTCCTGGCCAGCGAATATGGCATCGTTTAGTACTGATACTGCCCATTGTAAAAAACATAGTGAAAAAAATAAATCTAGCACGAATTGCGCGAACACTCGGCTCCCTGCTTAAAACAGACATGCCCATCGTTAAAAGCCTCACTTTGACCGGAAGCACCATAAAAAACGTGCACTACAAGCAATCACTGTTTACCATGTCAGAATCAATTGAAAAAGGGAAAACCATATCATCTGAAATGGCTGAATATCCAAAACTGTACCCGCCAGTCGTACAGCAGATGATTGCGGTCGGGGAAGAAACCGGTGAAATTGATAACATTCTTACTCAACTCGCGGAATTTTATGAAGATGACGTCAGCCAAACCATGGATTCGCTTCCATCACTGATTGAACCGGTACTGATTGTACTTATGGGAGTTGCCATCGGCGGTATGGCGGTTGCCATTATTCTTCCTATGTTTACCCTTACGCAAACAGTCTAATATATGCACGCGCGAAGATACATTTCAGATAAAATGCGAGCCATTACTTTGATCGAAACGGTGGTCACGCTTGGTGTTGTCAGTGCGACTATCGGGATGATTGCGGGATTCATTAAATACCATCAGCCCAGTATTACTCTGAACCGTGCAGCTGGTGATGTACGCGCGACACTGAATGAAGCTCGAAACCTTTCACTGACGTCACAAACAAACCATGGAGTTCTTTTTGATGTTGCCAATGAGTCATTTTATCTGATGCAGAACGGAAATGTGCTTGCCAGCACCACGCTCCCGACTTATGTAGAATTTGGATTAGTCGGACCGTTTACAAACGACACTGCGATATTTAACTCGGCTGGAGCGGCAGCCGAAACTGGCACTGTTATCCTACAGAACACATCAGGAGACACTAAAAGCATCACTATCAACCCCTCGGGTTTTGTTACAGTCCAATAATATGCACGCCACTTCACATAAACAAACTAATGGCATCGGTCTCATAGAAGTAATCATCAGTATTACGGTTCTTGCGATTGGGCTTCTTGGACTCCTGCAAGCATTTCCGACCGGAACCGAAGCCGGAAAAGATATCGAATTCGCGTCCATCGCTTCGTATCTTGCACAGTCGCGACTTGAGGAACTCGCCACGCTGCAATATGAGGACATTGCCGAAGGAACGCTTGAAACAGATGTACACGTTAATCCAGACACCAATAGCCCATTTTATAATTTTCTCAGAACAACGACAGTAGCATATCTGGACGAAAATCTTGATCCGAATGTCACTGATCTTGGACTTAAAAAAATTACCATAACCATTACCTGGCCGCCGGTACTCGATGGTGATCCGCAATCAACGCAGCTCGTGACTATGATTAGCGACCGATAAATATGCGCAAAAAACACACAAAAGGCTTTACCTTATTTGAAGCACTCATTGCTATTTCCTTGGGCGTTTCTTTGCTTATTGTCGTGCTCTCTATCTATACCTTGAGCATAAAATCACTGAACTCATCCGAAAGTCGCTCGGAAATTGTACAGAATGGCAGAACAATCTTAGAGCGACTCACGCGCGATATTAGACAGGCACGCGACATCACCACTTACCTACCTCCGGACGACACCGATCCGCTCAATCCGCCGTCTAACGAGCTTATGATGCAGGATGGACACAATACAGAACTGTTTCAATACATCCGCTACTATCTAACGAGCACTGATTTATATCGCCAGGTTGTCCAATATTCTTTTGCTGACGAACCGAGCGTTTTAGTTTCGTATGATGCTGAAGATGAATTTGGCAATCCTCCCGATCAAGCAATCATTACCGATCAGCTCGTCGGCCAATATGTCGAGGATGTTCAATATTACGGCGTTGATATGATTACTGTACTGCTTACTCTTCAAAAAGGAGGCGTCACACACACCACCACCACGATGATTTTTGGAAGGAATTTATAACATGTATAAGCGCGTCAAGCAAAACAAAAAAGGGTTTCTGTTGATCAGTACATTGATTGTGCTTTCGACGCTCATGATAATTGTTACTTTTTACTTAAATGCTATAATACAAGAAGTTCGCGTGTTTGATATCATCGACACGTCGCCACAAACATACTATCTCGCTGAAGCAGGCGTCCATGAAGCGATTTGGAAACTGCAGAATGACTCAACGTGGAATACTAATTTTGAAAATGATCCTGCGTGGAGCGCAACCATTACACGCAACGACGTCTTTGGCACTAACGGCGATTACGAGGTAACGGTTCAAAATGTAGCAATCGCACACGCGGTTATTACGGCAACCAGCACTATTCCGGTTCGCGATACAAGCGCACAACGAGTTGTCGAGGTCAGCGTTTTTAAAGCCTTAAACCCCGACCCGATTGAAGCCTCAAGTATATTTGCAAACGAGGACATTACCGGAGTTGGTAGCGTTGTCGTCGTGTCAGATGGAGGTCTCTACGCCAATAACGATATCGATCTCAGTTTGTTCAGCAACTGGTCCACTCCAGGCGCCGCGCAGGCGGTAAGCGATGTTGATGTCAGTTTTACCTCGAACCTGACTGCAACTCAGGGTATCTATGATAGCGCCAACCCTCCGGTACCGTCGGGAATTCTGATGCCGAGCATTGATTTTGACTCAGAAGACCCTAGTTCATACAAATCTCAAGCTGACCAAACGTATGGCGCAAATGAATTCAAGCAGCTGCTCGACGATTTTCCAGTCACGACGCTTGACGGCATCACTTACGTAACCGGCAACATCTACATCAAGAAAAAAACCACCCTTACGATCAATGGACTGCTCGTTGCAGACGGATCAATTAGTGTCGGAAATGGGTTCAGTTTTGACCCTGAACCCGCAGTACTCACCGTAAATAATGTCGCAACTACCAGTCCTTCCGGCTTGCTTTCGAAAAAGAACATTACCGTCGGCGGATTCAACTCGCAGCTTGATGTACAAGGATTAGTATATGCGGGCGGAAAATTTCTGGTCAAAGATGGCATTACGCAGAATGTTGACGCAAATATTTCCGGTGCCATAGTCGCTCAGGACGTGGAAATTGCCATATCTTGGCAGCCTATTGAGGTCGAACTGGTTGAGGAATTTGTAAATACAACACTCGGCGAACCGTTATTTTCTCAAATACTCTTTATCAACCATTGGGAAGAAGAATACTAACCATGGCTCTACTCAGCAGTAATTTTGAATCATTCGGACTTGATGTCGGCGATCGATCGCTGAAAGCTATTTTTATTAGAAAAAAAGGCACGTCACTCGCGATTGAAAGCCACTGCACGGTGCCGGTGCAAATCGGCGTACTTGAACAGGGTGAAATTAAAAAACCAGACGAGCTTGCCGCAGCAATCAAAAAAATATTTTCAACGGTGCAGGGTAAAAAATTAAACACGCGCTTTGCTCACATCTGTCTGCCTGAAACAAAAACTTTTATAAAACGCATTTCGATTAATCCTGCAAAACCACATGAATTGCCCGCCTACGTGAGAGATGAGCTCCCAAATCATATCCCAATAGAGCCGGATGATTTGTATATTGACTGGAAAATCCTTGAAACGGACGCGCAAAAGCGAATAACGAGCGTTTTGGTCGGCGCTATTCCAAAAGCGGTTTCTGATATGTATACAAGCGTTTTGCTCAGCGCAGGAGTCAAGCCAATGTCGCTCCAAGTGGAAGCTGAATCGATTCTGAGAAGTCTTTTGCCACTCAATCAATCCACCGGAGAAGCGCTCGCGATACTAGATATTGGCGCGGCACGATCAAGCTTTATCTGTTTTGACAAAGGAAGCATACAGTTTAGTGTTACGATGCCATTCTCCGGAGACGGCCTCACCCAGGAGATCGCCAAAAAGCTTCAGCTTTCCGGCGATGAAGCAGAAAAAGCAAAACGGATTTGCGGTCTTGATCCGAATGAGTGCAAAGGCGAAATGATTGATGTCATTAAACCGACTATTCTCGAACTGGCACACACCATTAAGCGAAACAACGGTTTTTATGAAGAGCATTTTAGTGGTGCGCATAAAATAAAAACACTTATTGTGTGTGGTGGCGGCGCCTATTTGAAGCATTTTAATGAGACGCTTGCGGAAGTGCTGCCTGATCTTAAAATTTACACCGGTAATCCGTTGGTCAATGTAGCACGTAGCCGAAACAGAATCATTAGCAAAAACGAAAATGGCGTTACGTTTGATTTTCTTGAAGCAGGTCACCCGCGCGAGGATTATAACATTCCTTCCTCATTGCTTATGCGAAACACATTAAACTATACAACGGCAATAGGCCTCGCGCTCGCAAACATTACTTAAAGTATGGCATACTTGAATCTCATTTCAGCGAAACAAAAAACACGCATTGAAAAAGAGCGTTTGTTTCTCGTGTCCCACAACATTATTGGCATTATTCTCATCACCATCAGCATTGCCTCAATTATGCTGATTATCGCTCGTTTTATATTAATTGAACATTTTAATAAAATTCGGAACGACAACTCGCTCGTCAATGTTGAGCACATGGTGCTGCAGAGCAACATCGATCGCCTTAATAATCAGGTTGAGGATGTGGCAAAAGTGCAGGAGTCTTTTCTGAAATGGAGCCTCTTTCTTGCTGATTTTTCGGCGATTGCAGACAGTAGCACGGTATTGAATTTTGCGCACTTCAGCAGAGAGGCGGGGACGTTTCGCATTACCGGAACAGCCGACAGCCGTGAGTCGCTCTTGTTTTTTGAACAAGGGTTGAAAGATATTAAATCGCTCAATCTGACCGATGCGCCGCTTTCAAACCTGCTTGAACGCGAGAATATCGATTTTCGATTCGGTGGAAAAATTGAACCTCGCGTATACATGAAATAACTATGATTATCCAACGCTACCTCCAGAATAGATTTCTAGTCTCGACCATCACGTTCCTCATTTTGCTTTTGGCGATTGTGGTGCTGATTGTGGTTCCATCACTCCAAGAAATCAGAGTTATCAACGAGCAGGTGCTTGAGGAACGGCTCAGATTAGAAAAACTATATGTGCGCGGACAATTGCAAAAAAAAGTTCGTGATAACTACAACAACATCAAGGAAGACGTCGGATTTTTGGATGAAGTGTTCCTGAAAGAAAACCAAGAATTGCAGTATATTACCACGCTTGAGCATTTTGCCAGCGAGCAGAATATTGATTTAAACATTACCATCGGCGAGCCGCGTCGAAAGCCTCAGCAGCGATTTTCTGTACTGCCATTCACTTTTCAAATTACCGGCAGCTGGCCGAAAATAGCGCAGTGGGTCAGTGATATTGAACAGCTCCCCTATTACACCAACATAAAGGAAATAACGGTCAGCGCGCGCAGTGAACAACAATCAGCGCGCATGGCAACCGTCAGTATCTCCGCTGAAACCTACTGGAGCATTTCCTCAGAACTATGATATCTTTCAAACGAAAACCCAAAACAAGCAGCGAGGCCCCCTCCGCGCGAGATCGGTCGTATGTTATCATGTCATATTTCAAGCTGTTTGTGATGATTATTATCACCCTCACAGTTGCTTGGTTTACTTGGTTTATGTATCGAGATTTTTACCAAACACTTATTCAAGCCCAGACCGTACTGGTGCTCAAGCAAGAAGTCGCGCTCGAGGATGTTGATTTGCCGCTTTTTAAAATGACACACACAGTTAATGAATACAAAAGAAGCGACGCCCTCACTCAACCAGTCGCTGATCCGTTCAAAACAAGCGCGGTCGAGACCATTGCAGAACCAACCCCGAACGAAGTTGATGACAGTGCGCAGGAAATAAGTGATAAACTCGATGAACTTCGTTCATCGGTATTTCAATAATACATGAAGAATATACACAAGATTGAACTGGGTAAATTTACCTGGCACAACATCACCGACAATGAAGAAGATGAAATTCGCTATCTGCGCGACGAATTTAAATTCGATCGCTCAGACGTGCTTGACGTGGCAAATCCTCCGCTCCGCCCGAAAATAGAGTTTCTGGGAGACTACGTTTTCATCATTCTCCTGTTTCCGATATACCACCGGAAGACCCAATCCATTACCTCAACAGAGGTTGATATGTTTTTGGGCAAGGATTATCTTGTTACCGTCCACAAAAATGACGTCAACGCGCTTCGCGATATCAGCCAGCACATGGAAAACAAGAGCGATGTCCGCGATCGGTTCCGCAACAGCTCTCCGCTTATTCTGGCGCTGCACATCCTGGAAGAGAGCATGGTTTCGCTCTACCCGATGCTCAACCACATATCATGGGACATCGATAACATTGACAGCGAAATGTTCAACAACAGGGAACGTGAGCTTATTCACCGCATACTTTCCATAAAGCGGAACATCGTGGATATTCGCAAGGCGATGATGAGCCATAAAAATGTAATCAAAGACCTCTACCAAATCAGCAAGACCTACTACCGCGGCAACAAGCAGGATACGGTTTTTAACGACCTGATTATGCACACGCGCGACATCTGGGATCAGCTCGAAAACCACAAGGTAACCATTGACGCGCTCCAGGAAACGAACGAGTCGCTCATCACGTTCAGGCTGAATGACATTATGAAGACGCTGACGATTTTTTCGGTGACCGTGTTCCCGCTCACCCTGCTTGCCGCCATTTTCGGCATGAACACCGTGGACGCCATGCCGTTTATGGACAGCGCGTTCGGCTTTTGGAAAGTCATTGCCATTATGGTCGCCGGAACCATGTACATGTTCTATTGGTTTAAGAAACATAAATGGATTTAAACGGCTCATTTCCCTCTATGCCGAAAGTGAGCCGTTTACGGATAAAAAAAGCCCCCACCTTTTGTGAAAAAAGGCGGGGGTCTTGGTTATCGCGCTCGCGCGCTTGAATGAACGATTGATTGGTTTCTAGTTTTTCTCCTCTCTGCCAGGAGCTACGCCTGGGCGAACTTCACGCTAGTGATGAGGCCGCGCTGGTCGCTCGGACGCTGGCGCTTGTAGTTCTGCACCCAGCGCCGATCCGCGTTCAGCACCTCTGCGCCGCGGAGCAACATGTCGATCCACGGCAGGAGAGGCTCATACTCCTCGAGCACCTTCTTGAGCGTCTCCGGATTCTCCAGGAGCCGCAGACGCTCAGCCTCTTCAGCCTCTTCCTTGCGCTCGGCCAGGAAGTGGTCGACCGTCCTGCGCCACTTCCGAAGCTGGTCGATGGTCTCGGCCAGATGCGCGCGCGCCGAGTAGTCCAGATTGAGCACGCACTTTCGTACCCACTCATCGAGCACGTCGCGGTAGTCCGCGTTCGTGCTGATGATGTCCACCAGCACCGTCGGGTGATTGGTGCGGATGGTGCGGGTGATCGGGTTGTCGCCTTCGACGCCCAAGCGAATCTTCCAGTACCACTCCGGAAGTACTCCCTTGGTGCTACTGGGCTTGTCCTCCTGGGACAACGGGCACAGGTTCTCGAACTCTGCCTCGCGGGCATTGCTAAGCACCTCGAAGCCGTTGATCTTGAGCGGAACGACCTCCGGCTTCTCCTGCTCCTTGACCACACCCAAAAGTTTGGTCGAGAGCAGAAGTGCCGCTGCCACCTCCCGTTCCACCTGTGCCCGGTTGCCGAACGTCAGCGACCCGGCCAGCTTGTGGCGGTTCCAGATGTGGCAGAGCTCGAAATGCTTCTCATCGAGCCCTTCGAGCGCGTTCTCGTTGGTGAAGGTGGTGCGGATGGCGCGCGCCGGCAGATTGCAGAGGGCGATCTCAATCCAGAAGACGTCCTCCTCGACTGCGAACACCTGCCATCCTTCGCCGCAGATCTTCTTCACTTCTTCGGCAGCCTCCGTGGGGCAGACGATGAACTTGAACTCGAGGGGCTTCGACCGCCCGTACTCGTTCTTGTCGATCGGCGCCTGCACCCGCAGATTGGCGACGGCTTTGAGGAAGAAGTCTCGCGACTTCGTCCCCTTCGCGAGCGCCGCCGTGCCGAACTTCCCGCGGCCGGCGAGGGTGTGCGCGACCGCGTCCATGACCTCCCGGCCCTCATCGAGAATACGCCGAAGCGTCTCCTCAACTGAACCGGGCGGAACACTGGCTGATGAGCGGATCGCGTCCAGATCAGACTCTGCCACCACATGCGTGATGACCGAGTCCTTGGCCGCGCCCTGCTCCCAGAGCTCGTCAATGGAACCTTCGGCGCCGTCGACGTACTGCTCGAAGCGGGTGATCAGCTCCTTCAGGAGAAGCAGTTCGGCCTCGAGCGCTTCGACGACCTTGTCGCGGACCGTGAGAACACGAGTCCAGATCAGATCGTCGTGGCGCTTTTTCTGCAGCTTTGCAATGATTGCCGCCGCAGAACCGGCGCGTTGCCGGACGAGGCGCTGCGCGGCTGCGTCGATGGTGACATCGTCGCTTTCGCTGTCCATCGCATCGTGGATGATGCCCCTGAAGAAGCCGCTCGGCCGCTCCTTGGGCACATTGACCTTCCCCAGCTGCTCGTCGATGCCTGCGACCAAGCGGTCGACATCAGCCTCCCAGTTGTTGGAGAGGTCGACGCGCGGCGTGGTGATGCCGCGCAGGCGCCGAACGAGGTGCTCGATGCCAGCCGCCAAGGGCTTCAGATTACCGCTTCGCTTGCGCGTCGCGACCTCCTGAAGTGCCTCGCGGGAGAGCTTGTTGGCAACTTCACCAACATTGATCTCGGTGCTGAAGACGGTCCGCACATCCTGTGGCAGACCGTCGTTTGCGCGGGTTTTGAGCTCCGCGCTCGCGATCGAGGGATCGTTCTCGAGCTGCGCCTGCATGCTCGAAGCGCTCTCCTGGTGCACGCCGTTGTTCCTGCAGACGCCCACCCACTCCTGAAAGAGCTCGGTGATGGCATCGCCGGAAAAAGAAAGCTGCGTGACGTCATCGGCGCTCTCCTGCTTCAGCACATCCTGTACCACCAGCAGTGAAACCTGCCGTTCGCGAACCGCATCCTGGTTCGGATGCGGAACAATGAAGCGGGCACCGAAGGTGGAGAACCGAAAGGCCGCGCCTTCCGCGATCTCGTCATCTTCGATCTTGTCACGCTCCTCGACCTGCAGCTCCTTGAGGCGCCTGACCACCGCCGGAAACTTGCTCCGGCAGTGGATGTCCGCGGCAGCCATCTCAGCGACGAGGTCGAGCGGAAGCTCGCCCGCATCGCTGTTCACCGCCTCGAGCACCGTGAACTCGTCGATGTACCCCGCGGGGAGCACATCGTCCTTGGTGCGGCCCTCGAACCCCGGCAGGCATCCTGCCAGACGGGTGTCGGGGTCTGCGGTGCCGTAGAGCATCAGCCGAGAGGCGGCCTTCAGCTCCGCGGCCTGGATTCCCTTGTAGATAGGGCCCATTCCGCGGGTATTGAGGTAAAGCGTACTGCCCAACCCCACCACGCGGACCCACGAGTCCTTGGCCGCGTCCACATCGCCGTATTTCAGGCGAAGGAGCATGGCGAGGTGGTGGTTGATGGTGCCGCCGCTCCCGCCACCCAGGCTGTGAACCAGCGACCAGAACCGCGCGTTCTCGACGGCCGTGCTGATCGACGGGTATCCGCAGACATTGGCGGCGGTCGCGGCCTGCTTTTCCAAGTTGTCGAGGTCTTCGACGGCCGGAACGAGGCTGCGGTTGCGCGCCTCCAACGCCCCCTTGTCGGTGATGATGTCTCCCTCACCGATCTTGAGGTGGCGGCTGAAGTCGCCCTTCCAGGCGGCGTTCTGCGGATCCTTGAGCTTGTTCGCGAGCCAGGCCGGACCGGAATGAGCCAGCCGATAGAACCGGAACTGCTCGTTCCGCCTGCCGCTCGCGGCGACATTGTTGTCGCACGTGTCGAACACTGCGATTGCGCGCTGGGGCACCACGGGGTGGTTTGAGCGCAGTGTGACGGCGACGAGGCCGCCCAAGCCGCCGCTCGCGGCGACCGGGGAACTGACAATGTCGTCAGGCGCGATCTCGATGACCGATGCCTGCGCTTCTTCTTGCTGCACGACTGTGGTTTCGCTATTCATTTCCTTCATCCTCCTCTGTGTCGCTTGTGTCCGCCGTGAGAGTGCTCTCCGGACGGTAGATGTAGATGATGTCGGTCGCGGTGTCGCGGATCTCCGACGCGTCCCGATTGCTCAGGAGCGACAGATGTCCCGCTCGGACTCGCGTCCGCTGGCCGCGATGAATGATCTCCGCGTCGTTCTGCGGTTTGCAGTAGACACGACTGTCTCTTCCTTCGAAATCCATGTCTCCGACGGTCGACGTGGTTGTATCGAGCTGATGGTGCTGTCCATTCAGCTCAACCTCGCCGAACATCGGGGTGTTGCCAGCGGTTTCGTCCCGCTCCTTGTTCTTACGATTTTTCCGACGCCTGTTTTTTGCAGCGCGCAGAAAAACCCAAACAAGAAACAGGAAAACAAAACCAGTTCCGCCAAGCACGAGCGTTAACCCGTACTCAACGAACCAACCGTACCGGTACATACTAACCGGCTGTTCGGTGTCTCCGGCGGCGTTAAACGAAACAGGATTCATACCGCTCGCGGGATACAACGAGATGTTGTAGTCGCCGCCAGAGGTCATGAACCAGTTGCGACCAAATCCGCCGCCTGGGTTTTCATACAGGCGAAAAGTCAGCAAGTCGCCGTCGCGGAGCACGAGAGTGCCCGTAAACGGAACAAAGCCGCCGTCATTCACCTGAACATTTCCGAAAAGCCGGTGGTTGTCGACCAGCATGGTTCCGCTGGCAAGAGCCGAAACCGCAAAGTATCCGGAGTCAGGCCCGGACATATGGAACCGAATTTGTCCGACGCGCGAGGGGTTTTCCTCGCCGGCAATCGGCACAGGAATCCGCTTGGGCTCGACTTCGAGCCGATACGTTCCCTGTATCCTGCGCTGCAAGTCCTTGATGATGGGCTCTATTCCGGCCCAGTCATTGGCTTGCACCGTCTGTCCGTAACCTTGAAGCAGCTTGTTGACGACGAAACCGGGAGACTTAATCTCGTCTCCCACCTCGATGACGCGGACGATGACGTTGTTCGGATATTGAGCCTTGATCGAGTCGATCCGGCCTCGAATCCTGCGCGTCTTCGCCTTCTCGTCTTCGAGATAGTACCGCTTCTGTCCGCGGCGGTGGGGAGGATCCCAGTCGCCGTCGGTCATCACGATGATGCAGACCAAGTCGCCGTCACGCTCCACCGAAAGCATTGCGTCCTCAGTGAGGACGTCGAACAGCTTCGTGAAGTTCGTAAACGCGATGTCTCCCGGGCGATCGATATCGATCCTATCCCGGTACCCGTCATACTGCCAGTGCAGTGTCGGCGTGAACCGTTCGAGCGCGTTGAGCAGCTGCAAACGTTCAGTTTCGCCGTCGGCGGTTCCGAGCACATGCACATCAGAGCCGAACTCCACGAACGTGAGCAGGTTTGACCCTGTCACGGCCGAGGCAATCCGGTTCATGATGTCGTGCGTTGTCTTGAGAACCTTCTCGGAAACCGATCCTGAGTGGTCGCGCGCGATTACAAACCGCACACGGCCGCTACTCTTGATGGACGAACTGTCAACTGCCGACGAATCGGCTGCTGCAGACGGCTCTGCGCCACGCATCTCTCTGAGGATATCCATCTCCGGAATGAACTCGTTCGGGATGTACCATGCCTGATACATCTTCACGATGATTTCATCCCTTTGAGACTCGTCGCTCATGGAAATCACCACGCGCGGCCCAACATACAGCGCCGCAATAAATGAAATTCCAATACCAAACAGAAACAACACAAGTCGCTTCATCGGTGCACCTCCTTGAGGTAGAAAAACTAGGTTTGTAAAGGTCTTTTTTCGATTTTTTGCCTAATTCTAGGACATAATAATATAGCAAATTTTAGTAAAAATGTCAAGATTCACAAAATAAAAAGGGCTCCTGAACTGTTTAGTCCAGAAGCCCTTGTTTTTACTGCTTTTTCACTACCTGAGGAGCTCGGCTGTCAGGCGCCGACGGCTGCGGCGGGCTGCTTCTTGTGCCTGCCGTTACCGTTTACGCTGACCGCGCCGGACTCCTCGTGCTGAGGGTCCGCTTCGCCGGCGTCCTCCCGGTCGCCGTTACCGTCTGTCGCGGGACCTTCCACGAGCTCGAAGGTCGGGCGCGAAGTCGCGGAGAGAGCCTTCTGGTTCTCGCTGCTGCCGACGTCAACCTGCGGAACCGCGGGCGGAGCCTCGAGACTGCCGACGCCGGAATCCGCGCGCCGCTCGTAGGCTTCTACCAGACGGCGCTGGTTCTCGACGCCGATCGACACCATCGCGGCCCGAACCCGGTTCGGGTTGGACTCGATGGCGCGGGCGAGCTGCTCCTGCTGGGGATCGTCGGAGTTGACGAGCTCCATGACCACCGCGGCGCCGCGACGAGCCTCATCGGCACCGACACGACCCTGCAGCTGCAGAGCTTCGTCAGCACGCTGCTGGACCGTCCGAGCTCCATGACCACCGCGGCGCCGCGACGAGCCTCATCGGCACCGACACGACCCTGCAGCTGCAGAGCTTCGTCAGCACGCTGCTGGACCGTCGCCTGAGCGGCGGCACCGGCAGCGTCGAGCTCAGCGTTCACCTCGTCGGTGAAGTACTGCGCGCACTGCGAGAGCAGGCGCATGACGCCGTCGAGCACCGCCGGCGTCGTTGCCTGGCTCTCGAAGACCCTGCGGAAGGACTGCGCCAGGGTGTTGACTGCATCGGTCTTGAGACCGTCGGCGTCATCCCCCACCGCTTCTGCGTTGGCGTCGACCGCGTTCACTGCCGCGAGCGCGAGCTCGGGCGTCTTGGCGGCCTTCGTCAGCTTCTGCAGCTTGGCGATGAGCGCCTTGCGCTCCTGCTCGGCGCGCTCGGCTTCCTTCCGGATGCGCTCCTGCTCGGCAGCGTCGGCGTCGATCTTCTGCTTTACTGCCGTGGGAATCGTGAAGCTGATGCCACCCGTTCCCTCGAAGCTGATCGGTTGCTGATCCAACGCCTCTCGCACCTGCTCCAGGGCACCGGCGACGGTGTTGGCCTGGAGGCCTGCGGCGAGCTGTTCGACCGTGTACTTCTCCAGGACGGGCTTGAGAGCCGCGTCCGTGGTTGTCAGCACCAGCGTTGAGAGCTTGGCGGCGTCCGCGCCAAGCAGATCGATCGGACGCTCCACGGTGAAGGTCAGCGGAACGCTGGCCGTCACCTCCGGGGCGCCGTACGTGCCCTGCTTGGTCTTGATGTTGTTGACAGGTACCGGAACCGTGAAGGAACCGCTGCGTGTCAGCCCCTCAAGTTCAAATCCCCAGTAGCCGATCTTGTTCTCCTCGGTACCGCCATCGAACACCGTGATGACGCCCGTGCCGTTGTAGTAGTAACGGCGGTACGTGCACCAGATGATGAGACAGACGGAGCCCAGGAGCAGGATCGTCGCCAGGACGGGATGCCACCAGCTGACGTCGGTCATGGTCTTGATCTCGTTACTGAAGGCCACGGCCATCTTTGCGATGACCCAGTAGAAGATCGTTGCCACCACCAGGAAAGCGCCGGCAACGATACCTAACGCTTCCAGTGGATTCTTCTTGGGCTTCTTGACGGCCAAAACCAAGCCGCCTGCGACCTCGCCGGTGAGCTGAGCAATGGCCTTGCCAAAGCCCAGTCCGGCTCGGATCTGGAATAACTGCGCACTCATGTGAAACCTCCTTGTGGAGTGGTGGGTTGCTAGAACAGATTCATATCAACAGCGGTGTAAAATACACCCCCTTTCGGCAGTTTTTGGTGAAAAGCATTGTAAGTTAAAAGATCGGATGTGTTTTAGAATTATGTGTACTCTTGCATATATTTGCATTTTTGTCAATACTGTGGCCTATTTAAATACTTGACATTTTTGCCAAAATATACTAATATATTATATCAAAACAAAATCCCGAAATAGGCCTACCTTAGCCTCATTTCAGCCAAAAACGGCACATTCACAACCAATAGGAGACTAGTGCAATGGCACAAAATCCGCAAAGTCAGGATCAGCCTGGCACCACGCTCGACTACCGAAGCCGGCCATTCATTCGAATGGCCTTGCTGCTCGGAGTCACACTCATCGCTTCCATCTTCGCGATTTTCGTGAAGTGGCAGCTCGTTTTGGTTGGTCTCGCCTACTTCGCGTTCGTCGCGAAGCATGCGTGGGATAACCGTTTCTGGACTGAAAAGGCAGAGGATGTCGCAACTGGCGACGGCGCGCAACAAGCGCCTGAACCCGTGGAGCACTCTCTGACTGAATCGTTCGCACGGTTTTGCGACGAGTCGCGGTTTATTGCATGGGAGCTCTACGTTCCTGTGTTCTACATCGCGCTCATCATCATCGTCAGAGCGGTACTCAACGCGCATCCGCAGTACTAAAAGGAGGCCATCATGGCACAGCAACAGAGAAGCAATAACCGCGGCGGAGGCGGCGGAAACCAGCAGAACAAGGGTTGTTCCATCCCCAAGCCCGTGAACGACCTCCTGGCCATGACGCCGGGCAAGCTGTTCGAACTCTGCGATGAGTTCGACTGGGATCTCGAGAAGCTGACCAAGCTACTCACGGGTTTCAATCAGCAGTTCCAGAACGCGCTCAATGCCGACAAGCAGACGCTCGCCGGCATTCCCATCGTCTTCAAGCAGAAAGTTCTGCCCGCCATGGCGGCGAGCAGCGATTTTCCGCAGGTCACCGACTCCGACGGAAGTTTTTCCGGCGGCGGCGACGAGCTTCTCGCAATGCTCCGCGAGGCGCAGGTCGAGAAAAAGAAGCAGTGGGAAGAAAAACAGAAGGAAGACGCCGAGAAAAAGGCGGAGGCCAAAAAGGCAAAGGAGAAGAAACCAGACCCTTCGGCTGCGGTGCGCCGCGTGCACACCATCGCCGAGTCGCTTCCCCGCGACGCGGGATACCCGTTTCTCTCGACGCGCTGGAACATTCTGCTCTTCGGCAGGATCAACGCCGGCACCATCGAGGAAGTCGGTTTCTTCGACGCCTTGGATCTGTTCTACGGCCCCAAGGAAGTCGAGTCGTTCTACGCAATCCTGGGCAAAGGCAAAGACGAAGAAGTCAAAGCGGCTCTCGTCGAACTCCTGAAGCTGCGCGACGCGCAGCTCATGGCGAAAGCCCTTCCCGGCAGGCAACTGATCAAACTGAGTGAGGAGGGCTGACATCATGGCACCAATTTTTTCCCGGCTGTTCGGCATGTTTGCCGGACCGGTCGCCGAAGGCACCACGGACGCGGTCATGAAGCAGCTGCTCGAGACCACGTTCAAAAGCGAAGGCTTCAAACGGAGCATCGAGACGCACGGCAAGATGCTGCGCAGCGGCATCTTCGCGGACCTCTCCCAGAAGGACGAGTCCGCGTTCGAGCGAGTCAAAGAACAGCTCGAAGCGGAGATGATCCAAAAGGGCGTTGACCCGGAGGAAGCCGCGCAGATCATGCACGAGTTTGACCGGTTCCTCTCGGACCCGACGCGAGTCGAGCCGTGGCAGGCAAAGGTCTTCCGCTTCACGGTCATCGCGCAGGAGTCCATGGAAGGACGCCTGTCGGTCCTCCGCCGCATGTTCACGCTTCCGGGCGGGAACACGGACGAGGAACGGCTCGTCATTATGCAGAACATCGCAAGTGAAGAGCCGATCATGATGAAGTTCGGCGAGTGGATCTTCAATACCTGGATGGCGCACGCTATTCCGGGCATGAAGAAAACGCTGAACTTCAGCAAAGACCAGGTCACTGCCCTCGGGCGCTGGTTCTACTCCAACGGCGAAAGCCGCGCCAAGCAGTTCATCACCGAACTGTGGCTGGAGTACGAACCCAAAGCCCAGGAGCTCGCGCAGGACTTAAAGACCACACGCCAATCGGCCAGAGCCGCCCGCAGGGCGCGCTACGGCCTGAAGTAGGAGGATATCATGGGATTTTGGAATCTGCTGAAAGAAATCGGCTTGGTGCCGATTGAGTTTACCGTCGACCACGTCGAAGGAAGCGCCAAGTTCTTCCTTCGCAACGTTCTCATGTCCGTCGCAACGTTCGCGTTGTGCTTCGGACTCGCGGTCTGGATCGGCTGGCGGTGGACCTTGCTGGTTCACTTCTTCCTCCAGATCGCCTTCACGTGCGTCGCGTCATACAACTTGGCGCGCATTTACGTCGTCACCATCCCGCACCTCGAGCTGTGGCAGGCCGGCCTGAATATCTTTCAGGGCGGAATCAGCCACGGCATCACCGACGCGCAGAAGACCGTCCGCAAAACCATTATGAAGATAGAGCCCTTTTTGAGGGGCATCGTCCTCTTCCAGTGGTTCATGCTGGCGATCGACCTGCTGCTCTCTGTTCTGGACCTTCAGGAGGCGCCGGCCTCGGCCCTGCTCATGATTGCGGGAGCACTGCTCCTCGCCATGGCATGGGCAAGCGGCGCCGTCTGGAAGCACAAGTTCTCAAGCGGCAGGAACGTCCTGTTCATCATTCTCGCGATCGTCTTCTGGCTGATTGCGGGGTGGGTGGGCTGGACCGACATGCCGTTTCTCGCTTGGACCCTCGGGCAGGCGCTTCCGTGGATACTGGTCATCGGTTTTCTGGCATTCTGGACCTTCCAGCACGCCGGCATCCTGATCACTGTGTCCAGCCTGATTATCGTAATCGGGCTCGGTGGGGTCGTTGCACCGCAGCATTTCGGCCTGCACTGGGACGAAATGCAGAACGTGGGCCATGTTGAGCTTCCGGAATTGCCGGTCCGCTACCGCACGTTCATGTGGACGCGCGAAAGCGACGGCACGTTCGCGCTCATCGTGGACGAACCATACCAGTCAGGCGGACGCACGGTGCAAGACACCGCGCGCGTCGAAGTCGGCCAGATCCTCCGGTTCGCGAGCACAAAGCTCGTTCCCGACGGCAAGAAGAACATGTTTCGGGAGGTGCTCGGCATCGTTGATCCGGTGACGCTGGTGGTTGACCCGCTGTCCAAACGTTTCTGGGTGCTCGACAAACACATCGAGTATCCGGAACGCGACGACCAGACCTTCAGCGAATCGCGGCGCGATCAGGTTTCGCACATCGCGCTCGGGCTCTATCCGGACCGGTACGAAGGGTATGACCCTGAGTTCATGGAACGCATGAAGCGTTTTGGCGGATACGACCCCTACGCCGAACTGCAGTTCAACACGCCGACTATGCAGCTCACGCATCCGCTCGGCGCCGGCAATTGGACAGTGACGAGCCCGTACGGCAAGTACCGCGCCTATTTGGGCGGGAAGCATAAGGGTGTTGACTGGTACGCGCCGGTCGGCACGCCAGTCTATGCCGCCCACGAAGGAAGGGTCATCGACATGCGCGGCCCTGTCCCCAACAAGGACAGCTACGTCTTGATCGAATATCCGACTCCCATCCGAGGCGCCGTCACGCTGAGAACGCGATATCTGCATCTCTCGCGGACGTTGGTACGCGTCGGCGAATGGGTTGAAGCTGGACAGCCGATCGGCACATCTGGCGGACAACCCGGGACGGCAGGCTCCAACTTCACGACCGGCCCGCACCTGCATTTTGAGGTGCTGGAAGGTCGTGTACCCGTTGAGCCGCGCATCTGGACCGAGGTGCCTGAGAAGATTCAGGTGCAAGGGAAGGATTTCGCGGCCTTCGCGCTCCATCCAACGAGCGTCGGCCCCAACGGCGGCGTTATCGTCGAGCTGCCCCCAGACCAGCTGGTCTCGAAGTTCCAGTTCGCGATTCGCGCGGACGACATTATCGAAGTCCGCGAAATCGCGCCGCTCAACTCCGAGCTCGTGCTGACGGAGGATTCGGACAGCCCGGTCTATGGACATCCGGTTTCCTCGGAAGGCATCAGATACCCGGCGGGCTACAAGGATACATTCTTCTTCCCGCTGGAATCTGCTCGCTACGGCGCCACACTCATCGGCGTCGACGGGTTGGATGCGCAGCTCGGCAAAGGTACGACCTACACCGCCAAAACCGCTGGCTGGTTGTACCTGTGTCCCGCAAACGAGGAAATCGGCTTCAAGCACAGCCGCACCCTCATCGGCGACCCCACGCTCAACAACAACGGCCCGTACTATAAGTACGAGATCGTGATCAAGCGTTCGGGCGCCACTCTTGATCTTTCAAGCCTCATCATCTAAGGAGGTACCAACAAAAACCCCCACTGTTTAACACAAGCAGTGGGGGTTTTCTTTTTTTATAAACGGCTCATTTCGGTCGAAAAGCAAAGTGAGCCGTTTAGGAATTACTCTCCTGCTTCAAATATTTTGGAATCAAACACCGTAAAGTATACCGACCGCCAATGAGCACCGTAAACGCAATAACCACCAGCACCAGGTCCAAAGAAGTCGCGCCCGGCTCAAGCGCCTTTCGCGCGACCACGAACGCCAAAAGCTCGAGGACGCTCTCAAGGCTATGCGTCGTAAGCAGTCGAACCGCCTCAAGGCCGATAATCATAGAAAGCACTACATGGACCATGTGCTCGTAGGTCGCGATGTCCTGCCAATTTGAATGCAAAAATTTCTGCGTGTACGCAACAATGAAAAGTATCAAGCCGATGAAAATAAAAAGAGCCAGCAGCCGTTCAAACCACCGCACCACTTCTTCGTAGTACTTTGTGACGCTCGATGCCGCTGACATATTTATGACTTTCTGCGGCTCGCGTGCTCCCACTCAACCAGAATCGGTGAAGCAAGGAAAATGGAAGAGTAGGTACCCACGATAATACCGATCATGAGCGCGAGCACGAAGTATTTGATTGATTCGCCGCCGAAGAGAAAAACGGCAAACAGCACCATAAATGTGGAAAGCGAAGTGTAGATTGAACGGGTGATGGTCTGATTGACGCTCTTGTTGACGATTGATTCAAACTCGCCTTGATGGTGGGATTTGGCAAGATTTTCTCTGGTGCGGTCGAACACCACAATGGTGTCGTTGACCGAAAAACCGAGTATGGTAAGCAGCGCCGTGACAAACAGAATATCAACCTCCACGCCCGTAACCATGCCGAGTACCACAAACACGCCGACCGGAATGATGACGTCGTGCGCCAGCGCGATAATCGCCGTGACGCCGTACTTCCACGAAGAAACCGGATCAGAAACTTTTCTGAAAGCCCAGGCGATATACAAGATAATGCCGATCAGCACCGCGATGAGCGCCTCGATTGATTTTTCACGCAGTTCCTGCCCGATAACCGGCCCGATTGATTCAAAACGATCCTCGGCAATCAGCTCCTGCCCACCGATAGTTGCTTCTCCTGAATCAGCGACCGCGTCATGCGGGGTTTCCACGTTCACTGACACCGGATTTCCGTCTGCGTCAGTGGCCACAATACCGCTGGTATCGACTTCGCCTTCTGCAAACGCTTGGTCGATTGTCGTGTCCGCAGGAAGCTTATCAACGAATGCCACGCGAAGCGCTTTTAAAATGCCTTGGTGCTCATCTTCGCTCACCTCTTTAAACCGCAAGATGTAGCCGTGTTCGCCGGTATGCTGAATCTGAATTGATTCAAGGAATCCATCTTCACCAGTGAGAATGTCTTCAATTTCAGCGGGAGTACTCTCAATCTGGTCGTGCATGGTTATTTCCATCAATGAACCTCCGGTAAAATCAATGCCATACCGCAAACCAACCGTCGCAAACAAAACAATACTGGCGGCGACAAGCAGTCCTGAAAAAGCAAAATAAATTTTTCGATGTTGTATGATTTTCATATTATGCTCCCCACATCCATTTTTTCGAACGAAGCCAAGACCACTTGCCCACTACTTCCATGAGCGTGCGAGTAATAATAATGGCGCTGAACATTGAAACAAATACACCAATGCCGAGCGTAATGGCAAAACCTTTAATCACTGACGTGCCGAACCAAGCAAGAATCAAACAAGTAATCAAGGTAGATGCGTTTGAGTCACGAATCGAATTCCACGCGCGTTCAAATCCTTCCCGTAGGGCGTTGTTAAACGGCTGCCCATCCCTCAGCTCCTCTTTGACACGCTCAAAAATAAGCACGTTCGCGTCGACAGCCATACCGATAGAAAGGAGAAATCCCGCTATGCCAGCAAGCGTGAGCGTTACCGGAATCAGTTTAAACAATGCGAATACTATGCTCGCATAAAACAGCAGCGCCACCACAGAGAGCAAGCCGGATAGTCTATAAATCAAAAGCATAAACAACGCAACTAAAACAAAGCCAACTAAACCGGCGGTAAAGCTTTTTTCAACAGATACCGCGCCCAATGTCGGACCAACCGTCTGCTGGCTGATCAACTCAATCGGAATAGGCAGCGCGCCCGCGTTCAACCGTTCAACGAGCTCGCGAGCCTCCGGAATGGTAAAGTTTCCGGTTATGACCGCTCTGCCGCCGGTTATCTTCTGCTGAACGACTGGAGCTGACAAAAGATCGCCGTCCAAAAAGATGGCAATCCGGCGTCCGACATTTTCATCGGTAATAGTACCGAACAGCTCGTCGCCTTCGTCGTTAAAAATCAAACCAACACTCGGATTTCCGGAAAGCTGATCAAACTGCACTTCCGCTTTCACTAGCTGCTTACCGCCCAAATCAGTCTGATCCCAAGGATCGTACTGCGGCACATCGCCTTCAAGTGATTGCGTTAGGAATAGGATGTGTCTGCTGCGGACCAAAAGTTCTTCTTCTCCGGTGTCGGGATTGGTTTCAATTTTGGTCTCAAGACGCTGGATAATATGGTAGCCGAACGCGGTCTTGACCGGCTCGGTCGTCATTTCTCCGTCTTCAAGCTGATCAAACAGCACGCTTGAAAATTCCGGAACAAAAAGATCACGCGGCGCAAAACCCAAATCACCGCCATTTGGTGCGGAGCCGGGATCTTCTGAAACTTCAATGGCTACTTCTGCAAAATTCTGACCATCAGCCTGCACAATGCGGTCTATGATCTCTTCTGCTTTCTGTCGTTGTTCTTCATTAGCCTGCTCGCGCGCAGTCCGCTCGTCCGCGGTCAGTTCTTGGCGCGCCGGAGGAGTTGCCTCGGTTTTAAATTCCAAAAGCGGTGTTTCGCCGATTTGCTTGATGGCATCATTCACATCAAAAACACCCGCGAGCTCAACAATGACCCGAAAGTCATTATTCACTTCAGCGGTCTGCACGAGCGGTTCTGATACACCGAGCGCGTTCACGCGCCGCTCAATAACATCGCGGACGCCGGCAAGCGCGCTGCGCGCCTCATCGCGCGTCACCTGCGAGGTATCTGCTTGGTACAATAAATGCGCACCGCCCTGCAGATCAAGACCGAGATGCGTTCTGAAACGGCTGAACCAGTCAGAAGCCGGCCACCAGCGCGGGGTTTGATTTACAAAAATAGAGCTTGAGACAAACCCAAGCACGAGAATCAGGGCAAAAAGCGCCCATACCTGTTTTCGTATGCTACTCATGATACCTACTATACCAAAAAATACGTACTTTGCAAGAGAAAATGAGCCAGACAACGGTCCGGCTCATTTTGAAAGGCGCGTGATATGGATATTGTTTCTGGAAGCAACCAGAAGCAGTTCTCTGGTCAGCGGGTCTTCGTTTGATTCCGGTATTACGAACAAGTCAGTAATATAGCCGGATTCGAGTGTGTTGACCCAGAAATGCCGCGCCGCTGTCGTACCTCCCAGCCCGTTCATCATGGCCGGGACTACGTCAATCAGCGTCAACACCGGGTGGTTGACCGTGCACCAGAGGCGACGTTGCCAGCTGCGCATTACCTGTTCGTTGATTGGGCCGATAATGCACCCAACTTGCACGTACTGGTAATTATCGCGACCGTATTGGTGCACGGCACGCAATGTGCTGACAAACTTTCTTCTTTTTTCATCGAGCGTCTCCGCCCGATGCATGGCATCAAGCAAATTACTCATTCGAAGTCTCCATATGTCAATGAAAGGAACGGTGGTGAAAAATTACACTTTAAAAATCATACCCTAATTCTTTTAGAAAAGACAGCGTCAACTGTTTTGGCAAACCGACGATGGTCTCATACTCCCCCTCTATTGATGCGACATGTCCCTCAAACGGCTTATGTTCAATCGCGTACGCTCCCGCAAAATTGAACACGTCCCCTGATTCAACGAATTGATCGATTGCTTCCTTCTGCAGCTGGTTGAACGTGACTGTGCCTTCTGCGGTATCAACGCGGATTTCTTTGTCACTGTTGCGCAACACAGCAACGGACGTTACCTGCCGAACCGGCACGCCGGACGCCATTTCTTCAATCCATGCGTACGCCTGCTCCGCTGATTCAGGCTTTTCCCTGATTTCGCCGCCCACGACCGTTACTGAATCCGATGCGATGATAATCGCGTCGCTCTCTGAACGCTGCGCAACCTCTTCTGCTTTTGCTTCGGCAATGAGCTTCACGAGCTCGTGCGGATCCTCATGCCGAATAGACTTTTCATCAACATCAGGCGCATTCACTTCAAATGCAAATCCCCACTCCTGCAGGAGTTTTTTTCGCGGGGCTGAAGATGATCCGAGGATGAGTTTCATAATTTTGAAATACAAGATAGTAACTCTTTGTGAACTGCTGTCCCGTTGCTTACTAAAAATTTATTATTATGCACGCTGTCTTCTGGCGCACCCGATAGATTGGTCACTAAAGCTCCGGCTTCAGCTGCAATCAACTTACCGGGAACATAGTCATACAACTCACTCCCATTGACCACAAGCGCCTCTATTCTTCCTGATGCAAGCAGACAAAAATCAAGTCCCGGCGACCAGAACCGCGTAATCCGCTTGATATTCTTGCGCTCTAATGCCGAAGTCATCCGCACCTCTTCTTCATTTGTTTCCCCGTAGCCCTGAATATAAGCAACAGTCGATCGCGCGAGCGATGATTCCTCGCTCACCGAGAGCTTCTGTTCTTCCAAAAAAGCGCCTCCTCCCCTGCTCGCATAGTATGTTTGGTCAAGAATGGGGTTATAGACAACTCCGGCAACGGTATGATTGCGAGTAATGATTCCAACACAAATTGAAACATGCGGAATACCCAGCACAAAGTTGTTCGTGCCATCAAGCGGGTCAATAACCAGAGTATATTCGGAACCCTTTTCAACAACTCCTTTTTCTTCTGAATGGATATTGTAATCCGGGAACAGTGATTGTGCATATGAAAGAATGCGCTGTTCTGACTCAAGGTCTGCTTTTGTCTGGTAGTCTGAAGCGTCCTTTTTAACGACGGTATCAAGCGTCTCCCCAAAATACTGCATGAGGACTTCTCCGCCCGCATGAGCAACTTCAATAAGTTTTTCGAGTGATTCATTCATTGGAAATTTTTGACAAATCGCCGTTTATGATGATTGGTTTTACAAAACGGATCTCGGCTTCATAATACCGTATGTCCGGTATTGGATTGTACAGGAATATTTTTTGGTTTAATACGTGCGCAAAGCCGATTTCCATAAGCGTATTGCCGCCGATATAATGCTTAATGCCGTGGCGGTCGAAATTCATAACCAGTACCGCGTCAGCTCCCTGCATTTTATTCCAAAATTCGCGAATCACGTCATCGTGCGCTTCCTGGTCAGCCTTTATGCGGTCTTTCTCTTCATCGCTTTTGCCGATAAACGGCTCAGCGAGGCTGGTCACAAAAGCATCGTGTCCCGCCCGCGCCAATGCGTCGCGCGCCTCAATCATCTTTTCAGTAAAATGCATGCTGCCGATAATGCCTATTCTCATACAAATCTACGCCTCCTCCAGAATAATTCTCTTCTTGAACGCGCCGCGCTCCTCTCGCTTTTTCTTTTGCAACTCAACCACCTGTTCAATATTCCACCCCCGGAGCTCCAGCTGGGCAGTAATCACCTCAAAAACATCAGCCATCTCCTCGATGTCCTCTGATTCGATAAATTCATTCGTCTCTTCAATAAATTTTTCGTTCAGCTTGCCACGGTATTCGTCGTCGTCGGCACCGTGAGTAATCGGCGTACCGCCGTTCTCTTTGATAATATCCGGAATGTTGTCTCTGACAAGCTTATGATACCGCATATGGTTACGCGCCGTGGCACTTTTTAAACTTCTTTCCGCTGCCGCATGGACAGGCGTCGTTCCGACCAACTTTTTCGCCATTATAGTGCTTGGTAGTGTCCGAACTGTCAGTCGCGCTGAGCGCGCCGCCACCCACCAATCCCGTGCCCGAACTGCTTCCCTGCGCCACGGGCGTCTCTCGGTGTTCGCTCATGGTTTTCGCAGGGGCGCTGAACTTCATCCCGCTCATTGAGGCCATGCTCTGGGACAGCGCGCTCTGAAGCGCTTGCGACATAGCTTCTTTCCGCGCGTGAAAAATTTTAAAAATACTGTACACAATTTGGTTCTGGATTGAAGATGTCAACTGCTGGAATAATTGGTACGCGTCGCGCTTATACTCGACCAGCGGATCACGCTGGCCGTATCCGCGCAGCCCCACTGCTGTGCGCAAATTATCCAAAGCTTCAAGGTGGTCCATCCAGAGCGTATCAATTGCGTTCAAAAGTATGGCTCGTTCCAAGCGTGCGAACTCCTCTGCGTTGTTGATGCTCTCCACCATCTGGTCATAGAGCGCGTGCGCCTGCTCGATCAGATGGTCGATGAGATGAGAGCGCATAAACGCGTCTTTGCCTTTGTCGCGCTCGCTGGTGTGCTCAAGTAGATTTTTGAGTGAAATATTCGCGTTCGGCGGGAAAATTGTTCGAACCGTCTCTTCAATCTCGTGTATGCTCCAATCCTGATAGCTCGTGGCCGCGGTATGAAAATTAACCACCTGCGCGATTTCCTGGTCAATCATCTCGAAGACGCGCTCCCGCAGTTCACCCTCGCCCGAGGCAGCCAAAATTTCGCGGCGTCGTCGATAAATTGCCTCGCGGTGCCGATTGGTCACGTCGTCATACTGCACGACGTGCTTTCTGATGTCGAAATTATGTCCCTCTACTTTTTTCTGAGCTGATTCAATTGACCGCGAAACGATTTTGTTCTCAATTGGCATATCGTCCGGCACACCAAGCCGGCTCATCATATTCTGTAGGCGATCAGAGCCGAAAATGCGCATCAAATCATCTTCTACCGATACATAAAATTGACTGAACCCGGGATCTCCCTGCCGTCCGGCGCGCCCTCTAAGCTGGTTGTCGATTCTGCGCGACTCATGCCGTTCAGTACCAATGACGCATAACCCGCCGCATGAGCGCACTTCGTCAGCTTTTGCTTTGTCGTATGGCGTGCCACCAAGCACAATGTCAACGCCGCGACCGGCCATGTTCGTTGCGAGCGTCACCGCTCCGGGACGCCCAGCCTGAGAAACAATTTCGGCTTCGCGCTCGTGGTTCTTTGCGTTCAAAATCTCGTGATCAATCCCCGCCTTGGTCAAAACCTGTGAAAAATATTCATTCTGCTCAATTGAAATAGTGCCCACCAGTACCGGCTGGCCTTTTTTATTCCGCTCGCGAATTTCTTGAATCACCGCTTCGTATTTTCCTTTTCGGTTTTTGTACACACGGTCAGCAGAGTCAGCGCGCTGAATCGGCTTATTAGTGGGGACCACATAGACATTCAGACCGTAAATTTTCCTAAATTCCTCTTCCTCGGTCTTCGCGGTACCGGTCATGCCGGACAATTTCGGATATAGACGGAAGTAATTTTGAAACGTAATAGTTGCGAGCGTACGCGATTCTTTTTTAATAGCAACACCTTCCTTTGCTTCGATTGCCTGGTGCAGTCCCTCGCTATAGCGACGGCCTTCCATCATACGACCGGTAAACTCATCAATAATCACCACTTCTCCGTCGCGAACCACATAATCCTTGTCTGACTGGAATAAGGCGTGCGCTTTCAGCGCCTGTTCGATGTGGTGCACGGTTTCGAGTCCGCCTTCGGTGTAGATGTTCTCCATGTCGAGCCACTGTTCCATTTTTTTCAAACCGCCGTCCGTAAGCGTGGCACTGCGCATTTTTTCGTCAACGTTGTAATCCTCATCTTCTGAAAGCTTCCGAACCAATTCCGCGTAGCGCGCATACTGATCAGTCGGCCGCATGTCCGGAGCAGAAATAATAAGCGGCGTACGCGCCTCATCAATCAAAATCGAGTCGACTTCGTCCACAATCGCAAAATGAAAATCGCGCTGGACCATCTGATCAAGCCGCGCCGCCATATTGTCTCTGAGATAATCAAATCCAAATTCATTATTCGTCCCGTAGGTAATATCCGAATGGTATGCCTCGCGGCGCGTAATCGGCCGCAGGCTGTCATAATCAATCTGCACGAGCGGAGAGCCAGTTTCATCAAGCGCGCCCGGTTCGTGCGTTTCTTCGTCAGCCGTAACACCGGGATCAAACTGAAAAGATTTTTCATGCTGAATACAGGCAACCGTTAGGCCGAGGAAGTGATATACCTGCCCCATCCACACCGCGTCTCTGCGCGCCAGATAATCGTTTACGGTCACGACATGACTCCCTTTGCCCGAGAGCGCGTTCAAGTACACGGGCAGCGTCGCGACCAGGGTCTTTCCCTCGCCAGTGCGCATTTCCGCGATGTTTCCAAAATGGAGCACCATGCCGCCGATGAGCTGCACGTCGTAATGGCGCTGGCCAATAGTACGCTTCGCTGCCTCGCGAACGACCGCGAACGCTTCAGGCAGAATATCATCAACGGTTCTACCGCCGTTGAGCGAGTCACGAAACTGGTCCGTGTACGCGCGGATTTCCTGATCGGTCTTTTTTGAAAATTCGTCTTCAAGTTCGTTAATGCGCTTGACCAGCGGACGAAACTTCTTCTTGATTTCGCGCTCGCTCGGGTCTCCGACAATCTTTTGAATCAATGACATACGTATCGTTACTTTTCAGTGCTTCCTCTCTTTTTTTGGCTGATTGATTTTTCTTTTACATCACGCGCCTGACGCTCAAGCTTCTTGGCGACCGCATCGAGCGCGGCGAGAATATCTCCGCCTGTCTCAACCGCCCGTAAAAGCTTTCCCGGCAAATCAGCGTTTACTTCGACTCTATACACATCTCCTTTGCGGTGATGCTGGTCGCGTGAAATATCAACCTGAACGTTTAACACGGAAACTGAACCTTTGTATTTTTTGATGCCCTGCAGTCGATCTTCAATATCAGCCTTCAGACGAGCCGGGATTTCAACGTTTTTTGCGTAAAATTGGACTTTCATTTTGGTATTGTTAATGGATTCCTATGCCCATTCTACCATACTTTATACACAGAATAAAGCATAAAACTACACTGAAATAAGCGCTTTTTTGCATATATTGACAAAAATACTAGGAAATGCTATAATTATATGTTAGACTAAATCAAAATAAACTGATCATTCCAATCCATTCCACGAGGGTCCAGAAAGTGAGGTGTAAACCATGCAGCCAGCGACGCTCGAGCGACGCAATGGCGGAGGCGGAGGAGGTCCGATGCAACAATCGGATGACTCCCCGCTGATCATTCTCGTCCACAACGGACGACCGCTCGCCAACGATGTGTGGCGAGAGTGGCTCCTTGACCTCGAGGATGGCCTGACCAACAACCAGGTCGTCGCTCGCGCAGAGAAAGCGCTCGACAAGATCGGGCGCACCAACGCGGTGTCACTCTCCAAGCTCTATGGTATCCGTGATACCATAGAGTTCGAGCAGTACATTTTCGAGCACCACCCGTAGCACCAGTAGCGGAACACCACCACTCCCCGCGGCGTTCCGCGTACACACCCACCTACCACCTGCGGCTGCACCGGGTTCCCCTAACCCACCGCGGCCGCGAAAGTTAAGGAGGAGTCGTTTTGGGAGGAAGTACCACTCAGAGCCGGGGCAAAAAAGGTCCGACAATCGTCATCCACCAGCAGTTGGTGGAAGCAGACCGCCCAACATGCAACACCTGCGACAAGGTCACGCGCGCGGAGCTGACAGCGACGCGCAACTGCACCAAGAAGCAGAGAGCAATCCTGCGGGCGCTCAGCAACATCTGCGCGCTCGCGTAGCCGTCAACGTATCGCTGCACCGGGAACTTCCCACCGCGGCGATGAACCTACGGAGGTAGTATGCACCACATGAGCATCATCTCAGGGAATCCGGACGGGCACCACACGTTCTGTGGAGAAGCAGACGCTGACAGTCTCGGAAAATGGAACGGGCGCATCCTGATGGACGGACACCCGGACCACGACTACAACGACACCGAGGACCTCGCGGCCCTCGAGATCGAACACGGCATGGGCGCCAGCATCGAGCCCATGGCGCTCGCCACCGCGAAACGCGGCCGCGAAGGCAGCAACGACCCGATTCATCGGTTCGAACCGTAGCACAACCAGGAGGCCGGTACGCACATCAGTGTTGTACCGGCCTCTTTTCATCACTGAGGAGGTGATTTCTCTGACACCTGCAGACTGGTTCGTGTTCCACGGACTGGTATGGCCCGGACTCGCGCTGGTTGTCATTATCTGTCTCGCAGAACAGTGGCTTGAAGCGAAAATCAGTTCATTCTCAGAACTGGAAGACAATGACAGTATACTCGATCACGAAGCAGAACACTTCTGGCGTACCACCGGACGAAAACGAGTACGACGATTGTATCTCACTCTGATATGCGCATACATACTCATCATCGCGTGCGTCATACAACACGCTGCATCCATACCCGTCAGATAATGGAGATAGAGAGTTGCCTGATTGGCTGGACTGGGCGGCGGGCATTGCGGTAGTCCTCATCGCAGGTCTTGTCTGGCGCCAGTTGTCGACTGCCGACGACTCGTCGTTCCGTGGCAGCAGTATCGGTGTCGCCGTTGGCGAGCATAAAACGAGCCCGCCGGATTCGCCGCTCGTGCCGCTCGCCATCATCTTCATTCCCGCCCTTTTTTCAACAATTCTCATGCTTGCCCTTCTTCTCGTCAGCGCATGACAAACAACCCCTCATCAGCAATGGTGAGGGGTGTTTTTTTTATGTTTCGATTATTCCAAAACGGCCTTGATGCGCCGGACGCCCGCTGAAGCGGACTGCTCCTTCTTGATGACGAAATGCCCCATGGTACCAGTACGTTCAACATGCGGGCCGCCGCAGATTTCTTTGCTGAACGTCGGGCTCTCTGGATCTGCCTTCGGCTGTTGAAGCGGATCTCCGATTGAGTAGACTTTGACTTTCTCGCCGTACTTGTCGCCAAACAGGCCGATTGCTCCCCGCTTCTTTGCTTCATCAACCGCCATCTCTTCAAAACGCACGGGATAATCCTTTTCAATCGCGGCGTTCACCAGGCGCTCAACCTCCTTCAGCTGCTCATCAGTCATCTTGTCAGGATGCGTAAAATCAAAACGAAGGCGCTCTGCGGTAATATTGCTCCCCTTCTGCGCCACATGGCCGCCCAGCACCTCGCGCAGCGCGGCGTGGAGAAGATGCGTCGCGGTGTGGTATTTGGTTGCCTGCTCCGAATGGTCAGCGAGTCCGCCCGCGAATTTTCCGGCGCTCGCGGTGCGTGATAAATCCTGGTGCCTCTGAAACGCTTCGTAGAAACCTTTTTCATCAACGTCCAAATTATGCTCGCGCGCGAGCTCAACCGTCATTTCCAAAGGGAATCCGTATGTCTGGAACAAATCAAACGCGTCCGTCGCGTTTACGGTCCGGTCGTGCGCTTTTTCCGAAGCAACCAGCTGGTTGAACTGCTTCATGCCGCGCTCAATGGTCGTCCCAAACTTTTCCTCTTCCTGCGAAAGCGCGCTGACAATAGTGTCGTGATTGTTTTTCACCGAGGGATACACCGCATCATACACACTGAACACGACTCGTACGAGCTCAGCCAAAAAAGGCTTTTGGTATCCGATCAGGCGCGCGTGCCGAACCGCGCGGCGGATGATTCTGCGCAAAACGTACCCCTGCTCCACGTTCGAAGGCACGACGCCGTCAGATGCCATCAACACGGCCGCGCGGACATGGTCCGCGATAATCCTAAATGAGGGTTGATAGTCTGCGTACACAGCGCCCGAAAGCGACTCCATTTTTTCAATCACTGGCTTGAGCGTGTCTGTTTCAAAAACCGACTGCATGCCGTTTAGTACGGCAACCGTGCGCTCAACACCCATGCCGGTATCAACATTCTTGTGTGCGAGCGGTTCATAGGACCCGTCAGCTTTTTTGTTGTACTCCATGAACACGTCGTTCCATATCTCAACATATTTGCCGCACGAGCATCCTGGCCTGCACTGTTCGCTGCATGTTTCTTTTTCCGTATCAAAAAACATTTCCGTGTCAGGACCGCACGGTCCGGTCTGGCCCGCCGGGCCCCACCAGTTATCTTCGCGCCCCAGGGTAAAAATACGTTCACCCACCGCGGCCTCTATGCCTGCTTTTTTAAACTGTTCCTGCCAGAGCGCGATAGATTCGTCGTCTTTTGGCACCAGTTCGTCTCCTTCGTACACGGTCACGTACAATCGGTTCGGGTCAATGGCAAGCCATTCGCTGCCCGTCAAAAACTCCCAGCTCCAGGGAATCATTTCTTTTTTAAAATAATCTCCGAGCGACCAGTTACCGAGCATCTCAAAAAACGTCAAATGCGTCGCGTCGCCGACGTCGTCGATATCTCCGGTCCGCACGCACTTCTGCACGTCAACGAGCCGTGTGCCGGACGGATGTTTTTCGCCGAGCAGATACGGCACTAGCGGATGCATGCCCGCGGTCGTGAACAGCACCGTCGGATCATTCTCCGGCACGAGCGGCGCTGACGGAATCATGACGTGCTCATGCGCCTCAAAATAGGCAGCATATTTCTTTCTGAGTTCTTGTGCGGTAATCATATGCTTGATAGTACCAAAGATTTATACACAATTGCAATTCTAAAACCCTTGCATTCAATACAGACGTGATATACTAAAGGCATCAATTAACATATCAATGGACCCAGATAATCCCCCTGAGCGCCCTGCGCTCGCGACACATCAGCCCTCCCACCCATCACAAGCAACCATCGTGCTCCCGCGTGGAATTGATGGTTTTTTATTTTCGTTCTTTTTTCCGTCCTTTTCATAAAGGGGTTCCGCCCACCCTACTCTTCCATTCGTCCAAACTGGGCTAACGACAGGAACACCTTCACACCAGCTCTCCGCAAGAGAGCATCCCTCCCCACCGGCAACACTACTCTATGTACGTTCTACGTATGAGCAGTTGTGCCGGTTTTTTCTATGCCACAATGCCGCCGCCAATGCACGCATCATCCTGGTAAAACACTACCGACTGGCCCGGCGAAACCGCCCACTGTTTTGTAGAAAACCGCGCGCGGGCACCAGTAGTATCAAAAGCCACTTCACAATCCGAGAGCGGTTCGCGATATCTGACTCGTGCGCGGCATTGAAGCGGCTCCTCAGGCAGTACTCCTGAAATCCAATGTACGTCGCTGAGCGATACTTCAGTCACGTACAATAAATCGTTTTCCGCGTCATTTGAAACAACCAGCTCATTGCGTTCAAAATCTTTTCGCACGACATAAAAAGGCCCAACGCCGCCGACATTGATTCCTTTGCGTTGACCTAATGTGTACCAAAAAAGGCCGGTGTGTTCGCCAACTTTTTTCCCATTGAGCGTTACTATGTCGCCCGGTTTTTCCTTTATGTTCTGCTTCAAAAACTTTTGCAAATCAATATGTCCAATGAAACACACGCCCTGACTGTCGCGCTTGTCATGGTTTGGTAAATTAAATTTTTTCGCAAGCTCTCGTACCTCCGGTTTTACATTCTCACCCACCGGAAACAGCGCGTGAGATAGCTGGTCCTGATTCAAACGATACAAAAAATAAGACTGATCTTTATTTGTGTCCACGCCGGTGAGCAACTGAATCGCTCCAGAATTATCCCTGTTCGTGCGCGCATAATGACCGGTCGCGATCATGTCCGCGCCAAGCTTTTTCGCCTTTTCAAGAAACACCCCGAATTTAATCTGGCTGTTGCACATAATGTCAGGATTCGGCGTGCGGTTTGCCTCATACTCCTTAAAAAAATAATCAAGCACCGCTTCTTTATACTGCGCCTCAAAATCGAGCGTGTGGAACGGAATATCCAGCTTTGCCGCAACGCGCAACGCGTCTTCACGGTCTTCAACCCAAGGACACTCCGATGATTTCAAGCCATAGGTATCGCCCCAATTTTTCATAAAAAAACCAACTACCTGAAAGCCCTGCTCTTTGAGCAGTGCGGCGGCGACTGATGAGTCCACTCCGCCTGACATGGCGACCGCAATAGTTGTTTCTTCCGGCTTTTTCATATATACTGGACAGTTCATGGAAATACATAGTAAACCATAAACCGTTCTTTTCAGCAAGTCAAAATCCACCACACGACGGAGGTGTAAAGTGACAAAGTTCAATGTCGGAATCATCGGCGCAACCGGCATGGTCGGTCAGCGGTTCATTCAACTGCTTGAAGGCCACCCGTGGTTCACGGTCACCCTGCTCGCCGCGAGTTCACGCTCGGCAAACCGCCGCTACGAAGACGCGGTCGCCGAGCGCTGGATGATGGCAACCCCCATTCCGGAACACGTCGCGGGTCAGCGCGTCGTGGATGCGGTCGAGGACGCATCGCTCGTGCAGAGCGTCGACTTCGTCTTCTGCGCGGTCGACATGCCGAAACAGGCAACTGCCGAACTCGAAGAACGCTTCGCGCGCATGGAAGTGCCGGTCGTGTCAGCCAACAGCGCGCACCGTTGGACGCCAGACGTACCGATCATCATTCCGGAAGTGAACCCGCATCACCTGGACATCATCCCCGCGCAGCGCCGACGGCTCGGAACCCAGAAGGGTTTCATCGTCTGCAAACCCAACTGCTCGCTGCAGAGCTTTGTGCCCACACTGGACGCGTTGTTCGCCTGCAGCGAGCAGTTGCGTCCCGAGCACGTCATCGTCTCAACATACCAGGCGGTCTCCGGCGCGGGCAAAACGCTCGGCAGCTGGCCGGAGATGTGCGACAACGTCATCCCCTTCATCCAGGGCGAAGAAGAGAAGACCATGACCGAACCCCACAAAATCTGGGGGTCGGTGCACAGCGACTGCATATCAGGCTGCTCGCAGCCGCACATCAGCGCCCACTGCGTCCGCGTGCCAGTATCTGACGGACATCTCAGCACCGTCAGCATGATCTATCCCGAGCAATCGGCGCCGCGGTACGAACACATTCGCGCTGCGTGGGCACGCTACACCGGACGGCACGGATCACGCCTCCCCAGCGCGCCGAACAAGATCATCTTTGACCTGTGCGATGAACCCGACCGGCCGCAAACGAAGCTTGATCGGGACAACGGATCAGGCATGGGCATCAGCGTCGGGCGTCTCAAAATGAGCCCGATGCACCACTGGCACTTCTCGTGCCTCTCACACAACACCATCCGCGGCGCCGCAGGAGGCGCCATCCTCACAGCCGAATTGCTGGCGGCTGAAAAGTGGATCTGAACAACAAGGGCAGTATGCGCACGCATACTGCCCTTTTCTTATTATCCCACGATGGGTATACTACCCTATGCAGATAGGTATACATAATGGTCTTGTAACGCTATTCTGTTTTAAACGACTACTATACCTGGCGCAGAAACGCTTTATTGAACAATATATATGACTGCAGGCATGCTTAACACAATTCAGGAGTTCTTCTACGGCTACACCACTACCGGCACCAAAGGCTACATGTACGGAATTATTACCATTGCCGTACTTTTGCTCATGTACCGCGTAGCAACAAAAGCAATGAAGCGCTATATCATGGGACGCGTATTCAAGCCCGAAAACGCGGATAATTTTATGTTGCTCTGGCGATATGTCTGGTATGGCATTATATTCATCTTTGTCCTGACCAGCTTCTCCGGATCAATCGCGGCACTCGGTATTTCTGCCGCTTTTTTGGGTATGATTATGGGCTGGTCGCTGCAGGCGCCGGTTACCGGCATTGCGGCATGGCTGATGATTATCCTGAAGCGTCCGTTTAAAATCGGCGACCGCATTATTATCGCGGGGATTACCGGCGACGTGGTCGACATAACGCTTACCCATATTCTTCTGAACCAGGTTGGCGGCACCATTGTTGGAGAAGAAAAATCAGGGCGAAGCGTGCTCATTCCGAACGCGATTTTGTTTCAACAAATTATTCACAACTACACGCTCGCGACTAGGTTTTTGCTTGATGAGGTGACTATCAATATCACCTTTGATTCAAGCATGAAAGAGGCTGAAAAAATACTGATTAAAGCCGCGAAAAAAGTCACAAAGAAAATCATTGCTGAAATCGAACAGCAGCCGTTTGTTCGCGCTGAAATCGTGGACTCGGGAATTAGGCTCCGTCTGCGGTATAAATCGCTCGCGACTGCGCGCCAGTACACTTCAAGCGAAATGACGAAAGTCATTATTGATTCGTTCAACAAAAACCCGAACGTCCGCTTTGCGTACCCGCACTCAGAGGTCATCTACCAGATGAAGGGCGCTCTGCCGCAAGAGCAAACAGATCAAACCGCACTATAATATGGAAGAGATAGAATATACCTATCTCGCCCGGCGCATTCCCGAATCTCTCGGTCAATGCGCGCGCAAGGAAATTATAGACGCCTACATCCTCTCAGACCGGACGCCGCTCTCTTTGCGCATCAGAAAATCAGGCGAGAAACGCGAGATTACCAAAAAGGAGCCGTTGGATGAAAATAATATTTCAGAACAGATTGAACAAACCATTTCACTCACTCCGCTTGAGTATAATTCTCTGATGCAATCTCAAACCAACATCGTTCGAAAAATACGCTATTTCTACCCATATAAAGAGTTACAGCTCGAAGTTGATGTATTCCAAGATGCACTGCTTGGCTTGGTAGTGATTGAAGCGGAATTTGAATCGCGCACCTCGCGTGATGCATTTGTAATGCCGGATTTTTGCCTTGCGGAAATTACCAACGAACATTTTATCGCAGGCGGCGCGCTTGCGGGCACATCGTACGCTGACATTGAACCAGAGCTCGCGCGTTTCAACTATCACCCATTATCGCTATAACTATGGATTTAGCACACAGAGACCATGAAGACCGTCCATGGGGCTCATTCGACCGTTTGACACTCAACGAGCGGACAACCGTCAAACTGCTTACGTGCGCCCCCGGGCAAACACTATCGCTGCAATATCATAATCATCGCTCTGAATTCTGGCGCATCCTTTCAGGAGCATGCATTGTGGTGCTCGACGGTGTGGAAACGCCCGCACAGAAAGATGATGAGTTTTTTATTCCCCAAGGAACAAAACACAGAATTAAAACTGATAAAACAACTGTTGAATGGCTTGAACTATCGTTCGGAGATTTTGATGAGAACGACATTGTGCGGCTTGAGGATTCTTACGGACGAACATAAAAAAGCCGCCTTCTCACGAAAAGAAGGCGGGTAAATCGCTACGGCTCTATGAGCCATAGACGAAACTCAGATGCATGATTGCCGCGGCCGCGAAGCCGGACACGGTGTCATCGAGCATGATGCCCGTGGTGCCGTCGACGTTCTTGTCGATCCAGCCGATCACGAGCGGCTTTGCAATGTCAAAGATCCGAAAAAGCACCAGTGACAGCACGAGCAGCCAGACCATCGAACGTGTGTCAGCCGCGAAAGCGAACGCCGGCACCGCAGCAATCGCCTGCCCGTGAATCTCGTCGATTACGGTCTGCTGGTAATCCCTATTGACCATAACGCCGCGATGGTTCGGTCGTTGTCCGTGCAGAAACTGCATATGCAGTTCAGCAATGGCAACGACATAGTACGCACCTATGAACGACGCGGCCGCGAGAATCACCGCAACCATGCCCGCAGACTCAAGATCTCCGTACGCGCCCACCAGACCGAGTCCGATACAGGTGGCGACACTCGCGAACGTGCCCTGCGAAAACGGCAGAAGCCCGATGTAGCAGCCGGTCGCGAAGAAGTACGCAAGTCGCATAATACACCTCCCCTGGTTGATGTAAAGGTCTGAGGACATCCTCGCACACTGTCTCCGCTATCGTCAAGAAAAATACCCCTCACCGACAACGCGATGAGGGGCATGAGACTGAGTCAGATCCGGGAAAAAGACTCAGTCTTTTTGGTACGCCGGAAGACCAACGTGACGTTCGTACCGTCGCGACGCGCCTCTTTGAGGCGCAGCAGGGTCAGCTTCCGCTGCACCGTACCCTGCTCGTCTTCCTGCAGAAGCGCGAACTGCACATCAGTGAGAGTGGGCGCATCAGTATGGATCGGCGCCGAAGCATCGGGCGTCAGTACCGCGCCGATCAGATCCGTGCGAACCTGGTGGAAGGGGGTGTCGTTGTTCGTGGTTCCGCAGAACGCAATCTCGACTTCCGCCCCTCCGTCCTCAAGCGCGAACGAGATCTGGACGCCCTCACCGAAAAAGACGTCCGAGGAATTGGGCCAGTATCCGGTGGTGCGCTTGGGAACCAGCGCGTGGACTGCGGAACGGCTGCTTGTGGGAGTTGCCATGGTACAACCTCCTGGTGAGGGGTGAAAAAGAACAAAAAAAGAGCCTTCACAGAATGCGAAGGCTCTCGGTTCTGAAGCTCAATCACTAGGCATCAGAAAGCAAAGCCTTCGCCGGGCTCATCATCATGTCCATCATCATGTATGCTTTGCTGTTCATATAGTTGACCTAGATACAAACAGTCTATATGATACACTGTGTATTGTCAAATATTTTCTTATTAACGGTAAAAACTATGTCAAAAAAAATAGAACAAACGGTCACATTCGACGCTCCAGCGAACGAGATATACGACATGTTGATGGACAGCAAAAAACATGCCGCATTCACGGGCGAAGAAGCAAAGATTGACAATACAGCAGGGGGTGCATTCACCGCGTATGATAATTTTATTGAAGGCACCACCATTGAACTGGAACCAGACAAAAAAATTATCCAGCAGTGGAGAGCCGCGGACTGGCCTGAAGGGCATTACTCAACCGCGATATTCGAACTCTCTGAAAAAAATGGCGCCACCACGTTGCATTTCACGCAGGAAAATGTTCCTGATACATTTGCCGAAGATGTCGCAGACGGCTGGCACGAGCATTATTGGGAAAAAATGCAATCAATGTTAAAATAACAGTATTAGTATTAAAAAAATATATGGGAAAGAAAAATGCATATCTCGCCGCGATTCTAAACTTTTTTACACTTGGTCTTGGCACCGTGTATAACGGACGGCGCATCGCGACCGGTATTTTCCTCACTATGGGCGCAGTGCTCGCGACATACGTTGAGCTTCAGCTCAAGGAAGCCGCGCCCGGATTATACAACTACCAGTTCGCGGGATTCTTCCTGCTCGCCGTAGGTGCGGCAATCGACGGATGGCGCGAAGCAAAATCCTAGCATGAAAATCGGCGTTATCTCAGATACGCACGATCATCTTGAACACACCGCACAAGCGGTCGCGCTTTTTCAACGGGAACAGGCCGCGGCAATACTGCACGCAGGAGATATTGTCGCTCCCCCGCTTTTAAAGCCGTTTACAGGAATTAAAACCATTGCCGTGCTGGGCAACAACGATGGAGATACCTATCGCCTACTCAATAGTGCCCAGGAAGCTGGTGTTGACGTTCGAGGCGAATACGCCGAGTGTGAATTTGACGGTGTCCGCTTCGCAATGTATCACGGCACTAATGAAGCAATCACCGACGCACTGGTCTATTCGCAAGCGTATGATGTGGTTGTCACCGGACACACGCACGAGCCGATCATCAGACAAAAAGACATCACCACACACATCAATCCGGGCACCGCGCACGGTTTCAGAGGACGTGCCACTGTGGCGATGTATGATACAAAAACGCGCACAGCAACTTTAATCGATATTGTATGAAATTCGCCTGCGCCGCAAAAGCATTCATAGTCAAAGACAACGCCGTACTATTAGTTAAGCGGCGGCCAAACGACGTACATAAGCCATCTGAGTGGGACATCCCCGGCGGACGCCTTGAACCCGGAGAAAATCCGCACGACGGCCTGAAACGGGAAGCGCGCGAAGAAGTAGGCATGGATATCTTAATATGCGCGCCAATCCACGTGCAGCACTTTACCCGAGATGACGGACAACAGATTTCGCTCACTGTTTTTCTCTGCTCTTCAGACACTTCGGACATTACGCTCTCAGAAGAGCACACTGAATATGCATGGGTGCCACTCGATGCTCCTGAGGACGCATTCCCCTTCTGGATACCACCGGTCGTCAGCCAGATTAAAGAGCACAAACTCCTCAACGCGCTCAATTAAAAAAACCTTCCGCATGGAAGGTTTTTTTAACGAACCACTCGCAGACGAAATCCGGCGTCAAACGCGGCACGTTCTGATTCTATTAATGATTGCAGATTCGGAAAATACTCGCTCGCGCGCTGCAGATACCCGTCCGTATGTATCAACGGATCCATCACTCGAAATTTTGAACGAAGTTCGTATTCATAATTATCGTCATCAATGCACAACTTGATCTGCTTAATATGCTCCACGTCGTGCACCGCCTGCGCAATCTCGGGATCTGGTATAGCGCGAAGCGTTTCCCAAACCTCAAAATCAGTTTTATAGAAATCTTTTTCAGTAATACTATGCAGCTCAAGCGCTTTTTTGAGCGCCTGCGCGGTACGTTCAAATATAAAACAGCCCCATGGCGGCCCCCAGTATTTTTTAGTCATCGCGATGCTGTGCGTTACAAAAAACCGCGCAATGTCAGGATCGTCAACCACAATCGTATCATTGAGTACTCGCGTATGCGAAACAATCCCGCGTGCTTCCTCGGAAGTAATTTCACCATAGCACACTGAATCGCGCAAAAAGTAATCGAGCCGATCAGCACAGATATCCGGCAGATCCCTATCAAGCACAGGAAAAGCCTCCAAATCAGAAATATGATCAGGGTCTAATTGATAATTTGCTAAAACTTTACTGATTGCGTCCTGATGAATAATTGACCAGTGCGATCGGTCTTGGGTCGTTTGCTCAGCTGAATCGCCGTACACATAATCAATAACGTGCGAAAAAACGGTGTGCGACACATCGTGCAGCAGGCCGGTCATCTGTTCCTCAAAAGGCCGCTCAAGCAACTGCAGCAGCCGAAATACGCCGAGTGAATGTTCGGCACGATTCGTATTCGCCTCTGGAATGCCTATCCAGTAGCTTCCGTACTGACCTACTTTATACAAGCGCTCAAACTCAGGCAGTGTTGCCAGCGCACGTGCCGCAGGATCAGTGAGTTCCCAAGGACCGTACACGCGGTCATTGATGGTAAGTGAGGATGGCATAGTAGTCTCCGAGTATATCATGCGTTCCAAACCACAACAAGACAGGCGGCTAAAGCGCCGCCCGTGTGTTAGAAATCTTTTCGAGGTTTTGATTTTTTGAGAATAGCAAACGCTTCATCAACCGAATCAACAACGTGGAATATCTGGAGATCGTCTTTATCGATGCCGTGGAATTTTTCCTGCACCACCGAATCCAAATACTCAGCCAATGGGCCCCAAAAATCCTTTCCGTAGAGCACCACCGGAATATGTTCCATTTTCCTCGTTTGAATCAATGTAATGATTTCAAAAAACTCATCAAGCGTGCCGAAACCGCCAGGAAAGTAAACGTACGCGTCGCCCGCAGCAGAAAGCATTACCTTGCGAGTGAAGAAATAATGAAAACCGAGTCCTTTGGTCACGTATTTGTTAATCCGCTGTTCGTATGGCAACTGGATATTAAGACCGATTGAATTCGCCCCTGCTTCGTATGCTCCGCGGTTCGCTGCTTCCATAATGCCCGGACCGCCGCCGGTGATAATGTTGTAACCCGCATTGCCGAGCTTTTTCGAGAGCGCGACCGCATCAAGATAGTATCTGCTCCCTTCAGCTAAGCGAGCCGAACCAAAAAAAGAAACCGTCTTCTTATATTTTGCAATAAACTGAAATCCACTCACAAACTCAGCCATAATTCGAAAGATGCGCCAGGTGACGCTTTCGCTTGAATCAAGACTTTCTCTGCCGATAACTTCCTGTTCTTCTGGTGATTTTGGAATTTTTGAGGCGACGGGATCTGAATTCTTTTTGGTTTTTGGCATAGTGGAAAAAATACTAAATACTATTTGTTAAATTTTTGCACACCCTGCGAAAGCGCATCAGAGAGAGAAACCGAGTCTCCGGTATCAACACTATCAGGCTTCGGGATAAACGAGGCGCGGTCCGCGCGCGGTTTTTGCTTAGGTCGTTCAGTGTCTTTTTTGGGTTTGTTATCCTTTTTGATAATTGGCGGAATGTCGCCTGAACGAACTTTTTTCAGGCACGACTTACAGTACACCGGCCGTTTGCCGTCCGGTTCAAACGAAAGCTTCGCGTTCTTCCCACACACGTCGCATACCGCGGTGAATGCGAGTGATGCATCTTCGTCATCGTCGTCGCGATCTCTTTTTGGCGCAGAGCCTCCGCTCAGTGTCGGCAAGGAATTAATTCCCGGTCGCGGCACAGGCCTGTCTGGTTCTTCTTCGCGGCCGGCCATGTCGCTCCAGCGAGAAATTTTGTCTTCCACAATTTCGCGCGCGGTCGCATACCGCTCGCGTGATACTTTAATAATAGATTCGCGGTTTTCAGTCAGGCCCTCGAGTGGCGGCAACGTTGAAGCGGAAAAAGGCTGCGATGCGATACCGTCAATCATAAGCCGCATATAGACGTCATACTTTGCCAAATTCACCAAATCTTCTTCAGTAAAGTACGGTTCAAACTCTTTCACGAGCTCAAGCGCGTCTGTGGCGCCGATACGGAAGCACATAATCGTGCCCACGTTGCCGAACACCGCGGCCGCGACTTTTTCATCAAGCTGTTCAATATACTGATGCGCAATGATCAGGTTTAGGCGGTACTTTCGCGCTTCAGAAAGAATGTTCGCAAAAGATTCAGTCGCGAAGTTCTGAAACTCGTCAACATATAGATAAAAATCTTGCCGTTCTTCTTCGAGCACATCAACACGGCTCATGGCTGCCATCTGAATTTTGGTAATAAGCATCGCACCCAAAAGCGCTGAGTTGTCTTCACCCACGCGACCTTTGGCAAGGTTCATGAGAAGAATTTTTTTATTGTCCATCACGTCGCGGATACTGAACGACGATCTGACCTGGCCGACAATATTGCGGATAACCGGACTCGAGAGAAACTGCCCGACTTTGTTTTGAATCGGCGCGATTGCCTCAGTCTGAAACTTATCCGGATACTTTGAATACTCATCCACCCAGAACGAGCGCACAACCGGATCCTTCACCTGCTGAATAACCTTCTTGCGATAGCCTTTGTCCGTCATCAGGCGCATCACGCCCAAAAGCGTTGAATCAGGATATTCCAGAAGCGCCAAAATAGCGTTGCGCAGCACATACTCAAGCCGAGGACCCCAGGAGTCCGCCCATAGTTTTTTGAAAATACCAATAAGCCCAGAGGCGATTAAATGCTGGTGTTCGCGGTCAACTTTTTCAAATACATTGAACGCAATCGGAAAATCAAGATCAGCAGGGTTAAAATAAATCACATCATTCACGCGTTCGTTCGGAACGTAGTTGATGACTTTTTCAACCAAGTCACCATGCGGATCCACGACTGCCACACCGTTGCCATTCTGAATATCCTGAATAATCATGTTTTCGAGCACGGTTGATTTCCCCATACCGGTTTTTCCGATGAGGTACATATGCCGTCTGCGATCATCAAGTTTTATGCCAAAACGCCTCCGCTGATTGCGAAAGTTCGTTTCTGCAAGCGCGGTAATGAGTTCGTGTTGCTGTTGTGGAATCATGTTTGTTTATCGATTCACTGAGGCGCCCTGTATGGTGCGTACTGAGCCCGGCCGGACCATATCTTCAATCAGAGGCTCATCAGCGCGCGCGAGCGTTCGATTGTTCTCTGAAATAAAATAGCCTGTGATCATGCTCATAACCATAAAACAGAGAACCAGAACGGTTACCGTCAGCCGCGAGATGCCACTCTCGTTGTGAAACTTAAAATGTTTGTGTTTTCGCACCATAGATATAGAGAATTATAACATAAAATCATAAATCACGCCAAACAAAAAACCACCTTTCCGGTGGCCCAAAAAGCGCCTGACGCAAATTGGTTAGGCGCTTTCTGATACAGAGTAGCGTCCGTCGCTTGCGCGGACGAAACGGCCCTGATTAGACAATGCGAGATAAATGGTTCCCTTCTTCACCATGCGCTGTTTGAGCACTTCGTCTACAATTGCATCGCGATCCATGGGTTCAGGTGATTTCTTGAGTATTTCAGCAATGACATCGCTGACTACACCTGGAATAAATCCCCATTCGCGCAACGCGTAGATACCGCGCCCGACAAGCACATAACGCGTATCAAGAATCAATTCATTGTGTACGGTTGGCGGATATGCTCGTTTTTGGTCAAATCCTGCGTTGTTGATGCGGTCGGTAATTTCACGGAAATGCAACGGCTTCTCATGCTTCTTCATGATGAGATAAATCTTGTCGCCCATGCGCTTTGGGGTAATCGTGTTCCAGTGCACCAAGCCCCACTCGCCAAATGAGTTGGTCGCAAGCTTCTGGCTTGCGCGAATATGCGCCACAATCGGATCCATACTGTCCTCATCAAAACCAAAATGTTCACGATGAGCGCTGTATGTTCCTGTTTTTGTAAAATGAGTAAGCAAATCTTCCTCAGTAAGCGGCGCGCCGTGATTCTCCAAAATTGAGATCATCTCACCAACAGTCGCGTGGAGCTTTTCCCATGTGGCAACATCAAGACGCCAGCTTGGGTGGGTGTGCGGCTCCTGCTCGCGAATAATGCGGTCTGAGGTCAGCTTTTCCAGCAAAAAGAGAAGATGTGCGCGTGCCGCAGTCTCTTTGCTGGAAGTATTCAAAAGAAAATCAAGCAAGTGGTCTTCCGCCATCACGCCACCATGTCGGTCAAGACTTTCAACAACCACCGCCTCAACCGGACGTACTGCATCAACAAAACCGTCGCCCGACTTCATGTTTTTAATGGCGGTGTTCTCAATCTGTCGAATTCGTTCTCGAGTGACATTATATCCCTTGCCAATCTCTTCGAGTGTTTCGTTTCCCTTTCCGTGCAAACCGAAACGGCGACGAAGAATGTCCTGTTCGCGACTTGAAAGGCTTCGGAAAAGTTCAGATACGATTTCAACTGGATCAAACGACGAAAGTTCTCGTTCTGAGCTGATTTCCATCACTTTATCAAGAATTGAGTTGTTTATACTGTCTTCCATAGTAAAGTTTTACGGCATTTTTTTAGCTTAAATTAGCTAAAAAATACCCAAAAATGTGTTTATCTGCCCCTATAATATCATAAAGCACTCAAATAGTCAACCCGTATGAACACTTGTCAACAGCACTGACAGAAATGCGCAAAAAAACCCCAGTAAGGGGCGCTCTGTAGAGTTCCGCTACTAAGATTAGACAATATCCTCTATTCGTCGTCGTCTTTTTTGTCTCGGATAAGAGCCATAGTAATAATAGGCGCGATCAACCAATAGAATTGTGTTTCTTCACCAATAAAAAGCTGCCGCGTCAGAGGCGCAAGCTGGCTATGAAACTCTGTTGGAATAAATGAAAGCGTAATACTGATCAGAAGACCCACGTGCATCACACTAAAAAGAATAACTTGCCACCACGACCCCGGCGCATCCGACTTTGCAATGGTTTTCATGAGCGCGCTGCGCGAAAGCATAAAGAACAAGATAACAAATACCGCGAGGAATGTGGTAATTCTAAACGCAAAAATGTTATCAACCCCAAATTCAGCGGGCTTCAGCTCATGCAAAAACGGCGCGGCATTGATAACCGCGAGCGCCATATAAATGCCGACTAAGATAATAATAATACGATCTCGCCCGAGCGACAGACCATATATAAACGACGCAACCAGGAAAAATATGATAATAAACAAATCCCAGGTTGGCTCAGTAAAATCAATACTCGCGACAAACGTGTTAAATGTATGCACGGCCGCGGTGGTTGATGCAGTTGAGGTTGCTGCTATTTGAAGCACGATATTTTGCTATTTGTTTGTCTGACAGGATTATACCATTTTTTTAGAAACCTGTCATTGCTTATCCACACAATGCAAAAATACTTCTTGCATCAAACACCAAAACTATTCACTGTCACGTAATTCTTCAAACAGTTTTTTCTGCTTACGTGAAAGCTTGGCTGGAATAATGATATTAACACGCACTAGATGGTCGCCCGTTCTATCGCTCTGTACCTGCGGCATACCCTTTCCTTTAAGTTTGATAATCCGTCCGGATTCGGTACCTGCCGGAATCTTCAGGTGCACGGGTCCGTGAACCGTCTCGACGGTTACCGTGTCACCGAGCACAGCCTGTGCAATGGAAATAGATATATCAGACAGTATCATGTCGCCTTCACGCTCAAAGCGCTTGTCGCGCTTCACGCGCACCAGCACGTATAAATCCCCTGCCTCAGATCCACGGCTGCCTGCATTGCCCTTCCCTGAAAGTCGGATGCGCTGACCATCGTCAATCCCTTTTGGAATACTGATCTGCACGTCATCCTCGCGGTGCGCCTTTCCGATTCCATTACAGTCATTACACGGCTTTTCAGCTCGTTTCCCTTCGCCATGGCATTCTGAACACGCAACAACGGTCTGCATGGCTCCAAGAATAGTATTGCGCATCTGCGTCACCTGTCCGCTGCCGCCGCAGTGATCGCATCCTACAATCGGCGTGCCTGGTTCTGCGCCGTTCCCGCGGCACGTCTCGCACACTGCTTCACGCTCAAGACGCACGGTTCGCTCAATGCCGGACACGGCGTCTTCAAAATCAATTGATACCTCTATTTCAATATCATCGCCGCGCCGCGAAGTCTGCTGCCGCCGGCCTCGTCCGCCGCCAAACCCAAACATATCGCCAAAGAGATCTCCAAGGTCGCCAAAATCAAACTGCACGCCGCCGTTGAATCCGCCCTGTTGCGCCTGCCGGACAAAATCATTCCAGTTCATGCCTGTGCCGCCGAAGCCCTGGCCCGAAAACGCTTCAGAGCCGAACTGATCGTACTGTGCACGCTTCTGCTCATTGCTTAAAATCTGATACGCCTCGTTCACCTCTTTGAATTTTACCTCGTCGCCCGAGGGCTTGTCCGGGTGAAACTCGTGCGCCTTCTTTCGAAACGCTTTTTTAATGTCATCAGGTGAGGCATCTTTCGAAACGCCGAGTACCTTGTAATAATCTTTTCCCATGCAATGAAATTCTTTTTAATCGTTATAGTCGAACAGTTCACCAAGCGCGTCACCAATCATATGCAATGATCCGACAATGCCGTCTTCGTGATTTTCTCTAGATTTTTCGCGCATACGCGCATGTGTTTTGAACGTCTGCCAATCCATACCGGTCCCGCCAAAACCTTTATCCAGAAATGCGGCGCTGTTCCGGTCGTATTGCGCACGCTTAATCGGATCGCCAAGAATCTGATATGCCTCGTTTATCTGTTTGAACACCGTTTCGTCACCGCCCGAAACATCAGGATGAAACTCATGCGCTTTCGCGCGGAATGCCTGCTTAATCTCGTCCTGCGTGGACGTTTGAGCAATACTGAGCGTTTCGTAATGTGTTTGTGCCATAGATTGACCAGAATATGGATACTATACTATAGTTACGTGTCAAACGTACACCAGATGTGTTCTTTATAAACAACTTTACAAGGAGGTGTCCATATGACACCGAAGGCAATCATTTTTTTGTCGCTGGGCGTTCTGTACTTCGCCGTCACCGGATTCTTGAGTAGCCGCGCAAACGACACACCCCACAACGAACCTTTTAATCCGCTGTCTCGCGCAATACTCTGGAGCATGATAATCTTCGCTTTTCTGTCTGCCTCAGTCGCGCAGGTATTCCATCCGTATGCAATCGGCGCCGGAGAAGTGCTCATGATTGAGTTTGTAGGCGCCATGCTCAGCATCATCGTATTCGGAAAAAACACACCAGAAGAAACACATGCCACCAAGGAGAGACCTATGAGCGATGATCTATTCCGAGCGAAGTTCCTGCAAGAATTACACCGCCTGACGGGAGCTGACCCCGCAACCGTCACCGACGACACTAAGCTCATCGACATCTGTCCGGCGAGCGTGCACATTTCAACACTCATCGGTATGATCAACTTGTATATGGGTAAAGACGGCGGCATGGTTATCTGCAACAACAGCAACACCATGACCATTGGTAATGTACTCGAACAAATGCGCACAAGCGAACCCAGCTAACACCTCCATTCGAAAGCCACTGGCAGCACCTAGTGGCTTTTTCCTATTTGCGGTCTTCGAACCCGATGCCCGTACTGGTCTGCGGTGCGTTGGCTATTTTTATTTCGCCGTACTGCTCCTCATACTTCTTGATATTATCCTGGAGCGCGTCCACAATCCGCTTCATGTGCCCCGGGCTGGTAATCACTTTGCTCACCACCTTGCCTGACGGACCGGCAATATTCATGAACGCAATCAGAAACTCTTCCTGGTTGTGGTTCACCTGCATCATGTTCGCGTACTCGCCGCCGGGAATGTTATCCGCGATTTGAATCTGATTTTGCTGCCCGCCTTGCGCGGGCTGGTTGTCTTGTGACATAAATGAATCTTATTACTTATTTGTCATTCTTGAGCAATCGAAACGATAAAATCTTTTAGTTGCGGAGGGATCCCTTGTGCTATTCAGCGAGAAAAGATTCCTCCACTCCGCGTAGTTTATACCCTTTAGGGTACTCTGGTCGGAATGACACTATTTCTTATCTTCGTCTTTTTTCACTTCCTTATACTCACCCTCAACCGGCTCGTCTTTCTTTTCCCCGGACGTACCATCAGCAGCCTGTTCGTCTGCTGACTTCGCGTCGGCAGCACCTGATTTCTGCGCTTCTTCTTGCGCCATCTTGTTCAGAATCTCGCCAATCTTCTGCATTTCCTGCGAAAGTTCTTCTGATGCCTTGCTGATTGCGTCTTTGTCCTCGCCGTCTTTTGCGGCTTTCAGCGCGTCAATCTTCGACTGAATTCCTTTTTTTGTATCCTCAGGCACTTTATCGCCCGCATCCTTCAATGCCTTTTCGGCAGTGTAGGTAAGCTGCTCCGCAAGATTGCGCGACTCAATCAACTCTTTCTTTTTCTTGTCTTCGTCAGCATGCGCTTCCGCATCCGCCTTCATTTTCTCAACTTCATCGTCCGAGAGCGAAGTCGAAGCCGTGATAGTGATTTTTTGTTCTTTGCCGCTTGCTTTGTCTTTTGCGGAAACATGTAAAATGCCGTTTGCGTCAATGTCAAAGCTCACTTCAACCTGCGGCACGCCGCGCGGCGACGGCGGAATACCGTCCAGAATAAACCGTCCGAGAGTTTTGTTATCAGCGGCCATTTCGCGCTCGCCCTGCAGAACGTGAATTTCAACGGATGTCTGGTTGTCAGCGGCAGTCGAGAAAATTTGCGACTTGCTGGTCGGGATGGTCGTATTTCGTTCAATAAGCGCAGTGCGCACTCCACCGAGTGTTTCAAGCCCCAGCGTCAACGGAGTCACGTCCAAGAGCAGTACGTCTTTAACATCACCCTGCAGCACGCCGGCCTGTACCGCGGCGCCTAAGGCAACCACCTCATCAGGGTTCACGCCCATGTGCGGATCTTTGCCGAAAAATTCCTTTACCTGCGACTGGATGAGCGGCATACGCGTCTGACCGCCGACGAGGATAATTTCATCAATGTCGCCCTTTTCCCAACCCGCGTCTTTCATTGCCTTTTGGACGGGATCAAACGTTTTGGTAACCAGTTCACCGACGAGCTCCTCGAGCTTGGCGCGGGTCATGTGCTTGGTCAAATGCTTCGGGCCGTTCGCGTCTGAAGTAATATACGGCTGGTTGATTTCGGTGCTGGTCGCGACAGAGAGTTCATGCTTTGCTTTTTCAGCCGCTTCTTTGATGCGCTGAAGCGCGAGCTTATCCGCGCCAAGGTCAACATTTTCCTCTTTCTTAAACTCCTCAATAATCCAATTGATAATTTTCTGGTCGAAGTCGTCGCCGCCGAGGTGCGTGTCGCCGTTCGTTGCCTTCACTTCCACAGTGTCCGCTGACACTTCAAGCAATGAAATATCAAACGTGCCGCCGCCGAGGTCATAGACTGCTATTTTTTCATCTTTTTTCTTGTCGAATCCATAGGCAAGCGCGGCCGCGGTTGGCTCGTTGATAATGCGCTTCACGTCAAGCCCCGCAATTTTGCCGGCGTCTTTGGTTGCCTGACGCTGGGAATCGTCAAAATATGCCGGAACCGTAATCACGGCTTCGGTAATTTTTTCTCCGAGCTTTGCTTCGGCGTCCGCCTTGAGCTTTTGCAGAATCATTGCTGAAATTTCCTGCGGTGTATGTTCACCGTCGCCCATTTTCACTTTAACTCCTTCTCCCGCCTTTACCATTTCAAACGGCATCGTTTTCATTGCTTCCTGCACTTCCGCGTCTTCAAAACGGCGTCCGATGAGGCGCTTGATGGAATAGAGCGTGTTCTGCGGATTGGTTACCGCCTGACGCTTTGCGGATTGACCCGCAAGACGTTCGCCGCTCTTTGCAACCGCGACCATCGATGGCGTGGTGCGGTTTCCTTCTGCTGATTCAAGAATTTTCGGCTGACCACCTTCAACAATCGCCATAGCGCTATTAGTGGTCCCGAGATCAATACCGAGTATTTTTGACATAGAATATCGTTTAAATAATAGAAAATAAGTAGTTAAGAATTTAGGAATTTAGGTGACAGCCACACGCTACCTACATTCTTAAATTCTTAAACTCCCGCTCATCGCGAGCGGGAAGCAGGGAGCTAAACTCCCCGCCTCCCGTGCGACACTGTTACGTGGTCGCAATTTTAATCTGCTTGGGTTTTGCGCGCTCTTCCTTTGGAATTGTAATTTTGAGCACGCCGCCAGTGTATTCAGCGCTTGCTTTTTCGCCAGCGACGGACGTCGGCAACGCAACCGCGCGATGGAACGATCCGCTGCGGATTTCTTTACGGTAATAATTCTTTTCGTCAACTTCTGATTTCTTCTCTGCTTTGCCCTCAATGGTCAAAACGTCATTTTCGATTGAAATAGTGACGTTCTCCGGGTTGACTCCCGGAAGTTGTGTCTCTACCACGACATGTTCCTTGTCTTGGTAGACATCAAGCGCGGGAACAAATCCCTGCTGTGTGCCATTCCACTCCTCGAAAAATTTATCAAACTCCGAGAAGGGATCAAGCATTGGTCGCCATTTGACGAGTGTCATATGATTGTCTCCTTCTTGTTAATAACTGCGGACAAATTCCGCAACGTATCAATAATTGATTATGCTTTTCCTTTTGAAACGATTACTCTCGCGTGGCGCAGAATAGCCTCGCCAATCCGATATCCTGGCTGCGCCTCTTTCACGATTATCCCCTCCGGCTCGTCGGAAGCAACCGATTCAATGGCTTCATGCAGATGCGGATCAAACTGTTCACCAACGCACTTAATGCGCAGAACCCCGACACCGGCCAAAAAACCGTCAAACTGCTTTTTAATGTGATAAAACCCCTGCATCCACGATTCGTCCGCGACTTCTTTCGGCACGTGATTGATTGCCATTTCGTAGTGGTCAATAACCGGCAACAATTCTTCCACAAACTGCATCACTGAAAGCTCTTTAATGCGCGCGAGCTGTTCGGCATGCTCTTTTTTTAAATTAGCGTAGTCAGCCTGCGCGCGCTGCCATCCGCGCAAATGGTCTTCAGATTTTTTTCGAACATCTTCAAGTTCAGCACGTTCTTTTTTTTCCTTTTTTGACTCTTTCTTATTTTTTTCTTCGCTCATACGGCGTTACATAACTGTTTAATGTGTTTGATAAATGCGATGTTGCGCGCGTAATCCATGCGCATCGGCCCGAGGATGCCTATGATGCTTTTGTGTCGACCGAACTGCGCGGTGCTCAACACACTGCCGCACGCCTCGCCGAACGGATTATCACTGCCCAGGAGCACGGTGATGTCCTGATCAATTACCGCGCCGATGCGCATCATCACCTCGTCTAAATGGTCAATCACGGATGAAATGGTAATAATCTGATCAGGAGACGCGAATTCAGGCTTTGAAAAAATATTGGTAAGCCCGGTGTAATAGACATCGTGCGGAGTAAACCCAATCACCACGGCCTCGCCCGAAAGTTCGGCTATTTTTTTCGCAGTCTGCTTGATTCGCTGTTCTTCTTCGCTCGCGGCGTCGCGCGCTTCCATAATCAGGCGCTCATGAGACGAGCTGATCTTTTTACTCTGGAGCAGATGCTCAAGATAAAAACGATACCCCGCTTCCGTCGGAATGCGCCCCGCGGACGTGTGCGGCTGGGTAATGTAGCCCGCGCGCTCAAGCTCCTGCATGTTATTGCGGATCGTTGGACTGGAAACGTCGTGTATGTATTTTTCCACAATAATCCCCGAACCAACCGGACTGCCGGATGCCACGTACTCATCAATAATAGATTGGAGAATTTTCTGTTTTCGTTCATCCATACAAAAATAGTATAAACGACTAATTATCACTCGTCAAGTGAGAGTGATAATCGGAATTATGCCTGTTTCTTTTGCGCCCGTCAAGATTGTGGTAGGGTTTCAATAGTATCGTCCATTCCTTACCCGAGGAGGTGCCTGATGCTTCAATTCGCGCTTTTGGCGCTTCTGTGCGTCGTGATGCTCGGCGTCTTCACATTGCTCCACTTCATTGCCGCTTCAGCGCTTGCTGACATGGCCTGTCCGCAGTGCGGCAAAAAAGGCGTACTCCTTTCGGAGTCGAGCATGGCTGATGATTCGCTTCCGATTGCGGCCGGAGGAGGCAGGATCATCTGCACGGAGTGCGGGCACGTGTCCCATCCTTTCGGCGACGCCATAGTTCACGCGTCCGAACAAAAAGGAGAAACCGCCACTGCCTGAATGCGCACTCAAAAAAAGAAGCCCCACACCGCGTTTCACACGATGTGGGGCTTTTCTCATACTTCGAGAATCTGGGCTGCCTCTGCGGGCTTCCCTTGGAGCTCGTAGCCGAGCGCGATCAGGTGGACGCCGATGCGGAGCATCAAATCGTCCGCCATCTTCTGACGGACATCATCCGCGAGACCGAACTCGACCGCGCGCTCCCAGGCCGCCTGCGCAGCCTCGACGTGCGGCATCAGCTGTGTCCAGAACTCAGTCACCAAGACGAGCATCGGCACCTTGATGGTCTCGATCTCGAGCTGGGACTTCAGAGCGTCGCTGATACTGGAGAGACCCGGCTTCTTGAACGCGGCGAGCGCTTCCATCAGGATGGCCTGCGCGTGCCCGCCTTCACTGATCGGACGACCCAGCGCAGTGCTCGCCTCCGTACCTCCGGCGTCAGAAACGGGCTCTTCTGCGCCTTTGAGTGGCGGCTCGGTGTCCGCTGCCGGCTGGTTGGCCATCCCCTGCTCCTCTACATACTGCTTCAGGAGCTCGAGGTTCGCCTCGACGGACATCGGGAACTTGCCCGCGTGCGTGACACCGGCCTTGGCAACTGCCTGCTTCACGGAACCCGCCTCTTTGATGCGAGTAAGGAAATCCGTGAGACCCGTGACCCCCGCCGCCTGGAGCTTGTCCCAGACGGAACTGGCGGTCATCTTCTCGTACGCGGCTTCGGGCGATTCAGAGACTTTGACGCCTCCTTTCCCTGCGTGTCGCATAGTTGATTCCTTCCTCCGGCCGTTTGCGCCCGGATTGGTGGGTGGTGGTGCGGGTTTCTGAAAACGCGGTTGTCTGATCGTGCGGTCCACGGTGCCTTTCGACGCCGCGACGAGCGTATCCTTGCTTGTCATAAGCTCTCGCGCGAGCGTCTGGAACGACATCACGTGCAACGCGATGAGTTCGCGCAGCCGTTCATCCTTGGCAAACGACTCGAGGGTGTTCCGGATGCTGTACTTGCGTTTTTCAAGCACAAGCGCGAACTGCTCCGCCACTTGGCCGGGAAACACGATGCCCCAATCTCCTACTTCGGAAAACCGGGCAATCTTTCCCCAGCCGGCTCGAGCTTCAACCAGCGTGTCGCTGCGAGAGCGGCGCACCGCATGGTGACAGAGCCTGATCCACGAAAAATGCTCGAGAATCGCATCCCCGAGCGCAGTACCCGCGAGCTTCAGGTTCGCAACCAGCAGTTCAACGCTCCGCCGGCTTTCCGGAAGCTCTTCGTAGCGTTCGATGAGCGCCGGATACCCGACAATGCCGAGCTCCTTGAGCGCATCACCGCCGACTCCGACGATCTCGACCCAGCGAAGGGACGTTTCTGCCTGAAACGCTTTCACGAGGCTGATGCCGCTTTTTGGAGATTGCGGCGTTGCCGAATCCGTCTGTTGGGCTCTGGGCGCGCTCGCAGGAGCCGCGCGCGGACTCGCGGACATCAAGAGCGCGACTTCAGCGCAGACGAGCACGCAGGATCCGTTTGCGCCGTGCTGCTGCTGGCGCTGGGTGGCAAAGTTCAAAATCCGCTGTTCGTCCGTGACGCCGGCCTTCTGAAGCGCCAAGGACACCGTGTTCTCGCTCGCCTTCACCGCGTCGGCAATCGACTGCGCGGTTCCAAACCCCGCCTTCTCAAAAAGCTCGTACACGTGTTCAGCCATCCCTCCGGCACGGCCGCCCAGAAGCTTGGGGAACAACGCACGAATCGACTTCACATTCGGTGACGAACCATTGGACGGGGCGAGCGAGGCGGCGTGCTCTTTGATGAGCGCCGCGTAGCGCATGGCAATGCCGCGGAATCCCTTATCTGTGATGCCGTGGGTGTCCATGCCTGCACTGACGGACGTCGCGCTCGTGCCGAACGCCGCAAGAAACGCCTGCGGGCTCGCGCGCGCTGATGCGTGCTTTTTGAGCGCCGGATGTTCAACAATCAGCTCCCATCCGGCCTTTGCCTCATCTAGCGGATTGGCCGGACCGGCTTCGTCCAACAGGAAGTAGTCTCCCAGGCCGTCGCGCTCGCGATACTGCACTTTTTTCTGCTTGCGCAGCTGCGCAAGCCCCTCGAGAATGTCGTCGTCAGTGGTCGGCTTTCCTTCATCAGCGAGCTGGTCGCCCACTGCGAACGGATCAATCTCCTCGCCCTGCTTTGTCACCTTTTTCGCCGCAGCCACTATCGCATCCAGCAACTCCTGTACTAGAGCGGGCATAACGCCTCCTCTCGGCTTAAAACTGCATGAATTGTCAATGATCGGGAAAATCAAGTAACCTTATCACAGCACTTTTCAAAGTCAATAAAAAAGCCGCTATTACCATCCCTGTGTAATAGCGGCGTATGCCTGGTCCTCCATGATTCTCCTTTGTTCAACTCTTGACGTGCTCACGGATAATCTCGCGGCATGTCCGGAGCGGAACCTGTTTGAGCGTGAGCATGTGCAGCTGCGCGACCGTGGGAACGCGCCCGTGCTTCTCACAGAAGCGCCGGTACTTATCTATCACCCTGTTTCGCATCGCCGGTGTCACCGCGAATCCGTTTGATGACCCGTTCTGCGTCGCTTTCTTCTTAGTAGAAGATTTCTTTGACGGCGTTCCATTGCCGTTATTGGCAGCCTGCTGCGCCGCGATGCGTACTTTCTGCTCGGCCGTCAGAACCTCTGCTTCTTGATCTCCGAGGTATGAGCGAAGCAGGGCGGCGTACTGCGGGCGGCGCAGCTTCCTCAGCGCCCCCTCCTTGATCTGGCGAACGCGTTCGCGCGTGAGGCCGATATGTACGCCAATCTCCTCGAGCGTCATGTCGCTCAAACCGCCAAGCCCGAAGTACCAACGCATGATTTCATACTCACGATCATCAAGCGCCGCCTTGAGCACGCGTTCGAGGTCCGACTCAAGCAATGATTTTTCCATCTCCTCGATCGGATTAGCGTTCCCGTCAGCGATGAAGTCGCCCAACGTGTGGTCGTCCCCATCGTCTCCGACAAAGGCGTCCAATGAGCGGACGCGCTGGGCGTCGCGAAGATGCTCTTCAATGGCCTCAACCGACTGATCAAGCTCTTCGGCAATCTCCTCAATCGACGGCTGGATTCCGTCTTCCTGCTCGCGCTGTCGCTGTATCCGCGTAATCTTCGAAAGCAGCCCGATGCGGTTGAGTGGAAGCCGAACCGTGCGGGCATGTTCCGCGATTGCCTGCAGGATCGCCTGGCGAATCCACCACACCGCGTACGAGATGAACTTGAATCCTCTCTCGCCGTCGAACCTTTGAGCGGCTGTGACTAATCCCATGTTGCCCGCGCTGATGAGATCGCCCATCGAAAGCCCGCGGTTCTGGTGTTTCTTTGCCACGCTGACCACGAACCGAAGATTCGCCACAATCAGCTGATTGCGCGCGGCCTCGTCTCCCGTTTTGATGCGCTTTGCCAACTCAACCTCTTCCGCTCCGGAAAGCGGCTCTGAGTCAGCGATGTCATCCAGATAGGCATCGAGGGCTTTGTCTTTCTCGCCCGCAAAGCCTTGGATTAATGCTGGCATGTACCACCTCCAGAGGAAAAGAGAATACTGCTGTGAATGAGCGAATTAAAATTATACTAGGAAACTATTCCTTTTTACGCAACACTGTCAATGAATGCGGCAAATCCGATATCCGCGTCCGTCACCCCGCCTGCGTCATGCGTTGAAAGCGACACCTCAACGAATTTATATGAAAACAAGACATCCGGATGATGATGCACTTCTTCGGCATGCCGCATAATCCGTTCAACCAGCATCTGAACTTCTGAGAATCCATTACACTCAACGCGACAAAAAAGCTTGCCCTCGCGCAAGCCCCATCGATCCTGTAATTGTTCCAATGCTTTTTCAATATCCTGCGATGATAATTTTTGTATATCGTGCTCCATAAAAAATTATTACTTACCATCTGCCGGAAGCGCCGCCGCCGCCGGACATGCCGCCGCCAAACCCACCGAAGCCTCCCCGACCGCCCTTGTCCCAGCGGTTCGGTCCGCCGCCAATGAAAAAGAGCCACGGCCAATGGTGTGCGGTCGCGTTTCCTTCACCAAAGAAAGACTTGTATTTTGTTGAAACCAAATAATCAAACAAAAATCCGAGTATAATGAGCGCGGGCAGCCAAAACCATGAAACAATAATGCCGATAACCAATCCGAGCACCGCGCCCACAATGCCGCCGGCCCACCAGGAACGTGAACGCGAAAGCACTGAACCGAGCCACATAAATCCAAAAATAAAAAACCAGAAAAAGTTTCCCCATTGGATTCCGCCGCCTTCTACTGGCTTAGTCCGCAATGCCGCGGCAGGCGCGTCAAAGTCTTTGCCGATTGCCTGGATCATCCCAACAACTCCTGCACGAACACCCTCGTCAAAATCACCGGACTGAAAATACGGGGGCACCACGTTCGTGACAATCTGCTTTGACTCAATATCCGTTAAATCAGGCTCAAGCCCATACCCGACTTCAATGCGCATCTCGCGGTCATCAACCGCAATCAAAAATAACGCGCCATTATCCTGACCGCGCTTCCCAATTCCCCAATCTTCAAAAAGCCTGACTGCGTAGGTTTCAATAGTTTCATCCGAAAGCCGCGGAATAGTAACGACTGAAATTTCACTCCCGGTCTGCTCTTCGTACGAAGAAAGCATTGCCTCAAGTTCTGCTTTTGATTGTGCGGAAAGCACGTTCGCGTAGTCATTCACAAAACCGGTCGGCCTGCCGGGAGATATGTATGCGCCAGCCGAAAGAGGAATAACGAGAAATATCGCGATGAGAAGTATTTTTTTCATAAAAAAACAAAGACCAAGTATCCAAAAAACAAACAAAAATCAAAGTTCAAATTTCAATTACCAGACACATCAGTGAGATTTTGGATCATTGTCGATAAAATTCTTTTTAATTCTTCCGCCTCCTGGATAATGGCACCCATGCGACCTCGTATCCTAGGGTTTGCTTCTGCAATCAACTGTAAATGAAGTTTCACCTCTTTTGCTTCTTTTCTGGCAATACGCATCCTATTCACGGCATCCTTCTTGCTTAAAGCATCGTTTGCCTCTCTATAATTCGCCCCTACTGAAGCGCTAGAACCAACAACCTGGCGGATAAACCTGTCGTTTACGGCATCACACGTAAGTGCACGACACAGACGAACAACTCTTTTCCCAAACTCAAGTGTCCGCTCCTCAAAATCATATTTCACCCCCCCCTTCCATATGTTATCTTGATACTTGAAGTTTTCTTGGTCTTTGGATACTTGATCTTTGGTTGTTTTCGTCAGTTTCTATTCTTCAAAATCAACAACCGGCGCAACATCCGAACCTTCTGTTGCCTCAAACAGTTCGTGCGCGTCGAACCCGAACAATCCGGCGACGATATTCTTCGGCACCACTCGAATGGCGGTGTTATACTCCCGTACGGTATCGTTATATCGGCGTCGCTCCACGCTAATCCTATTTTCAGTACCCTCAAGCTCAGCAATGAGCGCGAGATACGATTCCTGTGATTTCAAAGTCGGATAATTTTCAACAATAACCAACAAGCGCGAAAGCGCTGATTCTATTTCAGTTGCGGCTGCTGCTTTTTGGTCGATTGAGCCGGCGCCCGAGTAGCGTGTGCGCGCCTCGGCAATTTGCGTAAACACGTCCAAATCCTGCTGCGCCGCGCCTTTAACCGTATTAACCAAATTCGGAATCAAATCAAACCGACGCTGGTATGACGTTTCAACGTTCGCCCACTGCGCTTTGACGATCTCGTCTTTGCGCACCAGCCCGTTAAAGCCCGACCAGAACCATAAAAGAATAAGAATGACTATCCCGATTGCAATCCAGGATTTTTTTATTGTTTTTTTTGCCATATGCTATTTTAAGAGATAATAATACTCCTCATACTATACCATTTTAGTTGCAATTTTTCAAAAAATTAGCTACAGTATGACCTATATTTTCTGTATTCCCTATATTACTGCTTGGGCCGAACCGCCGGAACGGCGGTAAGGTTAAGCAGTAATATAAAAGGAGCAGACGTACGGAAGTTGAAACAGCCGCGCTTGCGCGGATGTGGAAACTGAAGTGCGACTGCGACGCGCCGCTATCGTCTAACGGTTAGGACGCCAGGTTCTCATCCTGGTAATCGGGGTTCGATTCCCCGTAGCGGTACCAGACTTTTTTAGCCCGCCTTTTGGCGGGTTTAAAAATGACTGATTTTTATAGTGAATCGAGGTTTATGCCCTAGAGGGTAATTCCCCGTATATCGTCCGAAGCTTACGCGTAGCGGAAACGAAGGAGGATAGCGGTACTAAAGAGTACTCACCAAACGGTGGGTGTTTTTTGTATCACCTAAACGGCTCACTTTCGAAATGAGCCGTTTAGACATAGAGTGAGCCGTTTACGCAAAAGAAAAAGCGCTGTCGTCCCGAAAGAGCAGACGACAGCGCCGAGGGCAGCACCCCACCATCACGGAGGAGAGCTGCGGGAAAAACACGTTCGGTACGGACCAGCGCAAGCATGGTCCCCCATGATGCACATCTAGACCAGTGGCCCACTTTTTCGACGACCCACAGGCCGACGAGTCATACCCTCTCCGAGCGCGTTACCCGGGGTATTAGCTCCGGATCTCAGAGTATGATGGCAGGTACTGGTCCGTACCGAACGGTGAATGTATTCACTGGTGGCAGTTTTTAGCCACGGGTGCGCCCGACACCCAACTGTTGGAACCTGTCCGCAGAAGGGATCAATTGCTTGATCCTTGGTAACTTCCTCAGCGTTCAGAACGCTGTAGACAGGCCCTGTAACCCCATAGTTTCACACGGAGAGTTTAAACAGAAAACTCGCTATGGTTTTGGCTGTTCCCATTCCACCGAAACTTCCGGTTTTCGTTCCTTGGTTTGAAGGATGTCCTTCGACGTGGTGCGTGCTTAAGTCAGCGCGCGCTTCGAGGCATCCGGAACTTATCCAGCCTTCCTGAGAGAAACCCGCAGGTAAGGGCTTATGGTTGGGAATCGCGGTCGATGAACAACGGGCGTTGCTTTCTTAACTACCAGCAGTGAATACGAAATTGAAAAGGACGCGAGTAGCGGTGAGACACATACAATATCACACATCATATGCTATTAAAAGCCTTATTGTGGAAGAATTGTGAAAAACTCCCCTTTTCCAAAGGCTTTTTTTATGTATAAAAAATGAGCATATCGCACTTGACAATTATTGAAAAAAAAGCTGAATTATAGTATACTCTGTCATATATCACCATGCTCAAACCAACGTTTCAGGAAGAGCGAATTCTGCTCAATATATATAGCACTATCGCCGGCGTGGACGAGGCAGGCAGAGGCCCGCTCGCGGGTCCGGTCGTTGCCGCTGCAGTGGTGCTTGATCCTGAAGACGAAAATCAGGGGTGGTATGCGGATCTGAACGATTCGAAAAAACTGACCCACACAAAAAGAGCCGAACTCGGTGAGCGTATCAAATCGCACGCGCTCGCCTGGGCCCTCGGTGAAGCATCGCCCCGGGAAATCGACGAACTGAACATCCACCACGCGAGCTTGCTCGCGATGCGGCGCGCAGTCGAAGCCTGTGCGCCGCGGCCGGACGCGCTGCTGATTGATGGTCGGTTCACTATTCCCGGCCTGACCGTCTTCCAAAAACAGCTAGTCGGGGGAGACGCGCGAGCGCGCTCAATTGCGGCAGCGTCCATCCTGGCAAAAGAAACGCGCGACGCAATCATGCAGCGGCATCACCTCGACTTTCCACAATACGGTTTTAATAAGCATAAAGGCTACCCCACCGCAGCGCATCGCGCGGCGCTGAAACAGTACGGACCGTCCCCTATCCATCGTTTGTCATTTCATGCCGGGTAATCCCGGATACTATGAGTCATATTGAACAATCAATCCACGAACTCGTAAACGCGGCCCTGAACGAAAAACGCGACCGCGAAAAAAAGGTTGATGAACCAGTGATTTCGATTACCACGCGAACGAGCGCGGCGTCTTTTGTGTATGAACGCATGCGCAATGCGGTTGATTACCGCGAGGAACACCTCCTGCGCCGGAACGCCATTGAACGCATGCTTCGCAGGTTGCTGACAACGGCGGCGCGAGACAAAATCGCAGAAAGCCTCATTGAAGAACTCATCCACGCACGCTACTTGCCGAACGACGCCATTCCGCAGCGCACGGTCAAAGGGCTTGAACACATTATTACCAAGTACTTCACGTTGCTCGGACCGGCCTCAATTAAAGATGTCACCAATAAAAGTTCAACCGCCGGCTGGATGCTCGGCATAATGGCGACTGAAATTGATGAATTTCTGGTAACCCCGCACGTCATGCATGCCGCCATCAACGCCATGTACGAAATCATGCACAAACGCGTGCACATTGAGGAAGATATTGATGATGCAGAGCTCGGCAAACAAATCTACATTGCTTGCAGTAAAGCACTGTACAAAAATGACGAAGATACTTTGAAGTATCATCTGTTTCTGACCTATTTTCCGCACTGGCCGCAGGCTGACGACCGGCTCGTGCAGGATGTTGCCGAACAGATTGCGCGCATACGAAAGAATATTACCACCGATCTGAACCACCCCATCCGTGACCGTGTTTTGACCCTAGCGCGCAAACATGTCGCCTACTTTCTCATTTTACGGCGTATCGTGGACGAGGACCCCATGCACGCTTGGCAGGCAATGCAAAACGACGAAGAGCTGAAAAAACTCATTACATCGGCCTGCTCCGAACATTACCGCGAATCGCGCAATAAACTGAAACGCAGCGTCGGGAGAAGCATCATCTACCTCATCCTCACTAAGTTCTTGATTGCCATTGTGCTTGAAATTCCGGTTGAGTACCTGGTGCTTAATGAGTTCCACATTATCCCGCTTTTAATCAATCTCATCTTCCCGCCGGTCTTGCTCGCCACCATCGCCTACTCCACCAAGCTCCCGGATGACGAAAATACCAGACTGATTATTGCCGGCATCCAGCAGATGATTCAAGGCGACCATAGTATGATCCAGATGCCGAAGCACAAAAAGCAAAGTTTTGTTATGCAGGTAACCTTTGTGGTGCTCTATAGTCTCTTGTTTGCAATCTCATTCGGGTTCCTGGTTTCTGGTTTGCAGTTCCTCAACTTCACGTTTGTCGGTATTATGATTTTTTTGCTGTTTCTCTCTCTGGTTTCTTTGTTTGCCTACCGCATCCGCCGTTCAAGCCAGGAGTTGATTGTTACGCCCCCGCGACGCGGCATCATCAGATCACTCTGGAGTTTCTTCTCAATCCCAGTGCTCCACGCCGGCAAACTCATGTCTGATAAATTTTCCAGAATAAACGTGTTTATATTTATTCTTGATTTTGTCATTGAAGCCCCGTTCAAATCATTCATCAAAATTGTTGAGGATTGGATGAACTACGTGCACGAGAAAAAAGAAGAAATCTAGCCCTATTGACTGAATGTCACGCAATCAGTAGATTAAGCGACTACGTATCAGTAGTTTTTTTATGCCCAAAAACGTCTGGCAGGACCTGCCAAAACCAATTATGTGCCTTGCTCCGATGGAAGACGTCACTGACGCAGCGTTCCGCCGTATTATCGCGCGCTACGGAAAGCCGGATGTGATGTTCACGGAATTCACCTCAGCGGACGGCCTGGTGTCTACCGGGCAAGACCGCGTTGCGCGCGACCTGACCTTTGATGAAAGCGAGCATCCTATTATCGCGCAGCTCTTCACGTCACAGCCCGAACACATGGCACGCGCGGCCGACATGGCACAGGATATGGGTTTTGACGGCATTGACATCAACATGGGATGTCCGGACCGAGCAATCGAAAAGCAAGGATGCGGCTCCGCGCTCATGAAGAACCACAAACTCGCCCAAGAACTGATTCGAGCGGCGCAGTCCGGAGCGCCCACACTGCCAATCTCCGTTAAAACGAGAATTGGATACCTGAAAAACGAGCTTGATACCTGGCTGCCGGCACTGCTCGAAACCGAACCCGCGGCAGTAACGCTCCACCTTCGCACGCGCAAAGAAATGTCAAAAGTACCCGCGCGATGGGAAGAAGCGGCGCACGCCGTGGCAATCAGAAACGAACTCAAAAGCAGAACGCTCATTCTTGGCAATGGAGATGTTTCTTCTTTGGACGACGCGCGTACGCGCGTCAAAGAAACAAACGTCGACGGCGTCATGGTCGGCCGCGGCATCTACGGCAATCCGTGGTTTTTTGATGCTACGCGCGGAGAGATTTCAAAAGAAGAAAAACTACATGTCCTGATTGAGCACGCGGAATTGTACGAACAGCTGGTATCGCACAAAAGTTTTTCAATCATGAAAAAACACTTCAAAGCATATGTGCATGGATGGCCGGGCGCCAAAGAATTGCGCGTCGAGCTTATGGAAGCGAACAACGCGGCAGAGGTCAAGAACACCATCACCGCCTACCTCGCGCGTATCTAAAAAGCCGGCTGTGCCGGCTTTTTTATTTAAACAAGAAGTGTTCGCGCGCGCTCAGGTTCAGCCATAATTTCTTTGGTAATACGTTCGCACCGAATACCGCGAGATCCTTTGATGAGAATAACATCGCCCTGTTCGATTCGCTTCTGCACAAAAAGTCCCGCCTCGCCGGTTGACCTAAAATGAAACAGGTAATCGCGCGACATGCCAGCTTCCTCGGCGCCGCGCAGAATATCTCTTGACCGCTCGCCTACCGCAATGAGCGCGTCGTATCCGAGTGATGCGACCGCTGTGCCGATTCGCCGATGTTCATTCTCAGACCGGTTTCCCAGTTCAAGCATATCGCCCAGCACGGCGTACAGTTTTGAATTGCTCCGCTCAATCAACGCAGTAGCCTCAAGCGCGCGCATCATTGCATCGGGCGACGCATTGTATGTGTCATCAACCAAAATAGTATGCTTAATCCCCGGAAGCACGCGCATCCGTCCGGGAATGGGTTCAAGCGAGCGAACTGCCTCAGCCACGTCAACCATATTCATGCCGAGCGCCTGCGCAACCGCAGCCGCGGCAAGCGCCGGATATACCTGATGTTCGCCAATCACGCCTCGTCGGAGCATCGGCGTCACCGTTCCCTTTCCAATGATTTTGAATGACATGCCATTGACGCCGGTGGCTGATTCGTTTGAATAGCTGATGGCAATTTCAGCCGCTTTAATATCAGCGCCAGTTGTATTTCCGGTACTGTAACGAATTGCGCGCGCACTGCTTTGGGATGCTAGTTTTGCAACGCGCGCATCATCCGCATTCGCGATAACCCAGCCCTCTGATGCAATAGCCTTGAATAACTTTCCTTTTTCCTTTGCAATCGCTTCAATTGAACCAAACTGTTCCGTGTGCACCGGCGCAATGCCGGTAATCACGCCAATACTAGGCGTCACAATAGAAAGTAACAATTCTATGTCCCCAGGCCTGTCTGCTCCCATTTCAAGCACGAGCATCTCAGGATAATTCTTTTTAGTAAACCAAAGCAGACTGCACCCGCGCCAAAGCACGCGCAACCAACCGAACAGCGAGCGCCCGGGTGAACGAACGCCGAGAACCGTAAGCGGCAACCCTATCTCAGTATTATAATTTCCAATATTTTTCCGGGTTCGGTATTTTCGCGCAAGCACCGCAAATACCGCTTCTTTGGTTGCGGTTTTTCCAACACTGCCGGTAATCCCGACAACGGTCGGCTTGTATTTCACAGTCACTCGGTGCGCGAGTGATTGCACTGTTTTAATAAGAAACATTTTCATAATTTATCGGTCAGCCCTGGGCGGCACTTCATAATAGGTTAGTAAAAACTTCGAGATTTGTCCGAAGAGCGGAGCCGCGGTCGAGGCGGCGAAGTTACCAAAATTCGGATGATCAAGCTTGATGAGCATTGCGTACTTCGGGTTATTAACCGGCGCGAACCCTGCGAACGAATGAATGGTTTTTTCACTGTATCCGCCTCTGCCGGCAACCTGCGCGGTGCCTGTTTTGCCGGCGACATAATAGCCCTTGACGGCAGCTGCTTTCGCGTGACCTGATTCTACCACAGATACGAGCATTCCGCTGAGAATAGTCGCGGCGCGCGGCGTAATCGGCGCGCCAACTTCAATAGGCTCAGTGCGTTCAATAACCTCACCATCGCGCAGTTTCTCAGAAATAACATATGGCTTCATGAGCGTACCGCCGTTTGCGATGGCCGCATACGCCATCACCATCTGCATCGGCGTTACGGTCAAGCCTTGCCCGAATGACGCGGTTGCGAAATAGATATCGCTCTTTTTGTCGAGGGATGAGATATTACCTTCAATTTCATTGCCCAGTTCAATGCCGGTCACTGATCCGAACCCAAAACGCTCGACATATTCTTTAAAACTGTCATTGCCCAATTGGCGCTCCACAAAAATAAGACCTGTGTTCAACGATTCATCAAGCACGGTAATCATGTCGACTTCGCCGTGCGCCTGGCCATCAGAGTTGCGGATGGTATAATCATTTATTTCCACGAACCCAGGGTCTACAAACGTCGTGTCTGGTGTCAACTTTCCCGCATCAATCGCGCCCGCCATGGTCACTGATTTAAAAATAGAACCCGGCTCATACGCGCCGGCAGTCACTGGATTAAGGTACACGGAGATATCCTCAACGTCGCCGTAGTTGTTCGGATCAAATGTCGGGTACGAGCACATGGCAATCACTGCGCCGGTTGCGGGATTCACGATGATGAGCTGTCCGGAATCCGCATCAATAGAATCTACTTTCAGTCGAAGCTGTTCGCAGGCATATCCTTGGACCGTCCGGTCAATGGTCAGCACCAAATCAATACCCGGGACCGGATCGACACGGTGTGTGGGACCGGACTGAATCAGACGGCCGGTCACGTCAACCGCGCCTTCAAGCAAGCCATCCTGGCCGCGCAACGCTTCATCATACTGTCCTTCCAAGCCGTATTGGCCTACCCGCTCGTCGTCACGTATGCCGACAAAACCAATTACATGCGCAAGTGTGTCGCCTTCAGGATAGTACCGCCAATTCTCCGGCTCCCAAGCAACACCCGACAGCGCGAGATCAATAAACGGCTGCAGTTGTTTGCCGGTCAGCTTATGAACGAGTGGCTCATAAATATCATTCTGTTTTCCAAGCCGCGTGCGAAGCACCTCTTCTTCAATTCCAAACGGCTCAAGAAGCGGGAGCAGTGCATCAGTGTAGGCGCTGACATTTTCAACATCGCGCGGCACCACATACACATGATTGAACTCGCGGTTAGTGGCAAGCGGATAGGTAACCAGCTCTTTGTCTTTGTAATAAATGCTTCCGCGCTCAGGCTCAAGCGTACGCACAGTTGCCTGCTGCTTGAGCGCTGTTTCGCGCAACTCATCAGCGGAAAGCACCTGAAGATCCGCAAGACGGTACGTCAAAATACCCGCGAACACGATTATAAAAAAGGAGACCGCCCGCAGGCGCCCCTCAAATGACTGATTCTTTTTACGAGCAAGCCGTTTGTGCATCATAGGAATTAATCACCCGCGCACCACGCACTATTTAAGGAGAAACGCGGCGCGCACCGTCTGATGCAACCGCGACTGAACTCAAACCAATCTCGAGAAATTCAACTGATTGCGGCGGCACGAGACTGAGTTCGTGCGCGCGTTCTTTGACGGTCACGAGCGAGCGTTCGTCGGAAATCTGCCAAAGCAAATCTTCAATTTCTGTTGCCAGCTGCTTTTTTTCTGATTCAAGTTTTCGTATAGAAAAAGAATACGCAGCCTGATTATTCATCTGCCACAGATACGTTACGATAAGAATCACCATCGGTACAATCATCAAGAGGTGCCACGCGTATGCGTGTTTTTGTGAAGCGTGTGAAGTCATTTGTAGAATAACAAGTTTTGTTTTTAGGGAAGTTTTTCAACCACGCGAAGCTTCGCGCTTCGAGAAGATGGATTTTGCTTCTGTTCCGCCTCGGTCGGCACAATAACGCGCTTGTTGATGAGGCGAATTTTAGCTCGATGATCACAGGAACATATCGGGACTTCTGGAGGGCAGATGCAGTCCGTTGCCGCGTCTCTGAAAAACTGTTTGACAATGCGATCTTCAAGCGAATGGTAGGTGAGCACCGCAATGCGTCCGCCGGGCTTCAGTAAATCAATCATGTCAGGAAGCGCGGCCGTAATGTTTTCGAACTCTTTGTTTACGGCTATGCGCAGAGCCTGGAATATACGGGTGGCGGGGTGTACTCTGTGTCCACCTCGTCTTCCGGCTCCACGCATGACCTGATCAACCAGTTCCGGTACGGTTCGAATCGGCGCGAGCTTACGCGTAGCAATAATGTGGTGTGCTACACGGGCGGCGTGCCGTTCCTCGCCGTAAATTCTGAATATGTTGGTTAGCTCGTCCTCCGACCAGGAGTTAACAATATCACTCGCTGTTACTCCCTCCTCGTCGGAGAACCGCATATCTAACTGTCCTTGAGTCTGGAAACCAAATCCTCGAGATTGGTCCTCAAGCTGATCTCTTGATAAGCCCAAGTCCAGTAGTATAGCGCTAATCGTATTAATTCTTGATTCATACACTACATCTTTGATGTTGCGGTATGTGTTCTTTACTAAAATAATTCGCTTTTCGTACGGGGTAAGCCTTTCGCGAGCGCGCGCAACCGCTGAAGCGTCCCAATCGATGCCGATGAGCATGCCGTCCGGGGCAGTCGCCGCAAGGATGGCCGCCGCGTGGCCGCCGCCGCCAAGCGTTGCGTCGACCGCGTGGTCGCCGCTTGCGAGGTGTAATTGCTCGATCACTTCCGACACGAGCACTGGAATATGGGCGGGGGTATTCATGAGACTAAAAAGAAGCCCATTGGGCCTCCAAAAACAAAATCACTAAGTAGGACATTCGAAAAAAATTAGTTGTGCCGGACTCTATGCCGGTCCGCTGATGCGGAGATTTTGTTTTTGTTTTTGGCCGAGACGATGCATGGTGCATCGCACGCGTGTGGCGTTACTGAAACGACACGCGCGTATTATACACCCAAGCCCCCAAGTTCTTCGGCAATGGCAGTACTGTCTTTTTCGGTCGCCTTTTTGAACCGTTCCCAGGAAGCGCTATCCCACACTTCAAGACGATTGTACAATCCGGCAATGACCGTATTTTTTTTCAATTGAGCGTATGACCGGAGATACTCTGGAATCAATATTCTTCCCTGCGAGTCAAGCGAAACGTCCATAGCGCCGGCAAGCATCAGTCGCGCGAACGCGCGGCTTTTCTGCTGCGAAATCGGCAGCTGGGACAGTTTCTCGACAAGCGTCTTCCATTCATCGTTGGTATAAACGAAGAGACAGCCGTCTAATCCTCTGGTCACAATTGCTCCTTTTTTAAGAACGCTCCGAAACTTTGCCGGAATGGCCATGCGGCCTTTGGTGTCGATCGTGTGCTGATATTCGCCTATGAACATCTTCGTAAACTTCGTCTATAGTTATCCCCACTTTTATCCACTTTTCACCACAGTGCTTAAATTATACACCACCACCCCCCAACATGCAACCCTTTGCAACATTGTTTTTTAAACAAGTTATACACATCACAATCAAAAAACCGCTTTATCAAAAGCGGCGCGTATTTTTTCCTACAATAACTACTTTTTTCTCGGTTCGGTGATATGCGGAGGCCGTCCATACGCCGGAATAACGACGTTGTGTTCGGCTGGCTTAAGCGCGATGGATGATGGATTGTTAATGTAGCGAGCAGCATCCTCCTGTGTCAACGCATACGCCGGCACGGAAAGCCCTTCAGCAAGCGCGTTCGCGGTCGCAATACCGATGCGCAATGAAGTGAATGAGCCCGGGCCTTCAACAGCCGCCACACCCGAAATATCTTTCTTCTCAAACCCCTGTTTTGCGAGAAGCGCGTCAATAGCGGCCAGTAGTTTTTCTGAATGCTGGCGCACTGACTGAATCTGCTCACGGCACACAACGCGCGTCTCATCTACAAGAGCGATGATAAAAGATTCTTTTTCAGTAGCATCTATATAGAGATTCATATGACCTTCTGAGCATAGTATAAAAATATCGCGTCCGCAATGAGGGCGAACGCGATACATGTATCATCCGGAAAAACCGCAGGTCTCCCAGGTGTCTGTGTGCTGGCGCACGTCGACTCGAGCGCGTAGGCCCCATGTTCCGAAAGCCTCTTGCAGCATATCGACAAACATCTCTCCGTCGACGAGCGCAGTCGCAACCGCGTCATCAGTGGGGTTTTCAGCGGAGAGCATCTCCATGCCGAACCCAACGCGCTCATGTTCGTGGCCAGAGCGGATTTCTCCGCATACGGCGCCCGAAACCTCAACAAACCCGTCTGAATCGAGCCGTGCGGACACAGCGTCGTCCCTGAGCAGAATATCGCCGGGTCGTTGGTCGGTCTCTATCCCGACCCACACACTGACGTGTTTCATCTGTTTTTTTACCATAACCCGCTCCTTACGTGAAAAAAACCCGATGATTGCAAAAGATCAAACCAATAGGCTACACTAGCACCAAGATTAATGAAAAGCAATAGTATGATTACTAAATTCCTACACACGCGATTCCGCGTCTCTGATATTGAGCAATCAATCGATTTCTATACGAAAACCTTCCGGCTTGAACTGGTTGAACGCAAAGAATCCTCACGCGGTTCAAAACTGGTGTTTCTTAAGGTTCCCAACAGCGATGAAACCATTGAGCTCTGCGAGTACCACAAGAGCGGCCCGATTGATGTCTCGGGTAAAGACCTTGTGCATATTGCCTTTGCCATTGAATCGTTTGATGCGTTTTCCGAGCATCTCAAAACCGTCGGCGTCCCATACTCCCAGGAACCCGACGGACATATCGCGTTTGTTGACGATCCTGACGGATATGAAATTGAACTCATAAAAAAATAGCCCCTTCCACTGGTGAGTGAAAGGGGCCGCCGTGATGTGATGCAGTATCGGTGACGAACTCGCCCTAGGCGCGAGCCACCCGCGCAGCGCCCGATCTGAGCAGAGCATCGATGAGGCTCTCACCCAGGCCACCTTCGGCGCCATCGAGCACCCCAGCCAGGCCCTCGAGCATGTCGCTGGCGTCGGGCATCTGGTTGATGCTGTTGGGGTCGAACTTGTAGCCCTTCTCCCGACACAGCTTGCCGATCTCCCGGCGCAGATCGTCGCCGCCGAACGCGGACGTCTTGATGGCCATGACGAGCGCCACTGCGGTCGCCTCGTTCGGGAGGCCATACTGCTTGAGCCACGCCCGCAGGATGCGGTGGTGGCCCGACTTGACGGTGAACAGGTGGGCGATGCGGATGATCTCGCCGACGGACTTGGTCCGGGGGACCACGATGTCGCAGACCAGCTGTTCGGCATCGCGCGAGGCCGCGTCCGTGTTGTCGGTCACGCTGATGTGGCTGATGAACTCCTCCACTTCGACCTGATCGAGCGTGGCGACGTCGCGGCGCATACCCTGATCCAGCGCGTTGATGATGCGGACCTTGGTCGCACTGCCGTCGCCGTGGACCGCGCGCAGGAGCATGAGGCCCTGCACCAGGTTCAAGTGCAGCTTCTCGGCGGAAACCGCGAGTACCTCGTTGTGGACGATGCCGCAGTTGACGCTCCGCGCGAACTCGACCGTGGACGGGATGTCTCCGTTGAGCACGTGGAACGCGTGATACGCCGCGCGCTTGGCGTGGGTCTCGTGGTACTCGTCGTCGCCGCTCAGGTAATGCACGAGCATCGACTTCTCCTTGATGACCTCGAGATCGTCGCCGACGGTATTGAGACACGCCTTGGTGACGCTGCGCTGCCGCAGGACCAGCAGGGCCTCAGCGATGTCCCGGGTGTTGGACTCCTCGTCGCCGCCGATGCCCAGGAGCATGGTGATGCGCTTCAGCTCGTGGTAGCCGTCGATCGGCTTCTCGGCCTTCACGTACTCGGCGACGGCCACGGACGTGTCGCGCGGGTGCTCGAAGGCTCCCGCGAACTGCTCCAGGTCATCGACGCTGGTCAGGAACGGCAGGGCGCGATCCACGAGGACACGCACGTCGGTACCGTCCTGCGCGGTGCCCATGCTGGCGCCGCGAGCCATCTCACACAGCGACTCGAAGAGAGACGCCATGCTGCTCACACTGCCCATCTTTGGTGCTACCATTACAACAACCTCCCATGATGGAGTTGGTATGAAAGTTTCTGACTCAACGATTGAGTCAGAAACAGTGGCACAACAATACTGCAAAAAAATCATACTAAAAGGAGCAAACATAACTTTATAACACATATTGTTTTTTATGTCAATATATTAAAAAACATCCGCTTCACCTTTGAAACGGATGTTTATGGTGCATGATCGCGGGCATACTTTTGCCAACGCCTTATCTCGTACCGAATGATGATTTTGCGTATAAAGAGCCTGCATCTGCGCACTTCAATACGTGCGAACATACAACAGATGGAAAGAGAAGCAGACGAACGATACGAGTCCACACATCTGTTGATGCACCGGCATACGCACGCGCCGATTGGGCGGGCGATAAAAAACCATCGCCACAAGACCCATACCAGCACATAACGCCGTCGTGATTCATAATGCCGCAAACAGCTGTACGCATACCGGCACTGCGCGCGAACGAATGCAATCACGAATGGCGCAATCAGGACGCAGCAAGCGTATAGGTACATCAATGCCTCCTATTCACGGCTGACGCTTTCGAGCTAGCACGTTTTCACGCCGACGGGCGCCCTGCTCAACATCGCGTGCTTCCTCTTCGGTAAGCCGCGCAAGTTCTTGGTTGAACCGCGCGATTGCCAGCTCAATCTTTGCGCAATCTCGCTCCAATAGGCGTTTTTGCGCAACAACCTGCTTCCGTTTATTGGTTGCCTGCCTGAGACGACGACGCACCTCGCGACCACACTCTTGAATGGAACGAATCTCTTTTTTGCCGCGCGCCAGCGATCGCAACGCACGTGCGCGGACCACCACAATGGCGGCCAAGAGCACAATGGACAGCATGATCCAAAATCCCGAATTGCCCATAGCACACAGTCTCCCCTTTCTGCTGTGGAATGAACGTATCAAGACTATCTGTTGATTTAGTATTTTTGTCAAGAAAAAAATCCGCCCCTAGAAAGAAAGCGGACTTCGGTGGTCAGGCGTACCTTTGGCATCCTTCGCAGTAATACTTATTGAGCACGGAAACCCGGTGTGCACAGCACAACAGCGAACCGCACCCTGCGCACGCCACCAGGTTTGTGCTCTCGCGGCATCCGCCATGACTGCAGCATGGGCCTTTCAGCGGAGCCACGTCCGGCGAGAACGGAACTTCGAACGGCACATCTGAAGACGGCCGCTGTCCGTGCGGCGGCCGGACCTGCGATGTTGTTGCGAACATACGTATCCTCCCGTGCGTGTGGTGTGTGCGTGGTCTAAACTTCAAAACAAAAAGAGCAATAGAAAAATCTAATGCAATATGCGCTACCTGTCAAGAACAATCATTATTTTCTGGCCTGATTCCATCATTTCTTCGGTCACGCCATCTTTAGTATGCCCCGCACCCTCAGGCCAATCATGAATGGCATTAAGTAGTAGGTCTGCAGGATATAGATACCCTTCGCCATGTCGGGTGCCTGGATCATTCGTAATAAAATAATCACCCACGTACCCACGAACAACAAGTACGTGGTAGAGTGGGCCCTCACCGGAAAAATGTGGATTTCCCAGTAAACGTCCTGCAACTGGCAGTACAACCAGTGAACCATTGGAAAGATGTCGCCTGATTGCCTCTGCGCTGGTATCAGTTTCCGTGACTGCCTTCATTGAAAAAAAACTGCGCGCCATGCGAGCTATTTCCTCAGCGTGCGTATCTTCATAATATCCGAATGTTTTCTTTTCCCATGCTACCAGCGACAGTATACGTTCATCCATCTGATCCGCGCTCAGTGGAAGATTGTTAAAATACGCATCAGCCATGGCAAGTGACGCTTCTTCACACGCTTCTTGATATGGCAGATCCCAATTCGCGTGCGGGGCTTGAGGCTGAAATGGAACCCCTAGGTTAATATCAGGTTTAATCTGCGAAGTGCGCGGTGGCAAAACAGACGACGCAGTCTCCTGAGTCTGCGTCCGAGTATGCGCGATCGCTTCACTGTCAGCGGGTTCATTGAGTGTCGTTTTTACCTCCTCATATTCCTGTGGTAACGGAAGCACAATATCGACAACAGGCTCCTGATTCACTTGCTTCACAACATATGCGGCAATCCCACACAAAACAAAAACAAGCACCAGCAACCGTTTAAGAGTTACAACGCGCATATGTTTTTCCGATGCATATGAGTTATCCACATTTGAATAATTGACCTTCGGTTTTTATTCGGTTATTATACTAACACTATGGCAACATCACTTCTCCAATTAAGCCTTGCGATTACTCCCGCGCTTCTCATTAGCTTCATAATTCAACGCGCGACATTCCCTTGGGAACGCCAAAAACGTCCGTCAGAACGCGCGGAGCTACTTCGCCTCCTTGCGTCAGATATTCAAGTCGCCAAAGCTATTATGGCGAAGAATCTGGAAGCGGTCAACAAAGGAAAGGCCTGTCCCCTCTCTCTTCCTCTGCGCAACTGGCGCCAACTCAAGCACGATGCGCGAATGCGCAAATATCAGGACGAACAGATATTTAAACTTATTACCCAACAACTTAAGGAATGGGAAAAACAAAAACCATATTCATACGAAGCCATATGACCGTCATACTACCAAAGAAAAAACAAGAAATTCTCGATTTCCTGAAAACATATATTCAGAAAAACGGATATGCGCCGACACTTTCTGAAATTGCTAAAAAATTGCGCGTGTCATCGCTCGCGACTATTCATGAGCATATGCAGTTTCTTGAAGATAATGGATTTATCAAACGCAGGGGCAATGTACGTTCTCGTGATTTAGAAATTGTAGGCGCTGATTCAACAAGCAACGTAGGCGAGGCCTATGTAGACGGCGCAACGGCAAGCGTACCCTTGCTTGGATTGATTACTGCCGGCTCGCCGATCGAAGCCATTGAAAACCAAGAAACGGAAATTCCGGTACCTGTTGAAATTACCCGCGGAAAGCAGTGTTACATTCTGAAAGTCAAAGGAGATTCAATGATTGAAAGCCTGATTGCGGATGGTGACTTGGTAGTCGTTGAAAAAACAGAATACGCCAAAAACGGCGATATGGTCGTGGCAGTACTTGATGATGGAACTGCCACGCTCAAAAAGTTTTACAAAGAAAAACAGTACGTCCGCCTGCAGCCGGCCAACAAAAAATACAAACCGATTATGGCAAAGAATATACTAATTAGAGGACGGGTTATCGGCATTATCAGAAAGTACTAGCACAACGCCAGATTAAAAAACACAGCGCACTCAGGCAATGTGTTTTTTAAGTCCGGTGATTTCCTCATCAGTCAGCGCTCTATATTCGCCTTCTTTCAAATCACCAAGCGTCAACGATCCCATACGAATGCGCCGCAATGATACCACATTTCCGCTTACCGCGCTTATCATACGCCGTATTTGATGTTTTCGTCCCTCATGAATCGCAATGGTAAGAACCTTTTTACCGGGAGTGCCTATATCTCGCACAGTCACGCGAGCAGGCCTTGAGACAACACCTTCTTCAATGGGCACTCCTTTCCGCAGTCGCGTTGCCATACCCTGTACCTCGCGCGGTGTCCACTTCTTCGGCACTTCAATAAGCGCTTCGTACTCTTTCTCGTGCTCATACTTCGGGTGCGTCAACTTATACACCATATCGCCGTCATTAGTTAAGAGGAGTAAGCCGGTTGTGTTGTAGTCGAGCCTGCCGACCGGCACAATGCGCTCTTTTGTTTTCACTAAATCAACAACGGTCTTTCTGTCGTGATCATCCCGTGCGGTCGTCAGTACGCCTTTTGGTTTGTGTAACAAAAAATAAACCTTGTGTTCAGGTTTTGAGAGTGGTTTTCCATCGACGGTAATTACGTCGACGGACGGATCAACACGCGTGCCCAACTTGGTTACCACAGTATTATTTACGCGTACCCGTCCTTTGGTAATAAATTGTTCGGCCCCCCTTCTTGACGCGACACCGGCTTCAGCAAGCGCCCGCTGCAGGACCATGCGTTCTGACATGGTTATATACCTATTTTGTTGACGACCGTAATCTTGCGCCCGTTCAACAAAGTGAATACGAATCGATCTCCCAGCTCAACTCGCTCCTGAAATTCTTTTTTACTCATGACCGTATACTTCAAATCACGGCCGCTTTCCTTGGCGTACGCGGTAATGATTTTATCAAGCTTTACCTTTTGCACGCGACCAACAATAAAAATATCAACCTGCGCTTCTGTATTGCCCGTAAACACACCCGAGAGCACCAGTAAATCCGCGGTGCTTATCTTTTCAATCTGCTGAATAATGCGCTGCTCATTCAGTTCACGAGCTTTGAGAAGAAGTGCTTTTAATTCTGGGAGCAAAATAAAATCCTTATTGATTGAATAAAATTTCTTTTTATCCTTTTCCATGGATACAACCAAACCGAGATCCTCAAGATTATCGAGCTCGCGCCGAATAGAATTTAAGTGCTCGTCCAAAAGCCTCGTCAGCTCGCGAATATAATACTCTTTATCAGTTGATCCGTTCAAAAAAAGCTTCAAAAGCTTTACTCTGGTTTTTGAACTAAATAGTTGTTCAAGCATACGTTAACTAGTCCACAATTTTGTTCAGGTGTACAGTCTTTATTTTATCCCCAAAACATTAAGATTTTTGGGTATTTTCCCCAGCTTTTCTCTCTTTCGTTCGTGCAGCTAATGTAGTATAATACCAACAATTGATACAGTCAACAAATCGCCACAGCCTATGAAAAATCTTGTAAACGACATCCAGTATACAGTGGTTAAACCGTCTGGAGTGGGCAGCGGGTCGCTCTACATCTCACACTCATCTGATGATGACTCCGATAGAGGAAGTCTTGTTTTTTTTATAGAGCTAGAAACATCAGATCGCGACAACGAGGCAATCATTACCGATCTTGAAGCAGAGTTGACCAAGCAGTATTTTAATTCGCCGACCGACTCGATTGAGTACGCATTTGAGAACGCGCTCGCAAAAGCAAACGTCTCGGTTAAAGATACACTTCTCTCAAAACCAAAAAACTGGCTCAGTAAAATGCACATTATTGTGATGGCTGCTTCAGAAGAAGAAGTACATCTTTCACACGTTGGTAATGCGCATGCCTTTCTGACGCACCATGATCATGTTGCTGATATTCTTGATAATACTAGTTCCCAACGCAGCAGTGCCGGATATGTACCGAAAACCCCTAATCCGGTTAAACTTTTTTCAAATATCATCAGCGGCAAGCTTGGTCTGAGTGATTCAATCACCATAGTAACTGATCCGGTGTTGGATTATCTATCAGCAGATCGCATTAGAAAGACAACCAACGACAATACCTCGCTCGAAACGGTTGAAAAACTTGCTGAACTACTCGCTAAAACTTCAACCAGTAAGCAGTTCGGTCTGCTCGTACTAAAACGAACAGCAACAGCAGTCAAAAACTCAGCACCGGTCACACAGAAGCAAGAAATACCTGTCAGTAAACCTATTACTCGAGAGGAAATTGTTAATCAGTACCTTAAACCTGAGATGAGCGGCGATCAGGAACACCCGATGACTCAAGCGCCCGCACTAATTGATCTCGTGAGAGATACTGTGCGGAGGTATGGCTCAGCACTCATTACTTTTATTCTCAATGGTGCCTCAAAAGCAATGGATCAAGTTCTTATTGCGTTTAAAAAAATACGGCCAAAAATCAGCTCACTTCCTTCGATTATGGCAAGCATGTGGCGGAATAGAAAATCTCGCGACTATCATTTCTCTAAAGTTAAAGAATCGACAAAAGCAACTGTTCAATCGTTGCCAAAAAAGTTTAGTGCGCTTCCAGGAAACAGAAAGCTCGTCATTGCGTTGGTCGGCATTCTGATAGTTGCTTTTGCTGCGAGCGTATCATGGAGAGCCCAACACAATGCCCAACAAGAAGCCAAGGCTGCATATGAGGAAACTCTTTCGGACATTGAACAAAAAAGAGACCAGGCTCAAGCAACTATTATTTACAAAGAGTACGAACGAGCGCGCCAAATTATTAACGAAGCTCTTTTACTCCTAGAAGGCCTACCACGCAGCAACTCAGACCAAGCCGCGGATCATGATCGGCTCATGCAAGAACTCACCGTACTGCGTGACCGGAGTGAGAAAAAAATAGTTATTGGAGAAATGACGCCATTTGTAACTGTCATTCCATCACCGGTCTCACCACAGACATCCGGCATCCTGACTGACGGCGAAAATATTTTCTACTATGACGGCGTTGAGCAACGAATTGCCTCGATAGATCTTGCAAATCAGCTTGTGCTCTCATTTCCGCTTGAAAACCAGGGCATCGAAGACTTTAACACAGCACTCTACACAGAAAACAACACTATTGTGGCGCTGCGCACTGACACTGCTCTTTTCATTGATACTGAAGATGAAACAGTGAGAAAGGAATTATTTACCTATGATCCTGCTATACAAAGTTATCCATTTGCGAGCTACTTAGGAAATCTTTATACCATAAATCCAAGTAGTAACGAAATTATTCGTTATCGTGAAGCAGGTCGCGGATTTACCACTGCCCAATCATGGCTTACTGAGCCGTATGACCTAAGTCAAATGAAAGACATTGCGGTCGATGGATTCGTATATACGTTGCACGCAAATGGTGATGTGCATGTTTTCCTGCGCGGCACATTAAACAAAGTCATTCCGTTTCCGCTTGATAAAAAGCCCGGCGATGGTGTCCGCTTCTTTATGCGCGAAAACTTTAAACATATCTATATACTCGACCCAGCGAACAGTAGACTCATAAAAATGACTACGTCCGGAGAGCTGGTCGCGCAATATATCGCGGATATGTTGAGCAACGCGTCCAGTATAGCCATTCCCGACGGTGAGGAACGAACCTTTATTCTTTCTGAAGACAGCGTCTACGTCATCAATCTCTAACCTAAAAAAAGACCCGGGGTTTATCCCGGGTCTTTTTGAGCGTGTACTTTATTTAAGCGTTACCTGTCCGCCTGCTGCTTCAATCTTAGCCTTGATTTCTTCAGCTTCTTCCTTTTTTGCGCCTTCTTTCAAAACCTTTGGAGCGCCGTCAACGAGGTCTTTGGCTTCCTTCAGTCCGAGTTCGGTTACTTCGCGAACCGCTTTGATGACTGCGATCTTTGTTTCGCCTGCGCTAGTCAATTCAACGTCGAACGAATCTTTCTCTTCGACTGCGGCCACTTCGCCGCCAGCTGCTGCGCCACCCGCCATCATCATGGGTGCGGCTGCTGAAACGCCAAATTTCTCTTCCAAAATCTTTACGAGTTCAGAAAGATCCAATACTGACATCTGCTCGATGGTCTCGACGATGCTCTTGAACTTTTCAGGAACTTCGACTGTTTTTGTTTCTTCTGCCGGAGCGGCTGCCGCCTGCTCGTCTTGCTTTGTCTCTTCTGACATAGGTGTATCTCCTTAAATAGATAGATTGATTATAAACAATACTTAACTTATGCTTTTGCGTCTTTGATACCGCTGAGAACGGTTACCAAACCGCGGACGGTCCCCGCAAGCGTGTTGACGAATCCCGATACCGGCGCGTTGATTGATCCCACAAGTTTTGCATAGAGCTCCGGCTTCGAAAGAAGCTTGGAGAGTGCGACTATGCCCTGCTGGTCAATAAACTTTGATTCGAGTACGCCGCCGTAAATCTGGAGCGCCTCGTTTTCCTTTTGGAATGCAGCCAGTACTTTTGCCGGTGAAACTTCGTCGTTCAAGCCGTACGCAACCGCGAGTCCGTCTCCGAGGCTCTTTACATCAATGTCCATGCCTGCTTCCTCGAGTGCTTTTCGGACAAGCGTCTTCTTGATAACTTGCAGCTTCACCTGCTCTGCTCTGAGCTGGTTGCGCAGATCGTCAATCTGACTGACCGAAAGACCGTGGTAGCCGACAAACACAATCGATTTTGCCCCTGAGACATCTTCTTTTGCTTGCGCAAATGTTGCCTCTTTTTGTGAACGTGTTTTTGGCATATTACTACTAATTACTAATCGGATGCGAACATATAGGATTACTATTCGTATTCGATTGGCAATTGTCTGATAATAAAAAAATCTGCGGAATTCCGCAGACATAAGCGATAAAGCCAAAAATTGACTTTAGATGCTCCTCGGCAGGTAATAACGGAGATTATACTCCTCGGCTTGGAAATGAGTAAATATACGTTCTCATTTCACTCGCCCTATGTCGTAATTAAGCCCTTTCGGACGCCTGCTGTCTACGGAAATATATTGGACAATCCTAGGTTACTATATCAGGGCAATCCTGTCAATACTAGCGCAAATATCGATTTTTGGCGGCATTATGCTCATCGAGCGTACTGCTAAAAATAGTCTTTCCCTGAGGTGTTGAAAGAAAGTAAAAATAATCAGTTTGGGCGGGATATATTGCGGCGTGTATGGCTGAAACGCCAGGATTGCCAATAGGAGTTGGAGGAAGACCGCGATACAAATATGTATTGTATGGAGAATCAATTTTAAGCTGTTCAAGGGTCAAGGAGGGCGTATCTCCGCCGATTGCGTAGTTCAACGTCGCGTCAGACTGCAACGCAACACCAGAAGCAAGCCGTGACCAAAAAATGTCAGACACAATGGCGCGATCTTCTTCATGGGGCACTTCCGCTTCGATAATACTTGCCATAATCAAAATATTGTAGAATGTTTTGCCCTGACGCTCTATTTCCTGAATATCTGCGGGAGTTATCTTCTTTGAAAAATTATTAAGCATCTTATAAACAACATCCTGCGCGTTTGCGTCTGCATATATCTCATATGTGTCGGGGAACAAATATCCCTCAAGCGGAGCCTGTACCGGCTTGGACGCCAGTATCGGAAAATCTGCGACCAACGACGCATTGCTTGACGCCGTGAGGCTTGCCGGACTTGCCTCACTACCGACAATCGCATCAAAGTCTGATGCTCCCACAATTTCTTTTGCAATCAAATGGCGTTTTATGTCAGCAATACCCCAACCTTCCAGAATTTTTATTTTAGTCACCTCTGATGCGGCGCGAGTAGTAAACAGCAGTACGAGATCCTCAGTACTTGCTTGCTCAGGAAGCTCGAACAATCCTGCTTGAAAATTCTTTTCAGAACCATGCAACCATACATAGGTTCGAAACCAAAAATCATTTTTAATCAAGTTCTGTTGTTTCAACACCGCACTCACGTGCTTCACTGTCTCTCCTTGCTCGATCACAAATAAACGTTGCGAAGTCGGAATATCAACCGAACCAAAAAAAGCATTGCTCGCCGTTATTCCCAACGCCACAATACACACCCCAAAACCAATAAGACTGAATCGTAATGTATGCATACTAAAGATATTGTATCATACCTTTCTTCTTCAATGTCTGCACCAACTGTTTCACATCCTGCGCTCTGCTTTTTTCAGCAATCAAGATAACGTCTTCTGTTTCCACCATAATGATATTCTTAACACCAACGCTGGTGATGCACTTTCCGCTATTGCTGATAAACAAATTATCCTGGCTGTCGAGAAGCACCGATGCTCCCTGAACCACATTTCCTTGTCGGTCTCCTTTTGACATTTCTCTGACGCTTCGCCAGTGGCCAATGTCAGACCAAGCAATAGTGCTCGGAAGAACAATTCTTTTTTTGGTATGTTCAATAATGCCGTAATCTATTGAGATGTTTTTCATCTTCGGAAACTCTTTTCGAACAACAGTCTTAAACGAACGCTTTGGCGCTTCCATCATCTTCTTGATAATTGCGTAATGCGATGGAAGATTTTTTTTGTACGCGTCCAGCAGTGTATCAACACGCCACGCAAACCAACCGGGATTCCAATAGTACCCTTTAGTGTTCACGTAGCGCGAGGCTTTGGTCAGCGAAGGCTTCTCAACAAAACGTTTCACGCTGTATGCCGGATATTTTTTTTGGTGAACAATTTTTTTACCCACCTGCATATACCCGTATCCTGTCTCGGGATACGACGGTTTGATGCCGGTCAAAATAGTATGCTCAGGAAATTTTTTAGCGAGTGCTGCCATTCTTTTCACATGTGCAACAAAAAGTCGCTCATTTCCAATCCATGAATCAGCGTGTACGCTGATTAAAATTTCCTGTGGATTATCATGCGCAACGTACGCGGCCGCAAGCGCAATCGCGCCAGCGCTATCCTTTTTCTCAGGCTCCGACAGGATGTTTGAAACAGGAATATCTGGCAGCTGCTCGCGCACCCATTGAACATGCGCATGATTTGTTGCAACCAGAATATCCTTTGCTGAAACAATCTTCTTAAGCCGACGATATGTTTGTTGAAGCAATGTTTTTTCGCCAAGCAGTGACTGAAGCTGTTTCGGGTACCTTGATCGCGACCAAGGCCACAACCGTGTTCCATCACCTCCTGCAAGTATGACAATCTTCATATAATCAACTATCCTACACAATCAAATGCTAATACATTCATACTAACATTGCTTGACTTTTGCTTCAAGGTATGCTATACTTTTCATATCATCCCTACCAGACCCGTGTTAAGTAACGCGGGTTTTATGTTAACCGATATTACACAACTCAAACGTATCGCATATCCGCTCTGTGCCGCTGCGGCACTTTTGTTTTTGCCAATATCAGCACACGCGTCTCCAATTAACGCGTCTGATTTAATAGCTTCAACAAACACGGAACGGGAAGAACTGGGACTTTCTCCGCTCGTTCCGAACCATAAACTTACCCAGGCGGCACTGGCAAAAGCGCAGGATATTCTCAAGAATGGATATTTTGCGCACACCACTCCATACGGCAAACCATTCTACCAATGGATTGAAGATGAACAATACCACTACCTCTACGCGGGTGAAAATCTTGCTATTGATTTTTCTACCAACGAGGGCGTGATGGCCGCGTGGATGGAAAGTCCAAGGCATCGCGCCAACATCACTAACGAGCATTATTCAGAAATTGGCATTGTCACTCTTCGCGGGGAATGGAATGAACACGAAACAACCGTTGCGGTGCAGATGTTCGGATCACTGCTCGAAGATTCACCAACCGTGCTCGGCAGAACACTCGATAATCTCGCGGGAGATCTTCGCATTCGTCGAGACGATCTCGGTTCGCTCGCGGCTGATTTAATTATTTTGCCGAGCCTTGCCGGCAGTAAATATTTTGACGCGATTATCCGTCCCTCTCGAAACACTCAGCTCGCCATGAGCGACACTTCACCCTCAAGCATCGCGACGTATCCGACTACAAAAGTTGCTCAAGGAACTCCATACCGGACACTACTCAAAAGTGAGAGTGATTGTTGCCAGAACAGTCCAGTGTTTGCGCTGACTGAAGCTCGTAATGGTGACGTAGTGAGCACGCCAGTCACATACCCGACACTACACGATGTGGTAGCAACAATCAAAAATCAAGATATAAGTTTTTTGATCACACCAGAAAATCTCTCCCGCGACATTATGTTCGCCGGAATAACGTTGCTGCTCCTACTCTTGGCGTATGCACAGGAGTTGAAAAAATTCTCAAACCCGACGATCGCCTAAAAGACGTTCTTTGACTCGTGTAAGCCAGGAACCGTGCATGCGCACAAAATAGTAATCCATAACAACCCCGACCGCGGTACCCACTATTGCGCCAGCTGCAATGTCGCTCAAATAATGCACGCCGGCAAGCACTCGTCCAAAAGAAATCAACAGAGCAGAACCGATGAACAACGGTCTGCTCTTTTTTAGTTGCAGCGCGGCAAATACCGCAATCACCCACGCGACTGCCGCATGGTCAGACGGAAACGAACCTGAGTATATGGAAACGTGCACCACGGGATCAAAACCAAGCGCCACAAACGGGCGAGATCTAAAAAAGAACCATTCGATAATCGTATTTGCGCCAATGGCAATAAGTACGATGGCAGTGTATCGAAAAGCAATTGTACGCAGTACGAGGCGTGCACGCACGCTCAGCAACAAAACATATACAACGAGCAGCCAAATCAAAATTGTCGCGCAGAACAAAACCACCCACGTCGGGAGAGATGCACCGAACGCAAAAACCGCAATGCTCGCCGCGGGCGAAAAGTCCGGAATTGCTGCTATGTTCATACAAGTGCGCGGGAAGACATTCCCGTATGGGGCTTAATAGAAAGAATTGAAAGTATGGTCGGGCCAACGTCAGACAGTACGCCCGAAACAGGCAACTGGTCGATTGAAAAATTTTTATCTCGAGGTTTCGCAATCTTATACCGTTCCCCCGCTATGACAAAAGGAACCGGATTAGCGCTATGCTCTTTAACAATATGTCCATTTTCCCAGTTAACCATTTCTTCAGCATTGCCGTGATCCGCGGTAATCAACAGTACGCCGCCTTTTTTCAGCACCGCTTTGCTGATCTCGCCAATTGCCGCATCAACAAAACCGAGTGCTTTTTGCGTTGCGCGAAGATTACCGGTATGCCCCACCATATCCGGATTGGCTAAGTTCATAATATACACGTCGTATTGCTCCGCTTTAATAGCCTCAAGTACTTCCTTGGTTATCTCCGATGCTGACATTTCAGGCTTGTCGGCATACGAGGGCACTCCTGCCGAAGGAATAATCTTATTCTCTTGGCCTTTAAACTCAGCATCTTTTCCGCCGTTAAAAAAATAAGTCACGTGAGCATACTTTTCGGTTTCAGCAATATGAAGCTGCGTCAGACCCGCGTCGCTTATACGTTTCCCAATTGGTTCGGCAATCACTTCTTTTGGGTACGCGACATGTACCGGAAGATTCGGCTCATACTCAGTCAAAGTGACAAAATACAAATCAGAAAGTGTTCCACGCTCAAACTTCATAAAAGTGGGTAATGTAAATGCTTTCGTAATCTCTCGCGCACGGTCAGGTCTATAGTTGAAAAAAATAGCACTATCCCCAGGCTGAATCCGAGCACTGCCGGCGTTCTTTCCCTGCTTAATGGCCGTAGGCGCCATTTCCTCGTCAAACACATTCCGATCATAACTCGCCTGAACCGCCTCTGTTGCTGATTCATATGATTCCTGTGATTCAGCCTTCACCATAACCCGATATGCCTGTTCAATCCTGTCCCAATGATTATCTCTATCCATTGCGTAGTATCTACCGCTCACCGAAGCTATTGAACCGACATTAACTCGCTTGGTTATTTTCTCAAGCTGCTTCACATAGGTAATACCACTGTTATACGGCGTGTCCCGACCATCCAAAAACGCGTGTATAAAAACCCGCTTGAGACCCGCTCGGGATGCAAGTTCAAGCAATGCGTACAAGTGATCTTGATGACTGTGCACGCCGCCGTCAGACAGAAGCCCCATCAAATGCAGGCTTGAATTATGTTTTTTACAATGCTTGATTGCGCCCAACAGAACCTCGTTGTCAAAAAAAGTTTTTTCCTCAATCGATTTATTGATACGGAGCACCTCCTGATACACAATTTTACCCGCCCCAAGATTCAAATGACCAACTTCGGAATTGCCCGGCTCACCCCAAGGCAAACCAACTGCTTCACCCGCCGCCGCCAAAGCATACGTTGTGTATTGTTGTACCAGATCATTAAAACGCGGCATACTCGCCTGACTGATTGCATTCCCTCGAGACGGCGGTGCAATACCAAACCCATCGAGAATCATCAACACGAGTGGTTTTGGACGAGAAACTAATTCTGTACTCTGTGTCTCCATGGCTAATTGCGAATGAGTAATGATTTTCCGGTCATAACGCTTGGCTGTGTAATACCAAAAATATCAAGTATGGTCGGCGCGACATCAGCTAATATTCCTTCTTCTCTCAAATCAACCTGCGCACAGCTTTCACACCAGATAATGCACGGCACTTGATTTTTTGAATGCTCAGTGTCAATTTCCTTTGTGGAAAGATCTTTCATTTCTTCTATATTCCCATGATCAGCAGTGACTACCAGCACTCCATGACGTTGGCCAATAATGGTTGAAATTCGCGCCAGTGACTCATCAACTGCCTGAATTGATTTCTGTGCCGCTTCAAAATTACCCGTATGCGCAATCATGTCTGTGCACGCATAGTTAAACGCGATAAAATCATATCCGTCTTCGATTCCCTTTAGCACCGCATCCGTCAGCGCAACGGTTGACATGGCAGGAGTTTCATCATAATGCTTCACATCCGGGGATGGGATCATAATCCGATTTTCCCCGCCAACCGGATTCGCGAACCCGCCATTAAAAAAATAAGTCATATGCGCGTACTTCTCACTCTCTGCGATATAGAGCTGACGCTTATGTGAAAGCACAGAGGGAAGAGCCTTAGTAATATCAATACTCGGATATGCGGTTAAAATATCGCCAAGATCCGGGCCAAAATCAGTCATGGCGACAAAACGGACATTCTTAGGAACTTTTGCCGGAGCAAACGCATTTTGATTCCGATGAGTGAAATCCTTCTGTACGAACGGCTTCGTTAATTGACGGGCGCGGTCGCTTCGGTGGTTGAAAAAGATTACCGAATCATTATCGCTGATTACGCCGACCGGCTGGCCGTTTTCAGTCAGCACATGGGGTTCAATATATTCATCGCTCTTTCCCTCGGCGTAGTATTTGTCGAAAATTTCAAGCGGATCCTGCGCATTAATCCCCGTTCCGAATACCAGCGCGTCATATGCCATTTTTGTCCGATTCCATTGCTTTTTACGGTCCATAGCATAAAAACGACCCATGACGGTTGCGATCTTCTGGTTAGGCTGCAAGTGTTTTATTGCCTCCCCTAGCTGATACTTGCCAGAATTAGACTTTGAGTCGCGTCCATCCGTAAAAACGTGCAAAAAAACCTTTTCAATACCGCACGCAGCCATCATGTCCAAAAGCGCGTACAGATGTTCAGGGGTGGCGTGCGCGCTTTGCCCGTCAGAAAGCATACCAACCAGATGCATTGCGGAATTATTTCGTTTGACGTGCTGTATAGCTTCCATGAACGCGGGGTTTTTAAAAAAAGTCTTATCTTTAATCGCCTCATTAATAACAACCGCGTCCTGCTTCACAACACGTCCCGCACCAAGATTCAAATGCCCGGCTTCTGAATTTCCGTCTTGATCTTTCGGCAATCCGACATACTCCCCGTGCGCCCACAGGCGCGTGTGCCTGCCTTCTGAGTATAGTTTCTTGAATGCCGGTTTTGGCGTCTTGGTAATGGGATTTGATTCTGAGTCAGGCGCGATGCCCCACCCGTCAATAATCGCAAGCACTACCGGGCCAGTTGCTATTTTCTTTTGTTCAATCATACTATCTTGTTTCCAGCCAAATTGCTTTTAGTCTATTATATTTTGCCACGCGTTCTCCCCGAGACGGCGCGCCCGCTTTGAGTAAATCCGCGCCAACCGCCACCGCAAGATCGGCAATAAACGCATCGTTCGTTTCTCCACTTCGATGCGACACAATGACTTTAAACGCGTGGTCCTGCGAAAGTTTAATGGCATCTATGGTTTCACTCACCGTGCCTATCTGATTAAGCTTAATGAGCGATGCGTTTGATGCTTTAGTATCAATGCCTTTTTGTATTCTCTGTACATTAGTTACAAATAAATCATCACCGATAACCGTCAACTCCGGATAAAGCGCGGTAAAAGAAGACCACTCGTCCCATGCGTCCTCGCTGAATGGGTCCTCAATGCTGGTTAGTTGATACTTTTTCGCCCATGCGGCATACCGTTCTCCCAACTGACTGGCGCTCAGTCGTTCCGTGGGTGGCGCAATCTCATATACATCGCCGGAGGCAAATGAATTAGCTGCCGCGTCAATACCAAGCGTTACATCACCGCCTACCGACGCTCCCGCCGCTTCGATTGCTTCATGAAACATTTCAAATACTTGCTCAATAGAATCAACGTTCGGGGCGTATCCGCCCTCATTACCCACATCTGTATCCAAACCGTGCTCCTCGAGAATGCCGCCCAGTGCGTGAAAAATTTCACTTCCCATCTCAAGCTGCGCGTCGCAGTCGGCGCGCGCAAAAACAATTTGAAATTCCTGCAGCGCAATATTCGTACTGGCATGCTTTCCGCCGTTTATAAGATTCATCAGCGGGGATGGAAAGTTCACTGGTTCACCAAAACTAAAGTGGTCACGAAGATATTGATACAGTGGTTTTTTCTGAATAAGAGCTGCCGCGCGCGCCGATGCCATTGAAACAGACAAGATAGCATTCGCGCCAAGATTCTTTTTCTGATCAGTACCGTCCAAATCAATCATGGTCTTGTCAATTGCTTCCTGCTCCTCTGGATTCATGCCAACAATCGCTTTCGCGATGCTGGTGTTCACGTGTTCACAGGCTTTGAGTACACCTTTGCCGCCATAGCGACCTGCGTCCTCGTCCCGCATTTCAAAAGCTTCAAAAGCTCCGGTAGAAGCTCCTGAGGGTACCGCGGCGCTCGCCTGCGTACCGTCATCAAGGGTGATCACGGTCTCTACGGTCGGATTTCCTCTTGAATCCAGAATTTCGTCAGCACGTACTGTTTTAATCGTTGGCATAGTTTAGGTGAGTGCATTAATTCCAGGAAGCGATTCACCGGCAAGAAGCACGAGCATGGCGCCGCCGCCCGTTGAAACAAAATCAATATCAGAAACCAAATCAAGCTGTTCGAGCGCCTCAACCGTTTCTCCGCCGCCCGCGATTGTTTTTGCCGCGTGATGTTCCGCGATAACTCGCGCGAGCGCATACGTGCTTTGCGCGTATCGCGTGTCTTCAAATTTTCCAAGCGGACCGTTCCATAAAATCGTCTTTGCGCTAGCAAGTGATTTCGCAAACAGTTGCGTGGTTGCAGGTCCAATGTCTAAAATCGCATCCTGTTTGCCGAGCGTTGCTATTTCCTTAACACTTCCATCAGCAATCACTACGTCCGTCGGAAGAACAATTTTTGTGCTCGACAGCTCTGCGGCCTGTGCAAGCATATTTTTTTCTATTAAAGAAGCGCCAACCTCGACGCCGCGCGCGGCGAGCACCGTATTCGCAATCCCACCACCGAGCAACACCGCGTCAGCGGTTTCGAGCATGCGCTCAATCAGTGGGAGTTTGGTTGAAATTTTCGCGCCGCCAAACATAACAACAAAAGGATGCTGTAGGTCATTGAGCGCGCTTGAAAGCGTTTCGACTTCTTTGGATAGTTCAGGTCCGGCAAATGAAGATTCAGCAATCGTGGGGAGCACGGCGATTGAGGCGTCGCTCCTGTGCGAAACACCGAACGCGTCGTTGACGTATACCGCGCCCCATCGCTCAAGTATACGCGCGAAATCAGCGTCGCCTTTTTTCTCTCCCGGCCAAAAGCGAAGATTTTCCAGCATCACCATGCGCGCGTCAGCACAGGAAGACGGATCCTCCTCTACATCAGAAACAAAAGTAACATCCTCATGAATCCCGTCAATCCGTAGCAAAACGCTGAGGCGGTCTTTTATGGGCTCCAGACTCAATAATTCGTCCCTTCCCTCAGGTCTGCCACGATGGCCAATCAACACAATCTGGGCGGCACCATACGTCAAAAGTTCGCGTACGGTGGGTACGATACGCTCAAGCCGAAGATCGTGATGTTCATCGACCATCCCCTCCGCATTAACCTGCACGTCAACGTCGCAGCGCAGAAGCACCTGGCGGCCGTTGATATCCTGCTGGGAATAGCGTGGGAGTTTCATATACTGAGTATACCAAAAAATACGCGCTAAAAAAAGTGTAAAAAGAGGGTGTTGGCATTCCTGCCAGCACCCTCGCTGTCTAGTACCCTTGAACGAGTTTTGCCTCAGTCCACCTTCCTCTAACGGAAACCATCTGACCGCGCTCCATCTCGTAGTGTACCTTTTTACGACTTTCCCATCGCGCAACTGCTCGACATACTCAACGAAGTCATAGGTGTCCGAACCGCCGCCGAACTCATGACAGCAGTAGCGGTACACATCACCTTCTTGGTGCGACACAAAGCGAATCCACAGCCCTCGCGCGGAAACCGCGACAACAAGACCAAAAGAAAACAACATAAAGACGTACCCTACCAGCACATGCAATCCTGCCATACTCTACCTCCTGTGCGAACACACACAACTCTGTAATGTGGAATTGCGAAACGCTACAAGGAACAAAGCGTGAAAAGAACACTCATGTATAGCAAAAAAAAACGATGCGCGTCAAGCGCCGCTTGCGTCCGCCTATCGGCACGCAACGTCAACCACTGGACTCATTTTTCTAAGCTTTGTGACTTCGGTTTCAAGGGCTGCGACAAACGCTTCAATATCTTCCGGCGACGTTGAGGCACCAAGAGTAACCCGAAGACTGCCGAGCGCGGTCGACCGCGGAAGACCGATTGCCTGTAGAACATGAGACGGATCAAGATTTCCTGACGTGCAGGCTGATCCAGATGATGTATCAAATCCGTGTTCAGACAAGCGCATCACCAATGCCTCGCCTTCAATGCCCGGCACGCACAATGAAACATTGTTTGGAAGACGGGTATCTAGACTGCCGGTACTAATTACCTCGGGCATGCGCGTGCGCACGCTTTCAAATAACACATCGCGCAATGCGGCAAGTCTTTGTGATTCCTGTTCCCGTTTTTTTTCTGCGCGCGCGAGCGCCTCGGCAAAACCGATGATGCCCGGCACGTTTTCGGTTGATGCGCGGCGCTTCAGTTCTTGGCCGCCGCCAAGCTGCTGCGGAATAATCTCTGTTCCCTGTTTGACGTAGAGCGCGCCGATGCCTTTCGGTCCATAGAACTTATGTCCCGAAAGAGAAAGCAAGTCAACGTGCAGTTTTTTGACATTGAGCGAAAGCGCGCCGCCGGCCTGCACTGCGTCAGTATGAAATGCAATGACGCGCTTCGAGAGCATATTCCCTATTTCAGCAATCGGCTGCACGGTACCAATCTCATTATTGGCATACATAATTGATACCAGACGCGTGTCTTCACGAATCGCGCGAGTAACTGAGTGCGCGCTGACGAACCCGTCTGAATCAGGTTCGAGATAGGTAACCTCCATACCACGCTTTTCGAGATACTGCGCGGTGTGGAGCACCGCGTGGTGCTCGATGGCTGTGGTGATGAGGTGTCCTTTGAAACTATGCGCTTCCGCGGCTCCCTTGAGCGCGAGATTGTCTGACTCAGTGCCCCCGGAGGTGAATATAATCTCATTCGGACGTGCGCCGAGTACATCTGCCACTTGTTCACGCGCGCGGGTTACGGCCATGTGCGCACGATGCCCGGTGTCGTGTATGGATGAAGGATTGCCAAAATTATCCTTCAAAAAAGGGTCCATAGCGCTCAAAACATCCGGATCGAGCGGTGTCGTGGCTGCATGGTCTAGATATGTTCTTTTCATAATGAGTTAGCCTACGCCAGGCACAGAGAAAAATCAACGCAGTCGTCCACGATACCAGACAATCATTTCAATCATGACAATGCCGCCCAGCAGCCCGACAATAAAATCTCCAATAGTGTCTTTGAGTGTCATAGGGTCATCCGGCGGGAACAGCAGCTGCATGCCATACTCAAAAATTTCCCAACAGACCGCAAGCAGCGCGACCGTTCCGATTAAGAGCAATACCAGCGACCAGCGCGGAATTGCAATCAATGCTTTTCTTTTGATAGATACCATCAAAAGCCGCCACATCGACAGTACTACTCCGGCGCCGCCCGCAAGATGGAACGGTATATCTATCCAAGGATAGCGAACCTGAATCTGGAATAGAAAACCGAGCGGCAAATATAGCAAAAATACGACCGCAATCGGTGTGATGACATACAGTATATTTTCGTATTTTACGCTCATAGCCCAAAAAATACCCAAAGCCCAATCATAAGCATCAGTACGCCCGCGATTGCGTGCAGAAGACGGACATGCTGCTGACGAAACGATTCAGCGCGTTTCACTGATACGCCGCCATGCACCACAAACGTCAACGCAAGCATCGGCAGTACAAAAATAGCATTATACAGCGCCAGCAGCCCGATTGCGCGCGCGTCAAGCGCGTGCTGAGACAGCATGCCCAGCACCACAATGTACGGTCCGCTGGTGCACGGCAGCAGGAATAATGAAATCACCAGCGCGATCACCGCCGCTCCCCTTGGGCTTGCAATAGAACGAATAAGCGATTTCATTTTCGGTCGCCACGAGAGCGGCACTTCCATCAATAGTCCTTTTCCATACCACACCGCGTCTTTCAGATTCAATAATCCGACTATGACCGCGAACGCGCCCACTATCCGATAAATCCAATACGCACTACTCACGCTCGCAAGCGCGTGGTACAAACCTAACCCCATGGCAAAATAAGAAACAAAAATCGTGCCCACAAAAACACACCCAGTCACCAACGCTCGCCGGCGGTCGCCGCTTGCGAGCATGGAAGTCATAAGCAGAATCAACACCGCAAAAGCGCAGGGATTGATTGAATCAGCAAGCGCCGCGCCAATAAGCACCCACACTGTCAGGGTTGCCGCCTTCTCCGAACATGCCGGAGTACCCACATCACAGACGGTATCAGCAGCATCGGCTGTTTCCGCATCAGACGCAATGTGGCGCAGAACGCTGTCAAAAAAATCTATAATCGAAACATCACCAATAAGAACGCGATTTCCTGGCGCAATCAAAAGCGGCACCCCTCGTTGAACTACCGGAATACCAAGCGAATCGGTCATTTGATTGAACAAAGACGCGTGCGAATGGTCGGCATATATATCATACGTGGTCAGCGTGAGCTCGTCAGGTAATTCCTGATCTTCTAAATATGCCTCAACAGCCGCGCAGTGTGAACAGCCTGCCGCAACAAACAAAAAATAGTCCCCTTCCGGAACTTCGTGATTCGCGCCCGCTGAAAACGGGAATAGCGCGAATATAAACAAAACTGCGAATAAAAATCTGCGCATTACTATTTCTCCTCCGGCTCGGCATCCTCTCCTTTTTCATCAATCGGCAGGGTAAATGTAAACAAACTCCCCTCGCCCTCACCGCTTGATTCAGCCCAGATGCGACCGCCGTGAGCTTCCACAATCTTTTTCGCGATGAAGAGCCCGAGCCCCGAACCGCCGGTATGTACGCGCGAGACCGCTTCCGCGCGCGAAAACTTCTGAAACAGCTTATCAATCTCATCAGCCGCAATACCAATGCCAGAATCATTCACCGCGAACGTCAGCAAGGATTTGGAACGTGAAATACGTACATTAATCCACCCTTTCTGAGTGTACTTAATGGCATTATCAACCAAGTTCATCATTACGTCATGAATCTTATCGCGGTCAAAGTACATTTCAGGAAGTGATTCGTCCGGCTTCTGAACCGTCAGCTCAAGATTTTTCTTTGCGGCAAGCTGCTTAAGATCTGAAATCACTTCATCCAGAACCTCTTCCACTTTATTCTTCGTCTTTTTCAGTTCAAGGCGACCGGTCTCAATACGAGATACATTAAGAAAAACGTCAACCAAGCGAGTCAGTCGGTCGGATGACCTAAATATCTTCTCAAGCTCGCTCAACTGCTCTTTAGTCAGTTTCCCAAAATCGCCCTCAAGAAACATAGAGACATAGCCTTTAATACCGGTCAGCGGCGTTCGCAACTGGTGCGCGGCAATAGAAAGAAACTCTGACTTCGCTTGGTCAAGCTGTTTCAGTCGATTGTTCGCCTTGCGCAGATTTTCAGTCGCGGAGGCGACCTCTTCTTTTAACTTCACATTGAACTGCTGCGCCTCGTCATACAGGCGTGCTTTTACCAAGGCGGTTGCTATCTGTGGGGCGACCACTTCGAGAAATGCGATTTCTTCTTTGGTGTAGATGTCACCTGATCGTTTTTGGCCGAGGAGAATAATACCGACGAGTTTTGATTCCGAAAACATCGGCGCCACAAGTGCGCAGTTCATAGCATGCAGTTCATCAACAACTAATTCGAGTAATTTTCGATCCTCTTTATTTGTGGTGTCGTCGCGAATGCGCTCAAGCTCTTCGGTCACTACAATATCGCGATGCGCGGAAATGTATCGTACCAGCGGATTATCAAGCAACATCGGCGGCTTCTGGCTTCCGAGCACCACCAATCCATTACCTTCCTGCGCGACAAAGATAAGTGTGTACTCAATCTTCAGTCTAATAGCAAGGTTTTTCGCGATTGAATACACCAAACCCTCTTGGCTCACTTGGCGTGAAATAACTTCTCCAACTTTCCGCAAGAGCGCCTGATAGTCAATGCGATCTTTATAAAAAACACTGTCAGTCGCTCGCGCCAGCAAACGCTTCAACGGATCAAGAGAAATCACGATAATAAGCGACGTAACCATAATCACCAAGAGATCGCTCAACTTGCCCTCGGCCTGCAGGTCGCGCCCAACAAAAAGAATGGAAAGCGCGAAAAACGCGATTACCGTCATAATCAGCAGTCCATACAGAATCGTTTTCACGACCACAACGCGCGTCTGCAACAAATTATAACGAAGCATGGCATAGTACGTGAAGCCGACCATAACCGCGCTAAACAGCGGCCCCACTGAAATAAGCTGCATATACCCAAACCACGGCAATACTACGTCAGTCGTGAGCCCCGCAAGTGAAGCAATTAAATACCCAAAAAAAACGTATTTGAGCTGTAGACGATGAATACCGCTAGATGAGCGTATTTTTAGAGCCATGACCAAGAAACCGAGCGCAAACAGAAGGATAATAAACGAGCTGAACGCCCAATAGCCATAACCGAACACATATTGCTTAACGCCGCCCACTATCACCAGCCGTTCAATCACCGCCGGCGTTGTATAAGTCATGTACATGACACCTATGGACGTCCCGATAATCAGCAACTTGTTCCAGAACGGCACTTTGTGCGATTCTGGAAACACCATCGTAAAATACATAAAAGAAGCAGCAACAAAAACACCTGATGCATACAGCAGGCGTGTCGTCGAAAGCGCGTCAGCGGGCATCGCGTCTTCAACAATTGAAAGCACAATCCATGCGAGCAGAGACGCAATTATGAACAGATACGATGTTGCAACTCGGTCAATTTTCGAACGGAACAGAATCAAAAGACCCAGGACGAGATTAATCAATCCGACAACCGCGAGTGCGATGTTGAGCGCATTCAAGGTAATGAATGGCATAGGACTGCGCCTACTAATGAATGCCGCGTTAGAACGGCTTTAATATCTTAAATTATTATACCACAAATATCCCATATCCGAATAGCACTATTGGCGCAGAATAAACGAAAAGAAAACCGAGAGCGATGTGAATATCAACGCGACCATAGTGCTCAAAATCAGGTACACCACGCTGCGCGCCACAATCGCGCGTACGTCAAACAGGCGGTACTTGAAAATCGCGTACCCGATAATAATCGGAAAAAGCGCGACCCCTATATTGAGCACCGGATATGCGTCAACACCATACACCGGTAAAAAACTGGTGCTCCCACCTCCGTACCCAGCAACAATCGCAATAAAAAAATACTTTATCTGCATTCTGCGCATTCCCTCACTCACCCGGTACGCGCGGTAAAAAACAACGGTTGAATAAATCACCAAGCCAATGAACATCACCACAAACGGCGTATAGAGCGGAGCAGGAGGCGAAATGTAGTAAAATTCGTCGAACACAAACCGCACATCCCGCATAAAGAGATTTCCAATCCAGTTTAGTCCTAAAAAAGCAAAACCCAGCGCATATAAGGAATACATTAACTTTGGCCGAGAGATGACCAAAAAACGATGTACAAAATGCACAAACAATATCGGAATAAAAATAACGCCCGTGTACGCAATGTGCCACCACAGTAATGCGCGCTCAGGATCAGTGGTTTCTCCGATCTGCCACGCGCCAAACCCCCAAAACATAACTGAAATACAAAAAACGCCCCACAGGTAGTGAAGCTTGCTCCGACCGCGTACAAAAATAAAAAGCGCCATAAGGCTGCTCAAGGCGCCAATTGCAAGACCGGTGAATGAAAAAACATTCATAATAGTATTAGTATACCACTATTTCTATTTTGATTGAATAAAAAAATGCCTTCTCTCGTCAAGACGAAAGAAGGCATTTGAGCTACTTTGAGACGACCGGATGCTGGTCGAAATGATGTTCGACCTGCATGGTCATCTTGTAACGTTTCGCCGCCTCCATCGGCGAAATCTTCACCTTCCGAACCGCCAACTTTGCAGTCGGCATAACCGGAAAGGAGAGCCACCAGCGCTGGCTCTCGATATGGAACTGGTCAACCTCGAACCCCCACCACTGCCGCTCGTGGTCCTGATGAATCACGAGCGGCAGGAAATAGAAGTCCGAAGTCGGATCGCGCCAGGCCCAGAGCTGCTTGAGCGCGACCGGGATGGTCACGGTGCGATACGCGACCCACTCGAACGCGGGCGTGCGTATCCACCTAAGGAACAGAGGCATCTCGCCGGCGAACGCAGGCACTGGATGATGGATATCACAGAGCCAGAAGCGCCCGTCCGCTTTCAGGAGCCGGATGACGTTCTCAAAAACAGAACGCGGATCCGGAATGCCGCCGATGCCGAAGACTTGCGTCACGACATCGAACGACTCCTCGGCGAACTTCATGAGTCCGCCGTGTGGAGTGCCGACCATGTCCGTTGCGTCGCCGCGAACATAGTCAACCATGAACCGTCCATTGCTGCCGTTTTCGCGATGGGCGAAATCGAGCATCTTCTGGTTCAGGTCCAGTCCCACGACGTGCGCGTGCAGTCCGTACTGGCTGAACGCGTCGTGCATAGCCTGAATGGTCAGCCCGGTACCGGTGCACAAGTCCAGGACAGAAAGGTCATCCTGTCTGCCGCGCGCAACCATTGCGGCGTACGAGGCTGCTTCACGCCGCCACTGCAGATCCTGTCCACGAGTGGTGAGGTGGTGCGTGCCGTCGTACCGCCGAGCCTGGTCGTCGTAGACGGCCATGACTTCATCAGGCGAGAGCGTACCCACGGACTTTGCGGACCGCGGGCGAAGGAACAGCTTGATTCCCGTTTCCAGGAACCAGAGGACGAACCGGAACAGCGCGTAGCGGACACCGGTCACACGCATCCGAACAATGTCCATCAGAAAAACGGGCAGATAGCGCGCCATATCCGACGAAGTAAAGTACGCATCGCGCGTCGGCAAGCCGACCGGGCGCTCTTTAGTGAGAAGCATGGTGCACCTCCTGGGGAGTTTCAGTGGGGAGTTATTTTTTTCCGAACTCAACGCTGAGCGCGTAGCCGAGCAACGTCTTGAAGAGCCGCTCGGTGATCCGGGGAGGATCATAGTACTCGTCACCGAGTTCAGCCTTCAGAGCGCCGGTTTCAAACCGAGGCTCGCGAGTCACATAGTGCTCGTACCGCTTGAGCTGACGCTCAAGCATGCGCTGTACGCGCGCAACCGGTCTCGACTGTTCGAGGTTCGGCCGCTCCTGCGAGCAGGTAAAGCCGGACATGCCGAGAAGTCCGAGCGACACGTACGTTGCCCACATGACCAGACAGGGGTTGTCATGGACAATGTGGTAGGTCTTGTTCCGGCACGGTCGGGCAATGAGCGCGGACATCATGTCCGCGACCCAGTCGACCGGGACGAGATTCAGCGTCGACTTCGGTGAACACTCAATCCACACAGGGAGGTGCAGTTGGTGCTCGTCAAAATACAAATCAGTGCCGGCATACTCCGCAGGTTTTTCCCTGAGCCGAGCGCAGAATGTCTGCACCAGACCCCAAAAAGCCGAGAGGTATCCGTAGTACCCATCAAAGGTCGTCGTGAAGCCGGTTTTTGAATCACCGACCACGATGGACAATCGATGGATTGTAAATCGACGCGAAGCGTCGCAGAGCGCCCACGCGCGCACCATATGCTCCGCTTGGAGCTTGGTGTGTTCATAGGGATTGCGATGCTTTTGGCCGATGTCAGCGTCGTCTTCACAGAAGACTTCGGCATCACCGGCCACGTACGCGGTCGAGACATAGTGCAGTTCGCGCGCGCCAAGCAGTTCAGAAAGCGCGAGCACATGCTCGGTTCCGCCCACGTTCACGTCTGCGGACTCCTGCTCAATGCCGTTCCCATCAAACTTGATGAGCGCGGCGCTGTGGAGCACCACATCAACCGTACCCCGATACTCTGCGATTATCTCATTCGGGATGCCGCAGCGAGGTTTGGTCACGTCTCCGCAGAGCGGGACGCAGAGCACGTTGTCAGCCGCGTATCCCACCGCTTTCGCAAGCCGGTGGTACGCTTCGTCCTGATCCGCAGCACGGACCAGGCACAAGACGCGGTATCCTCGCTCCAAGAGAGAGGATACCAGCGTCGAACCGATAAATCCGGTAGCACCGGTCATGAAGATGGTCTTCATGATATCCTCCTTTGGTTCGAGGGTTAGAATGTAAAAGTGCAAAATTTAGAAAATACGGGGTTTTTGTTTAAATTACCCGATACTATACTATAAAAATTAAAAAAAATCAAGCCCTCTTGCCCCTACTTACAAAAAATCCGCTCTGATAAGCGGATTCGCTGGAAAAATTGAAAAAATAACCAAAAATGAGAACAATTCACTTGTTAGGCGATCTTTTTTCATATCGCCTACCTTCGGTTAACAATAACTCCCCTATTCCCGGTGAGATTAATTATCTCGTGAATTGTTCTCTGTTTTGCCATATTAATCGAAGAGAGTTGAAAAGAAAATAGAAAGTGCCGTAAAGAGAAGCGCGACTAAGGTACTCAGAATAACATATACCACGCTTCTGACCATAACAAGACGAATGTCAAAAAGCCTATATTTAGAAATCGCGTACGCGATAAAACCAATCATAATAAGGGTGAAAGCTGGTCCAAGCCATATGTACTGATAATTGCCAAAAAGTGGATAGAATAAGTTAAATAGCGAACCGCCAATTGCGGCAAATAGAGTGCCGAGTAATGTATAACGAATTTGCAGTTTCTTCATCCCAATGGACTCTCGTCCTTTTTTATACAATTCATAAAACGAATAGCCAACATACATTACAAAATAAACCGTATACAGAACATACGCCCATCCGAGGATTACGTCCTTTCCCCAAGTCTGTAAAAATATATTTTCAATGTGATAATCGGTATATATTAATCCTATAACTAAAACGAGTGGCACCGACAAAAGCAGGGCGCGAAAAAAAGACATTCGAACACGTTGATATGGAAACGAGAATCCAAATAATAAAAAGGAATACGCAATCAGTGCAGCAGCGACATAGTAGATATGTGCCCAAAATAATGCTGCATCAATATCTGTGGCAGAACGAAAAAAAGCAAGCCCTATAGACCATACGGCAGCAGCAATAACCACACCACTGTAAGTGATGTTAGATATACTTGACCGGTTGCGACTAAAAACAATAGCCCCAAGAGTCAGATTCAAAACAGCAATCAAAAATAAAAAATAATCTTTTATGTCCATGCACTATTAAAACATTACACCTTGGTACCGCTCACTACTACAGCCTGCCCTGCGAAGCTACGCGCAGTTTTAATATCAGAAAATCCGACTTTCTGCATTATTCTAATAAGTTCATCATCATGTAAAAACGTATACTGTCCAAGCGTGCCTTTTTTTTCTATCATTTTCGCGTATCGAAGTATCGCCGGACCATAGTACAAATTTTTAATTCTTTTTGGATTCATGATTTCCTTCCACGAAGCAAGAAATACATTAAAAAATTTAACACAGTGCACCGGAGATGACCATACGCATACACCACCTGGTTTAAGGACTCGGTACGATTCACGCAGAATTGACTCAAGCGCATCTCTGCCTTTTACTCCCTCATGTTGTTCGATATATGGTAAAACCAGATTTGCAACAATTCCATCATAGGCTTCGTTTGGAAACGGTAATCTATACGCAAGATTGTGTTTCATGAAAACTATCTGCCCGTCTTGAACCGGAGGATCAAACGAAGGAAGGCGGCGACGCAAGTGATTAAGCATGACATCGGTCAAATCAAGAGCACATACTTCACCAACCGTTCCGTTAGTTAACCTCCATATCAAATCAACAATAGCTCCTGAACCAGTGCCAAGATCAAGCCAGCGCTCATTCGCTTTTGGATCGATAAAATCCCCTATCTGAGAAATAAGATTATGGTATGGTTTTGCCTGCTCAAGATACGGGTAAATCTTGCCATAGCGAGGACCCCAAAATTTTTCATCTTCGGTTAGTATTTCTTCGCTCATAGTATTACCGTTCAAAAAATGACGAAAAGAAAATAGAAAGCGCCGTGAAAATCAGTGCCACAAAACTACTAAGCAATACATACACAATACTCCTCACCATCACTAACCTAATATCCATCAACCGGTACTTGATGATCGCATAGGTAATAAACACCACGTAAAAAGAAACAAACACCACACCAAAAGGTACGACTTTAACTAATTGAGGAAGGAAAGCCGTCACCCCGCCGCCGAAACCGACTAATCCGGCAATAAATACAAATTTTGCCTGGTGCCGAACGTATCCGGTCAATGTTTTATACTTTGTTCCGAGGTAATAAAATGAGAGCAGAATGAGGTATATGAAGTACGCGAAAAAGAGATAGTATGCCCATCCGGCCTCAACCGTAAACCAGTACTCAAATCCGGAGGTTTCCTCAATGCCAGTCAAAAACCACGGGCTGAAGTTCAAAATGAGAAACAAAATACCAATTCCATAGTAAATACGCAACGATCTTGTCTGCTCGTGCTCTATGCCAAGCAGCACGAGCAGAAAATGGTAGTAGAAAACAGGAACAAATACCGCGCCAAAGTACAAAACATGATTCCAAAAATTAGCGCCCGAAGTCGTGTCAGAAATAGTAATCATGAACAAAGAAGCGCTCCACAACGCAACACTCAAGCTTACGAGCGCCCACAGCCTGTTCAGCCTTCGGCGGCTGTTTTTATGTAGAACAAAAGATGCCAGTAGAACTGAAAGGACTGTATTAACAATGAGTGAAATTTCAAACATACCTATTTATTTTTTTGACCAAGATACCAATCAACCATGCGAGCGATATGTAAATCAAAATCTTTCTGCTCCCATCCAAATTCCTCAATTGTCTGAACTCCTGAGGCGACCATGTTTCCGTTGATAAAATTGTAATTCTGGGAATTGAGGTAAAAATGAACTCTTGTCACCCACGACACCAAGTCTAACATTCGTACAAACAACCACATGCAGATAGACGGAACAGGAAGTATATGTATTCGCTTACCAGACCTTTTTTCAAGTAATTGTATCATATCACACAACGAAACATCACGGTACGATGCAATAAACATTCGACTTTCGTCAATCTCGTCTGTCGCCTGCACAGTAAGTTGCGCAACATCATCTGCGTGCACTAAAGAAATACGCTTTGAAGCAAGTTGTTTTGTAAAAATACGATATTTAAGCAAAAAATCAAACAACTCAGCAAATAGCGGGCTCCCTTCACCATAAACTGAAACAGGTAAAATCTCGACAACAGATAATCCTTTGTTTGAATACTCGTCCGCAATTGTGTGCGCCACGTACTTTGTGTGGGCGTAGTAATTTTTATGCTCGGTGGGCACAATGGAATCAATGGTCGCCGTCGATTCTCTGGTTGGATGGTAGATTCCAGCTGATCCAATATACACGACTTTCTTAATACCAAGCTCATAAGCAGCGTTAAAAACGGCCCGAGTTCCGAGTATGTTCGTATCGTATAAATCCTTTTTACGTATCACAGCGTGCCGCACCACCCCGGCAGCATGTATAACCATATCGGTACCTACCATCGCATCACGTACCGCTTTAGAATCAGTAATATCACCTTCAATAAACGAAACTGAATCCTGTGGCAACATCGTCGTTTTTGCGAGGTTCCGAACATAGCAGGTAATCTCGTTTTTTTTATCCTTAGCAAGTTGATGCACAATCCAACTGCCGATAAAACCCGTCGCTCCAGTAATAAAATATTTCATATTATTTCCTTGCGCTCAAAAGAAGCAGTCGGTCAATAACTGAACAACGAACTGTTCCGTTAACTTTTTTTCCAAGCCCATCGATGTTAATCCAAAAAGCTCCCGGCCCATGCTGTGTAATTTCCATCTCTTTCGCCATAAACGAATCAACGCCATCAGCCTGAATATTTCCCTGCCAACACTCTTTAAACTGTCTTACAAAAGAAAAAAATCCTTTGTCTTCGAGCGCAACAATTTTAAAATATCCATCTCCTAAGGGCATGCCGGGGGCAAGGGGGAAATGTTTTCCTAAATCGCCATTCAAAAGCATAATAGTGCTATACTTTTTTTCCTTAAAACTTTTTCCATCCAACACTAAGGTATACGTATTTTTTACAAAAAAAAGTTTACGCGCATAATATCGAATGGCGGCAGACAGAGCTCCAACCATAAACGGCCCGCGATCACCAAAGAAATATCCCAAGAATCCCTTGTATTGTTTCTTGAATCTATTCTCGGTAATTACGGGAATATATCCAAATATCCCAAACCCACCAAAACCAATTATGTACTGATTCTGAAGTTGCCGCGTGCTTTTATATTCTGCAGATACAGAAATAATATCAGCAGCCATCGTCTGATCTGTCTCTATTGCCCCAGCAATATCTTTGACTGCCTGTGTTACTTCATCGGATATACCAAGCGCTTTACCTATGAGATCAGCTGACCCTTTCCGCAAAAACCCAACTCGTAACCGGCGCAAATCAATATCAGCATCACAGCATCCCCGGACAACACTATTAAAAGTACCCGCCCCGCCTGCCGAAATGATAACTCCTGCGCCTGAACGCGCCAAAGAGACTGCCTCATCATACGCCTGCTGATGTGTGTCAACGACATGCACATGAGTTGCTCCAGGAAAGTATTTTTCAAACTCGGGTTTAATTTTATTTATTTTACCTGCGTCCTTAATCGAACCAGACATTGTGGTTACAATAACATGTATTTCGTTCATAGTATTTTTGAAACAATATTTTCTATTTCAACTTTTTCCTTTTCTAAAAATACATCGCTTACGTCTAAAGTGATAACTTTTACATCAAGCTCCTTCTCTACAAGCTTATTAATCCGCTCGTATCCACGCTGCAGCATATCGAGTTTTTCCTGCTTCTCATGGAATTGAAGACTTTTTCCGCGAGCCTTAATCCGTTCTATTGCAACCGAAGGCCTAATCTGGAGAAAAATAATATGGTTAGGTAGCGAAAAACGAACCCGACATACGGACATCAGGAACAAATCAAATGCTTTAAAAAAATAATGAATCTTTTTCTGTACAGGCATTGGCCGAATACCCGAAAGCTGACCCAACGCATCAAGACAGAAATCGTTTGTAAAAATATCAGGATGATAAATGTTACCCCACGCTATAATATTAACAAGCATAGTACCATCAGAAACCACAACGTCGGGCCGTAGATCGTTTATTGCTTTATTCTGCACTCTTGAACGAAAAATAAGTTCAAGCAGCTTAAGTGGTTTATAAAGTGCTTTGCTTTTTGTCTTCTTAGTGAGTCTCCAAAAAAAATTCCATGTCCTTAGTCCACGAGCTTTCGTAATTTCTTCTATTACTGCATCCGTGTTTTTTAAAAAAAGTGCATCTCCAACACCTAACACTTTTTTATCAGAAATAGATTCCATCACCATGCGAGTTGCCGTACTCTTACCGCTACCATCAATACCCACGACGGCAATATAGCTTGGATTGTAACTCTTTGAGTCCATATTAACCAAAGTTCAAAACACGCAGTTGGTTTAAACGCGCGATAATTTTTTCAATAAAATTAGGATTAATCACATAACCAACGTGTGCAATCTTTAGAAGCGGGTAGTCTGTAAAATGATCAGCGTACACATGTACGTTTTCAAAACCTTCATTTTCTGATAAATATTTTTTTGCCCACTGATACTTATGTATCCCCGAGACAGCACGTCCATCAATCTTTCCGACGCACCTGTCATCGATAAAACCTACCTTTGTTGCAACATACTGATCAGCGCCAACATGCTGCGCAATTCTGCGAATTATCGGATCAAGACTTGTTGAAAGCAAAAGAACGCGGGCGCCATCCTGCTTGTGTTTTTTAATTTGAGCCATTGCCGCAGGATACAGTTTCGGCAACACTATATCTGCAAAAAACTGGTCAAAGAGCGCGTCATACTGTTCCCTACTCATCCCTTTCAGCCTGCTGAGAAGCATGTTAATTCCCCATGCTTCGGTCTTGATTATCCGCAGTTTATAGAACGCAAACCATGCCGCGCCAACAAGCGTGTGTATCGCATCAAGCTTTTTTTTATGTTTCAAAAAACGGACAAAATACTGCTGGGTATATCCGTCAAACAGCGTATTGTCGACATCAAAAAAAACAATATTCTGTTTACTAGTAATCATACGGCATCTCCGCGAGGTCTGCTATTTTTTTCATAATCATTCTTGTTTCTTTTTCTGCATCACCCGACACAACACGCATCGGCTCTCCGAATACAAAATCAACTTTGGAAAAACTCGGATGTTTTGCATTCGGCGACCATGCCTTGAACGCGCCCTTGATGCCGACCGGTATGACGGGTACAGTATGCGTATGCGCGAACTTCGCAACGCCAGCGTATGCCTTATGCATCTTTCCGTCGCGCGAACGAGTACCTTCCGGAAAAATACCGAAACACCCTCCCTGTGACAATATCTCTCCTACTTCGCGGTACACCCGCTCCTTGTCCGAAGACTCACGGTCAACACGAATCTGGTCCGTGCTGTTCATAACCAGCCGCCAAAGCGGATGTTTGTAAAACCGTTCTGCCGCAAGAAACGTGACGCGGCGCGGCACAATGGCGAACAACAGCATAAAGTCCAAAAAACTCGCGTGGTTTGCCGCGATTATACACCCTCCGCTCTTTGGTATATGGTGCGTGCCCTGCACCGTGCCGACCCACAACAATCGCAGTATCGGCGCGCAGAGAGTCCGTAGCAACCAGTAAATCATATGTCTTCAGTATACTAAAAAAACCACTTTTCATAAAGCGGGACAGAGCGCACCGTACTCTACTCTGTGCTGTATTTTTTTAATATATTCTTCCGCTTCAACTTCAACGTCGGCGTCAGCAGATCATTCTCTTGAGTGAACTCTTCGGCCACCAGTTTAAAGATGCGCAGCTGCTCATTTTCCGGAAAGTGATTCAGTTGTGATTTGATTTCATGCTCAAACAATTCCTGTACTTCGATATGCCCAAACACGCTCGGCAGTTCAAACGCGATTTTTTTCTCAGAACACCATGCATCAAGCGCGTGCAGATCCGGCACAATAATTGCGGAAATGTGTTTTTGGTTGTCGCCGTACACCATTGCCTGACTAATAAAGCGATTTGCTTCAAGCTCCTGCTCAATCGGCACCGGCGCGACGTTCTTGCCGGTTGAGAGCACAATCATCTCCTTCTTGCGTCCGGTGATGGAAAGAAAACCATCGGCATCAAGCGCGCCGAGGTCGCCGGTGTGCAGCCACCCATCCGGATCAATAACCTCCGCGGTCGCGTCAAGATTCTTCCAGTACCCATGCATCACGTTCGGACCTTTGACCAAAATTTCCCCATCATCCGCAACACGAACCGAAACGCCAGGAAGCGGTTTGCCGACGGAGCCGTATTTTCTGCTGGTCATAGTGTTCGCGGAAACAACCGGAGATGTCTCAGTCAGTCCATAACCTTCGAGGATGATGATGCCGAGGTCATCAAAAAACTGCATAATGTCAGGCGAGAGGCTTGAGCCGCCGCAAACCGTAAAGCGCAACCGACCACCTAAACTGTTGCGAATCTTTTTCAAAACAATACTATCCAGCAGATTATACAACGGCCGATGGTATGATTTGAGCGCGCGCGCGCGTTTTTTACTTCCAAGATCAATGGCAAGGTAAAAAAGTTTCTGCTTGATAAATGACCCACTGCGCGCTGTTTCCAAAACTTTTTCATACACTTTTTCGAAAATGCGCGGCACCGAAATAATCACCGTCGGCTGCGCGAGCTTAATATCATCAGCAACGCTATTTTTCGAACGCGCGTAGTAAATCGCGCATCCCGAAAGAAGCGGTGTGTAATAGCCGGCGGTACGCTCCATGGAATGCGAGAGCGGCAGGAATGAAAAAAATCGATCGTCGGCGTTCAGCGGAATGACGCGCGTCGCGGCCTCGACGTTCGAGAGAAGATTATTGTGCGAAAGAGTCGCGCCCTTGGGCATGCCGGTCGTGCCGGACGTGTACACAATCGTATGGGGCGATCCTGCGTCAATCTCAGCCGGTTCAAACCGCGCCTCCGTTGAAACGAGCCGTTCAAACTGTTCAATAATCCCCTGCTCCTCGCAATCACCGATTACAAACATACGCTCAACCGAAAGTTCAGACAGTGTAGTTTTGAACTGCTCATAAAAATCTTGGTGCAGCACGAGCCATCGCGCGCCGGAATCAGAAACAATGTGTTTTAGATAGGCAAAGGGATAGGTCGTATGCACAGACACGCTCACAACACCGAGCGCGGCGCAGGCGAGGTCAAGCATCACCCAGTCCGGACCATTCGGCACCATAAAAGCCACTCGGTCGCCCGTCGCGATTCCGCGGGCGCGCATCCCAGCGGCGCGCTTTTTCACCGCATCCCGCAGCGCGCCGAACGTCATGGTACGGTAAGTATCGCCCTCCCGCACCCCGAGCGCCTCAGCGGCCCGATGGGTATCTGCAGCCTCCAAAAATTGGGTATATAGTGTTTTCATATCCTTGATTCAGTATACCGCCAGAGTGGGTTAAGCGCAAAAAAAGAGGGTCTGCATCTGAATGACTGCAAACCCTCTCTGAATGAACCATTACTCATTCTCATCCCGCAAGAGCCAGACCTTCTCGCGCGCGGAATACTTGATATCCGTGCCGATTGCCAGCTTGCCGAGCAACTGCTCAGCGAAGCCGAACTGCCTGAACCACTGCTGGAGCGGAAGCATTGCTTCGTTCTGGCTCGGTCGAAGGAACACCGTCGCGATCCCGCGTTCACGGGCGACGGTGCACATGTGCTCCAGAAGAGTTGTGCGCGCCTCGGGTGAATCAGCCCATTGGACAAGAGCGAACTGAGACACTTCGAGCGCCGATGCCTGCGGAAACTCCGAGAGGCACATGCATCCTTGCACATGATCGCCGTCCGCAACCAACACCTTGAACCGGTCGTACGTGGTCGCGAGCTGCAGATGGCTCGGAATCGGCAGAATGTTCGCGTCTCCGAGGACATCCCTGATCGCATGACAGTCCGCGAGCCGCGCCGGACGGATGTGGTGGTACTCCTCGCTGAAAATCAGCGTGCCCACACCCTCCGAGGAAAAAATCTCGGCAATCAACGCGTCAGGATTCCGTCCGCTGATGATGTGGATGCGGCTAACCCCGGCCTCGCACGCTTCGATGCCAAACTGCACTTTGTCGCGCATGGGGCCATTGACCATGTGCCGCTTGTTCTTATCGCGAGACTTGAGCAGGGCGCGCGCGTCTTCGACGGTCATCTGGTGCACCAGCCGATGCTCATGCACATGGACGCCGTCGAGATGGGTCACGTACACGAGCTTGCGCGCGCCAAGTGCAACCGCGAGTGCCGCCGCCGACTGGTTGATAGAACCCTTCGACTGCTCGCGATAGTACACCACCGGCATCATACCCCGTGCGAGCGAATCCGCGATACCGGTATGATCCCGCGAATCATGCAAATCCACGTCAGGCAATGCCGTCCAAACGCCGAGATCCTCCGGATTCCAGCGCAGTACGACAATCACCTGCACGCCGATATTGCGCATGAGCCTGATGTCTTCAATCAGACCCAGCTCTTCAGCCTCTGGCGCGATCTTCTCGCCGAGCTTCACGACGAACAGCGTACCCTTGTAGTGCGAGGCGTATGACAGCGCCTCGCGAATCACTCGTCTCATGGCGTACTCCTTTCAGCGGCACATCGTGCGAATGAATCGCTCGTAGAGGTCAAGCACGTCAGACTGCATCCAGCGTGCGTCGACATACTCGTCGCGCGTGTGCGCCTGAGCGATTGAGCCGGGTCCGAAAATAACGCACTCGGCACCATAGCGGTTGAAGGTGCCTCCCTCGGTGTTATACGCGACCGTCTGAGGCTTGTTGCCCGAAAGCTGTCGCGCGGTCTGCACCACCGGAGAGTCGATTGGCGTTTCCATGGGCGGCGTGGGAGAACGCATATACTGCACGCTCGCCTCGATGCCCGGAATGCCGTGCACCGCGCGACTGACCGTCTCAGACACCGTCCGAAACAGATCCTCGGGCGACGTTGACGGAAGCGCGCGCGCTTCGAAGTCGATCCAACAGGACGTGGCGAGAATGTTCTTCGCCGCGCCTGAACCCATGCCGACAACGCCGGGATTGGTCGTGGGGTATGGAACCGCGAAGCGATTGTCCTTGATCTCCTGCAGTTCCCGCTCCAGTCGGTTGAGTGCTACGAGCACTTCCGGCAGACCGGTCTTGATGACGCTTGCCCCGGACTTCGGATCTGAACTGTGTCCGGGCTTCTCCTTCTGTGTGCGGATGAAAACGCGCATGAACAGGTATCCCTTATGCATATACATCGGCACAAAGCCGGTCGGCTCGCCGATGATTACATACTTCGGGATGGGCACCTCTTCGTGCGCAGGGCTCACCACCTTGAACTCAGACGTCGTGTCTGCGTCGCCGCGGCGACGCTTCAAGAGCTGCTTGATGCCCAGGCAGCCGACTTCCTCGTCGCTTGTCAAATACACGGCAAGCGGACGCTTGAGGTCTGAGACAGGCACGCGTGAGGCGGCCAGAATGGCGCACGCGTCGAATAACTTCATGTCCGCGACGCCGCGGGCATAGAACCGCCCGTTCTGTTCCGTCAGCCTGAACGGATCAGGCGACGGATCCCACGCGCCGACCGGCACCACATCCATGTGGCCCGAAAGCGCAAGGTGCGGCTCGTCGCCGCCTTTGGTGGCGATGATGTTCACCTTGTCGACGTTGTTCGTGCTGTACGGAAATCGTCGGACGGTGAATCCGCCCGATTCGAGACGATCGCAGACAATGTCCGCGATCCGAACCGTGGATTGCGTCTGCACATCTCCGTTCTTGCCGGCAACACTGACGGTATTCTCCGCCACGAGCGAACGCGTGAGCTCTAAGAGCTCTTGGTCAACGTCTGGCATTGGTATGCCTCCTTGGGTGAAGATGACATAGATACGCAAAACAAACGCTTTGTTTTTGCGTGTGTAAAAGAACGTGAACACATCACAATACACCAATTCCGTCAAATTGGCAATATGTACTGTTGCTATTTTTTATTTACTGACCGTATGCGTACGCAAGCGTTGCCTCCGCGAGAATCAACGTTGAATCAAAAAGAATAACATCATGCTTGGCAATGCCCTGCGCAACAAGCGGCAACTCAGTGCACCCAACCACAATCGCCTCAGCCCCCTGCCCCACAAAATCATTCATAATATCATCCAAAACTTTTACGTCGCTCTTTCCATAATCGCCCGACATGACGCTCAAGATAATCTCGCTCAACGCGCCCTGTTGCTCGACGTTCGCCTCAATCACGCGGTTTCCGTTTGTCTTAAGCGCATTATGATACAAACCGAGGTCTCTGGTGGTCTCAGACGAAACAATGCCAACATGGTGCATTCCTTTTTTCTGCACCGCCTTTACAGTTTCCTCGACAATGCTGATAATGGGAATCGAAACCGCCTGTCGCATGTCGTCTTGATAGATATGTACGGTGTTGCACGGAATCACGATAAAATCAGCTCCCGCTGACTCAAGTTTTTTTACGCCGGCGATAAGCTGTGCTTTGACTTTCTCGGTATCCTCGACTCCGCGCTCGCTGAAACCTTCAAGCGGAAGGTTGTAGAGCACCATGGGCGGATAATCAATGTCCTGCTCTGCCTGGTACTGCTTTTGCGCCTGCTCGACGAGGAGCTGGTAAAAATATGCCGAGGCTCCGGGACCCATGCCCCCAAGAATGCCGATTGTTTTTTTTGTGTTGATGGTCATACATAAGGTTATTATAAAAAAAATGGGAGGCAAGGCATACACAATATCCTTGCCTCCGTTTGGTTGAAATCATCCTGGCTTCCTCCGCCAGTCGTGCTTGCGCTGCCGCGGCTCCATGACCTGGTGCTGGCCACTCTGATCAAAGAGTACCACAGACAGGTCAAAGTCTGGAACAGCTTTCATAACGAGCCGAAGGACATACTGCTGTTGCCAGTAGTAATGTTCCGGCAGGATGTTGACGCCGCGCCTGAACCCTTGCTGGAACTTCCAGAGCGCGAGGCCCGCATCGAGCAGCGCGCACGTGGGATCACCGTTCGCGTGGCGAATCATCGTGCCTGAACAGTGCCAACTGCCGTCGCGCAGCTTTTTCGGTCTTCCTTTCGAGCTGAGCTCACCCAGCCGATTAAACACCTCGTCTGCTTCTCCGTTCATGCGCGACTCCAGTACTCGGAAATCGGCGACCGGATCGAATGTCTCGACCGTTGGCGCGCACAGTTCTACTTCGTGCAGCTGGTCCTCATCATGCACATCATCGATGAAGAGCATGGTCCGATCGCCGTCTGATCGAATACGTCGGAGCACCTCCCAACCGAGCTGAGACCAGCGTGTCGGTCCCTTCACTCGGTAGTAATGCCCTGCTTCCAAAATACGCGACATAGCTCCCCTCCTGCGAATAGTGCCGCTGGATGATTGATATGTTCAAAAAGAACAAAGCGACTTCTGGTGAAGCCGCTTTATGATCAAGAGATAATAGAAAGCAACCTCACCGTTATGGTGCCGTACGACGAACTGACTTGTTGGTACGGTAGAACATGTTTAGTGGTTGCTTTTGTATAAAAACAGCGTAGCGCATATAGATACGGCTGTCAAATAAAAAGACCCTCTTCCGGAAAACCAGAAGAGGGCCAGTGGTCATGTTTCAACAGAGATGAGCCGTTGCAGCTCATCCAGGAACTCCCGGAGCGTACAGTGCACGTTGGCACAGTGCGGACTTTGGAGCGCGCCGGTAATGAGCGGGCTCTGCTGCACCACTGCGCTGAACAGATCGTCGCCCAGCCACTGCCGAAGCGTTCCGGCAGTGACCGGACTGCATCCGACGCACCGTTTGCGCGAACCGCACAGTTCCATGAGATTGCAGACCATCGCCGTGTAGGTCGCAAGTGTCATTTCTCCTCCTGAGACGCCTACATCTCGTCGACGGTGTCGATGTTGAGTGTGGACAACCCGAGCTTCAGCGCGCGCGCCGTTGCCGCAACCAGACGCGCGCGCGCCAGCGTGAGCTCAGGAGAAACATCTTCTCCGAACACTCGCTGAGCTGCGTAAAACTGGTTAAACGTGGAGGCCAACTCCAGAATACCGGTAATGGCCGTGGTCGGACTCAACTTCTCCGCACTCTGCACGATGATTTCCGGCATTGCCATCACGTGCCGCGCGAGCATGCGCTCGACCGAACTGTCCAGCAGCGAGAAGTCCGGCTCAAGAGAGAAGCCGGCTTCTTCGGCACGACGGAGGATGCTCTGGCAGCGCGCGTAAGTATACAGCAGGTACGGACCGGTCGCTCCCTCGAAGGAAACCGAGTTCTTGGGATCGAAAGTGATTTTCTTCTTGGGGTCGAACCGAAGCAGAAACAGCTTGATCGCGGACAGCGCCACGACCTCGGCAATTTGATCCAGCTTCTCGTTGCTCATGCGATCGGCGGCGTCACGCTGCTGCTGCTGCTGATCCATCACCGTCAGAACCGACTTCTTGGTATCCTCAAGCAGGTCATCAGCGTCGACGACATTCCCTTCGCGCGATTTCATCTTGCCGTCGGGCAGATTCACCATCCCATACGACAGGTGGTAGCACTGGCCCGCCCATTCGTAGCCGAGCACGCCAAGGCCATAGAAAAGGCACTGGAAATGGTAGTTCTGCTCATCACCAACCACGTAGATAGAACGGTCAAGCTGGTGCTCCTCGAACTTCCGCACCGCAGTGCCGAAGTCCTGGGTGATATACACGGTCGTGCCGTCGCTGCGAATCAGACTCGAAATCTTCGGGTTGTCGAACTTGTCCAGTCCGAAAATCTCTTCCGGCAACGGAAGAATGATTGAACCGTCTTCCTGCCGAATGAAGATGCCGCGCGCGAGACCGTCATCGATGATGTCGCGTCCCAGCGTATAGGTGTCGCTCTCGTAGTAGAACACGTCGAACGCGAACCCGTAGCGCTGGTACGTCTCCTCAAAGCCCGCGTACACCCAGCTGTTCATCCTCTCCCAGAGCGCGCGGACTTCGGGATCGCCCTGCTCCCAGCGCTGCAGCAGCTCCTGAGGGGCCGTCAAAATCGCGGGGTTCAGCTTGCCTCCCAGCCGTTCAAGCGCGCCATACGCAACATACCAGTTGCCGACGTAGTGATCGCCCTTGACCTTAAGCATCTCTGGGGTGACGCCGCCGCCGAGCATCTGGTACAGATACATCGTCCTGCAGATGTGCACGCCTCGGTCATTGACCAAGTTCGCGCGGATGACCGTATGCCCTGCTGCGTGCAGCATGCCGGACAATGCCATCCCCAGCACGCCGTTCCTGACATGTCCGAGGTGCAACGGCTTGTTGGTATTCGGCGACAGATACTCCACCATAATGCGCTGCGGAGTCTCTACCGCGAGTGAACCCACGTCCATGAACTGATCCGCGTCCAGCGTGCTGAAGAGAAACTGAGCACGGATGTGAATGTTCAAGTACGGACCGACTGCCTCCACCTGTTGGATGCAGTCATCAGGAACAATCAGTTCCTGAAGCCGGGCAGCGATCTGATTAGGCCGCTGACCAAACTGCTGCGCGAGTGGAAAACATCCGACCGAAAAGTCGCCGAACCATTCCTGACCGCGCGTCTTCTTGGTCGGATTAGGAAAGCTAACCGACACCCGATCCGGACACGCGCCGTATGCTTTCCGGCACGCGTCCTGCACTCGAGACGCCACTGCAATCCGCAGGGCATCGAGAGCTGTTGTCGTCATCTGCTGCCTCCTTTCAAAGGGGCTTTGGTGAGAAAACACTATAAACTGTTAAACAGCATTTTCAGACGAATGAACTATCACTTTGTCTTACAACAAAATGGCTCAATCGTCAAGAAAAAGAGGGTTACCGAAGTAACCCTCTGTGGCGCGCGCTATTTCACGTCATGCCGTGTTGCGCACGCGTACGTGCCGTTTCCTTGATCGATTGCATCACGACCGCAGTGTACGCACTTTACCGCGCCGCAGTTGTTGGAACATACCGCAATGCGGTGTCCGCGAGCTGCTTTAGTGCCGTCGATCCGAAGGTAGCCGTGTCCGCAGACGCAGTCTTGTCCGCCTTCGATCACCTGACTGGTACGCGTTTGCCCGAATCCAACTCCGGTAGCCATGGTATCCTCCCCTGTGTTAGAGATATCGTTCAACCGGTACGCCACGAACTTCAGACCCGCCGAGCGAACGCGAACGCACTTCTTTGTTGGTCTCTGTACACGCGTCCGCGAGACCCTCTCGCGAACACAGGCATGTTCTGCAAAATACGAAACGACGCGGTCCCATGCCCGGCATGTTCTGTTCTCGAACACCGAGCGCGTGGGACGAGTGAGGTATCGTGCGCATTAATACTCTCCTGATTAATAGTGAAAAGGACAAAAAAACACCGCCCTCAAAACGCAATGTACTATTGCGTTCCAAGGGCGGGATTCATGGCACATATGCCAGAGTCTCGCGGTACCACCTTGGTTGCCAACCAGCCGACGGATACAAAAAAATCCGTCAGTAAAACGGATTGGCCACTTTACCGACTCAGTCTCCGCTGAAACAGCGGACGACATCAGTATGCCCATGATAACGGGGGCGTCCGGATTTCCACATAATCAGACTGAGTAATCTGATTGAGCAGAAACCGTCATGCTCTACGAGCGGTTATGAGCCCAACCCCGCAGGTTTTGCCAGCGGGACTCATATGACGTTGCCTATTGTAAAGAATGCAAGTACAGCATAACCCACACGCTCGCGCGTGTCAAGCTAGTGGTTTTTCACAAATCCGACAACTTCCTTATATACCTTTTTTCTGATGTCATCTGAAATGATGACATGCTCATTATTACTAATCATCACCAAATGCTTATCCTTGGAACCCAAACGGTCATACACGTATGTAGCGCTCCGCGCGCGCGTGACCGGATCATGGTCAGATTGTAAAATCAAACACGGCACTGACACGTCGGCAAGACGCGGCTTGGTAAAGGTGTCCACATAGTAAAAAAATTCAATCGCGCTCTTGACCGGAATATGCAGATACGCACCGGTCTGCTCGTACTCTTTTAACTGTGTATAGAATTTTTTATACCGACGATTCACGCCGGGCTTTGGTCTGATCCTCGCGTTCGTATACCGATCATAAAATCGAGCCAGTAAACGGAGCAGCTTGTCCCAATGCAGAAAAATAGCGGGCGAAATCAAAATAATTCCGGAAAGCTTTTCGCCGTATTCTGAGGCAACGTCAATCGTCAAATTAGCCCCGAACGAATAGCCGAGAAGAAATACATGTTTTTTCTTTTTCAAGAGTGCGTCAAGCTCGTCGCGCACGGTTTCGCGCCAATCGTGGTGTGAACTGCGTTCGAGATCTTTTACATGTGTTCCGTGCCCCGGCAATCGAAGCGCGCGCACGTATATTCCTTCACCATGCAATTGTTTCGCGTACTCACGAAAAAAATATGGGGAGCCGGTAAAACCGTGTACAAAAAGCACGCCACAATCACCGTCTGATTCAAACGTATAATCCTGCGCGTTCGGATTCACTGGATATTTTTCTGCAAACATACGCATATACAAGAAAAACGATACTAGCCGTTTTTCTATGCGCTACATTATTTTTTCATTTCTCTGACCATCTCAACCAAACGATTTGAATACCCCCACTCGTTATCGTACCACGCGAGCACTTTTAGCATATTCCCGTCAACCACTTTAGTGAAATTAACATCAACAATCGCGGAATATGGCGAGCCGATAATGTCGGACGAGACCAGCGGTTCGTCGGTTACCGAAAGGATATTTTTGAACCGAGGGTTTTTTGATGCTTTAACAAAAGCCTTGTTCACTTCTGCTTCGGTCACATCACGGGAAACAATCATGGTGATGTCTGAGATAGATCCATCAATGGTTGGCACACGAACAGCCATGCCGTCAAACTTTCCCGCAAGTTCCGGAATCGCTTTTGTGGTTGCAATTGCGGCGCCGGTTGTGGTGGGGACAATATTTTGCGCAGCGGCTCTGCCTCGGCGCGGATCCTTATGCGGACCGTCAACAATATTTTGAGTCGAAGTATATGAATGAATCGTGGTCATCATCGCTTTTTCGATGCCGAATGCATCTTGCACGACTGAGACCACTGGCGAAATACAGTTGGTGGTGCACGATGCATTTGAAACTATTTTTTCAGAGACGCCATTTCCGGTATTTACGCCTCTCACATATGTCTGTGTTTCCTCGTCTTTGGCCGGCGCTGAAATAACCACCGCGCGCGCACCCGCTTTCAGATGCAATTTCGCGTCTTTCTGCTTGGTAAAAAATCCGGTTGATTCAATAACCACGTCAACACCCAACGCTTTCCACGGAAGCTTATTCGGCTCTTTTTGTGAAAGAACCGGAATGTTTTTGTTGCCAACCCGAAGCGAACCGACGCAGTCTTTTGACTTGACCGGCTTCTGTTCGTTGGCGGTTACTGTTTTGTCGTATTTTCCGTAGACCGTATCATACTGCAACAGGTGCGCCAGCACGCGCGGATCAGTCAAATCATTGATGGCGACTACTTCTATATCTTTTTGCAGAAGCGCAATCTTAAAAGCCGCGCGCCCGATGCGCCCAAAGCCATTGATTGCGATTCGAATATTTTTTGTTTTGCTCATATGCGCTTAGTATACAAGAAAATGGCATCCTCTGACAAACTAACTCACCATAGTGCCGATTTTTTCGCCGTTCAAAACCTTAAGAACCGCTCCGGGCTGATACTTGAAAATCGCAATCGGCATATTATTGTCTCGGCACAAGCTGAACGCGGTCGAGTCCATAATCGCAAGCCGCTTCGAGAGCGCAGCGTGGAACGTAATCCGTGAAAGTTTTTTAGCCTTCTTTTTTTTGTCCCGCGGATCACTGGTGTACACACCGTCCACGTTCGTGGTTGCCTTGAGCAAAATATCAGCCTCTACTTCCATTGCGCGCAGCGCCGCAGTCGTGTCTGTGGTAAAAAAAGGATTGCCGGTTCCTGCGGCAAAAAGCACAATCTTCCCGGCACCGAGATGCGCAACAGCGCTTCTGCGGATATAATCTTCCGCGACTTCTTTAATAGACAGTGCTGAAAGCACTCGACACTCCGCGCCGAGCTTTTCAATTTCAGCCTGTAGCGCCACCGCGTTGATAATAGTGCCAACCATGCCCATGTAGTCCGCGGTTGCTCGATCAATTGAACCTTTTGGAATGCTCCGTCCACGGAAAATATTTCCACCGCCAACCACGACGGCAAGCTCAATGCCCCGTTGCTGCAAATCAACAACCTCTTTCGCAAATTTTCTGATTTTCACAAAATCAAGATTCTTGCCTTTGGAACCACCAAGCGCTTCGCCTGAAATTTTGAGTAATACTCTTTTGTATTGCATAGGGTACAAAAATGCCCGCCAATACGGCGGGCACTCTTAATTTAAATCTGCTCTCTGCTAAAACCACCAATTTCGATTTTCTCGCCAATCGCGGCGGTTGCTTCTTCAATCAACTGCCGGATAGTGCGAGAATCGTCTTTGATGAACGGCTGTTCAATGAGGCAGGTTTCGGCAAAATACTTCGCCACCTTCCCCTCAACAATCTTCTCAAGAATCTCAGCCGGCTTATCCGTGCCTGCTTCCTCGCGATATATTTCTCTTTCTTTTTCTATGATTTCGGCAGGGACGTCTGATGGATTCAAGTACACAGGGTTCGCAGCAACCACGTGCATGGCAATGTCGTGCGCGAGCTCCTGAAACTGCGGATTGCGTGCGACGAAATCTGTTTCACACTGCAATCGCACCAGTGCGGCGACTTTTCCGGTTGCATGCACATATGAGCCAACCCAGCCTTCGCCAGCATCGCGCTCAGCGCGCTTTGCCGCTATCTTCTGTCCTTTTTTACGGAGCAGCTCCAACGCTTTATCTTCATCACCGCCTGCTGCCTCGAGCGCCTCTTTGATATCCATAATGCCCGCGCCGGTCTTGTTACGAATTTGGATGATAGTTGCTTTGTCAGACATAGAAATGTAATCAATTAAATAGTATGTTGGTTTTTATGCGTCGCTTTTGACGGAAGCATGTTGCGCCTGCTCTTTTCCCTCAACAACAGCATCAGCCATTACCTTCGTGATGAGCGTAATCGACTTCAACGCGTCGTCGTTTGCGGGAATTGGATACTGTACTTTGGTCGGGTTGATATTGCTGTCAACCATAGCTACCACCGGCTTGCCGAGTTTACGGGCCTCTGCGATTGCGGTTTTGTCGTATTTCGCATCAACCACAAACAGCACATCTGGGGGTTTTGACAGCATACGAAGACCACCTACTTCATCAGACAGCTTCTCGTGCTCTTCGGCAAATAGCAACTGTTCGCGCTTGGTGTACTTCGCCAGCTTGCCGCTCGCTTTGTCGTCTTCAATCTGCTTCATCCGCTTGATCATACCGGCAACCGCTTTCCAGTTGGTGAGCGTTCCGCCAATCCAACGGCTGACCATGAACGGCGTCTGCGCGCGCATCGCTTCTTCACGAACCACATCGCGCGCGAGCGGCTTCACGCCAACAAATAGAATATATTTGCCGGCTGCAGACTGCTCACGGACGAACGAGACCGCTTCTTCAAGTTTCTCTCTGGTTCGCGCGAGGTCAATAATATGCGTGCCGCCTTTTTTGCCAAACAAAAAAGGCTTCATCTTCGGATGCCACCGGCTGGTGGAATGCCCGAAGTGAACTCCTGCCTCCAAAAGTTCCTCCAATGACGGGATAGTAATCTGTGACATACGTTTGTCCTTTTTAATCCCCGTTGCGGGGACTCGCCATACGGCGACGTCTACTGCTGTCGGCAGCGCGCAAGCCCGTCAATGAAGACGGGAGGATGAGCGCCTCACGCAGTATGTTTGATAAATAATGCAACACATACTATAGCATATTTTCTCAAAATTGCAAATCCTGCGCCAGTACATAAAAAAACGCCTTGTTCCTCCGAAGAAGAACAAGGCGCGTGATCTATGCGACGAACGCCGTTTTGGCGTCCAGCACATGAATCTTGTACAGATACCCGTCCCACAGGGCTTCCCAGCTGGCCTCCAAGATGTTCTCGTGGACCGAGAGCGTTGACCAGGTGTGCTCGCCGTCCGAGAACGTGATGACCACACGGACACGAGACGCGCTGCCGCGGCCTTGATCGACCATGCGGACCTTGAAATCCTGAATACGCACGGACGGCGTATCGGGATATGCGCGTTTCAGTGTCCGACGCAACGCGGCATCAAGCGCGTTCACCGGTCCGTCGCCGTCAGAGTTGTGAAGCTTCAGAGGCTCCACCTCTCCGCGCATGATGAGCTTGAGACTCGCCTCAGCCTGCACGGCGGCATCCACATCTTTCTCAACGAACAGCCGCCAGCGGACAAACTCAAGCTCAGTCGGCAACGTGTTGAGCTGACGCATCAGGAACAGCTCGAACGACGCATCCGCCTGACCGAACAAAATACCGGCGTCTGCACGCTCGCGATACGCATCAACAATCGCTGAAAGCCTATCCTCCGGAATCTCGAGTCCGAGTTCAGTGGCTTTGCCGACGACGCTCGACCGGCCAGACTGGTCAGAAAGACCGATGCGCACCCGGTTGCCGACCGAGGTCGGATCGCAGTGCAGATACGAACCATCATCGCGATCCATGCCAGACTGATGCATGCCAGCCTCTGTGTAGAAAGCAGAATCGCCGATGTAGGGCGTCTTGGTATCGACCGAACCGTTGAAGACGTCAGCAACGACGCGACTGGCCTCATACAGTCGTGGCAGGCACTTGGCAAGTTCGCCGTCAACACCGTATTTCAGCACCAGCGTCGGCATAATGACGGACAACGTCGCGTTCGCGCACCGCTCACCAAACTTCGGCAAGAGGCACCCCTGGATGTGGTCAACGCCGGCTCGGTAGGCAGCCAGCGAATTAGCCACACCAAGTCCGCAGTCGTCATGACCGTGGAATCCGAGCTTCTCAAGGGGCACGACACTGCTGACCTCGTCGATTGCACGCATACCATCCTCGGGCATGGTGCCGCCGGTGGTATCACACAGCACAATCCGGTCAGCACCACCCGCCAGAGCCGCTTCGATGGTCTCTTGAACGTACGCCGCGTCCTCGTTCAGCCATCCGTCAAAGAAGTGTTCGGCGTCGTAGATGACTTCGAATCCGGCTTCCTTCAGCTCAGCAACGCTCAAGCGGATGCGATCAATGTTCCGCTCAGGGGTCACCCGAAGCCCGCTGACCGCGTCCCTGCGCCGCGACTTGCCGACCAACACCGCAACCCGCAAGCCGTCTTTGTACAGCTCGCGCATTGCCGCGAGATCGTTAGGATGCGTCCTGCCGAACGCCGCGACGCGCGCGGACAGCGGAAGCGCGAGTGCTTCGCGGATGCGTTCCTGCGCTGCCTCGTGCACCGCGAATCCCAGCTCCAGATAACGGATGCCGAGACGATCCAACTCTTGAATGGCCCGGGCTGCGCCACTCTCGATTTCGGCGCCCTCGCCCTGCAAGCCGTCTCTGAACGTAGAGTCCAGAAAATGCACATCTCGTTGCATGACTCCCCTCCTGTGGGAATGATTGTAAAAGGACCTTATCTCAGAACCAAAAATCCAGCCGTTCGTCTGAAGGGCTGGATTACTGCGTTCTTTTTAGTTACACGCTGAACATCACACCCTTCGGGGCTGGATAATAATGCCAATAATAATGGTGCTCTGCGTGTGATTCATACGTTGGGCATATAGTAGCATACTCTGGCCACTGGTCAAGGCTTGCAAACCATATCGAAATATAGTATACTGTTTTGGTTAGTAATTAGCGTTTTATACGCATTTTACCGTATGAAAGACAAGATTCATCCAACCTACCATCAGGCAACCGTGACGTGCGCGTGCGGAAATACGTTCACCACGGGCTCAACGCAAGATTCGATTCAAACCGAACTCTGTTCAAACTGCCATCCATTTTACACAGGCAAGCAGAACCTCGTAGACACCGCAGGCCGCGTTGAGCGATTCCAAGCAATGTTGAAGCGTACCCAGTCAGTGAAAAAGGACAAGGAAGAAAAAGCTGAGAAGCAGGAAGCTGAAGCGCCTGAACAAAGCGATGAAGAGAGCACGCAGGCAAAACTGCAGGAGCTCAAGAAAACGCTTGAGAACAAATAACATACCTTTTTGAAAAACCGCCTCTTTTATATAGGGCGGTTTTTCGTTAGGATAACGATATGCTTGATCAAATAGCACAACTCAAAAAGCGCCTCGCGGAAATCGAAGCCGCGTTGCAGTCCCCTGAAGCGGCAACCAATCCGCAGAATCTTGCCGCGCTTTCACAGGAATACAACGAACTGAAAGAAACCTGCGCGCTTGGCGTACAGTATGAACACACGCTTGCCGGTATTGAAGAAGCAGAACAGACAAAAAAAGATTCTGATGATCCTGAGATGGCCGCACTGGCTGATGAAGAGCTTGCAACACTCCAGGAAAAGAAGACAGCACTCGAGCAATCTCTGCAGGTAGCTTTGCTTCCTGCCGATCCGAATGATAAAAAAAATATTATTGTGGAAATCCGCGCCGCAGCCGGCGGCGACGAATCCGCGCTGTTTGCCGCGGAATTGTACCGAATGTACAGCCGCTATGCGGAAAAAAATAAATGGAAGACTGAACTTTTGTCTTCAAACCGTATTGGCATCGGCGGATATAAGGAAGTGGTTTTTGAAATCAAAGGACAGAATGTGTTTTCTGCGCTCAAATACGAATCCGGCGTTCACCGTGTTCAGCGGATTCCTGAAACCGAAAAATCAGGCCGCGTTCACACGTCGACCGTTACCGTCGCCGTACTTCCTGAGGCTGAGGAAGTTGATTTTGATATTGATCCGAAAGATTTGAAAATTGAAACGTCCACCGCACAAGGCAATGGCGGACAATCGGTCAATACCACCTACTCGGCAATCCGCATGACTCATATTCCAACCGGCATTATGGTCTCCATGCAGGACGAAAAATCGCAGCAGCAAAACAGAATCAAAGCAATGACCGTGATGCGCACCCGCGTACAGGCTCACTATGATGATATTCGGCAAAAAGAAGAGTCCGCTGAACGCAAAAGCCAAATCGGATCAGGCGACCGAAGTGAAAAAATCAGAACATACAATTTTCCCCAAGACCGAATTACCGACCACCGCATCAAACACAACTGGCACAATATCCAGCAGGTGCTCGATGGTGGTCTAGACGAAATCATTGACGCGCTCAAAACAGAAGACACAAAAAAAAGAATGAGTTCGCTCGACGCGTCAGTATGACAACAATCAAAAGCGCCCTCGAAAAAGCGGTGCGCGAACAGGGTATCCCTGTGCTCGACGCGGAACTAATCCTTGGGCACGTGCTTCGCGTCGCGCGAGAGCGTTTGCACGCGCATCCTGAACAGGCGCTCTCTGATGCTGAGACACGTGACTTTGCTTCACTGGTTACGCAGGCGCTTAATCACACGCCCATCGCATACCTCATCGGTCATAAATTCTTTTATGGCTTTGATTTTTTTGTGGACGCGCGCGTGCACATTCCCCGCCCTGAAACCGAAGGCATTATTGAAGACATTAAAAAAAGATACCCTCCGGACTTTGAGGGATTGATTGTTGATATCGGCACCGGGTCAGGCTGTCTCGCAATTACGCTCGGGAAACTGTTTCCGCAAGCGCATATTCTCGCAACTGATATTTCCGAAGATGCGCTTGCGGTTGCGCGCGCAAACGCGCAGACGCTTGGCGCGCAGAATGTTACTTGTGTGCATGGTTCGCTCTATGCGCCGCTGACTGAACAAGCAGATATCATTATCAGTAATCCGCCCTACGGCTGGGAAATTAATTGGACAACCGACCAGCAGGTATTCAAACAGCCGGTTGAATCGTATCTTGACCAAGCTTCTGACGGAACCGGCATCCTGAAATTACTGATTCAAGAACTTCACGCGCACTTGAAACCCGGCGGACGATCATATTTTGAATGTGATCCGCGTCAAACAAACGTACTCTGCGCTTGTGCCAAAAAAAATGGCTATGCGCCGGCAGTACTCAAAGACTTGTCAGGTCATGACCGCATTTTGACGTTGACAAAACCAAAAAACAGCGCATAGTAACCATAGGATACCGTACCGTCAAAGGAGGAGCCCGTGAGCACTTTTGCAATTATGCCTGATTCTCCGCGCGCCGCTTTGTCCGCCGCACCCGCTCGCCTCGGCACGCAGGTGCAGCAGCTTCGGCAGCACGCGCGCACCAGCGTACCCATCACCGTCTCGATTGAGACCGCATCAGGCCCCGCTGATCCGCTGACGCTCTCACGCGTTGACCGTGTTGTCCATTTTAGGACACGCATCACCATCGAAGGCGTTGATCCGAGCGGCAACCATATCAAACGCGAATTCAACAACGTCGCGTCAATTTCATTCACCTAGGGGAGGGTGAAACATGCACACCCATTTGTACGGTATCCAAAAACGCCATGACCTTGTGCCATGGCGTTACCTTTTCACGCGTGTTATTCGTAGGTGACCGAACGGTCGCCCGGCACAATCACCACCCACACTTGGCCGGATGGAATTGATACCAGTTCACCGCCTTCTCGCAGCCAGCGTGTCTGGCTGTCTGCGTCTTCCTTTTCCCATCGAATCTGTTGTGCAACGCCATTAGCAAAAAATGTAGCATCACCTTCGCCGATGGTCTTGATTTTAACGCGTCCATACCCGCTCGGATAGTACCCTTCAGCCGGAACGCGCTGGACAATAACTGACCGCGGCGCGAGCTGCTCGCCGGTATTTTGGTCAACGTGCGCAACGCCTGCCATTGACCGCGGATAGGAATGCGTCTCAGCGTCATAACTGAATGAAGAGTCAAACAGTATACCTTCTGACATGTCAACATATATCTCAGCAGCTGGATCCCCTTCTTCGTTACCAACACCCCGCAACCAATGCAATTTTTCTTCGGGCTGTTCGGTCAATCCAAAGTCGTCAATGCCGAGCGCAATCAGCTTGCCGTCGCTGAATAAATTATGCGGCCGCGCAATACTGTTATCGCGCCAAAAATACAAAACACCAAGTCCTGAAATCTCATTTAAATCAACCACATCGGTCCCCGGTATCTGTTCAAGAGCTTCGGGTGAACCGCCCGCGTGCCAGTAGAACGAACTCCATCCAGCGGCAGTCTCCACAAAATAAGGACGCGCGCTTCTGATTGGGCCAATGCGCTCGGCGTCCGGCGCGCCCGCAAAAACAAGCATCAATCGAGTGGATCCGCCTTCTGCCAACGTTTCATACACCACCGCCGCCTTGGACAAACCTACATGGTACGGCCGCGCTTCAGGAGCGTTGTCTAGCATAACCGCCACCGGGTATGCGCGGTCAGCAGCAAACGGGTCAACCACTGAGTCGCCTTGTTTTTGTTCATCAGTCTGTTTAGACTGTGTTCCAATAGCAAGAGATGCGCCATCCACGTTTTTGAACAGTTTCCAACTAAGAAGCCACACACCGAGAATAACCAACAAAAAAACACCCACACCAATACGTCGCTCTAAGCGACTTCTGGTTCGCTGGGTGTTTTTTGTTTTAGTAGACATGTATTGGGAGGTATCGGAAACGTTTTTATGCGTCTTCCTTCTTGTCTGCCTTTTCTGGAGTTTCGTCGCCGCCAGCAGCATCACCCGCGTCATCATCTTGCTTATCTTTTCCGGCAACCTCAACAGATTCCAAGTCTTCCTTTGTTTCCTCGTTAAGACTGGCCAATTCTTCCTCAGTACGAGGCGGAGTCACGTTCGCAACCATATCCTGTTCGTTCAATGAGGTGCGCACTGTTTCAGGAAGTCCTAAATCTTTGACACGAATTGAATCGTCAAAGGTTTTCAATGTTGAGACGTCGGCAACGACATTATGAACCAAATCTCCCGGCAAACAGGTAATGGGCAAATGGTCGTACGCGCGAACCAATGTACCGCCAAGATCCTTAACCGCCGGCGCGACGCCTTCAAACACAATAGGAATTTCAGTATGCAGCTCCCGGTCCATGCGAACCTGATACAAATCAATATGCTCGAGCTTGTCGGTTACTGGATGGTGTGATTGTTCGTGGAGAATGACTTTGACCGGTTCTTTCTCTCCTTCAATCTGAACATCAAAAAGCGTGCCGCTCTCAATGCGAGCGAGCTGCTTCAAAGCTTCTGTCGAAAATGTAACATGACGGCTCTCTACGTGATCGCCATATATAACACCCGGAACCGATCCGGCAGCGCGCGCTGCCTTGGCTGAAGTGGTTCCTGTTTCTTTTCGTGCGTTGAGGGTAATCAATACTGTCATAGATAGTTATTACGACTGTAAAAGACTGAGCAAATCTGAACGTTGGGTAAGCGCATACGCTTCAATCACGTGATCGCCGTCTACTGAGTCATGGTTTTTAAATCGAAGCACGTCCTGCGAGGTCAGATCGGTAATGAGCCCGACTGAGCTTATGCCGATACCGCCGGTAATAACCACCGCGACAATTGAACTGTGGCACGCGCGGCACTCGATATGGATCAAATGCGCGCCATCCTTCTGTTCAAGAATCTTCGCCTCGCTCGGATTATAGTGCGTATTGCACAGTGGACAATATGAAATTAAACGCAAATTGTCAAGCGGGTTGGATGAATGACCTTGGTCATGTGGCGTTGCAGTGGTCATAAGAACGGGCTAGAGGTAAAGTAGGCATAGCATAACCCGAAGACGACGTTTCGTCAAGCATTATCGGCGCGTGTTTTGCACTAGTCCAAGGGCAAAATAACTGACCAAAAGAGAGCTCCCCCCATACGACACGAGCGGGAGCGGAACACCCGTAACCGGCATGAGCCCCATGTTCATACCGATGTTAATCATTGCCTGCACGAGAAACATAGTAAAGACACCCAACAGCAAAAAATTAGCAAATAAATCACTCGTCATTTGAATAGCTGCGTACATCGCCCACAAAAGCAGAACATACAAAAAGAGAACACCGAACGCGCCAACAAACCCAAGCTCCTCGGCAAGCGATGCAAAAATAAAATCAGTCTCTTGCTCAGGTAAAAAATTAAGCTGACTCTGCGTTCCGAGTCCGAGTCCGCGTCCCCAGAAGCCGCCGGAGCCAATGGCCACAACTGCCTGCCGAACATTGTACCCGGCGCCGAGCGGATCAACCTGGGGATTCATAAAGGTCAGGACACGCTGCTGCTGATAGGGTTGCAGAACGCCGAACCATCCAATTGTCGCAATCAATACCAACGCAAACAACGAGGCAAGTAGTTTGGTTTTGTCCAGGCCGGTAAACAAAATCATCACGCTCCCGATTGCCGCCACAATAAACGCTGAACCAAAATCAGGCTGTAACAAAATAAGTCCAACCGGCACAACGACCAATAGTACGGCAAAAATCAAATGCCGCACATGTGCGAGATCAAAATGCATCTTCTCGAGCGTGGTTGCCAAAAAAAGTACTACTGCTATCTTTGCGAATTCAGCGGTCTGGAATGAAATAGGACCGAGATCAATCCAACCGCGCGCTCCGCGCGTCGCCTCGCCAAAAAGCAGCAGACCGATCAAAAGCAGCAGAGTCGCCACATACAAAATAATAGACGCATTTCTCCAAAAATGGCCGTCAAAAAGCTGCGCGCCAAAAAAAACACCAACACCCATTACAAGAAAAATAATTTGGCGCACGAATAGATTTTCTTCAGGCCAGGTCAGGCTGTAAATTAACAGCAAACCCATCACGCTCAAAACGACCGGAACACCAATCAGGCGCCAGTCAAAAGATTCCGTATTAGGTGAAAGTCGTACACGCATAGTCTGGCAGTGTACTGAAGATTACAGCTGCTGTCCATCACCAGTCGGCAGGCGCAACAATGCCGGATCACGAAGATCAACCCATGGATATACCTGCAACGCAGTGCCGCCCGCAAACCGTTGGAGCCAACGCGCGGTCAGTTCGACCGTATCGCCGGACTTGAGTGTTTCAAGATCATTCCTGCCGAATGCAACGGCGTTTTCGCCGCGAGTCAGCACTATATCAAACCGCAGTACGGAAATATCGTAAATAGATCCGTTATGCACCTCGTATGTCGCGATGGTGGAATCATCAAGCCGAGAAACGATTTTTTTTGGAAATGTCAGTTGCGCGTACGCTTCGTAGATACGATTAAGCAGCGCTCGGTCGGTCACGCGCTCCCACGAAACAGGATCAACGGTCACGCGCACTCCAGACGGCACCTCTGAAGCCGGCACGCCGCGCGTGGTCAAAAACGCGCGCTGTCCGGGAAGCAATAACCCGCTAGCGGGCTCTGTGCTTCCGCCCGGCCAGATGAATGCATAAGACACTTCAATAATCCAGTCTGGATTGCTGTTTTCCACAACCGCGCCAAAATCAGCAGTGTCGCCGCGCTGCCCCGCCGAGCTGTATATCTTTTCAACAACCGGCTTGGCCGGAGAACGATCAAGGTGCAGCTGCTCAATATTAGTTGTTGGCGTTGCTATCGACTGCGACATCCGCTCATACGACGCGGTTTCCTGCACAAACTGATAGAGCTGATAAAACAAATGCACCCACAGTGCGCCAAGCACTAAGAGTACCGTAAGAATTGCTCCTTTGTAGAGCGTATCTTTATGTTCCTGATACCAGTACCCATACCGAAGGTACTTGTCGAGTTTTGGATCTTCGTACGCTTGAAAGACCATAGGCATATAGTATACCATATTTTGCCGTATTCCGTAGTATCGTGGTATACTATTTTTATGATTACTATAGAAACAACCCAAGACATTCTCTTTCTCGCGCTCGCAGTTGCCGCAATTGCGATTGCATTTTTTCTCTGCTGGGCGCTCTACTTTCTCGTTATGACGCTCAAAGACGCGCGCGTCGTCACGCGAGACGTACGCAAAAGAGTAGAAATGCTTTGGGAAGTCATTGAGCTCCTGCGTGAAAAATTGCAGGTGGGCGGCGCGGTCTTCAAGCTCGCGGCGCACGGAATCAAAGAACTGGCCGAACAAGTACGCCTCTTCACTGAAGATTCGGGTAGTCCAAAAAAACGCTCAAGAAAAAAAACAAAAAAGTCAGACGCATAACATTTGCCCATCCCAGCATAGAAGCGCGGTTGTTACGCGGCGCGTTTTTTGTGGTGTTGGAGACAGCATATGAGAGCATTGGCTTTTCCGGCTCAGTTTGATAGCATAACGTGATGGATACTCCGGCGCATCCGCAAAAAAAGTCGCCCAAACACCGGAGTATTCAGACGACTTGTTGAAGCTTCATGCCTCAACCGCCGATTCCTCGATCAGCCGTTCCAGCGACAACCGCAGTTCCTGCGTCGTGGTGATGCGCGCGTGCCGATCAGGAAGCTGGCGCACCCAGTCAAGCTCATCCGGAGCAACATCCGCCTTGACCAGCAGCACGACCCTGAGATTGGGATTCGCCTGCTGCAGCTGGCTGACGACGCGGCGCTCAAGCTCGACGCGGTGCGCACTGGTGCCGTCGGTCCGGTACACGGCCAGTCCGTCGACGCGTCCCCGTGTCGCGGAGAAACGCTGAACCTGCCCCTCGTCAATCGCGATGCCGATGCGCACGGAATCGAACGCGCTGGTTACTGCCCGGGCAACGTCAGACACCACTACGGTGTCAGCGCCCACGCACAACACCAGTATATGCATGTCCATACGCGCCTCCTTTCTTGTACGGCGTGAAAGAACACTCCCACGCTATCATAATCAATACCCAAAAACAAGCATGGCTTTTGTCCACCTCCATTCGCATTCTCATTACTCACTGCTCGACGGCCTGCCGAAAATAGATGACATGATTGCGCGCGCGCAGGAAATCGGTTCCGAAGCGCTGGCGCTTACCGACCATGGCGTCATGTACGGAGCTGTTGAGTTCTACCAAAAAGCCCAAAAAGCCGGTATAAAACCCATCATTGGTTTTGAAGGATATCTTGCGCCCAACTCGCGAACCGACCGCGTGCAAGGAGAAAAGCCGTTTCACCAAATTCTTTACGCGCGCAACCTCGCGGGGTACAAAAATTTAATGCGCATCTCAAGCATTGCGCATCTTGAAGGGTTTTATTACAAACCTCGTTTTGATTTGGCAGTACTCGAAAAACATGCGGAAGGAGTCATTGCGACCTCAAGTTGCCTGCAAGGCATGATTCCGCACTATTTAAAAGACGGCAAACAGCAAAAAGCGCTTGAACTGGTTGATGTGTTTCAAAAAATATTTGGTAAAGAAAATTTTTACCTCGAAGTCCAGCCTCATCCCGAAATTCCCGAACAAGTCAAACTCAATGCGCAGCTCTTCGAGCTTGCGCGTGAGCGCGATATTCCGATTATCGCGACCAACGATTCTCACTACGTCAACAAAGACGACGCAGAAGCGCAGGATATCCTCGTCTGCGTGCAAACCGGCAAAACTGTCCAAGATGACAATCGCCTGAACATGACTGACATTGATTTGTCTATGAAGGATGAGGATGAAATGCGCGCCCAGTTCCCCGATCACCCTGAGGTTATTGATGAAACTGTCGCGCTTGCCGCGCGGTGCGACGTCGAACTTGATCTTGGAAAATTCCACTTTCCCTTGTTTGAGCTTCCTGAGGGAACTGATGCTGATTCTTATTTAAAAAAACTCGCCCTGGACGGACTCAAAGAAAAATTCGGCAGTACGCCGCCACAGGGTTACATTGAACGCATTGCATATGAATTGGAAGTTATTGTAAACAAAGGATACTCCGCCTACTTTTTGATTGTGGCGGACTTCGGCAACTGGTCACGCGCGAACGGTATTGTGGTGACCGTTCGAGGATCAGCGGCCGGATCGCTCGTCTCGTACCTCATCGGCATCACGACCGTTGACCCGATGACCTACCACCTGCCGTTTGAACGATTTCTGAACCCATATCGTCCGAGCGCGCCTGATATTGATATGGACTTCGCGGATAACCGCAGAGGAGAAGTACTGCAGTACGTGCGCGACAAGTATGGTGAAGACAAAGTCGCGCAGATTTGTACGTTCGGCACCATGCTCGCCCGCGGCGCGGTGCGCGATGTCGGACGCGCGCTCGGGTATCCGTACGCGTTCTGCGACCGCATCGCCAAAATGATTCCCATGGGCCGCCAAGGATTCCCTATGACCATTGACCGCGCAATCAAAGAATCCGAGGATTTGAAACATGCCTACCAAAGCGAAGCGGACGCAAAACGCCTGCTTGATGTCGCGCAAAAAATAGAGGGCTGCGCCCGCCATCCATCAGTGCACGCCGCCGGAGTGGTTATTTCCCCGACTGAACTCACGGACTTTACGCCGCTGCAAAAAGAAACCGGCGGAGACAATATCATTACCCAGTACGAAATGCACGCGGTCGAAGACGCCGGCTTGGTGAAGATGGACTTTTTGGGAATCAGAAACCTTTCCATTTTGGGTAATGCCGTTCATCTTGTGAAAAAAACAAAAGAAGTCGTGATTGATATCAATGACCTTCCGCTTGATGATCCGAAAACCTTCGCGCTCCTTGCCAAAGGGCAAACCATGGGCATGTTCCAGCTGGGCGGCGGCGGCATGACCCGGTACCTCGTCGAGCTCAAGCCGACCAAAATCACGGATATCATGGCTATGGTCGCGCTGTTCCGTCCGGGTCCGATGGAATCGATTCCCGAGTTCATCGCCCGAAAACACAACCCCGAACGAATTTCCTATCTTGACCCGCGGCTTGAACCGATTTTGAAAGATTCCTATGGCATCATCACCTACCAAGACGACGTGCTGTACATTGCCATCGAAATGGCGGGCTACAACTGGGAAGAAGCCGACAAGCTCCGCAAAGCGATGGGTAAAAAAATTCCGGAAGAAATGGCGGCGCAAAAAGATAAATTCATCAAAGGCTGCCAGGAGCACGCCCGGCTCTCAGAGGACATGGCCAACCAGCTCTGGAAATTGATTGAGCCGTTCGCGGCCTACGGATTCAACAAAGCGCACGCCGCGTCATACGGCATCGTCGCGTATCAAACCGCGTACATGAAAGCGCACTACCCCGCTGAATTCATGGCCGCGCTCATGAGCGCGGAATCAGACGATATTGAAAAAGTTGCCGAGGCGGTCAATGAATGCCGGAGCATGGGTATCAACGTGCTGCCGCCGGACGTGAACGAAAGCTTCGCTGACTTTACCGTCGTTGACGACAGCACCATCCGATTTGGATTATCAGCAATTAAGAACGTCGGCCACCATATTGTTGAAGTGGTTATTGAAGAACGCAAAAAAAACGGAAAGTATAACGACATTGTCAACTTCCTCGAACGAGTAACGGACAAAGATTTGAACAAAAAATCAATTGAGAGCTTTACCAAATCCGGCGCGCTCGACGGTTTTGAAAACCGGCACACGCTCTATGGAAATATCGACCGCCTGCTCTCGTTCGCGAAAGATGCGCACGCTGCCTCATCACGCAATCAAGCAAACCTGTTCGGCGAAGTCCAGCAGTCATCAGACACGCTCCAGCTCGTGCCAATTATCGGCACTGACGATGACCAGCTCGCCTGGGAAAAAGAATTGCTCGGACTATATATTTCCGGACACCCCCTTGATAAATATCGCGAGATGCTCGAAGCCGGCCCATACCAGATTAAAAATCTGAAATCAGGAAGTGCGGTCACTCTTTTTGCGCTCATCAAAACAACGAAGCAAATCAGCACCAAAAAGGGAGACCTAATGGCATTTCTGACGCTCGAAGATCTGACCGGATCGGTTGAAGCGATTATGTTTCCAAAAACGTACAAAAAATATCGCGAGATGCTGGAAGAAAACCATCTGGTGGCAATCAACGGCACGGTTGAAGAGCGCAACAACTCACTTCAAATTATCGCGGAGAAAATGAAGCCCCTGACCGCAGAAGTAGCGCAGACTGTGCTCGAAAAAACAAAACCGCAACACACGCCTGAGATGTCCCAGACAGAGACGCCGCTCAACGCAACACATATAGAGATACGCATAGAAGCAGGCATGAACGCGCAGCTATTTGATACATTAAAAGAAATATTGTATAATGCAAAAGGTTCTATACCGGTTACTATCAAAATAAATGGGTCAAAAACAATACGCCTCCCGGATGGCGTCAACCCAACACATGAATTAAAGCAAAAACTTGTCTCCCTGCTCGGGGAGGCGCGTATTCATGTTCGCTAAACACCTTCATTAATGCACGTGCTATGAACTTTCTTTCGTCCACGCAAAAAAAGCTCGAAAAATCGAGCAAGACGCTCATGAAAACCATGAAGCTTAAGTCATATCGCAAGCTCGCGGTTAACTTTTTAATTCTGACCGTCAACCTGCTGGTGATTATTCTCTACTTCACACTGTCGCAAGCAAAAGTGAGCATTGTGCCGGTGAAAGACACGTTCAGCCACACCGTGACCGTTCCGATTCGTGAAGAGGTGCAAGCATCTGACGGACTCGCGATAGCAGGCAGCCTCGCAACCGTAGACGTGTCTCACGAGCAAACCTTTACCATAAACGAAACCAGCGAAGTGCCCGCCCAAGCAAAAGGCGAGGTGACGCTGTATAATACCACCCCCAACCGCAACCAAGTACTGGTGCGCAACACCCGGCTCCAAAACGACGCGGGTCTTGAAATCAAAACAGATACGCAGGTGCAGCTCGCGCCCGGACAGTCAATCGTCGTACCGGTCTACGCCACCAACGAAGGCGCTGAAGGCAATGTATCAAGCGGCCGGTTCCAGATTGCGGCGCTCCCCTACTTGAAAGATAAAATCTACGCAGAGATCACGACCCCGCTTTCTGGCGGTGTTCTGAACGTCAAAGCCGTCACCCCGACCACGTTCAGCAACGCGCGCGAGCAGATTGAAATCGAACTCTCAAACAAAGCGTGGCAGCAGCTTTCCGAACAGTACGACGCGCTTCCTCCCCGCGACCAGATGACGCTTGAAATCACCACATTCGACGCGGACGCGAATCCGGGCGACATTGAAATTGATTCGTTCACCGCGAGCGCGGAGGCGGTCGCGAGCATATTCGTCTATGACGAAGATCGAGCGCTCGAAATCGTCAAACAGGAACTGGTTAAGAACATTCCGGCCGATAAAATTCTCCTGCGTTTTGAGGACGGCAGTTATGTCCCTCAGTTACACATAAACGAACAGACGCTTTCAGCCACCATCAGCGCCATAGTCCAGCCAAAGCTGTCTGACGTTATCCTCAACCAAGAAGACATCATCGGCATGAACGAAGCGGAAGTCCAGGAACACTTCCAAAAGATAACCGGCATCCGAAACGTAGAGGTGAAGTTCTGGCCGTTCTGGGTCCAGTCCGTGCCGAACCTCAAGGACCACGTCGACATCGAAATAAAACAGTAACGGACAAGAAACAACCCCTCGCCGAAACGGTGAGGGGTTTTTGGTTTACGGGGCCGGCGGTTGCGCGCTCGTCACCCAGGTGTAGTTCGCGGATAGGAATCCGCGCATAAAGTACGCGAGGTGCTCCATGGTGGTAATGGCATCAAGGAACGAGGCTTCAGGCGCTACCGAAAACACGTAATCCGTGTGCCCTTCGCCCTCATCTTCCTCGACCTCAACCCCGAGGAACGAAGAGATCGTCTCAACCAGCCCATCAACAACATCGTCCAGTTCCGCAGTAATGTGAGTCGACTGCTCAAAGCTGATCACAATCTCTTTCAGCTCGTGCTGGTAGCATATCCGAAGCTCGAACCTGTTTTCGCCGTGCTGATCAGCGCACACTGCGCCCACTGACCTGTCTCTGCCCCACAAGACGAACAAGGTCTCATCGTCCCCCGCGGGGCAGTCAACCACAAACGGAAAACCTGCGGGAAAATCTTCCATACTGTCTCCTTGTGTGATAAACCTGTGAAAGACCGCTCGTACACGAAGTGCGCGAGCGGTCTGTTGATTGCTTATTCAGCTGTTGTGGACGCTATGCGGCAGCCGCTTCGCGCTTCTCGATGATGGCGTAGTTCTGCGATTCGACCGCAACGCGGGCGAAGGCCTCGAAGCCGTTCGCGAGGCGCTCTGCCGGCGACAGCTCGCACGACGGCGACGTCCGAGGCCGAACCACGCTGACCGTGAATCCGGTCTTGGTCGGCGCCAGTTCCTCTTCGACCTCGAACTCCCGGATCTTGGCCAGACGGCGCAGGATGTCGGCGATGATGCCGGAAGTGATCTTGTCCGAACGCGGACTCTTCTCGAAGACGAGCTCAAGAAGCACGCGCTCGCTGGACTCGTCAGACCCGTCCTTGATGATGCACTGCAGTTCGAACTCTTCGCCGGCTTCATCGACGAACCGAATGATGCGCGAAGCGCGGGCGATGCTGCTGGCCACTGCGTGAGTCATACAGACCCCTCCAACTGAAAAAGGTGAGATTAGAAAGAACTCCCCCGAATTGATAATGCTTAAAATACATTATTATTGCAATATTGTCAAGTAACATTGACCGTAATCACTCTCATTTGCTACAATAGTGTCATAAAGAGTCCTCTGAAGCTTGGGCGAAAGAGGAAACTTGGATGGAACCGCGGGTTCCCCGCTCAAAGCGGGTTCAGACCACAAGTAATTGTGCAAAGAAACACGAGAACTCGTTCCAAGGCATGTATGTTTTTTCATATATGTCATGGAACGGGTTTTTTTGATAAACTAATATTCATATGTCACACACACAAGATACCATTCGCCACTCCGCCGCCCATTTGATGGCTGCCGCAATCCAGAAGCTCCATCCCGATGCAAAGTTCGGCGTGGGCCCGGTCGTCAGCGACGGCTTTTACTATGATATTGCATTGCCTGAGGCAATCACTCCGGAACAGTTGAAAAAAATCGAAAAGGAAATGCAAAAGATGCAGACTGAAAAAGTTTCCTACGAACGGTCAGAGCTTGATATTGACGAAGCCATCGCACTATTTGAAAAAAAGAACCAGCCCTACAAAGTCGAACTTTTGAATGACTTAAAGAAGCATGGAACGACCAAAGCGTCTGAAATCTACGGCGGCGCGGAAGCTGACCAAGAAAAAGCGGACATCAAAAAAGTGTCAATCTACACAACCGGTGATTTTGTTGATTTGTGCCGCGGACCCCACGTCGACCGCGCGAACGAAATTAAAGCATTCAAGCTTCTGAAAATCGCGGGCGCGTATTGGCGCGGTGACGAAAAAAATACCATGATGACGCGCATCTATGGGACTGCTTTTTCTGAAAAAAAATCGCTTGATGCGTATCTCGTGATGCTCGAAGAAGCGAAAAAAAGAGATCACAAAATCCTCGGCCCCAAGCTCGACTTGTTCAGCTTCTCGGAACTGGTCGGCCCCGGCCTGCCGCTCTGGACGCCGCGCGGCACCGTGCTGCGCAACGTACTCGACAATTTTGTCTGGGAACTGCGGGAGCAGCGCGGATACCAGAAAGTGGAAATCCCGCACATCACCAAAAAAGAGCTGTTTGAAACCAGCGGCCACTGGGACAAGTTTAAAAACGAGCTGTTCCGCATTACCTCTCGCGAAGGGCATGAGTTCGGCATGAAACCCATGAACTGCCCGTTCCACACGCAAATCTACGACCGCAAGCAGCGCTCCTACCGCGAACTGCCCGTCCGGTACGCGAACACCACCATGTGCTACCGCGACGAGCAGACCGGCGAACTATCCGGCCTCTCTCGGCTTCGCGCGTTCACTCAGGATGACGCGCACGTCTTCTGCCGAAAAGAGCACATTGAGCCGGAAGCGAACATGCTCTGGGACATCTTCAATGAGTTTTATAGCGCGTTCGGCTTTGAGCTCACCCCGCGCCTTTCGCTCTCGGACCCTGAAAATATGGACGCCTACCTCGGAGAACGCGCGGACTGGGAATGGGCCGAAGACGCGCTGCGAACAGTCATCAAGAGCCGCGGCGTGGAAGCACAAGAACAAACCGGCGAGGCCGCGTTCTACGGACCGAAAATAGATTTCGTTGCCAAAGATTCCCTCGGCCGCGAATGGCAAGTGGCAACCATCCAGCTCGACTTCAATATGCCTGAACGGTTTGACCTCAATTGCACGAACGAAAAAGGAGAAGACGAACGCATCTTTATGTTCCACTGCGCGGTCATGGGCTCCATTGAGCGATTCCTCTCGGTTTTGATTGAGCATACGTCCGGCGACTTCCCTGCCTGGCTCGCGCCGACACAAGTCGCGCTCCTGCCGGTTTCAGCCGAAAAACATCTTGACTTCACCCGCGAGCTTGCGGAAAAACTGAAAGGTCTCGGCGTACGCGTCGCCATTGACGATTCAGACGAAACCGTCGGCAAAAAAATCAGAAGCGCGGAGCAGATGAAAATGCCCTACATGCTCGTCATCGGCGACAAAGAAATGGGGAGCGACACACTCGCCGTCAGAAAGCGCGGCGAACGGGATATGGTCGATATGAGCATCGAAGAACTGGTCAAAGCACTCGAGCGACCTTAAATAATAAACGGCTCACTTGATACCCAAACGGCTCATTTCAAAAATGAGCCGTTTGTTATTGCTGAAATTAGCCCACTTTGGTACACTGCTTCCAGCACATTTCGTCCACTCTACACTATGGAGGCACCAATGCCCGCAGAAGCAACAGCCGCCCAAAGCACGAAGAGCCGTTTCCGCGGCATCCCCGACTTCCAGCTTCTGGAAGAGGCTGTCCCCGGCATCCGGGAACGTCTGGACATGCTCCAGGTCGAAAACCCCGAGCTCTGGGAAGAACTTCGCCGCCGCGCTGTGGACACCGCGCCCGGCTTCCGCCCGCTCCACTGGTGGCGGGGATGCCTGTAAGCGCGCCACACAGGGGAGTATCTCGCGATACTCCCCTGTTTTATCATCCCAGCGGACTCTGTATCTGCTTCAACATCGGGTTTGTTACTTTCGTGTACAGCTGCGTTGTCTGAATATTCGCGTGACCCAGCAGTTCCTGGACGTATCGCACGTCTGTCCCGTTTTCGAGCAAGTGGGTCGCGAACGAATGGCGCAACGAGTGGAATGTCGCGCTCCTCTGCACGCCCGCTTTTTCCAGGCACGCATAAAACATTTTTTGCGCGGAAGACTCGGTCAGCCTGCCGCCCCGTTCGCTTTCGAACACAAAGTCGTTTCCCTTTTTCCCGTCCAACAGGTCCCGAAGCGGCAATACAATGCGGCCCGGCAACACAGTCACTCTGTCTTTCCGACCCTTCCCCTGCCGCACGGTTATGGTCAGCTGGTCAAGATCAACATCCTTAACTTTAAGCCGGACAACCTCTCCGACGCGCAAACCCGCTCCATACGCCGTTTGAAGCAGAAGCTTGTGCTTTGGGTTGCGCGCCTTTGCGAACAGTCTCTCAAGCTCATCCCTGCTCAACACCACGGGCAGCTTTTTGCTCTTTTTGGGGTGGTTTATTTTTTGGAATGAATCAAAATGGTAGATGCTTCGGTATATAAAATTCAGCGCATTGGCGTAGAGCGCGATCGTTTGACTCGAGGCTCCTTTTTGCTGTTTTTGGAACAAATAGTTCCGCAGATCCTCATTATCAAGCTCCCGAAGCGGTTTTTTGAAATATTGGTACGCGTCTTTTGCAACGCCAAGATACGCCTCAATGGTTCTTGGGCTATAGTTGCGGAGTGTCATTTCACGGCGTACAATAGTATTAAGGCTTTCCTCCATAATACCTGCTTATTCCATATAACACTATCATTTTAGCAGCATATGTGGAATGATTCCACATATGCTCTAGTTA
>Ga0210057_1000068_pt1 | contig 203127 bp, 253 predicted proteins | sample CryGeyCG2114_010_2_FD_183968 | JGI IMG/M metagenome (GOLD analysis project Ga0210057, IMG submission 183968) | Groundwater microbial communities from aquifer - Crystal Geyser CG10_big_fil_rev_8/21/14_0.10 (SPAdes) (version 2) | ecosystem: Environmental > Aquatic > Deep subsurface > Groundwater...
AATATTTAGAAGAGTTAGTAAAAAAAGGAGTAATATTAGATAAAGATGGTTAAACGAAAAAGAAAAGTAAAAACTTATACATTTAAGTTTAGCTTGCTCTCTGGAGTTAAACCTAAAAAAAGAAGGAAGAAAAGATAATAGATTGTCAAGTACACAGATAGTTTAAAAATAAAAAATGATAAAGAAGAATAAAGAAAGAATATGCATTGAATGTGGAAAAAGAATACCTGAAAATAGGAGCCAAAGAGCAATTACGTGTTCTAAAAAATGTTCCAATAAAAGAACCACAACATCATATCTTTTAAGAAAAGGAAGAAATAATGAAAACTAATAGACCATTAAGAGTAGCAACTCTTTTCAGTGGAATAGGGGCATTTGAACACTCACTAGATAGACTAGATATTTCGCATGAAATTGTTTTTGCATGCGATATAGACAAATATTGCAAGGAATCATATTTTGCAAATTACAATATTTCAGAGAAAAATTGGTATTGGGATATAAAGGACATAAAAGGAAAAAAATATTTAGGAAAAATAGACATTTTAATTGGTGGAAGTCCTTGCCAATCTTTCTCAATGGTCGGAAAAAGAAAAGGATTAGAAGATGATAGGGGAAATTTAGTATTTGAATTTATTAGAATAATAAAAGAAACTCAACCAAACACATTTATATTTGAAAATGTTCGTGGATTGCTTAGTCATAATGAAGGAAAAACATGGGAAGATATAGAAAAAAGATTTAAAAAATTAGGTTACTCTTTTTCAAAGAAAGTTCTTAATGCAAGAGATTATGGTATTCCACAAAATAGAGAAAGAATATTTTTAGTAGGCTTTAAAGATAAAACTATAAAATTTGATTTCCCAAATCCGGTGCCATTGCAAATTACTGTACAGGATTTATTAGAAGATAATCCAAAATCAAAGTATTTTTTAGGAGAAAAAGGAATAAATTTTGTGACCAAAGAAAAAAATATAAAGAAAAAATACACACAAATAAATGGAGATATTGCTTTGTGTCAAAAAGCAAATCAACAGTTTAATTGGCATGGGGATTTTATACTAGACTCCCCAAAAAAGGATGTCGAAAAAAAATATTATCTTTCTGAAAAGACAAAGAAATATGTATTAAAAAGTGGAACTAAAAGTTTTTATTCGAAACCAAAAACAGATTTAGAGATAGCAAGACCATTATTAACTACAATGCATAAAATGCACAGGGCAGGGATAGATAATTATATCACAAAAGGAAAAAGAATAAGAAAACTAACTCCCCGAGAATGTCATAGATTAATGGGTTTTTCAGATTCATATAAAATAGTTGTAAGTGACACACAAGCATATAAACAAGCAGGGAACAGTATAGTTGTACCAGTTATCATGAATATATTAAATAACATAGATCTAGAAAAAATAAAAAATGAGTAAAATAAATATCTTGGGTGTAGAATACACAAAGATTGATACAAAAGAAAAGATGACAGTCCCTGACTGTTTTGTTGTGAGAAGTAATAAAATTGGTTCTGCACATGGTGAAGCTAAATTTTATATTGGAAATAATAGCCAAGAATTAAGAAATTTTTTTGGTGAAGAAGGATTTAAGATTAAGTGTTTTCTATTAAAGGAAGATCTTGTAAAATATTTAGAAGAATGTAAATCAGAGTATATTACCCCTGAACAAAAGTATAAACAAAAAAATGATTTTCCAACTTTATGGGAGGAAAGGAAAGAAAAAGTTAAAACATCTCCAAATATTTTATATTTCGAGCTAACTGAACAGACTCAAATAAATGGACCAAGAATTTATGTAAATTCAAAAGATAATCCTTACAAACTAATAAGAGAACTTTCATTGCCTAATATAACTTACTTATCTGCAATAAAATTAAAAAATACTAATGGAGATATAATATTTTATTTTAAATTATTTATTGATTATTTCGGTGAACAAGACCATCCATCCAAGATACAGGAAGAAGAAGAAAAAATAGAAGAATTAACTATAAATGAAACAGAAAAAAAACAGATAATAAAAGCAAGGATAGGTCAAGGGGAGTATAGGAGAAAGTTATTAGAGGAATGTCCAATCTGTCCAATAACCACAATATCAGATGATAGATTATTGATTGCAAGCCATATTAAACCTTGGGTTAAATCACAAAATAATGAAAAAACAGACCCTAAAAATGGATTTATGTTTACCCCAACATTTGACTTACTTTTTGATAGGGGGTATATCTCCTTTACAGATGATAAAAAAATTATAATTTCCCCGTGGTTATCAAAAATGACTTGTTCAAAATTAAATATATCTCCAAATAAAAAATATTCTTTGCTTCCAGTTGAAGGGAGAGAAGAATATTTAGATTACCATAGAAACAATATTTTAAAGAAATAAAATGCCACTACTATCTAAATCAAAATTTTTAAACGGAATACAATGCCCTAGACTTCTTTGGGCAAGTATTCATAAAAAAGAAATGATTCCAGAATTTGATATAGGAACAATAAACACATTCAAAGAAGGAAATGAAGTTGGAGAGTTAGCTAAGAAACTATTTCCAGATGGAATAAACCTCCCAACTGAAGATTTCAAACTAAACATCCAACTATCAAAAGAAGCTTTAACACAAAATAAACCTTTATTTGAAGTATCTTTTCCATTAATATCTTTTTGTACTTCAGAATTCATAATAACCAATCTATTAAAGAAGTTATTTAAATATTTCCTTTTTTGTGCAAAAGCTTTTATATTTGTGCAGAATCGAATATTTGTGCAAAGCCCTCCTTGCCAAGGGTTAAATAAATGTACTGTGTATACTCCTTCAGGCTTAGGTACTGAAACTCCTTCTGCATATAATATTGAAGTAATATCACTTTCTTTTTGAAGATCTTTAAAGGCCCCACCTATTTTAACAACGTGGTCTTTAGAAAGAGTATAAATGGCGCCATCTTTACCTTGCCCGATTTTTCTTGTTATCCAGTTCTTTCTTGGAAAATTTAACATAATTTGAGATAATTAACAGAATTAAAAATGTTTTGATTAAAAAAATTAAGAGAGAAGAGGCATAGCCTCTCCTCCCACTAAAAGTCCTAAAGTAGTGAGCCAACTTTGTGGGGGGTTAAAAAATGAATGGAGTATAACCCACTACTTGAGCATGTCGATTCCTAATTCATGGCCCATATGTCGAGCATGTTCAGCACTTTGCTGTGCTCTATCTATTTTACCAAGAATGTAAGGAGATTTAACTCCTGTAACAATGGTCATTACCCTTAGTTTTCCGTTCATTTCTGGACTTACACTTGCACCCCAAATAACCAATGCATCTTCATCTAATGAACTAGTAACCATATTACCTATTTTCTCAATATCATCTAATAATAGATCTTCACCACCCATGATATTGATTAATGCACCTGTTGCACCTTCATAGCTAACATCCAATAATGGATTTGAAAGGGCCCTTGATACAGCTTCTTGTACTCTATGTTCGCTTGTTGACTCCCCAATACCTACAACAGAAACTCCACCACCAGACATTATTGTTTTAACATCTGCATAATCTAAGTTTACTAAACTTGGAACTGCAATGGTTTCTACTATTCCTTTAATCATTGTAGAAAGTAGTTCGTTTGCTACTGCGAATGCTTGTTGTAATGGTAATTGTCCAGCAATTTTAGCTAGCCTATTATTGTCCATAACAATTACTGTATCACAAACATCTCTAAGTTCTTGTAAACCATGTTCTGCTTTGTCACATCTTGCTTTTTCAATATTGAAGGGCATTGTAACATTTGCAATAACAATAGCACCAGTTTCTTTTGCCATTTGAGCAATAACTGGGGCAGCGCCTGTACCAGTTCCACCACCCATTCCTGCAGTGATGAATACCATATCTGTACCCCTTAGAATTTCTCTAAGTTCATGATTGTTTTCTTTTGCAGCATCTCTACCTTTGTTAGGCATACCACCGCAACCTAATCCTCTTGTTAATTCTCTTCCAAGAAGTATTTTTCTGTCTCCATGACACATATCTAAATGTGCTTTATCAGTATTAGCAATTATTACTTCTGCACCATTCACTCCTTTTTTGTATAACCATGATGCTATGTTGCCACCAGCGCCACCTGCACCGATAACCTTCATATTTGCTTTACCTACTTGAAAATCTTCTGCGTCTGTTCTTTCTTCTACTGTTTTTAATGCGTCTTGAATGATAAACTCCATTTTCTTTATTTTTCCCCCTTTTTTATATGTTTTATCACAACAAATTTTATATAGGTGTGAATGTAATTTCTTTTTAAGAAAAAGTTGTTTAATCGCCAAATTAAAACGCTTTTTTAATACAGTAAAAACTAAGACCTGATAAGTTCAGTACATGATAGTATTTGTTTTCCGTTCGGAATCGCCAAAGACCGTACGAAAGTTAGACCTAAAAGTATTTTAATGTTAGTTCTTTATAAATGTTTTTGGAATAAAAAGTATATGTTAGAGTAGATATTTCAATATTATTTGAGTTAATTTTTTATACTAGTTCGACAATAAATGATTATGAAAAGTGGTGATTATGTTGAAATTAAAACTTCTTCTGATTCTTTCAAAGGAATTTTAATGCCAGATTCAATTTCTGGAAAATTAGTTTTGAAGTTAGATTCTGGATACAATCTGGGGATTGATAAGAAAAAAATTAAATCTAAAAAAGTTTTGAAAGTTGGAATAAAAAAAACTTCTAAAACTGTTAAAGTAAAACAAAATCCTAAATTGCCTAAAATTCTTATTTTACACACTGGGGGAACTATTGCTTCAAAAGTTTCATATAAAACTGGGGGAGTTATTGCTAAATTCAGTCCAGAAGAATTATTAGAATTAATCCCTGAATTGGGAAAAATTGCAAATATTGAAACAATGCAAGTTTCTAATATATTTTCAGAAGATATGGGATTTAAAGATTATAATAATCTTGCTAGAGAGATAAAGAAATCTAAAGTGGATGGTGTAATTATCACCCATGGAACTGATACTTTACATTATACTGCAGCTGCTTTATCTTTTATGTTAGACAATCTTGGATTTCCAGTATTATTAGTTGGGTCTCAGAGAAGTTCTGATCGGGGAAGTTCAGATGCGGGGATGAATATGATTTGCGCAGCTCAATTTATTGCAAATTCAGATTTTGCTGAAGTTGGGGTGTGTATGCATTCATCGATGGATGATACAGCTTGTTGGATTTTACCTGGATTGAAATCTAGGAAATTTCATAGTTCTCGTAGGGATGCTTTTCAAGCTGTAAATGCTAAACCCTTTGCTTTAGTAGACTTACAAGGTAAAATTAAGGTAATTGATAATAGTTTCAAAAAAAGAGGAGATTTAAATTTAAAGGTTGATTTTTTAGATGAAAATCTTAAAATTGGTATTTTGAAGGTTCATCCAGGTATGAGTCATGTAGAAATAGATTGTTATTCTAAATATAATGGTTTGATTATTGAGGGGACTGGGTTGGGGCATATGCCTGTGAATTCTGATTCAAAAATCTTCAATTCGCTTAAAAAATTAAAAATACCTAAAGTTATGTGTACTCAAACTATTTTTGGTCGTGTTAACATGAATGTTTATTCAACTGGTCGTAAATTGCAAGAAGTATTAATCTCTGGATCCGATATGACTTCAGAAACTGCTTTTATTAAATTAGCTTGGTTATTGAGTACTAAACAAAATGTTAATTTGATGTCTGAAAATCTAAAAGGAGAAATTAATAATAGAATTTCAGATGAATTTTTATCTTTGTATTAATTGTTGGAAAACATATTCTAGAAATTCATGATATTTTATTTGTTTCCATTGATCAACTAGTTCTCTTAAAACCTTATCTTCAATTGCAGGATTAATTATTTCCATTGGAACATTAAAAATTTCTCCTTCTTTAGGCTTAGTATCAAAAACAGTGAACTGCCTTGGGATCCCGCTTAAACTATACTCGTTAGTCCATAATCCCCTCATGTTTGGATCTTCTGCATTATTCACTTGAATTTCTAATGTTGAACTATTATTGGGTTTTAAAGGATTAGACCCAAGTGTGCATTCAATATAACTAACCTCTAAAATAGGGTGTTCAATGTATAAATCACGAGTAGAGGTGTTAAGATTAATCGGATTTTTTAAAGCCCATACTAAAGAATGTTTTTTTGGCCCATAATCCTTAGAGTGATCTTTACCCTTTTCTCCATGATGAAATAAATATAATGCAATATGTTGAGAAGTTGGATGTATGTCTACCATTAATTGTGAGAATTGGGCCAAATTTATAAGTTTATCTAAACCTATTTAAGCCCGTGATCATGGAAACATTTGATGTATTTTCTATCTTCAACCCTAAAATGATTATCAACCCATTTCATAACAAATTTCAATAATAAGGTGGCCATTTCAGATTCGTCAATATTGGGAGTACTTACAATTTTGTCTAATTCTTATTTATACCCTTTGTGTTGTGCTTTATGTTGCTTTGTATATTTATAATCAAATTTATCAAAGTATTTTTCCTCTGTTTTAAAGTGATAGATAGAATAACTTACTAGTTGTTCAATAATATCTGTTATAAACTCATCAGTTCTTTCATCCCTTATAGCAACATGTAATCTTTCTAGAATCTCAAATATTTTTTTGTGTTGTTTATCAATTTCTTTTACTTCTACACTATATTCTGGATCCCAAGTATATTTCATATAGTCAATTTAATTATAATAACTTATAAATTTTTTGAATAATAGCTAATTAACTTGTAAACTAACTTTGCGGTTGAATAGTCAGATAATTCCGAATTTTTTGTTGGACATAACTCTACAATATCTGCACCAACAACATTTCTTTGTTTGAAAACTTCTTTTAGTAAGTCTGTTACTTGTTTAAATTGTAATCCTGCGGGTTCAGGAGTCCCAACATCAGGAATAACAGAAGGATCAAAACCATCTAAGTCTATTGTGATGTAAACATTTTTCTTTAAAGTTTTGAGAATTTTTTTAATATTGAACTTTTCATGAGCGTAAAATGTATTAATTTTGTTAAGTTTTATGTAATCGGCTTCATCTTTATCTAAAGCTCTTATTCCAACTTGGGTTATATTTTTGTTAAATTCTGAAATTCTTCTCATAACACAGGCGTGACTTAATTTATTTCCATCAAATTCTTCTTTTAAATCTGCATGGGCATCAATTTGTAGAATAGAAAGCTCTTTTTGAGGTAATTTTTTTACTAATGGGTATGTTATTGTGTGTTCTCCACCTAAAGCAATTACAAATTTATTTGTTTTTAATTGTTCTAATTGTTTTAGTGTTTTAATTGGATTTAAAGTAGTTATTCCAATTTCATAAGGTTCTATGTTTAACTCTGGATCATAAAGATATAGTTCTTTTGAAGCCTTTAATATGGCACTTGGAGCAGTTTTTGTGCCTTTTTTATAAGAAGTTGTTAATTCAAATGGAACTGGTAAAATAGCAACTTTTGCTTCTTCAAATTTTGGCAAATTCATGAATGTTTCCATGAAATCCTCAAAAATGTTAATCTTATAAATGTTTTGTAATTCACAATTTTATGTTATGGGCAATTGATTCAGATGATGTACTGTTTGTTTTAAACAATCATTTACAAGAGTATAAAATCAAATTAGATCGAGAAAAAGGAATTTTAGACACAAAATTACTTTCTAATAGAGAAATATTTGATTATAATCTTGGAAGAGTTTGGAATTGTTCATTAGATGAAGCTTTTAAAGTGGTGGATGGGTTTTTCAACTCTGAATATTTTGATAGAATGCAGCCAGTTTCTGGAGCTCAAGAAGCTGTTGCTAGAATAAGAGATAAAGGAGATGATTTAGTTGTACTTACATCTAGACCATTATGGATGCAACAAAAAACTTTAGAACAGATTAGCAATCATTATTCTGGAATATTTAATGGTGTTTTATTTTCTGGAGAATGGAGCAAGAGTCCTGGTGGAACACCTAAGGGAGAAATTTGTAGGGAAATTGGAGCTCAAAGATTAGTTGATGATCGATTTAAATATGTAAATGGGGCTGCAGGACTTGTTGAAAGAACTTATTTGTTTGATTTAAATGGTAGTTATGGTTGGAATCAAAAGAATGGTGATCCCTTACCTTCACATATCACAAGAGTAAAATCTTGGGAAGAAATATTGAAAGAAGAAAATATTTAGTTACCAGATAATTTTTCTACTATACTTGTTTTTGCTGATTGATATATATTAGACATTTTACTTGGTAAATCGTTCAATTTTCCTTGTGATGCAGGAATTGCTATTGCTGTTAAAGCAGCCGCTGCATAAACTGGATTATCAACTACTTGTTCTAATGCACCACCAGTAACTTGCGCAACTGCATGTGTTGCTGTTCCAACATAATAATTTAATTGATCTGCCGCTTGAGAAATTCTATCACTTTGTGTGGATAGTGCCATAATTGTTTGTCTAAGTGGAAGTATAACTCCAAGTCCGAAAACTTTTCCGAAATGTATTCCTGCTCCAACACCAATATCTGGATCCCCCCCAATCATTAATCCTGCAGTGCCATATGGACCAACAGTATCTCCGAATCCTAAAATCCCCCCTAAATAAACCCAGGTTTCATGGCCAAATAATGAAAATAATCCATCTGCATGTTTTTTATCTGTTGATCCACCCATTGAGTTTGAATCTTCAGATTTGCCCCCAACTACTAATCCGATTGCTAACCTTTTCCATGCCATTATAAAACTGCCACTTAGTGGTAGTATTTAAATCTTACGAATCACCAAAAAGGTAGAATTTTATTCTCTTCTCTTGCTAACAATGGGCGGTGTAAGAAGATTGATCCATGAAAATCTGAACCATAAGTTGTGATTAATCCATTTTCTCTAGCATATTTCTTATAGAAATCATTTTTTTCATTGTAATTTGGTTGAACTTCAATTCCGTCTAATCCTAACTCTTTTAAGTATTTTAGTTCTTTTTCAGGATCTTTAATATCTTTAAATGGGTGAGCAATAACTGCAAGCCCCCCCGCTTTATGTATAATCCCTATTGCTTGTTTTACAGAAAGTTGTTTAGATTTATCTATACCTTTCATTTTTGGGTTATTTCTTAAACAATCCATAAATATTTGTTCAATGTAAGTTGTATTTGTATGTTGTCTACATTCTTCATCTAAAACAATGGCCATAGCAATATTCAGTTTCCCTAACCTTGATTTAGGAAATAAGTTTTTTATTTTTTCGAATGTTATAGGAATTCCTTGTTTGTTTAATACTTCTATCCTTTGTTTTACAATATTTTCTTGGCATTCTCTTGAATATCTTAATGTTTTTTGGAACTCTTCATGATTTATATCAAAGTTATATCCTAAAATATGATAATTATGGGTTGTAATCTCTACACCAGTAAGTAATTTTACTCCCCATTTTTTTGATTCTTCTAACGCTTCTTCATATCCTTCTGTAATATCATGATCTGTTATTGCTATAGTTTCCATTCCCAATAATGCTGCCTCTTTTACAATTTGAGTTGGAGAATAACTTCCATCAGAGTGTGTTGTATGTAAATGTAGGTCTACGTGTTTCATTTTAATCGAAATGGAATGCCCTCCTTTCGTTTAATTGCGATTCTAAATCTCTTCCGAAAGAATAGATTTCCATTACCCTTTGCATATTTTGTCCATTATGTTCAGAGAAAATTTTTCTTACATCTTGATCTTTAGTTACGTAAACAGGATAATCACTATAATCAAAAGTGTCGCATACTACAATCATATGGGTTATATCTTCTCTTGTTTCCCCTTCTGAGAGATACATGTCTAGATCTCTATTAAGCCATTGTCTTATTTTTTGCTGTGTTGTCATTTTTTTATCCTCTCAAAGTATTCTTTTTTTGTACCTAAGAAAGGTAGTTTGTTATCATAGACTAATGGTTCTTCATCATTAGATAAGCACCCATAAGTAAAACCCATATAAATGTTTGCATGGTCTCCAACTTTTCTTAGTGTCCCATCGTATGATTCATGTTGCCTAGTAATAACTACTTCCCCTCCAACTATATTTTCAAGTTTGTTTGCCATTTTCAATATAGATGAGATAAAGAAAGGTTTATATATTTCTTATATAAATAATATAAATTGATATAAATGAAGAGAAAATTAATAAAACAGGCAGGGCAAGCGATAACAGTAACTTTACCAATAGAATGGATTAGAGACAATGGGTTAAAATTTGGAGATGAAGTTGATTTTAGTGTGAGAGAAAATGATTTGATTATTAGTTCTGGAAAAGAAGTAAAAGGGAATTCAATAAAACTAGATATTTCTGAAATGCCTGGGAACACAAAATATTATTTAATAAATGGTGCCTATGCTGCAGGTGTTGATAAGATAAAACTCGAGATAAAAAGAGCAGATTATCCAAATTTGAATTCGAGTATGGGGTATGCTATTGTTGATCAAAAAGAAAGAGAACTAATTGTTAAAGATATTGGAGGACATTCTTCTAAGAATTTAGATGAAATTTTTAAAAGATCATTCCAAATGGTTATTGGTTTTTATGATTCTGCGATTGAAGATATATTTGAAAGGCATGCAAAAAGTTATGGAGAAGTACAAAATAGAGATTTTGAAATAAATAAGTTTATTCTATTTTTACAAAGAGCAATCATGAAGAAATTTTATTCTGATGGATCTGAAGGAAAAATCATGTTTGCTTATTCTTATGCTTTAGAAAAAATAGGAGATGAAATTTTAAGATTATGGAGAACTGATATTAATTCTAAAGTTGTTAAAAGTAAAAAAGTTAAGGAAATTGTAGCCTTGTCTAGGGAAGCATTAAGTATAGCTTTTCAAATGTATTACAACTTTGATCAAAAAAAAATAACTAAGTTTATGGAATTAAGAAATGACGTTCGTGAAAAATCTTTGAAAGTTTTAGATATTGATTCTTATACTTCAAGTTTTGTTAATCATGCGTTAAGAATTTTGGAAGATGCATATGATATGAATCATCTTTCCATAATGAGGAAACTTAAATAATAATCTTTTTATATTAATACCCCTTCTTTATTAAAATGAATACTCCCTGGTGTAAATATTTTGATATTTGTAATCATAAATATGTAGAAGGGACTGAGCATTTGGAAAGCACGGATTATTTGGAGTGCCCAACTTTTCCTAGTTCTGAAACTTGTAAATATTATAAAGATTTTAAAGATGGGTTAGAGGAGGTTATAGATGACTCAAAATCCAATTTGTAGGTATCATTCGATTTGTGATTTAACAATGTATTTACCTCCTGAAGCTTGTAAAATGCAAGAATTTATATCCAAATGCCCAAGATATCTCCAATATGATGCAGAATTTGATGGGAAAGAACCACTTAAAGAGTTGGAAAGAATGTTCAGAGAAGGAGAAATCATTTGGGGAAAAGAATAAATTCAAATTATAAAAAAATTAGACGTTCGGATTAAAGTGTTTATGTTTTAAAATCAACTATGTTGTATTTAAATATAAGAAATAATTTTTTCGGCTTTTTCTTTCCTACCTATTCCTTCATAACATTCAGCTTCAGCTTTTAATGTTAAACAAGGAATTTTATAGCCATCCAAATCTATTTCGGTTGTTTTTCCAGATAACATTCTAGATATCCAAAAACTGTCTTCTGGTTTTTCTGCAAATAGTTGTACTTGTACTCCTTCTATATCTAGTATTACTTCCCAAGCTCGTTTTCCACCTAATGGTTTAAGTTCGGTTATCCCAGAAATATAATACTCTTTGAAGATTTCTTTTGCTTTTTTTAGATTTTTAAATTCTAAGGCAATATCTAAATCTTGAGGATCAAAATCCATACCACTTAATACTAATCTCGCACTTCCTTCTAGTACCCAATCTATTCCTGTGTTCTCAAGTTTTTCATAAACTATTTTCAAAGCTTGGATAAAATCGTTTGAAAACATATTTTATGTTTAATAGTAAACTTTAAAAGCCTTATTTTTAGCTTATTTCCTATGGAATTTGTAAGAGACCTAAAGTGGAAAGAAGGAATGAATGTAAATGATCTAGTTAGTTCTCTAGGTAAAGTCGGATTCCAAAGTGTTGAATTAAAAAAAGCACAAGAAAATATAATTAAAATGAAAAAAGATGGGGCTAAGATTTATTTAACTTTTACATCAAATATGGTTACTTCAGGGTTGAGGGGATTTTTTGCTCAATTAATTAAATTAGGGATTCCAGATGTTATTGTAACAACTGTTGGTGGGATAGAAGAGGATATTATGAAAGCTAATGGTGAAGAATTTGTTATTGGTGATTTTCAAGTGGATGATGTTGAATTACATGAAAAGGGTGTTAATAGAGTTGGAAATTTATTTATTAGGAATGAAAGTTACTCTAAATTTGAAGATTTGATGAACCCTATTATTAAAAAGTTATATTCAAAACAAAAAAGATGGACTCCTTCTGAAATGTTTAAAGAAATTGGATTAGAATTAAAAGATGAAGATTCAATTTTATATCAAGCTGCAAAGAAAAATGTTCCAATATTTTGCCCAGCAATTACAGATGGGGCTTTTGGATTTCATTTATTTATGTTTCAGCAAAATAATAAAGATTTTGTAGTTGATGTTGTAAAAGATTTTGAGAATATATTATTTAGTACTTCACAAGATGAAAAGAAAGGTTTAATTTCTTTAGGGGGGAGTATTTCAAAACATCATGCAATTCTAGCTTGTTTGTTAAATGGAGGGTTAGATTACGCAGTTTATATGACAACAGCTAGATCTACTTCAGGATCTATGAGTGGAGCAACTACAAATGAAGCGAAATCCTGGGGTAAAATAAAAGATGATTCAGATGCTGTTACTGTTATTGGGGATGTTTCTATTAATTTTCCATTGGTTATGATTTCTGTTTTAGAGGAATTGAAGAAAGAAAATTTATTGAAGTAATTTTTGAACTTTTTCTTTTAATAATTCATATCTTTGTTTAGTTACGGGGTATGATAATACATACTCTCTTGTTGAAGGAAATTCTTTAATTTTTGGAATCCCTGGTGGGACTATTGTTCCTTCTGGAAATTGTATCCTTGTAAGATCTAATTCTTCATTATTTATTTTGTTAAAATAATGTGAAACTTCTTTTCCATCTGGTAATAATGCATTTGCCCAGATTATTTCTCCACCAAAGTAATCATTAACAACTAGAGATGTTACTGCACATTGGCCATAAGCAGGATTATCTAAAGACCATTTATTAGGATCTGAACTGGTTTCTTTAGTCCAACAAATTCTCAATATTGCTTCTAAATCTGGTAAATTCATCTAGAAAGGAAATGTAAATACTATTAAAAGTTTTTGTGAAAAGTAAACTATATTTCAAAAACTCCAACAATTGGATAGTGGTCTGAAGCAATCTCTGTATGTTTATTCTTCAAAACATAAGAGTCAATAACTTTGAATTCTGGAGAGTTGAAAATAAAATCCATTCTTACTCCTGTTCTGGGTTGACCATAAACATAATTCGTTTGTAGGATTCAGAAAATTTCTGGAAGTTTTCCCAAGTTTCTTTGTCCTCTTTTAATAATTTAAGAATATCGTTTTTGATTATACATTTTGAATTTTTTGATAATTCATCAAACGCATGTTTAACAGCATTGAGACCTTTAAGGGCCATTTTATTTTCTTCAATAAGCCTATGGATCCGTTCTTTGTTCAGTTGTGAAAGCACACTATTTGGTCTTCTTGGAGTAAATCTCTGAGCAAAAATCTTTTCATCTATACGCTTCATAATGCTGTCTATCCAACCGTAACATAGTGCCTCTTCAACGGCATCATTGTAAGGAATCCTTTTTTTGCCAGACGATTTTCTATAATAAACGAGCCAAATTTCTTTTTCCTTATTATGGTTTTTAGCGAGCCATGAACGCCATTGTTTTCTATTAGTTATATACAGTGTTTTTCCTATATCCATATTTTCTTAAGATGATATTACCTATATAAAATAGTATAGGCGCATTTTTTCAATTGCAACTAACAAGGATTATGAGAAGTCGTGACCGAAAGGAGCAATTTGGGTGAGGGACGAGCCGAGCCCCGAACCGTATATCCCTTGTTATATTCCCCGAAGGGCTGAAATTTAGTGCAACGTCCCGAAGGGAAATTTCAGAGTTCAGAAAAAGCCCGTTCTATCCAATATATCTAAAACGAGGAATTTCTTTTCCCTCAATATTAACATTTTCAAGAAACATTGATTTTGGTCTTGCCCACAAAGCATTATGTCCAAATTCTTCAGAATCATAAAGTGCTTTGTAAATTACTAATTCTTCCAGTGTTTCACTATGTCTAGCAAGACCAATAACTTCATATTGCTTACCTTTGTAATGTTCATATTTTCCGAGTTTTAATTCTGTCATAATATTAATCTAAAAGTTAAATGTATATAAGTTTTGTTAAGACGCCCCTAATAAAATTTCTTTTTCCGCAGAAAAAGACTATCTTGACGCCCCTTCTAATAAATATTGAACGAAGCGAGTGTATATGTTTGAAGGACGAGAGAGGGGTGTCAGATTTTTTTTATCAATCGGCGAGGGACAAATTGAATATAACGTCAGGATTATGAGAAGTTGCCGAAGGCAATTTGGGCAAAATCCTGCAAGGATTTTCCTCATAATCCTTGTTATACGCCCCGACGACCGAAGGGAGGAGAGCCTGCAAGGCGTGGTGCGAACGAAGTGAGCAAGTCAGTGGAGTGGCGTTTATCTAATAAGAAGTCGTTCTGGTTAAATGGTATGGTTTATCATTTTTTAATTTCTGTTGTCCTAAAATCCAAATGTGGTCGTTAACATGAATAGAATCGGCGTGTGCAATTTTCTTTTTTACCTTTTGTTTGATTAATTCTACAACCCAAATAGTATTTGCTCTTAATTCCACTTCTTCCTCGCTGTCTTTATCAATTTGAATTTGGTTATCAATTTTATCAGCGAGGTAATCTGAATAAGAGAAAATACCTAATCTTCTTAAAACAAAAGGTAATTTGTAATCGGCACACGCAGTTAATTTATCAATATTTTTTAACTTGCCAAATTCGTGTCCGTTGAAAGCTTGCACAATATCAGCGACTAAAAGTTGTGCACGCTTGTAAAAATAAACTCTTTTTCCGTTGAAAGTTGATGAGTCTTCAAAGGAAGAAAAATTCTCAATTATCAAACTCAATAATTTTTGTGAATCGCCATTTGCTTTTTTAATGAGATTAGTAAAATCACCGTCAAATTTTTCAAGTAATGTTGTTCCAATTTCTCTTAAAATATTCAATCTTTCTTCAAAAAGAGGAATTTGAACATTACCCTCTAAGATTTTACTAAGCTCATCTTCTTTAATCTCAGAAAGGAACTTTGCGTCCAAAATGGGAATCTTATTTTCTACTGCTCTGGCAATAGCACTTATCATTCCATACGCACCATCAACTTCTTCAGAATGATAAATTATTTTCCATTTTGGGTCGCCCCAATAAGAAAAGCTAATTGAATTAAACACGAGCAAAAAATGTAATCTATCTTTCAGGTTTAACTTTCTGAGATTAAATGGCGATTCATCAATCCAATGTTTGATATGAGAATGATTAAAATAATTAACAAACTCATTAACTTTCTCAGAGTTTATTTTTACGTGTTGAGAATTATCAACAACGAATTTGCAAGTTTCAATTATTCTATTCATGTTATCCATTATAAATTAAAAAATGATACTGATTAAAAAATGTTTCTATAACGACTTCCACTTTGTAGCCACTCCACTGATTGCGTAGAACATGTATTAGATGAACCTTAGAACATGACTTGGTTCTTATAATACGCAAGATTGCCATGTTATGTAGTAAAATTTATAAATGGATTTAAAACTAAGAATTTATGCAAGAATATCTTGAAAAACTGGAATATAGAATGAAATTGAAAGGTTTGAGTCCTAAAACTATTAAATCTTACAAATATAATATTCAACAATTTTTTCAAACTTTACATAAAACCCCAGAAAATGTCTCAAAAAATGATATAGAAACATATTTTGTGAACCTTATAGATAAAGGGTATATGTCTGCTTCTATAAGATTAAACTATGCTAGTTTGAAGTTTTTCTTTACTTGGGTAATTCCAAAAAATATTGATTTTGTTAAAATTGATACCCCTAAGAAAAAAAAGAAACTGCCTAGGGTATTGTCTAAACAAGAAATTATTTCTATGATTAATAATACTAAAAATTTGAAACATAAATTAATGATTGAGGTTTTATATTCTTCTGGATTGAGAGTTGGAGAAGCAGTTAAATTGAAATTAAAGGATATTGATGCAGATAGAAATATTATTAGAATTACTCAAGGAAAGGGTGCAAAAGATAGACAAACTATCTTGTCTGAAAGATTAAAGGAAGATTTATTGAAATATTTATGTACTAAAAGGGATAATGAGATATATCTATTTTCTAAAGGAGAAAATCATATTGTTTTAAAAACTGCACAAAAAATTATAGATAATGCTGCAAAAAAATCTAACTTGAATAAAAAAGTAACACCCCATATGTTAAGACATTCATTTGCAACACATTTATTAGAGGATGGAGTAGATATAAGGTATATTCAAAAATTATTGGGGCATTCAAGACTAGAAACTACTCAAATTTATACCCATGTAGCAAATAATGATTTGAGAAATATAAAAAGCCCATTAGATTAAAAATGAAAGCGAGATTTATTTTAAGTGAAAAGGAAGCCGTAAAACAGTTAGAAATAGTTCAACATATTTCTGATGAAGTTTCTTATAGTGTTAAAACTAACATTGAAGTTGCTAAGGTTTTAGAAGGAAAATGTAATTTTAGTGTTCATTCATTGCAAAATCTAATGTTATTAGAAAATAAATCAAAAGTTTGGTTTTTTGCACAAGCTTGGAATAAAGAATTAATTAAACAATTATTTGATTTGGGAGTAAAAAGTTTTGTTGTTGATAATGAAAATGATTTACAAGTTTTATTAGATAATTTAGATCAAAATATTAATTTATTACTTCGTATGAGGCTAAAAGAACATACTGTTCACACTGGAAAACATTTTGTTTTCGGGTTTTCATCAAGTAAAATAAATAAATTAATACCTGAATTAAAAGAAAATTCGAAAATAAATAAGTTGGGAGTGCATTTTCATAGAAAAACTCAAAATGTTTCTGAATGGAGTTTAAAAGAAGAATTAATTGATAGTATTTCTGAAGAAAATTTTTCTAAATTAGACTATGTAAATATTGGGGGAGGAATCCCTGCGCAATATAAGAATTTCAGAAAAGAAGTTGTTGATTATATTTTTGGTAAAATAAAAGAATTAAAAGAATTTTTGAATAAAAAAGATATAAAAATGATTATTGAACCAGGGAGATTTATTGCAGCTCCTGCTGTGAAATTAGAATGTGAAATTATAAATAGTTATGATAATAATATTATTGTTAATGCTTCTGTGTATAACTCTGCAATGGATACTTTTGTTGCACATATTAGATTATTAGTTGAAAATGAAGTTGAGAATTCTAAGTTTAAATATACAATCAAAGGGTTTACTCCAGATTCTTTAGATATATTTAGATATTCTGTTTATTTAGAAAAAGAACCTAAGGTTGGAGATAAAATTGTTTTCCTAAATGCTGGGGCCTACAATTATTCTAGTAATTATTTTAATTTAGATAAGATTCAAACAGAAATAGTTTTATAAATAACCAACTCTTTTTCTTATTAATGGATTATAATAAACTAAATTTTAAATGTGGTATTGAGATTCATCAGCAATTAGATACTAATAAATTATTTTGTGATTGCCCTTCCCAATTAAGAGACGATCCTCATGATATTTCTATTAAAAGAAAATTAAGGCCGGTTCCTGGTGAAGAGGGAGAAATAGATATTGCGGCAGAATATGAAACTAAAAAAGATATTGAATTTACTTATGAAGGCTATTCAGATTCAACTTGCGCAGTAGAATTTGATGAAGAACCTCCACATGATGTTAATAAAGAAGCTTTGGATATTGTTTTGCAAATTTGTAAATTATTAAACTGCAAAATTATTGATGAAATCCAAATAATGAGAAAAACTGTTGTTGATGGAAGTAATACCTCTGGATTTCAAAGAACAATGTTAGTTGGGTATAATGGTTATTTAGAAACTTCTTATGGAAAAGTTGGGATTGATAGTGTTTGTTTAGAGGAAGATTCAGCAAGAAGGGTTGGAAGAATTTTAACAACAAAAGACGAAAAAGAAAAATCGAAAGTTTATAGGTTAGATAGATTAGGGATTCCTTTAGTAGAAATTGCAACAAAACCAGATATAAAAAATCCACAACATTGTAAGGAAACCGCAGAAAAACTTGGTATGATTTTGAGGAGCACTGGAAAAGTTAAGAGGGGATTAGGAACCATAAGACAAGATGTTAATGTTTCTATAAAAAATGGTGCAAGAGTTGAAATAAAAGGATTCCAAGATATAAAGACTATGCCCACAATTATAGAAAATGAAGTAAAGAGACAACAAAAAGATAAAGTAAAAAACGAAGTAAGGAACGCTAATCCTGATGGAACAACCACTTTCATGAGACCAATGCCTGGGGCGGCAAGAATGTATCCTGAAACGGATGTTAAACCTGTTTTGGTTACTCCAAAAATTTTATCTATGGTGAAAAGTTCTGAATTGATAGATGATAAAATTTTAAGATATGAAAAATTAGGATTAAGTTCTGAATTAGCTAGAAGTTTAGTAAAAGAAGGATTTAGCTTGGAAGATTACAAATACGATTTAGATAATAAACTAATTGTGAATGTTTTAGTGGAAATTCCTAAAGAAATTAAAAAAAGGTATAAAATAGAGTATAAGTTTAAAGAAAAAGAGTTTAGATTAGTTTTAGGAGCTTTGGGAACTAAAAAAATAACAAAAGAAGCAGTAGAAAATATTTTTGTAGATATTGCGAAAGGAAAAGAAATTAATTTGAAAGATTATGCTCCTGTTGATTTTTCAGATTTAGAAAAAGAAATTGAAAAAATAGTAAAACAAAATAAAGAGTTATCTATTGGAGCATTAATGGGAGTAGTTATGAAAAAATTTGGAGGTAAAGTAGACGGAAAACTAGCTGCACAGTTAGTTTCTAAATATACAAAATGAATAAACTAAAATTAAATTATTGGATTGACTTTGGATTGCTTGTTTCTTTTTTAATAGTAACTCTTACAGGAATAATCAAATTTAGAGGACTTGGTTTATACCCCATATTGGGATTTAGCGGGATTAGTATCTGGCATGATTGGGCAGGCATAGTTATGGCAGTTCTTGTTTTAGTACATTTAATATTACATTGGGGTTGGATCATTAATGAAACTAAATGTATGTTTAAAAATAAAGAAGTTTGTGAAGATATAAAACCTAAGAAGTAGGTTTTGTTAAATTTACATTTTTTATTAGTATTGGGGCCATTATTGAGGGTGTCCCGGCTTCCCAAGAAGTTATTTGTTCTTTTTCTTTTCCAAACAGTTCTATATTTTTTAATAAATTAAGAACATTTTCTGAAACTCTTAAATTTTTAATTGGTTCTGTAATTTGCCCATTCTTTATTAAAAACATTCCATCTCTAGGAATTGTTGAAAAATCTCCAATTACATAATTTTGAAATCTTGTATACCATACATTTGTTATATAAATTCCATCTTTAACGTCAAACGGATTTCCAATTTTTCCATCTAAGATAATATTAGTTGGATTTGGAGAAATAATTCCTGCATTGCCCGTAGACTTTGTTTTATGTCTTTGTGCAGATGAAGTGTTGTGTAAATATGTTTTAAGAATTCCATCTTTAATTACTTCTGTTTTTTGAGTTGGATGGCCTTCATCATCAAATGGAATTGAACCAAAACCATTTGTTAAAGTTCCATCATCCGTTAAATTAAAATTTCCTAATTGTTTATTGAGTTTATCTTGGAAAAAAGACATTCCAGATTCTACACTAAATATTGAAGAGGCTTCTCCAATATTATCTAAAATTGGAGCAAAAGCTAATGGTGAAAATACTACATTATATCTACCTGCTTTTCCTTCTTTTGGATTAACTGCAAGTTTCGCGATTTCCCCAGCTTTCCTCCCAATTTTTTCAGCATTAAATTTAGAAGTGATTCTTGAAGAACCCGTTTGATGTCCTGAAGCTTCTTTGTTTACTAGTGCTCTTAAAGATAAATACAATCCTGAGAGCATTTCTTCTCTTTGTATTCCTGTTGAAGTAGAAATTGAAACTTTTCCTAATGAAGTTTGAAATGTTCCAGATGTTCTTTTTGCATTTTCTGATGAAGCGTTTATTGCTGCTTCTACTTGATCAACTTCATCTAAATCTTTTATTTTTTTATCAAACAATCCTTCAATTTTAGGGTATGTGAATTTATTTTCAGGAATTCCAATATAATTTTTATTAGGTTGTGAATTTTTTATGAAACTAACTAATTTTTTTAAGGTATTATTTATAGAAATATCATCAAACTCTTTTATTGTGGTAGTCACTAATTTTTTATCTTTAGCTACAAAAATATTGATTAAAGTTCCAGACTCAACACCTGTTTTTACTATTTTATTATCCACAAATTTTAGCATTGATTCTTCAGCATTATATTTTTTGAGAACTACATCATCCATTCCTGCTTTTAACAATGATTTTTGTATTTTTTCTAAATCGTGCATTTTATCTAATTGTATTGAATTCTTTTTAAAGTTTTAGCTTTAGCCATAAAGGGTTTGCATTGCTTGGATATAACAACTATTTCCCAATTTATAAATATCTTCACACATTTCTCCCTTTCTAGTTTCAAGTTCATTGTGCAGAGTTTCAAGAAACATACTCGCAGTGTTTCCATCATTTATAACGGCCCCAATAATCGCTACTTTGTCGATAATACTTCTTTCTAATTTATTATATTCTGAATATTTCATTTTAAAAATCGTGAATTGTTTTTTGCCCAAAGCAAATATCATAAAAATCACAGTAATTGCACAATGGGCCTTCTTTTTTAGAATAGTCTTCTATATCTTCTGAAATTGTTTGTTCTTGAATAAATTTACATTCTAATTTCGCAAAATTTACTAACTCTTGATCAACCTCTAAATAATGAGATTTATGCCTCAAAAAATCTATTCCAACTAAATCTGGTTTTTTACCATATTTTTCTTCATATAAAAGAGCATATATTGCTAGTTGTAATTTATATTCATCAGTCATCTTTTCCCGCTTAGAAGTTTTATAATCCATCAATATAGTTTTTCCATCAATTTCATGAACTGCATCAATAAATCCTCTAACTTGATGTTCTTCAGAAACAAAATATACTTCAGTTATTGGTTTAATTGTGTTAAATGCTTTTTCTAAACCATATGAATTTACTCTTTCTTTTAAGCTTTGTAAGAAATTTTTGAACCAATTATTCATCATTTGTATTGTCTCTTCATAATAAAAATCCAATTGATCTTTACTCATGTCTATTTTTTCTAATTCCTTTTTCCCAGCTGCCCATTTTTGTTTTAATAAATTTTGTAAAATTATTTTTAATTCAAATTCATAATGATCAGAACTTATTGTAGTTACGTTAATTTTAAAAAAATCTTCTAATGCTGAATGTACTATTTTTCCCCTCTGTAAATGAATCGAAGGGATTTTTTGTTCTATTTTTAGAATATAATTATAATAATATCTTCTAGGGCATTGTTTAAAGGTATTTATTGAACTAGGACTTTGTATTCTTGGGGCCATATTTAACTGAAATGGGTGGTTATTTTAAATATTATCTATTTAGAGTATATAGTTATTAAAGAAAAGTATTTAAATGAATAAATTAAATTTTGATTATTAAAATGGAGGATGATATTAATGGCTAAAAAATCTTCTGGTAGATTTCGAAGTTTGAAACCGAATGTTAGGGCAGGATTGATCTTTGCAGGCATTATAGCGGTTATATTTGGTTGGTTGCTTTGGAATGGTTTTTTGAGTATTGAAAAATTATTTGCAATCTTATTGTTTATTGCAGGTATTTCAAAAATTGTTTGGGGTTTGTTTGCAAAGTAAAGGAGGTGTATTAAAAAATGGCTAAGAAAAAAATGATGAAAGAAAATTCTATGGCATGTAGTTGCCCGCATTGTTATATGGGCAAAAGTGGATATGTTTTCAAAGGAATAATCGCAATAATGCTTGGTTTAATCTTATGGTTTGGATATTTAGATTTGACACAAGTGATTGCTATTGTACTTATTTTAAAAGGAATAAAGAAGTTATTCTATAGTTCCAAGTGTTGTTAGTTCAGAAAACATTATATACTCTTTTTTCTTTTATTTTATTATGAAGAGTTGGGTGATATTTGTAATTTTGTTAATTATTTCTATGCCAATTAGTTTTGCTAAGGAAGTTGCAATTCCTGAATTATTCCAAATTGCTCCGAAAGCATCTAATATTCAAGAAGGGAAAGAAGTTTATTTTTATACGGGTGGGAGTTTAATTGCTTCATTAAAAGAAAGTTCATTAAAATATCAATATTCTAGAAAATTGGGTTCCGATTTTGAATCTAAAACTTTACCATTTGGCCAACCAATTTTAACTAACAATAGATTTTCATTTACTGGAAAAGAATTAGATGAAGAATTATATTACTTTAGCGCAAGGTATTATGACCCAAATTTAGGGAGGTTTACAACTGTAGACCCTGTACCCACTGAGCCTTCTTATGTGTATGTTTATAATAGTCCGTTAAACAAAGTGGACCCAGATGGAAGATTAGCTACTACTGGAACACTTGTTGATCCTTGGCTAACTGCTTTGGAACAACTTATGCAGGAAGTATCAAGGGGAACAACTTATGCAGAAGCAGCTAGTGGGGGTTCCGTATTCTTAGCTGGAGCAGGAGCAGTTCTTGCAGGATTCTTTTTGACTAGTGCAAATATGCAAGCAAATATTCAAGGTAGATCAGATGCTATGTATGATCCGTTTGGGTTATTAGATGAAATTAATCCAATGAATATAAGACCAAAAGGACCAGAAGATGATTTCGATGTAGATGAATTTTTACAACAAAATGATAATTTTGTGCGACCAAATAGAAAACCCATGGAAAAATTTGAACATATGGATGGAAGAATAGAATATTCTGCACTTACTGAAAAAGATATTAAGGATGGTAAATTCGCAACTTTTAGTATTGGAATAAAAAGGCTACAGGCCACAGGGGCGGCATTAGGAGAAATCACCTCTAAGGGACACACCACTAGTACTTATGAATTTAAAATAAATAGACCAGACTCAATAAGACAATATGAAGCAGATATTTTAATATCCGATCTTATGGGAAGATTGCAGTATCAATTTGGATTAAGTAATAAGGAAGCATTTAGGGTTGCAGGAGAAATTAGATTTTATGTTAATAGTTTTAAAGGTAGTGGAATGCCCAATTTGTTACATCAACAGATAATGAGCCCAGTAGACATAACTAGCAAAGGGGGGTATAAAGAATCTGGGCATCAAGTAGGTATATATATTACAAATCAGAACATCCCAAGTGAAATGCCAAACTATGCAATGTGATATAGTTAGTGTGAGATATACAAAAATTATATAAATATGAATAATAATATTAGTGTGATGGAAAAAGAAGTTGATTTACATAAAATAAAAAAACCCGCAATAGCGGTAGATGTTATTCTTTTAACAATTGAAAATAATGATTTAAAAGTTGGATTAATAAAAAGGCAAGATGAACCTTATTTTGGAAAGAATGCTTTACCAGGAAGATTTGTGAGGTATAATGAAAAGATTATAGATACTGCAAAAAATGCATTAAAACTCAAAGGAAATATAGATTCTGAAAAAGTTTATTTAAAACAATTACACACATTTGGAGACGATTTAGTTAGAGATACGAGAATAAGAACTATATCTATTGTTTACTATGGGTTAGTTCCTAATGATAAAATAGATTTGGGGAAAGATAGTTTATTTACTTGGCACTCTGTTTATAACTTACCAAAGTTAGCTTTTGATCATGTAAAAATTATAAAGTATGCTTTAGATATTATTCGTGATCAATTATTTGAATCTCAGTTAGTTTTCAAAATATTACCCGCTGAATTCACTTTAACTGAACTACAAAATGCGTTTGAAATTATTTTAGATACTAAATTGGATAAAAGAAATTTTAGAAAAAAGATAGAAGAATTATATGTTTTGAAAGATTTAGATAAGAAAAAATCTGAAGGGGCACATAGACCTGCTAAAATTTACTCTTTTGTTAAGAAAAAGTAGATTTTTGATAATTCTAAATAGTTAGTGTTATATTTACAATAATAGAAAGCTTTATATATAAGTGTGTACTATACACTAAGTAAGATGAAAACTAACATTCAAACAAAACCGAGGAAAAATTCCTTTTTTTATGTCATAATTAGTGTAATAAATACAATATTGGAGGAAAAATAATATGAAATTACCAAAAAATCATAAACCATATACAGACAAATATTTTTTAAGAACAAATGAAATTTTGAAAGCTGAAGGATTAAATCCTAAAGTTTCAATGAAAATTTTTGCTAGAGGGGTTGGCAAAATTTCCGGATTAGACGATGCTGTTGAAGTATTAAGTAAATTTTCAGATTTAGCTGAAACTGGTGAAGTATGGGTAACTAAAGATGAAATTTATCAAAATAAAGAACCGTTGATGATTATAAAAGGACCAGTACAAAGTTTTGTAGAACTTGAAACTGTATATTTGGGGGTATTGTCTGCTGCTATAACAAGAGAAGCAGGAATTGCTGAGCCCAATATGGGAGAAGTAAAAGAAAAATTTGAAAGATTAAAAGAAATTTACAAAGATATTCCAATAACATATTTTGGAGCAAGACATTACCATTGGAGTTTAGATGAACAAATTGCTAAGGCTACTTTAGAAGGGGGGGCAGTACAAACTTCTACAGATATTGGATCTGCAAATATTGGGTTAGAGGGAGTTGGGACTACACCCCATTTGTTAACAATTGTTCTTGCATCACAATATGGAATTGAAAATGCTACATTAAAAACTGCTCAATTATTTGATCAATATATGGATGAAAGTATTCCTAGAGTTACTCTAGTGGACACATTTAACCGAGAATTAACTGATAGTCTAACAGTTGCAGAATATTTTGGGAATAGAAGAAATTTATTTAGGATAGACACTTGTGGTGAAAATATTGGTGAGGGCGGAACTGCATATCCAGGCGGAAAAGATCCCTCTTATCAAATTGGAACAGGAGTTACTGTAGAATTAGCAAGAAATCTTAGAACAAATTTAATAGAGCATGGATATGGATCAAGTACTGATATTTTCTTATCCAGTAATTTTGGAAATGAAGAAAAAGCTAAAACGTTTGTAAGGGCTAATGAAGAGTTTAAAGCTAAAACAGGTTATTCATTATTCACGGGAGTTGGCATTGGAGAAGTTTCTGAAGCAAAGTTCTGTACCGCAGATATTTTTGAAGTAGATGGAAAACTACTTTCCAAAACTGGAAGGGAAGTTTCTGGAATAGATTATACAAACTTAAGGAGGGTTTTGTAAAATGAGAATTTTCTATAATGTAGATACACAAAAAGATTTTATGAATGAAAACGGAACGTTATATGTTCCAGGCGCTGAGACAATAAAACCCGTTTTGGCAAAATTGCATAAGTATGCACAATCAAAGGGTATTCCAATTTGGGGGAGTAGGGATAGGCATTTTAAGTATGACCTAGAACTAACTAGGAATGGAGGACCATTTCCAGACCATTGTATGGAAGGTACTGCAGGGATGGAAAATATTTCTGAAACCGTTTATTCAGGAATTGTTATCCCAAATAAAGTTAGTGAAGGAACTCAACCTAGATCTGGATTATTTTATATTCCTTCTGAAAGAGAAATGAGTCGGATTATAGAAAGTGCTCGTTCTGGAGAGAATCTTATGTTTGAAAAACAACATTATGATGTGTTTACAAATCTTACAGCTGAGCTTGTGTTTAGAGAATCTGGAGTTACAGAAGCAATTCTTTTTGGGGTTGCAACAGAATATTGTAATCTTGCTGCTGCAAAAGGGATGAGAAATTTAGGAATTGATGTATATGTTGTTAAAGAAGGCATTGAAGGGATTACCGATGAAGGGGCACAAAAGGCAGTAAATGAAATGCATCAGAGAGGAGTAAAATTTGTAAGTTTAGAAGATGTTTTGGGGGGAAGAATATGATCGAAACAAAAAAATTAGAAAAAATCTTAGCTAAAATTAGGTTAAATAAAATAAATCCTAGACTAGCAAGTGAAGAAATTCAAAGATTTATTGTTGATACAGTTGTCTCTGCTGGAAAATCAGGCGGGGTTATTGGATTATCTGGAGGAATTGATTCAACTACTGTTGCTTATTTGGCTAAAAAAGCATTTGATAAATATAATGAAGAGAATTCAGAAAAAAATTCACTTAAACTGTATGGATTAATAATGCCTGCAAAAGCAAATAGAGAAGTAGATACTCAAGATGGAATAAGAGTTGCAGAATTGTTAGGAGTTGAATATGATATTGTTGAAATTCAACCTTTAGCAGATGTATTTATCCATGTTAGACCTGGGAAGATTGAAGGAACTTTTCATAGAGGAAATCTTTCTAGCGAAATGAGAGCAATTGTTTTATCAAGAGAGGCTGCAGCTAGAAATGTTCTAGTTTTAGGAACTGGGAATAGAGATGAAGATTATTGTTTAGGATATTTCACTAAACGGGGGGATGGGTCTGTAGATTTAAGCCCTATTGGAAATTTACATAAAAGGCAAGTAAGACAAGTTGCAAAACATCTTGGTGTCCCAGAATATTTAATTAACAGAATTTCAACTGCAGGACTTTATGAAGGACAAACAGATGAAGGAGATTTAGGATTTAGTTACTTAGAAGCAGAAATAATTGTAGCAGGAAAAGATCAAGGGTATACAAGAGAAGAATTAGAAATGATAACTGAATTTGGAAGTGCAAGAAAGGCAGATGAAAAAAATACTACAATTGTAAATAAAGTCTTAGATATGCATGAAGCAAACAAATTTAAAATGGAGATGCCTCCGGTTGCAAATATAAATTGTTATTGGGGAGGGAATTTGGATGGATACTTTTAAACAAGGATTGGTAATTGGAAGATTTCAATTAGTTGGGAATCAACATCTAGATTTATTTAATCAAATAAAAGAATATCATTTTGATAATGAGAGATTAGATAAATTGAATATTGGAATTGGTGTTGCTGATAGTTTTGATTTTAGAAATCCATTTTCAGGAGCAGAATGTTGGCAAATGATTAAACCGATTGCAGAAATTGCAGCAAAGGAAATGGGGGTCCCATTAGATTATAGATTAATTGATGATATCCATGACCCTCCAAATTATGCAGCGCATGTTTCAAGGATATTTGGATTTAGTGAGAGAGACAGTCTTGTAATATTTTCTTCTAATGATTATACAACTCAATGTTTTAATGGGAAAAATCATACTTTAGTTAGTATGGAAGAAAGAATAAAACAACATTCTACTGAACTGAGAAATGCTTATGGCTCAGGAGCAGATATTTCTGATTTAGTTCCAGAACATATTCCGAAATATCTTGAAAATATTGGTGCAAGACAAAGATTAGCAAAACTAAGGTATAATAATCCAATTCCTACTGTAGATTTAGTTATTGAGTATGAAAATGGAATTGTTTTGATTGAAAGGAATGAAAACCCAATAGGACATGCACTCCCAGGGGGACATGTAGACTATGGAGAAAGTACAGAAACTGCAGCGATTAGAGAAGCTAAGGAAGAAACAAATTTAGATGTTGAGTTGAGTGGGTTGATTGGAGTGTATTCCGACCCAAATAGAGATCAAAGGGGGCATAAAATAGCAATTGCTTATTATGGAATTGGAAAGGGAAAACTTAAAGAGGGGAGTGATGCTAAACGAGTATTCGTTTGTAACCCGGATCAGATTCCAATGATGCAATTTGACCATAACGAAATAATGGAGGATTATTTTAACTTAAAGAGATAATGAAAATTGATATAGGTAAAATATTGATTGTCCCTACAAGAAGTAGATATGAGTTAGAAGTGGAAAGATCTAGTAAAGAAGAAGCTCGAAAAAAATTTGGGGATAATGGAGTATGGGAACATATTTGCGAAGGGCATAAAACTCAAAAAGAAAATTTAAAAAAAGTATCAAATATTATTGGAAAACAAAAAATAATCTTTAGAGAGTTATTATCTGAAGAAAATATTAAAAATAATGATTTATTTTTCTTTTTAGGAGGAGATAATCATTTTACCTATTGTTCTCAAATTATTTTAGAATATTTAAGAGAAAATCCGAATGAAAAAAAATATGTTGCTGGAGTTGTTCTTGATTCTGGAAAAAGTTTGGGGGCATTATTAAATTTTAGTTTTGAAAATTTTATTGAATTATTAAAAAATCCATTAAATCTTAAGTTAGGTTTAGAAAATTGGACAGTATTAGAAGCTACAATATCTAATGGGATAGTATTTCCTGCTGTTGGAGACTATTTTATTGGTGAACGAGAAAGAGTTTTTATGTCTAGAAACAAAGCTTATTTGGATGGGAAAGAAATAGTATTAGATAAATCGGCAGGAATATTAATTGTGACTGGTTCTGGATCTGGAGTTGGATCTTGGTACAACAATGTGCATAACACTTATTATGGAAAGTCAAATGTATTTGGAAGAGAAGAAGAAGTTGCAAATATTATTTTAACTGAAAATGAGTCTAAAACCAAAATTGAATTAAAAAAAGGCCAAACACTTACTATTGATTCTTATAATGATGATGGAGGAATTATTGCTCCTGATTCCCATTTAGAACATTCAGCAGATTTTAGTATTGGTGGAAGAGTAGAAGTAAAGATTAGTGATTTAAAGTTACATGTTTTAAAAATTATAAAATAGAAAGATTTATATAACAGTATTTATTCCTAATTAATATTTATTCCTAATAGAAAATGGAAACACGTATGACAAACCAAAAACTGAAGATTATGGAACATTTAGAAAATATAAAAACGCACCCTACAGCAGAAATGGTTTATCATGCAGTTTCTAAGGAATTACCCGCAATATCTCTAGCAACAGTTTATAGAAATTTAAATTTGTTAGCTGAGCAAGGGAGAATTCTTAGACTAGAGATTAATTGTGAATACCATTATGATGGATTTTGTGATTCTCACCAACATTTAGTATGTACTAATTGTGGGAAAATAATGGATTTGGGACAAAAAGAAATCTCAGATTATGCTATGAAGAAAATAATATCCAATGATTTTGAACTTAAATCAGTAAGAATAATATTTTATGGGGTTTGTAAAAACTGCAAGGAGAAATAAAATGAAAACATTAATTGTAAGTTATCTCCCTAGAGGAGAAAAATCAAATACAAAAATATTGGTAAATGAATATTTAAAAAATATAGATGGAAAAGATGTTGAACACTTAGAATTAACTAATGATGTTCCAGACTTGTTAATGCCAAATAATTTAGGGGCCTATATGAAAAGAAATTATGGAGGAGAAAAATTAACAGATGAAGAACAAAAATTATTAGAAAAGATGGACAGGATGACTGAACAGTTCATAAATGCGGATATTGTTGTTTTAGCATTTCCAATGTATAACTTTTCTATGCCTGCCACAGTAAAAGCATATTTTGATTCAATAACATTAAAAGGAAAAACTTGGGATATGAATGAAAAAGGCATGTTTGGATTGATGAAGGGTAAAAAATCAGTGATATTAATGACAAGTGGTGGAGTTTATGAAGGTGAATGGGCTGGAATGGAACACGCAGTAAGTTTATCAAAATCACTTTTCCAATTTATGGGATTTAGTGAAATAAAAGAAGTTGTAGCTCAAGGAATAAATATGAGTTCAAACAGTGTTAATGAAGTTTTAAAAAAATCAAATAAACAAATAAAAGAAATTATAGGAGAATGGTACAAATGATACAAAAATTAGATTATGATTATAATGCATTAGAACCATATATTGATGAAGAAACAATGAAAATACATCATGATAAACATTTTCAGGCGTATTTTGATAATTTTATGAAATCAATAGAAGGAACTAAATTAGAAGGAAAAGATGCAAAGGAAATATTAGAAAATTTAGATAATATCCCTGAAAATATTAGACAAGCTGTGATAAATAATGGTGGCGGGTATTTTAACCATAAATTTTTCTGGACAATTTTAAAGAAAGATACTAAATTTGAAGGAGAAGTTGCTGAGGCCATAATTTCTAAATGGGGCAGTTTCGAAAAATTTAAAGAAGAATTTTCAAATGCTGCAAAAACTCAATTTGGTAGTGGGTGGGCTTGGTTAGTTTTAGATAATGGGGAATTAAATATTACTAAAACTTCAAATCAAGATTCTCCAATTAGTAAGGGAATAATCCCCATATTGGCTATTGATATTTGGGAGCATGCTTATTATTTGAAATATCAAAATAAAAGGCCAGATTATATTGAAAATTTCTTCAATGTAATAAATTGGGAAAAAGTAAATGAATATTATATAGAGTGCAAATAAAATGGAACAAATTTTAGAAATTGGAAAATCGGCACCTAATTTTGAATTAGACGCCTTTCAAGACGGAGAAATAAAAAAAATTAAATTATCTAATTTAAAAGGAAAATGGGTAGCATTAGTATTTTATCCTGCTGATTTTACATTTGTATGCCCTACTGAATTAGGGGAATTAGCAGATAAATACTCAGAATTTCAAGAAAATAATATTGAAATTTTAAGTGTTAGTACAGATACTGTTTTTGTGCATAAAGCATGGCATGACAATTCTGAAACTATAAAAAAAATAAAATACCCAATGTTAGCAGATCCTACTGGGAGAGTATGTAGAGATTATAAAGTTTATATCCATGAAGAGGGATTAGCCTTACGTGGAACTTTTATTATAGATCCTGAAGGAATTTTGAAAGCTTTTGAAGTTAATGAAAATAGTATTGGTAGAAATTCCAAAGAATTAATGAGAAAAATAAAAGCTGCACAATTTGTTGCTGAACATGGGAATAATGTTTGCCCTGCTAGTTGGGAACCTGGAAAAGATACTTTAAAACCAGGATTAGATTTAGTAGGAAAAATTTAGGAAGATAATTCTTCCACTTCTTTTTTTCCTTTTTTATTCTCTTTTACTTGTTCTTGATCAAGTTGATGAAGTAATGTTTGAAATTCTGCAACATGTGTTTTTTCTTCTCTAGCAATATCAAGTAATATATGTTTTATTTTTTTACTTGTTGCTTTTGCTGCCAGTTGTTCATATAAATTTATTGCATCTAACTCTGCAATCATTCCTAGTCTTAGAATTTCTTTGTCTATATTTCCTTTATCTACTTTGTCAATATCTATTGGTAAATCAGATAACATATTTTATCACCCTGTAAATAATTAGTAAGTGATTTTATATAGTTTTTCATACTTGAAAAGGGGTATGGTCATGTGCGATATTGTAAAAATTGTAAAAATTCTTAAAAAAGAAGTTAAAAGTTACAATGTACCTATTGTTGATTTAATAAAAGTTAAAACTAATGATCCTTTTAAGATTCTAATAGCCACTATTTTAAGCGCTAGGACAAATGATAAAACTACTTCTGAAGTTTGTTCTAAGTTATTTTTGAAAGTTAGAAAATTTGAAGATTTAGAAAAATTGACTATAATTCAGATTGAAAAATTGATTTATCCAGTTGGTTTTTATAAAAATAAAGCAAAACAATTGAAAAAATTACCTAACGTTATTTTTAAAGAATTTAATGGCAAAATCCCACATAAAATTGATGATCTAATTAAACTGCCTGGGGTTGGGCGTAAAACTGCTAATTTAGTGGGGGCTACAGCATTTGGAAAAAATTATTTATCCGTAGACACACATTGCCATAGAATTCCCAATAGATGGGGAGTAATTAAAACTAAAACTCCTTTAGAAACTGAAATTGCTCTAAAAAAAATTCTACCTAAAAAATATTGGAAACATTTTAACAGAATTGTTGTAGCTTTTGGACAGCAAGTTTGTAGGCCAATTAACCCAAAATGTTCCAAATGCCCCGTGATTAAATATTGTGATTATTATAAAAAAGTTTATTTGAAGAAGAAATAATCAATCTTAACTTTAATTTTTTATATATCTATTTATTTCTATACTTGATATTTCATTAGGAAAATAGTTTTCTATCTTTTTTATTAGTTTATTTCTGAAGTTGTAGGTGTTAGCATGTTTTGCATATGCGAATGAACCCTGAAAGCTTTCATATATTTTGTCATAAGATATTAGTTTTTTATAATATTGCTTTTTGTGTATGTTTATTTTAGATTTAATTGATTTTATATTCCTTTTTCTCAACAATTTATGATTTGGGAATATTCTAAATCCTAAGAAGTCTATTCCTTGCTCTAAACTTTTGATTTGGGATTTATCCGGATGTAATTCTAACTTTAACAGTTATTTAGAAAGTTGTCTATTTGTTTTTTGTATAATTTTAGTTGTTGTTTTGATTGATGCAGAATTACAAAATCATCAACATATCGAATATAATATTTTGCTTTAAGTTTATGTTTTACAAATTGGTCAAGTTCGTTTAGGTATATATTGGCAAAGAATTGAGAGGTTAAGTTGCCAAGAGGAATACCCTGTTTTGCTTCGCCCCCCCCCTCGTGATTATTTAAAATTTGTTGAATCAACCATATTGTTTTTGGATCCTTAATTTTTTCTTTTATTATTTTGATCAAAAGAAAAGTATTAATTTCTTTAAAATAATGTTTAATATCCGCTTTTAAAACGTAACAAGTTTTTGAATTATTTTTAGATGATTCTCTCTTAAATTTGTCAAACCTATTTATTGCAGCTAATGTTCCTTTTGTCTTCCTATTTGCAAAAGAATCATGGATAAATGTTTTGTCAAAAATAGGTTCAATAATATTTATTAAAGCATGATGTACAATTCTATCTTTAAAATCAGATTTAGATATTTTTCTTGTTTTTGGATCTCTTATTGTGAATGATTTTAGCGGTTTTGGTTTGTAAGAGTGAAGAAGTAATTCTATTCTTAACATTTGTAAGTTTGTTGTTAAGTTATGTCTAAACTCGATTAAATAATTCTTTCTTGATTTTCCTTTTCTAGCCTTTTCATAGGCTTTTAGGAGATTCTCTTCTGAAGTGATTAGTGGATATAAATTTTTGTATGATCTCATTTTAATATTTGCCTTAACATATTATGGGTTATTCGACCATTCGCATTGGCATTAGAAAGATTGTCATTCCTAGCATTCAGGTCATCGTTCCTGTTACGATAAACCCTACGCAAATTAGCCAGTTTAGAATAATTATCACCACAACTCTAATATTCGCAAAAGAGTTCCCAAGCCCTTTCTTTAGCTACTAATTATTGTTGTTGAATTTTATGACAGCAAATCAAAATAAACTGAAACTTCTAAACTGACGTGTAGCCCATGTCGTTATCCATCATTGATTAAGTTTGGGAAAACCAATCTCAAAACAACAATGTTAAGACAATGAAAATAAGATAAAAAGAAGTATAAAAAATTAATTATTTTTGAATTAAATCTTTGAAGTATTTTATTCCTTTCTCCGATTTAAGTAAATCGTTTATTCTGCTCAAATATTCAGGGGATAAACCTGCTAATTCTGAGTCAATTGCTTGTTCTTCAAAAATTTTCGCGTCAAGCGACTCCGTCGCTTGCCAAATGGGCACCCGACCAAACGCAATGGCATCAGAAAGATTGCCATTCCTACCATCCAGGACATCGTTCCTGTTACGATAAACCCTACGCAAACCATCTTGGTCTTTTGGTGTCAAAACAGTAACTCCATTTTTAGAACGTACTAACTCTCCTGACGCTTCATCATATTGAACTTTTCCATCTCTTTGTAAATATGGGGCTTCTGTTACTTGTACATATTCTGAATCTTCAAATTTGAAAGTATTTCCATCTTTTGAAACATTTAATCCTGTTACGATTAATGGAGTATCTGTTGAAGTTCTTCCTATAATACCTAGAACTCTTTGTCTATGTTGTTCATTAGAACCTTTTCTTTGGTATACAGCTACTCCGCATGAATCAAAGTAAAATTGACTTTCATTTGGCATTATATCCCAGTCTCTTACTAGTTCTGCTGGAGTGTGAACGTTTATTCCTCTTTCTTTTAGAAAATTATATGCAAAATTTGCTAAAGGAACGTTTGAATTTTTATTGTTTAATCCTACTTGTTCTTTGAATTTAGCTAAAAGCTCTTGATTTAATACTTGATTTAGATCTCCGTTTAAGTGACCTATTACTCTATTTTTTCTTTGATTTCCTTGTATCATTTTGATTATTAACTCCTTTTTTTTGATAGTTTTCTTGATGATTTAAAGTTTATAAAGCTTTCTATTTGTTATTACTGAATAGTTGTTAATTAATGCTTGACATGCTCAGGGGTTGGATATTTAAACCTATATCCCCCATAAATGACATGTACTTAAACAACATCCATTTGAAAGATATTTATTCAAATTTACAAAACTACTTTGTAGAGATTGATCATGATTTTCTTAAGGACATTATATTTTCAGCTTCAGGATCAGATTTTCCTTGGAAAAATAAAGAGTTTATTAGAAAAATTAAACTAAGTTATAATAAAGCCTCTAAACGAGCAATTGGTTTAGAATCTCTTATGGGGAAAAACAGGAAAATTTCATTTAGATTAATAACAAGATTAAAAGAGTTATCAAATGTTTCTTGGGATAAAATTGAAAAAAACATAATCTCAATTTGCGCTGGAAAAAACTCTAAAGGAAAGGTTTACATTAAATTTCCTTTAGTTTTGGATAAAGATTTTGGTATGATAGTGGGCCACATTCTTGGAGATGGATCAATTGATAAAAAGTATAACCAAGTTTTTTTTACAAATAAAGATAAAAATCTCAGTTTAGAATTCTTTAAATTAATGAAATCTAAATTTGGCATTGATGGTAGAATTTGGTTACAAAAAAGTGGAAAATTTGCAGAAAAGTCTAAATGGATCAAGAGGATTAATACACCAGATGAGATTCCTGCAAATTCTCAAATTGGATTGTTTTATCCAACTATTTGTGGTAAAATACTAAATATAATATTTGGTGATTTTGCTATTGGAAAAGAGAAAAAAATTAGTAACAAGATACTTAATTTTCCATCTGAATTTAAGATTGGACTCATAAGAGCATTCTTTGATGATGAGGGGCACATGGACAGGGAAAGGGGACCTAGATTTCACCAAGATAGGGAAGAGATGTTAGAAAAAATAAGAATAATGTTAGGAGAATTTAATATAAATAGTTGTCCTGTAAGATCATACTTTCGAGAAGGAAAAGAAAGATATTATTTTAATGTAAACCATAGGGATAATTATACTAAATATTACAAATTAATTGGCTCTGGTTCTGAAAAGAAATTGAAAGTTTTACAAAACCTTGTAGCAAATGCTCAATAAAAGAATATTGTAATAGAATTGGTGTGAGTAAGAGCCGATAATAGGAATATATTTAAACTTATTTTTTAAATAATCATATATGAAGGGAAATAGTTATAAGAACTTTTATTTTATGCTCTTAGTTTCATTTGTTATAATGTATTCTGTTATGTTTCTGAATGTGGCTAAATTTGAACATATTTATTTAAGTACCACAAGATTTTACATGGCTATTTTAATGGTTGCCCCGATGGCAATTTTTATGATATTAATGATGGGTGATATGTTTAAAGATAAAAAGAAAAATAAATTAATAATCTCATTGTCAATAATTTTATTTATTTTAGTATTAGTCTCTCTTAGAACACAAACCCCTATAAAAGATGAACAATATATAATGGCAATGATCCCTCATCATTCTTCAGCTATATTAACTAGTCGGGAAGCTAATTTAAATGACTCAGAAGTACAAAAACTAGCAGAAGATATAATAGAAACCCAAGAAAGAGAGATTGCTCAAATGAAAGAAATACTTGAAAGATTGTAATACAATAAGTTATAAAAATGGTTTGTTTATTACTTAGTTTATGTTAAGTGAAATAAAAGATTTAAGAAATTCCAAAATAAGTCAGGTTGTTAGTTCTAAGTTAAAAGAATTTGAAACTAATAATCAATGGTTTTCTGAATTATGTTTTTGTATTCTAACTGCGAACTCTAAGGCTCAAACTGCAATTAATATTCAAAATGAGATTGGAGAAACAGGTTTTATTAGTTTATCTCAAGAAAAATTAGTAGAAATTATTAAAAAGAATAAACATAGGTTTCACAATAATAAAGCAAAATATATCGTTGAAGCTAGAAAATATTATAATATTAAAGGAATTTTGAATAATCTAAACGAATTTGAGGCAAGAGAATTTTTAGTTGAAAATATCAAAGGAATTGGGTATAAAGAATCCTCTCATTTTTTAAGAAATGTCGGATATAAACATTTAGCAATATTAGATAGACATATTTTAAGTTTGATGAAAGAAGAAAAGCCATTAAATAGAAAAAATTATTTAGATATAGAAAAAAAGTTTAATCAAATTGCTAAAAAATTGGATATGAATTCTGCTGAATTAGATTTATATATGTGGTACTTAAAAACTGGAAAAATATTAAAATGATTTATCTTTGTGTTTTTTATAATTAATCAAAAATAAAATAGCTAGGGCCATGTATGTAAAAACCAAAATAATAAAATATCTTTGTTCTCTTGTTCCATATGGGACAGGATTTTGTATTTCCACTTTATTAAATCCTAATTTCACTCCATCTGTGGAATAATCTAAATAAGAAATCCTAACTGCGATGTTACTAAAAACTATTTCTTGCGAAGTTTCAAATAAAATTTCAGTTGTTACCCCATTTGCAATTATTTTAACTGATTCAGGGGTTATACTTGTGATACTTATTATATTACTAATACCTTCCATAATAATAGTGTATTGCCCACCTTTTGTGATAATCTGAGAAGAAGGGTTTTCATCAAGATTTATCAAATTTATTTGGATTTCTCCTTCACAATCACAATCTTCTACACAGGAATTACAATCTTCACTTGGAGAACATATATTATCTCCACAATATCTTTCTGGAATATTTGTTGGAACCTCTTCTTCAGGTTCATTTATATTAGTTGGGCATGCCCCACAATCTGTAGAACAAACCTTGCAATTTTCATTAGAGCCACATAACCCATCTCCACAATAATTTATACATTCAGGATCATTAGAAGGGTTATTTTTACACAAGGCCCTTAATAATATTCTCCCATCTTTACCATTTAATAAAATGTTAGAACTTGTAAATCCGCCTGGATTAGCAATCGGATCTTGAGTTCCTTGTATATACCTATAAGTTTCTGTTAAATTTATAGTTGCTGGAACTGTTCTTGAATTTAACAACACTACCCCATTCTCAAATTCCCTTTTCCATAGGTTATCTTCTATTTCTATTATTTCAGAAATTGATTCTCCCAAATACCCCCTATTTTCCCTACTATTTGTTGATCCCCCTGTTATGAGATCCACCCAATATTCGTCATACCATGAATAGTCTCTTCCTTCAGAAAAAGAATATTCAACAGTATAATAAATTTCTCCAATTATACTTGCTGTTAATCCAAGTCTATTCCTTTGATAATGGGCTGCAGTTCCTACTGTAAGCTCATTAGTAAACAAATTCCAATTTTGATGGGGCTCTTGTGTTTTTTCTTGCCAGTAAGGGAAGCTCCTCGTAAAATATGTTGAATTTGAATATCTAAGGAAAGTAGAGGTTGGGCCAAAATCACTCCCCCCCTGCCAATGCTCTAGACTACCTTCCCAAAGTTTGCCATTATAATTCTCTGGATAATAATCTGCACCATTGCCAACTAAAATTATATTATTTCCTGCCTTTTCCCTAGTAAGTTTCATTAGTTTATTCATTCCTTCTTTCCAAAGCGTTTTGGATTTTATTAGATCTATAGAATTAGATAAATTCTCATTAATCCCATCCATATCAATATCTGGGGACAATACATAAGGAGTATCAGGGAGATTATAATCTACTAAAAACCAAAAATTTGCACCTGCATTATCAAACCAAATTCCATCCCATATCCCTTCTGCGATCATATCATTTTCGATATGATTAGATAAAACTTCGCTGAAATTATTTCCAGTGTAAAGATTACCCAACTTATTATTAGGAAATGAAGGATTTGCTACAGTATTACCTTCATTATCTTGTAATTTCATATTAGGTTCAATTTTTTTTATTAAGTCACTGAAGGGATATGTACTAAAATCTTGGTAACCTATCGCAGTAACATATGTGGTGATTATAATATCTTTATTTTTTTGCCTTATCTTATTAATATTCAATGGATTTACTTGATTTCCTTTTGAAACACTTAAAATGTCATATCTTGCTAAATATTCAATTTCTGTTTCATTGTTTCCATCTATACTATTCCCCCACCAAAGATTAGCGATCTTAGGAAGGTTATTATCTACTTTTGGCAAAACCTTAAATCTTTTGTAAACACTATAATCCCCACATTTTATATATAGGGGCACATAATTTAAATTATTCATAACTGGAATTTTAATATAATAATTTTCTCCATTTGAAGATGTAAGTTTTGTTAATTTATTTGAATCTGCAGGATTTTCTCCATAGAAACAATCAATTCCTAAATCTGTTTTGAATTCAACATCTATCTCATTTGTATTTGGAATAATATACCCTGAAGGCGAAGTAATATTAATCATAGGAGGCAAAACAAAATTTTCCTTAATAACCTCTGTTGAACCGTTATTAATCCTTAACTTTATTTCATCCCCAATTTTCTTATTTTCATTAAATAAGATATCATTATTGGAAAAAGGAATTCCTTTCATATAATTTTCCCTAACCTCTTCATTACTTAAAATTTCATTTCCAATTCTAAATTCATCCACTATTGCATTTGGGTTTCCTATTCTGAATATGGGGTTTGTTTCAAAATTACTTGGGTATTTTCCATTTGCAATTTTAAATCCATCCATAAAAAGAGTAGATTCATTTTTTGAGCTAGAATAAGTTATTGCAAAGTATATAGGCTTACCAATTGGAACTTCTTCAATATCTTGACTTAATTGGGAGGCAGATGGCCAGTCCCCGTTGTAGGCTGTAAACCCAATTGATTTTTGTGTGTCTAAATTAATTGCAAATCTTAAATAAGAAATTACATTTTCTGCAAGGGGTACTGTATAAAACTCATATGGGTCGAGATTTGTTAAGTATAATTCATCGATTGAAGCATCTTGATTAATCACCTCACTTGAAATTGAATAAACGTGCCTAAAAAAATATGGATCTCCTGGAGGAGAAGCACTTCTATTAAAAACATCACTTGTTAGGGGATCTAACAAAGTTAACCAGAACTCAATAGTGCCTTCTGATAAGTTTAGGTTATTAGGTGTTTGATAATAAGTTATACCCCTTAATCCTTCTCCAAATATACTTGGTCCAAATGATATATCTTCTTCAATTTGGGGGTATTCTTCTTCAGAAGTAATTAAATCATTGTCAAAGTGTGTTAGAAATGAAGTGTGGGTTTTACCTGATTTTATTAATTGATTATTTATATACCAAGAATAATTAAATATGAATGGAGAATTAATCTCAGCTATAATTATTTTATCTTCGTACGAATTAAGTAAAGTTACCTCCTGATTATTTAATGGCGGAGCAAAAAACCTTTGATTTACTGATAAGAATAATAAGGATATGATAACAACTACAAAAGTTCCAATAATAATTTTCTTGAATTTCACCCCAAAATATAGGGGGATAATCCTTTTTAAATTTGTTTATATTATTCAATAATTGTGAATAGATACATTAACAAAATTCCAAATAAAAATATTATTAGGTTTAATAATGATTTTTTAATATCTGGTTCTTTCCTTATTTCTGGGATTAGATCAGATGCAGAAATATACAAGAACCCACCTGCCGCAAATGGTAACAAAAATAATGTTAACCCCTCAGTTATACCTTGTAATATAAACCCAATTATTCCTCCAAATATTGCAGTAAGAGCACTTAAAAAGTTATAAGTTAATGCCTTAGTTTTAGAAAACCCTGCATGCAATAAAACCCCAAAATCTCCTATTTCTTGGGGGATCTCATGTAATGCCACAGCAAATGTGGTTATTATTCCTAATTTAATGTCAATTACAAAACTAGCAGCAATTATTAAACCATCTATAAAATTATGAATTCCATCCCCAAACAAACTCATATGCGCAAAAGTGTGAGTTGAGCAGTGATCTTTGTGGCAATGTCTCCAATGAAGTACTTTTTCTATAATAAAAAATAATACAAAACCACATAAAACTGAAATAAAAACAGTTGATGGTATTGAATTCTCTAATGCTTCAGGTATTAAATGAAAAAACGCACCTCCCATTAAGGCTCCTGCAGATAAAGAAACAAGTAACAATAGTATTTTTTCTAAATATTTGTGTTTTAAAGAAAGTGTAATAACACCAATTAGTGATATTGCGCTTATAATTAATGTTGCTAAAATAATCCAAATTAAAGTTTCCATTTTAGGTTTAGTAGAAATATTGGGTTTATAAAAGTTATTCAAACTGAAAAGCAAAATTTATAAAGCGAAAAATCAAGTTTTTTGTAATGATTAATTGTATCAAGTATTCTAATGGTAAAACTAGCAGTATTACTTTTAATAAAATTAATCCGTTGAGAGATAATGTTTGGATTGATGTTGTAACTAAAGACATGAAAGAACTAAAAGAAGTAGAGAAAAAGTTTAAATTATATCCTAGAGATTTAGAAGATAGTATTGATATACATGAAGTTCCGAGATTAACAAATAAGAAAGACTATTCTTTTATTGTTTTGAGGGCATTAACGGAAAATCGTTCTGTCCCATTAGGGATTTTCTTAGATAAGAATTATATAATAACTGTGCATCCTAAAGAAATTAAACCTTTAAAGAAATTTTTTAATGTACTTTTAACCAAAGAAGGAAAAGAATTCTTTAATAAAGGTCCAGATTTTATATTCTGTAAGATTGCTTCCGAAATAAATAGGGGGCTTAATGGATATTTAGAGAAATCAGATGATGAATTAGATAGGATAGAGGATAGAATTTTGAAAAATAATGCTCAAAAATCTAGTGAACTTTTGCCTTTAAAAAAACATTTAACTTATTACAAAAGAATTTTATCTTCAAATAGGGGAATTATAGAAAAATTACAAAATAAAGCTTGTAAATTTATCTCTCAAAAGAATTATCTTGATCTAAATAATTTACATGTAGAAGTTATGCAGGCAGAAAGTATTGTAGAATTTCAAAGAGAAAGATTGACTGCAATTTCAGAAATGCATATGACTGCAATTTCTAATAGATTAAATGATATAATGAGATCATTTACGGTATTGGCTTCAATATTTTTATTACCTATGTTAATTTCTGGAATATGGGGAATGAATTTTGCTGAGATTCCATTCTATTATGATACTTACGGATTTTATGTCCCAATAGTTATCATGACAGCAAGTGTTATAATATTGCTTGCTTTCTTTAAACATAAAAAATGGGTATGAGACAACAAGATAAGTTTACTAAAAGGGCCCTTGCAGAAGGATATTTAGCAAGAAGTATTTACAAACTAAAGGATATACAGAAAAGATTTACTATTATTAGAGAAGGTGATTATGTTTTAGATTTGGGAGCAGCCCCAGGTTCTTGGAGTCAATTTGCAGTTGAGTTAGGTGCAGAAGTTGATTCTGTTGATTTGAATAAAGTTAAATTTGGTACATGGATTAAGGCAGATGTTATGAGTGATGAAATTTTTAAGATTTTAGAAAAAGACTATAATGTTGTTCTAAGTGATTTATCTCCTAAAACTATTGGGGTTAGAGTAATAGATAATGAAATATCTTATGACTTAGCAATGAGGGCTTTAGTAATAGCAGAGAAAAAATTAAAAAGAGGAGGGTTTTTTGTCTGTAAAATTTTTGAAAGTGAATGGTTTAGTTCTTTTGTTAAAGAAACAAGAAAAGTTTTCAAAGATGTTAAAGTCTATAAACCAGAAGGAAGTAAAAAGAAAAGTAAAGAAATGTATATAGTTGGGATAAGAAAAAAATAAATTATTTTTTGGTTTTTTACATTGATTACATAATCTTTAATTGGTTTAAAAAAGTTTTATTAATTAAATTTAATTTTTCTTAATCTCATAGAAGGGCCACCCATTAAAACAGGAATTCCCTGCATTGGTTCCCCTTTCCCGCAAGTGCCCGCAAATAATTGTAAGTTATTTGCAACCGCATCAATAGAAGACCATAACTTTGGAGTTGTTATTTCTATTGTTGGAGATCTTACAGGTTTAGTTATTTGTCCATTTTCTATTAAATAAGCCTCATCACCAACATATTTTTGTTGAAACCTTTTATCATCAATATTCCATTCCATAAAATTTTTTATGTAAACTCCTTTTTTTATACCTTTAATCAATTCTTCTTCTGACTGTTTTCCTGGTTTTACATAAGTATTTGACATTCTAACCATTGGTTCTACAGAATAAGAACTAGCCCTTGCAGAACCATTACTTTTTATTTTCATTTGTGCAGCAGTTTCCCTATTGTGTAAAAAGTCATTAATTTTTCCCTTATTCATCAAAACATTCTCTCTTGCTTCGACCCCTTCATCGTCATATTTGAAAAATCCGTATGAACCTTCTAATGTTGGATCATCAACAGCAGTTACAATTTCAGATCCTAACTGAGTATTCAACATAGATTCTGTTACAAAAGATTCTCCAGCTTGAGCTGATTCTCTCCCCATTATTCTATCTGCTTCATAAGGATGACCAATTGCTTCGTGGGTTGCAATTCCTGTTACTTCTGGTGCTACAACAACATCAAATTCTCCAGAAGGCATTTTTACCCCTTTTGTTAAATTTTCTCTTAGTGCTTCAATTTCTCTTTGAATATGGGATTTTAGTTTCCATTTTTTTAAAATCTCATGACCACTTGTCGCACCAAATTGTAAATACCTTTGAATTGAATTATCATTATGTATTAGTGTTAAGAAATATAAAAAATTTAATCTTGGCATACTTTGAAATATTTTTGTTCCATCTGTGTTAATATAATATTTTTTAGTCAAAGTATCAGATAAAGACAAGTATTTATGTTCTGCTTTTAATTCTTTATCAAGTTCTTTTAGGTATTTTATTTTTTCTTCTTCTTCAAATTCTTCTTTTGCTTTTACTGTGTATTTTTTGTTAATTGACCTATTATACGCGAATTCAACTTTTTCAGATATTTTTGCTGCTTTTTTTGTTAGTCTTAATGATTTATCCAGTTCTTTCTTTATTTTTTCTTTAGTTAGTGCATTAATTGCAGCAAACCCCATATTTCCTTTTACTAAAAATCTAATGCCCAACCCAGTAGATTGGTCAAAACCAGAAATTTCAGGGTTTGAATCATTTAGCATAAATCCAGAAGAATTTACAGTTTCAAGCCTAGCTTCAGCATAATCTACTTCTTTCCCTTTCAGATAATCTATTGAAAATTCGGCTAAATCTTGCATGATTTAATTGTGATGGATATTGGTTTATATAAGTTTTTATAAATGTTTTATTGATCTAATTTCTGATGCAAGACTTATTTCCGTTTGAAAGTTATAGAAAAGGCCAAGATTCGTTTATTAAAGTAGTTAGGACTGCGTTAAAACACAAAAAAGATGTTTTAGCTCAAGTTCCCACAGGAGTTGGAAAAACTGTTTCTACTTTAGCACCTGCATTACAGTATGCTATGGAAAATGATAAAACAGTTGTATTCTTGACTAGTAAACACACTCATCATAAAATTGCTATTGATACTTTAAGAGAAATAAAAAATAAAAGCGGAATAAAATTTCAAGTTGCAGATTTTATTGGAAAAAGATGGATGTGCCCAAGACAAGACATTTCAAATTTGAATTCTCGGGAGTTTATAGAATTTTGTAGATCAGTTGTTGAAAATAAAGAATGTGATTTTTATCAAAATTATTATAGCAAAGAAAGAATTTTTACTAATAAAATATTAATTGAAGAATTAGAAGGAAGTATTTTGCATGTTGAAGAATTAGTAGACAAATGTAGGAATGCTGAAGTTTGTAGTTTTGAAGCTGCAGCATTTTTAGCAAAAAAGGCTAAGGTCATTATTGTAGACTATTTCCATATGTTAAATCCTGGAACACGTGAAAGATTTTTTAAAAAAATTGGGAAAGAGTTAGAAAATTGTATTTTGATTTGGGATGAAGCACATAATTTACCTTCTCGTGCTCGTGATTTGATGAGTGAGAGTATTAATACATTAAGTATGGATTCTTCTGTTAGGGAAGCTAGTAAATTTGATCAAGATTTAGAACCTTCAATTGTAAAAATCCGAGATAAGTTATTAAATTTAAGTTCAAAGTTGGGACTAGAAAAGAATGAATTTTTAATTTCTAGAAAAGATTTTAGTGAAGTTAGTGATGAATTAATTAATAAAATCCACAAAACTGCTAACAGTGTTATTGAAGAGGAAAGAAGAAGTTATCTTAACACATTAGCACATTTTTTATCTTTATGGAAATTAGAAGATAAAAGATATTCAAGAATTTTACGTAGAAGCTTTACTAAAACTGGAAAACCAGTAATAAATTTGTTATATAACTGTTTAGATCCAAGTATTGTTTTAGAATCAATTTTGAAAGGTGCACATTCTAATATTTTCATGAGCGGAACTTTATATCCATTAACAATGTATGAAGAAATCTTTGGGTTGGATTTACCATTGAAAGTTGAATACCCTAATCCTTTTCCTGAAGAGAATAGATTAGACTTAGTTATTCCTGCAATATCAACTAAGTTTGATCAAAGAAATGGACAAATGTATGAAAGAATTGCAGATAGTGTTTCAGAATTAATTGATATTATCAAAGGGAATAAAATATTTTTCTTTCCTTCATATGCAATAATGGAAAAAACTAAAGAATTAATTAAAGAGAATATTCTAGTTGAAACACAAGGGATGGATAAATCTTCTAGAGAAATGATATTGAAAAAATTTATTTCTATGAAGGATAAAGGTTGTACATTATTTGCGATTAGTTCGGGTAGTTTTGGGGAAAGTATTGATTTAGTTGGGGATAATTTAAAGGCAGTTATTATTGTTGGTGTTCCTTTTGCTAAGAATGATTTGGAAGTTAAAGAGATAATAAGATATTATGATGAGAAGTTCGGAAAAGGCATGGAGTATGGATATATAATGCCTGCATTTACTGCGATAATGCAGAATGCAGGGCGTTGTATTAGAAGTGAAACAGACAAAGGAGTTATTGTTTATTTAGATGAAAGATATGCTTGGAGCAATTATCGTAAGAATTTTCCGGAATATGTGAAATTAAAAGGTGCAAAAAGTTATGATGAAGTAAAAGAATTTTTAGAAGGTTAATGCCTTCTTTTTTTAGTTGTCCATTTACTTCTTATATTTCTAAACTGTTTTGGTGGTTGTCTCCAAACTATTTTTGCTTTTTCAATTCTTGGAGTTGGTTCTTTATCAACCCTAATATCATGGTTTGCTAGAATTCTTCCAAATGCATCATGATCACGAGACCCCAAAATGTTTACAGCAATTCCTTCGTGCCCAGCCCTTGCAGTTCTTCCAACCCTATGAATATAATCTTTATTATCTTCTGGTAAATCAAAGTTATATACATGAGAAACGTGTGGGATATCTAATCCTCTAGCTGCAACATCTGTACATACTAAGATTAAAGCTTTTTCACCATGGAAGTGTTCCATAACTTTACTTCTTTTAGCTTGTGTGAATCCTCCGTGGATTGCTTCTGCTTCAATTCCATTTCCAATAAGATTATTTACAACAAAATCTGTTGCACTTCTTGTATTACAGAATACCATTACTAATCCAGATCTTTCTTTTTTTAGTAAATGTACTAATAGCGAGAATTTTAAATTGTCTTCAACATCATAGTAAACTTGTCTTAATTTTGAAGGATCTACGTAAGATTCAACATCCACTTTTACAGGATCTACTAAATATCTTTTAATTATATGTTCTAACATCCCAGATATTGTTGCAGAAAATAATAATGTCTGTCTTTTTTTTGGAGTATTTTTTATGATTTTTTCTACATCATCAATAAATCCCATGTCTAACATTCTATCTGCTTCATCTAAAACTAATGTTTTTATTTTTATTAGATTAATTGTATTTCTTTGTAGATGATCAAGAATTCTTCCCGGGGTTCCAACAACAATGTCTGCTTCTTTTAATCTTCTAAATTGTCTGTCTATTGGAACTCCACCATAAACTGCTGTTATATCTAATGGTTTATATTTACAAAATATCTTTAGAGCTTTTTTTATTTGCTCTGCTAGTTCTCTTGTTGGAGTTAAAATTAGTGCTTGTATTCCTTCCCCTTTTGTTGAATTTTGAATTATACCTGCTCCGAAAGCTAAGGTTTTTCCTGAGCCTGTTGCGGAGCCAGCTAGAATATCTTTTCCCTTTAATATTTTAGGAATAGCTTGTGCTTGAACTTCTGTAGGTTCTTCAAATTTCTCTTCGTCTATTGCTTTTAATATAGGCTCAATAAGGCCTAGTTCTTCGAATTTTTTCATTTTTTAAATTTACTCGAGAAAAAGTGTGTAATTTTTTTGTTACTGCTTTTTCCGTCCGTCTTTACTAATTACTTGCTTATTAAGAGGTTTATAAGTGTTTGGATTTGAGAAAATAAAAAAAATAATTTATTTTTTCTTATAGAAATACCATCCAAGATAAGCTAAAATTCCTATAATTACTATTCCTCCTATCCACCACCATACTTTAGAGCTTGTTTCTGCAGGAGCCATTTCAGGAATATTTGTGGTTTCCTCAATAACTTGGCAATCTTGTTTTTCAGATGGCTTATTATTTGTTCCCCCACAATTGTTGAGGTCTATACAAGTTCTTGTTTGCTGGTCATCTGAACAAGAAGACCATTCTGAACAAGACCAACTTTCTGTACAAATTGTAGTTAATACCACATTATATTCTTCAAATGTCATTTCTGCTATATTTAAATTTATTGAATTTAAAGTTACACTTAAATCATAAACTTCATCCCCATCAATATCAAAATATTCTGTATTACCTAATTGTACATCTTTTGTTATGGTTGTAGAACTAACGGAGACTGTAACATAATCTTCTTTTATTTCATCTATTTTAATTTTATGCCTATCTGTACCCATTTCAAAGTATAAATAATCTCTAGCCCTTAAGGTCTCTATAGTAGATAATCCACTTAATGTTCCGACATTATACATAGTTCCACTATATGAATTTGAAGAAACTGTGCTAGGAGGATTTGCATAAGTATCTAAAGTGTAAGTACTTGAATTTGTAGTCCTGTTTACTAAGTCTAAACAGTTAACTCTCCATTGCAATGAATCTGATTGAACCATACTTGTTATTGAAAAGTTTTGATTGATATTTCTAGTTATTGTACTGTTTGTTTGATTTATAACCCCATCCAAATATAAACTACAATTTTGAATTGTGTTTGCATCAGTTACATTATATACAAATATAACAGTCCCATCTGTATCAGACCCTGCATTTGTTGGAGATATTAGTGTAACAACTGGAGAAGTTGTATCCACACCAAAAGTATAATTTGATGCTCCCCATGCAGAATTACTTTCATTATCTTCAAATAAACAATTCCATGTGTAGTTGAAACCTTGTAATTCTGGAAGATTATTTAAAGTAAATGATAAGTTTAATGTACCGTTTACTCCCCCATCTGTGATATTTAATGTGGTGTTATATATCGTTGCCCCGCTCTCGTTCCAAACATATAAAGTTGTATTGGTTATATATTTTGATTCATTAGCTGTTCCACTACAATTAAAAGTTAGATTTCCATCTAAATCATAAGTTGCATTTGATGGAGTGCTTAATGTTATGGAGTTAACCCCTGCTAAAACAAGATAAGATAAAACAAATGTTATTGATATTAAAACGATTAAATTAATTTTATTTCTCAAAAATATCTCCCCCCCTTTCAATGATGATCATATAATTAACTTATATAGTTCATATATATATATATTTCGTTTTTTATTTTGGTAAAAAAGAAGCGCCCCGGGGCGGATTTGAACCGCCGACCCCGTGGTTTCCGCAAAGCTTTAACAGCCACGTGCTCTAACCAGACTGAGCCACCGGGGCTTCATTGAAAAAAGGTAAATAGTAAATTTAAAAGCTTTTCTGTTAACCTAGGGAAAGGTTTAAATAATTTCTAAGTTAGTCTGATAAGATGTTAAAAAATAGAATTTCAATAAAAAATGCTCAAGAAGAAAAGGAAGGAAATAAAGTAGTTATTGCTGGTTGGATAAAAAATATTAATTTGATGAGTAAACTTGCTTTTATTGGTGTAAGAGACGCTAGTGGTTCTATGCAACTTGTTGCAAAAAAAGATTCTTACGATGATTTTGATAAAATCAAAGATTTAACTAGGGAATCAGTAGTAGTAGTTAAAGGTGAAGTTGTTAAAAGTAAATTAAAAGCTGGTGGAAATGAGTTAATTATTAAAAATTTAGAAATATTAAGTAAATCAGAAACTCCTTTGCCAATTGATGTTGGGGCTGGAACTTCAAATTTAGATACAAGATTAGATCATAGGTTTTTAGATACAAGAGAAGAAAAAATTAAATCAATATTTAAAATAAGAAGTAAAACTGCTAAAATTATTGCTAACTATTTTGATAGTAATGGGTTCTTTAACATTTCAACTCCAAAATTAACTAGTATGGGTGTTGAATCTGGAGCAGAATTATTCCATGTAAAATATTTTAATAAAGATGCATATTTATCACAAAGTCCTCAAATTTACAAACAAATGTTTGTTTCTGGAGGATTTGAAAGAGTTTATGAAATTGCTCCAGTTTTTAGAGCTGAAAAATCTCATACTTCAAGGCATTTAACTGAGTTTACAGGAGTAGATATGGAGATGGGATTTATTAATGATGAAAATGATGTTATGGATGTTGTTGAGGGAATGTTCAAAGATTTATTGACTAATTTGAAAAAAGAATGTAAAACTGAATTGGAATTATTAAATACTGAGATAAAAATCCCAAAAAAAATTCCTAGAATTCCGATGGCAGAACTAAAAGAAATGTTAGCCAAGAAAGGAAAAAATTTGAAAGTTGAAGATGATTTAGATGCTGAATCTGAAAAAATGATTGGAGAATATATCTTAGAAAAATATGGAGAAGAATTTGTTTTTGTTACTAATTATCCTTGGGTAGTCAGACCTTTCTACCACATGAAACCCGAGAATGATCCAAATGGAACTAGAAGTTTTGATTTATTATGGAATGGAGTTGAAATTGCAACTGGTGCTCAAAGGGAACATAGATATAAAATATTGAAAGAACAAGCAACTTCTAAAGGAGTAGATTTAGATGCAATGGAAGCTTATGCAGAAATATTTAGATTTGGTTGCCCCCCTCATGGAGGCATTGGGTTAGGAATTGATAGAATTGTTCAAAGATTATTAAGGTTAGACAATATTAGAGAAGCAATTTTACTTCCAAGAGATCCTGAAAGGTTAACCCCTTAAATTTCTTTCATTATTGTTAAGGTTTGAGTTTTATCAATACCTTCAATATTTCTTAATTTGTTTATTATGAATTCGTTTAATGCTTCAATATCTTTAGTTCTAACTTTTATCACCATATCATACCCTCCTGCAATTATAGATACTGAATAAACTTCATCAAAATAATTTATTTTTTTAGCTATTGCTGTTTGATCTATTTTTGTTCCAGAAACATTATAATTTATTGTTATTAAAATATAAGCAGAAATTGTTTCACCCAGTTTTTTATGGTCTAAATTTATTGTGAAATTTTTTATAATCCCTTCATTTTTTAATTTCTTTATCCTATTATGGATTGTTGTTATGGGTATATGGGTTTTCTTTGAAATTTTATGAGTAGAAAGGCTAGAATCCCCCTTTAGTAAGGTGATTATTTGTAAATCTTTTTTGTCTATTCCCATTATATGGAATAATTTTCCATTATTTATATAATTTTCGGTATTTTTAGAATATTATTTCGTATTTTTTGGGATATCTATAAAAACAATATTTTTCATTATCCTATTGGAGGTGGCAGGAGGAAAAATGTTAGATGAATTACAAAGAAGAAGATTAAAAGTAATAGAAGCAAGAGAAGAAGTTATTAGACAAGTCTTTGGAGAATTGGAAGCAGCCACTCAATATGATTCGGGACAAATAAAATACCGGATGAGGATGGAAGATCTCCTTGGAGAAGCTAGAGAACTAGCAATTAGTCTTGATGGAAGGGAAAGCGATAGAATAAATCAAACATTAAGAGGAATTACAGAATGTTATGTTGGGGCTCTTCAGTACTTGGATGAAAAGTTTGAATCAGATCCCGAAATAGAAGAAGTAATAATGAAGTTGCACGCGCCTATGTTTACCCTTATAGATATGTATCTTTTAGGATTTGGGAGATAATATAGACCCAAAACCTTTTTATATTTCTTTAAGTTTATTTAATAAAATGAAATATCTACCAATACAGGAAGCATTAGATAAAAAAGGGAAAGTTGTGATTAGGGGATGGGTTCATAGAATTCGAAAACTTAAGAATAATGTATTTATTGTTTTAAGAGACTCTTCTAATATAGTGCAGTGTATTGTTAAAGATCCCGAATTAGTTAAAATTGCAGATAAATTATTAGTTGAGAGTTCTTTAGAAATAGAAGGGAAAATATATACTGAAAAAAGGTCTCCTACTGGATTTGAAGTTGAAGTTGATAAATTAAATGTTGTTCATTTAGCGGAAGATTTTCCAATTGGGAAAGATCAAAGTCCTGAATTCTTATTAGATAATAGACATTTATGGTTAAGGTCTAGAAGAATGACGGCTATATTAAAGATTAGAAGCACTGTTTTTGGTGCAATCCATGAGTATTATAGGGGTAAAGGGTTTTATGAACACCAATCCCCTACATTATTAGGGGCTGCAGGAGAAAGTGGATCTTCTGTTTTTGAAGTTGATTATTTTGGTAAAAAAATGTATTTAGCACAAACATGGCAGTTACATGCAGAAGCAACAATGTTTGCTTTAGAAAAAATATATACTGTTGCCCCTTCATTTAGAGCTGAGAAATCTTCTACTTCAAGACATTTAACAGAGTATTGGCATGCTGAAATGGAAGTTGCTTGGTGTAAATTTGAAGAATTGCAAAATTATGCTGAAGAAGTTATGAAAGCAATTGTGAAAAAAGTTTTGAAAGAAAATAAAGCAGAATTGGAACTTTTAGAAAGAGATACAAAAACATTAGAAGCAACTGCCAAAAAAGAATTTCCAAGAATAACTTACACTGACGCTTTAGATATATTAAAGAAAAGATGTAATATGCATGTTTCTTGGGGGAAAGACCTTAGAACTATTGAAGAAGATAAACTTTCAAAGTTATATGATACTCCAATAATAATTACTGATTATCCTAAAAAAGTTAAAGCATTTTATATGAAAGAATCTCCTGATACAATTGATAAACCAGAGGATAAAAAAACTGTACAAGGATTTGATGTTATTGGCCCAGAAGGCTATGGGGAATTATTTGGTGCTTCACAAAGAGAAGAAAACATTGAAGTAATTAAAGAAAATCTGGTTCGTGAGGGAGAAGATTTGAAAAAATATGAGTTTTACTTTGATACTAGAAGATATGGTTCAATTCCTCATGGGGGTTTTGGAATGGGTGTTGAGAGAGTTATATCTTGGATTTGTGGTTTAGATAATATTAAAGATGCAATTGCATTCCCAAGAACTATGACTAGAACTAGTCCATAAAATCAAAAAAATAAAGAAGAAAATTATTCTTCTATTTCATTTTCTTCAGAAGCTAAAAATGCCCACCAGGGTTTATTTACTCTAATTACTTCACCATTTTCTGCATTAACTTGAGCTTGAACTTTCATTTGTGTTCCGAAGATTCCTAAGAATTTTGCTTTCTTTTGAGTTTTTAATTCATAAGCAAGTTGTGTAGCTTCACCTTTACCTACCTCTTTTAATTCTATTTGACATCCTTCCTCTTCAATACAATTTCTTAATCTCAATTGTTGTAGGGCTGTTTCTGATGCTCTATCTGGCATTATTTTAATCTCTGCATTTCTTCCATTAGACAAACCTGCATATAGCCTTGTCCTATTTTGCCCTTGTTCTTGTGTTAAATTACAATCACAGTCTGCAGAAGAATTTCCAACCCTTAATTGAAATCTATTTTGCAACATTTCTAAATGCATTTCCTGACCTTGCGGGCCAATGTGCTCTCCAATTCTAGCTCTTATCATTTCGCCAAGTCCTTCATTAAAGTCTCTGGCTGCATTTTGTTCCCCGGATCCACTATTATTATTACCCATTATTCCTGCTCCTTGTTCAGAATCTGCGTAAACAAAAGTCATTCCAAAGACTAATAATAAAATTAATAGTATATTTTTTTTCATACGTCCACCTCAAAAGTATTTAGAAATCTCTATTTAAATAATTTACTTTTTAAAATATATTAAAAAATTGATAAATTATTCCTGCAATAAAGAGCAAGATCAATAAAAATCCAATAAGATGTAGTTTTCCTAATTTAAATTCTGGAATTCTATTTCCATGTTTTCTTGCTTTCCAATACATTAGAATAATTAAAATTCCTTCTGTCCCACCTGCTAAAGCTCCTGTGATTCCCACTACTTTGATGAAACTGGTTGCACCAGAAAGGAATACTATTAATGGAACAAACATTGTTAGTGCCCAGGATAATTTTGGATTTAATTTGTAGTCAAACATATAAATTTCTTTCATTGCTAAAGCAAGAGTTAAGAAAGAAGTTAGCATAGCAAATATAGCAAATACTGCGCCTATTAGGATCATTCCTTCTCCCAAGGATTCACCTAATCCAATAGTTACTATCTCTGTTGTTTTTTCACCAGTTATTCCCAATGTAGCAAAAGTAAATAATACGTAAACAATTAAAGGAATTAAAGATCCGAGAATCACAGCTTTTTTTAATTTTTTTCTATCTTTTGTTAAATATTCTTTCATTTCTGGAATTGCTTCTAATCCCCTAAACGCAAATAAAATTACTCCAAAAGGTATTAAGATATTATAAATATTGAATGTAGGTAGATTAGATAAATCAAATTTAGTTGATGATATAGTTATTAAAGAAAGTACTAAAACCATTAATAAAACTATAGCCAAGAAATAAATTTCTGATTTTGAAATTGCTTTTAATCCTTTGTATAATATTGTTGCAACTATAACAAAAAATATTAAAGAAAATGTCAAAGGATTTAATCCAAATATCGCAGAAAGTGCTTGCCCTTCTCCAATTAAATATGCAATTAATGCTCCATATATTCCAAAGAATAAAGAGAACAAAGATATTCGTTTCCCCCATTTACCAAGATATTTTCCCACATAACCTGGGAGTTGATGATTTCCTGCAGTTCTTAATACAATTTCTCCATACATCAAATGAAGCATAAGCATTGCTAATCCTACTACTATTGTTAATAATCCAGTTAAAAATCCACCTTGAGCAACAACATATGGAATCCCTAAAACTCCTGCACCAATTACCGTACCTGTAAGTAAAGCAGTTGCCCTGAGAGTAGCGAGATGATCCATAATCTAAACTAGAAATATTCTTTTAAATACATTTTGGTTAAATTATTCCTAATTTTTTAAACCAATACTCCCAAGCAGGTTCCAATCTTAATATCCTTATTTGCCCTTGGGTGTACCAAGATGCAGAATTAGTTTCCCTTTCACTTCTTTTTATTTTTCCACTAACTTCACATTCAAAAACATACCAATGATGGTAATCCACTCCTTTACTGCAAGGATTTTCGATTTCCTCTTCAAATATTAATTGATAATTAACAAGGTCAAGATTTGTTTCTTCTTTTAACTCACGTTTTAACGCTTCTTCTGGTGTCTCTCCTTCGTCGATATGTCCTGCAACTCCTGCAAATCCAAGTGGGACTATTGCTCTATCAATTAAGAAATATTTTCCCTCTTTTTTTATTAATGCACCAACAGAGTAATGCATGTCTTTTCCATTCTCCGTTTTACCTAATTTTGGTTGTCCCATCTTTCAAAAATATTTTCCTCACTTCTAAAATTGTTATTCCCACTAATGCAAATCCTGTTGCTTTTACCCAGTCTATAAATGATAATGAAACAACCCCAAATAAACCAGATAAAGGAGTATATACTAAAACTATTTGTAATGCAAAGGCAACTAATATAGAATATAATAAAAATTTGTTATTAAATAGTCCTACTTGGAACATATTCTTTTCTTTAGATCTACACACAAAAACTAATAGGAGTGTGAAAATAATCAACATCATTAAAACCATTGTTCTTGCTTTAGCTAAGTTTGATAATTCTGTAAAAAATAATATTATTCCTGCAACCGTTTTTAAAACTCCTGCAGTAATTATAAAAGATAAATCCCCGTTCATTATTCCTTCTTTGGGATTTCTTGGCTTTTTAGACATTATATTTTTTTCAGCAGGATCTACACCAAGGGCAATTGCCGGAAGGCTATCTGTTATTAAATTAATCCACAATAATTGAAGTGGTAATAAAGGAAGAGGTAATCCTATAAGCAATGAAAAGAATATAACCCCAATCTCTGCAAAATTTGCAGAAAGCATTAATCGAATAAACTTTTTAATATTTTCAAAAATTCTTCTTCCGTGTTTTATTGCAACAACTATTGAATTAAAGTTATCATCTAATAATATAATATCTGCAGATTCTCTTGAAACATCTGTTCCTGATACGCCCATTGCGACTCCGACATTAGCTTTCTTTAAAGCCGGAGCGTCGTTTATACCATCTCCAGTCATAGCTACAATTTCTCCATTTTCTTGGAGTGCTGTTAAAATAGCAACTTTATGTTCTGGATTTACTCTTGCATAAATATCTATTTTTCTAACAAGATCTTTTAAGTTTCCATAGTTTGCTAAATCCTTCCCTTCGATAACTCTTGTGCCTAAATTTAGCTCTTTTGCAACAGCTTGAGCAGTAATTGCATGATCTCCAGTAATCATTATTACTCTTATCCCTGCTTTCTTACATAATTTAATAGCATCTATTGCTTCTTTTCTTGGTGGATCAATCATACCCATTAAACCCAGAAAAACTAGATCCTTAGAATTCTCATCCTTAGAATAGGCTAGAGCTAAAACTCTTAATGCAGCACTTGCCATTCTTTTGTTCATTTCTAAAATTTTTTCATGCTCTCTTTCTGTAATTATTTTTAGTCTTCCATTGTTGTAAATATATTTACATTTCTTGAGAACTACTTCCGGTGCCCCTTTCATATGTAAATTTTTTTTATTTCTATAAGAATCAATTGTGGCCATATATTTATGAGAAGAATCAAATGGAATTTCATTTAATCTATAAAAATTAGTTTTAATATTTGCTTTTTTTGCAGCAATTAATAGGGCTAATTCAGTAGGATCGCCTACTTTTGAAGATAAATCTGCATTATTACATAATACTGCAGTTTCCATTAATTTTTGTAATCTTAAAGGATCGTATTTTGAGGATATTGTTTTAAACATTCCTTTATTTTCATACCCCTTCCCTGTAACATGGATTAGTTCATTGTTTGCGTAAATCTGAGTTACAGTCATCTCCCCGGTAGTCATTGTTCCGGTTTTATCTGAACATATAGTTGTCACAGATCCTAGAGACTCTACTGCATGTAATTTTTTTACTAAAACTTTATTTTTAACCATGCTCTGCACACCTAAGGCTAAAGCGATTGTTACAACTATTGGAAGCCCCTCAGGTATTGCCGCAACTGCTAAACTAATTGAAGTTAATATAGAATCTATAATAGAAATTTTTCTTAATAAACCTAAAAATAATATTAATATAACAATCCCAAATATGATTAAACCTATTTTTTTGCTAAACTTTTCTAACTTTTTTTGTAAATTTGTTGGCTCATCTTTTATTTTTTTTAATGAAAATGCGATTTTACCAAATTCTGTTTTATTCCCTGTTGTTGTTACTACAGCAATCGCTCTACCATAGGCAATAATTGTACCCGCAAACACCATGTTTTTTTGTTCTGCTAATATATCAGTTTCATTTATGATTCCTGAAGTTTTAATAACCGGGGTAGACTCTCCTGTAAGAGCAGCCTCATTTACTTTTAGAGAAATTGATTTCAATATCCTTGCATCTGCAGGCACTTTATCTCCTGCCTCAAGAATTAGAATATCTCCTGGAACAACCTCTTCTGAAAGGATAGTTCTTATTCTTTTGTTTCTTAAGACCCTTGCATTTGGAGCAGATATTTTTTTTAAAAGCTCTAATGCCCTTTCTGCTTTATATTCCTGAAAATAACCAAGAAGACTATTAATAATAACAACTATTGCAATAACTAAAGCATCAGTTTGATGATTGACCATTAAAGAAATAACTATTGCAGCAAGTAGTATGTAAACTAATGGATTTCTAATTTGGGATATTAAGATTTTTAATTTAGAAATCTTTTTTTCGTGTGTTATTAGATTTTTTCCATATTTTTTCAGTCTATACTGTACTTCCTGGATAGACAATCCTGTAGTTGTATCTGTATTCAAAATGTTTACAACTTGATTTTGAGTCTTATTATAAAAAGGAATCATCAATATTCTTTATATGTTGATTTTTATATTACTTTTGGTAAATTTTATAAGGGGGGTTTAATAGGTAGTTTTAGTTTAATGTGGAGCCGAAGAAGTGGAGTTTATGAATATTTGCTAACTATGAAGCTTTTGTCGACATTAAATATACTGGTGGCCCTATAGCTCAACTTGGATAGAGTAATCGGTTTCGGCCCGATTGATAGGGGTTCAAATCCCCTTAGGGTCACTTTTTTTAACTTCTTCTAATACCTCTTTTAAATTATTTCTCCTGTTTACAGAAGGGTGAAAATAAAACATTAACCCCGTATTATCTTTGCCAATAACATATATTTCTGGTTTGCCTTTTATTAAATGGTTATTTATTGCCACACCAAGCTCAGAACTTGCCCCCCTTCTAGCACCCTCCGATAATAATACAAATATATCGCAAGAAGAGGCCCCTTGAATATCCGCAGAAGAGTATTCTTCTGCTAATCTAGAGTTTTCTGCATACGGATAAACTCTGAGGTGGTCTGTCCAATCTGAAGTTATTTCATGGCCATTTTCTCTAATAGTTTGATACATACCTTTGATAATTTCTCTTTTTTCAAAGCCTGCAGCAATATAGAATTTCATTAAAAAAGGAAACTTAATATAGTTTATAAAAATTATTGATTTTAAGGGTGTTGTAGTGTAACTTGGTTATCACATAAGGCTGGGGGCCTTATAATCGGGGTTCAAATCCTCGCAGCGCCATTATTAATTAAAATAAAAATTAGGGGTTGTAAGTTTTTGACACCATTTACACCCTTCATAATGTTTTTTTACTATCCCTTCAATTTCTGGATTTCTTATTTGTTTTCTAATCATATCATGAACTAAAGTGTGATCCATATCACAATGTTGATCTCTTTCTTGTAAAAGAACTAAAGATTCTTGAACTACCCTTTCTAAAGTTGATCCTAGGGAGTAATCCCGGGGGACTATAAATGAAACAGAACTTCTTTTGTTTCCTAATTTTGCTTTTGCTTTCTCAAATGCGGCATTATTACCTTTTTCAAAAACACAAATAGCTATTCCTCCTCTGCCTCGGATATATCTAAACATATCCTTATCAGTTTCACCATCTCCAAAGACAATACAATTTCTATAATTTATATGATATTGATTCATTCCTAAATCACTATACAAATCTCCTCCTTTTGCTATTCTTTTTATGAATTCTACTTTTTCAAATGGATTTACTATACTTTGAATTTTTGTTATGTTGTTTCCATCATCAATAAATTCCCCACTAGTTATAGAGGTAGCATGTTGAGCAACTGAAGTCCCCCTTATCAAAGGTTCTATGCCTACACTTATTATATAATGTTCTGGATCTTCTCCTGCAATGTTTAAACCAAAAGAATTAATTGATGGGAACCATTCTGGAATTCCGGGAGCAAGTTGAATCTGTGGGGCAAAGGTTTCTTCCATTAATCTATTAGTTAATCCTGGAAAAACCCCATTGTTTGCATCTGTGACCATTTGGGCCATGTAACCAACTCCAAGATCACATTTTTCTGCTAACTCCCAATAGTCTTGAGGTTTTTTTATATGGGGATACGCTTTTTTAAGGTTGGTTAAAAAATGCCTGAATATTGGAAATTGTTGATATTCTTCAGTTAATGTAAGATCAAAATCATAAAACATCCCAAATTTCATATTTTGGAGAATCTAACCAGTTTTAAATTATTTACTATTTATTTAAAATTATAATTAGAATAATTATTATTAAGATTATATTAATTATTACCTCATAAAATGGAATATTAAATTTAAATCCTACCTCTTTGAATTTAAACCTTCTTTTTATTTTTATATGGATATGATCTAATAATAAATGAGAATAAAAAGCCATAGCAAATATTGCAGCTAATTTTGTTGAAAATATTAAAAAAATAGTTATTAATATTGTAACAAAAATAAACCCCTTTTCATGATGTATTAGAGTTCTTTCCCTTTTATCTTTATGTGTTACTGCTTTGTTCCAGCAACTTTTTACATTAAAATCTTTGTAATATATAATCCTATGCAGATAATGGTCTAAATCTATTGACATCCCTAATAATGCGCTTAAAATTGCTTGTAAATAAGTAAAAAATCCAAAAACTACTAAAATTAATGATAAAGTTAATGGAAACAAAAAATGAGTTAATGGGTACATTATCTCTTTTTCTTCCTTTTTGATTGAGAAAAATGCTTGTGGTGATGTTTTCTAGAAAACAAGTAAAATGCCCCTATTAATATTATGAACAATATTATTGTTAATAAGTTTGCTGTATCCTTCTCTTGTGTTGGATAACGTAAATTATTAGTTTGTATTACTTTTGTTCCTTCGACGAATTTAAATTCTTTTTCACACTTTGATGTTTCTTCACAAAACCCAGATCCCCCATTATCACAACATATCTCATTAGACAGACAGTCTCCTTGATACCGACATATAACAAAACAATTTCCTTCCCTACAATCCATGGTTTGTTCTACATAGGCAAACTTACCGGTCATAGTGAATCCTAAAATCAAAATTGATGTAAATAAAACTAAAATAAAAATAGGGATAAATATTTTGTCTTTTATTTCCATGGTTTATTTAGTTGAGTATATTTTAAAAGGTTTTTTCTTTTTTAATTGAGTTAACAAAATTAAAATAATTAATGTTGTTAAAATAGTCATAACAGGAAGGTAAGGAAATTTTGATGTTCCTACAATCCTTTCTTCTATTTCTTGAAATATTTTTGATTGTTCCTCATCTTTTAATTCTTCTTTTGGAGGGGGTAATGTTTCCTCTTCTTCTGGTGCCCCAGTTATCACCCACGTTGAAAATCCATCACTTGAGAAAAGATAATTATCTCCTTCTTTAGATATGTCTAAATCTCTTTTTGTTTTTCCTTCACACTTAACTCCTTTAATGTTTGTAATTTTATTAGAACTAATCCAATCTTTGTCTATCTCAAATTCTAGGCCTACATTATCTAAATTTTCATTTGGGATTCCTTCATGAGTAATTTCAAAAATTTTGTAAATTTTTAATCCTTCATCAATTTGACAACTTAAATCTTGTTCAGTTATTTGGTTTATTGAAATGGTGCCGGAAGTAAATTTATTTGGAGTGATTGAAATAGATTTTAAACCAAATAAAGAATTTTCTAAAACTAATGAACTTGTACTATCTCCTTTTAAAAGTAAATCAAAGTTTAATGCCCCACTTTTATCTATTGTTTCTTGTCTGAAATAGAATTTTCTTCCTCCCCCTGGTGATGGATTTGGTGGTGTGTAAGGAGATATTATTGTTAGTATACTTGAATTTGTCCAAGCACTATAACTATATCCATCAAAAATTCTTATACTACAACTCCAAATTTCTCCTAATGATGTATTCCCACTACCCAGTGTGTGGTTGAATTTAGTTCCACTAGAGTAACTATTATTATAATCTAAACTTATATATTCAACACTATTATTATACCACTTTATACTAACATTTAATTTATCATTAACATTATCTGTAATATTTGCCCAACAATTTAAATCTTGATCTGTTGTGTTTGTTCCATTAGAAGAATTAATATATACAACCGGTGAATTTGGAGCAGGATTTATTGCTAAACTATTATTGCTAGTTGCAAATGACGTATCATTATATTCATCTTTTGCTTTGCAATTCCATATATACCCTCCTCTAGAAAGATTGTTTACAGTAAACCTTGCAGATACATTATTTTTTGTTTGGTTCATACTATAATTTATTTCTGTAGGGGTGAGTACTTTATTGCTTATCCTCAAATCATCAATTCTAGAATCTGCCCAATAATCCCCAGAATAGTGGCTCCCTACATAGAAGTTTGTTCCTAATGTTGGTGCTGTTTTTGATGCAGTTGTGCTCCTAACCAAAATACCATCTATATACATTTTATATTCATCTATATCAAAATCCCATGTCACAGCTAAATGATACCAAGTATTTGCTACCCAGTCTGCTGGTGCACCATATAATGTTGGTACTCCCCCATCATGACTCCACGCGATTTCATCAGCTCCTGCACTAGGATCTTCATATAATTCGAAGGTATTAGAATTAAATAAAAATTTGATATCTCCACTACTTATAATATTCCAATCTTCTGTTGGATATATCCACATTTCAATAGTTCCCCTGTTTACATTTAGATTATTTGCTACTGGATATGTCAATGTATCTGTTCCATTAATTAAAACACTTTGTCCAATCTTTCCTGTTGTAAAACTAGTTCCTGTTTGTGTTGCTGGGCTTCCTCCCTCTTCAGATAAATAACTATTTTCAAATCTGGCTAAAAAAGTTGTGTTCTCATCATTTGCATGGCTCCTTGCATCCCAAGTTTGATTTTCTTCCCATGTTCCTGAAATATTTGTCCATAAAGAGATATTATAAATTGCGCCATTATCTTCGACGAGACATTGAAAAGTTATACTATCATTGTTAGTACTTGTATTATTTTGGGGTATTTGAAGTGTTACACTTGGACCAGCAATTGTTAGTGTACTTGAATTCGCCCAAGCGCTATAACTTTGCCCATCAAAAGTTCTTATTTCACATTTCCATTCATCCCCTACATATGATATTCCTGAAAGAATAGATTCACTAAGACCGGAGATAGTAATATTATTATCTGTATCATTAATTTCAAATTGTTTAAATGTGATGTTATAATTTTCTGCAGGAAGATCTGCCCAAAGGTCAAATCCTGTTGAATTTGTAATATTTAGCATTTCATTTGCGTAACTTCCGTTTGATGCTAAGGTAGGAGTAGACCATGCCCCCACACTTAAATTTGTTATATCCGTTGTATGGGTTTCTTTTATATAATAATAAGGGCTGTTATCTGCGGTCCAATACAGATAATAAGTATTATTTTGTTTCCAGATAAATGGAGATTCTGCCATATCAATTCCTGCATTTGCAGAACTTGTTATATTTATTGGGCCCATATCTGTCCAATCAACAAAATTAGTTGAATTTGCAATTGCAATTACCGCTTTGTTTGTTGGTACATTTACAACATAAACCATATAATTCATACCATCATCATCTGTAAATACCATTGGGTCCCTACAAGAGTCTAACCATGTTGTACCATCTCCTGTCCAAGAAGACCAAGATAAATTACAATCCCATATACAACCATGATAATCAGTATTTGGGCAGTTGTTTACATTTGCATTTTCCCAATCAATTAAATTGTCAGAGGTTGCTAATGCTAACCTTTGAATTGGTAAACTATCTCTATTGACTGCGGTATAGAACATTAGATAATTACTATCATTTTTTATCACATGGGGCGCCCAAACTTCACTCTTCATCCAATTACTTGTTGTATTTATTGGGATAACATTCCCCATAAATGACCAGTGTGTTAAATCTTGGGACTTTTCATAACCAAAGGCTCTTGCATTAAAACCCATATCTGATTTTATGTAGTATGCATGATACCAACCATCTTCGTAATATACGGAGAAATCATTAGGAGTGTGATTACCAAAGGGGTATAGTGCAAAATGTCTTACAGACTGATTTAGTATTGCAGTAAATAATGTTCCATTTGTGTAGTTAAGATTATAATACATTGTTAAATCCAATGCCCCATTCTTATACCAATTCACACTTGCATTCATATAATCTCCATCATTGTCTATTAAAATTGCAGAGCAATTCAAATCTGAAGATGTACGATTCAAATCATCTAAACTTGATATTACTGGAGAAGGAGTATCTGGTGTAGTACTTATTACTACAGTGACTAAGATTATAATAAGCATAAATATTATCCCAAATAAAAAACCTCTCTTCATAATAGACAGTTTATATAGATCCTATTTAAATTTTGTCTTTTAATCAAAAGTTTTAAAAGTATTTAAGTAAATTGTTCAGTGATGGTAAAAGAAATTCAACAGGGAATTACAGTTAAAAAAAGTGAAGATTTTTCAGAGTGGTATACCCAAGTCATTCAAAAAGCTGAACTAGTTGATATTAGATTGGGAATAAAAGGTTTTATTGTAATAAGGCCTTGGGGGACATTAACTATTGAAAATATGTATTCTCTTTATGAAAATGAATTGCAAAAAAGAGGCCATGATCCAGTTATTATGCCTTCTGTGATACCTGAATCTTATTTAAAAAAAGAGTCTAGCCATGTAAAAGGTTTTACTCCTGAAGTTTTTTGGATTAATAATATTGAAGGAGAAGAAAGGTTGGCACTAAGGCCTACTAGTGAAACTCTTTTTACCCCTATGTTTGCATTATGGGTTAGAAGCCATAATGATTTACCATTAAAAACTTATCAAAGGGGTTCTGTTTTTAGACTAGATACAAAATCTACTAGGCCTTTAATTAGGGGAAGAGAATTTAATTGGATAGAAGCTCATGATGCTTTTGCAACAAAAAAGGATGCAGAAGCACAAGTACAGGAAGATATTCAGATGACTGAAAATATTATGCATAATAAATTTGGAATTCCATTTTTAGCAATGAAAAGACCAGAATGGGATAAATTTGCTGGAGCAGAATATACAATTGGTTCCGATGTACTTATGCCAAATGGGAAACTCATACAACAACCTTCAACTCATTTATTAGGTCAAAAATTTTCAAAGGCATTTGATGCTAAATTTACTGATGAAAATGGAAAAGAACAATACTTATGGACAACTGCATATGGTCCTGCAATATCAAGAATATTAGTTTCTGTTATTGCTACACATGGGGATGATAAGGGATTGGTTTTGCCTTTTGCAATTACGCCAGTTCATGCGGTAATTGTTCCAATTTATACTAAGAAAAATAAAGAGAAAGTTCTCCCTTATTGTGAAAAAATAAAAATTAAATTAGAAAAATTGGGGCTAAAAATAAAACTGGATATTAGGGATAATTATAGCCCTGGATGGAAATTTAATGAATGGGAATTAAAAGGAATACCATTTAGATTAGAGGTTGGCGAAAAAGAAGTTGATGGCAAAAGTGTAACTTTATTCACACGTGATAATTTAGAGAAAAAATCTGTTTCTTTGACTGGCTTGAAAGGTTTACAAAAACTGGGTGAAGAGTTTGATAAAAGATTATTAAAAAATGCAGATGCAATGATGAAAGATAAAATAGTTGATTGTAATTCTGCAAGTGAATTAAAATCTGCTGTAGATGATGGAAAAATTGCAAGAGTAAATTGGTGTAGTGTAGACGAAAATGGTGCTAATTGTGCTGAGCAAATTGAAAAGCAATATCAAGCAGAGGTTAGAGGAACTTTAGCAAATAAAGATGAGAAAGCTAATGGAAAATGTATTTTATGCGGTGAAAAAGCAAACAAAGTAGTTTATATTGCTAAAAGTTATTAATTGTACTCGCTTAATTAAAATAAATTATAGAATAAAGATAATATTCTTGCATACCAAGGCAGGTTATATATTGTAATTTCAAAACTTTTATCTTTTGAAAATTGCCTATCAAATTCATCGGTATAGCTTACTTTCATGTTTATATTACCAGAAATAAAAGATTTTGAATTTGTTTTAATAATAACAGTTTCTGCTTTTTGATCTTTTTCTAATTGTAATTTTTCTAATCCTTTAATTTCTATTTCTACATTGTTTATATCTGCAGTTGAAGAAAGAACAAAAGATAAATCAAATTCTTCACCATAACCTACTTCTTTTGGATATTGTATTCCTGTGATTAATACATCTGGTTCTGTAAATATTTTTAGATTAATTTCTTTTAATAGATTTATACCATTTACTTGAAGGGTTGCAGTTAAAGTCTCTTTCTTTGGTAAATTTTCAAAAGTTATGGTTTCTTTTACTCCAATCATTAAATCTTTAGTTATACAATCATTATCTAAACAAATTGTTGCTCCAGATAGTAAGGTATTCCCAATATTTTTTGCTTCACAAATTATTTTTGGTTCTTCGAAGTCATAATAATATTCTTTTTCTTGTTCACATGAAAATGATACTTCTTCAGAATATGATTTTTCTTCTTTTTCTTCTAATTTTGCAACCATCTCTTCTGCTTCTTTTTTTGTTATAACTTCATAATCTGCTGAAAACTCTAAAGTAGAATCCGCACTTCTTTCAAACATATCTTTTACTTCTAATTCTGCAGTCCAGATCTGATTAGGTTTTAAATCTTTTGGAACTTGTACTATCCAAAATGTAGATTTTTTTTGATTTGGTTTTAATAAAACTGGTTTTCTATTTTTTTCTATCATTGTTGGTGCTTTTGTGATAGTTATTGAATTTGATATGTACCCATTCATTGAACTTTCCATAGTTATTTTTAATGGAACATAACTCCCTGGACCAACTTTATCTATTAAAGGTTCTAGTTCTAAAGTGAATGGAGAAGAAATTTTTTCTCCTGTGCTTAATACATTTGGAGAATCTTCAAAACTTGAAGATTCTAATTCTGAATCTCTTGATCTCCAACTATATTTAACAGAAGGCTCACCTGCATCTAAAGAATAGTCTAATGCCAAATGACCTGGATCGATCCAACCAAATTGGCCAAAGGTTACATCATAAGGGATCCATCCTTCTCCTGGAAAATAAACTTCTGCCCATCCATGATTTTCGAATGAATGGTTTACATTTGAATATGCAGTACCCGAAATAAATCTTGCTGGAATACCAACTGACCTACATAATGAAATAAATAAAGAAGTTATTTCATCACAAACTCCTGCTTTATTTTCTAAAACCCATGAAGATTTTAATGCTGCTTCCGCAGTTAAAGTGTTTAAATCATAATCAATTTCTTTATTCACCCATTCACCTAATTTATAAGTTGCTGTGTATAAATCGGTTTCTCCTGCAATTATTTCAGATGCCTTGTTTACAATTGCAGGAGTTATATCAATTATTTCTCCTGCTCCAAGATCTTCTTCGTATTTAGAGTCTAAATTTTCTATAGGAAATTCTATGTGGGGCATAGGGTATACATTATTTTTTGTTTTTACTTGAGAAGTAGTTTCATATTGAAATTTACTTAAGAATTCATCCCAAGTAAATAATATTTCATCATCTGATTTCCTTGCTGTTGGAGAAGCCACTAAATTTATAATTTCTTGTCTATCTGATTTTCTTGGAAAAAGATATAACATTACATTTAAACTCCCAAATCCATCAGATCCTGTTAATTTAATTTGACCTTGTGAAGAATAATCAATTACTAATTCAGAACGATCATTGTAATTTTCTGGTTGAGCAATTACTAATGGGATTATAAGCAAAAATAATAATATCAAACCTTTTTTCATATTAATAAATTCAAAATTTAGGTTTATATTAATTTCTATTTAATCTTTGATTCTAACCTTTCTAAGAACTCTTCAAATTGATCTTTTGCTATCCCTGCGCCACATGCAAAATCATGACCTCCGCCAAATCCATCTAGGCCTTCTAATGCTTCTTCTAATATTTTTGGTAATTCGATTGTTGAACTTCTTAAGCTCATTATCATTTTATCTTCTGTTTGTCTTATTATGACTATTACTTTTTTAGGATATTTATAGATCATATAATTTGATATTGTGCTCGTGTGTGCATTTTTTGTTGGGGGTAAATAAACTAAAAATAACTTACTTTTTGTAGGTTTTTGAGAATCTACTTTTTTTAATAATTCGTCATATTCCTTAATGTGTTTTGCAATTTCCCTATGGATAAATTTAGATCTTGGTGTTGTTTTATGTAATAATTCATTTGGATCTTCTATCTTTAATAGTAGGTTTGCCATCTTATGAACTTTTGATGTAGCATTTTTTAGTATCCTCGAAAAAATTTTAATTAATTCACCAAGTTGAGAATTAAATATTGCTTCTTGTGGTTTTTTTATTTTTGGGGGAAGTAAATTTGGATTTTCTTTAGCAAACTTTTTTGCGAAACTAGGATAATACCAATCTGAAATTGTTCCAACTGCAGCTAACCACGTAAATTTTTCTTCAGCAATTTTATGTGCCCAATAAGTCGTTGGTTTATTATTTTTGGGATCACTTACCATTGGATTAAAATATTTTACTCTTTTTCTTTCTAAAGGTTGATGATGGTCTAACCAAATTACTGGAACATTTATTTTATCTAAAAAGTCTTGTTGTACTATTGGAATATCTAAAATGAAAACATAATCAGGATTATATTCTTGTATTTTTATATAAAATCCTTCTTCTAAAATTGGTTTTGTTTTTAAAACAACTCCTTTTCCTTTATCAATATATTTCTTTAAAATTAAATAGGAACATAATCCATCAGGATCATCATCGAAGAAAAATAGAGGATTTTCTGCTTTTTTTAAATATCCCCTTATCTCTTGTATCTGTTCTTCAGTAATCATACAGAAAGATTTATTAAGTTAGTTTATAATTTTTGTGTTTATGGTTAAAGATACACCAATGTGGGCATTACCTTTAATGTTTTTACTTTTTGGTGCAATAGTTACTATGTTATTTGTATTAATTTTTAGTTCATTAAAAATGTAAAGATTTGTTTATTTAATTAAATAAAAAATTAACGAGCTTTTCTATCGTTAGCTCTTTGAGAAGGTCTTATTTTTTCAGTTCCTAATCCTTTCTTTCTTAATCCTCTAGCTTTTTTAGCAGATGATGTTAAACCTCTGTTTACTCTTCCCTTTTGACCTGCAATCCAATTAATGTTTTTATCTGATTGTATAACTGGATGATTTGGATCAACTAATATTACTTCAAACCAATAGTGTTGACCATCTTTTGCTATGTTGTAAGAATTTAAAACTTCTAGATTATGAAACTTTTTAGATGCTCTTTCTTCTGCAATTTGTTGATAATTTTTAGAAACAATTTTCATTCGTCTCATGTGTTTGGATCTTCTTCCAGCTTTAAGTTGAGGGCGTTGTCTTCCACCTCTCAAAAGTCTAACTCTTACTACAACAAAACCTTGTTTTGCTTTGTAACCAAGAGTTCTAGCTCTAGACAAATTAGTTGGTTTCTCTAGTTTAACTATAGAATCTTCCTTTCTCCATGCGATTAATCTGGGCCTTAACATTGCTACACTAGGCTTTTTCCAGAGTTGTTGGATATATTTGTACATAATAAGATTTTGGGGAGATGTTTGATTTATAAAGGTTTTGTTTGTTATTACACCTTATACCCTTGTAAGTTTAGAATAGCCTTCCTCAACCTGCCTGGTTCAGAAGTTAATAGTCTTACATTCCCTTTTTTTAAAAATTTATTATACCCCACATTACCTGCTTCAAATAAAGGGATAACCCCAAAATTATCGGGCAATATTTCAGTTAATATTTGTCCTGTTGGATATTCTTTTGATGGAAAAACAGTTTGCATGTTATACACCCCCATTGGAGTTAGTAATACACCATGTTTACAGCCAAGTCCTCTTTCGCTTAAATTTTCTTTATGTTTTTCCCCTAACCTCAGAGTATGGAGCTCTCCATCGGTGTCTTCGTTGTAATTATCAAAGATTTCTAAACTTGAACTCAAACCTAAAAATTCTATTCCATTTTTACGTTTTTGTTTCATTTTTTTTACCCAGTTGTCTAATGTTAATTCTGGATGTATTGGATCTGCTCCAATTAGTTTAACATAAACTTCGTTTATTCGATTATAATTTGCTTTAGTTAAACTAATTCGTTCTATATTTATCCTTGGTCTGTCTGGAGAACAATACTCTCCTCCTAGTATATATCTAGTAATCTCTTCTTCTTTTCCTTTAGGAATTGAAGTTGTAACAGAAGGGGGCTTCATTAAAAACCTTGTAAACATTCTATGAACATCTGCGTATGTTTTATCTCCATCTTCATAATCAAATGGTTCAGAAGCATAGTAAAGAATATGTACATTTCTTAAATCTTTATTGTAGTTTTGAAATAAATCCTCTAAAAATTCAAATGAAATGAAATCTCTAACTCCCCTTTTTGCCCCTAATCCACAATCCGGACAAGCAGAATTACATCCTTCAGTTAGTTGTATTGCTCCTGTATTTGCAAAAATTAATCTACGCTGTTCTTCAGAAAACTCTTCTAACTTTCTTTCAAGTGTTTTTGAAGATTTCATTTTTTAGTGGTATTTATCCCCTTTTTTTAATAGTATTTATTTGTAGTTTTAATTTATAAACCTTTCTATTTGTTATACCTTATAAATGGCAACACATGTTTGACAAGTACTAAGATTAATTATTTAAAAGAAATAAAACTACCTAATCCATGAGTGATGGTTATTCTCAAAGGGATTTAATAAAATTTAATTTTGAAAGTTTAAATTTAGAAAGTAATGAATTTTTTGGAAATTCTCCCCCTTCTGTTTTTGTTGGTAGATTTGGATATCCTCAGGTTAATGTTGGAGTTTTAAGTCCAGTACAAACAATGAAGGATGCACATTTATTAGATTCCCCTCAAGATTGGATTAAATTAGGATTGAAGGATGAAGATATATTAAAGTTGAGAGCAAAATTAGTTAATTCTAGATTTAAGAGTAGTATAAAAAATTTTGATCATAAATTTATGAATTTATCCCAAGAAATTGGAATGGCCTACAAACCAGTTGAAATTGAAATTGAATTGAAAAATAAACCGTTAAGTAAATTTAATTTAGATAGAATAAATAATCCATTAAGTAATAATGCAAATGCAAAAAATATGAGGCTTACTGAAAATCCTAAAATAAAAAATGTAGTTGAAAAAACTGTTTCTGATATTGATTTAAAATCTACTTTGGGATTGAAAAAATTGTATGATAAAGGAATTAATGAAAACTTTTTAAGTAAAATTTTATCGATTGGATTATTGGGGTTGAAAAAAAATCGTAAATTAGTTCCTACTCGTTGGAGTATTACAGCTACTGATGATACAGTTGCAAAAGAAATGTTAAAAGAAATAAAATTTAATGATTCTTTAGACCATACAAGAGTCTATTTTGGGGGAGTTTTTGGGAATTATTATTTAGCAATGTTTTTTCCAGGAGTTTGGAGTTATGAGTTATTCGAAATGGGAGTTCCTTTTGATATTAATCCTTGGAGTAAAAGTGGAAAATATTATGCTTGGGATAATGAAACTTATGATGGCAGAAAAAAATATGCCGAAGAAACTGCTGGGGGATATTATGCTTGTAAACTTGGGATTACCGAAAAATTAAACGAATTAAAAAAACAAGGATCTGTTTTAGTTTTAAGATTTATTACTGAAGAAGATAAATTTCCATTGGGGGTTTGGGTTTGTAGAGAAGCAACAAGAAAGTCGATGCAATCTGGATTTATTGAATTTGAGGATAAAGATTTAGCAATTAATTACGCAAAATCATTGGCTAAGAAAAAATTTGGTGCTGATATATCTGAAATATTTCAAATAAGTAAAATTTTGAATGACGTTAAAACTCAAAAAAGAATTAGTGAGTTTATTTAGTAAACTTTAAAAGGGATTACTAATAGGTATTTTTTAATGATTCTTATCACATTAAAAGAAATATTGTATTTTGTCATTTTAACAGGAGTAATTGGATTTATATTCACTGGAATTTTTGTTAAAAGACCTAGAACTATTTATGATAGAATATATCCTAAAAAGATTAAATTTGAAGACTTTAAGTTTGCAGTTATTGTTGCTGCGCCTGCAATTGTTTTACATGAATTAGCACATAAATTTGTAGCGATGGGATTTGGAGTTGAAGCAACTTTTGAATTATTTCCATTTGGATTAATTCTTGGGGTATTTTTAAAATTAATCAGTTCCCCATTTTTAATTATTGCTCCAGGTTATGTTACAATAGGACAAGAAATATTTTCTAATGCATTAGCTTATCGCTTAATTGCTTTTGCTGGGCCTGCAACAAATTTATTATTATGGGGAGTTTCAAAAGTTATGTTAAAAAATATTAAAAAAATGAATACAACTCAAAAGTCTGCATTATTGATGAGCCAAAGATTAAATATATTATTATTCTTCTTTAATATGATTCCATTTGGACCATTTGATGGTGCAAAAATATTTTTTGGTCCGCCTTCTTAAGCAGCAGCTTCTACTTCTGATTTGCCTTCTTCTAACATTTCAGATTTTTCTTGTGCTTGTAAAAATTCTAATTCTTCGAGTATTAATTTTACTTTAGCAGAATTATCTACTTCTTGTAATAGTTTACTACATTCTGGACAAGCAAAATTATGTTCTAACGCTCTTTCAAAAGTTAATCTCATACATTTTCTAGAACAAGTTACATAATTTGAGTTTTGTTCAATTTCTAATCTTCTTTTTAAGTTTTTTATTCTTTCTTCCTTCATTCTTACTACTAAAGATTTAGCTTGAATATCATCAAAAGTCCAATAATAAATGTACCACCCTTTCTTTTTATCCTTTTTTCTCATAGAGGTTACTAAATTATTATCTTGTAGAGAATATAATGTTTTTCGAATAGTGTTAATTGGAACTTCTAATTTTTCTGCAATTAAGAACTCTGAGATATTTTCACCGTTTTCTATTAAAAATCTTACTATGCCTACTGCTAATTCGCCTCCAACTTGTACTACAAGTTGGTCTATCTTCTCTTGAGTAAGGTCCATTGATTAATACCTGACATATCACCGTAGTATATTTCTTGTATTTCGGATTTTTAAAGCTTTTTATTTAGCTCATTTTAGGCTGTATTTGCCATATTTGCAACATCTGAGTGGTAAGAAAAGTTTTAATACCAAAAATTTAAATTTTATATATTATTCGGAGGTAATTATAATGGGCATATTCGACAAAAAAAACACAAAAATGAGTCCTGATTTTTCTCAAGAAGTACCTGATTTTAGGCCTGCATCTGAACAAGGGAGTGATAGACTTCCAAAGTTACCCAAAAGTGGGGGAGAAAGCAAGGAAATGTTTCCATCATATCAAAGTGAATTTAGTAATATTAAAAAAGAAATTGCAAAACCAACTTTTACTGCACCAGAACAGGCTACAGATATAAGTATGGCTCCAAGACCAATGGCACCTAAAGTAGAAATTCCTGCAGTTAGAGCAAATAGCGGAATGGAAGTTGAGAGAACTGTTGTTGGAGATAAACCTATTTATGTAAAAATGGATCAATACAAAGATGCTATGCATAATATTGATAAAATCAAGGAACTTTGTAATGAAGCAGACAGGATGCTTAGTGAAATAAGTAAACTAAGGGCCAGTGAAGATAGAGAATTAGAACAGTGGCAAGACGAAGTAGACAAAATAAAAGATAAAATATTACTGGTTGATAAAAAATTATTTGAAATATAAATTGGCAGCTAAAAAGAAAAAAGTCCACCATAGGAAAGTGAAAGAAGAGAATCCAACTTATGTTAAAGTTGAGAATGCTCTTACTCTAAGAAAAGAATTACTTGGAACGGCTATTGATGTAACTACCCTCCTAAAAAGATGGGAAAGTTACAAAATGATTAGAGAGATGAAGATGAGGGAAATTAAAGTTCTTCATTCTTTAATGAAAGAAATGGAAAAAGAGTTTAGTAAGCTGAAAAGTGTTCTCCCAAAAATTAAAATTGAAGCAGAAAAAGAAGAAAATGTTTCTATTGAGGATAATAAAATACCTTTGAGGGATAGAGGACTTAGTGAGATTGATCGAGAGATTCAAGAAATAAAAGATAAATTGGCTCAAATAAATATTTAGGAGGTTAGATAAATATGCATCAATTAATAAGATGGTTTGTAATTGTAGTATTACTTTTGGGTGTTTTGTTCCCAGCATGGGCAATTTGGAATTATTCAGTAGCTGTAGCGTTAATCTATATAGTATTAAGAACACCAATGGAATATGCAAAGAAGCATTCTAAAAAGTAGATAATTTTTTAAACTAATTCTTTCTTTTTATTTTAATGAAATCCACAGAACTTAAACAAGCTTTTATTGAATTTTTTAAAAGTAAAGACCATAAAGAAATAGGAAATGCCTCTTTAATCCCAGAAAATGATCCTACTGTATTGTTCACAACTGCAGGGATGCATCCTTTAGTTCCATACTTACTAGGGCAAAAACACCCCTTAGGAAAAAAATTAGTTAATGTTCAAAAATGTTTAAGAACCGGCGATATTGAAGAAGTTGGAGATAATTTTCACTTAACTTTATTTGAGATGTTAGGAAATTGGAGTTTGGGGGATTATTGGAAAAAAGAGGCTATTGAAATGAGTTTTGAATTTTTAACTTCTGAAAAATATTTAGGATTTCCTATTGATAAATTAGCGGTTAGTGTTTTTAGCGGAGAAGGAGAAATCCCAAAAGATGAAGAAAGCGCAAAAATCTGGAAAGATTTAGGAATTTTAGAATCTAGAATTGCATATTTAGGGGCAAAAGATAATTGGTGGGGCCCTGCCGGGAAGACTGGGCCGTGTGGATCTGATAGTGAAATGTTTTATTGGGCCTCTGAAGCAGATGTTCCAGAAAAATTTGATCCTAATGATGATAGATGGGTTGAAATTTGGAATGATGTTTTTATGCAGTATAATAAAGTTTCAGAAGGAAAATATGAAGAATTAAAACAAAAAAATGTAGATACAGGTTTTGGGTATGAAAGGGTATTTACGATTTTGGAAGGTAAAGAAAATATTTATGAAAGTTCATTATTTTTGCCAATTATAGAAAAAATAAAAGAATTATCCCAAATAGAACATGAAAGCTCAATTAGAGTTATTGCAGACCATATAAGGGCCGCAACTTTTATTTTAGGGGAAAAAGTTGTACCCTCTAATTTAGAACAAGGTTATGTTTTGAGGAGATTAATAAGAGTCGCAACAAGACATGCGAGGTTATTAGGTATTAATGGAAAATTTGCATCAAAAGTAGCAAAAGTTATTATTGATTTATACAAAGAAAATTACCCTTATTTAGAAAAAAATAAAGATTTTATTATTAAAGAATTTGATAAAGAAGAAGATAAATTTCTGTTGACCTTAGAAAAAGGGATGAAAAAATTTGAAAAAATATCTGGAAAAAATATTTCTGGAAAAAATGCATTTTTATTATTCCAGTCTTATGGATTCCCGATTGAAATGACTCAACAATTAGCTTCTGAAAATGGAATTGAATTAGATGAAAAGGGGTATTATAACGAATTAGAAAAACATCAAGAGTTATCTAGAACTGCTACTAAAGGAAAATTTGCTTCTGGATTAGCAGATCAATCAGAAGATACAGTTAAATTACATACTGCTGCACATTTAGTGCACGCAGCATTACAAGAAGTTCTTGGAAAGAAATGTGAACAAAAAGGTTCTAATATTACACCAGAAAGATTAAGATTTGATTTTAGTTTTGAGAGAAAATTAAATGATGAAGAATTAAAACAAGTTGAAGATTTAGTTAATTTAAAAATTAAAGAAGAGATTAAGGTTAAAAAAGAAGAAATGACTATTGATGAAGCTAAAAAATCTGGTGCAATGGGAGAATTTGAACATAAATATGGAGATAAAGTTTTTGTTTATTCTGTTGGTGATTTTTCAAAAGAAATTTGTTCTGGCCCCCATGTAGACAATACTAAAGAATTAGGTAATTTTAAAATTATAAGTCAAAAATCTGTTGGTTCTGGGGTTAGAAGAATTAAAGCGATTTTAGAGTAACAAAAAGATATATAAATCCGTGAATTAAAATTAACTTATGAAGCTGAAATTCTGTGGCGCAGCTAAAATTGTAACTGGTTCTTGCTATTGGATAGAAACCGGAAAAACTCAATTTTTAGTTGATTGTGGTATGTTTCAAGGTACAAAGGATATTACAAGATTAAACTATGAAGATTTTCAATTTGATCCAAGAAATATAGATTACTTATTATTGACTCATGCACATATTGACCATTCCGGATTAATACCAAAACTTTGTGCAGAGGGATTTAAAGGAAAAATACTTACTACGCATACTACTTTTGATTTAGTTAAAATCATGCTTGCAGATAGTGCACATGTTCAAGAAATGGATACTGAAAGAGAAAATGATAGAAGATCTAGGGAAGGAAAAAAACCAAGGGACCCATTGTATACAATCGATGATGTAAAAAATTGTATGCCGGATTTTGAATTAGTAAAATATGGGAAGACCTATGATGTTAATGAAAATATTAAGGTAAGGTTTGTAGATGCAGGGCATATTATTGGATCTTCTATTATTGAATTGTTTATAACTGAAGGAGGGATGGAAAAAAAATTAGTATTTTCTGGTGATTTGGGAAGGTGGAATACCCCAATTGTGCATGATCCTAGTTTAGTTGATCATGCAGACTATGTTTTTGTAGAATCCACCTATGGAAATAGATTACATGAAAAAAGAGATTTAGGTTATAAAAAATTTTCAAAGATAATAAATGATACTTATAAACGAGGAGGTAGATTAATGATACCTTCTTTTGCTATTGAAAGAACACAAGAATTATTAGTAGCAATTAAAACAATGATAAATAAAGGAGAGTTTCCAAATGAGAAGGTTTTTTTGGATAGTCCTTTGGCAATAAAAGCAACTAGAATTTTCAAGAAGCATAAAGAAATAATGGATAGCTCAACCTTAGCTTTGGGAGACCCGTTTAGTTTTCCAAATTTGGAATTTACTCAGAAAGCGAATCAATCTATGAAATTAAATGATTATAAAGAACCTTGTATTGTTATTGCAGGGAGTGGAATGTGCACTGGCGGAAGAATTAGACATCATTTTAGACATGGAATTTGGAACCCTAAAAATACTGTGATGTTTGTGGGATATCAAGCAAAAGGGACTTTAGGGAGAATCATTTTAGAAGGTGCTAAAAAAATTAGAATGATGGGAGAAGAAGTTGTTGTTGGTGCTAAAATTGAAAAAATTAATAGCTTCTCCGCACATGGAGATTATCTTTCATTGTTGAAATGGATGGGCGGATTTAAAAAGAAACCTTTGAAAGTATTTATTACCCACGGTGAAGAAGAATCCGCAAATGATTTCAAATTGAAATTAGAGAAAAAAGGATTTAGGTGCCACGTTCCTTCATTAGGTGAAGAAGTTACTCTATAATTTTCTGTTTAGTATTATACTCAGCAAATAAATAATTATTACTAATACCCCTATAAATCCAATTATTAAGGATAATAATGCGGGGGCGGCAACAGATGCCCTTTCTGGCGAATATAATATTTGAGGACTTAATTGGGCACCATTTGTATATTCTTTAAAAACATTATAAGTTGGTTTTTCTACAACAATTAGTGGATTTAAAGAAGTTGCTTTAATTAATCCACTTTTAGAATGATATGTTGCCGGAGTTTCTACTAACTGAAAGTAATGTGCTTCTAGTATATTCATCTCCAATATTTTATCCATATACTTTCTTAGTTCTTCTGCTTGGAATGTTTCATTTAAGGTTTCTGGGATATGTGGACTTGGGCCCCCAAACTCAGATACAATTACAGGTTTGTCAGTCATTGACCTTAATATATTTACATACTCATCCCAATTTTCTGGATCATCATATAAATGAATATCTACCATATCATATTTTGCATTTTCTAAGGCATATTGAAATTTAACAAACCCATGTGCAAAACCATTGCAGGCTTGTGTTAAATTTTCTTCAGGAATATTATAACCTTTGTAATAAAAGTGATCTAAATAATTTGGATCTGATTCATCAAGTAAACAGTGGGCTACATATTTCATGGGTAAGCTTGTAATTGAACCTAAAACAACTGGCATATCTGGAGAATTATTCTTTGCTATATCATAAACCCAATTTGCGTATTTGACATAATCATATTCATCCCCAATAAACCCCGCTCCAGTCCATTCATTACCAAATTGTATTTTTGGCATATCCGGGTATCTTTGAACAAGGGCAGTTACGTAATCTCTAAAATCATCTTCATACTCTGGAAGAAATACACATGAATAATCATCTACTTTTGTAGGATCACAATACCAGTTTACATCTCCATTTGAATCAAGGCCCCAAGGAGTAATACGTAAATAGATACTTGCACCAGATGCTTCTGTAAAATCATACATCATTCTATCCCTTCCATTCCAAAGGTAATTACTCTCATTCGTTGGTTGTCTCCAATGCCAATCTTCAAAATCAGATGTATATTTTATTTGAAGATCCTTTATTTTAGTTGCTGATATGTTTATTGCCAAATTTGAAGAAGACTGAGGGTATATCCCAAAGCTTGTTACAACTACTGGTTCTTCTGGTGGAGGATTATCATCTCCGCCAGAACCCCCTCCTCCTCCAGAACTTCGACAATTAGAATCGAAAGTACATTTGTCTTGACCTGGACCAGCAACTTCTACACATAACTTATTAACACAGTCTAAATGGGTTTCAATTTTACAATCTAAATCTGTTGAACATTGATTTACTCCTTCTCCTCGAACTTCCATGCAATATTCATTAATACATTCTGAGTGAGTTTGTACTTCGGGAGTATTATTCTCTGGGAGATCTATATGTCTGCCCTCCCAAATATTACAACCAGAAATAATTATTAAAGATAGGATTAATATTAGCAAACTCTTTTTCATAATTTAAATTGTATTTCATTATATATAAAAGTTACTCAAATAAAATAGATGGTTTCCCTGGCATTGCTTTAGGATCTTCTTTATTTATCTCTATCTCTAAATTAAACTCTTTCTTTAATTTTTCAATATTATTTTGTAATTCATTAAACTCCTTTTCTTGTGTTAAAACTAATAGAGGAATTTTTTTTGGATTTTTTACAAATGAAGGTATTAATTTAGAAATTTCTTTTGCATTCTGTTTATCCATTACAGTTTTTATTATTGTAGGGATATCATAAGTTTTTTCCATTGTTTTCTTTATTTTTTCAACTGCCTTATATTTCCAATCTTCTGCAACCGAAATAATAACTTTTTTAGGTTTTATTTTTACAAATTTTGAAATATTATGAATATCTTTTATTGTGTCTAAAACTAATAACTCTAAAGCATCTAATTCTGGATTTATTTTTTTAGAATCATACTTTGGCCATTTTTCTAATGAAATAAATCCTTTTTTTCCTATTTTTTCCCAAAGTTCTTCTGCAATATGTGGACAGAAAGGAGCAAGTAGTTTAAGTGCAGATTCATAATCTTTTCTAGAAATTTCTTTTTCAATAGAATCAAATAATTCTCTTAATTGGATTACTGCAATGTTATATTTAAATTCTTCAATATTTTGTGTTATATCTCTTATTGTTTTATTTATTTTATTTTCAATTTTTGGAGAAGATTTCCCAAATTTAATTCTTTTATCTAGTACCCGAGTTATGAAACGCAAACTTCCTTCAATTCCCTTTTCACTCCATTCAATATCTTTTTCAGGAGACGCTACTGAAACTAAAAATAATCTTGCTGTGTCCATACCATATTTTTTAGAGACTTCTTCTGGTAAGATTACATTGCCTTTAGATTTGGACATTTTATTTCCGTCTGGGCCCAATAACATCCCTTGATTAAACAAAGTCTTAGCTGGTTCATCAAAACTTAACAACCCAATATCTCTCAAAAATTTAGTATAAAATCTTGTATATATTAAATGCATACAAGCGTGTTCTTTTCCGCCAATATAAGTATCTACAGGGCACCAATAATCTACTTTTTTCTTAGAAAATATTTTTTCAGAATTATTTGGATCACAATATCTTAAAAAGTACCAAGAAGAATTAACAAATGTATCCATAGTATCTGTTTCTCTTTTAGCAGGCCCTTTGCATTTTGGGCATGTTGTTTCTAAGAAAGGTTTGTATGTTTCTAATACATTCTTTCCTTTTTTTAATTTGACTTCCTCAGGCAATAAAACTGGGAGATCTTTTTCTGGAACTGGAACTTCTCCACATTGTTCACAATGAATTATTGGAATTGGTGTTCCCCAAAATCTTTGTCTAGAAATCAACCAATCTTTTAATCTATAATTAATTTGTTTTTTTCCAATTTTTTTAGACTCTAAATATTTAGTTATCTCTTCTTTCGCTTTTTCTGATTTTAATTTATCAAATTTATCTGAATTAATTAAAACTCCTGGTTCTAAATATGCTCCTTTGATTTCTTTAATGTTTATTCTTTTATTTTCTGGAGTTATAACTAGTTTAATTGGAATTTTATATTTTCTAGCAAATTCAAAATCTCTTTGATCATGCGCAGGAACTGCCATAACCATCCCTGAACCATAAGAAGCTAAAACAAAATTACCGGCATAGACTGGGATTTTTTCATTTGTTAATGGATGAATTGCATAAGACCCAGTGAAAACCCCTTCTTTTTCTAATTGTTCAATATCTTCTTCTGATACGGAAGATAAATTTTTAACAAATTTTTCTACTTTTAATTTTTGTTCGTCTATAACTAGTTCCATTAATCTTGGATGTTGTGCAGAGATTACTAAAAAAGTTACCCCATATAATGTGTCTGGCCGTGTTGTAAATATTGGCCATTGTTCATCATTTATTTTAAATTGAATTTCAGTACCATAAGATTTACCAATCCAATTAATTTGAAGTTTTTTTATTGCATCTGGCCAATCTTTTAATTTATGAATTCCTTCGTATAATTCATCTGCATATTTTGTTGTTTTCAAAAACCATTGATCCAAAATTTTTATTTGAACTTTAGTATCACATCTTTCACATCTCCCAGTCTGGGCTTGTTCATTTGCTAATACAGTAAAGCATGAAGGACACCAATTTACAGGGGCTTCTTTTTTGTAAGCTAATCCTTTTTTGAACATTTGTAAAAAAATCCATTGATCCCATTTATAATATTCTGGATCGGAGGTTTTTAATGATCTTGACCAATCGTAAGAAAGACCTAAAGATTTCATTTGTTTAATATAATTTTTGATTGCTTCCTCTGTAAATTCTTTTGGATGTGCATTTGCTTTTATTGCTGCGTTTTCTGCAGGTAACCCAAAAGAATCAAAACCCATTGGGTAAATAACATTTAAACCATTCATTCTTTTGAATCTAGCATATATATCTCCAATTGAATAGTTTAGGGCATGGCCCATGTGTAAACCTGATGAAGAAGGGTATGGGAACATTTCAAGAACATAATATTTTTCTTTTATTGACTCTTTAACTTTAAATGCCTCTTTTTCTTCCCATTTGTTTTGCCATTTTTCTTCAATAGCTTTAAAATTAGTCATAGTAGTTTATGCTTTTGGCAGATTTATATATTTTTGGTTTAAGGCTTTGCAATTTTCCATACAGACTCGAAAAATGAATTAAACGAATTAGCAGTTTGCTTTGAAATTATATGTATGCATGTAAACTCTTCTTCATAAGAAAAAATAAAACTATGCTCCCCAATTACCATGATTGCTGAAGGACTTACAGTTTCAATACTTTTTGTTGTTGTAAGCTTCATTTTTTTGAAATTTCTCCAATAATCTGTATTTCTATCTGAAAATAATATTTTGGCCTCTTTTTTTAATTTAATTCTTTCTTTATGCCATCTTAACCAGAAAGCATTAAACTTTATGTTTTTAGAAGATCTTATTCCCATAATTTTAATATCATCTTTAGTATTCTCCAGAACCTCATATACAACTGGTTCTATCCCTCTAAACCCTTTCACTAAATAGACATTTTCTAAAACTTCTGATTTCCTTATTTTTTGCAAATCTGGAATAATATTTTCTAATTTCTTTGTTTTGTCTTTAATATCTTCTTCTTTATCTTTCATATAATCTAAAATTGTTTTAGGATCTGAGGCTATAAATTGTTTAACTCCATTTTCTGTTACAGTTTCTACTAATCCTTTTTCAGATAATTTTTCTAGTATTTCGTATATCTTCCCACTTGAGATATTAGCTTCTTTCACAATCTTACCAGATTGAGACTTCCCAAGCTTCAATAAAGCCAAATATACCTTTGATTCGCTTTGCGTTAGTCCTGCTTCGCTCAATAAATTTTCATACATTTTACTCCATACTATGGGGGAGGTAATATTTAAATATGCCTATTTTTATGTTATTACTAAATAATGGTTATCTTTCCAATAAAAAAGAAAGGAGAAAGAAATAAAATGACAAAAAAATTCGCATTAAACCTTATTGATGAGAGTACAGAGAGAAGTCTTGTTAGGATAGTTCACCAAGTATCTACATACATCCAATATGGAGAGTTTGATGAAGGGAGGCAAGGAGAGTTTGTTGCAGAAGTGGATTCATTAGCAGGCAATATGGATCAGTCAGATCTTGAACATACCATAATATATTGTGATATGGTAAATCCTTTTTTTGGTGCACAAAGAGATTGTTATCGAAAAATTGCTAGAAGATTAGAAGAACATTACAAAAATATGGGGGAAGAGCAAAATGTTAGGAATGGATAGAAAAAGATTCGTGGGATTCATGCTTGGTGCAGCAATTGCAGGATATGCATTAGGTTTTGGTAATGGAACATCGCACCCAAATGGAGATGTGGAAAGGGAAATATTGGACAATGTTACCCTCCGAAGTGTTATAGCCAATAAAGTAGGATCTGATGAAGTTACTTCAAGATTTGCTGATAACCTTTTAGATTCAGAAATTACGGTCAGTTTAATATATAACAATAAAAGTGGCGGGTTGTATAAAGATGTAACTGTGAACAATTCTGTGTATGATGCAATATTGTATCAAGGAGCAATTGAGATTCCATTTGAAGAAAATCCAAGGGGCCTAGGGTGGGAGACTCTTAATGAAAGAGTAAATAGGCATAACAGAGAAGTTAATCAGTCCTATATAAGAAATTGAATAAAAATTTTCTTTTTTATTTTTTAATGCTTGCCAAACGCTAGCATATCTTATTTAAATAATAATTAATTATTGTTTAAATGGAATTAACTTTAGAAGAATTAAATAATTTAAAGTATGATTATAAATCTCTTTGTGTTGAAACTGAAAGTTTTATCTTAGATAAAATAAAACCTTCTTTAGTTCAAGGAGTTTCTAGTAGAACAACATATTATTGGAAAAATGGAGAAAAACCAATTCAAGTAAAATACCTTATTGATCTTTGTAAAGAAAATAAAATTATAAATATCCCAGTTAAAACTATATCTGTTAATGGTGGAAATAAAATAGATATACCCAAACAAAACAATAGTTTTGCTTATTTCCTTGGAATTTTGCTTGGTGATGGTTGTTTAATGATAAGTAAGGATAAAGGAAGGAAAAAATCATATGCATTACAAATAAGTGCCAATAAAAAAAGATTTGCAAATAAAATCCAAAATATTGCGAAAAATTTATTTGGTATATCTGGATCAATTTATCCAGGGGAGGGTTGTTACAATCTTTGTATTTATTCTAAGGCATTAGTTTTATTCTTGAATTCTGTTTATGATATCCCCATTGGGGTAAAATACTGTACTATTAAAGTACCTAGTAAAATTAAAACAAAAGAAGAAATAATTTATTTTCTCAAGGGGATGATAGATACTGATGGAAATTTCTACTTGCATAAAAATAAAACGTGTTTTCAATTAAGACAAAAATCTGGAGATTTTTTAAATGGAATTTATGATTTATTTCATCAAATTGATATTCCTGTAAATAGGCCATATTATGACAAAGCAAACAATTCTTGGGTAATCTGGGCTAGTAAAACTTCTGTAGTAGATAAATTTATAAATGAAACAAGTGCCCTTAAACATTAGTTAGTGGACTCGTAGCTCAGCTTGGACAGAGCACTTGCCTTCTAAATATTTTTTATGAAGATAGCAAGGGGTCGTGGGTTCAAATCCCATCGAGTCCGCTCCTATATATTTTAGAAATTTTTATAAGTAGATTATATATAACAAGAGTATGCGTCCGTAGCCAAGCGGCTAAGGCAAGAGGCTGCAACCCTCTCATCCCCGGTTCGAGTCCGGGCGGGCGCTTATTAAATTATATTAATAAAATTTATAAATAAGATATATAAGATTTAGCGATGGCTTTGTTTACACTACCAACCACGGAAATTTTCTCTTTATTTATATTACCATTATTAATATTCCTTGCTAGAATAACTGATGTTTCAATAGGAACACTTAGAGTAATATTTATTTCTAAAGGATTTAAAGTTATTGCACCAGTTTTAGGATTTTTTGAAGTATTTATTTGGTTAATTGCTATAAATCAATTGATGGGAAATTTTGATAATATAATTTATTATATTGCATACGCAGGAGGGTTTGCTTCTGGAACTTATATTGGAATGAAAATTGAAGAAAGATTATCAATGGGAAAAGTTACAATTAGGATTATAACCGGCAGAGATTCATCTGAATTATTAAATGAGTTAAGAGATGCAAAATATATTATAACTAGTCTCGGTGCAGAAGGCAGAGATGGAAATGTTAGACTAATTCTTACAGTTACAGATAGGGCAAATGTTCAAGAAATAATTTCAATAGTAAAGAAACATAATCCTCATGCCTTTTATTCTGTAGAAGATGTTAGATTGGTTTCAGAATCAATGAGCAAAAATATGAAAAAAAATTATTTTTTATCAAAAAGAAAATAGTTAAATATTAAATTTTCCACGTTTGGATTTACTGTTTTTTCTTATAACATACTCTTGTATACCCACCACTATTAGTCCTAATATTAATAAGACTATCCTTACATACATAGCAATATATGCTCCCTCTACCCCATTTGATCCAATATAACTATAAGCAGACTTTGCAAATGTTCCTAATAAAATTGGAGCAATAAATCTTTTAAATTTAATTGGTCCTGCAGCAATAATATAAGTTAATTCATCATCTGGAGTAAAAGGTAAAACATAGACAATCAGAAGAGTTATCGGTCCAACTTTTTGTGTAATTTTATCAAAGTTATTATAAAACTTTGGAGATATAATTTTTTTTAAGAGAGGCCTACCATATTTTTTTACTAATAATATTATTAAAAATAATCCCATGGAGGTAGCAAAGAAATTTATTACAAATCCAGTATTACCTCCAAACAGATATCCTGCTGCGATTAAGATAAATGTATTCAAAAGTGGAGTAAAGGTGACATAAATTAATTCTATAATAAAGAAAAGTATAACCCCAAAAGAGCCTGTGTTTTCTACAATAGTATGCAAACTTTCTTGATTGATGTATTTAGTAAAAAGAATTGCGGCTAAAATCATGAAGGCAATATATATACCTATTTTAACCATGTTTTTTAATCTTGTTTTTTTAAACATATTTAATTAAATATTAAATTTTCCACGTTTGGATTTACTGTTTTTTCTTTTTTTTCTAACTATAAAAAATACTATTAAAATTATGACTATTGCACTAATAATATAATTTGTAGTTTGTGATGGAGCAGTATTACTTAACGAGTCAATAAAATAACTTGGGTCATAATAAACAGTTTTTTCTAACATTCTTCTTTCATTAGTAACATCAGTATAGTATAGAATTAAGTTTATTTCTCCTTCATAAGGAATCGCTTCAAAATCAGTTGTAGTAAACTCATTTGAATCTAAATCTCCTACAATATTTCTATTTGAACCTTTTACAATTATATTATCTTGTTTTGGAATTTCTACCGTTAAAGCCTCAATATTCTGATTTCCAGTATTTAATATTTCAAAAACTAAATTTCTTGAACTTATTTTATGGTCTTCAATAAATATTTCAAAATCTGTTCTCCCATCTTCTAAAGTAATATTAAATTTTTTTGAAACAAATGCATTTTGACTTATATCTCCACCATCTTTATATCTTAACTCTACTTCATAATCTCCTTCTAAAGCATTTGGATCTATTCTAATTTTATATAATAAATTCCAATGGGAACTATGACTATCTCCTGCATAGGTACTAGATTTAATTATTCTAACACTGTCGCCTTCATCTAATGAAAATGGATAATCTAAAACCAAATGGGCAACTGCTCCTTCTGTACAGCTATTTCCAATTCCATCTAATTGAAATAATACTTCAACATAATCCCCTGCTATGGCGGGGTAAGGATCTTGATTTACTAAATCTGCAGTTATTGTACATATACTTGATGAGGCGTAAGTATTACTAAAATTAAGTACAAATAATACTAAAAATAACGTTAAAAATATTTTTCCTCTTTTCATATTCATAGATTTTCCTTTAAATATATAAATCTTTTGACTACTCATATCTTAATGCATCTACAGTATTTATTTTTGCTGCTTTTATTGCAGGTAATGCACCTGAAATTGCACCGGTAATTACTGCAAATAATATTAATCCCCCAAATAAGTATACTGAAAAGTAAGGTTGTAAAAAACTCCACCCTAAGTTATCAAGGATTTTTCCCCCAAGACTAGCTAATGCCCAACCGAGTATACACCCCAACCCCCCAGCTATAAACCCTAAAAATGAACTTTCAAATAAAAAGATATCAAATATTTCTCTGTTTCTAGCGCCAACTGCTTTTAATATTCCTATTTCCCTATACCTTTCTAGGACTGACGTTATCATTGTGTTGGCAGTATTTATTGTAGAAACTAAAACGGAAATTAATGCTATTAGAACAACGAATCCTATTACGATATTTAATGCCCCGGAATATTGTTCAATTAGTTCATTAAAAGACTGTACTGTAAAATCTTCTTTTCCTTCTTCAACATTTCTAGATTTTCTTAAATTTCTTTCAACGCCATCTACAACTTTTTCAATATTATTCATATCAACTCTTGCAAATATTTCTCCATAGGATTCCTCATCTGGGTTCATTGCCTCATACTGTTCATTTGTTATGTAGATTTGGGAATCATCTTGGGGGTTCCCAATTTGTTCTAAAAACCCAATTATTCTTAATTCTTCTCCATTGATTTCTATTTTTTCATTTATTTTCAATGGTTTTGAGAAAATTTTATTTGGAACTAAATAATTATAACCAAGAAGCGCTTTCTTTTTATCACCTGGTATCAAAACTCTTCCTTGTTCTGCTCCAACACCAAATGAGTCTAGAATCATATCTTTTTTTGGGTCATAAGAAATTAAAAAAACATATTTTAATTCCCCATCATTTTTTACTTCTGCTGCACTAAAATACATTCCCGTTGCTTCATACACTCCTGGAGTTTTAGCAATCGCATCAATATCTGAATCATTTAAAGTTATGCTGCTTATTCCAAACCCTCCTGCTGTTTGGGTTATTACTAAAATTTTATCTGCAGATGAAGAAGATGATAATTCATCTATATAATTATATAATCCAAGTCCAAAACTTATGAAAATAAATATTGTTGCAATTCCTACTAAAATTGAAAATATTGTTAAAAAACTTCTTCCTTTGTTTTTTTTCAAATTTTCTAATGAATATTTAATTCCTTCTCCGCTAATCATCCTCTTAGTGCCTCCACTGGATTTTGTTTAGCTGCCTGCATTGCTGGAATAATTCCTGCAATGCCTCCAATTAAAAAACTCCCAATCAAAGAAAATAAAATTAATAAAAAATCTATATTTGGAACTAATTCTGTACCAAGCAAACTATTAATTCCATACATGCCAGCAAACCCGAGCATCGTTCCAAAAAATGCCCCTGCAATCCCTCCAATTAAACCTAATAAACTTGATTCAATAAAAAATTGTAAAAATATATGTTCATTCCTTGCGCCAATAGACTTTGCTATCCCTATTTCTCTTCTTCTTTCCATAACTGAAGTTGTCATGGTATTTATTATACCAATTAACCCAATAAAAATAGATATTGATGCTACAATTATTATAAACATTTTAACTCCACCAATTATATTATTAACCATAGCTAAAGCAGATTCAGGTGTACTAACTTCAAAATTTTCTTTTCCTTCTTTTACCCCTCTCCTTTGTCTTAATAACTTTTCAACATCTTCTTTAGTTCTATCTATATCTTCTTTATTTTTTGGTTGCACAACAATTATATCTGCAACTTCTCCAAAATCAAATAAGCCATCCATATCATCTTCGAGCATAAGAATAACATTATCTGTAATCAAACTACCTTCTTTTTTTAAAATTCCAATAACTTCAAATTTTTTATCATTAATTAAAATTGATTTACCTACGGTAATTGGTTTTCCGTCCCAGTCCTCTTCTTTTGCATAATAATTATATCCTAAAACTACTTTTCCTAAATCAGACTCTTTTAGTAATCTCCCAAATATAGGTTTTTGGTCTAACTGAGTATATACTAAATCTAAATCTTCTTTATTTTGTGCTAAACTTCCGATGTAATAGAATTTTATGTTATCATTAAATTCTATTTTTGCAGATCTAATATTCCTTACTACTGTATTTTCTACACTACTCAATCTTTCAATTGCTCTGGCGTCATCTCTTGTGATTGGATCTACAACTGTACTTCCAGGAGGGCCATAACCAGAAATCCCTCCAGCTTGTACAGTAATTAGTTCATTTGCACTAATCCCAAATTGACTGGCCACTGCTAATTGTAACCCATTTCCTAATGAGATTAAAGAAACAACTGCAGTAATCCCAATAAATACACCTAATAGAGTTAACCAAGACCTAATTCCTCTACTTCTCAAATTCTTAAAAGCTAAAGAAAAAAAATCTTTTAACATTCTACCCTTTGCCTGCCTTTGATCTTTTGGTTATTTTTTCTATTTTACCATCCCTTAACCAATAAACAATATCTGGATAACTATCTATTAATTCAACATCATGTGTAACCATAACGATTGTTTTGCCTTTTTTATGCAAATCTTGTAAAAAATTCATAACATTTGTACCGGTTTTAGTATCCAAATTTCCTGTAGGCTCATCTGCCAATATTACTTCTGGAGAATTTGCTAAAGATCTTGCAATAGCAACTCTTTGTTGTTGCCCTCCCGATAATTCGTTTGGGGCATGCCCCATTCTTTCACTTAGTTCTACCATCTCCATTAACTTATTTGCCCGATGATTTCTTTCTTCAACAGAATAACCTTGGAAGATCATTGGAAGCATAACATTCTCTTTAGCTGTTAAATTATTAATAAGATTAAATGATTGAAAAATAAATCCTATTTTTTTACCCCTTATTTGGGCCAAATCAGATTCACTTAACGTTGAAATATCTTGATGGTCCAAAAGTATTTTTCCTTTTGTTGGAACATCAAGTGACCCAATTAAATTCATCATAGTGGACTTTCCAGATCCGGACGGACCCAAAATCGCAACAAATTCTCCCTCTTTTATTTGTAAAGAAACTCCATTTACTGCTTTAACAATATTTTCACCCATACGGTAATATTTATGAACATTTTCTAATTCAATAATCACCTTTTTTTCATCTTTTTTATCCATGAAAATGTATTTGGGGATTATGTATATAAAATTAACTCAAAATTAATTAATTTAAAAAGAAAAAAAGAAAAAATTTTATTTCCTTTTCTTAAAGAAAAGAGTAAGGAAATAAATGATTATTACGATTAAAGCTAAATCACCAACAATCCAGAAAACTGTTTTAGCAGATTCGTTTCCAAATAAATTTGAGGATGACCATCCTGTTGGAAGGAAAATTGTTCCATCTTCTTGATCATTTCCAGACGTAATTGTATTATCTTCTTCGGAAGTTGAATCTTGATTATTGTCTTCAACTGCAACACAGCTTCCACTTGGAGTGAATCTTATAACTTCGCTACCTAATAAATCATTATCTTCATCGTAAGCGATTATTTCTAAATCATATTCTCGATCTTCCATTCCTTCTGGTAAATTCAATAAGAATTCGATTTTCTTATCTCTATCTCCATCAGTTTCTTTTAGATCAAATTCTTCTGATGTTTCAGAAATTCCAAGTTCAGTAATCTTCAGTCTGAGATACATATCATTTAACTTATTTCTTCCAGTATTGATTACCTTCGTGTCAATTGTTAATGCTCCGCCACAATTAGGATTATTCGGTTCTAGAGTTATGTACTCAAATCCTGCTTCATATTTTTCATCTTTATCTATATTTAAAGCAGATTCGTAGTAAACATAATACGTGAAATCATCATAATCATTGTCATCAGAATCTCCATTTATCTTGAGTAATGTATTATAGTTTTGATCGTTTATATCCAATGGAACTACTAACTCGAACTTAGGATTTTCATCATCATTTTCATCAATATCATATTCATCAGATGTTTCTTCTAAATTGTCCCCATCATCAAAATCATAAATTGTTAATTCGATTTCAACATTTACTGTGTCAAATTTTGCATCGTTAATTTCAACTTCAACATCAAATTCTTCACCAGGAGATAATTCATCAAGATCGTTTAGATTTTCAATAGTTACCCTTGCAAAAGCAATCATTTCCATTTCTACATCTAATTCGAAATTTTTTGAGATTAATGCATTACTTACTGTTACTGCACCAGAATAATCAAACTCTCTATCAGGATAAAAATATTGATCTTCATCAGGGGTCACAGTAACAACAATTGTTTTTGAATCTCCTTGTGCAAGATTAAATGTTGTTTCTGAAAACTCAATATTCATTTGGTTATTTCCATCATCTTGGAAATCAGAAGCTAAATAACTTAGTGTAAGTCCAATTAAATCTTCTGCACCTGTGTTTGTGATTACTATTGATTGAGTTTCACTTTCACCAGGAGAAGTTGTTATTTTATTTAATTCAGTAATTGCTAAATCATATTGATTTAATGCTTTTAGTTCAGTATTCGCAGTGCTTATTACTGTCCCACTTCCATCTTTTGCTTTAATTGATGCAGCATATGTTCCTGCAGTAGAAGGCATTACAAAATTTAAAGTTACATCTTCTGTCCCATTAATAGGATTTGAAACTGCACTAAAAATAGCATTAGTATCTACAATATTATTAATAGACAACTCAAATGCAACATTTGTGTATTCAACTCCTTCTGTGTTAAATGTGAATGTTTCAGCTATATTTTCTCCAGTTGCTCCACTAATTGTAGCAGGCACGGAGGTAATTTGTGCAGCGCTAACTGCAAAAACCAATAAAACCAATAACATTCCAATAATTGATAAGTTTTTATTCATTGTTTTTGTCCTCCAAAATCATGATTTTGTTACACTTTGTTAGTCGTAAATCCATTTATAAAGTTTACTAAAAGAAGAAATTGATTTAAACTGATAATAATTAGATAAAATTAAATGAAATATTATGGAAAACTTGGGATAAGATTAATTTTGGCTTTAGTTTTTATCTTATTTTATGGAATTTATGATAAGATATTAGGACCTTTAACTATATATCCTGCCTATTTTATTATAGATTTATTCTATAACTCTAATTTGATTAATGAATCTATATTTATTGAAAATTATATAATTAAATTTATTCCTGCCTGTATTGCAGTTTTGGCTTATGCATTGTTGTTTTTTTTAATTGTTTTAACAAAGGGAATTGGTTTAAAAAAATCTGTTAAACTATTTGTTATTGGATCTGGTTTAATTCTATTAATGAATATATTTAGAATTGATTTATTATTATTTATACTAATTGAGTTTGGTGATAATATGTTTGATAAAGTACACCTATTATTTTGGAATTTTGTTTCTGGAATTTACGTTGCTTTTGTTTGGATATTTTTAGTTAAACGATTTAAAGTTAAAGAAGTTCCAATTGCTTCAGATGTGAAAGAATTATATACTAGAATATATTCGCGAAATTATGACAAGTAGTCTAGACAACATAGTTTTAGGTATCCCAAGAAGAAGAAGCGGGGCTTTCGAACATGCTTGGGGCCTTGCACAAAACTTGGCTATCCGAGGATTAAACAGTGAATATTATTCTAACTGGTTTGATGTTCCTCCCCAGAAAGTAGATCTTAAAACTCAAGAAATCGAAAATGTTGATATTAAATCCCTTCAAAAAAGAAATGGAATTTTTCACTTACACTCCCATACTTGGGAGATTTCTGGAATATTAGAAGAAATTGAGAAGAATAAAGACTCAAGAATCATCTACGCATTGCATGCAATTCTCCCTTATTACTATTTGTCGGGTGAAGAAAAATTATTATTTTTAGAAGGTAAACTTTCCCAAGAAAGAGTTTTAGATGTTATCCAAAATAAAATGAATGATCGTGAAAAAATGCAATTAAGAGCCATGGAAAGGGCTGATCATTTAGTTGTTATTTCTGAAGGGCATAAATCTGCTTTAAGAAAACTTGGAGTGCAAAAACCTATATCTGTCCTTGAAAATGTAGTTGAATCTGATTTAGATAATGCCGAAATCTTAAGGTCTGCTAGGGAAATGGGAGTTAAATTTAGAGAAAGTTTGGAAGCAGAAAATGTATTATTATACTGTGGAAGATTATACCCAAAAAAAGGTTCATTATGGTTATTAGATGGATTTAATAAAATTAGACAAGAATATCCAAGTACTAAGATGATTTTACTTGGGGTGGATCCAAGTAAAGAAAATAGTTTAATAGAATATGGATTAAGCAAAGAAAATCTATCTGGGATAGTTACAGTGCCTTGGATTGATAAAAGTCAAGAAGGTGCTCAAGAAAGATTGCTTCAACATTATTTTGCTACAGATGTTTTAGTACAACCTATGATCACAGAAGGATTATTCTCAAAGACAGTTATTGATGCTATGAAATTAAATGTTCCAACCATTACTTGTAGAAGCCCTTATACCATTGGGGGTAGTTTCGGAGCAGATGAAATTTATGAATCATTTATTTATATGAAAGAAAATCCTGCTGAAGTTCAAAGGAAAATAAGATTGGCTGCAGATAAAGTTGGAAGAGAAAATAATTGGGATTATTATATTGACAAGTTAGATCAGATTATAAATTCCTAAAGAAGCCAATGTTATTAAAATCCCAGCCAATATAACCCCTAATGCAATTGCTGTGAAGGCCTTCTTTCTTTTTAGGTTAAATAACCATGCTGCAAATACTCCTGTGTAGGCTCCTGTCCCAGGTAGAGGAATTGCCACCAATAAAAATAAAGCGGGCATTTCCCATTTAGTTCCCACGTGATGTTCCATCTTTTTTCTAGTTCTTATGATTAATTTTGAAAATAATTTTTCATAAGCTTTTATTTTTAGAAACCTATGGTGTAAAAAATCTAAAAATAAGAATATAATTGGAATGATTAATATGTTTGCGATAACACATGCTAAAAATATTATAATTAAGGGTGTGTTAGAACTCATTGCTACTGGAATACCTAATCTTAGTTCAGATATGGGTAAAATACTAAGTATTATTCCGTAAAGTAATTCATTCATAAAATTGTTTAGAAAAAATTAGTTTATTTAACTTATGGTTTTAATATTTTATTTAGACCCTTGAAATACCAATAAATCTTCAGTTGTAAGCTTCTTTTTTTTCTTTAGCTTCTCTTCAACTTCTTTTGTTTTTTCTTCTAAGGCTTTAGCTTCTTTATTTCTTACCCTTATATCTGCATCTATTTTCATACCTTTAGCTTCTTTTAACCTATTTTTTAGTTGGGTATTTATTTCCGAAAATTTATTTTTTGATTCTATAAACTTATTAAAAGCATCTTCTTGTTTTTTCTTTAATTCATTTATTTGCTTTGTAAGCTTCATAAATTCATTATATGTATTCCCCTCTTTACTGATTTCTTGTAATTGCTTATGTGCTGCTTCGGCTTTATCTTTTGCTTCTTTAATTTTATCTGAAACATCTTTTAATTCTTTGAAAAGGCCTTGAATGTCCCCTGCTTCAGTCATCTGTTTTTTAAGATGCCTTATTTGAGTCATAATCTTTTTTTCTTTATCGAAAGAAAGGGCTTCAGTTTGAATAGAATAATCTAAAGCTTCGATTTGTTTTGATATTTCTGCAGGATTAAATGTAATTTTTTTATCTTTCATAACTTTTTGTTTTTGAGAATTAAGTTTCTTAAATTCAGATATTAACTCTTTTACTTTATTATTATATTTTTCTCTATCTGCTTTTAATTTTTGAGTTTCTTTATTATCTTTGTCTTTAGAAAATTTAATTTTTTTGATTTGAGAAATAAGATTGGAAACTTCTTTTTTTAGACTTTCTTTTTTAGTAAACCACTCTTCTTTTTCTAAATTAAGTTCATTGAGTGCTTTCTTAAGCTCCATAATTTCCGCTTTTAAATTTTTTTCAGGTGTCATGTTTCGTATGAATATAAAAAATAAAAAGAAATAAAAAAATAAAGAAAGATTTAACCGAATAGAGCGCCTAAACCTGCTGCTGCTTGGTTATCATCTTGTTTTTCTTCTTTCTTTTCTTCTTTCTTTTCTCCAGCTGCTGGAGCTGATGCTGCTGTAGCTGGTGTAGCACTAACAACTGCAGCTTCTTTGATCGCTTGTTCAATATCTACGCCTTCTAAAGCTGCAACTAATGCTTTGATTTTAGTATCGTCTACCTTTGCTCCTGCGGCAGTCAAAACTTTTTTTATATTTTCTTCATTAACTTCATTTCCGGATTTGTGAATGAGTAATGCTGCGTATATTAGTTCCATTTTCTCCTCCTATGAATTATCCTTTATTTGATTGATCAACTTCTCTGCTTCTTTCACTGCTTCTTCTGAATAACCAGATAGGTTACTCATTGTGTTCTTTGTGTTTTCATTTGAATTCTGAGTTCTTTCTTCTTGAACTGGCTCTTCCGCTGGAGTTTCCTCTATTGGAGTTACCTCAGTGAGTTCTTCTTTTGATTCTTGTTGAATCACTATAGGAACTTTAGATTCTAGAGCTAGTTTTTCTCTCTCTGCTTTTTGTAACAAAATCTTTATTGTGTCTTCAGTTGGGTATGCAATATAAACCGCTAAGTTTAATGCTTCTCCAGCTGCAGTTTGGATTCTGTTTAAATATTCTGCCTCATCAATTGATAAGACCTCACTATCGAAAACGTCTCCATTTTGATATACTGCTACAATATTCAATCCAATTTCCATTGGTTGTATACCGAATTTTGCAAGCATATCGGATTGTTTTTGGGAAATTACTTCCCCTTTTCGAGCAATAACAGCGTCTTCTTTAATAACTACTTTCCCCCCTTCAATTGCAGCTTTAATTTTTGCTGCACCTAGTTCTCCAATAATTGGACCAGGCGGGAATGCAGTAGGGCCTGCTGGAATAATAAGATCTTTTGGAGCTATTTGTCCAGGTTTTGCCGCTGTAGAAGACTTATTTTTGTCTAAAAGTTTAGCTATTTTGAATGCATCTTCTTTAGTGAATATTAACGCAGGCATAGCTTTTTCTAAATATTTTTCTAATTTTTCTATGCCTTGTTTGGAATCTTTTATTTTTTCTAAAGCAAGTTTAATTAAACTTTTTTTAGAAACAGTTACATTAAGATCTTTTCTTAACTTATGTTTAATTTTTTGAAATTGTGCAGATGGAAGACCTGTTAAATCTAAAATACCAATTATTGGTTCAGATTTTAAAAGTGTAGCTAGTCTTTCTACTTCTTTTTTCTTTATTTCAGATGCTTTGGTTTTCATTCTTTCTTTACCTCTGCTTTTTTAATCTCATGGTGTAAAACTGGACCTTTATCAGTAACTTCTACTGGTTGACTCATTGTAAATTTAATAAACATTGATTTAAAATTTGCTTTTTCATCTGGTAGCGCGTGAGTTACTGCATTGAATATTGTTAAAATATTTTCTGCAATGTCTTCATTAGACATTTCTTCAGCCCCTGCAATTGCTTTGATACTTAATTGATCTTTAGTAGTTAATCTAATTGTATTTTGTAATTTTTCTGCTAAGGGTGCTAGTTCAGCTGTTGGTGGAACAATACATCCCGCTTTTGGATTTGGCATTTTTCCTAATGGGGCTAAAGCTTTACCGAATTTTATACCCACTTCTGCCATTAAATTTGCCTGAGCAACAAAATAATCATACTCTCTTGCCAATTTTTTTAATGCTTTTTTATCATCTGCTATAACTGAAAAATCATCATTTACTATAACTCTATCAAAAACTTTGGCTTTTGTGGCCAATTCTTTTCCAACTAAAGCACAGATTTTTGGTTTTTTACCTTTTGGATGAGGTAATCGTATAAATATATCAATCTTTTTTTCTGGATTCTTCTTAAAATCCATTCTTGTAAGATTTATAGAAACATCAACTGTCTGTTTGAACTTTCTCTCTTTAGAGATTTCTCTTAATTTTTTTACAGAATCTAATATCGCTTTATTGTTCATTTATTTCCCTCCTACATTATGTAGTAATAATGGGTATGATTTTGGGTAATTATTTTATTTATAAAAGTTTCTATTCATAATACAACTCTGAAAATGACTTGTCATAGTTCATATTATAAATTGCTTTTGCAAATAAGGGGGCCAATGAAACTTCTTTATACCATGGGTTTTGTTGTTTAAATTCATCGGTTCTTGTTATTGTATCTGTACCAATTATAGTAACTCCTAAACTTTTAAGAGTCTCAATTGCATTTTTATTTAGTAACGCATGAGTACAACATACTGCAATATTATTTACGCCTTTTTCCCAAAGTTTTGCTACAAGTTTGGCAATGCTTCCTCCTGTATCGATCATATCATCCACAATTAAAACATCATATCCCCGCACTAACCCTGCAACTTTTAATTCTTCAACAACATTTGCTTCTGTAGTTGATCTTGTTTTGAAGGCTTGTGCGGCCCTAGCGTTTAATTTCTTTGCATAGAATTCTGCCCTTTTTGCTCCTCCAGCATCTGGAGCCATTACAACTAGATTGCCTTCTAATTCAGGGTGTAGTTTTTTAAAATAATTTATTATAAATCTTGAAGAAGGTAAATTATCTATTTTTGTTCTTTTATAAAATCCTGTTATTTGTTCTGCATGTAGTTCACAACTTATTACATTATGGAATCCCGCTGTACTTATTAAATCTGTAACTAACCTTGCAGTTAATGGTTCTCTTCCAGAGGATTTATCTTGTCTTAAAAATGGATGATGTGGCATAATTGCAGTTACTTTTGAAGCACCGGCCCTTCTCAAAGCATCACCAGTTTGTAACATTTCAAAAAAGTTTTCAACTATAGATCTTTCTGAATTAGGATCAAAACAGTTTTGAACTAAATAGGCATCACATCCCCTCACTGTATCTCTTATAATAACTTTTGATTCCCCATCGGCAAAATCAATTGTTTCCATTTTAGAAATAGGGACGTTGAGTTCACGTGAAATTTTCTGAGCAAAGTGTTCTCCAGACCTATTCGCGAAGAGCTTTAACATTCCACGAGACATTGTAATCGGAAATTCATTTAATTTGCTTATAAATATTTATTCTATTAAGTATACATATAATTTTTCAAATGGAATTTTCTCTTCTGAGAGTTTTTTGAATTTTAATTTATTTTCTTTTATTATCTTATCAACATCTGGGGTTAATGATGAAAATAGAATCAAAATTTTACCATTTTTATTGAGGTAATTTTTTACTTGTTTAAGAAATTTTTCTAAAATCTCATTTCCTTTCTTCCCTCCTGTTGTTGCAAGTCTAGAATCTTCAGGTTCTAATGGTTCCTCTGGCAAATAGGGGGGATTAAATATTATTAAATCAAATTTTTCTTTAACATTTTCAAATAAATTAGATTGTATTGTATTAATTTTTAAATTTTTACAATGCTTTACACATTCAGAATTAATATCTAATGCTAAAACTTCTGCTCCTTGTTCTTTTGCAGTTTGTGCTTGAATTCCAGAACCGGTTCCCACATCTAAAACCTTCATTCCTTTTTTAGAAAATTTCTTCACTTGTTCTTGTAGTAAATAAGAATCTTCTGCTGGTTCATAAATCATTTTATACCCTTGGGGAATGGCCTGTTTCTTCTTTATATTTCTCTCTCCATTCAGATCTTATTGAATCATGGTTTTCTTGCATATAATCAGATCCAAATTTTTGTATTGTATTTGAAACATATACTGCCCAGCTATGAATCTCTCCCCGTGGGGGGAGTGTTAATACTATTTCAGTTAGATTTTTTTCATTCATTTTATCTCCTTAAAGTATTCTTCAACCCTCTCTAAAATATTTTTTAGATAAAAATCACGAATTTGTTTTTTAAATATTGTGTGTAATTCTTCAAATTCTGCAATCCTATATTGATTTCTGATATTCTCTACTAAATAAACATCTCTTAATCTTTTTAATTGTCTACGCACATTTGAAGAAGCAACTCCCTTTACTGGAAGTTTTTGTTTTTTTCTTGAAGCGATGACTAATTCTCTAATTTCTTCAGAATTCATTAATACTCTTTTAGTTTTATTATTTAGTAAAACTTGTAATATGTCTACAATAATATCTCTTGAATCGCCAGGTTGTAATAACCCAACAGATAAACAAACTTTTCTAGTCAATTCCCTTTTGGTATATGCACTAGGTTTTTCATATCTCCTTAATGTTATTTCAGACAATGGAGTATCTTTTGAAATTGTTTGAGCCATGCTTAAATATATTTATCAATGTTTAAATTTAAATAGGTTTTGAAAGGGAATGTCAAGCTGTCAAGCTTTTATTCTTTTATGACAACATCTGAAAGTTCAAACTCTTCTGGAACTTCTTCTAACTGAAATACTCTATTTGGAGCCCCAATTCGATATGTGTATTTTTTATCCCTTAATTGTTCAACCAATCTAAAATTCATTGCATCTGCAATTAAAAAAGAAGATCTATCTGTCATAATTGCATCTTGTATCCATCTTTTAAAATAAGGATCTTTTGTGTTCCCTTCAATTTCTTGAATAACATCAAAATTTTCATCAATGACTAAAACAGTTCCCCCCCTAGTATTAGAAACAATAAAGCCTCCTTCTTGAGGCCTAATATGGTGTGGCCTTTTCAGATTAGATAAAAGAACTTCTAATTCCTTAGTTTCTTTATCTATTGCAACTATTTCATTTTGATGAAATAAACTTGCTAATATTTTCTGAGGATTATTTGGATCTTCTATTCCTGAATTAATGTGTGTTGTTTGAGACTGAGTTGGATATACAACTGAAGAATGATTAGTATCTTTTCTAATCTCTCTTATTTCTCCATTCTGTAGAAAGGGATAAGCACTATCAGTAGCCCACCAATCCCAAATAAGATTTCCATTGAGATCATATTCTAATAAAGCATCTATGCCACTAGCACTTACTAAAATCCCTTGTTGTGTTCTTTTCACTGATCTAAGATTGGAAAAAAGTTGACTTCTTATTTCTAAATCTAATTTTCCATAGGGATTAATTCTTAAAATTCTTTCATTCCCTGGAGAAGCTTCCCCTTTACATTGGTCTCCAGCTACAAAATATAATCCCTCTCCTGGAACATAATGCATTCCATAGGGTTTTTTAGTATCAATTGTTGCAAGTTTTTTTAATTTTGCACCCGGTTCTTTAGACTCATACAAAACTATTTTTCCTCCTGGGTCTCCTTGAAAAACATCAGTTGAGCCATCCACTATCCCTCTAGCTAATTTTAAGGCCCTATAACTGAGGTATTTAAAAGAAGTATGTGGATAAGATACTAAAAATTTCATTTTATCTAGAAGCTAAATAATCTCGCTACCTCAAGTGTATTTCCTTGTATTCTATTGTGATTTACCATGTTATCTAAAAATATTTTCCTTTTATAAATGTTACTATTCAGTGGTTAAAAATCTGTTAATTTCTTAGAATAATTTATTATTGACGATTTTCCAGGTACTTCAACAACTTCAATCATGTTATTTTTCTTAAGTTCATCAATTTTTCTGTGAAACGTTCTATATGAAAATTCTTCTCCAATCAAAGTGTGTAATTCTTTGACGGTTTTTCCAGAATTAGTTTTTATTAAATCTAATATTTTTTGTTCTGATACACCAAATTCAGAAGATTTTTTTATTTTGAAATCATCAAATTTGGAAAGTGCTTTATCTGCATGCTCAATTTTAATTTTTCTTGAAGCTTTCATTTCTGCAAAGTTTCCAGACTCCCTTAGTAAATATAATCCAGACCTAATGTCTTTCATTTCAATTGTTCTGTCTATTATAGATTGTAATGCCTCTTCATCCCAAACATCTGGAACAAACGCATATTTTGCTCGCATTCTTAAAATGCCTTCAGTTTCTCTCGCATTATATGGAGTAAACTCTAATTTTTCAGCAGATAATCTAGATTTTACTCTGTTATCTAATTGATCAAACCATTCAGGATTATTTGCAATAAGAATTAATGATTTTTTGAATAAATCTTCACAAAAAGAATAAATAATATCTGCTTCCTTTACTCTGTCCACTTCATCTAAAAATATTACACAACTTTTTTTGTTTAATATTTTAGACAACACTTCCATCAATTCATCTGTTCTTTTATTATGCGTCCATTTATATCCCACTTGTTCACAAATATCAATTAAAATTTTATAACTAGTATCTTTTTTCCAGCAATTAACATAAATAGTTTGAACTTCATTTGATTTTTCTTCTAGTTCCCTTTTTACATATAATGCTGCTAATGTTTTTCCTATCCCTGGAACACCGTGAATAAATAAATTTCTCCCAGTTTTTCCTTTTAATAATGGAGCAATACATTCTGCTATAAAATGTTGTTGATTTTCTCTATAAGGAATTTCTTTTGGGACATAATCATAGTCTAATGCAATCTCATCTAGAAATAAAGATTCGTTATCATGCAGAATATTATCAAATAACCCCATTTTTAAAAAGATAGAAAGAAAGAAAGATATAAAGTTTTCTAAAGTTCTTTTACGCCTTCATCTGCTTGCACTACAAATCTAAATCCTACTCCAGATTTCATTAATGCTCCAATTAAAGCCATATGCTCTTTGCCAGACCCAGAAATAAAGTTTACTGCAATTTCGTCCTTTACTTTATCTTTTAGAATTTTTACAATTTCATCTCTTAAATCTTCTACACTTGCGTTTGAATCTATAACTATTAGTTCTGTATTATCTTCTGCAGTAAATTTTTCTTTTCCAAAATCATTTGTTAGTAAATAAATTTTATTCCAGCTTTCGCCTTTAATTAATCCACTAACATGCGCCCAAGTTCCTTTTCCTGTTGATAAAAATGCTATTAAATCTGTCATCTTGAAAATTTTACAATTTATTGATTATTTAAGGTTTATTGTTTTCAAGTGCTTGCCAGCTTGCCAAATTTGCGAGCGAGATATATAAAGAATTTTACACAGAATATAGTTACACTTGGAGGTGATTTTAATGGATAATTATGTTAAATGGGATGAATTTATCGAAGAAGAGTCTGAATTAAAGTTTTGGGGAATGATACATAATGGAGCAAAACAATATGTTAGGTGTCTTGTCTAAAAATGGAAGATATTAACTTCTATGAAAAAGAATGTGTTCTCCAACTGGAGGAAGAAGGGGATTTAGAGGGCTGGGAAGCAGGACTAATGATTGGGTTCCTTTCATAACAACATTTAAAAAACATTATTTTATTAACTTTTTATGAATATACTAGCATTTACAGATTCACACTTTGATGAACATGTTGATCAAAAGCTTATTGATAAAGCTAAGAATGCAGATGTTGTAGTGTGTGCTGGAGATTTTAGTAATTTTGGTAGGAATATTGATCAAATTATAAAAGATTTTTTGAAATTTGAAAAACCCGTATTGATTATTCCAGGGAATCATGAAGAAGGAGAGGATTTTCAAAGATTCAATAAACATAAAAATTTAAAGTTTATCCATAAGAAAGGAATTGTTTTTGGAGATTATTTATTTGTAGGTTATGGTGGCGGAGGATTTTCTGAAAGATATAGGGGATTAGAAGCAATGATCCCAAAAATAAAACTCAAAAAAAAAGATAGAAAGATTATACTAGTTACTCACGCCCCGGTTTATGGTACTTCTACTGATTATATTGATTGGGCAGGGCATGTTGGAAGTAAGTCTGCTGTTAAATTTATTAAAGAATTAAAACCAATGTTAGTTATTTGTGGGCATATTGAAGAAAATTCTGGTCAAATTGATAATATTGGAAAAACCCTTATTGTTAATCCTGGGCCAGATGGTAAAATTTTAGAAGTTTAAATTGTTACTTTTTTATAGTAGTTACAATAGAAAGGTTTATAAAGCAATTTGTCTTATTTTGTTACAAAAATGAATAAAATACTAAATTTAGATGGAAGGGTGTTTGAGGATTCTTTAGGCATTATAGCTGATGCTAAAAAAAAGGGAGTTTCCTTTTCTGAACAACCAGAACCATATAAATTAAGACTTTTTTTGAAAGGAGAATTACCTTTAAAAGAAGCTCAAAAAATTGGTCAAATTTCAGTTACTACCTTTGACTTTAATGATGGCACTAATCCGAGTGATTTGACTAAATATTATATGGAAGATACGGATTATGTTTTAACAATAAATGATTCTGAAAAAATTATTGGATATGCCGCAGGTTGGGCTGTTGGAGGACTATCAAATAGGTTACATCATTTTGGGGGGGCTGCTGTGTCTAGAGAACATCAAGGAAGAGGATTATATTCTCTGTTAAATAAAACTAGACTAATTGTGGAACCTGCACAAACTATTCAAACCAGAACTGGAAATCCCAAAGTTGTTTCTGCATTAAAGAATTTAGCAAAATTGTCTGGACATACTTTTTATCCAAATGATGATAAGACTTCAGACTATGTAAAGGCAGTAATTGATTGGTATTATGATAAAGAACCAATAAGGACTGGCTTGGTAGATCCTTCAACTTTGATTTGGCCAAATTGTTATCCAGACGGCACTGATGGACAACTTGTTTATTTAGTACAAGAATAATTATTTTAAAAATAAATTTTGGTAATTAATAAAAATCATTTTTTCTAATTCTTCTTCATCTATACCTTTTATTTCTGCTATTTTTTTAATTGAATATTTTATGAAAGAGGGTTCATTTATTTCTCCTTCAACAGGAGATAAATAGGGGGCATCAGTTTCTGTTAAAAGTTTATTTAGTGGAACTCTTTTGGCTAGTTTTCTAAATGTTTTACTTTTTACTATTGAAGTTGGAATAGAAAAGTAGTACCCTAATTCTAATGCTTTTTCTGTTAATTCTTTGTTGCCAGTAAAACAGTGCATTACAATTTTTTTTGCCTTGTTTTCTTCTAAAAAATCTATAACTTCTTTTTCTGCCCCCCAAGAATGGACAAGCAATGGAATTTCTAATTCATTAGAAAGTTCTATTAATTTTTTCAAGGCGATCTGTTGTTTTTCTATTTCTCCATAATGTTTTAAGTCTAAACCAACTTCTCCTATTGCCACTGGTTTAGAACTTTTTATGAATTTTATTTCTTCGTCAATTTGGGCTTCTGTGTACTCCAAAACCCTTCCAGGATAAAATCCCAAAGCAGGTTTTACTTTATCATATTTTTTTGAATATTCCAAAACCTTCCTGTTTGATTTTGGATCTGTTCCATTTGTGATAATTATAGAAACTTCTTTATTATTCACAACTTTGTCAATATTCTTTCCTTGCTCTTCAATTAAATCTAAATGTGTATGTACATCAATTAACATAATCTTTAGAAAAGAAATTGGTTTTTAAGTTTATCTAAATGGGGCTATGAAGTACCCAAACAATGCAGGGATTAAGAAGAATAGTAAGAATAGTAATAAAATTATACTTACTGTTCCGAAGATTATTTTAACAGTTTTTTCATTTTTTATAAAGTGCCCTAAAGCTAGATTAAACATTAATCCGCCATCTACAATTCCTATTGGTAACAGATTAACTAATCCAACCATTAGGTTTGTTAGGAATAACCAGTAGATTAAGATACTCAACCAGATTAATGCTTGCACGGGGAATAAACCTACTTTATTTACTATTCCTTGATTTAATCCGACTTTTGTTCCAAGATTAACGCCCATATAACCAGATTCTTTATCGTTAGGATTTTCTCCTAAAACTAATTGATAAGTATTATTTTTTGTTTCTAATGTTAATTTTTCATAAGGTATTGTTTTATCTAATGTTGCGGTTAAATCTTCTATTGTATTAATTTCAACATTATTTATTCTCGTTATAATTTCTCCAGATTGTACTCCTGCTGTGAATGCTGCTCCCCCTTCCGTTGTATTAATAATCATTACTCCTTCTTGTACTGTTAATGGTGCAGTTAATGGTGCCATTATTAAAGATAATACTAAAAAGAATATTCCTGCAAATATAAAATTTGAAAATGTTCCTGCAGACAAAACTGACAGTCTCGCTTTCTTTGATTTTGTTTCCATTTCTTTTTCATCTGGTTCTACAAATGCTGCTGGTATTATTGGAAGCAATATTCCAAAAAATGCAAATCCTGAAGATTTAATTTTTATATCATACATTCTTGCAAAGATTCCGTGAGAAAATTCATGTACTGTTGCTAAAACAAATATTGCTATAATCCAATGAACAAAAGATAATTGTGGCAGTCCTGGGATTGTTGCCCCAGGTAATAATGGAGAAACAACAGCTGCTTTCTCGACGAAAAAATATTTGTACACAGATATTAAAAATAAAGTAGTCATTAATATCATTCCAATAAATCCAAGAGTGATAGAAGTATAGCTTAATGGGTTTCTATATTTTTTTAATTTCTTTGCAATGGAATCCATCTTCTTTAGACCCCATGTAGTTTTATACATAATTAAATACAAAATTGGAAAGAGAAGTTTTTGAAGTTCTACTTTTTTTCTATTAATAACTAAAATTAAAGTCATAACTAAAGCAAACAAAATCATTAATACATAATCTGTATTAGCCGCAATAAAAGCAGGTATCACCATTTTATTTTTTAATTTAAAGCAATTATTTTGCTTTTCTCAATGTTCTGAATGCTTTGCCGCCACATTTTCTACAAAGAATTTGGTTTGTTAAAACTTTTTGCATTGTAGATCTTTTTTTGGTTTTACATCTTTTACATACAAATACATTGTTGAATAGTCTTGCTTGAGTTTCTTCGAATTTTGATGCCATTTTAAGTCCTCATTACTTTTTGTCCTAATATTATCCAGTAATTTACTTGATCGCCTTCTTTTATCTCACCTTTAAGATCATCTGGGATATCTAAATCAAATGTTTCGTATGTTTTCATATCCATAACATTTGCTTTGTCTCCAGTAATAGATAATACTTGTGCAGTTTCTTTTTCAATGATGGGGACTTCTACTTTATCATGCCCTGGGAACATTTTGATTATTTTGGAACCATCTGTTACACAAACAGCTGCAATTCTAGCTTTTGCGTGACCATGTTTTCCAGTCTTTGAAATTTCTATCGAAGTAACTTTACAAGCTTTGTCATCAAAGATAACAAACCCTCCAACCTTAAGACCACTTGCATGAACTAATTTTTTATCCATAATAAAAATCAAAGAAAGAGAGGTATTTATAAAAGTTGTGTTTATAGTCTGTTCAAGGTTTTCATAAGATCATCTATTTCCTTTTGTTCTTTCTTGGAACGAGACTTTTTTTTCTTATCCATTAAAGTATCCGCTAACAATTTTTCCATGTATTTTATTTTAATTGTGTTTTCCGCCAATTCTTTTGATAAATTCCCTAACGCACACCAAAGTTGAGCTTCTCTAGGATTTCTAGATTGTAACAAAGCTTCTTTATTTTCTGCTGCTTGAGAAATTCGTCTTTCAACATGGTCTTTTATTATCGGATCTATTTGATTTCGCCAGTTCATCTTACCATGAGGGAATGAGAACAACCTTAAAAGCCTTTTTGTTGTTTAGTTAAATTTAAATAATTCATTAAAAACTATTTTTTTATGAAATTTGAAAACGAATTTAACTCCGGGTATGTACAAAGCTATGGTCCTGCAGGAACCTCCCATCATGGAATTTATGTTGATAGTGGTGATATTGAACAATTATTATCGCTTTTAGGAAAAAGCAATATTATCATTAATAGAGAGATCAGTGAAGTAGTTTATTCTTCATGGAGAGTTCCATTAGGTACAATTTTTCCTATTTCTGAAAGGCCTCATGGATGTTTATTGAAAGGAGAAAATTTAGAAATTCAATTAGATAATTATAGTGAATCTCATTCTAGTAGAACATTGGGTTCTCCAAGGATGATTGGGGGATCATCAAATAGAGTTACAGCAGTGAAATGTAAAATAACACAAAATGCTTCGATAACAGATGCTCGAAGTAGCTTGGATAAGTTTCTTGAAACAAATAGGATTGTTAATAATTTTTACAATTCTTTAAGACAAGAAATTGGGGCAGGAACTACTCTTAAAGAATTATTAGGGCAGAGTTAAATTTAAATAGTATATAGGAACACGATAGAAATATGGTTAATGTAAAAAAAGGCGATTTTGTGGAAGTAGAATATATTGGAAAGATTAAATTAGGGGATAAAATATTTGATACTTCAGATGAGGAAATCGCTAAAACGAATAATATTTACAATCCTAAAATAAAATATGGTCCAGTTGTAGTTTGTATTGGGGAAAATAATGTTCTAAAAGGATTAGATAATTCCCTTGAAGGGAAAGAAATAGGAAAAGACTATGAAATTCCCCTTTCTCCAATCGATGCATTTGGTCCAAAAAATCCTAAACTAATGAAAACTGTTTCTAGATCATTATTTAAGAAACAAAATATGAATCCTTATCCTGGATTGCAAATAAACGCAGAAGGCACTATTGGGACTGTAAGAAGTGTTAATGGGGGGAGAATTATTTTAGATTTTAATCACCCTTTAGCTGGGAGAGAATTAATTTATACTTTTAAAATATTGAAAAAAGTGGATGATGTTAATGAAAAAGTTGATAGTTTAATGAATTTTAGTCTTGCCATGTTTGGAAAAGATAACTTTAAAACAAAAGTTGAAGAAAATATTCTAAAAATTACTAGCAAAATGGAATTACCAAAACCAATTAAAGAAATATTTGATGAAAAAGTTAAAGAATTGATCCCAGAAGTAAAAAAAATAGAGTTTTTAGTGGAAAAAACCAAATAACCACTTAAGAATAATTAAATTTATAAATTAAATCGGATTTCCCCTTCTAAGTCACACTTTATATAAAACAGGGGGATAATTAAATGGATAGCTTTATTCAAAATATTCGAGGAAACAGTCCGGTCATTTCTGATAGAAGATTACCAGAAAAACTTAGTTCTATAGACGAGGAACTTGAGAAGATTCTATCAAGACAAAAAGCAAAAATAAAGGTAATCGGAGTTGGCGGGGGTGGAAATAATACTATTAATAGAATTTCTGAAGTTGGTATTACAGGTGCAGAGACTGTTGCAATAAACACTGATGCTCAGGATTTATTATATACAAATGCCAATCATAAAATTTTAATTGGTAGAGAATTAACGCAAGGATTAGGTGCAGGAAGTGTCCCTCAGGTGGGAGAAGAATCTGCTAGAGAAAGTGAACAAGATATAAGAGAAATCTTGAAAGGTGCAGATATGGCCTTCATAACTTGTGGTATGGGAGGAGGCACTGGTACTGGTGCTGCACCTGTTGTAGCAGATATTGCTAAAAAGTTAGGAATACTTACTGTTGGTATTGTTACTTTGCCATTTGAAATGGAAGGACATAGAAGATTTGAAAATGCAATTATTGGCCTTGAAAAGATGGAAAGCATTGTTGACACTTTAATTGTTATACCTAATGATAAATTGTTAGAACTTGCTCCAGACTTGCCTTTACATACTGCATTTAAAGTTGCTGATGAAATTTTAACTAATGCTGTAAAAGGAATTGCTGAACTTGTTACAAAAGCAGGATTAGTTAACTTAGACTTTGCAGATATCAGAACTGTTATGGGCAAAGGGGGAGTTGCTATGATTGGTGTTGGTGAATCCGACAGTGAACATAGAGCTAAAGAAGCTGTAGATAAGGCAATCCATAACCCATTATTAGATGTTGATATCACTGGAGCAAATGGTGCTTTAATCAATGTTTGTGGTGGAGCAGATATGACACTAGATGAAGCAAGACAAGTTGTCGAGTCTGTATCTGAAAAACTTGATGAAGATGCTAGAATTATTTGGGGTGCACAAGTAATGGAAGATTTGGAAAAAACTCTGAGAGTTATGTTAATTGTAACTGGAGTTCACAGTCCTCAAATATTTGGCCCTAGAAAAGTAAATAGAGCAGTCCAAAAGAAACAGATTGAAAACGAACTTGGGATTGACTTTATTTAATTCTTTTTTTTCCCTTTTTTATATTTAGAAAGCTTTATAAATTAATTATTTTCACACATCTATGTTATTCTTAGAATTATAAGAACTAGAAGATGGAACAAGAAATAGGTAAAAGAAGTATGTTTTCAAGGTTAAAAAGCTTTGGGACCCAATGTAAAAGGGTTTTTAAAGTTACAAAAAAACCTACAAATGATGAATTAAAAATCATCGTTAAAGTTACAGGAATTGGTATAGCTTTAATAGGAGGAATTGGTTTCCTAATATATTTAGGATGGCAATTAGTTAGTTAAAAAATGGAATCAGAAATATTCACACTTAGAACAACGGCAAATAGAGAAGATCAGGTATTAGATTTTATATCAGCAAATGTAGATAAAAAAGGATTACAAGTTTATAGTTTATTTAGGCCTCATGGTTTAAGAGGATATATCTTTGTAGAAGCTAGAACAAGAGCAGATGCTGAAGAAGCTTGTGTTGGTGTACCTTATGCAAGAGGTATTTTGCCAGGGGTTTTAGACTATAGCGAAGTTGAACATATGCTAGAACAAGCAAAAGTAAATGTAGATATTCGTAAAAATGATATTGTTGAAATTATTTCAGGACCATTCAAGAGAGAAAAAGCTAAAATTGTAAGAATAGATGAGACTAAAGAAGAAGTTGTAGTAGAACTTCTTGAAGCAGCAGTGCCTATTCCAATTACTGTAAAGCTTGATTCTGTAAAAGTAATTAGAAGAGAAAGTGATGAGGAAGAAGAAAATGGGTAAAGAAAAAGTAGAATTAATGATAGAAGGTGGAAAAGCTAGCGCTGGACCAACAATGGGACAAGCTTTTGGCCCTCTTGGAGTTAATATTCAAGAAATTTTAGAAAAAATAAATGAAAAAACTGCAGATTTTAAAGGAATGAAAGTTCCTGTTACTGTTACTGTTGACACAAAAGATAAATCTTTTGATTTAGAAATTGGGACTCCCCCTGTTTCTGAATTAATTAAGAAAGAAGTTGGAATCCAAAAAGGTTCTGGTTTACAAAAGATCAAAAAATCAGCTAACATTGCAATGGAACAAATTGTGAAAATTGCAAGAATGAAGTCTGATTCTATGTTGTCTAAAACTTTCAAAGCTTCTGTGAAAACAGTTATTGGGAGTTGTGGAGCTATGGGAGTTTTGATCGAAGGGAAGACTCCTCAAGAGATAAATGACGAAGTTGATAACGGAAAATATGATGAAATAATTAATTCTGGAAAAACAGAAGTTAGTCAAGATAAAAAAACTCAACTTCAAAAAGATCTTAATGATATTAATTCTTCTCTAGAAAGGCAATATAGCAAAGAATTAGCTAAAGTCGATGAAACAGCTGAAGGCGTTCCTGTAGTAGAAGAGAAGAAAGAAGAAGAGAAGAAGAAGAAATAATCTTCTTAACTTTATTTTTTTATAGTAAGTTTTATTAATCCCTCATTTCCTCTAAAATTATCAATTTGGGGTAATGGTGTAACTTGGTTAGCACTCGACGTTTGGGGCGTCGGAATCGGGGTTCAAATCCTCGTTACCCCATATTCAAAATTAGAAACCTTTTTAAAAGGATATTTAACACAAGAAATAGAGTTTCTGGAAGAAAATGGTAAAAAAAACTAAAGGTAGCGGAAAATTTGGCGCACGATACGGTGCACCAGTAAAACAAAAGAGATTAAGAATTGAAGAAAAACAGAAGAAGAGTTATAAATGTCCTAGCTGCTTAAAAGAAAAAGTAAAAAGAGTTAGTTCAGGAATATGGTACTGCAGTAACTGTGATACTAAATTTGCTGGAAGGGCATATTCATTAGAGGAGTAATATGGCAGAATACAAATGTTTTAATTGTGGAAAAAAAATTGATAGTAGTACGATTAGAAAGAGAGTTAGATGTATTTATTGTGGATCAAAGATTTTATTCAAACCTAGGACTGTAAGCACAAAAGTAAAGGCGGTTTAATATGGTTGATATAGACAAAGAAACCAAGAATAAAATATCCAGATTACAAATGTTAGAACAAAGGTTGCAGTCTTTAGTTATGCAAAAACAAAATTTTCAAACCCAAATTTTAGAATCCGAAAATGCTTTAGGCGAGATAAAAGATTCAAAAGAAACTTATAAGATAATAGGAAATGTTATGGTTTCTGTTAAAAAAGATGAATTGGAAAATGATCTAAATGCTAAAAGAGAGATGGCAGATTTGAAAGTAAAAAATCTTGAAAAAGAAGAAAATAAACTAAGAGAAGAAGCTAGTGAATTACAAAAAGAAGTGATGGAGATTTTAGGAAAATGAGTGAGGAAATGATTTTGGAAATACTAGAATTATTGTCAGAATTAAGAGAAGATGATTGTGTTCCAAGGAATGTCAGAGTGAGATTAGAAAATGCTTGCGCTGCGTTACAATGCCAGGAAAGGCCAATGTCTGTGAATGTTGATGCTTCCTTACAAGAGTTAGATGAAGCTTCTGAAGATTCAAATGTACCTACTTATACTAAAACTCAAATTTATTCTATAGTATCAAAATTAGAGTGTATTAAACAATAGAAATGTTTATAAATTTGTTAATATTTCCTTTCTTAAGATGAAAAATTTTCTTTCAAAAATAAAAGATAGCATGAACCAAAAGGATTTTTCTTATGCTGAAGATATGCCTGAAGAGTTTGAAGAGGATTATGTTGAATTGACTACAGATAAGGATATACCTAAGGCAAGGATTGTAGTTAGACCTTTTGTTGTTCAAGATTTCTCTGACATAAAACCAGCTTTGGATGCACTTAGAGAAGGATATACTATTGCTTTAGTTAATGTTGGACCATTAAGAGAAAGAGATATGGTGGAACTAAAAAGAGCTGTTAGTAAACTAAAGAAAACATGTGATGCTATAGATGGAGATATTGCAGGATTTGGTACAGACTGGATTGTTATAACTCCTAGTTTTGCTAGTGTGCATAGAACAAAAGCAATGGACAGTTTTGATTCTGAATAATTTATTTTTTTCAGAGCATATATTTTTATAAATACTTATTATTTTTATTTTCTAATGGATGAATTAAAAAATCAATTATGCCCTGTATGTGGGAAAAAAGAATTAACGGTTATGGATAGAGAGATAGAAATCCCTTATTTTGGTCAAACTTTTGTATTTTCTATGAAATGCTCATCTTGTGATTTTTCTAAAGCAGATGTTGAGTTTGCTGAAGAAAAAGATCCAGTAAGAATAACATTTGAAGTGGAAAATGAGAAAGATCTATACGCACGAGTTGTAAAATCTAGTAGTGCATCTGTAAAAATCCCTACTTTAAGAATGAATATGGATCCCGGAGAAGGATCGGAAGGTTTTGTTACAAATGTTGAAGGATTAATTGCTAGATTTGAGAAAATTCTAGAGATTGAAAGAGATGAAGCTGAAGATAATGATATTAGGAAAAAGGCTAAAAACTTATTAAAAAAAATCTGGAAAGTTAAATTGGGAGAAGCCCCTATGAAAATTGTTATTGAAGACAAGACTGGTAATTCTGCGATTGTTTCTGAAAAAGCTAAAATTGAAAAACTTAAGGGTAAAAAGTAAAATCCAAACACTTAAATAACTTTTATATTGCCTGAAAATATAGGAGATTTAAAAATGACAATAAAAAAAGGCGACAAAATAAAAGTTGAGTATACAGGTACTTTTGATGATGGAACTATTTTTGATAGTACAACCCATGGAGATCATACTCATCCAATAGAATTTGAAGTTGGTGCTAAACAATTAATCAAAGGTTTTGATGATGCCGTTGTTGGAATGACACTAAATGAAGAAAAAAGTATAAAGATTAAACCTGAAGAGGCATATGGTCAAAGGAATGAAGAATTATCTAAAGAAATTCCAAGAGGTAAATTACCAAAAGAGCCTGAACCAAAAATAGGAATGGCTTTAATGATGAATTTACCGGATGGAAATCAATTTCCTGCAGCTATAAAATATGTTGATGAGGACAAAATAGTTATTGATTTGAATCACCCATTAGCAGGTAAAACTTTAAATTTTAAGATAAAAGTAGTTGAAATCACTCCTTCTTAATTTTTAGTTAGTTTTTTAAATCTTATCCTATTCACTTAATTTGATGGTAAAAAAATTGGTTGAAATTCTTGATACTGAGTCTGGATTTTTAAGGGCAGATAATCATAAACAAGTTAGTCCAAGACCTCTAACTGGAGTTGCAGTTTATTATAGAACCAAAGGAATATTGGAAGAAAAAGAAGATGATTCTTCAATAGAGTCCTTTGCGCATCAATGTGCAATAAAACTTGCAAAATCAAACAGAGTCTTAAGTAGAGCTAATGCTTATTCTGTGGATTTTGATATTAATACTTTTATGTATGATACTGAAATGGTCGCTGTGTCTGTTTATAGAATTTAGTTAATTTTTTAAATCTATTTTTTTATCTTATTACTATGGAGTCTAGATATATAAAGGGAATTAAAACCATTTTTGTTCCTGCAAAGGCTGAAGGAATTGATATAATCCCAGTATTAAAAAAATTAAAGTTAAGTGTAAAAAGAGTTGGATTAATTTCTGCAATTCAATATATTGATTATCTAACTCAAGCTAAAGAATTTTTAGAAGAAAAAGGTTTTGAAGTTATTATTGCAGGTCAAATGGTGGGATGTAATACTTCTAATGCCATAAAAATAAAAGATAAAGTCGATGCATATCTTTTTCTAGGAAGTGGGGAGTTTCATCCATTAGAGTTAGTCAATTATTCTGGTATTTCTGAAATTTATTTAGTTAACCCAGTTTCGCAAAATATTACTAAATTTAAAAAAGAAGATTTAGAGATTTTAGAGAGAAAAAAGATTGGCAAAATAAAAAAATACTTGATGGCAGATAGAATTGGAATTTTGGTTTCTGTTAAACCTGGGCAAGAAGCATTGAAAGTTGCTTTAAAATTTGCCAAAAACTGTGGAAAGGAATCATATATATTTATGGCAGATGAGATAGATGTTAATAGACTAGAAGACTTTAATGATATTAAGTTATGGGTTAATACCTCTTGTCCGAGATTAGAAGGAAATAATATTGTAGCTTTGAAGGATATTTTAGGGAGTAAATTAGTCAATTACCACACTTATTAAATTTTAATAAAGTTTAAATTGTTTTTGATATTCTTCTTTTTATGGTGTATACACCCGAATATGCAGATGGAGAGATTGTTATCTTTTTTAAAGAAGATCCTAGAGTTGGAAAGGGATTTGTAGGCACTTATATTGAAATTCTTTATGGGGAAGAATTGGATATAAAATTTAATAGATGTGAAGAACATGGAGACCTTTATGTATTTTCAGTGGCTAAAGGAAAAGAAGAAGAATATTGTAGTTTGATAAAACAAGATAAATTAGTTACTGGTGCTGAAAGGCTAGATGAGAGACTGCAGAGAAGATTTAAGTTATACGACCAAATAACCTCTAATGCGAGGGATTTAGAAGGACAATTCGAATCAGATGTTGATAGTTCTGGATTAAGAAAATTATTAGATAAATGGGATGAAAGCTAACTATTTTTATATTACTTACATATAACATATTAATTAATATAATAAACGATATTTTTATAAATAAATACTTACAATTCATGTATACGCGCGTATACTATGAAAGCCAAAAATAGTTCTAAGAATAGAGAAAATAGTATTTCTTTCTATTCTGGGCTCTCTAGTGATGAAAAAAATGTATTTAGAAAATGTGTAGGTTTGATTCCACCAAATAAAGAGTTACTTACATATGACGACCTAATTAAATTTGAAAAAGCAAAAGAATTATTAGAGCCTATAAATAAAAAATATGGGATTGGATTAGGAAATATCCTTGAAATTGTAAGAGATCAAATATTAATCCCTGCATCAATTTTTAATAAAAAATTAACAATTTTAGAGTCGTCAGTAAAATATCTTAGGGAAAAATCAGAATTGAACCTAAAAAGTATTTCTGAAGTGCTTAATAGAAATGAACGAAATTTATGGCATACATATGATAAAGCCACAAAAAAATATCCTCGGAAATTTAAGGAACCAGAAGATTTTGAAATTTGGATCCCTACTTTGATCTTCTGTAATGAGATTTTGTCTCCTTTAGAAACCATTGTGAAATATCTCAAGGAAGAACAATCTCTCAACTATAGCGAAATTGCTAGTTTGTTAGCTAGGGATTCTAGAACAATTTGGACAGTATATAATCGATCTAAAAAGAAGAATGTCAAATAAATATAAAATAATAAAATTGGAGAAAAAGAAAAAAGATCTAACTAGTAATATCCAGATTTGCCATTACTATAAACAAAAAATTACGGAATTTGTTAGTGAATTAAACTCTAATTATGAAAGTGGTTTAATTAGTAAAGAATATTACAAAAAACAATTATATTCTACTTTCAAAGGCAGAACCCAAGAACAATGGTTAAACTATTATGATGAATTAATAATGTATTATCAATATACCCTTAACATTTGTAAGAGAGAAATTAAAAAAGAAAAAGCAAAAATTATTCCTCCTACACTATTCTTAGTAATTTTATTAATATTGGGGGCAGTATTATTTTTCTTAGGTCCAGGAATAACTGGATTTAGCATTTATGAAAATACTGAAGTATTAATAGATAACTCTTCTGTCATAGAGAATCTTCCGTTAAAAAATACTGAAGTTACTTTCGATAGGTCTGTGGATTGTCACAAATGTGGCCAACATAAAGTGCCTTCAGAAGTATTGGTAAACATATCTATTATTGTGATTGCTCCTGAACAGATAACAAACATAATAGATTATTATCCAATTGAATGGGAAATTACTGACAATAGTGAGGGGGTTGTATCTAACCATAATATAACTCATAATAAAATTGAATGGATTGGGAACTACACTAATAATGAAGAAAGGAATTATATAATTAAATCTCCTCTTGTTACAACACCAACTACAAGTTATTCATTTGTAACAGAAGTTAAATACCAAAATATTACGATGTCAAGTCTTCCATGGAATATAGTCGTGGCAGATGCATCATATTATATTTCTTCTCTAACAATCGATCAACCCATTTTAGATCCGGATATTGATGTTGGAAGCAGTTTCAATTTCCAATGCACTGCTGTGGTTGGAGGGTCGGGTGGCCCAGATAAGAATGTTAATGCACAGTTTGAATATTGTACTGGTGCAGGCTGTAACTCAGGATGGACTATAATGTCTAGTAATGGGGCTGGATTATATGACACTGCTAGTGCAGGAACTGAACCCCTTGGTAATCTAAATATGAATACTCAAACTTCTGTACATCCAATCAGGGGGGAACAGGCAAATACTTATAATATAAGGTGCGGAGCAAAGGGAGATGGAGATGCTGTAATGATATACTCTTCCTCTCAACAAGTCACTGTAAACGCTGCTGTTAATAATGATTACCCTTCATTATTCAATGCACAAGTAAACAACTCTTTGGAGGGATTAAATGAGTTTGTGCATTTCAATGTTTCAATAACTGATGCTTCTCATAATATTGATTATGTAAATGGTACAATAAATGGAATTACATATGATTTTATCCAGGGTGCTGGGGATGAATGGTATTATGATTGGCAATGTACTTCTTCAGATTTAATGGTAGACTTTACATATGCAGGGGCTAATGATACTGGGACACCAAGTAATTGGAATGATACAATAATATCAAATGTACAAACTGAATGTGATGCTGTAGCACCAGCTATCACTGGGGCTGAGATTAATGATACCTCTAATGTCGATTATGGGAGTATCTTAAAAATAAATGCATCTGTTGTAGACATAGAAGATAATTTAGATAAAGTGATTTTAGAAATCATACCTCCAGTTTCAGCAGCGTATAATAGTACTCCACAACAAAGCGGAAATGAATTTTATAATGATAGTCTTGTTCTTAATGAAGAAGGGCAATGGCAGTTGAGACAAAAAGATCTTATATCAAGGAAATAAAATTGCCTGGGGATTTAGCTGAGGGGACCTATACATTACAAGTTACAAATAGATATGGAGATTTTACTGCGTCTGCATCTCAAGAATTCTATATTGTGCATGGGCCCTTTGATGAAGAACCAAAAGATAAAGTAATCATATATTTCAAAGAAAATGATGATGTATTATTTTTAGTACTTGCTTCAATTATAACTGTTCTGATTTTTTTTGTTGCCTATTTATATCATAAAATGAGGTTTATTAATCAGGTGTATGGTAAAAATAGAATATCAGGGAGAAATCTTTTTCAAAATTATTCGAAAAAAAATAAAGGAGGGAAAAAATGGTATACCAAATTGGATTAAATTTGTTAAATATTGTGCTTGGTTTCATTGCATTGTTTGGTTTGTATGAGGTTTTAATTAGAACTGACTCACATTTGAATAAAAATTTGAAATGGTTATTTATGGGTTTTATTTTTTTAATTATATCTCATATCTTAGAGATAATACCTAATTTATTAGAATCAGATACAATAAATTATTTTGCAGAAATAAGTCAAGTTATTTTTGTATCTTTTGTGATAGTTGGTATGTTTGGTCTGAGAAAAATTATTATGAATCTTCTGGTGGAGAAGAATAAAAGATTTAAAAAGAGTAATTAATCAAAAGGTATAAAAATCCATAGAAATTCTATGTAATTATGAAAGTTGAAGATAAGGTTTTAGATTTGGCAAAACGAAGAGGTTTTGTTTGGGGGCCTAGTCCTAATATCTACGAAGGGGGATTAAAAGGATTTTATGATTGGGGACCGTTAGGTAAACTACTTAAGAATAAAGTGGAATCTATATTAAGAAAAGGATTTTCGGGATTTAGTTTTTGGGAAGTTGAATGCCCAACCATTATGCCTAAAAAAGTTTGGGAGGCCTCTGGACATTTGGAGGGATTTGTGGATTATATTACTAAATGTACTAAATGTAGTGCATCTTATAGGGTAGATCATTTATTAGATAATGTTGAAGATTTTAATCAAGAAAAATTAGCAGAATTATTAAGAAATAAAAAAGTTAAATGCCCTTCTTGTAACAAAGGAGAATTTGGTGCTGTCGAACCAGTGAATCTTATGATGAAAACAAATGTAGGAATTGATCAAGAAGCTTTTTTAAGACCTGAAACTGCAACAACTACATATTTATTGTTTACAGAATTACATAGATTTTTTAGGACAAAAATGCCATTCGGTGTTTTTCAAATTGGAAAGGCATACAGAAATGAAATAAGTCCAAGGCAGGGAGTTTTTAGAACTAGAGAATTTACACAAGCCGAAGCACAATTATTTTTACTTAAAGAACATTTTAATGATTTCGAAAAATTTGGAGATTATTCTAATGAAGAATTACCTTTAATGAAACACGGATCTAAAAAAATTGAACATGTAAATTTAGGGGATACCGTAAAAAAGAAATTTATGAAAAAAGAAAGTTATGCATTTATGAATTTTGTTGCTTACAAATTAATTAAAGAGATGGGTTTTGATTCTAAAAAAATTAGAATAAGGCAACATAATCCTGCAGAATTAGCACACTATGCTGCAGATGCTTGGGATATTGAAATTAATACTGAAAGACATGGTTGGATGGAATTATGTGGAATACATGACAGACAAGATTATGACTTAAAAAGACATTCTGAATTTTCAAAAACAAAAATGGAAGTACAGGGTGAATATCCAACAATCTTAGAAATTGCATTTGGTTTAGAAAGAACTGCATACGCATTATTAGAAAACTCTTTAGTGGATGATAAAGGAAGAGACTGGTTAAATTTCAAAAATGGGATGGCTCCGATTGATGTGGCAGTTTTCCCATTGATGAAAAAAGATGGTATGGGAGATTTAGCTAAAAAATTATTTGCAGATTTAGATAAAGATTTTGTTTGTGTATACGATGATTCTGGATCAATAGGGAGAAGATATAGAAGGATGGATGAAGTTGGAACTAGTTTCTGTATTACTGTTGATCATGATTCTTTAAATGATAATGATATAACTATAAGAGAAATTGCAAGCATGAAACAAAAAAGAATTAAGATTTCTGAATTGAAAGAATTTCTAAATGTTTTGTTATCTGGAAATGTAAAATTTGAATAATAGAAACATTTATATATAACATATGATATATTTATCATATGATTGATTTAACATATTTGGGATTTTTTAAGACATTAGACAACGAAACGAGATTAAGTATTGTATTATGTTTGAACGATGCTCAAAAAAATGTTAATCAGTTATCTCAAGAATTAAATATGGAACAAAGTAGGATTAGCCATAATTTACAATGTTTAGAAAAAAATGGATTTGTAACAGTAAAACAAGAGGGAAAACAAAGAATATACTCATTAAACAAAGATACTGTTGGACCAATTCTTGTTGCAGTGAAAAAACATCTTAAAAAATATAAAATAGATTCGTGTTAGGAGGAAATAAAATGAAAAAAGTAATAGTATATTCAACTCAAAGTTGTCCATATTGCCATATGGTAAAGGATTTTTTAAAAGAAAAAGGGATTGATTTTGAAGATGTAGATGTATCAGTAGACCATAAAAGAGCAGAAGAAATGATAGAAAAGTCTGGGCAAATGGGAGTTCCAGTCATAGACATTGATGGAAGAATAATTATTGGTTTTAATAAACCAAAAATTGAAGAAGCATTAGAAAAATGAAAGAATATGACGTAGTTATTGTTGGTGGAGGAGCAGCAGGTTTAACTGCAGCACTTTATACTGGAAGAAAAGAATTGAAAACTGTTGTAATAAGCACAGATATTGGCGGACAAGCAATTTTGACAGATCACATTGAAAATTATCCTGGAATCGATAAAATTTCTGGGCCGGAACTTATGTTAAAATTTCAATCACAAGCGATGAAATTTGGTGCTGAGATCCAAACTGGGAGAGTAAATGAAATTATAAAAAAAGGCAAAAATTTTATTACAATTTTGAGTGATGGTGAACAATATGTAAGCAAAACAGTAATCTTAGCTTCTGGAAAAACTCCTCGTAAATTAGGGATACCCGGGGAAGATAAATTCATGGGTAAGGGAGTTGCTACTTGTGCCACATGTGATGCCCCTTTGTTTAGAGGAAAGGAAGTTGCTGTTATTGGAGGAGGTAATTCTGCATTTGAAGCAGTAGAATTATTAGATAATTTTGCAACTAAAATATATTTAGTTCATAGAAATAAAGATTTTAGGGCAGATGAAGTTACTGTTAAAAAAGTAAAAGATATGGAGAAAGTAGAGATTATAACAAATACTAAACCTCTCGAGGTTGTAGGAGATAAGTTTGTTAGAGGTTTATTAATTGAAGGTAAGGAGCTTAAAGTTCAAGGAGTATTTGTTGAAATTGGATATGAATTGGACACCAAATGGTTAGAAAAATTAATTAAACTAAATGAAAAAGGAGAAATAATAATTGATGAAAATAATAACACTTCGGTTCGAGGAATATTTGCCGCGGGTGATGTGTCTACTGTCCCTTACAAACAAGCAGTAATATCTGCAGGGGAAGGTGCTAAAGCAGGCTTAGAAGCGTATAAGTACATCAAAGGAACAGACGTTGCAATTGATTGGAAATAGGAGGAAAAATGACAGAACATTTAACAAAAAAAGATTTTAAGGAAAAAATTTTTGATTATGAAAAAGAAAAAAGTTGGAAGTATAATGGCGAACTCCCTTGTATAATTGATTTTTATGCAGATTGGTGTGGGCCATGTAAGATGGTTTCTCCAATATTAGACGAATTATCTAAAGAATACAAAGGCAAAATAAAAATATATAAAATCAATACTGAAACGGAACAAGAACTTGCTTCTGCGTTTGATATCATGAGTATACCAACTATATTATTTATAGCACCTGGAAAAGAACCACGAGGAATAAAGGGAGCTTTACCAAAATCTAAATTTGAAGAATTAATAAAGGAATGGTTACTCTAAAATAAAAATTCGAGGAGAATAAAATGGAAGATAATGGAACTAGAAAATCAAAACGAGATAAGCAAGCTAAAGCAAGATATAATGTGTACAAGAAAGGTGGAGGCAAAAGGAATATAAAATTAAAAAATAAGAAAAAAGAATAAAGAATAATTAATTAAGAATTCTTCTATCTCTTTTTCTTAGCAACTTTTTTCTTAACTGCCTTCTTTTTTACAGCCTTCTTCTTAACTGCCTTCTTTTTTACAGCCTTCTTCTTAACTGCCTTCTTTTTTGCGACCATTATGGTACACCTCCTTTTTTAAAAATTAAATTAAACTTAGTTAATTTTCGCAAAACATGTTTATAAACTTTTTCATTTTAGGAAAAATATTTAAACTTTCTAAAGAAATTAAATAAAATGAAATATAAATATCTTTCACATACTGCAGATGCAAAATTTATTGCATTTGGTAAGAATATCGACGAGGTTTTTGAAAATTCTGCATTAGCAATGTTCAATATTTTAGGAGAAACTAAAAAAGTTAAATCAAATAAAAAATTTAAGATAAATATTAATGCAAAAAATTATGAGAGATTACTTTACGATTTTTTAGAAGAGTTATTATTTTTATTAGAAACTGAAAGTTTATTCCTATCAAAAATAAAAAATTTGAAAATTGGTAAAGATTTATCATTAAGTTGTATAGTTGAAGGAGATGATATCCAAAATTATGAGTTAAAAGGAGATATAAAAGCTGTAACTTATAGTGATATGGTTATAAAAAAAACAGATAAAGGATATGAAGCAACAGTTGTTGTAGATATTTAATCAATTCAAAAGATATATAAAACACTGTTAAAATTAAAATTCATTATGAAAATAAAAAAAATCTCTAAAAACGTATGGGAAATCCCTCGAGAAAATGAAATGAATGCCCCAGTTAGAGTTTTTGCTTCTGAAAAATTATTAAAAGCAATTAAACAAGATGACTGTATAAAACAGGGTATTAATGTTTCTACTTTACCGGGCATTTACGGAAAAAGTATTATGATGCCTGATGCACATCAAGGATATGGTTTTCCAATTGGAGGGGTTGCTGCATTTGATGTGGAAAATGGTTGTATTTCTCCTGGAGGAGTTGGATTTGATATTAATTGTGGAGTTAGATTATTAGCTTCTGATTTAGATATTACTAAAATTAAACTTAAAATAAATGAATTAATGGAAGAATTATTTAATAATATCCCTTGTGGGGTTGGAAAAGATTCAAAATTAAAATTAAGTGATGAGGATTTTGAAAAAGTTCTTAATACTGGATTAAAATGGGCTTTAGAAAAAGGATATGCTATTCAAGATGATTTAGATAGGTGTGAGGAAAATGGACATATGCAAACTGCAGATGCTTCAAAAGTTAGCCCTAGGGCGAGAAAGAGAGGAAGGAATCAATTAGGGACTCTCGGAGCAGGAAATCATTTTGTAGATGTTATGTATGTTGATGAAATCTATGACAAAGAAGTTGCAGAGGTATTTGGAATAACAAAAAAAAATCAAGTTGTTGTTTTAATTCATTCTGGTTCTAGAGGATTAGGTCATCAAGTATGTAGTGATTATTTAAAAAAGATGGAAGATGAATTCCCAGATATTATTAAAAATTTGCCAGATAGAAACCTTACATATTCTCCAACTAAATCAAAATTATCTAAAGATTACTTAAGCGCAATGAGCGCTGCGGCTAACTATGGTTGGTGTAATAGACAATTAATTGCTTATCATTCAAGATTGGTTTTTAATAAACTATTTGGAGATGACGGATCATTAAACACCATTTATGATGTTGCACATAATATTGTTAAAATTGAAGAATATAAAATCGATGGAGAAATGAAAAAAGTTTATGTACACAGAAAGGGGGCTACGAGGGCATTTGGACCTGGACACAAAGAGATCCCTGAAGTTTATAGAAATGTCGGGCAACCAATTATAATCCCGGGAAGTATGGGAACTGCATCTTATGTTTTAGTTGGAACAGACAAGGCAATGAATGAAACTTTTTCTAGTACTCCTCATGGCGCTGGGAGAATTATGTCAAGGCATGAAGCAAGTAATACATTTAATGAAGAAGGAGTTAGAAAAAATTTAACTGAAAAAAATATATATTTAAAATCTGCTTCTAAAGCAGGAATAATTCAAGAGGCTCCTGAAGTTTACAAAGATATTGATGAAGTAATAAAAGTTACAGATGAAGTTGGTATTGGAAAAAAAGTAGCTAAATTAATCCCGGTTGGTGTTATTAATGGTTAAGGGGCCTGTAGTGTAGTGGTTATCACGCGAGGCTGGCAGTCTTGCGACCCGGGTTCGACTCCCGGCAGGTCCATAATTTTATAAATAATGAGATTATATAATTAGTATGGATAACTGTATTTTTTGTAAGATCGTCGGTGGTGAAGTTTCTGCAAATAAGTTTTATGAAGATAAGCATTGTATTGCTTTTTTAGATATTGATCCTGTCAATATTGGACATACTTTAATCATCTCTAAAAGACATTTTGAAACAATTGATCAAATGGATAAAATAGAACTGGATAAACTGAGTGAAGCTATATTAAAGATTAGTAAAGGAATAATGAGTATTGCAGATGGATTGAATATACAACAAAATAATAAAGAAGTTGCTGGACAAGCGATCCCCCATGTGCACTTTCATCTGATCCCAAGATATAAAGGAGATGGGTATAAATTTAATTGGAAAAGAGATGAAGCTGTAACAATAGAAGAAAATGAAGAATTCTTGGATAAAATGCAAAAGTTTTTAAAATAAAATTTTACCCTTTTTATCTATGGCTCCATAGTTCAGCCTGGTTAGAACGACCGTTTCATGTGCGGTAGATCCCCGGTTCAAATCCGGGTGGAGCCAGTTTTATTCATCTAAGTGTTTTATATGTTCTTTTTTTAGATTATCAAAATACTTTTTACTCTTTGAGGATCTTTTTAGCATTGATGCCACTTTTTCTCCGCTAATAATATGGGGTAAAATTACGTAATCTGCCCCAATATCATAAAGCCATTGGGCCTGATGAATATGGTTTGCTGTAACCATTACTCTGATATTTTTATTTTTCTCTTTTATGTATTTTATTAAATAAGTATTATCATGTATGTTTGGTACTGTTGAAATTATTGTTTTTAGATTTTTAGTTTTTATTTTATCCAATACTTCCCTATTGGCCATATTACCATATATACATGATATTTTTTTGTCTATTAAAGATTTTATTATGTCTGGATTATTATCTACCACCATTACCTTTCTTCTTAATCTTGTTAGAGTGTTTAATAGTATTGTTCCCATCCTATGTTTTCCGATTAAAATAACATCTATCTTTTGATTTTTAGGGGTATACTCAAGAATTGCTTTCTTTTTTACTGGAATTAATTTATCTATTACCTTTAGAGCGGGTAAGAAAAATAAATATATTTGATATTGAAACTCTAATAAGTAAGATGTTAAAATCATTGTTATTATTGTAAGTAAAATTATAGTCGAAAACACTTCTTTAGATATCGCCCCAACGACAAATGGGATTACTACAAGAATCAGAGAGAATTCACTAACCTGACCAAGACTCAATCCAGAAAAGAAGGAAGTCCTTTTTTCGTACCCGAATAAAGTAACAATCAAATATACTATTATTGGTTTTAATATCACAACTGTCAATATTAACCATATTATCTTTATCATGTAGTCTGGATTGATTGTCGTTAATTGCATTCCTAGAGAAGTAAAAAATAATGTTGCAAAGAAACTTTTTAATGGATCTATTCTACCTGCAATATCATAATGATAAGGCAATGTTGCTAATGCAACCCCACTAACAAATGCTCCTATTGCTACGGAAAATCCTAATATATGCGCAAATATAGCAAATGAAAACAACACAGTTAATGATGCTAAGAAAAGTAATTCTTTTGATCTTGCGGCAAAACTAAACATCTTTGGAAATATATACTTTCCAATCAAAAAAGCAACTAAAAATAATATCGCGCCCCTTAATAACGAATTAAATATCATTAGTGGGGAAAAATGATCTGGCGTGGCTAAAATGGATAAAACTAAAATTATTAATAAATCTTGAATTAACAAAATTCCTAATACAATTCTTCCATGTAATGTATCTAATTGTTCTGTATCAGAAAGTAATTTTAATACTATTACTGTACTACTAAATGCTAAGACTATTCCTAATATTATTGATTCAAAATTTGAAAACCCTAATTGAATACAAATAAAGAAGCCTACAAAGTATACAGCGATAACTTGGATTAATCCTCCTAATGAAGCAGTAAGTCCAATATCTTTTAATTTCCTTAAATCGATTTCTAAACCAACTGCAAATAATAAAAATGCAATCCCTAACTCTGAAAGCACTTGTATTGCTTCTGGGTCTTTTATAATCCCAAATCCTAATGGGCCTAGTATTAAACCGGCCAAAATATATGCCGGGATTAAGGGTTGTTTAAACGCTCTAACTATAAATGCAAGGATTGTAGCAAAAATTAAAATAATCCCAATCTCTGCCATTGGAGTTCCACTCATCAATTCAATCAACCCATTTATAAAATCCATAATTCCCTCTTTTATTAAAAATTGGAATTAACTATTTTTAAATGTTTTTATAGAATATAAAAGAAAAATAAAAAGTTATTTCCTTTGCAATGTTATTTCCATTGTTGAAACTCTAACTTGTTTACCTTCTTTGTTTTCAAATTCTTCACTATCAATTTTTATATTAGATACTTTAATGGCATCTTCTAAAAATCTTTTTGTAGCTACTTCAGCAATATCAACTGCTCTAGAAATAAATTTTCCCCTAGATTTTACAACAACTTCTTTTGCATTTTGAGTTGTAAATTGCATAACAACTCCGGTTACATAATTCATAAAAGGCTTACCGCCAACAAAAACAATACAGTCGTCGTTTCTTGGTACTTTTTTTACTATGTTGTCTTCTGTCATTTTAAAGAGTCCTCCTTTATTTTTACATTACTGTAAGTAGGATTATATCTGATTTTTTGCAAGTCTTGTTAAATAACCTGCAATAATATTTCGGAATTTTTTAGATTCTGTATGAACAGATTCATCAACAAGTAACTTGTTTTCTTCAAAATTCTTCTTGAATCTATTAGGATTGTCTCTAAATAACTTATTTGCTGTTCTTTTAATTAATGTAGTTTTTATTCTTCCCATTTTAATTATGTTTGAGGTATATATTTGATTTATAAAGGTTTTGTATCTGATTTTTTCTTCTTTTTTGAATTCTTAAATTTGAACATTGATATTGTGTAATTTACCGGATTTTTGAATTTATTAATTAATGTTTCTTCTGGTAAAATCCCAATATCTGCATAATATGCCTTATTGCTATAATTTGGGGGGGGGACCTTCTTATGGTTCATCTTATGCCAACTTAATTGAGACATTATATAGCCATCTTTTAGTGGTGTGCTTAAACTATTATTCCATTTCCAAATTCGCCCTTCAACTTCTTCCATATTCCACCCTACACATTTTAGAAAATTGATTAAAATAAACAAGAATCTTTTTCTTCCATCCTCTATCCCCTCTAATCCTTTTTTTATGCATGGGGGAAAAAATTCTTCAGGAATTGCCTCTGTTATTTCTTCATATTCAGTAGTTTTTTTTGGTAGTGCATCCCTATCTTCTTTTCTTATTGCCTTTCTTGAATGCCAATCAAAAGCTTGAGTAATTAAAGAGGTAGCTTCTCCTGAGAGAGCATTGTTATCATCTAAGAACCTTATTTCAGGTCTAACCTTATCTGGAGTTGCAGTTTCTTTATTAAACGTTAAAACGTGTTCTGGGGGTATAGGAAGACTAACTAATCCCGATTTTTCATGCATAGAATATGCAGCCCTAAACATATGCCGATTTGAGATTAATACTGTATCAACTTCTATTTTACTTCTCATTTCCTCCCCATACTTTTCAATTAAAGGGCCAGTGATCATATCAACAAGATATTCTGTTATTGCTTTTGGGCCATCTGGGAATAAATCAATTGTATTTATTTCATTGACCTTTGATGGAAAAGACTTAAAAGGAATTGCAATGTGAAACCCTTTATTGCCCGAATATTTTACAGAAATATATTTAACATCATGGAATTTTATTGCTTCTATTAAATAATGGGTTATTTTTTTTGAATCTTCTAAATCAGGAGAATCAATATCTAAGACTAAATCCCACCCGATTCTTAATTTATCCAAAGCTTTTTTTGTCATTCCAGGTTGTAAATCTAAAGCATTTGTCCAATGTTCTTCAGAAATGTGAAAAGATGTTGCCCCTGACCTTGCAAATTCTAAAATATCATTTTCAAATTGTATTACATCGGGGCGTTTTCCAAATTTGCCAATGCCATACATAGCAGAAGTCTCTCTTTTTTGGGCATTAAAAGCGATTTCTCTCTTTATTTCTGGTCTAGAATAATAAGAAAGGGAATCCATATATAATTATGTGGAAAGAGTAGCTTTAAATAAATTATTATTACATTTCTTCTAAATGTTTTGTTAGATTATCAAGTTCTTGTTGCATTTGTATGCTTATTTTCCCTAATTCCTCAATTTGTCTTTGAATTATTTTTATAGCAGAATTAACATCTTTTTTAACAATAACCCCGGAGCCTACTCCCAATAAAACATCATTTACTTCTTGTACTTCAGATTCTAAAAAAACTCCAGCCCCTAGGGGGGTATGAATTTTTACCTTTTTTAGTTTTTGTAATTCTACAATATTTTCATTTAGAGAAGTAAGGTCCATTCTTTGCTGTTCTATAGACCCTATTTGTTGTTCAAGTTGTTGTAATTGTTGCATAAAAAGTTGTTGTGCCATCAATCTTTGTGCATCTTGTTTTTGATCTACCATCTTTATTTTTTAACAGCTTTTGTTGTCTTTTTAACTGTTTTTTTGGAAGCTTCTTTCTTTGAAACTTCTTTCTTCGTAGATCTTTTTACTTTTTTTCTTTCAACAACTTTAACTCCGGCAGCAGACATTAATTTATGGACTTCCTCAGTTGAAGCACCTTTTTTTATTTTTAGAATATCTTTTAAAGGTTCAAGATGTTTAATATTACACTTCTTTCTTCTCATATTTCCATCTATTAAAACTGTTTTATCGTCTACATTATCTATAACTATACCAACAGTACCAGCATCTCTTCCTGCTATTTTAATGATTAATCTTCCTATTTCAAACATTTTACATTACCTGCTCTCTTATTTTTTTTCTCATACAGGATGAACATAATTTTCCTGCATAAGGTCTTTGTGGTTGTTTCTTTGATTTTGCTAAATTTTTAAATTTAGATTGAATCATGTGCGGAATCCCATGTAATACTTGGTTACATTCGGAACATTCTCTCTTAGAGGGTTTCCTTTTCTTATATTGTATTTTATTCTCTTTTCCTGGGGTTTTTACAAAAACCCTCCTTAGTGTCCTTGATTTATGTTTTCCATCTGGCATTTTAGTGTACCTTCATTATTTTTCTTAATATTATGCTCATTACCATTGATAGTATTATATATACCCAAAGCCAACTATCTATGAATCCCAAAAAATTTAAAGTTGAACCTTCATAAGTTGTCTTCAACCAACTAAATATAATTATTAGTGGTAAAAAGGTAATAAGTGTTGGTTTAAAAGAGTTTTTCATTTGAACCATTGATTTTTCCATAGACTTTTTGTTTAATTCCATCATTTTTTCTGGGTCGTCTTTAAACTCTTTCATCTCTTTTCTTATATCTTTCATATCTTGTTTGATTTCTTTCATTAATTTTTGATCGGTAACAAGTACATATATAATTGTTACAAATAATGTTAGAACAAAAGCTACAACTGTTAATCCAAATAGTGGCGAGATTTCAATCGCCCATCCAAATATCCCGTTAAATATTGAGTCTAACATTTTATATTTTGTGGTCTTTTAGCCCTTTTTAAAGCTTATTATTGCATCATTTTTCTTAATGCAGGGTTCATGTCCATCATATGTTGTTGTGCTACTTCTTCATATAATTTGTATATGATCATAACTGTAAGTAATATACCTGTTCCTCTTGATAAAGCACCAGATAAGTCTGCAATTGCTGCTAATATTCCTACTGTTGCTCCCCCCATTATTGTTAAAGGAGTTATATACCTTTTGAGTACTTTTTCCAATACTCTTGGGTCTCTTCTAAATCCTGGCATTTGTAAACCAGATCCTAATATTTGTTTTGCTTGAGATTTTGCATCCATCCCTGCTGTTTGAACCCAGAATATAGAGAAGATTATAGCTCCCCCCACCATGAATAAAATATATGAAAAACTTTGTAAAAGTAAGTCCCATGTGAAATATTTAGAAACTATTGCATCAACTAAATTTGGTGCGTGGGTCCAATAAACTAATCCAGAAATAGGAACGTTCCCAGAAAATTGCCCCATAATATTTTGAGAAATCCATGCGCCTAATCCAGTCTCCCCTACTTTGTTTTGCATTAATCTTGCCCATAATTGAAAATTTGCCATTAATGCAGCAACTAAAATAACTGGGATATTTGAAGTATAGATAAATCGTAATGGCCATCTAATCCCATGTCCTCTAACTCTACCAAAAGATAGAGGAATATCTACTTTCATTGCTTGGGCATAAACTGCCATTATAAATACAACAACTGTGAAAAGTATTGCAAAAAATGGTAAAGCTGCTCCTGTTAAATCTGCATTAAGTAAAGATTTGAAAAATACCCATACTGCTCCAACAGGAGATAATCCAGAACCAAGTGCGAATTGCCCTGTTGTGGTTAAAGGGGATAATGCCCTTACAAAAATTTGTTGTGATACTCCTGCAGCGATAAATATTGAAATTCCTGAACCAAACCCCCATTTATCTACAACTTCGGCCATGAATAATACAAGCATTCCACCTAAAAATAATTGTAAGATTAATATAAATTGCATAATTGAATACGCTGCTGGAGCCAACCCTGCTGTAGGAGCAAGTCCTCCCATCATTACGTATATTATTGCTTCGAATATTATAAAAAATATTCCCAATACTTTTTGTAAACCTTGAAAATATGCTTTGCCCTCATGAGAAGTTTGATCTATTTTTAATATTCCAGAACCAGACAATAACTGCAACACGATAGATGCTGTTACGATTGGTCCAATACCTAAAGACATTATTGATCCAAAATTTGCACCAAGAATAATAGATAGTTGTTCAAATTGAGATAAAGCATTTTGACCTAGCCCAAATAAAGGAATCATAGAAAGCACAAAAAAAGAAACTAAAATTATTCCAGTCCATTTAAGTTTTTCTTTAAAAGATAATTTTTTCTTTGTTGGCCCTGCAACTTCTGGCAAATTTGCCATAAAATTTTTTAACATATTATTGCTTCTCCACCAGCTTTTTCAATTTTTTCTTTTGCTAAAGTTGAAAATGCCTTGGAGGTGATTTTTATTTTTTTTGTTATATTACCTGTTCCTAAAACCTTGTCATATTTGCAGGCATCAAAGACAAAATCAACTCCTTTTTTTTCTGCATGATCATTAATTTCTTTTAAATTTATGATTTTTGGAACTTTTACTTTTGATTGTGGTCTATTAAATCCGTGTGAACCATAATAACTTTTTCCTATAAATTTAAGAATTCCTATCTTTTTTTGGTCTGCCCTTTTACCAGTTCCTGCCATACCTCTTCCACCACGATTTCCTGCTCCACGATGTTTCTTCATGGATCCATATCCGTGAGTGCCTATGGCACGCATTCTAGTACTTTTTTTTCTTTTATTCACTGGCATTTTATAACATCCTTTGTATTAAATCATTTATTTTTTCTTTTCTATATCCTAATGCTCCACCAACTGCAAAGTGCCTCTTTGTTCCTTTTCTCTCGAATCCTTTTCTAGGTGGCAAAAGTCTGAAGAAAGGTTTTAAACCTTCTACATCTTTTATTTGTTTAACATCATTTAATAATTCATCAACAAATTTATCAAATTCTAATTTTGTTTTTTCCTTGACATATTCTTTTGTTAAAGGTTGATTCCCAATTATCCTTCCTCTTTTCTCTAATAATTGAGATAGTGTTATTTTATCTATTTCTCCCCAAGTTATACTATCTTTCAAAACGTTTATCATTCCTTGGGTTTGTTTTGTAGCTGGAACAAGAACACATGTATTCTTTTTGTGAAGATTTAACAATCTAAATGTTGTTTTTATCTTCTCATTCAACCCTTGTTGTCCTGCTATCCGAATAATTGCTATTTTTGTCATTTTGTTTTAACTTTTGCTAATTGTTTTAGGGCATTCATACATGCCTTAACTAAATTAACTTGAGTGTTTGTTTTCCCATATGTTTTTGAATATACGTCTTTTATTCCTGCCAAAGCAAGTATTTTTCTTAATTCTTTGTGTATACAAAGATTTGTTCCTTTTGGAGCAGGTAATAATTCAACTTTTACACTACTACATTTCCCTTCCACTTTAAATGGAATTGAATGCTCTTCTCCGCATGCACAGTCCCAGGACCCACATCCGTAATTTACTTTGATTAGATTAATTTTAGCTTGTCTAAGTGCTTTTTCTCTTGCTGGAACAGTTTCTTTTGCTTTACCATACCCAATGCCAACATATCCTTTTCTGTTTCCTACAACTGCAATAGTTGCAAATTTAGGTTTGTTTCCTTCTTTTGTTTTTTTCTGGGTTTGTTTCCAAATACTTCTCTTTCCACCACCAAATTTACCCTTGGACTGCCCAATTGTTATAAGATCATATTCTAAGTCTGGTAAAAGTGAATCAACAATTTCAGCTTCTAAGATTTTTCCACCTTTACTTAAGATTACATCAATATTTTTAATCTCTCCTGATTTTACCTTTCTACCATATTCTGTTTTTGGTATCCAGTCTGATAATGTAGCTTCGGTTCTAGATCTTTGAAGTTCGGCCTTCTTTTGTTCACTCATTGGTTCTCTTGTATTTTGTTTCACTTTTTACTCCCTTGAATCTTCTTTTTGACTTCATCAAATTTTTCAGCCATTAATTCAGGTTTTTGATTATTTTTTAAATATTTTGAAAATTGTTTTTCATACTTTTCTTTTTCTGTAGATAAAGATTTTGCATATTCTGCAATATCTTTCCCAGATATTCTTTCCTCAGAAGGAAGAATACTTTCACCATATTTGATTTTAATTCCAGAATCTGCGATTCCTTTTATTACAGCAGGTAGCCTTGCGCCTTTTGTGATTGATCTAAGACCTAAATCAATTATTCCTTCTTTTACTTTATCTTTTACTTTTACACCAAATAATAATCCAGTTAAATATGCTGCAGGGGTATTTCCTGTTGAGAATCCCCAACCTTGTTTTCTTAATTCAGTTGATTTTGTTGTAGATATTACTTTATCTCCATCCATTTCAAAATTTACTGCTTGTATCTGAATATTATTTTTTGATATTCTTACGACTATCCTAGTCTTTCCAGATTTAAGATGTGCTAATCTCTTTTTGTAATCTGTTTTTCCTTCTCTCTTCCTTCTGTATGCAACAGTATATGTTTTACTTTTTGACATCTTCGAATAACCTATTTTCTGTTAAGTATATTTTTATGTGATTTCTACTTCTGAAAAATCCACCCTTTGTTTTACTATACATTGTACGATAAACTTGTGTTGAGATTAATTTTTTATCTCTAAGCTCTTGTATAAATTGCCTTTGTTTTCTTAAGTGATTCATCCAATTTTCTTTTCTTGGAAGTCTTGAAGTAATGACTCCTGTTCTTGACCCTTTACCTGTTTTTCTTCCTTTCCTTTTTTGGATAATTATTTTTCTAGCTCTTGATCTTGAAGTTCCTCTTTTTGGATCTGCAGAGATTGCTTTATCTAAAACTAACCCTTTTATGTCTGATCTAGTAATTGCTTCTTTTATATCTCCAAGTCTAGTTGGATCAAACTTAATCTTCTTTATACCTTTCTTAAGTACTTTTGCAGCTATCCTTTTTTGATTATTTAGTTTCATTTTCTGGTTCCAGGGATACTACTTTGAAAATGCCCTGATTTCGCTTTAGTAGAATCTCTTTTTGGTTCAGCTTCTTTTGTAGGTTCGACTTCTTTTGGTTTTGCATGCATTACTTCTTCTTTTATTTCTTCTTGTTTTTCTTCAGTCTCGCCTTCTTTTTTCTTTTCTTCAGCTTTCTTTATTGATTCTGCTTTGGATTTCTTTTTAATTTGTATCTTACTTTGTCTTTGTTTTTTTCTTGCTTCTAATTTTTCATTGTATTCTCTTATAAATTTATCAATATCCTTTATATTAACAACTTGTATTTTCTTTGATTTACATTCTTCTAAAATTTGTATTTTATTTTTTGCACCTACTGTAGCAGATAATTCAACAATATTTTTAGTGGAATTAACAGACTGTAACTCTTTTATGTTATTTATTTTTATTAGTTCTAATCCTGAAATATGTAATCCTCTTACTTCTTTAGGAGATCTAAATCCTTGGGATGGATTTTTTTGATGGCCTGCTTTTTGAAGTCTTCGTTTGTTTTGTAAACCTCTTGGTTTTCTCCACTTATTTTTATATTTCTTTTTATTTGAATCTGTTCTAAGGAAAGTTGGCTTTCTTGCCTTCATTATTTTTCTTATCTCTAATAAACTTTTCATATTTCCTTACCTGCTTTTTTAGTTATGAATATACCATCTTGGAATCTTCTTCTATCTCTATTAGTCATTCGTGTGATTGCTTCAATTGCTGCTGCTGCTTGGCCAACTTTTTCTTTATCTAAACCACTCACAGTTATATCATTTCCTTTTATTTCTACTTTAATTCCTGTTTTTATTTTTCTTTTTCTAGGTACTGATTCTCCAAGGAAATTTTTTACAATAACTTCTCCATTATCATATGAAACTGTCATTGGAAAATGTCCTGAACACACTTTAAGTGAATATACAAATTCTGTAGATACCCCTTTGAGCATATTTTGAATATGAGCTTTAGTTGTTTTCATAAGCATCTTTTGTTTTTTAGACGCATTTTTTACACTTAATACAATAAAGTTATCTTCTTTGACAATTTTTACTGCCGGAACATAAAAGTCTCTTGTTAATTCTCCTTGTGGGCCCTTTACTTTTATTGTGGCTCCATCTATACTCACTTCTATTCCATCTTGGATAGGTACTTTGTCCATTAAATCTAATTTTGTCATTTTAATAACAGTATGCGATTAATTTTCCCCCAAGGTTTTCTTCCATTGCTTTATTGTGTGTCATCATTCCCTTTGTTGTGGAAACTAACATTACTCCAAAATCTTTTGCAGGAAGATATCTTCTTTCAAATTTTTCATAATCTGAGATTTTTACTGGGAATCTTGGTTTTATTGCCCCACATTTATTAATTGCCCCTTTTAACTCAACAATTAATACTTCTCCTTTTCCGCTTGGAACAGAAGTTATTTTTTTAATATATCCGTGAGACTTTAATATTTCCATTACATTTTTTATCACTTTAGATGCATTTTTTATAGTACATTCTGTTTTACCTACTTTCTCACAATTAAGTATGTGAGATAATGCATTTGCTAGTGTATCATTCATCGACATTTTTTAATCCTCAACTATATTTTTTGAAACCGATTTTTTTAGCGATTTCCCTAAAGCATTGTCTACATAAATGTAAACCATACTTTTGAATATGTCCTCCATTTCTTCCACATCTTTTACATTTTCTTAAACCAATCCCGCAAGATCTATCTTTTGGCTTATTGTGTTTTATGTATTTTGCCAATACTACAGGTTTTGCTTTAAGTTGCGTAAACTCTTTTTTATAATCTGAAGTGGTCATTTTTTTCTGGTTCTCCAATTTTTACATTAAATTTATTTTTTAAATATTCTTGGGCTTCTTCTGGGGATATTCTATGCTTGGAGGGAACTTTTTTATTATTGAATTTTCTTCTTTTTATTCTGAAACCTGGTCTCTCAAGAGTAACTGCAACTTCAAGTCCTACAATTCCAATTTCAACAATGTAATCCATTCCAGGAATATCGATATATTCTGGAATTCCAAAGGCAAAATTCCCTTCTTTATCAAATGAAGAGGGTTTAACAGTATTTTCGACAGCAGCTAATAATCTTTTTAATAATTCCTCAGCTTCTTTACCTCTTACTGTAACTTTTGCTCCAATTGCTAATCCTGGTCTTACTGACCAACTTGGGATTCTTTTATGAGAGATTCTTTGAATAGGTTTTCTTCCAGTTATTTGATTTAGAAGATTTATGTATTTCTCTAATTTTGCCCCTGCTTCTCCTGCACCCATATTTAAGGTAAGTTTCTCTATCCTGATTTCTCTCATATTATTCATTCTGATAATGATACTAAAGGTTTAGTTTTACCAATAACAAACACATACTCTGTTAAAGTTTCATGATCTTCTTTTCCTTGTGTGAAGATTATTGTATTTGGTTGAAGTCCTTTTTTCTCCTTTATTTCTTTAATAACACCTACTTGGCCTACTTGTTTTCCTGAAGTAACATAAACCATCGCGCCTTTTTCAAATTTTAAATGATCTTTTACTTTGTTATCTAAGAAAACAACTGTATCTCCAGTTTGATATTTTTCTTTTGATAATATGTTTGATCCATCTTTAAAGTTAACTTGAGTTTTGTTACCTTTTAGAGAAGTTTTATTTGAAACTTTTTTCAAAACTATTTTAGCTTCTGCTGCTGGAATTTTTATTGGAGTTAATTTTCCTTTTTTACTGATTATAATCCTAAAATTATCTTCTCCAATAGATAAAACATCAATAATCCCTACAGGGAATTTAAGATCTTTTCTGATTTTTCCATTAACCATCACTTTGTCAGTAGATAAAACATATTTTGTTTCTTTAGTGTTTTTAACATAACCAATTAATTCTTTAATTATTGTTCCGATGGGCATAGAGGAATCTAAACTGTGTGGACCTGCGTTTGGTTTAGTAACCCAAGTGTTTACTTTCCTTTTTATTGGCCATGATTTTGGCGCTGCTAATCTTTTTATGTGTCCTTTTCCCATTTTATTTCCTCTCTAAACTTGCCTTTCTTTTTTTGTCATCTAATTTTAAGTCGGTGATCATAAGATTTGATGGATCTATTGGGTAACTTACCTTAGTACCATCTTTCTTTATATTTTCAATTCCTTGAATTATTATTTTAAGGTTCTTCATATCAATCCTTTCAGTTTCACCGATTTTTCCTTTAAACTGTCCTCGCATGATCTTAACCTTATCTCCTTTTACTAAAGGAAAGTTTCTTTTTGCATATTTCTCTCTCAATTCTTTTGAAAGATTAACTGAAACAAATTTTCTCTTTATATGCTCCGGAGCATTGTATCGATATTTACGTTGCTTCCTCGGTTGCTTACTACTTATCCATGATTTTGAAAATATTGATTTCATTTTAAACTATTATTTTAGCAACTTTTCCTACTGCAGGCCATCTTTCTGCAGCTTCCTTTGCTATTGGTCCTTTGAATATTGTTCCTTTTGGATTTCCTTTTTCATCTTTGCAGATTATAACTGCGTTATCTTCAAATTTTACTCTTGTTCCGTCTGGTCGTTTGAATTCTTTTCTTTGCCTTACTAAAATTGCAGGCACTAATTGTTTCCTCATATCTTGAGAGCCTTGAATAATTGAAACTTTCAAAATATCCCCAACACCTGCAGCAGGGTATCTACCTTTTCTGGTTTTAGATCCCCTTACAGAAACTAAAAATGCTCTTTTAGCACCAGAGTTATCACAAACATCAATTCTAGATCCCCTTACAAGGGCCTTTGGTATACTTGCACTTATTGCTTTCATTTTTCAACCTTGATTATTACAAATTTTTTAGTTTTACTAATAGGTTTTGTTTCTACTATTTGAACAACATCTCCCTTTTGAGCATCTATACATGGTGGGTTGTGTACACTTACTTTTGATTTTCTTTTTTCCGTTCTTTCATATTTGTGAATTTTTATCTGTCTTCCCCACTCAACTACTGCAGACCTATTTGCATCTTTCGAAACAATAGTTCCTGTGAATGTTCTTCCTCTTAATTTTAAAGTGCCATGGAATGGGCAGTTTAAATCTTCACATTTCTCTTTAGGAAAATCTACTTCAATTCCCACTTGTTTTTTTGTCTTCATTTTTTTATCCTATCTTCGGGTTTTTTTTGTATCGTTTTCCCGTCGACGATCTTATCCCTTATCCTTACGGATACATGAGATTTTAGGATTTTTTTTCCATTGTCGAGGATTATTGTATTTTTTGTTTCCTCAACTATTTTTCCTTTGATCCCAATCAGGGTTTTGTTTTTTGAATCGGTAATCTCTATATCCTCACCGATCAGTTCCTTTTTCCAATTTTTCACCATTTAACCGATGGTGTCTGGATTGAAACCGAGTTTGACTAGTTCAGCTTTAACCTTTGAAAGGTCGTGATCCCCTTGGAGCTCAATTACTGCGCCCTTGGTGGTTCCACCGCAAGCAAACTTGCTTTTAAGCTTTTTGGATACATCCTTGACGTCGATAGTTGACTTGTCTATGCCTTCGATCACAGTGACCATTTTACCGTATCTTTTCTTTTCTTTTTTGACACGGATCCTCTGGTCTTCTTTTGCTATTGTTTCACAAACACAAAGATCTTCTGGCAGCCCACATTTTGGGCATATCTCAGTCATACTTTACCCTCACCCTCCATTTGTTTTTTTACAGTTAGGATTTTCGCAATAGTTCTTTTTATTTCTTTTACTTTTCCAGGATTCTCTGGAACTGTTCCCATTGCAATTTGAGCATTGATACTTATGAGCTCATTTTTTAGTTCAACTAATTTATTCGACATGGTTTTTTCATCCATTCCTCTTAATTCCTTAGTTTTTATTAATGCCATTTTATTCTTTCTTTTTCTTTTCTTTTTTCTTAGCTAATTCTAATGCTGTTGGAACTTTCTCTGCTGATTTTTTTGGTTTTGCTTCAGTTACTTCTTCAACAATTTCTTCACCAGACTCTTCAACTACTTCTTCAGCCACTTTTTCTGCAACTTCTTCTTTTAATCCTTCTTTTTCAAGTTCTTCTTTTACTTCTTCCTTAACTTCTTTTTCGATTTTTTCTTTTTTAGCTGCAGGCTTTTTCTTTTCTTCTTTTACTTCTTCGACATGTGGCTTTGCAACAATACCTTTAATTTGAATTGTATCTGGTAATATTACATCTGGTGTTAGTATACTTACCTTTACACCAATTGATCCGGATTTAAGATGTGCAACTGCAAATCCTTTGCTAATTAAATTTTCTGCGACATCACCTGATTTTTTAAGATGCCCTGCAGAGAACCTCCATGTTTTAGCTCTTGTACTCGGAACTCCCCTTCCAGATATAACAAGTTCTACTCCTATAGCCCCTGCATCAATAACTGTCTCAAGCATTTTGTAGCCAAGGAATTTAAATCTCCCTGGGCCGAATCTTTCGAAAGTGTGAACAATATGTTTTGCAACTGAATGTGGATTTAAATTTGGATTATCAATTTCACTTACTTCAACCTGGGGGTTTTCAAGCCCGAATTTATCTTTTAATACTTGTGTAAGGTCTTTGATATTAGAACCTTTTCTTCCCACAATAAATCCTGGTTTTGAAGTAAATATTGTGATTTTTTCTCCTAATGGTGTTTTCTGAATAGTAGTATGGCTATAACCTGGTCGATCTAGTATCTCAGCTATATATTCTAATATTTGAAATTCTTTTAATCTTTTGTCAATAATATCTCTTTCAATCATTTTTCAATCTCCGCAACTTTGACAAAAAGATGTGTATTTTTCATTCTTCTTCTCCTTAGTCTTCCTTGATGCCATTGTTGTGTTCCTTTATCAGCTTTTATTTCAGTAATAACCAAATTTTTTGAATCTAATCCTTTATCTTCTGCATTTGCTTCAGCAGTATTAAGCAATTTTAAAAAGTAAGATATTGCTTTTTCAGGATATCTCCCTGAAGCAATTTTACCTGGTTTGTGGCCAGTATCTCTATTATACCTTTTATAGGGTACTGCTTTTTTGTGTTCTGTAACTTCATCTAATAACATTTTTGATTTTTGAAGAGATTTTCCTTTAATAAAATTAGAGATTTCTACAGACTGTTTTGTTGAAATTGGAAGATCGACAGACTTTGCAGTAGCAAAATGTTCCTTCTTTTCTGTTGTTTTCGCATCAACTTTTTTTACTTCAGTTTTCTCAACAGTTTTCTTCTCTTCCTTAATTGTCTTTTTCTCTTCAGTCATTTTTATTTAACAGATGCATATGCACTGGATTTTGTTGCTCCAATACCTGGGGCACTATGTTTCAATCTTACTCTAGTTTCTGCAAACTCTCCAAGTCGATGGCCAATCATCTCTGGCATTATTTGAATTGCATCAAATTTATTTCCTCTATGAATATTAATCATCAATCCAACCATGTTAGGTAAAATTATCATATTTCTACAGTGGGTTTTTATTGGTTTCTTACGTGTTCCATTATTTGCTGCTTCAACTTTCTTCATTAAGATTTTTTGAGCTTCTGTAAACCCTCTTGATAAAGATCTTCTTTCTCTAGTTGTAAGTAATTTAGCAAACTCTTGAGTAGGCATACTTCTAAGTTCCCCTAATGTTTTTCCCCGATATGTAAATTCTTTTTTAGCCATTTTATTTCTTCTTACCTGTTCTTCTAGATGCGATTGAACCAACTTTTCTTCCAGGAGGAGCATTTCTTGAAACAGTTCTTGGTTTACCCATATGTCTACCTCTTCCAGATCCGAATGGGTGGTCTACTGCGTTCATTGCTACACCAGATGTCTTTGGATATAATTTATTCTTAGCTCGCATGATTTTCATCATCTTACCTGCTTTTAATATTGGTTTTTCTTTTCTTCCTCCGCCTGCAACAATACCCACAGTGGCACGACAGTTTCCATCTAGTATTTTTGTTTTTTTAGATTTAAATTGAATAGTAACTTTCTTTGTAGTTTTTGCTATAATCTTAGCAAAACTTCCTGCAGTTTTTACAAATTTTCCACCATCTCCTACTTGACCTTCTATATTAAATATGGAAGTTCCGATTGGTACTGCGTTTAATGGAACAGTATTCCCTAATTTTGGTTCTGCATTTTTTCCTGAATAGACAATTTGTTTTGTATTTAATCCTAATGGGGCTAAAGCAAGTACTCTATCTCCACCTTCATATTCTATTTCAACTAACGGTGCTGAGTGCCCTGGACAATTTAATATATCTAACACTTTTCCAGATACTACTCCTTCTTTTTCGAATTGATCATAAGTTCTATTTGATGTTGCACCAATATATCTATGACTAGGAGACTTGTAAGTATGTGTGCCCCTTCCACGTCTTTGTGATATAATTCTTTTACCCATTTTACATTAATCCTAATTTTGTAGCAACATCAATTGCTGGTGTTTCTGGAGATAATAATAGATATGCTTTCTTTTTATTATCTGGAGTATGAAGTGTGGTTACTTTCATAACTTTTACTTGGAACAAAGTCTCTACAGCTTCCTTAATATCTTTTTTTGTAGATTTTTTATCTACTATCAAGACTAGCTTGTTCTCTGCTTCCATCATCCTAACTGCTTTTTCAGTTGCTAGCGGATATTTTATTGTTTTGTGTGGATCCATTTTTTGAATAAAATAAATTTTCTTTATCTAATTTTTGTATTGCGTCCAATGACCAAATCACAAATCTTCCGGGTTCTGTACCTGGTGCAAGTAATTCAGTATTAAGAGATGTAACATCTGCAACATCAAATCCTGCAATATTTTTGCATGCATCAATTACTTTTGATTCTTTTCCAGAGATCACAACTAAAGGCCCTTTTACTTTTCTGTATTTTCTGCCCCTCATTGTTCCTTTTCCAGCACGGATTTTTTTATTTTCTGCTCTTTCTAGTTCTGGTGCTAGATTAAGTTTGATTAGTAAATCTTTTACTTCTTTTGTTTTTGTTAACGTTTCTAATTTTTCGATTATTAGAGGAATATTGGTAAAAACTGTAAAACCTTTTTCTTTTAAGTAATCTTTATCTGCTGTTGCTGCAATTGCAGACCTTATTGCTTTTTGTCTTTCTTTTTTATTAATTTTTTGTTCGAATATTTTTTCTGCCTTTGGTGCATGAGCCCTTCTTCCACCCACTGTACCAGAAACAGTTGCTCCAACATAAATAAATTGTGTACCTCTTCTAAGCATCACTTTTCTTGGGATTCTAGACATTCCCTTACCATACCCTCCCCTATATTCTTTTCTTCTTCTAGACAATTTAGAAGAATATTCTAATCCTGCTCGAGGATCTGCACCATAAGGTTGTCTTTTACTATTTTGAATTACTAAGGCTGCCCTTTTTATTAGATCCGGCCTTACTTTTTCAGAGAATTGTTTAGGTAGTTCAATCTCCTTTACTTTTTCTCCCTTTAGATCAAATATTGTTGATTTCATTGTTTAGACTCTGTACTGATGTATTTTATAACTAGAGGTTGTTCTGATTTTTTACCTCTAATTGATTCTGTGAACATGATTAATCTTTTTGTTGGCCCTCCAACGGAACCCTTGATTAAAAGATATTTATTTTTTACTAGGCCATACCCTTTAAATCCCCCTTTTTGATTTATTCTTTCAGGTTCTGAACCTATGCTTAATAATAATTTATTATACTCTGTTCTTTTGTGGAATCCATGTTGTCCATGTTGTGGAACTTTCCAAGAAACTCTTCTTGGTGTGAATGGCCCTAAGTTTCCTGCTGATCTTCTTTTCTTTTCAGATTTATGTTTCTTCAAAGAAATTCCGAATCTTTTTACTGGGCCAGTAAATCCTTTCCCAATAGTTACTGAATGAATATCTGTGTATTGACCAATTTTGAATACTTCTTCAACATCAATATCTTTTTCCAATAAAGTTTTTGCATATTCTAAATCTCCACCAACTGGGATTTCAAATATTTCTGGTTTTTTCTTTCCAATACCGGTTAGATGAGGTTGAGTGTAAACCATTAATTTTAGAAAATCATAATCTGAAGGAATTTCTTCTTTTACTTTTTTAGGCAATGTAATTTTTTTTGCCAATTCTTTATTTAAATTTTTTGAGAATATTTGGGTAATAACTTGAGAACCATATGGAGTGTTTCGATAGAAACGTAAAGAAAGAGGTTTTAAAGGTGGACATTCAATAACTGTTACAGGAGTTGTTGTGATAATTTCTACTCCTTTCTTACCTGGTTTTGTATCTTGAATATGGGTCATACCAACTTTGTAGCCAGCGAAAGCAAGAGGTTTTGAATCATTATTTGTAAACCAATTTTTAATATTAGAATAAATTCTTTTAGACCTAACTCTAGGCCAAAATTGCAAACTTCCTGATCTTGGTTGATGACCTTTTGCCATGTTTCTTTTTGGGAACTTGTCCAGTTTATAAAGGTTTCTAGAATCAGCGGTCTGATATCAACGTACAGTAGGGTATGTTTTCGAGAGAAATAGTAATTTATAAATGTTTTTGTTTTAATTATATTCCGAAACAAGATTTATGTTCGTTCATACTCTTAAATTTCCAAAGTAGTTTAGTGGTAGATAATTCACTCATGTAAGCTAAATCCCCATTTCTGTTTGCTTGAGACATTATTGTACAAAAATTTCTTGAATTCCAACTCTCTAAATATTTTGAATGGATAATCAAAGTTAAATCTGGATTTTCAACGTACCCTTCTTCAACATTTCCTTTTGTTAAAATAAAACTTTTTTCATATTCTCTTGTGCCTGAGTTAAAGTTATAAAATCTTAATAATATTTTTGTATCTTCTGGAATATCTTGAACAACTGCATTTTTTGAAAAGTAATTTGGTAAATTGTCATAAGTAATATCTACTGCTGGTGTTGTAATTGTGTTTCCAGAAACAACTTTATTTCCCACACTAATTTCTCTAGATGATTTTTCTGGGATTATAATTAAAATAATTGCCCCTATAACAAATAGAAACATAATTGATACTCTTATTTTTTTATTCATCAGTTTATTTGTTTAGGTAACATTTATATTTCTTTCTTAACAATTTAGAATTATGTCTAAATTTGTAACAGTAAATTTTATAGAATGGTTTTTAAAAGAATTTAGAAAACCTTCTAAGACTTATCAGAAAATATTTAGAAAAAGTTGGGTTTTTGTTTTATTTGTTATTTCTATTTTAGTTTTGATTAGGTTATTACAATTTTCAGTATTATGGGTTTTATTAATAATATTTATTATAGAATTATTTAATTGGCTTGCTGGAAAACATGATTAATTACTCTTTTTTTATTATAGTATAACTAACATCATCTTCTCTTGGGTCTTTAGTTACATCTTCTCTGATTCTATCACAGATATATTGTGCTGATCTTTCTTTATTTGCTCTCAACAGTTGTTCTAACCCATTCGAGATATATCTGCTCCCATCCCCAAGTTCATGATCATGTAATCCATCAGAATATAATACTAAAATATCTCCTGAAGCAATTTGTAATTCATTTACTTTGTAGGGGGGTTTGGTAAAAGTCCCTTCATCATCATTCTCATCAGCGCCTGTAAATTCAGATAAAGCAAACCCTATTGGAAAAGAAGACTCATGTGTGTCTTGTAAATGTAAAATAGCATTATACTGCGCTGAAAACAAAATAGGAGCATGACTATTTGCAGCAATATATCTAAATCTCCCACTTTCAGCAATTTCTCCATAGATTAAAGCAATATGGGATTCAAAATCTTCAGTATTTTGAAATCTTGTATTTAAATTTTCAAATAAAGCAACAGGCACTTCTCCAGTTACAGATAAATGATCAAGTACTCCTGTTAGTAAAGCTTGGTGGAATGCTGCATTGACAATTAATGCTTCATTTTCATGCCCTGCTACATCTGTCATAGCCACACCATACATACTTTTGTGATCCTTAATTTTTTGAGCTAAATCTACTCTATAGTTTTGTAAAGCTTGCTCTCTGATTTCTAAGGGAAGTCCTTCTAAAGCAGGAAGAATAAATTGGTCTCTACCTCCTGCCATCACATATTGTGCCCACCGATCTAATGGATATCTATTATTAAACGCAATTCTTGTGATTCTATCCCCCCCTTCTTCTAAAATTGGTATTACAGCATCTGCGATATCCAAACCTTTTAAGATAGGTAATCCGCCCTTTCTTGGGGCTACTTGTTTTGATACTATTAGTGATCTTGGTTTCATTTTTACTATCCAAAAGTGGTAATTTCTTTTATAAAGCTTTCTGTTTGAAAAAAATCATTTATATCAACTATATTTAAAGATTCTGGTATTAATAACTAAATAAAATTATCTTTATTTTCCTTAAGAAATCTTTGGATATTTTCCTTAGCTTTGCCATGAAAATTATCTTTTTTATAATCTTTTGTTAATTTTATTTCTGGTATTAAATAAGATTCAACTAATTCAGTCCATTTTTTAATTGGAAATTTTTTTTCAGGGTATAATATCTTAAATTCTTCTATAATTCTATCGCTTGCCGTTTTAAATTCTTGATAAGAAGCCATAAATCCAGATAAATCAGAAGCCCTTAAAATTTTTTGTTCTGAGGTTGTTAATTTATAATCTTTTTCTGTGGCCATTATTGTATTTTTAACTTCATTTATTTTTTTTATAGAGCAATTTAATTTTTTTAGTTCTGATTCCATAATTTTACAACTATGTTGCTCTTTGTTTTCTTTTACTTCTTCATAACCTGCATCATGGAATAATGCTGCAATGATTATTATTTCTTCATTAACTTTTATTCCATTTTTTTTGCATCGATCAATTAATCTTATAGCATATTCTTTGACTTTTAGGGCATGTTCAAAATTATGATAGGGAAGATCAGTATAATGTTTTTCCGCAATTTTCTCAATGTTATCTAAATCCATTAACAAAAAATTGTTTTAGTAAATTTTAAATATTTGTATTTTAAATTAACATAATGAAATATATTTTAATTATTCTAATTTTAGGAATTAGTTTAGTTACGGGATGTAATCAAATTGAAGAACAAAATGATGATCCTTGGGGATTAGACCCTGATCATCCATTTGGAGATCCTAATGCTACTCCTCCTGAAGAAATAGACACTACTACTCCTGGTACAACTACTTTAGCAACTATATCAAGAATAGAACTTAATAGTCATAATCAAGAAACTGATTGTTGGATTGCATATTATGGTAAGGTTTATGACCTTACTAATTATCTTGATTTACACCCCCACGTAAAACAACCTTTAGTAGATCTCTGCGGTACTGCAGAAGAATTTGAAGAAAATTATATTGATGAACATGGAGATTCGAGAGAAGAAGAGTTGTCTCAAGTTGCAGAATTTATTGGTACTTTTAATTCTATATGAAAAGAAAAAAAGAAAAAGAGGATGTAGATTTTAGGTGGGATTTGATTAATATTGTTTGTAATTTTCCCTTTATAAAGTCTATGATACTCCTTTCTATTTTTCATTTGGAAAGCTATTTAAAGTTATTAATTAAATTTTTTTTGTGAATGATTCAATTAAAAGAGGGTTTAGTTTTGGATTAACTTCTGGTGTAATAACAACATTAGGAATGATTATTGGATTAAATGCAAGTACTGGATCATTATTAGCGATTATTGGAGGAATTGTAATTATTGCTTTGGCAGATGCTTTGTCTGATTCATTTGGAATGCACATGTCTGAAGAGTTCTCAAATGGAGAACATCAAAAAAAAGTGTGGGAAGCTACTTTTGCTACATTCTTTTTTAAATTACTATTTGCTCTTAGCTTTGTAATCCCATTTTTATTATTTGAATTAAATACTGCAATAGTTGTTTGTATCATTTATGGATTACTTCTTATTGGGATATTTAGTTATTACATTGCAGGCTTACATAACTTAAACAAAGGGAAAGTTATACTAGAACATTTAGGGATTGCATTAATTGTTATTATACTTACTCATCTCGTTGGAACCATGATTAGAAACTTTTTTGTTTAATTATTTTTTTCTAAAACTTTTGCTTATTGAATCATTCCAAAACTCGGGTAATCCAGATTTTACTAATCCTTCAAAATCATCTGAGATTACATAGAAATGCTCTTTCTTATCTTGGATACTTGAAAAAGAATTTCCAACCTTATCAAAAATGTCTTGTAATCCTTTTCTTTCAAATCTTGTTTGTAATAGGGAAGGTTCTTTGAATAATAGTATATCACATAATCTTAAAACATTAAGATCAAGCATTGCTGAATTTTGAGTAATAAATATTAATGATAAATTTTTATGTCTTGCAATTGCGAGTAATTCTGCTAAATCTTTATTTGATTGCTTCATAGAAGATCTTGATGAAAATGAAATTCCTGCTTCATCAATTAATACTAAAGAATTATTTGGGATTTCAGATAAATCATCTGCTTTTTTTACCCAATTCGGAACGCTTGAATTCCCAAATCCAATAACATAAATTTTTTTATTCAAAATAGCTGCAGTTTCTACTAATTTCATCCCTAAGGCAGTTTTTCCTGCGCCTCTCCTACCAATTATTAACATAATTAAAGAATGGTCCCTAAATCCCTTAATAAAATCCTCAAAGTTACCACGAGAACTGTCTTGCACATTGAAATTAGACACGGCTGATTTAAATCTGTCTAATTGTGTTATTCTTTTCTTCTCTTCTTTTTTTGCTTTATATTTACCAATAAATTCAAACATAAAATTAATAATATTTAAGGGAATATAAATTTATTGTAACTTCACTATCATTTTTTGTCTATCTTTTTATAACTTATCCAGACTATTACTAATAAATCTATTAAAATTACTAATGCTCTTAACATTTTACTCATACTTGAAATGTACCTTATTGTTGAATAAAATAGTGTAATTAATCCACCAAACATTAACCCTGCTCCGATATAATCGGTTTTTAGATAAATTCCTGCAACTATGATTGCTAAACTTAATATTGCAAATATGAAAAATACATTTCGATTGTAAACTTCTCTTTGATCTTCATAATCTCTACTACAATAATCACATTCTCTATAAATTTGACAACCGTCTGTTTCGTAATCAAATCTTGGTGACCCTCTATCCGCTAAACATTGATTGTATTCTGTCCCATAATTATAATCACATATTACTCCTTCATTTATTGGGGGCATAGGTTTTGAATAATATTCATCAAAAGTACAAAAATCTTCATATTTAGGTTCGGAATATAATGCATCAATAAAGAGAACTATAAAAAGCGGAATCAATACCGCGATTAATATTGTCATTGCTAATTTTTTTATATCCATTTTACAAATCTATTTTCTTAGCATATTCCCCAATAATGGGTACTTCTTTTTGTTTTCCTGAAAGAGCATATGCCCAACTGTATATCCATACTAAAATAGCGAGTACATTCACCCCGAATGAAATCAACCCACCCATAACTGGAATCCATTCAGTCAAAGTTGAGACTGCAGAAGCAATTATTGCGAATATAAATACAACTAAACTTTGTTTAGCATAATATTTAACATAGTTATCTTTTTTCCATACCAATAAATATATTATAAACCCAAATATACTGAAAAAAGTTGTAACAAACGCCTTTGTTGTTTTACTTGCCATAAATTTAATTAAATTGCCTAGTTTTTAAATATTTTGGAAAACCTGATTATTTTCATAACTTCTTTTGTCTTAAATGTAATGAATTTAAAATAACACTAACCGAAGACATTGCCATTGCTCCTCCAGCAATCATGGGATTTAATAACCATCCAGTAAATGAATAAAATACTCCTGCTGCAATTGGGATTCCTAACATATTGTAAAACAATGCCCAAAACATATTCTGTTTTATTTTTGACATTGTCATTTTACTTAATTTTATTGCTTTCCCTACATCCAATAAGTTATTCCGCATCAATACTATGTTTCCAGTTTCCATCGCAACATCTGTTCCAGAACCCATTGCGATTCCAATATCTGCTTGTGCTAATGCTGGAGCATCGTTTATCCCATCTCCTACCATTGCAACTTTACCATATCTTTGTAATTTTTTTACATATTTTGCCTTATCTTCAGGCATAACTTCTGCAAAAATATTTTTTATTCCTGCTTTATTTGCAATTGCTTTTGCAGTTCTTTTATTATCTCCAGTAATCATATAAACTCTTACATTAAGTTTTTCTAAGTATCTAACTGCTTTAGGAGAAGTTTCTTTTATTGTGTCTGCAACTGCAATTAGTCCAAGAAGTTTTTTTCCTTCTGCTAAAAACATTACAGTTTTCCCTTGCTCTTCAAGAATTTGAAAATTATTAGAATCAACTTTTATTTTTAGATTCCACATTAATTTTTGATTCCCTAAATGGTATACTTTATTCCCTACTTTTGCAGTTACACCTTGTCCTGGAATTGCTTTAAATCCAGAAACTTTTTTTAGGGGAAGTTTATTTTGTTTCGCTCTTTCTACAATTGCATCAGCCAATGGATGTTCTGAATTTTTTTCTATACTTGCCGCAATTGTTAATGTTTCTTTTTCATTTTCAGAAATAATATCTGTAACTTCTGGAACACCTTTTGTTATTGTCCCAGTTTTATCAAAGATTACATATTTTATTTTATGGGCAGTTTCTAAAGCATCTCCTCCTTTGATTAAAATTCCTTCTTTTGCACCTTTTCCAGTTCCAACCATTATCGCAGTTGGGGTTGCTAGACCTAAAGCACAAGGACATGCAATTACTAATACTGCGATCGTTGCTGTTAATGCAAATGAAGTTTCAGCATTTAATAAAAATTTCCAAGAAACAAATGTAATGATTGCAATTAAAATTACAATTGGAACAAAATATGAAGAAACTATATCTGCAAATCTCTGTATTGGCGCTTTTTTCCCTTGAGCCTCTTCAATTAATTTTATTATATGGGCAAGAGTTGTATCCTTTCCTATTTTTGTAGCTTTAAATTTGAATGATCCTTGTTTATTTATTGTTCCCCCTATCACTTGAGAACCTTTTTGTTTTTCAACGGGGATACTTTCTCCAGTAATCATTGATTCATTAACACTTGAAGAACCTTCTATAATTATTCCGTCTACTGGGATTTTTGCTCCAGGCTTTACAAGGATAATATCATTAAGTTTTATATCATCAATTGAAACAACTATTTCTTTTCCATTTCTGATTACTATTGCTTTCTTTGGTGTTAGTTCCATTAATTTTTTTATGGCTCCAGAAGTTTTTAGTTTTGCTAAAGATTCCAAGTATTTTCCTAAAAGTACTAGTGTGATTAAAATTGCTGAAGCTTCAAAGTATTGCATTCCATTTTCTATAAATAACACTGAATAAACGCTAAAGAAATATGCAGCACTTGTTCCCAAAGCAATTAGACTATCCATATTGGCATTTTTGTTTTTTAATGCTGCCCATGTCCCGGTGTAAAATTTTGCGCCAGCAATAAATTGTACTGGTGTTGCTAATGCCCATAATATATATTCTTCAAAAGGTATTGAAATTTTTAACCACATGAAAACCATACCCATAATAAAAATAGGAACTGCAAAAATTAAGGAAAATACAAGCATTTTTCTTTGCTTTATTATTTCTTTTTTTTGAGATTCGGGTTTAAATCCATCTTTTGAAGTAGATGCCCCATACCCTCTTTTTTTTATTACTTCGATTAATTTTTCTTCATTTATTTTTTTAGGGTCATAATCTACTGTTGCTATTTCTGTAGTGAGGTTCACATTTGCATTTAATACTCCAGGAGATTTTTTTAATCCCTTCTCTATTACAGTTACACAACTAGCGCAGTGCATTCCTTGAATTTTTAATTCTGTTTTCTTCATTGTATTTATTTAAGATATACTTCCTTATATTTTTAATTAAAACCGGAATGCTCCTTTTGCAAGTTCAGATTTGCTAATTAAAACATTATCTCCTTCTATTTTATTTGTTAGATAAGATGGCCAACACCCTCCCCCTATATTTTTTGTTCCGATAGAGTCGATATCAAAAGACCTGCCACAATTATTACAAATCATATCATTTCCTTCTTGTCTATATCCTTTGGCTCCACCACAAACATCGCAAGCATCAAAAGCTGTTCTTATTTTTCCATCTGAACCTTTAACTACAAAATATCTAACTTCTTTTCCATTTGAATTTAAAGAATAAAATTTTGCTGTTTCTGAAAGTTCTGATATTGGAATCTCGACATAATTTTCCTCTGAAACTACATTTCCAGTTGTACTTCCTCCTGTTGGAGAATCGGTACTACATCCACTTACAAAAATTGTGATTAATAAAACTATTACAACTATTATCTTTGTCTTCATTTTTTATCCTCCACACCCACATCCTCCTCCGGATGCTCCACATGAGCCTCCTTGAGGTACTTTGACATTATTGATTTCACTTATTTTATTTGAGTCTAAATTTGCTAAGTCATCTACTACAACAAAAGTTCCAGGAATCATTCCCATCCAACAACTCCATGCAATTGTACCTGTTTCACTTGGGGTAAATTCAATTGTTTGTTCTCCAGATTTTAGATCAAACTTAAGATTGTATTTTGGTACTTGAATTGCATTATTACAGCCATTTAATTCTTTACCATTAATAATCCATTTTACTGGAACTCCTTTTTGTAAAATGAATTTATCTGGGGACCAACCATATCTGTCTACATCCATTCTAATCTCTTGATAATTTCCATTTATTACTGCAACTTCATTAGAAGGGAGATCAGCATAATTTCCTCCAGTAACTGTTGCTCCAGTTACTATGGTAGTATAATCATATCCAGACCCTGTTAAAGATAATCCCCGATTTATCATTACTACCCCTAAAATTATAACCACAATTGCAGATATTTTCAATATTTTTTGAGTGGATGATTTACTAATCAAGGAAGTTATTATTCCAAAACCCAATAAAACTGGAAGAGTACCTAAACCAAAGGCAGCTAAACTTAATGCTCCTTGAATCATACTTCCCGTTCCTGCAGCATAGATATACATTGCTTGCAATGGCCCACATGCAATCATTAAACTATTTAATAATCCAATTTTTAATGGGCTTCTAGATTTTTGAGTTTCTTTTGCAGTGTATTTGTTTAAGAAACTTGGGGACTTTATTCTTATTTTTCTTAACCAAGGGAAAATATTAAGCATGTTTAATCCGAAGATTACTAAAAATAATCCTGCTAAAATTGCTGCATATCCTCTTAAGTTTGGTGTGAATGCTATGAAAGATCCGAATAATCCAAATATCCCCCCAATTACGGCGTATCCTACTGTCTTTCCAAGTCCATATTCAATATGGGCGCGTGTTTTTGATTCTGCTTTAGTTGCATAAGAAACTACAAAACCTCCGCACATCCCAATACAATGAAATCCGGTTAATAACCCTAAAACAAATAATAACGCTAATGAAGTTTCTTGGGATAAGTCTGGGAAAAAGTCAAATCCAACTGTATTTTCTAAAACTAAATATGCGCCTATCAATAAAAATGCTAGCGCAATTGCAATTGTAAAATATAATTTATTCTTTTTTGGTTTTGTTTCGCTTGGAGAGTATCCGGCCCCTATTATAGTTTTATTAATTTCTTCTTCTGAAATTATTGATTCTTTGAAAATTATTTTTAATTTACTTTTTTCATAATCTGCTTTTACTTCTTGAATTCCTTCCTTTTTACCCAAGGCCCTTTCTAATATTTTTTCACAACTTCCACAAGTCATTCCAGAAATATATATTGTTTTTTCAGTCATAGTTCATAACCTTCTTCTTTTATTTTTTTTCTTATTCTTTCAAGAGTTTTTGGATTTCCATCAAAATCTATAAAAATAAATTCTTCTTTATAATTTGGAGTTGCTTCTTTTACTCCAGGAATTTCTTCTAATTCTTCTTTCAAAAGTATTTCACAACTTTTGCAGTGCATACCTTTTACGGTTAATTTTTTCGATACCATTGTTATTTCATGGGTGAAACCCTTTAAAAGAAATTGTATGAAACTAGTTTCATTTATAAATAAAATTTAATTTCTTCTTAGAATTACGACGTTTGTCATGCCTCTTCGCTTTCTTTCTATTTTTCCTTTGCCTTCTAATCTATCAAGAATTCTTGTTATTTTTACCTTATTCATTCCTGTTTTTTCAGTTAATTCGGACTGAAAAATAGTGCCTTCGGAATTTATTATCTCTTGTAACAATATTTTTTCATCTTCTGTGAACTCTTTTAAATCAAATTTTTCTTCTTTATGGATTACTTTAGGAGATTTTTCTTTAGCAAAGAAAATAAAATATGCCCCTATTAATATTACTGCGATCATAACCCCCAAACTTACATTTGTCTGGAAATTTATTGAAGTCCACATTGTGCATTCAGGACCATGAGAACACGTATCATTTACTATTTCAGTTAACGCTTTATTAAATGCATAAATTATGAAACCAATTAATACTGCAATACCAATAATTACATAACCTACTGTTTTATTTTTCATTTTATAATTTGGGCAAAAATAGGGTATAAAAAGGTTATGATAGAGTAATTATGCTTCAAATTTCGCTTTTTCTTCGGATTCTTTCTTATCCACAATGGTTTTTCTTAGAATTGTTCCTTTTCTTTTTGCATTTAATCTTGCTTGTTCAAAATCTTCTTTAATTGCTTCAGGGACTACTATATCCTCTATTATTATTGTGTGAGTTATTTCAGCTTTTTTGAAATTTTCTAAATCTGTTATCTCCTTTAATAGTTCAATGGGGAGTACACATTTGCAAAAATTATTTTTTGGTTCTTTCCCTGGTTTTGGAAGACTTTTTCCAACTGCTACAGAATATTTATCAAATTTTAAGTTTAATAATATATAACTATTTTCTTCGCATAATTTTTTTAATTCTGTTCCAGAAATTTCTTTGTCTAATTCTTCTTTCTTTTTACTTTTAATTACTATCCCATTAATTTTTATTTTATCTGTATAATCTGCAACAATTAGAGTTATATCCTTAACTAAATCATAAGAGGCGGTTAATTTTAGATCTGTTTTAGACAAAGTGATTTTCATTGCTCCTCTGCCTTCAAAAGTTCCTTTTCCAAACCTAACTAAAGAATCATGCACAAAGTTGTCTATTTTTCCTTTGAATATTTTATCTGTGAACAACATAAATATACTAAGAATGGTTTTATTTTTATATCTTGCGGTGTTTTAGTAAATATCGCCCCGGTTTTTCCACCGGGAGCAAGTTTAGTTTATTTCTTTTTTTTATCAAAATTTCTCCAAGCATTGGATACTTTCTTTGTTTTTCTATCCAACCTTCCAAGAATAGATCTTCTTATTTCTGTAGATTTTATCACTGATTTAGTTTTGAAGAGTTTACTTGCAGGTTTTGCAATAGTTTCTTTTAATTCATCAATTTGTTTGGGATTTAACTTGGCATCTTTAGCTGCTTTAACTATAGAACCTTCTAATTTTTTGTAATCAAATGCTTGTAGCTTTCCACCCTTTTTCTTAACTTTAACTATTTTAAACCACCTCCTTTGATGATATTTTAGTTTTGAATAAATAAAAAAGTATCTTTTTAGTAAATATTATATACCTCCCAATTTTATTGATTTTGGACAGTCCTGTAGTGTAGCGGTCCAGCATAAGAGGTTCTGGTCCTCTTGACCCAGGTTCGAATCCTGGCAGGACTATTTTATTTTTCAAAATGTTTTAAGAAATTTTTCCGATACCTATAGGGGGATTCAAATTTATTTGCTAGTTCTAAATATTCTTTTTCTAATTGTTTTTTAGATGGAATATCTAATCCTTTTAATTTATTAAAAATTGCTGGATTATTTATTGCTGCTCTTCCAATCATTATTCCTTTTAGTCCTATCTTTTTAAACTCAGCTACTTGTTCTTTTGTTGTTATACTACCATTTGCAATAATATTTTTTCCTGTTTTTACACATTCATCATACACAGAGTAATCTGGGGCATCTTCATATTTTTGAGATCCTTCCCTTGCATGAACAACAAAGAAATCTGGATTTACTCCATTGATTAAATTTAAATAAACTTTTTTTTCTTTTTCAAATTTATTCATTCCCAACCTCATTTTTATTGAACACTTATACCCATAATCATTTACTATTTTGATTAATTTCTTTGTTTTGCCAACTCTTTTTATTATTGCGCAACCAATCCCAACATTAACTACTTGTGGACTTGGGCAGCCAAGATTAAAATTAAAACCTTGAAACCCTTTATGGGGTTTAAACATTTTCAAGAATTTTTTAAGGCGCATTTCATTTCCCCCCATTAATTGAATTACTACAGGAGTATCATCTTTAAAGTCTAGTCTAGACCAAGTAGCCTTATTTCCTTGAGATAATGGAGTAATCATTACCATTTCAGTAAATGTTAAATCTGCCCCATATTTATGACAAAGAGTTCTTAGTGCCCCATCTGAATAATCTTCTAACGGAGCCAACATGTATGAAAATTTTTTCATAATTGATTTAATTTAACTAATTTTATAAATCTTTGTTAACTATATAATGTATGAGACTTAAAGATATTATTGAAAAAGTTCTTGAAGAAAATCCTGATTTTGATAGAAAAAATTTAACAATTCGTATGGATGGAAGAATAGAATATGTTTGTGAACATGGAGTAGGGCATACTGTTTATTCCCCAGACAATAATTATCTTCATGGCTGTGATAGGTGCTGTGAAAATTATAAAATTATTTTTCCTAAAGGTTTAAGTTCTTAAGAATAAATTCTTTTGAAACCGTTATTGATTTTCCTAAACCAAGATTTAGATTACTTAAATCTAAATCTCCAATTTTAATTCTGACTAATCTTTTAATTTCATAATTCATTTTTTCAAACATTAATCTTATTTCTCTTTTTTTACCTTCATCTAAAGTTACTAAAACTCTTTTTTTATTACTCCCAATACTTATTTCAAGAGGTTTAAGTTTTTGATCATTTATTTCTACTCCTTTTTCTAGAATAATTTTTGATTTAGGATCTAAATCTTCTGTTAATTCTACTAAATAGGTTTTTTGGATTTTAAACTCTGGATTTGCAACTTTATGGCTTAATTTTCCATCATTTGTGATTATAATTAATCCTTCAGTATTTTCATCTAATCTACCAATGCAGAACAAAGTAGAATCTTCTTCTATTAAAGAAAATAAAGTTTTTTTATTTAGATTAATATCTTCTCTTGTTAGTCTTGATGAGAGATATCCTTTTGGTTTATTTAATATAATATACTTATTTTGTCTTTCGGCGATTAATTTCTTATTATTAAACATTACTTCATCTGAAAATTTTAAATGATAATCTGGAGTATGAACTAATTTATTGTTTACTTTAACTTCCCCATTTTCTAAGATTTTTAATATTTCTTGTTTATTTTTGAATTTTCCAGTTCTTATAAGAAACTGATGTAATCTTATTTGTCGTTTGGTCATACTATTTAGATAAATGACTAATTTTATAAATGAATTGGTTTAATTGAGAAAATGAATATTAAGGAATATGATGGAAAACGATTTGTTGTAACCATAAGGCGGGATACTATGCAAAGGAGATATGTTTTGTCCACTTATGAACTGGATGGCACACTTAAAAATCAAAATGAACCTTTATATCATGGGGAGTTTGAGAAACATTATGGATTTTCTCCAGACTGGCCACATGAAACCATAGAAGACAAGTTATTTAGTTAATTTTATAAACCAATTATTTTCTCAAAGAGTTATGCTCTTGTAGTGTAGTCCGGTCCAGCACTTCGGCCTCTCGCGCCGTAAACCCGGGTTCAAATCCCGGCGGGAGCATCTTAATTTTACTACAAAATCCCTCCTGTTGGGATAACGGAGTAAATCCGTATAATTTAATCTAAAATTCCCAATTTGATATAAAAATTAATTATTTTTATTTATTTTCTTTAATACCCATGAAATGATAAAATGTAGGTTTAAAAAACATTTTCCAATCTATATTACTAATTTAGTATTTTTTATTTATTTATCTTCTGATATAAGAATATAATCCCTGAAACTAATAGATAGTGTATTATTAATGGGATGATAAACCAAACTATAACTACGAAGAGGGGATTTGGTCCAAAAAAGATTAAATCCACTTTTTCACTGAAAAGATCCCAAATAAACTCATAAGAAAATAAACTCTTTTCTTCCATACATAACTCTTCAACATCACAATTTCCCCATTAGGGGATATTGATCAATGTAGCTAAATTGAGAAATAAAAAAAGCACCAAGGTCAAAATTATTTTTAATTTTGTAGGTTTAAAAAATGAATTCATAATCCATTCTTAATTTATAGATTTATTAATTTTTTGATATAAATATATTACTCCCGAAATAATGAGGTAATAAACCACTAAAGGAATCAAAACCCTTGCAAAAATTATTTTTCCACAAATTTTATAAATATTGTAAGTAAATTATGGATATGTTAAAGAAAAGAAAAGACCTATCTAAAAAATTATTATATGGGTTTATAGGTTTAGCAATTATTTTCGGTTTATTTCTGGGTATATATTTTGGAGATTATTTAAACTTTTTAAAATATAATCACTCAGATAATTCAGAAAAAATAAAAATTAGTTTAGAGCCATTTGTACCTGAAGAAGGAGTTGCATATATTAGTGTTCCTGCAATAGGCCCAGAAGGAGAAGGTGTTTCCACATTATTAGCGGTTAAAGCTGAAGAAGGAATAGGCAGAACTCTGGTGGATATAGATAGCTTACTGTTTTGGGTTGATACACAGAATAGTATAAGGATCGCAAAAAATGTCGCAGAAAATATTACTGGATTGAATACTGATTTGTATGATATGACTTTCTCAATAGTCGCGAATGCTTCTTTAATCGGTGGTGAAAGTGCTGGGGCGGCTTTAGCATTAGCTAGTATAGCAGCTTTAACTGGAAACAAATTAAGAAGTGATGTCATGATAACTGGAGCTGTGAATCATGATGGATCTATCGGTCCAATTGGAGGAGTTTTAGAAAAAGCCAGGGCCGCAAAAGATGTTAATGCTAGTTTGTTATTAGTTCCTTTGCTCCAAAGCAGTGAGATTGTTTACACAGAAAGTGAACATTGTGAAAAATATGGATTTATGGAATGGTGCACTACTGAAAGAATTCCAGAAAAGATAGATATTAGCCAAGATATAGGAATCGACGTTAGAGAAGTAGGTTCTATCCAAGAAGCATATAAATATTTCTTAGAAAAAGAAGTTATTTAAAGGATTAATTTGAAATGTTATATATGAAAAGAGGACAAGCTGCAGTTGAATTTTTAATGAACTATGGTTGGGTTTTACTTGTAGTTCTTATTGCAGTTGCAGCATTAGCTTATTTTGGAATTTTAACGCCGGGAGACAGTTTACCTGAGACTTGTTTATTCTTCCCTGGGATTAGTTGTGATAGTTTTAGAGTAAATAATGAGAGTGTTATGATGATTATTGTTAATGGCGGAGGAAAAAAACTAGAAGAAGTTTCGTTTACTGTTCTCGGAGAAGGGCCTTGCCAAGGTGATACTTCAAATATTGAAAAAATTGGAAATGGGGATAAAAAAACATTTACTATTAATTGTACCGATTCTCCTGTTTCTGGAACTGCATTTAGAAGAGATATAAGAATTGACTATCGAGAAGTAGAGGGATTACCTCATTCGAAAGTTGGAAGATTGGATACAAAAGTAGAATAATTATATTTTGAGAGTAGAATGTTTTACATTCATTCCTTTTTTTGTTAACTCTAACGCAAAGACTTTATTTGGTGTTTTTGTTCCACGCATTTTTAAAATTTCTAATCCTCTCTTTCTAATATTGCCTTTTCTCATATGATATAATAATAATATTCCATCTACTTCAAAGTCTAGTGTGGTGGAGACAATCTTTTTTCTATCTGCCCCTCCTTCATCTTGAGCAGTTAATATTGCAGTGCAATCCCATGAGTTAATAACATTAAACAATGTTAATGCTGCTTCTTTTTTTGCTAATTCGGTGGCATATAATAACGCAAATGAAGTAATTGAATCAAAAGCGATTCTTTTTATTCCTTTTTGATGAACTAAAGTATCTAATGTTCCTCCCCCTTCTAACAGTACTTTTTTAATCTGTTCAGGAGAATATGCTAAGAAAGTGAATAATCCACTTTTTTCATACTTCTCTAAATCCCAACCAAACAATAACATATTTTCAAAGAATTTTTCTTTTATAACCTCAAAAGTAATGTATGCTACAGGTTCTCCTTTTTTTAAACCTTCCATCAAGAATTGTGTGGCAAAAATAGTTTTCCCTGAACCAGGGCCACCTTCTACTAAATTAATGCTTCCTTGTTTAAATCCATTTTGTATTAATGGATCTAATCCTGGAACCCCAGATGAAATTCTCTCTTGACTGCCTGCCCTTTTACGTTTTGGAAGAATTGGTTTTATATCAAAAATAGTTTTAGGTTCACTAACTACTTTTTCTTTAACTACTTTTTTAGTAATTTTTTTCTTAGAAACTTTCACCTTTTTTTTTATTTTTGGCATTATTTGATAATTAGAGAGTTTTTATATATAAAGGTTGTTATATCTCTATCAATCCACCAAGGAAACTCGAAATTATTGTTCTTACTAGGAAAAACATTACTAAGGCTAATATTATTAAAACAGGAATATATTTGATCCCTTCTTTTTCTTTGCCTTTCGAGATTAATCCAATAATGAACCCCCCCATAATGCTAGAAAGAATTATAGAAGATGAAATATATGTTGTTACAAACTCTTTGGTTATTGAAGATTGTGAAAATTGAACAATTGGGATAGCAAACCTATCTGATGCTGCAGCAGGAATCTCAATATTACTAAATAAATTGCTTATAACTTCAACTAAATAACTACTTAATCCATATAAAATTGGAGCTCCTAACCCTATTGCAAAAAAGATAAAAATTACATACATCGCCACATTACTTCTTACTTTTTGATCAACTAAACTTTGATGTTTTAAATTTGCAGAAGTTTGATCTAATAACTTAGAAAGTTCTCCCCCACTCCTTAATCCTGAAGCAAGTAATTCCATTGTTTTCATATATTTTTCAGATTTAACTCTTTTAGTAGAATCCATTAATGCTTTTTCGATTGGTTTTCCGATAGCAATCTCTTTCCCGATTCTATCCAATTCCCTAGTAAAACTCCCAAATTCTGGACGTACACTTGCTAAAAGTGCTTGATCTACTGTAAGTCCAGATTTAAGATTGGAAGACATCAATTGTAAAGCATCTGGGAGCATTACTTCAATTTCTTTTGCAGTTTTTTCTACCTTCAGCATCATGGGCACATAAATTAAAATCCCTGTCAAAATAAATAAACCAATCATTAATAAGTAAACTGGAATTTGATGGGAAATCATTCCCATCAAAAATCCTCCGGCAATACCAACTACTAAACCAATTAATATTGTGAAACCAATATATATATCTGGATTTGTTTTTATCCCTAAATAATTTATTAATTTAGTATATGATTCTCTTACTTTTTTTGGATAAACCCTTGAAATTAGCCTATAAAACATTTTAATCGATTAAATTAGGCCTCCTTGTTTTTAACATTCCCATAAACATGAGTTGTAAGAAAAATAATCCGGCTAATAACCCCCAAAAAATTGTTTTTGTTAGTAATGGTGTCATATTTAGGAAGGATGACATAATCATTATAAACGTTACTCCAAGAGCTGGTACAATTACTGCAATTATCATATAAAACATTGCAAGGGGGTTTAGTTGAGCCCCATATTGTTGTATTTGGATTAATTGTTCTTCAGATAAATTTTCAATACTAATTTTGATAACACTAGACATATTACTTCCAGTTCTCATACCGTTTATTATTTGCCACATTGTTCTTCTAAAGTGTAAAGAAGAATTGTTTTTAGCTAGTTCTTCTAAAACTGGAATTTGCTGATTCCCTGCATTTATTTTTCTAACTGCAATTTTAAACTGATCTGAAACTCCCCCATAATCTGCGTCACTTATTGCTGCCATTACATTAAATAATGGAACTCCTGAGTTTAATTGTACTACCATATTTTGCAAAGCTGGAAGTAAATTACGTTCTATATTTTTTATATTTTTATTAGATTTTAATTTTGGGTACATTAACTGTTGTGAAAAAATAAATAAAGAAATTATAAAAACCCCTATTAGTCCACCAATAATACTTGTTTTAAGTTTTGAGAGAACCATTGAAGCCACCACGCTTAAAATTATGAAAAGAAAAAATGTAGATGTTAAACACATGCTGATATATTCAGCAGGTTTTATTTTCATGTCTGCACGAACCAATTCTTGATCCATGCCTTTAAGCCCTTTCCCTATAGTATCCCCTAACCAAAGGAATATTCTAGATGTTTTTTTGAGTAATGCCGGAGGCAAAAACGAAAATGGAATTATTATCATTTTATCTTTTTAAGTAGTTCTTCAGGGTTTAAATAATAATCCTTCATGATGTTTCCAACTTCTTCTATTGTTCTTTTATTATTTTTAACCATCCAATCTAAAATTTTTTTCTTTTTCATAAGATCGTTCTGAATTTCTTTAAGACTCATGCCTGTAAATCTGTTTAAATCTTCAAATAATCTAGAAGGGGCGTTATGGAGAGTTAACTCATCAGTGTCAGGTCTCAAACGATAAAGGATATTTGGTTTTACACTAATAATTTCTCCTTCTGCATCAATAAATTCAGCCAATTGATGAACTCTTCTTATATTTTTTCTCCTATCTCTTGACATAACAACATTGAGATTAACTGCATTCATTAAATTGGCTGGAACACTAATTGGAGGGTTTACTAGTCTTCTTATGGTTTCTGCACTTGAATCTGCGTGTACAGTTGAATAAACACTATGCCCAGTATGCATTGCTTCAAAAAGTACTTCTGCATGTTCTTTTTTTCTCATCTCCCCCAATATAATTCTATCGGGCCTCATTCTTAATGAGTTTACTAATAAATCAAGCATGTCTACTTTACCTTTTCCTTCTGGATTTGGGTCTCTTGTTGTTAATGGACACCAGAATAAAAATTCTGGAAGTTGTAGTTCTCTTGTATCTTCAATTGAAACTACTCTATGATTTGGAGGGATAAACGGCATACATACATTAAGAAAAGTCGTTTTTCCCGAACCAGTTCCTCCGGACATTAAAACAGTCATCTCATATTGGACACATAACCAAATTAATGCAAAAACTTCTGAATTGCAGGTATTATTTTTTATTAAATCTACCATAGTCCATGGGTCTCTTGCAAACTTTCTTATTGTAATTGTATTTCCTTTGCTAGAAATTGGAAATAATACTGCGTTTGCTCTGTCCCCCGTAATTAAATGGGCATCCAATAATGGATCTAATGTTGTAATCTGCCTACCTACTCTTCTTGCTATAATATTTGAATAATTGTGAATTTGAGATTCATTTGTTGGTTTTACATTTGTTTCTAACCATCCATGTACTTTATGGTAAACCCTAATATTTTCAGTAGCAGCCATAATAACAATTTCTTCTATGTTATCATCAGCAAGAAGGCATTCAACCTCTCCTAAACCTAACATATCTTGTAAAAGAATGCCAATAAGTACCTTTGCGGTTTGTGTATCTAAATTGACTAATCGTTCTGTTAAAACAATAAGAGCAGTTTCTTTGAATTTTTTCCTAATATGTTCTACTTCATTTACATCTAAAATTTCTGCACTGGATAAGTTCACCTTAGAAATTAGATCAATTTTTACTTCTTCTAATAGTGCTTGGGTAGCTATCCCTAATTGGGGCCTGTTTAGAATATACCTTTTCGTAGTTGTTGCATCCCCAGTTATTTTAACTGTTACTTCCATCTCCTCTGTAGTTATTGGATATGTTTCTATAATTGGTTGAGCCACTTCTACTTTTTTATGAATTTCTGCCTTTATTTTGTTCTTAATTTTTGCTTGTTTTACTTTCCTTCTAATTCTTTTTAACTTGGGCATTTTAATACTGGATCTCCTACTAATGGATATGACACTTTAACAAGCCCCCTTTCTTCTAAAATTTTTGCCCATTCTTCTGCCTGTTTTTTAGACATTTTGAAGTAACGGGATATTTTTGCAAGTGGGACATTATCATTCTGCATTATGTAATTATAAAACTTATCAAACTCAGTGAGATATATTTTTTTAGGTTGTTCTTTTTTTATTTCTTTCTTTATTATCAATTTTACTTTCTTTTTCTTTTTGATCAAAAAAATTATTTGCAAAAGCAATAATAGTCCTACTATAATATATACATAATTATTTGGAAACATAAATACTGCAACTGCACCCAATAAAATTGTTATTATAAAAAGAAAAATTTGTGTGCCCTTTTTTGTAGATTTTTGTTTGTTTAATTCTTCAATTGAAGAATTTGTTTTTTTTATTTCATCTAATTTTTTTGGAATTTGAGTAATTTTTGGAATTGATTTTTTATGGTGTTTTTTTGATTTACCAAATAATCTAGAAAACATACTCTTCCTTTTTATTTCTTTTTTATGGATTGGTTTTTTTAATATTTTTATTTCTTCAGAATTAATTTTGTTAATTGGTTGTTCTTTTCTATTTTCTTTTATTTTGATCTCTGACTTTTTTAATTCTTTTTTCTTAATTTTTTTCTTTATTTGTTTTTTTTTAATGACTCTTTTTTTTACTAATTTAGGCTTTCTTTTTTTTATAATTTTTCTCTTTTTAGCCTTGGAAATTAACGTTTTTGAAACTTTTTTCTTGGCCATATTTATTTTTTAAAAAATTACTTTATTAAACCTTGTTTTACTTTATTAGTGGTTATAAAACTCTTGGAGTATTATTGAGGAAAATTCCTATATCTTCGAAGTTAATTTGATAAGTTCCTTTCGGATAATGTACTGTTGTTTGCTCCCCTAAATAAATCAATGGGGTTGAAAATGTTGAAGTAATATTAATTCCTCCTCGATTTATTTCTATACATGAATCACAGAGCTCTCCAACTATAATGGTTAAATCATTATTTATTGTAAAAATATTTGTTCTAGTTTCATCTATTAGTTCACTAATCGAATCTGATCCTCCAACTGAATCACTTACATTTATACTAATTGAAGAATTAGATCCGGAATTTTGTGTAGTCCATTGAATTCCATTTACATCTAAACTTTCGCTATTTAATTCTATTTCTAAATTTATTATTGGCATAGCAGTTCCAGGAGAGATAATTAATATATTTTCCCCTGCATCATTGAAGTGGGTATATTGTATTCCATTCGGTTTTATGAGTAAAGGAATTTTATTTGTGCTATTATAAATTAATGGATAATTAAATGATATTTCTGGTTGGTTTCCTTCAACAAAATTAATTAAATCTTGCATATCCGAATTAAATAAATTTCCATAATCATTAAATCCCGAATCAAGATTTTCAGTGATTGTTAGAATTGTAAGGTTTTGTACTGGATCCCAAGTTAAGTCATAGATTATTCCATTGTTTACTTTAGAAATCATCTTGTCCAAAGAATTTGATAAAGTGAATACCCTTTCTAATGATCCAGATTCAGTAAGTCTATCATTGGATTGGTTTAAAGTTTTCACAACTAAAAGAGCTAATATTACCACTAACATAACCAAAAAAAATCCACCAAATGTGAAAAATACTCCCCTTATTCTAGCCATATATCATACCTCATAATGCAATATTCCCCATTAGTAGAAAAAAATTCTTTAGCACTAACGATTGTTCTACTTTCTGGGGGACTATCTCCTATTGAAAATATACATTGTGCTGCACCTTCCCCGGTAATGTGCATACCATAATTAGGTGGCAATCTTGTGTTCAAATAATTTACAATTAAATTTGTGTCAAGGGAATCAAGATACCCTTTGTATTCCATCATTCTTACCATATCTGAACCAATCCTTATTAATTGGAGCGTTGGATATGGATCTTGAGATTTTCTAACAACAAAGAAACTTGCAGTAAACAACATAGCAAAAACTACAACTAATGCTACTGCAACATCCAAAGTAAATATGAATGCTTTTTTATTGCTGTATCCAAATCTCAAGTATTGCTTCTGTTTCATTATATATCACGTACCTATCTAATACAATTATTGATGATTCATTTGTTTTATTTCCAAACTCCAATGGAGGATTAAAATCCGAACCATCAACATTTTTTAAACTCATAAAAAACTCGTATTCGTTTATTTTTAATTTTGATTTTACATAGTCATAACTTAAATTCATGAATGCACTCATTTTGTCTACATCTATTATATGGTCTTGGTTTGCTAAACCCAAAATTTCTATTGGGTCTTCGCTTAGATCGTAATAATGCTCCCAAGCGCTAGGTTTTCCAGGGTATCTTACAAATAAGTCTGAAATATGATAAGCCCTTACTAAGTTGGTATTATAGTCTATTTGATTTTGGATTTTTACAGTATAACTATTCCACGTAAACATGATTGCAGTCACAATAATTCCGAATATTAGCGCAGCTATAAATAAATCAAGTACTGCTACTTGGCCTTTCTTATGTTGAATTAATGCTTGAGTTATGTACATTTTCTAATATAATATAATTATCCTCATTTTTTATTATAATATCTCCATAAACTTGACCATAGGGGGCAAATGCAGAGAAATGACAAGTGATGTCGCTGTTTAGTTCAGGATGTATTATTAAATAATAAGCAATAGAAATTAAATCAACTAAAACTTGTGAAAAAGATTTTCCAGGTAAATTCATATAATTAACTTGAAAATCTGAAAAATAGAATATTTTGCCATTACCATAATCCCAAAATGCTATTGCAGGTTTGTCCCTACTTTCTCTTAATCTAAAACTATCTATATATTTTGCTATTGTTTTGTAATTTGTTGCATTTATATTTTCTAAATAACTTCTTTCTTCAAAACTTAACTGATCCCCCAAAACTAAATCAAATGCTTCATCTGTATCATTTACTATAACATTTGTTCTAGAACTTGTGTATCCCCATGCAGAATCCTCTTCATATAATCTTACACCAAAAATATCCCAAACATCTTCTGTTATTCCTGGAACATCGCATCTATAAGAATTGCTTGAAAAAGTTCCAGTACTTTCTCTACACATTGTGTGTTCAGAAAGGATTAACGCATTCCCAGTTTGAACCCAATTACTTAATCTTTCTATATAATCTGTAGTATATTGTATATGCGCATCTTCCAAATATATTGTATTATAATTACTTAAATTATTCATTAGATCATCAATGTTATATTGTATATTTGATGCCATCCATCCTGATGCTCCTCCTGTACACCCTGGCACCCCTATATCATCAAAACAAGAAAGATACCAATCGGGATCTGGATCTAAATCCTCATTTACTCTATTGTAAAATTCTTCAGAAGTGGGTCCTGCTTCTGAAGCCAAAAAAGCTATCCTTGGTTCATTTCCTGATTCTTCTATTGCGCCAATTTCTCCTACGCTAATTTGACTGCCATTATATGCAGTTATGATAAAATCAGTATGTGTTCTTACTTCTGTTCCAGGACCATTTATATAAACAGAATTGATTAAATTAGCCATTTTCAAACATTCCCCTCTTTTAATAATATAATCTTCAGTTTCATGAAGTTTTATCTGACTATTTAATGTAAATACTGTGATTAATAAAAATAAGAATAATATTGTACCAACTCCCAACATCAATCCGGGAGTAACTTGGCCTTTATGATTTTTCAATTTGTACTACCCCATTTTCAAGAACTTCTAGTTTCATTTTATAAGTCCCCATTTCTTCAGGAATTGTTCCATTAACATTTCCTATAGTAGTATAATAAAAATCAGAATAATCTCCAAACAAGAAAACAGTGACTAAAATTTCTTTACCTGTTACTCTAGTTTGCGAAATTGAACCAGGTAAGGTTATCCAAACAAAATCTTTATTTCCTGGGCCTAAGGCATAAAGAGAATCTGCAGATTTCCCCAAAGTTTGTACTGCATCTTCTAATTTTTCAACTTTTATATTTTGAGCAGAATAATAACTAACATAGTGAAAAAGTGGGATTAATATCACTAAAAGCGCCCCAACTAAAATCATATATTCAAATGCCGCTTGACCCCTTTTCATAAAGTAAAATTTAAAAAAGAAGTATATATATCTTGTTATTTTATATTTGCCGAGGATGATAAGATTTATAAATGATTAATTTTAGTATTTTATTTATATTATATTTAGAGAGGTGAAATATGAATAAAAAAAGAGGACAAGCAGCTATGGAGTTCTTGATGACCTATGGTTGGGCCATCTTGGTTGTATTAATCGCTATTGGAGCTTTGGCTTACTTTGGTGTTTTGAATCCAGGAAGGTTTTTACCTGCAAGTTGTACAATAACTCCGGGAATCTCTTGTGAGGACTTCCAAGCCGTTGATACTACTGACACTGTGTCCATAACATTGAGAAATGGTATGGGAGATGATTTGTCTAATGTATCAATTAGTGTGAATGAACCGGATTCTACTACTACTGTGTGTAATTTAACATGTAGTAGTGGTTGTACTGGAGCAGGCAGTGATACAATGGCCGATGGACAATTAGCAACATGGACTTCAGCGGTTTGTACTGGTGGAAATGGAGTAGGGACTCAAGGTAGTAGATTTAAAGCTGATATATTGTTCACATATACTGGAAGCGGTGGATTAAGTCACACAAAGACTGGATCTATGACTACACAAGTAGAATAAATTTTTTCTTTTTCTTTTTTTAGTTAATTTTTTAAATCAATAGTTTTAGTCTGTTTTATGGCAAATAGGTTTTATATTACAACGGCAATAGATTATGTTAATGCTTCCCCCCATATAGGGCATGCATATGAAAAAATCATAACGGATGTTTTAGCTAGATGGAAAAGGATTTCTGAGTATGAGGTATTCTTTTTAACTGGAACAGATGAAAATGCCCAAAAAAATGAACAAGCTGCAAAAGCAAAAGGAATTGATACAAAAACATTTGTAGATCAAAATTCAAAAGAATTTGAGAATCTTTGTAAAGAACTAAATTTGTCAAATGATTATTTTATTAAAACAACAGATGCAAACCATGCAAAAGTTGCTCAGTTAATATTCCAAAAAATATTTGATAAAGGAGATATATACAAAAAATCATATTCTGGACTATACTGTGAAGGTTGTGAAGCTTTCTTAATAGAAAGAGATCTGGTTGATGGAAAATGCCTAGAACATAAAAAAGCTCCAAAAGTTGTAGAAGAAGAAAATTATTTCTTTAAATTAAGCAAATATGAAAAAGAAATTTTAAAATTGACTTCTAGTGAAAATTTTATTATTCCAGAGGGATTTAGAAAGGAAATAGTCAATAGAATTAAATCAGATGGGTTAAATGATATTTCTGTTAGTAGGCAGGGTTTAACATGGGGTATTGATGTTCCTATAGACAAAAATCATAAGATCTATGTTTGGATTGATGCATTAAGTAATTATATTTCTGCATTAGGCTACCCAGATGGAGAGAAATTTAAGAAATATTGGCCGGCAGATGTACATGTTATTGGAAAAGGAATAAATTGGTTCCATTCTGTGATATGGCCTGCATTGTTAATGTCTGCTGAAATTGAATTACCTAAAACAATATGGGTTCATGGTTATTTAACATTTAATGGAGAAAAAATAAGTAAGAGTTTGGGGAATACAATTAACCCGAATGAAATAATACAAAAATACGGAGTAGATCCAGTTAGGTATTCTTTAGTTAGAGATATTCCATTTAATCAAGATGGAGATTTCTCAGAAGAATCTTTGAAATTGAGAAATAATGGTGAATTAGCTAATGATTTAGGAAATTTAATCAGTAGAACGCTAACATTATGTGATAAATATTTTGATGGAAAATTATCTAAAACAAAAAATGATGGATTATTTGATAATTTGGATTTGAATAAAATTCAAGAATATATGGACAAATATGGATTACATCACGCTTTAGATGAAATATGGAGTTTTGTAAGATCTGCTAATAAATATGTTAATGATAAAGAACCTTGGAAAAATGAAGAAGGTAGAGATATTGTATTGTATAATTTATTAGAAACAATACGGGCAATTAGTATTTTGATTAGTCCATTTATTCCAGGAACATCAGAAAAAATAAATTCACAATTAGGAATTGAATCTGGAAAATTAAAAGATTTAAAATTTGGTTTAGTTAAAGAGTATAATGTAAAAAAGGAAGGGGTATTATTTAAAAAATTAAAATGATATCAATAGATGATTTTGGAAAAGTGGATTTGAGAGTAGCTGAGATTTTAGAAGTTAATGATCATCCAAATGCAGATAGACTTTATGCAATGAAAATTAAGATTGGTGAAGAACAAAGATCTTTAGTAGCAGGAATAAAAAATCATTATACTAAAGAGGAGCTAATTGGTAAAAAGATAATTGTAATTGCTAATCTTGAACCTGTTGAGCTTCGTGGAGTAAAAAGCGAAGGAATGCTTTTAGCTGCGTCAAATAAGGATAAATCTAAAGTAGTTTTAGTTACTGTGGATAAAGATATAGAATCTGGCGCTAAATTAAGTTAAACAAGTTTATTAATTATTTATTAAATCTTGGAATTTTTCAAATGTTTTTGGTTTTAAAAAAATATTATGTTCTTTTTCATATTTTATTGTAGAACTCTTTTTAGGCCCATAATCATGCCCTGGATAAATTTCTATAGTTTCATCCATATTTATTATTTTTTGTAAACTTTCAAAATGTTCTTTTAAGTTACTTCCTTCAAACCTAGGGCCGGTTCCTCCTATGGTCCCCACAAATAATAAATCTCCTGTGAATAATTTATTTTGTACTAAAATACATATGTGGTCTTTTATGTGGCCAGGAGTATAAATAAATTTTAAGGTTAATGAACCTAACTTTATTTCTTGATTGTCTTTAACAGATATATCATGCTTTTCTGGGGAGAACTCATGTTGAATTATTTTAGCATTTGTTAAGGATTTTAACTTATTATTTCCTGCAATATGATCCATATGAGAATGAGTATTAATTATATATTTTACTTTAAATCCTTCAATTTCTTTTTTTATGTTTGTAAGGTCTACCGAGGGATCAATAATAATGGCTTCTTTTGTTTTTTCATCTGCAATTAAATAAGCAAAATTCCTATCATATCCAGAGTGTATTTGTTTTAAAATCATATTTATATGAAGAATGGCCCGGATCGGATTTGAACCGACGACCGCTCGAGTATCAGTCGAGTGCTCAACCAGGCTAAGCTACCGGGCCATAGAATTTGAATCATAGATTTAATTTATAAAATTAACTATTTGAGTATATACTTTTATTTTATAAATTAATCACATATCTCTTAATCTTTTTATACGTTCTTCAATTGGGGGGTGTGTTGACCAAACAGATGATTTTTTTCTTTTTCTGAATGGGGAAGATATAAACAAATGTGCTGTTGCCCTATTTGCATTATCCACTAAAGGATCTGGATCGCTTTTTATCTTTTCTAATGCTGAAGCTAGTCCTTCTGGATATCTTGTCAAAACTACTCCAGAGGCATCTGCAGCGTATTCTCTTTTTCTAGAAACTGCTAATTTTATTAAATGCACCGCAAGTGGAGCTAATATTGCTAAAACTAATCCTATTAAAATAATAATTATTTGTCCATTCCCTGAATCTTTTTTTCTTCCTCCTCCAAAAATCATAGATCTTAAGATTAAATCACTAAGGAGTGCAATTACTCCAACAAAAACTGCTGCAATCATCATTATCCGGATATCATAATTTTTTATATGAGACATTTCATGGGCAATAACTCCTTCAAGTTCTTGCCTATTTAGTTTATTCAACAATCCTGTTGTTACTGCAATTGATGAGTTATTTGGATCTTTACCTGTTGCAAATGCATTGAGTGCATCATCTTCAATAACATAGGTTTCTGGTGTTTTTGGTAATCCTGCTGCGATTGCTAATCCTTCTACGGTATGAATTAAATAAGGATATTCCTGTTTAGATGCTTTTTTTGCCCCAGTCACTGAAAGAATTGTTTTATCTCCTGAACGGAACATAATTAGAGTATATATAACTGCAAAAATTGCGGCAAATATCCCTCCAAAAGGAACACTTCCCCATATGGCCCCTAATACTAAACCTAATCCAATAAAAATTAGAATAAATAAAATCATGAGTAGTAGTGAATCTCTTTTATTTTTTTCCACTTCTGAAAACATTTCACGCTTCATTTTTAATATAAGAAATAAAAAAAGAATTTAAAACTTTGTTTTTACCGGCTCCCTTTCTTTTCCTTCAGTCTTGAAAAATTCCTTCTTTTTGAAGTTTAACATATTTGCAAATATGTTGTTAGGGAATAATTCAATTTTAGTGTTAAACATCATTACCATATCATTATAATGTTGTCTTGCATAACTAATTTTGTTTTCTGTTCCAGAAAGTTCTTCTTGAAGCATTTTAAAATTTTCAGATGCTTTTAATTGAGGATAATTCTCTGCTACTGCAAAAAGAGATTTTAATGCGCCTGTTATTTGATCAGATGCCTCTGCCCTTTTTTCAAGAGATCCCTTCATCAAATTAGATCTTGCTTTTGTAATTTCAGTTAACACTTCTTTCTCATGCTTCATATATCCTTTTACAGTATCAATTAAATTTGGGATTAAATCGAATCTTCTTTTTAATTGAACATCTATTTGAGACCAAGCATTTTCTACTTTGTTTTTAAGCCGGATTATTGCATTAAATAACCCTATAATTATTAGAATAAACAAAACTAGTACTCCAATAATTATCCATAATGTTAAATCCATAGTTTTAGATTATAACTCAAATTTAAAAGGTTTATGGTAAGAATTTTTTCACATCTTTGAGTTTATCTGGGAGATATTTAGATATAACATAGTTTAAACCATGGGCTGCTAAAGCTTGCTGCTCAACCCTCTGCCCTTTAGTTTGTAATAACTCTAATGCTTTTTTCCATTCTTTATGTTCTTTAACAAATGGATCATTTTTTATAACATCTTTAATTTTTTTCTTGTCTACATCTTTTAATGGGTGAGTTGGAAGTTTATATTCATCAATATCTTGAGGAGTTACACCTAAAAATCTTGCTTGGGGTACACAAAAATATTTATTAATATGCGCCGCATTCCCAGAGCCAACTTTTAATGTTCTGTAAATACTCATATAACCGTATGGATCCCCATCTGTGAATACATAAACAGGGATTTTTTTATCATCTGCCAATCTTCTTATGAATCTCCTACATGCCCTAGTTGGAACTCCTCCCATTGAGATCAAAATACAATTTGCTTTTTCCCAATAATTATGTTTTACTAATCTTTGGAACATACCCGCTGTTTCTATTGCTAAAATAAATTTAGCATCTGTTTCAAATTTTAATTGCTCAACAGAAGAAGGAATTGAGTAGGCTCCAGATCCAAATTTAGTACAATCAATCTTTATCTCTTTACCTGTTGTAGTATCTTTATCTATAACAATCAATTTTCCTGCAATGTCTCCCCCTTTTTCTTCAGGAACAAACCCAAGTTGTTCTCTATTTACCATAAACATTGCCTCAATATCATCCATAACTGCATCCGATTCAGGTTGTTCTTTAAATCGGGCATCTCCCCAATTTTTTGAAACATAATAGGCCTCTCTTTTAGTAGCCATATCATCTCCTTCAACTACTTGTTTTGATAAGGCCATCATTTTCAAAGTTTGAGCAAATGATTTTATCGTATTAACTGTTAGGGCTCTTACTTTTTTTCCACCTTTTAATTCGAAATATCCTACTTTAGGATCATAATTTACATTATTTAAGGATCTAATTGGTATGGAAACTTCAGGTTTAGATTTTTTGTTAATTTTGTTCTGCACTTTCATTGCAGTTTCTTTGATCTTAGTCACGACTTCATTCATATTTTTCTTGACCTCTCTAAATAATCCTTTAAATTTTCATTGATTAATAACTCATCCGCCTCTTTTAAGTCTAATATTTCCCTCAATGCTTCTCCAATAACAGGAACATATTTTTCTAAATAAGATTTTTTCTTAGCTTCATCTTTAGATTTTCTTTGATGTTTGATATATTTTCCAAGTTGTCTCCCACATTCTTGAATAGCTAATTTAATTTCTTTTATTATTTCATCATAGTGTGCAATAGATTCTTTAGACTCGGAAGTAAATGGTACCCAAACTGAAGCCATGTGAACTACTATAACTACTGGACCAATTGGGATATTGCTACCTGATTGTTGCAATCCGTATTGTCTCCATTTTGTTGCTATTACAGATTTTGTTGATGCACAAGCAGATTGTTGATATTGAAGAGGAACCCTATTTGCAAATCTTATTATTTCTGCAGCATTTTCTTTAGGTAATGATCCCCCATATGCGATTCCCGCTTCAATTATAAATGGGTTACCTCTATACACTGCTGCGGGCCTTGTTACTGTTGCATAAAACTCTGCATCAAATTCTTTTTGTAAACTTTTTTTTAATAACTCTTCTCCAATTGGAGAAAGACAATCAGTGGGAGGCGCGATAAATTTTGTTTGCTTCATTGCTTGTAATAAATTATCTGCTTCTTGTTTTGCAATTCTTGAAGGTCTAGCATTTGTATAAAGTTTTGCAGTTTCACATATTTTTTTTGCAGTCCCTGCGCCTATTCTTGAAAACTCTGAAGTTAAAAAAGACTGTAAAGTTCTTGCTTCAGTTGATTTAAGCATATTAATTAATAATCCTAATTCAATCCCATCTGGATGGGGTTTTATTTCTTTAGGTTGAATTGGTAATTGAGTTGTTGCTCTTGGGTATACAATTGTAGTGTCATCTGGTTCAACTAATGTTAATTTTGCATGGGGATTCGCAACTGCAGTGTATTTCATATATTCTGAAACAGACCTCTTCCCCCGTTGATACTTCCCTTCCATTTCTAATTCTACTCTTGTGCCGTGATCATTATGCCATTCTACTTCTTCTGATTTAGTTATTTCCGGTTCATTTTTTTGAGTATCTAATTGAAGTTCATAATAATTAGCAGGAGAATTTTTAGAAATTCTAGAAGTAATCTTAACTGGTTTACCTGTTGTTAATTGAGAATATAATGCGGCTGCAGAAATACCAATACCTTGCTGCCCCCTTGTTTGAGATAATTTGTGAAATTTAGAACCATATAAAAGTTTTCCAAAGATCTTTGGAATTTGTTGTTTAACAATTCCCGGACCATTATCTTCAATTATTACTATATATCTTTCCGGGGTTGTTTGTTTTATTTCTACTTTTATTTCTGGAAGAATATCCGACTCTTCACAGGCATCTAAAGAATTATCTACTCCTTCTTTAATTGTAGTTGAAAGAGATTTAAGTGGCGAATCAAAACCTAAAAGGTGTCTATTTTTTGTGAAAAACTCCGAAATAGAAATTTCTCTTTGTTTTTTTGCTTGTTCTATTGCATGGGTGATTTCTTTATTATCTTCGCTTAATGTTGTTTGCATCAGTTGAGAATTTAATATGATGTTTATAAAGTTTATTGTAAACTTTTGATATTAAACGAAGATTATAGGTTTAAAATTAGAAACATAAGAATAAATCCAAAAAGAATCCCTGCACAAACTTGTAAAATTGTATGGCCTTCTCTTCTTAATTTTTGTATTCTTGAATCTGACGGGTCTAATTTTTCTAATATTTTCTTTTGTTTACCTACTTCCAATCTTATTCCAAAAGAATCTCTAATTATTACCGCACTAAATGCTAAGGTGATTAAAGATAAGATAGTGATTCCTTCAGCCATAACAATTGCTGTACTTAATGCGGAAACAAAGGATGAATGAGAAGAGGGCATACCCCCATCAATGAATAAATAAGAAAATTCTAATTTTTTTGTTTTAGAAGTTTCGGTAATTATTTTTATTAATTGCGGCAACACTATTACTAAAACTAATCCTATAATTATTTTGTATATCACTTCCATTTTAAGCAGTATAATCTATTCCGCCAGTGGTTTCTTCTTTTTCTAGTTGTTTTCTAACCCACATATATGCATGACTATGGGGGGCACCATTTAAAATAATTTCTACTGCCCTTCTTGCCAAAAATACACTTTCTGGTTTTCCTATTATTGCAACAGTTTTTCCATAAATTGAAATTTGAGTATCTGTCATAATTTCTAATGTTTTTCTTGCTTTTCCACCTGTTCCAATAATTCTAGATCTCAACCTTTCCTCGCTTTTTTTAGAAGACCCGGTATAATCTTGCATATTAACTATTTCCATAATAGTGTCATCCCTTGCTAGGCCCATTGCAATATTTGGATTAAACCCTCTCCCTATTGCTTTAACTATATGGGATGCAATAATTACCATCAAGGAATCTTCACCTTCAATAAAAACATCTCCCTCTTTTGAACTTACATCTAATCTTGACTTAGTTAATTTTTCAATTTTTCGTTTAGTAACGCCTTTTTCTCCAATTAGGATTGCGATCCTCTCTCTTGGAATTTTTATTTCTTCCTGCATTTTAGAATTCTTCAAATTCGGACATTTGTTTTAAGAAACCTTTTTGTTTTAACCAAACCACTTGAGTTTGATTATATTTCCAGAGAATATCACATTTTTCATCTCCGCCAAATTCCCATGGCTCAATTAAAACAATATCTCCTGCCCTCACCCATAATGATTTTTTTAATCTTCCCGGGATCCTTGCTAATCTTGTCTTTCCATCTAAACAAGCGACATGCATCCTTGATCCCCCCAGCCTTTGTGTTACAGTCCCAAGAACTTCTCTCCCTTTTGGAGTCCTTACTCTAATTATTGGAGCATCTCCCACTGGGCCTGTTTTCTTAAATGTTTTCCTGGCTGGTTTCTTGTATACCATATAATAAAGTGAAAAAAGTGGTTTTATAAACCTATTCTTTTTTCAATCTTAATAGAACTGTTAATCTATACCCTCTCTTCCCTTCTTGTTTATTCTCTCCAACCAAAGACGTGCTTATTTTTGTTTCACCATTAAATCTTTTTTTGAATTTTTTTGATAATGCAAAAGCTACTCTTGAAGAAGAAACTAAAACATCAAGCCCTTCTTTTCTTTCAAAAATATCTGTTATTTCAGCGTTTTCTTTTTTTAATTCTTTTTCAACAAAAGAAAGTACTTCTTCATTTTTTGGCCTAATTTGGATTATTGCCTGATATGATTTTCCAGTTATATATTTTTTCATAGTGAATATCTCTGGGCATGTGGGATCCCTTGAATCTTAATTATGCTTTCTTTTTCTATAATCTTATTTTTTAATGCAAGGTTTATTGAATTTTCCCCAACAATGTTTAAACTTAAAGCATCTTTCATTAATTCGAGAACTTCTTCTGGAGATAATTTTTCCCCCTTGTAAAACCTTTCAGTAATATTAAGAACAAACTTTCCTTCAGAAAAATTTTTACCAATTAGGTCTTCATCACAAATTGCGATTATGTTCTTACCTTCTGATTTGTGTATTTTAACATACATCTTAACTATAATAACCTGCTTTTTGTTTTGGGAGCTCCTTGCTCCAGGTACCAATTATTAACTTCATAAATTTCTTTTGTTTTTCTTTTAATTTTGGCCATTCTTTCATAAATTTATTAATGAATTTAGCTGCACTTTCATCTGTTTCAAGTTCTTCGTATAAACATTCATGATATAATGAACCAATTTTTTTATAGAATTCATACATATCTTTTTTTGTATCTTCAGATAAGTTATTTGCAGCCATCATAGAATGTATTGACCCTGCATTTGGACTTACAACTGGATCGATTATTTCTAAAAAACTTCTCATTCTTGATGCTATAACTCTTATTATTGCTTTGACTGGCCTACCTGATCTATTTTCTTCTAAAGCTCTAATTTCAAATTCTTCATCTAAAACTTCAAACTTGGGTAGTTTATGTTGTTTTATTAAAACATCATATTCTTCTTTTATTGAATCCATTTTATACCTTCGATTTTATTGGGTGTTTTGCACCACACGCAGTACATTTTAACATGTATACTTGCCCTTCTTTTACTATTTGAGTATCTGGTTTGTTACATTCCTTACAAATCACAAATTCATGAGCATATTTTACTATTTTTTCATTTATTAACATGGAGTTTATTTTTCTCCCAATTATTAATCTTTGGCCTTCCACATTTCCGGGGGTGGCCAACTCTCTTAACAAGTATTTTAATAAATGTTTTTCATCTCTTCTTAAAGAAGATGCTATCTGTTGAAAATTTGTAATAATTGTTTTATTTCCTTCTATATGCCCTTTTACTTTGGGTATCTCGAATCTTTCTTTACTATCAACTTTTTCAGGTAAAATTTTCTTTGCCCTGTCTAATAATTTTTCATATTCCATTAAAAAATTAGTATTTTAAGCGGTTTATAAAGGTTTTTAAAGAAAAAATATAATTTGAAAAATTAATTATTCTATTAATTTGACTCTGCCAGGCTTTATTTCAAAAATTTCTCCTTCTTTTAATAATTCTTGAATCAAACTATTTGTTTCTTGTTCCCCTAGTTTAATTTTTGGAACAATTTTTATAATTTCTACTCCATCCCCAGTATCTTGATTTTCAATAATATCTAATATTTTTTGTCTATCTCCTGCAGAAGGTGCCTCTTTTATAGTTTCTTCTATTATTTCTTCCTCTTCTATTTTAGGTTGAGATTTTGATTCTTGAATAGTTTTCGGGATTGGAGCAATTTCTACTTGAGATTTTACTTCCGATCTTTGCCCAAACTCTTTTATTAATTCTTTTTTTCTAAGAACCATCCATTCAGGTTTGTTTAATTTTCTTACAATTTCCGGTACTAAGTAAACTTTGCCATTATACTCCCTAACTCTTGCGATGGTTAAGACCATATTCCCAATTTCTATATTTTCAAACAATTTTGCATCTTCATTCCATGCCTTAAGGGCAATATTTTCAGATCCATCATCTAAAGTTAAAGTTACATAAGTAGAATCTTCATTTTGGTACTTCATAATAACATTTGCAATAAGATTAACTCTTGATACTTGCAGATCTTTTATTTGAACATAACTTGGAACCCATTCTCCTCCGGGGTTAGTATATTCCCCATTCGTTATGTCTGCTATCCATACTTTATATGCGGTTTGCCTTATTTGTGATTCTGCCATTGTTTATATTTTTTGAATATATCCTCGTTTTGGTTCGAAGATATCTCCACTCCTTTTTAACTTTTCGATTATTTCATCAATTTGGTTTTCTTGAACTCCTTTTTCAGTAGCTTCTGATATTATTTCTGCTAATTCTATACTTTTTCCTTTTTCTGCACCTAATTTATTAATTATTTCTTTAACTATCACAATTTTATTTCTTTGAGAAGAGGGCATTGATGTTGAAAACCTATCAATATCAATTTGTCCTGTTTCTTGGTCTAAACCAATTTGAGTTAAACAATATTTAGTTAGTCTAATCGCTAGTTGTGCATCTCCTCGTGTTACTTTATTGGATAGTCTTAGTTTTGCGGAGGCTTCTGAAAGCCTTACTATTGCTTCTAATTGTCTTGCAGAAATTGGAATTGCTCTTTGCTCACTTTCTCCTCCTTGAGGAGAATTCCTTAAACCAACATAAAATTCCTTAATTTCATCTGCTGCAGCATCAGACATTACAGGGAGTATATTCTTTTTAGCATAGGCTATATATTTTTTCATAAAATCTACTTTTATCACTTTTTGGTCTATTTCTTCTGTATCTCCCCTAAAAAACTTTAAAATATGCCCTGCAATTTTTTCATCTGTATCTTTATTTGGAAGATCTCTTATTGGAAAAATTAAATCAAACCTGTTTATTAACGAAGGAGGTAAATCAATTTGAGATGGGAGGGGGGTATAAGGATCAAAACGAGATAATTTAGGGTTTGCGGCCGCGAGTACTGTTGTTTCACATCTTAGAGTAGCTTGAATATTTGCTTTGGAAATTGTAATTGTTTGTTGTTCTAATGCTTCATGTAATGCAGACCTGTCCTCATGGGACATTTTATCAAGTTCATCAATAGCACAGATTCCTTTATTTGCTAATACCATTGCCCCTGCTTCTAAAGACCATCCTTTTAGAAATTCATCTTTTACTACTGCAGCAGTTAATCCTGCGCCTGAAGCCCCTTTACCTGAAACAAACCTTGCTTTTGGAGCAGATTTTCCTATAAACTGTAATAATTGAGATTTCCCTGCACCTGGATCCCCCACTAATAATATATGAATGTCCCCCCTTCTTATCATTCCATCTGACATTACTTTTCGAGTTCCACCGAATAATTGTAAAAGTAGAGACATTTTGATTTCCTTATATCCATAGATTGAAGGGGCAATTGAATTTGTTAATTTGTTCAATGCATCTTTATCTTTTGCTAATTCTTTTATTTCTTCTAAATCACTTTCACTAATATCTATATCTTCGAATGTCTCTTGTACCGGTTCTATATTTATTGCCTCTAAAGCCAAATCAAACATCCTAGATGGTGCTCCAGATTTTAGTATTATTGGAACTTCTTTTAATATTCCAATTACCCTAACTCTTGTTCCAGGAGTTGTTTTTTGCTCCATCCGAGGCTCTACCAAATCATCTTGTAAAAATATTTGTAGTCTTTTTGGTTGAGACCCCCCGTCCAATGTATCTGGAGATTCTTCTAGAACTATTCTTTGAGCATCTAGCATTTCTTTTTTCAATAGTTTGAAATGCCCTTTCCTACCACAACTGCATCTTGTTGGTTCTTTAAATGCTTGGTCTATTTGAAGAATTGATAATAAGTTCCCACAGGTTGGGCACTCAAATTTCGCAGATATTGCTTGAGGCCTTACATCTGAAGCTTGCCTAACTATGCCTTCTATGGTGATCATACTAAATAAATCTATACTTCTAACCTCTCGGATGTGTTTTTTTTGTGAAATAGGTAAATTAGTAAATCTAATGTTGAAAGTTTTCTTTTCTGGAAGTTCTAATTGATCAATTGAAAGCTCAGCATTTCGTAAAGCTTCATAAGGTTCATTTAAAAATTGTTCAGACAATTCTACATCATATTTAGCTAAATCCATAAAATCTATAACTATAGACTTATCTCCTTTTTTGACTGCTTTATTAATTTCATTAATATAACTAGTCTCCAAAAATTCTTTAAATTTCTCTATCTGATCTATTGCGTCTTTAGGCAAATTTTACTCCCCCTTGAAAGAAGATAGTTTCAATGGATTTAAAAGTATTTATATAAGAAAAAAGAAATGAAATTATTTCAATTTTTTTAAATTGGAAGCTAATGTTTCTACTGCAGATTTTAAATCAGTTTCCGATTTTGTACCAGTACATACAATCTTTCCATTACTGAATAACAAGAAAGTTGCTTTTGTCCCAGGTAATTTATAAACAAGTCCGGGAAATTGTTCTGGTTCATATTCTGAGTTTTCTAATTTCATAGCTAATTCGTTAAGATTTAGATCTAAACCGATATCTCCTGATGCAACCATATTTTGAACAGTTATTTTTGGTTTAATTTTAACTATTACTCCTATTTTAGCAACATTTTTTATTATTTCATTAATTGATTCCCTAACCTTTGCCATAGATCTTGCGCCAGTGCATACTACTTTTCCAGAACTAAAAATTAATGCAGTAGTTTTAGGTTCTCTAATCCTCATAACTAATCCTGGGAATTGCTCGGGATTATATTCTGTATTTGATAGTGTCTCAGCTAATTTGATTAAATGAACATCGTGTTCTAAAGAAGTTGAACAAACAATATTAACAATTTTAACAGTTTTTTTTGCCATTTATTATTCCCCCTAAAATGATTTATATATGGTATAAAGGAAAAGTATATAAATGTTTATAAAGGAATGGTTGTTACTTTCCAGGAATTAATTCTACATAGATTTTAAATTCTTTATCTTTTATTTCTAATTTTTCTTTAATTGGATAGGATTTCTCTTCAAGAGAAAATTCTTTTGCTCCAACTTTGGATTTGATTGGTTCTACCCATTCTTTTAAATTTAAATTAGAAACAATTGCTAAATTTATTACATCTTGTTTTTTAAGATTATTTTCTTTCCTAATATCTTGTACTCTCCTCATTAATTCCCTAGCATACCCTTCCAGTTCTAATTCTGGGGTGGTTTCTGTTTCTAAAATAACTTTTCCTTGATTAAACTCGGAAGAGATCAAATTTGTTGGAATTAATTCCCTTACAATTATATGGGATTTATTTAATTCGAATCTATCAATTTTGATTGTTCCATCTTCGTTTAATTTCTTTAATAACGCCTCATTTAATTTTTTTATAATTATTACAGAATCTTTTTGAAAATCTCTCCCAATTTGGGAATTGTTTGGGACAATTTCATTTTTAGCGCCTGAAAATGTTTTTTCATATAAAACTTCTTTAACATTTAATTTTGATTTGATTAGTTCATTCAAATTTTTAACTGCATTTTTAGTTTCTTTGTTTATTGAAATTACTGTTATTTTTTTAAGTGGCCATCTAACGCCTGTTTTAATTTTTTCTCTAGCTGCGAGCCCAGATTGAATTACTTGATCAGCAATATTAATTTCTTCTTCTAATTTTTTATCAATTAATTTTTTATCTACTTTGGGCCAACTTAAAAAAGAAATAGAATCTTCTTTGAAATCAAATTGTTCTTTTAATTCTAAGAATATTTTTTCTGTTATAAAAGGAGATACTGTTGATAACATCTTTACAGTTTCAAATAAAACTTTGTAAATGGTTGATAACACTAGTTTAGGATTCTCCTGTATTTTATCTCTAGTATATTGCATATAATTTCTACTCAAATCTAAAAATAACTTTTCTAACTCTCCTGGAATTTTATCTAGATTGTAAGATTCGTATAATTCTGTAACTAACTTTATTGTTGTATTTAATCTAGACAATATATATTTCTCTTCTAACCCTAGATCCTTAGAAAGTTTAGTTGGATCTATGTTTTGAGATTTTGAATAGTCTAAGAGATAATTAAATGTATTCCATAATATCATTAAATTTCTTTTTTTTATTTCTAATTCCTTCCAAGAGAATGATATATCTTCTCCTGCATTTGTTTGAGAGAAATATAATCTTAATGTATCTGCCCCATACTTCTCAATTATTTCGTATGGCGAAATGACATTCCCAAGAGATTTTGACATCTTTACTCCTTCCACATCCGTTAACATACCATGGGAGTATACATTCTTAAATGGAATTTTATCAAATCCGATTATTGAAGCAATCATTAATAGATTGAACCACCCCCTTACTTGTTCCCTTGCTTCTAAAATAAAATCTGCGGGGAATAATCTATCTAGTAAATCCCTTCTTTGAGGAAAATATAAACATGCCCAGGAAGCAACTCCCGCGTCTATCCAAACATCTAATATGTCTTGGGTTCTCTTCATCTTTCCCCCACAATTACAAGGAAAATTTACTTTATCTATCCATGGCCTATGCAAATTTTCTATCTTTTTACTAGACAATTTTTCTAATTCTACTTTTGTGCCCACAACTTTATAGTCTCCACAATCACTACAAACCCAAATCGGTGCTGGCGTTCCCCAAAATCTTTGCTTTGTTATAGAGTTATCTCTTAAATTTTCTAACCATGAATCAAAAGAATTTTTTACAGTTTCTGGAACCCAATGAATTTGTTTATTCAAGGATAACATCCTCTCCTTTAAATCTTCGATTTTGAAAAACCATTGATTTGTGGTTCTAAATATTACTGGGTCATTACTCCTTTCACAATGGGCATAGTCATGCACTATAACTTCGCTTGTGACTAAGGCCTCTCGTTTATCTAATTCCTCAATAAATCGATTATCATCATCTTTTGCTTTTAAACCAGAAAAAATCCCCATTCCGTCCTTAAATACTCCATTTTGTTGAACTTGGTTGTATGGTGGAAGATTATTTCGAATTCCAACCTCATAATCTTCTGGACCACAACCGGGAGCACAATGAACCAACCCCGTTCCAGTTTCTGTTGTTACATACTCTTTGGATAATACAACAGTATGGATATTTTTATGATTTAATTTTAGATCTTCAAAATCTTTTATTTGATCATCAAATGGATGTTGATATTCTAAATGTTCTAATCTCTTTCCTTTAAATTCCTCAATTATTTGGTATTCTTTACTTAGTTTTTGTGATATTAAACGATCTGCTAATTCTTTTGCAATTATCCAAATCTCATTATCCACCTTAGCTTTTATATATGTAATATCTGGATTTGCCATAACTGCAAGATTAAATGGAATTGTCCATGGAGTCGTAGTCCAGATTAGTAGATATTCATTTAATTTTTCTTTTAATTTGAATTTCACATAGATAGATTTATCTTTGATTTTTTTATATTCACATTCATGTTTTGCTAATGCAGTCTCACAAGTGGGACACCAGGTCATTGTTTTCTTGCCCTTATACAACCTTTTCTCTTGATCTGCCTTTTTAATCAACCACCAAACACTTTCTATCCAGTCTTCATTTATTGGCATGTATGCATTTTCATAATCCATCCATATCCCTATTTTAGCCAAATCTTCATTCATGATCTTAGCATGTTTAATCGAAAACTCCATACATGCTTTTGAGAATTTGTCTAGTCCATAATTTTCAATATCTTCTTTTGTCTTTAGTTTTAATTCCTTTTGTACTTTAGATTCTGTTGGGATCCCATGCATGTCATAGCCCGCACGATCCCACACATCAAACCCTTGCATTTGTTTGTATCTTAATACAAAATCTTTCATTGAATTATTCCATGCATGCCCTGCATGTAATTTTCCAGAAGTATAGGGTGGGCCTTGCAAGAAATAGAAAGGTTTTTTCCCTTTTGTACTCAACCTAACCTTTTTGTAAATATCTTTTTCTCTCCAATAATCCAATATTTCCTTCTCTATTTTTTCTGGATCATACATAGTTTTTCCCTACTCAACTTTTGTTTATATACTTTACCATTGAAAATACCAAAGAGATTTACACTTAACTAACTAATAGAAATAACTTCAATTTGTTTATACCTCATTATGAAATTTTAGAGATAGTTTATGTTTAAGGATTTAGTTTATTAACCTAATTCTTGATTTATGGGAAATATCCAATAAACTTTCCCTTTTGTGAGATTGTCTTCTGGAGTAAGGGATTCAAAGAAGAGAGAATTATTTTCAAGAGTTATATTGTATATTTCAGTCCAAGGTAAAAGGGCAAATATATCTGCAAAGGAGGTAGTCCTATTAAAGGAAAGTAAACTCCAATGCCATGTATCAAATGTTGGATCCTGAGAGGGAGTTCCTTGAACAGTTATATCTTGATTTATGTCTGAGAAAATTATATATCCTTTCCAGGGCGATAGTAAAAATTCATCTCCTTCTCTGTACATTAAATCTTTCTGCCAATAACCAGGGTCATAACCAAGTACCATTTTAGAATTCAATGAATTAGACATTATATCTCCCTCAATAGGTAATGAAATAATATTAAGACCTTCATTTAGATTTATTAAATAATCCACAATGGGAGGGTGGTATTCAATTTCATAATCAGTTATATCTTCGGATGATTGATTATTTGAATCAAATACTATTACTTTGATTCTTCCATATCCTAACGGAAGTTGATTTGTATTCAGAGAATATATTAAACCATTTTCTACTGGAGAATAGGATTCATTTATTAAAGTCCACTCTTCTGAGTAGTGGCCATCAGATTGATAGACTTCATACTTCACAAAATTAGGACTAGTTGCTTTACCAAAAACCATAAATTTATCTGCCAAAAAATAAGAATTATACTCATCTAAGATTGAGATAGGGTAACTCCCGAAACTTCTTGAAACTGTTGCTTTTTTAACTGCTTTTTCTGCGTTTATTCTTCCATTTCCTGCGAAACGATTATTGGTTACTGATACATAATGGTCTGTAGATGAGAGTAATATTGATTTGACTTCATCAGGAGTTAAGTTGGGATTTTCTGATATCATTAAAGCAACTATCCCCGCAACTAAAGGAGTTCCTAAAGAAGTACCATCTGAGTAAACATAAATGCTTAATGCGTGATTATAGGGGGTTGCTGCAAATATCCCCGCAGATGGGGCCCCAAAATCACTGAACTTACCAGAGGAATAAATATAACTTGAATCCTTCCAGGCTGTGTCCCACATTGTAGATCCGGTAACACATATTATATTTTCATTAAAACAAAGTCCGTTGTATAGGCCACCAGTATCAGAGGCAAAATTTCCTGCCCCGGCCAATAAAATAATTCCTAAACTATTAGCATAGTCCAATACATCTTCCATCTGGCCAGTATAGCTACTTATCCAACTCATAGAAATAATCTTGGCACCATTTTCAACTGCATATTGCATTGCATAGGGATTATTTAATCCTCTACGCATAGCCATAACTTCACAATTCCAACATGACCCTGCCAAGCCTAGTGAATTGTTTGTTGTAGATGCTGCGCACCCTGCTGTTTGAGTGCCATGCCATTGATATTCCAACGAATCTGAGGATTCGTATATGGGGTTATTGTCATTAGACATAAAATCCCAACCTATAAAATCATCTATGTATGTAGAAGGATCATTATCCCAATCATCGTCATCAATGCCATTAATATCATCTGGATCAAAAATATATTTTGTATATGATCTATTTGCAAGAGATCCATTTATCAAATTATAATATATATATTCAGTCCCATTGGGTTGTATAGTTTTACCGTCACCATCTGCGTCTTCACCAAGATTTTGCCATATATTATTGATTAAGTCTTCATGATGCCAAAAGATGGATGTATCTGGAACTGCAATTAGGATTCTTTCTCCTTTTTGTATGTCCCATGCTTCATTAGTGTCCATATCTGCATCTGGAGTCGAATCAAGAGAAACAAAGTTATGGCCAGTATTATTATGGTACCATTGTACACCAAAACGTACATCATTTGGTGTTGCTAATAAACAAGGGTAATATTCTAATTCTACTTTTTCTACTTCTGGTCTGGCGGACCATTTAGCTAACTCTGCTTGTAAATTTGATGTGGGTGGGAGAGTCAATCTAACCCATCTATTAAGTCCAATTTGTTCTTGTATTTGTTTATGTTTAGGATCTTTAGGAACAAAAAAGGGCTTATCTATTCTTTTAGGCATTACTAATTCATTAGAAGGAGTGCTAGTTGAATCTAAACTTGATATAATGTTGGAAGTTTTTTCTGGTGTTGATAAATCATATCCTTCCTTAAACTTTACGTTTATAATGCCTGGAATAACTTCTCCACATTGTCCTTCATAGGAGGGAGATAAAACTGGAAATTCTTCTGTTTTATTACAAGAAGAAATAAAAATTAAGATAAATAGAATTAATAAAGGTAAAGTCATCTCTTTTTTCATAATTATAAGATAAAATAGATTATTTAAATATTTAACCTAAGATTGTCATATACTCACAAAATACTTATAAACAATCTGAGATTACTGAAAAGTATGTGGATAGAAAAATATAGGCCTAAGACTTTTTCTGAAATAAAAGGACAAGAAAAGATAGTTTCAAGAGTGAAAGCTTTTGTAGAATCTTCAAATTTGCCTCACTTAATGTTTGCAGGTCCTGCAGGTGTTGGAAAAACTACATTATCTTTAATTATTGCAAAAGAATTATTTGGAGATGATTGGCAACATAATTTTTTGGAATTAAATGCTTCTGATGAAAGAGGTATTGATGTGATTCGGCATAAAGTAAAAGATTTTGCTAGAACCAAATCAATAAAAAGCGTTCCATTTAAAGTAATTTATTTAGATGAATGTGATTCATTGACTACCGAAGCTCAACAAGCTTTGAGAAGGACAATGGAAAATTATTCTGCAACTTGTAGATTTGTGCTATCTTGTAATTATTCTAGTAAAATTATTGATCCAATACAATCAAGATGCACAGTTTTTAGATTTCAACCTTTATCTCAAGAGGATATTACCAGTCTTGTAAAAGATATTGTTTCAAAAGAAAATATGACTATAACAGAAGAAGCAATTCAAATATTATACAGTTTAAGTGGTGGCGATGCTAGAAAAGTTGAAAATATTTTACAAAGTTGCTCTGTGATAAATAAAGAAATAACTGAAGATTTAATTTATGAAATTGTTTCTGCAGCTAGACCTAAAGAAATCATAAAAGTCTTAGAACTTAGTTTTGAAGGGCAGTTTATACAAGCAAGAAAACTGCTTTTAGATACAATGTTAAAATATGGGTTGGCTGGAATTGATGTGATAAAACAAATTCAAAGTGAAGCTTTGCACTTAAATTTAGAAGAAGAAAAAAAAGCTAAAGTTATAGAGAAATGCGGTGAAATTGAATTTAGAATGATTGAAGGCAGTGATGAATTTATACAGCTTGAGGCTTTAATAGCTAGTTTTATTTCTTTAAAATGATATGGACAAAAAAATATGCCCCAAAAAATTCAAAAGAATTAGTAGGGGATATAAGGGCAATAATGCAATTAGAAGATTTTGTAATTAACTATAAAAATCAAAAGAAAAAAGCATTATTAATTTATGGGCCTACTGGGAGTGGAAAGACTGAAGCGGTTTATGCTTTAGCAAGAGAAAAAGATTTAGAAATTGTAGAATTAAATGCTTCTGATTTTAGGGATAAGGAGAGTATTCTAGAAATTGTTGGAAAAGCCATAAATCAAGGGAGTTTATTCGGAAATAGTAAAATAATTTTAGTTGATGAGGTTGATGGACTCAGTGGAATGAAAGACCGGGGAGGAGCTACTGCCTTAGCGAGTATAATTCCAAAATCATCATTCCCAATTGTTATGACTGCTAATGATCCCTGGCAGAAGAAATTATCTGGATTAAGAAAAAAATCAAATACATTAGAATTTGCTGCTTTAAATTATTTAGAAATATTTAAAGTTCTTAAAAGAATTTCAGAAAATGAAAATATTCTTGTTTCTGATGATATTTTAAAAGGTATTGCCAACCGTTCTGGAGGGGACATAAGGTCCGCAATAAATGATTTTCAATTAATTGCTTTTGGTAGAAAAGAAGTTTTGAAGGAACATTTGGATGAAATTGGAGAAAGAAGTAAAGAAGAAGAAATATATGACTTACTAAGAATTATTTTCAAATCAAAAGACCAAAACTTAATATTACAAACATTTGATAAAACAAATTTGAATTTTGATGAGGTAAAAATATGGATAGAAGAAAATATTCCTAAAGAGTATAAAGGTATTGAGATTAGGGATGCATTTGACAACCTTTCAAAGTCTGATGTTTTCAAAGGAAGGATTATTAGAAGACAACATTGGAGATTTTTAGTTTATCAAAAATATTTTATGAGTGTAGGAGTTGCAATAGCAAAGAAAGAAAGTAAAAAAGGTTTTGTTAAATATGAACAATCAACAAGAATATTAAAAATGTGGATGGCCAAGATGAAGTATGGAAAAAAGATTTCAATTTGTGAAAAAATAGCAGATAATTGTCATTTATCTTCTAAAAAAAGTATAAAAGAAGTTTTTCCATATGCTTATTTATTCCTAAAGCAAGAAAAAGATTATTTAGATTTAAATGAAGAGGAATTTGATTGGTTAAGTTAAAGTGCAAAAGCCAATTTTCTTAATTTTTTAACTCTCTCAGTTGTTGAAGGATGTGTGGATAATAATCTCATAAATTTTCCTCCAGAGAACGGATTTACTATAAATAAGTTTGCTGCAGCTTTATTCCCCACTTTTAGTTTGGGGGAAGTTTCTAATTTTATCAAAGCATTTGCGAGTGCTTCTGGATCTTTAATCAATTTTGCACCGGTTTCATCTGCAATATACTCTCTTGACCTTGATATTGCTAGTTTTAAGATTGTAGCAGAAATTGGGGCAACTATTGAGAGAACTAATGTTTCTGCAATACTCATATTATTATCATCTTTAGATCCAAAAAACATTGCCCACCTAGCAAAGATTGCTAAATAAGCTATTCCACTTGCTAAAATAACAGATACAGTGGAAATTAATAAATCCTTATTTTTTATATGGCCTATTTCGTGAGCTATTACTCCTTTTAATTCTTGTTCATTTAGTAGAGATAACAATCCTGTTGTCACAGCAATTATTGATTTTTTCTCACTCCTTCCAGTTGCAAATGCATTTGGTTGATTAGAATTGATTATGTAAAGCTTAGGTTTTTTTATTGATGCTCTTGTTGCTACATCCATTACAATATCGTGTAGTTGAGTATATTGAGTATACTCTGCAGGAATTGCATTGTATATTTTTAGAACAATTTTATCAGAATACCAATAAGAGATTATATTCATAGTGATTGCCAAAATTAAGGCTATTGATAATCCTATTGATCCCCCTATAGCAAATCCTAATATTAATAATAGGAAAGTCAAAATTCCCAGTAAGAATACTGTTTTTAGTTGATCTAGGTACATAGTCTTTCACTTGAAATGTGAAGGGTTTATAAATATTATTGTGATTGTCTAAAATTATTAAGAAATTTTATTAATTCTATCAAATTTCCTATTTTTAATAGTAATGTTAGGTTGTATGGTATATCCTAACATAGTTTTGTGGTTATTGTTTAAATCATTATACTTTTTTGAAAAAGATTTTAATTAAAATTGTTTTGTTTTACACAAAGATATATAAATATTATTTATCAAAGAAGACTATGCCACACAATATCATAATTGGTAGGTCTATGAAAGACAAAAAAAGATTTGGTGAGAAAGCTACTATTTTTTTAGGTAGACATTATGTAAAAATGGAACAAACTATTTCTTTGAGTAGTAATATTTTTATGGATGTTGCTAAAACTCATGTTATATTAATCGATGGTAAAAGGGGGAGTGGAAAATCATATACTCTTGGTGTGATGGCAGAAGAAATGTCTAATTTGCCAGAAGAAGTTGCAAAAAATTTGTCTATCTTAATTTTTGATACTATGGGTATTTTTTGGACTATGAAATATCCAAATCTAAAAGAAGAAAGTTTGTTAACTGGGTGGAAAATGGCTCCTGCAAAATTAGAAAATATTGATGTTTATATCCCTGAAGGAAGTTTTAAAGATTATAAAAAAAGGGGAATTTTAGCAGATTATTCTTTAAGCATAAAAACTTCTGAATTAGATGCAGGAGATTGGGCAAATGTATTTGGAATTGAATTAATGCACCCCATTGGAGTTGCTATTGAAAAATCGATTGCAGAACTACAAGATGGAAAAAAAGACTATGGGATTATAGATATTATTAATGAGATTAATTCTGATAAAACTTTAGACAGAAATGTGAAAGATGCTGCTATTAATAGATTAATTGCTGCAGAATCTTGGGGAATATTCAGTAAAAATGGAACTCCAATAAAAGACTTAGTTAAGGGAGGAAGAGTTAGTGTTATAGATATTAGTTGTTATAGTTATACTGCTGGAAGTTGGGGAATAAAAAATTTAGTTGTTGGGATTATTTCTAAGAAATTATTGCAAGAAAGAATGATTGCAAGAAAAATAGAAGAATTGCAACAAATTGAAGCAGGAAATAGTTTCTTTGGTTTAGAAAAAATGAGTTCTACAAAAGAAGAAATGCCTTTAGTGTGGATATTTATTGATGAAGCTCATGAGTTTTTGCCTAAGGAAGGAAAAACTGGAGCTACTGATGCTTTAGTCCAACTACTTCGTGAAGGTAGGCAACCTGGGATTTCATTAGTGTTAGCAACTCAGCAACCTGGAGAAATTCATAATGATGTTATTACCCAATCTGATATAGTTATAAGCCATAGGATTACTGCCAAAAAAGATATAACTGCATTAAATGATATTATGCAAACCTATATGGCTAGCAATATTCAAGAACAAATTAATAACTTACCTAGAATGAGTGGGGCCGCGATTATTTTAGATGATAACTCTGAGAGGATTTATCCAATGAATGTTAAACCAAGATTAACTTGGCATGGTGGAGAAGCGCCTTCTTCAATTCATTTGAAAGCGAGAGAGCTATTAGAACTTGGGTTGTAAATCTAGACAAACCCTATATCTTCCTGGGGAAGGAGTTCCAGCTTTGACTAGCTTTACTCTAAATTCTTTAGAATATTTTTCTTTTAATTTTGTAAAATTTTCTTGTTTTTCAAATAAATAAAGATGAATTGTTCCTTTTGATTTTAAATGTGTTAATGCTAGTTTTAGATAAGATTCTGAATCAGAAGGGTGTGGCATTATTATCCTATCAAATTTTAGATTTGGAGTAACTTTTCTAACATCTCCTTGTATTAAAATAACATTTTTTATTTTATTTAATTTAATATTTTCTTGAGCATATTTATATCCTTCTTTGTTTAGTTCTATTGCATAAATTTCTTTAGCCTTAGAATGTTTTGATATCACTAAAGCGAATGGTGCAATCCCAGAAAACATTACCAATACTTCTTCATTATCTTTTACTAAGTTTGCTATCCTTACCCTTTCAGTTCCGGATCTTGGTGAAAAATAAACTTTTTCGGGGTTTACTTTAAATCTCAATCCAGATTCTTTATGAACTGTTTCTAATTTTTTTTCTCCTGCTATAACTTTCAATTTTGTAGTTCTTAACTTTCCAGAATACTTTTTTGATTTTTTTGCAATTGTTTTTATATTTTTGAATTTTTTGATTAAATATTCCCCAACTAATTTCTCTTTTTTGCTTAATTCTTTAGGGAAATCTGTGAAGATTAAAATATCCCCAACTACATCAAAAGATTTTGGAATATTTTTGATATCTTCTTCTGTTAATTCATTTTTTCTGAAAATCATAGTTAGTTAGGTTATTTGGTTTGTTTTAAATTTTTTGGAAATATTTAAATAGTAAATAATTGTTTCTTAAGATAAGATGGTGATCAGTAAAAGAGGGGATTGGGATAATTCTCATGGAAGTTGGTTATATTTTATTGGCGGATTGATTTTTCTTTATTTAGGTTTAATGCCTTTTTTGAACGTATTTCCTTTTAATTTTGATGTAGAAAGTTCATTATTAAGAATAATGGTTGCTGTTTTAGGTGTAATAATTTTAATAGAATCTTTTACGATGGACCCAATGGATAAAGTAAGAAAAGTAATTATTGGATTAGTCTTTGCAATTGTAGGATTATATTTATTCTTTATGGGTGAAGGTGCTACATGGATTCCTTTTAGTTTCAATCTTTCAGATATATTTTTCCAAGTTATACTAATAATCTATGCAGCATACTTATTTTTTGGAGCGTTTAGACAGTGAATAATAAAATTAGTTTAATGTGGATTAGTTTATTAACTTTTATTAGTTCTGTTAGTGCTGCACAACAAACCGTAGATATTGGGAGGGTTATAACAAACTTCTTTACAAAACCCGTTTCATTGATTATGTTAGAACAGGTCCCTTTATGGATGGTTTTTTTAATATTTGGATTATTATTTGGTCCTTTATTTATGTCTGCAGATAAAGTGTTTAAAGATAATAAGTGGGTTGCAATAATAGTTTCCTTTACAATTTCTGCAATTGTGGTTTTTGGTACCCCTTTTGCTAATTGGGTTTTAAATTTGTTTTCGGTTAGTTGGATTTTATTTTGGTTATTGTTTGTTGTTGCAACTATAGGAGAAGTTATTTTTTGGTTTGCTAAAATACACAAAAGAACTGCAGAAGCTCTTTCTAGTATTGAAGGGGCGCATGCCGAATGGAAAAAAGATAGATTATACTATAAGAAAGAAAGAAAACAAGTTGAAAGAGAATTGGATGATTTAGATGAAGTTATAAAAAAAGTAAAGGATGCAAAAAAACATAAAGATACTGCTGATTTTGATGGGATGGTTAGTGATGCTATTTCTCATTTAGAACATGTTAAAGATGAAATAATAAGAAGTATAAAATTAGAAAATAGAAGATTTAAAGCAGAAAAAGAAGGGGCTGTTGAAGAATTAAAAGATTTGGCTAGAAAAGTAAGAGCAGATATAGAAGAAGCATTAAATGATTTGTATAATAAACGACCAGATTCTGCTGAAAGTAATTTGGAAAGAGCTAAAAAGAAATTAAAAAGATGGAAAAAGTATTCTAAAAGGTTATTAAAAGAAGGAAAACAAGATTTAAGAGAAGCTGAAGAGAATTTTGGAAGAGAAGAAGAGGATAATCAAGAACAACAAGAACCAGCGGAGAGTAATATTTCTGAATTAATAAAAGATTATGTTGATGCTTGGGAAAGAGAGGTTGATGGATTCCTAAAAGGAGAAGGTGGAATAAATGAAGGGCATGTCAAAGCTAGAAAAAAACAATTGATTGATGGATTAAAAAAAGAATTTAGTTCTAGAAATATGGCTTTTGATGAAAGTAATATCTGGAATGAATATTTTAGACCAAAAGAAGAAGAATTTGAAAGGGCCCTTCAAAGTAATGTAAAATTATTGGGCTCTGGTCAAGAAAAGGAAGAAGAGCTTGAGGAAGAAATAACAAAACAAGGAAGAAGGTTAAGAAAATATATAGATACTGGTTCTCAAGACATCTCAGATATGATGAAACATATCACTAGCGATTATCAAGCATTTATCAATTATTTGAGTAGAAAAGGATTTACTAAAGATGACCTTGAAAAGATATGGGTTGAAAGACTTGCACCAATATATACAGAGTATATAGTAAATGAATATAATGCAGTTATGGCAAAATTAAATGCCTATGGCCCTATTCCTGCAAAAGGAACAGAAGGATATAAAGAATGGAAATGGTTATATGATCGGGCTCAATTATTGAGGCCGTATGTTTAACTAAACCATTTATCTAAATTTTTCTGGGGTTTTGGTTTTAATCTTTCTAATAATTTATTTATTCTTTCTTCTGAGAAATCGTGTTTTTGTAAAATCTCTTGAACTTTGTCTAAATTGGGTTCATTCCAGTTTAATTGATAATTTTTGATTATTGGCATGCTCTTAAAAGTGGCATAAACCTTTTTCCAATTAAATTCTGCATCTACATTAGCAAATATCTTTTCAAAACTTTTATGCTCTTGCACGAGCTTTAAAGCAGTTTTAGGACCAATTCGATGTACTCCCCCAGGATTAAAGTCTGTACCAACTAAAATTGATAGGGCAAGTAGTTGATCTTGATTTATTTCTAATGTTTTTAATACATGTTTGAGATCATAAATTTCTGGATTTATTTTTATGTAGGTTCCACCAACTCTTTTTTTTGAAGAAACAGTTAAGTTTCTTATCAAAATTGGAGTTGAATAAAGGAGGGCATCAATATCTTGAGAAACTACTGCAAAAACATCTCCCTTTTCAGCCATGAAAGCTGCTTGAGCTTCTGCTTCAGAAGGTGCTTGAATTACTGGGATTCCTAATGATTTAATAAATTCTTTTGATTCTTCTCTGATTTCTTGAGTTAATTTTATTGTTTGTCTAGAATATTTAAACATTGATTCAGTATCTTCTTGTTCTTTAGCGGTATCATATTTTTCTTGAGCTTTTTCTTTTAATTCTCTTCTTCTTTGAGATTCTTCAAATTTTATTGCAGGAGGTTTTCCATCAAAAACAAAAGCAAGTTTAATGTTTTTCTCCATCAAATTGGGAACTCTAGAAGCCAAACCTACTAAATGGGAAGTGATATTTCCTTTTTGATCCATTAACGGAGTTCCGTCTGGTTGTCTAATAGATGCGAGAAATTGATAAATAACATTAGAGGAATCAACTGCTAACTTTTTTCCTTTTAATTGTTCAAAAGTAATTTCTTTCTTAGGCAGAATATTAGTTATTGCTACTCCCATATTTTTTGGTTGTTAAAAGATTATATAAAAGTTATTAAAATTAGTGTGGATTTGAAGCATAAGAAACCATTACAGATAAGGATCCTATTAAATAAACAATATTAGAAATTATTATGGGTATTGAATTAATTGAAACTCCGTAAATTAACCATATTATAATTCCAAATGAAAACAATAGATAAGCTAAGATTGATACCCCCTCTGCATTCTTTCTTTTAACTATTTTATATGTTTGAGCAAAATATCCAAAACTCATTGCAACTCCAAAGATTATTGTTAATATTATTAATAAATCCATGAAAAAGATAAATAAAAAATCTATATAAAATTAATGTTTTGGTCTCCGTATACCCCCCTTATTAAATTTAAATCTTTCCCAGATTCTTTTAGGTATTTTAAGTTTATATTTCTTATTGCTTCGCATGTTTCTTTAGAAGATTCTAAATCATTTTCCTTTAACATTTCAATAAATGTTTCAAAATCTTTAATAAAACAGTGCCCCCCTGCCCCCCTACCTCCTTGATGTGACACATCTAAATGAGTTGATCCGATTCTTGGGTCTGCAGCCAAACCTTCTTTTATTATTTCAAAATCTAATTTTTTATTGGTTTTAATTAAATCATAAAACATATTCATAAATACCACTTTAATATAAAACCAACAGTTTCCCCCATATTTTATTAACTCTGCATTTTCTGCTTGAGTTATTAAGTTATAAGGGGAGTTTGGGAGCGTAGACATTACTAATTCCGCCTTTTTATATAATTCTTTATTATTAATATCAGTAATCCCCACAATATTTCTATCTGGTTTTCTTGCATCTTGAGCCGCAGTTTTTTCTGTCAAAAATTCTGGAGAATGCATAATAATAATGCTGGTGTGTTTTTTTTGAAGTTTTTTAGTTTCACCCAATTTTATTGTGGATTTTATTACTGCAATTTTATTGTCTCCAATCAAACTTAGAACATTATCAATAATACTCGAATCAAATCCATTTGGGGTTGTAGGAGTGGGTACTGCGATTAAAGTTATATCACACTCTTTTATTTTATTTTTATTATCTTTGTAAGATTCTATATCATACCTTACTATTTGATATCCTCTTTCTTCAAAATCATCTGCGTAATTTTTGCCTATAAAGCCTTGACCGATAAATCCAATTTTTAATCTTTTTTCCATATATTTGGTGTAAATTTTAAAAGATATATAAAGATTATGAAATAAAAAACTAGAATTGAAATTACTTAAAACTGAATAATGAAGTTTGTTTTGTACCTGCCACTATATCCTCAAAAGTTGTATTAAAAAAAGATAGAACTGTATCCGCTATAGGTTTAATTTGTTTATCAATATAATGTTCGTAATCTATTTTATGATGTAATTCCTGTATTGGTTCTGGGCCATCAGTAGTTTGATAATATTCAATAATGTATGAAAGCTGGTGTTTCTTAAGTTTTCTTGCTGCTTTAACATGGGGGGGGGTAGTTTTTGTATATCCTTCTACTTCTTTCCTTAATGATTTTTTATAAATTAAATCATTGTCATATTTTCCATTATTAAAATCATCTACAAATTTTTTAATAAAAGATGTAACTTCTTTTTTATGAAAAATTCTGTCTAATAATTCTTGTTGGAATTTTTTAGCTGCCTCAGTCCAATCAGAACGAACTGTTTCTAATCCTACAAATTCTATAGATTCTTTTCCATCTTTTTCTAACAATCCAGCATATCTTTTTTTAGCCCCTTCCGTACTACCCCTTAACTTTGGCATTAAAAACCTAGTATAACACTTTTCATACTCTAATTCTAAGAAAGATTCTCTATTATACTCTTTTTTTATATAATCCTTATAAAACTCATTTATTTCTTTTTCTAATTTTCTTCCGATTTTATCTGCTTCTGCTTTTGAGTTTACTTTAGTATCAATGAATATAGAATCTGTATCAGAATAAATTACTTTGTATCCTTTTTCCTCTGCTTTTTTAGCTGTTTTCTTAACTAATTCTTGGCCAAAGTGGGTTATTGCATTTGCAATGTTAAAATTATAAAATCTACACATTGGGTTTGCCAAAACTCCAAAAAAAGAGTTCATTAATATTTTAATTGCGTATCTTCCCAATTCATTTTTATTCTTTCTAGCATTTTCTCTTGCAGCCCATAGTTCTTGAATAATTTTTGGGAGTATACCTTCTTCTGAATCAAAATATGCTTTATTTGGAGATTCTATATCCCCTTTTTTCTTTTTTTCGTGGTATTTTGAAGGATCTATATTGAAAGTTTTAATAATTGAGGGGTATAGGGATTTAAAGTCTAATACGATTATATTATCATAAATTCCAGGAATAGAATTCATAACATATCCTCCTTTTATTCTAGATTCTCTTTCTTCTCCTAAATGATTTGGGCAAACTAAATTGTTTTTACTTGCTTTTTGTATGTATAGAAAATCTAATGATGCGATTGAAGAATTTACTCTATCTAAGGTCATTCCTGTGAGTAAAGATCTTTGAATTGCTAAATCTATTAAACCTGCTTCTGTAATTATCCTATACGGAAGTTCGGCATCAACTAAGTTATATTCAATTAAAGCTTTTTGATTTTCTTTGTAAAGTTTATCTATTTCCTCATATTTTTCTTTTCCAACTGATTCTATAAGTTTTCCTTTCCCTAAAAGCTGTTTTGCTGCAGTATCTAATTTGTAGTTGTCTAATTTGATGAATGACGTTTTAACTAAATCCATTCCATCTAAAACTACTCTCCCTGAAAAATCTGCTTTGCTTGTTCTAAAAAAGTTAGACTCTATCCTTAGTTTAGAAGGAGAATTATCCCTCCCTAAAATAAATGGCATTTTATATTCTTTAAATTTATCTCGAATAAATTGTAAATCAAAATCAACTACGTTCCATCCCGTTATTATATCTGGGTCGAAATCTAAAATTTCTTGTTGAAATTTTCCTAGTGCCTCTTCCTCATCCTCACAAGAGATTGCATTTGATAATTTTTTATTAGAAACTATAAATGATTTTTTATAATTTTTTGAATATAAAGAAATACAATACAAGTTTTTGGCATTTTTATTTGTTTCAATATCAAATGATAATATTTTTAGATTATTTGGGATATACTCTACTTCTTTTATTTCAGGATCTTTGTAAATTCTATCTATTGTTTCACTAGATTCGTAATTTCCATCAATATCTATTGAACCTTGAATCTTATAATCAATTAAAAATCTAGTTGAAAGTCTTATGTCAGATTCATATGATTTAATATTTGCTTGATCTAAGGAAGATTTTAGATCTAGAAGTTCATTTGGAAGGTCAAGAATTATTTTTGACATTTCTTTGCCTTCAAAATTTTTTAGTTTTGTCTCTTCATCATCAAAATCTCCGACTTGCCTAGCTTTTTTTATATTTTTAGTTTCAATGAAGAAATAAGGCTTATAGTTTTTTAATACTAAGAAAGATTGATTGTTTTCTAGTCTACCATATAGTAAAACATAAGATTTATTACTGATTATCTTGTAACTATGAGAAATAATAAAGCCTTTCATCATTTTGTCTAGAAAGTTAGGTTTTTAAAGTTTTATTATTTAATAATTAGGATGGAAGATTGGATAAAAGCTGGAGAAATTGCATCTAAGGCAAGAGAATATGGAAAAGACCTTATAAAAATAGGGATTTCACATTTAGAAGTCAGTGAAAAAATTGAAGCAAAAATTTTAGAATTGGGGGGAGAATTAGCGTTTCCTACTCAAATTTCTGTAAATAATATAGCAGCACATTATAATTCTTTAATGGGTAATGATTTCACATTTAAAGAAGGAGATGTTTGTAAATTAGATTTGGGGGTTCATATTAATGGAGCAATTGGAGATACTGCTTTAACTGTAGATTTAGGGAATAATTCTAAGTTAGTAAATGCAAGTAAAAATGCTTTAAAAGCTGCAATTGATGTTGTTAAACCAGGTGTAAGAGTTAGTGAGATTGGAAGAGTTATCCATGAAACTATAACTTCCGCTGGATTTAGTCCAATACGTAATTTAGGAGGGCATGGTTTAGAAAGATGGCAAATTCATACTGCGCCTAGCATACCTAATTTTGATAATGGAGACCATACTTTATTACGAGAAAATGATATAATTGCTATTGAACCTTTCGCAAGTAGTGGAACGGGTTTAGTCCAAAATGGTAAACCTTCTGAAATATACCAAGTTGAAATGATTAAAAATATAAGGGAACCAAGTGCTAGAAAAATTTTAAAATTTACTTCTGATAAATATAGAACTTTGCCATTTGCAAAAAGAAATTTACCTTTTAATAGACTAGAATTATCAATTGGTTTAAGGGCCTTGAAAAGGGAGGGATTATTACATGAATATGATATCCTTCCTGAAAAAAAAGATAATTGTTTGGTTAGCCAACATGAACATACTTTGATTGTTGGTGGTATAGTCACAACAAAATGAAATTTAAATCTAAAGTTTTTTTGGCACCTATGGCGGATGTAACTGATGCAGCATTTAGAATCCTTTGTTCAAAATATGGTGCTGGATTAACTTATACAGAAATGATTTCTTCTACCGCTTTAGCTAGAAAGGGAGAAAATAAATTATTTGATGTGCAAGCTTGTGAAAAACCTATTGCTATTCAATTAATGGGAAATAATTTAGAAGATATTTCTAAGGCTGTTAAATTAGTACAAGATAGAGTTGATTTGATTGATTTTAATATGGGTTGCCCAATGAAAAAAATTGTTAATGCTGGATGTGGTGCTGCTTTAATGCAAAACCCTTTATTAGTCAAGAAAATTGTTAATACTTTAGTAAAGTCTAGTACAAAACCAATTTCTATTAAAATTAGATCTGGATGGGATAATAAAAATATAAACGCATTAAAGATTGCAAAAATTATTGAAAAAGAAGGGGCTTCAATGATTACAATACATCCAAAGACTAAATCACAAGTTCGAAGTGGAATTGCAGATTGGAGTTTAATTAAAAGTATAAAAGAAAATATTTCTATACCTGTTGTTGGTAACGGAGAAGTGTGGAATATTCAAGATATTGAAAGGATGTTTTCTGAAACTAAATGTAATTATGTGATGATTGGGCGTGCTGCTTCAAAAAATCCCTATATTTTTAAACAGTATAATGATTATCTAAAAAAAGGAAAATTTTCTGTTAGAAATAATTTTGATATGATAAACGATTATTTGAAACTAGCTGAAAAGTATAAAACTAATTTTAACTATGTAAAAGGGCATGTATTATATATGAGTAAGGGTGTTGAAGGTAGTGTTAAATTGAGAGATCAAATTAGTAAGAGTAAGAATATAAAAGAAATAAAAAAAATTGTTAAACCCATTTAACGTCTTTGAATTCATATTTTGTTGCTATTAGAATTAAATCTATTAACCACCAAATACCTAATCCTCCAAACGTAATAAGTTTTAATATTCCTGTTCCTACTTTTCCCATAATAAATCTATCCACTCCAATTGCTCCGAATAAGATAGACATGATCAAAGCTAGGATCCAGTTGACTTCTCTTGCTTTTTTTGCCATAATAGAAAAAAGGAAAAAGGATATTTAAATTTATCCCATATAAGACATTTCTTTGATGGCCGCGCCACGTGCAGATTTTAAGAATTGTTCTTCAATTTTCTTATATTTTTTAAGGTCATCTTCTGTTACTGAAGCACGAACTTTTTTTAGAGCTTCATCAAAGTTTTTTGCATTTATTTCTTTTACTTTGATATCTTTTCTTAGGGCAATCATTGCAGCTTCCCTACATATTGCTTCAATATCTGACCCGGTATAAAATTCTGTTTGGGTGGCTAATTTTTTCAAATCTACGTCTTTAGAGATTTTCATTCCTTTTGTGTGTACTCCAAATATTTTTTCTCTAGCTTTCAAATCTGGAACACCAGCCATTATAATCCTATCAAATCTCCCTGGTCTTAACAATGCTGCATCAATTAGATCTGGTCTGTTTGTTGCTGCTATAACCATTACTTCATTGAGTTCAACTAATCCATCCATTTCAGTTAATAATTGGTTTACCATTTTCTCAGTAGATCTACTCCCTTCACCATATCCACGGGTACCAGTTATCGCATCTATTTCATCAAAAAAGATTATTGTTGGAGATGCTTGTCTTGCTTTTTCAAAAACTTTCCTTATTCCTTTTTCAGATTCCCCAACCCATTTTGAAATTAGTTCTGGGCCTTTAACTGAAATGAAATTCGCTTCAGATTGATTTGCAACTGCTTTAGCTAGTAAAGTTTTACCTGTTCCAGGTGGGCCATATAATAAAACTCCTTTTGGAGCTTTTACTCCCAATCTTTCAAAAGCCTCTGCATGTTGTAGTGGCCACTCCACAACTTCTTTTAATTCTTGTTTTAATTCTTCTAATCCTCCAATATCTTCCCAAGTAGTGTTTGGTTTTTCCACTAGTACTTCCCTCATTGCAGAGGGCCGTACTAGCTTCAATGCTACTTTAAAGTCTTTGTCAGTTATTCTGAGTTTGGCTAAAAACTCTGGAGGTATAGATTCTTTTTCTTTGAGATTGAGTTTTGGAAGATTTCTTCTTAATACACTCATTGCTGCTTCTTTTGCTAATGCTTGTATATCTGCTCCAACAAATCCATGTGTAACTCGTGCCATTTCTTTTAAGTCTACATCTTTGTCTAAAGGCATATTTCGGGTATGGATCTTTAGAACTTCTAATCTCCCTTTTTGATCAGGAACACCAAAGGTAATTTCCCTATCAAATCTTCCTGGTCTTCTTAATGCTTCATCTAATGAATTAGGTCTATTTGTTGCACCAATAACTACAACATTTCCACGTTTATTTAAACCGTCCATCATAGTTAATAATTGGGCTACAACTCTTCTTTCTACTTCACCATGAGTTTCTTCACGTTTAGAAGCAATTGCATCTATTTCATCTATAAAGATGATAGATGGTGCTTTTTCCGCAGCTTCTTCAAAAATTTGTCGAATTCTTTTTTCAGATTCTCCATAAAATTTGTTCATAATTTCAGGCCCATTAATTAAAATGAAATTTGCTTCAGCTTCATTAGCTACTGCTCTCGCCAACAATGTTTTACCCGTTCCGGGAGGACCATGTAATAAAACTCCTGCTGGAGGATCAATACCTAAAGCTTGGAATAATTCTGGATGTTTCATTGGAGTTTCGATCATTTCACGCATTTTTGTAATCTCTTCAGATAATCCTCCAATATCTTCATATGTAACATCTGGGATTGGAACTTCTTCTGAAATTTCAATTGATTTAGACGATATCTTTAATTCAGTATTTTCAGTAATAACTACTGGTCCTGCTGGAGTTGAATCTGCAACAACAAATCTTATTGCACCTAATGATCCCATAAAACCACTTGGTCCCATCTCTCCAACTCCCCTCATAAATTCGCTTAGTGAACCTAAAATGTCTAAAGGATCGCCAGTATTCTTAAAAGTTTGACTTCTTCTTGAAGCTCCTCCTAAAGAGATTATATCCCCCTTAACAATTAGTCTTCCAAACAAACTTTGTTTTATCACATCGGAAGGTCCTTGTATTTGAATCATCATACCTTTTTGAGACGGGGCAATTGTAACTTTTTTTGCTTCTTTAAAATCCGTTTTTCTAACTTTAACTTGTTCGCCTATTCCTGTTTTAGCATTTCTTCTTAAAATTCCATCCATTCTAATTAATGGTTCACCAACATCAACAGGTAAAGCTCGGTCTACTATTCCAACTGTTTTTCTGCCTCCTTCTATTTCTACTGCACCACCAGCTCTAACACCAATCTCTTTCATATAATCAGAATCAATTCTTACAATGCCTTTGTATGCCTCTTCTTGCATAGCTTCCATAACTCTCAAACTTATTTCGTTTTCTTTTGCCATTTTATTTCTCCACGATTTTTCTAAATCTTATACTGACTTTTCCTGGTTCATCTAGGGAAAGTCTCATCATATTATTCATTTCTTTTTCCATTTGTGCAAATTTTTCTTCAAATTCAATAATTTCTCTTGGTATTGTAACTGAGAAACTATTTCCAACCATCCTTAATTTTACATTAAAATGTCTTTGTCTTAAAATTTTAAACTCTTGGTATTCCTTCATATCTGTTGGATGATACCATTTTTCATTGCAAGTAGGGCATTCAAAAAATCTAATTTTAAATCCATCTTTAATTGCAATTTTTTTGTCTGTTTTTATGTTGCATTTATCACACAACATATTTGCTTGGAATATATCTTTCATTTTGGTATACACAGTGTGTATACACAGCTTGTATATAAAAGTTTCGTTTTTAGGGGCTTTGCACAAATATTCAATTCTGCACAAATATAAAAGGTTTTGCACAAAAATTATAACCAAGAACAACGAGTTGCTACCATAAAGATTTCTTCTTGTTTAAATCTGTTTTTAATAATTTCCTTATATTTTATTAATTCTCTTATTTTGGGAACATTTGTTATTGTGGCTTTATCTTCAGATTCTACTAAAACAGTAAATACAATATTTTGATCATTATATACTTTACCTGTATTTGGGCACTTCCAAGAGCCCATTATAGGAGTATTTGTAGTATTTATACCACCAAATAATTTTAATATTTCTTGATATGTTTCTAAAAATGAAGCCTCTGGTATTTTTTTTCCAAGACTATCATTTTTTTCAGAATTATATCTTAATGGCAATTGTATATCTACTTTAAAGTGTGTCACTGTTATATATTAGTCAATTGTTTAATGGGATTTTTTCAAATACGACTTTACTCTCCTCTAGCTTTTTTAACAACCTCTCTTCCACAATAAATTCATGTTCTTTATCGGAATAAGTACTCCCGCTAGTAAGCAAGATGTAAAATCCACATTCCTTGTTTCTTTGTGAAGAATTAAGCCTTATCCTAACTTGTCTCTTTTCAATATCTAGAATAGCCATAATGTTATTATGAACATAAAAGTATTTAAAAGTATTTCTTTTTTGGGCTTTGCATAAACTAGGCAATCTTGCACAAGAATTAAAAGCATTTATAAATAATCTTAAATTATTAAAATTATGGAAATAAAAGAGTATGAAGATAAAGTAAAAAATATTCTTATTGAAAAAATAAATTCTTTAATAGATTCATTATCTAGGGATTTTAAAAAAAATTATAATAAAAAAGAAAATAATTGGATATTGGGAGATTTTGATGAGAAAATTATTTCTAATATGGTATTTGTAAGTACCTTTGAGTCTAAATCTGGAAATATGATGGAGAATATTGCAACCGATATAATCAAAATTAAACTTGGTGAAAACAATGTACCTTTGATATTAAAAGGGGCAAATATAAGCGATGAGGAATACAATAATTTTGTAAATGGTCATATTAAAGGTGGAAAAAATGCCCAGGGAATTATTTCAAAATTTGATTTAAAAGAATGTAAAAAAATTGCTTCTAGATTTAGAGAAGATAATAGGGGGCAAGATAGACAAAATTCTAGTTTAGATCAACAAAAATTATATCAAATAATTAAAGATAAACCAAAAATAACAGATATAATAACATTTAAACCAGTTGATTTAATCTATTTAAAAGATGGCAAGATTAATCTAATGGAAATTAAAGCGGGTGGAGATTTAGATAGTAGTAATGCTCCAGGTAACATAGATAAAATGTTTACATGGGTTGCAATGCTTGGTAAGGAGTGTAATCTTTATTTTTCTACACTTTATCATAAAGATGGTGAAGGAAATCTTTGGAAAGGGGGAATAAAAAAATTTTTAGGAAATGATATGATCTTGATAGGAAAACAATTTTGGGAAGAAATATTACCAGATGGAATTAATTTTGATACATTTAAAAAATTATATTTTGAAGCATGCAGTGAAGTTAATTTAAATAAAAAGATGACTAATCTTATAAAGAGTGTCATATCTGAATAGATTATATTATTTGTTATAAGTTATGAATAATTAAATGCTTTACTTTTGTGTTTATTCTTGATCTTATCTGGAAAGAGTAATTTTTATCAAATTTAGATATTTTAACTCCTTTTTTGTTATTATATAAATTAAATATAAATGGAGTTTCTTTAATTATTAATATCCATTTTGCTTTTAAATTTATAAGTGTTTTAGATAGTCTTTCTTGATCTTTTTTTGTAAATGAGTTTTCTTCATAATCACTAAACTCTGAATCATAAGGGGGATCTAAAAAAATAAAATCATCTTTTGTTAAGTTTGAATTTAAAATGATTTCGAAATCCTTATTTTCTATTTTAGTATTAATCATTAAATTAACAACCTGTTTTGAAAATAGATTATCTACTTTGCCCCTAAAATCTTTTTTATTATATCCTATCCCTCCATATGGAACATTAAATTCTCCTGAACTATTAAATCTAAACATCCCCCCATAACAAAACTCTCTTATAAAATACCAATTAGCTATTCTTTTTTCATTGGATATATTTATTTTTTTAGTTTTAGCAAGGTTCATAATTTTCCTAAAATGAATATAAAACCCACTACGAAAAGCAGATTCTACATTTTTCATTATTTCAATATCTGAAAAATTATTATTTGTATCTATTTTTTCTTTAGTTCTTTTTAATTTTAAAATTAAATTATTAGTTATTTTCTCTAAAAGATCTCCTTGATCTATACAAAATTTTTCTTTGAATAACCCATTAAAGGGGATTATTTTATCTAAAAATAATTTATTTATTTTTTCTTCAAATTTTTCAATAGTTATTAAGCCAGCCCTATACTCTTTATATAAATTTATAAAATTATTTCCAAATGTTTCAATATAATCATTTATTCTTTCCCATGCCTCAACATAATTATACATTTCTTTTTTAAATCTGTTTCTAAATCTATTATCTTTTATTAGACGATATAATTCAATAAGTTCAAAAGATATATCATTTATAATTGCCTTTTTTGGTTCGAGGTCAAAGAATAATGCCCCCCCTCCAAAAAATGGTTCTATATATCTATCAAATTTTGGTATCATTTTCTTTATATATCTTATTTCATTTGATTTTCCACCTGCCCATTTTATTAAAGGTTTCACTTTCTTAATTCCCTACTTTTTTATTTTTAAACTATCTGTGTACTTGACAATCTATTACCTTTTACTCCTTCTTTTTTTAGGTTTAACTCCAGAGAGCAAGCTAAACTTAAATGTATAAGTTTTTACTTTTCTTTTTCGTTTAACCATCTTTATCTAATATTACTCCTTTTTTTACTAACTCTTCTAAATATT